>Ga0209692_10000156_pt1 | contig 221009 bp, 189 predicted proteins | sample tdDd472_FD_187129 | JGI IMG/M metagenome (GOLD analysis project Ga0209692, IMG submission 187129) | Marine sediment microbial communities from the Atlantic coast under amendment with organic carbon and nitrate - tdDd47.2 (SPAdes)... | ecosystem: Environmental > Aquatic > Marine > Coastal >... | reverse complement strand
GATATGCCTCAGCCCACAAAATTAAGATCCTATAAACCCAATTACAAGCCCAATAAAAAGCAGATGGCCAAGGCAATAGAGATGCTTAAAGCAGCCAGGCGGCCTGTGATGTTTGCCGGGGGGGGGGTTATCTCGGCCCAGGCCTCTGAAGAATTTACCAGGATTGGCAAACTTGCCGACATCCCGGTCACAGGATCTCTCATGGGGCTAGGGGCGTTTCCGGGTTCCGACGACCAGTGGCTGGGCATGCTGGGGATGCACGGGACTTTCCGGGCCAATATGAGCATTGGCCACAGCGACCTAATCCTGGCGGCAGGGGTGCGGTTCGACGATAGAGTCACCGGCAACATTGAAAAATTTGCCCCGGATGCAAAAATAATCCAGATTGATATTGACCCAACCTCCATCCATAAAAATATAGAGGTACACTGCCCCATCGTTGGGGACTGTAAAATGGCCCTGGCAGACATCCTGGAACTCATGGAAAAGGAAGACCCAAAAGATTTTCAAGAGGACCGTGGGGCATGGAAGGCCAGAATCCAGGAGTGGAAACAGACCAACCCCCTGAAATACGACCAGAACGACGAGACCATCAAACCCCAGTATGTCGTGGAAAAACTTTACGATATTACCGAAGGCAAAGCCCTGGTTACCACAGAAGTGGGCCAGAATCAGATGTGGACAGCCCAGTATTACCACTTTGACCGTCCCAACCATTTTATCACCTCCGGTGGTTTAGGAGTTATGGGCTTCGGGCTACCGGCCGCCATCGGCGCCAAGGCCGGCCAGCCTGACAAACTTGTGGTCTGTGTGGCAGGTGACGGGTCCATCCAGATGAACTCCCAGGAACTGATGACCGCTGTGGAGTCAGAGCTCGATGTAAAAATTGTTATCCTCAATAACCGGTTCCTGGGCATGGTCCGCCAATGGCAGGAACTTTTTTATGATAAGGCATATGCATCAACCAACATGGAAAGGGCGCCTGATTTTGTCAAACTTGCAGAGGCCTACGGAGCTAGCGGTTTTAAATGTGACGAACCCGGCCAGGTGATAGAAACCCTTAAAAAAGGGCTGAACACCCCTGGAACCGTGATCATGGAGTTCATTGTGGAACGTGAAGAATCAGTCTACCCAATGGTTCCGGCCGGCGGCGCCATTACAGACATGCTTTTGGTTTAGAAAGGATAATACCCATGGAAGTTAATAGATACCTTCTCTCCATTCTTGTTGATAATGAACCCGGTGTGCTGTCCAGAATTGCAGGCCTGTTTTCCGGCCGGGGCTTTAATATTGATTCACTCAGTGTGGCCAAAACCACAGATCCCGATGTTTCAGTGATTACCATGGTGACCTATTGCGACGCCCATATCATTGAGCAGATCAAAAAGCAGCTTCACAAGCTTATCAATGTCATCAGGGTGAATGACCTTACAGAAAAGAAATACGTTGAACGTCAGCTTGCCCTTGTCAAGGTCCATGCCAAGACAGAAAAACGGGCAGAGATCATGCGCATTGTAGATATTTTCAGGTCCAAAATCGTTGATGTTGGCCATTCTCACTTTGTCATTGAAATCTCCGGAGACAGCGGCAAAATTGAGGCGTTTATCTCATTAATGCAGCCCATGGGCATTGTGGAGATCGCCTCCACAGGCGCCATTGCCCTGGGCAGGGAGAACGGAAAATGATGCCAAAGGAAAAAAGGAAAAAGGCCATCCTGTACGATACCACTCTCAGGGACGGGATGCAGGGGGAAAATATCTTTTTTTCCCCGGAGGATAAACTGAAAATGGCCCTGCGACTGGACGAGGCAGGCGTCCACTACATTGAAGGAGGCTGGCCCGGTTCCAACCCTGGGGCCCAGGCCTTTTTCGAACTGGTCAGGGAGAAGGCATTCAAACATGCCAAAATTACGGCCTTTGGCTCAACGCGGCGCCAGGGTATAACTTGTGAGCAAGACGCCAATCTTAAGGCACTCATTGACTCCGGGGCTCCTGCCCTGACCATTTTTGGAAAGACCTGGGATCTCCACGTTGAATCAATCATGTCCAATACCCGGGAAGAAAACCTGGCCATGATAGAAGAAAGTGTGGTGTACCTGATTTCCCACGGCCGGGAGGTCCTCTATGATGCCGAACATTTTTATGACGGATACAAGGCCAACCGGGAATTTGCCCTTGAAACTCTGGAGGCGGCTTATAAGGGAGGAGCACGCTGTCTGGTGCTTTGCGACACCAACGGCGGCTGCCTCCCCTGTGACATTGATACTATTACCCGGGAAGTGGTGGACCATTTCAAAGACAAGGATGACGTGATTTTCGGTGTTCACACCCATAATGACTGCGCCATGGCTGTGGCCAATGCCATCAATGCGGTCCATGCCGGCGCAACCATGGTCCAGGGAACTATCAATGGGTATGGGGAGCGCTGCGGCAATGCAGATCTCACGGCCATCATTCCCATTCTTGCCCTGAAGATGAACCGGGACTGTATCACTCCGGAAAACCTGGCCAAGCTCCAGAATCTGTCCAGGTTTGTTTCCGAGACGGCCAATATGCCGCCGGTGAGTTCCCGGCCCTTTGTGGGTAAATCGGCCTTTGCCCACAAGGGTGGGGTCCATGTCTCAGCCATCATGAAAAATCCCAGGGCTTATGAGCATATGGTTCCGGATCTGGTGGGAAATGAACGGCGGGTCCTTGTTTCCGAGCAATCCGGAAAGAGCAATATTATTTACAAGGCCAAAGAGCTGGGTGTGGATCTGGGGCCTGACGAGACCCGGAAAGCCCTTATCGTTTCCAATATCAAGGAACTGGAAAACGACGGGTTTGAATTTGATGCGGCAGAAGGCTCTCTCAAACTTATCATGGAAAAGCTTACCGAGCAGTATAAATCCAAATTTGACCTGGAATCCTTCAGGGTGGTGGTGGAAAAGGACAAGGAACGGCCCTGCTACTCCCACGCCATGATCAAGATCCGGGTAGGGGACAAGACCGAAATCACCTCCGCCGAAGGGGACGGTCCTGTATCCGCCCTTGATAACGCACTGAGAAAGGCCTTGTCTGCCATGTATCCGTCGGTGAACGACATGCATCTGGTGGACTTCAAAGTCCGTGTCATCCAGGGTTCCGACGGTACAGACGCCAGGGTGAGGGTACTCATTGAATCCAGGGATACGGATAATATCTTCTCCACCATTGGGGTGTCCGAGGATATCATCGAGGCTTCCTGGCAGGCTTTGGCCGACAGTTTCCAGTATAAATTGTCACTGGATGATAATCAGGAAAAAAATAAACAGGAAAGAGAATTACAAACCTGAACCCAAAGGGGAATCGGGTAAAACCGTTGATATATAAAGGTTGATAAAATGAATGACGACAGACGGATAATTGTGTTTGACACCACCCTGCGGGACGGCGAGCAATCCCCCGGGGCCAGTATGAACCAGGCGGAAAAACTGAGGATTGCCACCCAGCTCGAAGCCCTGGGAGTGGATGTAATTGAAGCTGGTTTTCCCGCGGCATCCGAGGGGGACTATGAGGCTGTAAGAACCATTTCTCAAACTCTGAAAAAAGCCCAGGTGGCTGCCCTGTGCCGTGCCAACGAAGCCGATATTAGACGGGGTTGGGATGCTGTAAAAGATGCAGTAAACCCCAGGATTCACACCTTTATTGCCACCTCGGAGCTTCATATGAAATACAAGCTCCAGATGGAGCCGGCCGATGTTCTTAAACAGGCCGTGAATTCAGTGAAACTGGCTGCTTCCTTTACTGATAATGTTGAGTTTTCTGCTGAAGACGGGTCCAGATCGGATAAAGATTTTTTGTGTACTGTTTTTGAATCTGTCATCGATGCGGGTGCCACCACCATCAACCTGCCCGACACCGTTGGCTATGCCATTCCCGAAGAGTTCGGGGAACTGGTAAAATATGTCATGGAGAATACGTCCAACATTGACAAGGCTGTGCTTTCCGTCCACTGCCACAACGACCTTGGCCTGGCCACCTCAAACACATTGGCTGCCGTTAAAAACGGGGCCCGCCAGGTGGAGGTTACCATCAACGGAATCGGTGAACGGGCCGGCAACACCTCCATGGAAGAGGTGGTTATGTCCTTGAACACCCGCCCCAATTTCTTTCCCCATACAACGGGGATCGATACCACCCGAATCTACCCCACCTCCCGCCTGGTCTCCATGATCACAGGTATACTGGTCCAGCCCAACCGAGCCATTGTGGGGGCAAATGCATTTGCCCACGAAGCCGGCATTCACCAGGACGGGGTCCTGAAAAATCCCATGACCTATGAGATTATGAAACCTGAAACCGTAGGGATTACAAAAAACAACCTGGTATTGGGCAAACATTCCGGCCGCCATGCCCTGAATGCCCATATTCAGGAAATGGGGTACAATCTCTCGGAAGAAGAACTGAACCTTGTTTTCAAAAAATTTAAAAACCTGGCTGATAAAAAGAAAAGCATTCAGGACGAAGATATAGAGGCCCTGATCAACGAGGGGGTACTTAGGTCTTCGGAAGTCTTTTGCCTGGAATATATTCATGTCCTCTCCGGGAACACGGTGTTTCCTACGGCCTCAATCATGCTTAATATCAACGGCCGTCCTGTTCAGGGGGCAACTGAAGGATCAGGCCCTATTGATGCGGTGTATAATATCATCTCCAAGCTCACCGGCACCAAATCAGAACTTTTGAGGTTCACCATATCCGCTCTCACCGAAGGCACGGATGCCCAGGGTGAGGTAACGGTCCGTCTCAAGGAAGACGGTATCGTTGCCCTGGGCAAAGGAACTGATCCGGATATCATCACGGCCTCAGCCCTGGCCTATGTCAACGGCCTCAACCGGCTTGAATACATGAAGGCCCATCCCCCTAAAGAGCCCTCGCCTCTTTAACCCTTAAGGCACAAAATCATTACTAAACCGGCCGTTGAAATTAAATGATTTTGTGCCCGCTTTAAACTGGTATTGAGTTTCGCTCATATTTGGACGGTTTAAATTTGGCACTGGGCCTCACATACCGTCCAGAAAGCATCTGGCTCCTGGACGGTTGATTTACTCCCCCTCTGGGCCGTATCCGGCATCAAGAACCCTTCGGATGGAACGGGATAGGTCTTTGAGCAGTAACGGTTTCATGATCACCTCTCTGATTCCAAGTTGTTTTATGAGTTCAGGGGGCATCTTTTCGCTGAATCCAGTGCAGAGGATAACCGGAATATTGGAGCGAATTTCTAATAACTTTGATGTGAGTTCCTTTCCAGACATTCCGGGCATTGACATATCGGTGATGACCAGGTCAAATTCATTGGAGGCTTTCCGGAATACCTCCAGGGCGTCAATAGGGCTGTTTTCAGCATTTACCGTATAACCCAGCCTTTCCAGGGTTTCTTTTTCCATATTAAGGATGGCCTGTTCATCATCCACCAACAGAATATGCTCTTTTCCCAGACTGAGAGATGTATCCGGGATGTTGTTTCTTTCTTTTTTAAGGCCGGCCTGTTCTTCCGCTGCCGGGAAATAAATTTTAAACTCGGTCCCTTTACCGGGTTCTGAATAGACATTAATAAACCCTTTCATGTTTTTAACGATTCCGTGGACCACTGACAGCCCCATCCCGGTGCCTTCCCCCTTTTGTTTAGTCGTAAAGAAAGGGTCAAATATTTTATTGACCAGGTCAGGTGCCATGCCGATACCGGTATCTGCCATGGACAGGCAGACGGCTGGCCCCGGCCTGATACCCAGGTGGTTTGAATCTGCCGCATCAATTTTCTGCTCTTTGAGGAAAATTTTCAGATCACCACCGTTCTCTCCCATGGCATGACTTGCATTAGTCGCCAGGTTCATAATGATTTGATGGATCTGGATGGCATCCGCAGAAATGGCCCGGCAGTTGGTATCTATAAATTGTTTGATTTCAATATTTCTGGGAATGGTTGATCTTAAAAGTTTAATTACTTCTTTTAAAATAAACTGGACCTTAACAGGTCTATATTCAGTGGTTTCCTGGCGGGAAAAAGTTAATATCTGCTGCACCAGTTCCTTGGCCCTTATTGCGCTTGAATGAATTTGTTTTAAGCTTTTTGAATCGGGACTGTTTTTGTCTTCCAATTCATCAAGCAACATTTCAGAATGGCCTAAAATAGGAAATAAAATATTATTAAAATCGTGGGCAATACCACCTGCAAGCGTTCCAATAGCTTCCATCTTCTGGGCCTGCTGGAGCCTGGATTCATACTCTGCCTGCTGATTTTCAAGTTCCGTTATCATGGTAATATCCGCATGGGTGCCGATGATCCGTGACGGCCCCCCGTCTGAATCCCAGGCCATGACCCTGCCTCGGTCCAGAATCCATTTATAGGTTCCGTCTTTACAGATCAGGCGGTACCGATTCTTAAAATAGGGGACTTTATTTTCTATATTCCGATAAAGAGAGCTGACTATTCGCTCTCGATCCTCCGGATGAATCCGGTCAAACCACTCCTGGGGTGAGGATCCGATCTCATCTCTGCTGAATCCGAGCATTTTTTTCCATTGAAGAGAAAAAAAGACCTGGTCTAAAAGAAGATCCCAGTCCCACACACCGTCTCCGGCACCTTCCAGGGCAAAATGCCATCTTTTTTCACTTTCCCGCAGAGAAAGAATGGTCTGGTTATGATCTTTCACCCGCCTGGACAAGTGCTGGGTGGTTTCCTGAAGACGGTATTCGGTTTGCATTGATTCTTCAAGGGAGAGTGAGATTCCGCGGATTAACCTGCCAACGGCCACCATGGAAACAATGCTCAGAAACATCAGGGTAATGGAGGTCGTGATCCATATGTGGGGTGAATAAGTGCTCAGGTTTGCCCAGAGTATGAAATCTGTTTGAAGATAATAATAAAAAATCGATAACCCAATGGCCTGCCCAGCAAGAACTAAGGCCCCGGATTGTATGCCCAGAATCAAGGTGGCAAATATAGTTGTTGAAAACAGCCAGATTCTGCCGCTTCCAGTGGGGCCAACCGTGAAAATAGATAAAAAACCGAGTCCAAGAAAGACAAATATCCCCGTCCATGCGCGTATCTTAAATGGGATGGGACGAAAAACGGCGATGACGACACAAATGATGTATGCCATATTAAAGGCAATAAGATTGCCCCATAGCTCATCTCTCACCGCAGAGATCGAGCTGTTGATCAACGCAGGCAGAGCCGCGATGCAGATGGCACTAAAGACAAAAACGCAACTGTTTTCCTGCCACTGGGATAAGGTGCGCTGCCGTTGAAAACTGAATGTCTTTTTCACGTATTCAAAAAGAGCCGGGACCATGACTGTCCCTCCCTCCAATTTTTGCTTTTTTTTTGAAAATCAAATTAAATGAAGCGGCGGTTGATCCGTCGCTATAATTATCTAGAATATATCAATACATTTAAATATGCAAAGTTTTTCATTGAAAGACGTGAAATTACCGGAATATTCATGGCCGAATTGTCGAGGGATATTTTTTGAAACAATTGGGTTTAAAGTTACAGGTTGAGATTTGCCTGTGGTGGGGACTGTACCCAGGTAATAAAATATTCACCCGTTTTAACCTGGCCCTGGTAAAATGCCGCGTTTTCATTGGCTTTCTCTATTTTCGCCGGGCCACGACGGCTCTTCACAATTCAATCCAGACATCCAAGAAGGGCTTTGACATGGCAAAGGCATCCAATACATTTTCAGACTTAGCTGTCGACCACTTCACCCAGCATATTCACCCCAGCCTCAACCTGGGTTGCCAGAGGGGCAGTTCTTCAATTTATTTGGCCGCAGCAATGGTGATATTCATTTCATCCAGAAGATCCATAGAGGAGGGGTCTGTATTATAGGACTTGGTAATGGGAGTGAGCAGCTCGATAAGGCCTTCCCATTTTTTCCTTTCCTCTTTTGTGTCTGCGGTCTGTGACCGGTCAAAACAGATAGCGGTAATATAAACCAGGGCGCGCATGCCGTCCACATAGGTTTTCATGTACATGAGCTGCCGTTTGACATCCGGATGGTTGATGACTGATACGGGTTTGGGTTCTGCTTCAAAAATTTTTGTAAGATCCACACCCTGGACTCTCTCCTTGACATAGTTTACGGCATTGATGTAACACCGCCCCCCTGCATGGCCGCGTCCAGGCGGGCCTTATTCATCATGACAAACTTAGCCTTCATGCAGCTTTCCTGCCCCGTGGGTGAGGCCCGGGTACATAAGGATTGCGCAATTGGCCCCTGTAAAAAATTCGCCTGCAGCCGTTACCAGAACTCTGGGCATACCTTGACCGCCGTATTCGGGGTCATCACACATGGCCAACCATTTTCCTTAACAGAACAGATCGCATATTCCATGAATAGAAGACTTTTTTTGTCAACACGAATGTGAATTTTTGTTGACATCAAATGAACGTCAGAATATGTAATTAACGTTGTTTATTTCCGTTTTTTTTTATAACCTTTCACTGGAGAAGAATTATGAAAACATGTTTCAGGCTCAGCATCCTTGCATCAATTTTCACCCTGTTCATGGTATGCACTGCCTATGCACAGGCGCCCATTGTTGGAAAATGGAAAACCATTGACGATGAAACCAATGAACCTAAATCAATCGTTAAAATTTTTGAAAAAGACGGAAAATATTTTGGAACAATAGTTGAATTATTCAGGAAACCGGGTGAGGAACCCAATCCGGTTTGTGACGAATGTGATTCAGATGATGATCGAAAAGATAAACCCGTACTTGGAATGGAAATCCTCCGTGGCCTGGAACAGGACGGAGATGAATATGATGAAGGCACCATCCTGGATCCCGGCGACGGAAAGGTATACGATTGTAAATTATGGGTGGAAGAGGGAAATCTGATGGTCCGGGGATATATTGCGTTTTTCTTCCGTACCCAGACCTGGTTTAAGGTGGAATAAAACAACGTTCTCTTCACACAGGAACCAGGGAGCAGAAATTATCATAATAGGCTGCCTGGTTCCCCATATCCGTAACCCGTTCCCGGGTTAGAAAATTGACTGCACCGCTTTTGTGCCAGTATCCCTGATGCATAAAAGCGGTGTTTTTGTATACGGCTTTATCAATAATCACTCTGGCAATGATTTCACCGTTTTCTCCCTTTACACGTACCCGATCGCCCTGCCCCAGCTCCAATCGGGAGGCCGTATCCGGATGGATATTTACCTCTGGGATGGTTTCTTTGTCCATGAATCCCTGGGAATGCATGGATTTTTTTGTATGGCAGGTCAAAAAACGCAGGGGGAATTTTATTCCTCCTTTCAGGGGGGGGGTAAATTCAGGCAAAGGGCTTAACCCGTCGGCCAAGGCATTTTCGCTGTATACCTCAATTTTACCGGAGGGGGTCTCAAATAAATAGTCGGCCCAGGCAAGATCATGGGATTTCATCCGGGTGTAAGAGAGGGCAAGGCCTTTGAAATCCGGAACTGAAGATTCAGTGTTATTGCGTAATTCAGCCATGAGGGGCGCTGCACATTGTTCAAGATATTCCTTGGAGGATAAAAATCCGTATTCAAGTCCCAGGCGCCGGCCAAGTTCAAGATAAAATTCAAATTCCGGCATTAGAGTTCCGGGCGGATCCACAGCCTTTTGTGAATAATTGAGCACATGTGAATACATGGAGGTCACAAATATATCCTCCTGTTCAAACACCGTGGCTGCCGGCAGCACGAGGTCAGCCATTGACGCGGTGTCTGTCATGAACTGCTCAAAAACCACTGTCAACGGCAATGAAGCAAAGCTGTTAACTGCCCGGGTCAGGTCCGGCGTCTGGACCAGGGGATTGCCGCAGGAAAAAAATCCCATTTGTATTGGGGGATCATTGGCCTCTTCCATAAACGAACCCAGGCAGGGAGCGGGAAACCTGCGCTGCACTTTTATAAAGCCTTCACTGGTCTCCTCCGGCCCGGACAGATACGGAGCCAGGGACTTTGAGGCATAATTGATACCAGCGCCTGATTTGCCGATATGGCCGGTAATCGCTGCAAGGGCATCAATACTCCTCACCGCATTGCCACCGTTTGCATACCGCTGCATCCCGTATCCAATGTAAATTGCGGACAAAGGGGTTTTACCGTATTGAACTGCCAATTCCCTGATTTTCTCTGCAGGCACACCTGTGATGCGCTTTACATAATCAGGAGTATAGGCCTGAACACTCTGCCGGAAACGCTGATATCCCTTTACGTGGTCCATGATAAAGGCCTGATCGATGAGATTTTCCATAATGAGTACATGGGCCATACCCAAAGCCAGTGCCCCGTCGGTACCGGGAGCCACCCGGATATGGGTGCCAAACGCTTTGGCGGTTTGGGTTTCAACTGGATCGATAACGATAATTTTTGTTCCCGTTTTCCTGGCACGTTTCAACAGGGTATAAAGATGAAGATTGGTTACCCGAGGGTTTCTGCCCCAGAGGATAACCAGATCGCTGTTAAGCACATCCGACGGGATATTTCCCCTGGCTTGGCCGAAATCATATTTTTGGGCAGCCATGCCGGCGCTCCAGCACAGGCTGCCTGAAAACCGGCTGTCCCCACCGAAGTAATTAAAAAAAATAGCCTGGCTTCTGTTTTTCATTCCCCCGTACCCATCGGAAGTATAATTTAAAAACGCCGTGCTTCCATATTCATTCTTAACCCGGGTCAGGTTGTCTGCCAACAGATCAAATACCCGGTCATATGAGGCCGGGACAAACCCGTTTGAGGTTCGGATCAACGGTCTGACAATCCGTTGGGGATGATGGTGTCTTTGGATCAGGTGCTTGGCTTTGGGACAGATCACACCCCGGGTAAGGGGGTGTTCCGGATCGCCCTTAAGGTTGACTATTTTTTGGTTTTTAACGGTTACTATAAATCGGCAAAGATCAAAACAATCCATGGGGCAGGACACAGAAAACGAATCAGACACAGGGCCTCCCTCTGGGAAATTAAATTAAAAAAGGGCTCAGTTGAATACACTCGAAAGCAACTGAGCCCTTTATAATGAGAGTTCCAGATTATTTCAAGACATTACGGAGCCTGAGTACCGAGCAATTGGCATTTTTAACGATTTTTCTGGCACAGTTTCCCGAAAAGGCCTCATTGATTTTCCGCCTGTGATTGTGGTAGACCACGATGAGATCAGCCTCCCATTTGTCTGCAACCTTGAGGATTTCTTCATAATGTTTTCCCACCAATATCCTGTGGGAAACCTGGGTGCCGCCGGTGCAGTTTTTTTCTACAAAATCATCCAATGCTGCCTTGAACTGGTTTCTGGCCTCTTTTTTGATTTTTTCAGTGACAAATGAGGCCACAATGGGCATGGAAAAATCAGGCATAACACTGACAATACGAATTTCCGCACCACTGAGGGAGGCAAGCTCCATGGCATTTTCGAACACAGCTTTGGAGGTCTTGGGATAATCAATATCCACTGGTACAAGTATTTTATTAAACATTAAAATATCTCCTGTTTTTTAGTTATACTTCCCCAAGGCGCTCCTTGCGCTTTTTCTGGAGCATATAAACCAGGGCCATGAGTGCCAGGGCCGGAATAAACATGAGCTGTTTGGGCAATCTGTCTGCGGGCATTTTAACCTGGAGGATCTCCTGATCAAAATCAATGCCCATTTTCTCGGCATTGGACCCAAAGACCACATTATCCACCAGAACTTTGTTGTCCTCAGTTCTGACTTCAAACCCGATCTCATTGAGCCTTTCTGCACCTGTGGGTGCAGACCCCACAGGCAGCATCAAGGTCTTTTCATAGGCCTCCCCGTTCATGCTCTCTCCATGTATCCGGAGCCTGAGCATTTTACCTGGATCAACAGATTCAACAATTTTGACCAATTCAGTGCCTGGTCGTTCATCAAAGGGCGGAAACACCTGATCCCACCAGAATCCGGGTCGAAACAGAGTAAATGCCACGAGAAGAAGAGCAATGCTTTCATAAAACTTACTTTTGGTAATCCAATATCCCTGGGTGGCGGCGGCAAATATCAGCATGGCAATAACAGCTGCGACAATAACAATGATGAGATGATACCAGGTGCCGATGCCGATCATGAGAAGTTCGGTGTTGAAAATAAACAAAAAGGGCAGAATGGCGGTCCGGATATCATAGGTAAACCCCTGGATACCGGTCCGGATAGGATCTCCACCGGATATGCCCGCGGCCGCAAACGCGGCCAACCCCACAGGCGGGGTGTCATCGGCCAGTATCCCGAAGTAGAACACAAAAAGATGGACAGCAATTAAAGGGACAATGAGTCCGTTCTGGGCCCCAAGTTCAACAATTACAGGAGCCATGAGTGTGGATACAACAATGTAATTGGCCGTGGTGGGCAGTCCCATGCCCAGAAGCAGACTGATACCTGCGGTAAAGAACAGAATCAGCATCAGGTTTCCGCCGGAAATGAATTCCACAAATTCCGTCATAACCAGGCCGATACCTGTAAGGGTTACGGTACCCACAACAATACCGGCTGCAGCCGTGGCCACACCGATACCAATCATGTTTCTGCCGCCTGACACCAGCCCCTCAACCAGGTTGTCCCATCCCAGTTTAAAGGAGAATTCCGGGGCCTTGCTTTTCCGGAAAAATCCTTTTAACGGTCGCTGGGTCAGTACGATAACGAGAAGAAGTATTGTGGCCCAATAGGCGGACAAAGACGGGGACAGCCGTTCAACGGTGAGGCACCACATGAGCACCACAATGGGCAACAGGAAATAATATCCGGCCTGGGCGGTTGATCCCAGGTCTGGAAGTTCTGTGATTTCATGTGTGAGCTCAAGTTCAGGCACCCGGCACGCCAACCAGATCAAGGCCAGGTAGGACACTGCCAGCAGCAGGGTGACCACGTAAATGGTGGCGGGTCCTGCAATGGTTTTAATCCATCCAAGACCAAAATATGTGGCCCCGCCAATAATGATGATGAACAATATAGTCATCACAAAGGATAGCAGTTTCTGGGCCAGGGTTTTGGTTATGGGTTTATCCATACCTTTGAGCCCCATTTTGCAGGCCTCCAGATGAACAATGTATACCAGGGCAATGTACGAGATGATGGCCGGCAAAAAGGCGTGTTTGATAACCTCCACATAGGAGATTCCCACGTATTCCACCATGAGAAAGGCTGCCGCCCCCATGACCGGAGGGGTGAGCTGCCCGTTGGTGGATGCGGCAACTTCAACGGCCCCTGCCTTTTCAGCGGAAAAGCCGACTTTTTTCATCAAGGGAATGGTGAAGGTACCTGTGGTGACCACGTTAGCGATGGATGAACCAGATACCAGCCCAGTCATGCCCGAGGAGACGACGGCTGCTTTGGCCGGTCCGCCCCTCATATGTCCCAGCCCTGCAAAGGCAGTACGGATGAAATAATTGCCTGCCCCTGCGGATTCCAGCAGAGACCCGAAGAGTACAAACATGAAAACCATACCCGTGGAAACCCCAAGGGCAACACCGTAAACCCCTTCGGTAGACAGCCAGTAGTGGGACATGCCCTTGGAAATTGAAGCACCTTTGTGGGCAATTACTTCAGGCATATGGGGTCCAAAAAAGGTATAAAGGAGAAATACCGAAGCGACAACCATTAATGGAGGCCCCAGGGCCCTGCGGGTGGCTTCTAAGAGCAGGGTCAACCCGATTACCGATACCACTAGATCCAGGGTGGTGGGCATACCCGGCCGGTCTGATAACTGGACGTAAAATATAAACAGGTAAGCCGCACAAAATGCAGCCAATAGGGCTATAAACCAGTCCTGGGCCGGTATATAGCTTCGAGGCGAAGATTTGAATGTTGGATAGGCCGTATATGCCAGGAACATGGCAAAGGCCAGGTGAATGGCCCGGGCTTCCGTGTCGTTGAGGACAAAAATATTGAGTACAAAAGGTAAAGGGGATGCATACCACAGCTGGAACAATGTCCAGGCAAGGGGCACAAAGAAAAGGATCTTTTTGGGAATCGCGCCGACTGGATTTCGCGCGCCTGTATCCGCCTCGGCAATCATCTCTTGCAGTTCATCCGGGGATGCTGCAGTTTCATTTGCTTCGGTCATTATAACGATTCCTCCATGGTAAAAAGGGGGTAATGCAAAAGGCAATAGGGTATTTATAGAACAATGAAAGTGTGCGGACCCGGACTTTGCGAGGGAACCGCACACTTTATGCTACACCAGGGCTGATTTACATCAGGCCGGCTTCTTTGTAATATTTAACGGCGCCGTCATGGAGGGGGGCGGAAAGACCGTCTTTGATCATTTCTTCTTTTTTCAGGTTAGCAAAAGCGGGGTGAAGTTTTTTGAACTGGTCAAAATTTTCAAAAACCGCTTTAACCACTTCATAGATAATTTTTTCAGGTACCTTGGCCGAGGAGACAAAGGTGGCACCAACGCCGAAGGTCTTTGTATCGGAATCCGTACCGCGGTACATGCCGCCGGGGATGGTGGCAGTTCTGTAATAGCCATTATCGTTGACCAGTTTATCAATGACAGGGCCGTCAACGGTTACCATAACGGCATCACATGAAGTAACAGCTTCTTTAATAGATCCATTGGGATGTCCTACAGAATAAACAAAGACATCTATTTTATTATCACAGAGGGCTTTAGATTGTTCCGCAGGTTTGAGTTCTGATGCGAGTTTGAAATCCGCTGCGGTCCAACCAAGGTCCTTCATTATGGTATTCATTATGCTGCGCTGACCAGAGCCGGGATTTCCGATATTTACGCGTTTGCCTTTGAGGTCCATGAAATTTTTGATACCGGAGTCAGCACGGGCAACAACGGTAAAAGGCTCTGGATGAACTGAAAAAACGGCTCTCAGGTCTTTGTTGGGGCCCTGTTTTTCAAATTTCCCTGTACCTGTGTATGCAAAATACTGGACATCTGACTGAGCAACTCCCATGTCAAGCTCGCCTGCCGCGATGGTATTCACGTTATATACGGAACCGCCAGTGCTTTCTACGGAACAGCGTATACCATGTACTTTTCTGCCTTTATTCACCAGGCGGGCAATGGCACCGCCTGTGGGGTAGTAAACGCCGGTCACGCCGCCTGTACCAATGGTGACAAATGTCTGGTCAGATGCCTGAACAGGAGCTGAACCAAAGAAAAGAACCATACCGAATAATGCTGCAATACCAAGAACCAAAATTTTTTTCATCCTAACCTCCGAATTAATTTAATTAGTATAATTGTTTTTATAAGCGTAAAAATACCGCTGTCAGCGTGTTGCCTTTTCCCCTCCTTTCATTGAGTTTTTTATTTTTTTTTATGAAAGATCTGTGTAACCCATTAGTATCTTTCATGTTCTGCTTTGTATCGTTTACTGAATGACTGTTACTCAAATAATATTATATCCAGTTTTTTTATCCACCGGTTGGATTTGGTTTCTACACATAGTAGCAAAACCTATGCCATCAATATTTACAATGATTACACACTGTCCCAAAAGCAAACAATTGATCATTTCATCAATTATTATTCAAGTTCCGATGTCTTAAATCTGAAGAGTCCTTTTGACAGGGCAATATCAATGTTTTGATGATATCATCAAAATTGATTATTTCATCACCAACTCTAAGGGAGATGGATTGGAATTAAGAGAAATCTATCTGTTTACCCGGGGTTTGTAAACCAAATTTTTCTGCTTACCATTTTGCCTTGACATTCCTTTATATTTGGCTTATCTGCTGGAAATCATTAACCCAAGAAAAGGCTATTACCCGCCGGGCAGAACACAACGCCAGGTAAAAAAATAAAACCCAGAGAAATCAGGATGTGAAAAATGTCAGCCATACATTTTTCCAATTTCCGGCTGGACGAGGATAAAGACTGTTTCCTCTACATCGGGGAATTGAAAAACTATGGGCTTAACGCCTTCTTGAAAAAAGCCCTGACCCGCTATTTTAACCGCCCTTTTCAGTTTATCGCCATTGTTCCGGATGTGCTGGAACAATACAATTACGACAACCTTATTGTTATAAATCCCCTTGTCGAATCCACTGACGGAGAGTGCGTCCTCAAGAAAAGCTGCCGAATCAATGCCAGAGAATTCATGGCCGCAGTCTCTGAAAACCCCAAGGTCATTTCCCTGGTTCACCAGATCCTGAGACGACAGCCCAAACTTTTTCTGAACATGTACGAAAGCCTGCCCGAAATGAGTTTGGACCGAATTGAAGGAGTGACCATCCTTGGACCGGACAAAGAGATTGCCGCCCGGTCTAACAACAAAGCCGTGCAGATGTCGGCCTTGAAAGAGATGGTCCCTGTGGTGGATTTCAAATTCTGCAATGGCTACCAAAGCCTTATCGATTCCACGGACCAGCTCTGGAGCACCTGGACAGACGGCATATTTGTGACCAAGGAGTATTCCGCCGCCGGCATTAACTCCACAGTGGCCTCATGCAAAAAAGACATTGAGGATAAATTCAACGGTGACGACACCTCTTATATCATTTCCAGGTTCATGCCCCATACCCTTGACCCCACAGTACTTGCGGTGGTGGCAAATCAGGATGATGTGTTTATTGCCGGGGTAGCGGACCAGCGTATAGAAGACGGAAACCGCTTTACCGGCTCAACCTTTCCAACCACGGCTTCACCTGAGCATACAAAGGAGCTTATCCGCCACACCCGTACTGTGGGCAAGTGGCTTGCAGGCCAGGGGTACAGGGGGATTTTCGGATGCGATTATATCATCACCAATGAAAATGAGGTTCGGTTCCTTGAAATAAACGCCAGAAAACAAGGCACCACACTGGAATTCTGCTGTACCCTGGACCAGGCCCTGGGAGCGGATGCGCCAAATCTGCCGGAACTTGAACTATGGGCGGTTGTGGAGGGGATATTCCCTGCCAATGCCAGGGAGATGAACCCGGTATTGCCTCCGGTTCACTGGGGAACCTATAATTATAAAATCCATCAGCCCGTATTTACCGAAACCTATATTCCCCAGCAGACCCGGGAGCAGGAGACCTTTGAGAATGTGGCCAAAGGCCGACTCAAAAAAGATTATCTCATATTGGAACACATCGGTACCAATTTTACTCTTGCAGAGGGTGCATTTCTTGCAAGAGTTGTTGCCGTTGCCCAGGACCGTGACAGCGTGGACCAGGGTATTGTCCAGGGACGCAAAATCATCGAACTGACCTTTACCACACAAATAAAAACGGAGAGATAAAATGTCTGCCACCAGCAAGGAAGAAAACCTTGACAATTTTACCATTACATTTTTTGACCATCTTTTCCAAGGAAAAGAGGACCAGCCTGATACAGACCTGAACGAAGAAATATCAACCCTTTTCCAGGAGGCCGACACCCTGGATCTTACCGGACCCATTGTGACCCTTTTTTCAAGGCTCGAGCGGATAAAAAAGGATCTGGGGCTCTCACCTGCCGCTTTTGGTCTTTCCAGACAGGCTCTTGGGACACTGGCCCTAAAACATGAATCCATTGACGAACATTCGGTATCCGTAGGCGGCCGGGTTTATAAAGCCTTGCCCATCGTAGAGGATGCCGTTTCCAGAGTGGATGAATATCTCAACGCTAAAACCCAGGAAGCACCATCCGGATTCGAACTCTGGGACAATATCCTGGAAAACCAGGCCAGGATAAAAAAATATCTGAACATGGATGACAAGGACTGGAACTCCTATTCAGGCCAGATTAAAAATTGCATAGACACGGTGGAAGATCTGTCCAAAATCATTGACCTGCCGGAAAAGGTGATTGAGGAAGTCACCCGGGTGACAAAAGATTACAGGATGCGGCTGACCCCGTATTATGCCAGCCTTATCCAGGCCAAGACCGCCAATGATCCTGTGCTTCTCCAATCTGTTCCCACCGGAGAAATGGTGGACAACGTGGGAGTTGAAATTCCTCCTGTGGCTGCTGACCACTCCCCTGCCCGGCTCATTGACCAGTTTTATCCCCGGGTGGTCACCATCAAGGCCACCAATATGTGCGCCATGTACTGCACCCACTGCCTCCGCCTGGCACACATTGGCAAAAAAGACCGGATTTATTCGGAACAGGCCTATGAAGAGGCCCTGGACTATATCAGGAACAATGACAGAATCAGGGATGTCCTGGTCACAGGAGGCGATTCATTTGTCCTTCCCAATAAGATTCTGAAAAAAATCCTGACAGCCCTGGATGATATCGATCACATCAAACTCAAACGACTGGGTACCCGAATTCCCGTCACCGCCCCCCAGCGTGTGGATAATGAACTCCTGGATATCCTGGCTGCAAGTAATGACAGAAAACCTATCAGGGTTGTAACCCAGATCAATACGGCCCAGGAAATGACCCCTGCCTCCGGCAATGCCTTTAAACTAATTTCCAAAAACGTCTTTGCCGTCCTCAACCAGGCTGTCCTGCTCAGGGGGATCAACGATACTAGAACCAAGATGTGGAAACTCTGTGAGACCATCCAGGAAAACTATGTACGTCCCTATTATATTTTCAACTGCTCTTACAGGAACCCCCAGTTCACCCATTTCAGGGTGCCCATGGAAACGGGGCGCGACATCGTGGAAAGCATGTACGGGAATATTTCAGGGGATGCCGTTCCCAGGTATATTGCCACTGCCGGAGGAAAAATCCCCCTGCATAAGAGCAATGTCCAGGGAAGTGAAGGGGGGGACATGATCCTTAGAAAGCCCTGGAACGGAGAAGTTGTAAAATACCCGGATGCAGATCCTGCCATCTATAATGACAAACGGTTTGCATTTAAAAAAGACTAACCCGTTTATCTTCACATTCTTCGTGTCCTTCGTGGTTTAAGCAATATAAAAACCATAAAGGACACGAAGTTCACGAAAATTATATTATCTATCAGGCAGGCAAAATGATTCCGCAAATTTCAGCATATATTAACACACACAAGCAGGATCTTTTCAATTTACTAGAAGAGTTGGTCCTCATCCAGAGTTATTCCAGGAATAAGACCGGGGTTGACCGGGTGGGAGAATGTATTGCCCGGGAAATGACACAGATGGGGTTTTCATGCAAATTTACCCGGGAAACTGAACTGGGAAACAACCTCATTGCCAGATCCCCAGGGATACAGCAAGCCGGCACCACCAAAAATCAAATCCTGATCACTGGGCATATGGATACGGTATTTCCTGAGGAGAGCCCATTCAACTGGTATAAAGAAGATGATACCAAATGCTACGGCCCCGGCGTTGCAGATATGAAAGGCGGACTCGTGGTGGGGATATTTGCCCTCAGGGCCCTGATTCATGCAGACTTACTTAGGGGCAAGCCTCTTACCTTTATTTTTAACAGTGATGAGGAAATCGGTTCTCCCACCTCCCGTGAACTCATTGCAAAAGAGGCACAAAATGCAAGGCTTGCCTATGTGCTGGAAGCTGGCGGCATGTCCAATGATATTGTCACCGGCCGCAAGGGAAACCTTTCCCTGAATATCAACGTAACAGGAAAGGCTGGCCATGCCGCATTTGCAGGCAGTGATAAGGCTTCTGCCATCCTTGAAATGGCCCACAAAACCCTGGCCATTGAGGCCATAAACCAGCCTGAAAAAGGGATATCTGCAAATGTGGGCACCATTCACGGAGGGATAGGATCCAATACGGTCCCGGACAAGGTGACCGCCGGGGTGGATTTCAGGTTTCTTACCCAGGCGGATGAGGCCGGGGTAAAAACACGGATACAGCAAATACTCAACAATCACACCGTCCCCCATACCCGATCTGATATGTCGGTTTCATCCGGGCGCCCTCCCATGCCCCAAACCCCGGGCAACCTGGAATTATATGATAAAATTGAATCTTTGGCTATGGAGTTGGGCAAACCGGTTCGGTCTGAACTCCGCCAGGGGGTATCTGACGCCAATCTAATCGCTGAACAGGGTGTCCCGGTGATTGACGGGCTTGGACCCATGGGGGAAAAAGATCATAGTGAAGATGAATACATACAACGGTCAAGCCTCTGGGAAAGGGCCATCCTTTTCGGGAATATCCTGGCAGAGATTTAAATGTTACTGCCTTGCCATTTTATTCGTATTGGCGGGCTGCGCGCCCCAAACCGGAGATAATCCGTCCGGCACCTGGTCAAAAGCACAGCCCAAAACGATTCAGGATGGAATTGAAATTCCCCTGTTTACCTCCCCTGCAGCCCAGCTCAACCATGCAATGTCCGGGTTCAGGGATAAAAAAGAAAAAAGTGCTGCCCTGAGAGCCGTGATCACCCTCTTTCCGGATTGCCTCCTTGAGCGCGGCCACGCGGCCCTTGGTCTGGCTTATCTACACCTTGAACCGGACTATCGGTTTGCAAGGCCCTTGGATGTACGCAAGGCTGCCAATGATTTTCAGGCCGTATTAACAGACTACGCATTTCTCCCGGATATTCAGGCCAAGGCCCACTGGTACCTTGGATGGATATACACGACACTTGACGGGCAACCGGAAAAGGGACAAGCCCATTTCCATACCATTGTTCAAAATTTTTCCCAAGTTCCCATGAATCTGTCGCCCCCAACTCCCTGGGCCAACCTGGTTTATTCACACCCTCCCTCCCGGGCAGAATCCGTTACACAAAAGACTCTCATTAAATACTGGTCTCAGATCGCTCTTCTGGAAATTGTCAGGCATGGGACCCGGGACGAAGCGGTAACGGCCTTTGATACACTATATGACAAATTCTTTACCAGTACAGAAACCGGGTTGGCCCTTAAAACCATGCTGTCGAATGAAAAACTGGCGCTCCATGCGCGGCCCCTGGTAGAAAAATATCTGGCCAGGTTTACAGCCAATCCTTACCTGGCCCGGGATATACTTCGCCTGGCAAAGGGAAATATCCCATGATTCTCCTGCCGGACAGGCTTCGACACTCATTCAGGCTGAGGATCTTTTTTGCCCTGACCCTGGTTATCATCATCGTGATTCCGGGCACCGGATATTTTTGCTATCTCCAGGCCACCCGGGTCATTGAAAAACAGATGCAGGAATTTGCCCTGGGGTCTGCCGACCAGATCTCCAAACGGGTGGAATCCTTTTTATCCCACCATACCTTTAACGTAAAGCTAATCAAGGCCCTGTTTGAAAAAGGCCTCATCGACATGACCAGTGACAGAGAAATTCTAAGATATTTTAAATTATTCCAAAAAGAACATCCGGAATTTTTCAACATCAATTTCGGTGATGAAACCGGTCGTTTTCTCATGTCCCCTGCCCAGATCCCCGAAGTCCACGCCACATTTGATCCCAGGGTCAGGCCCTGGTACCAGGGGGCACTAACAAGCCTTGGTGTTCACTGGACAGAGGTGTATCTGTTTGCCTCTACCCGGAAACCCGGCATCACCGTTTCTGTACCCATTTACGATGCTGCAAAAAAACTGCAGGCCGTATGCGGCATTGATATTGATATCTCTTCATTTTCAAAATTTTTACAAACCATTAAAATCGGAAATCAGGGGGTGGCCTATATTTTTGATAAAAAAAAGGGCCGGGTCATTGCCCACCCCGCCCTTGTGCGCCATCCCTGGGAACCCTTTCACACCGACCTGCTCCGCAGGGTATACAAAGAGTTGACCGCAGGCAGGAAAGCCTTTGGCATGGTGGATTTTAGGGGTCGGCAATACTTTACCGCATACGCGGATTATCCCGGTAATCAGTGGGTTGTGGGGGTGACCCTTCCGGTATCTGATCTATTTGAAAACGTATTATCCGTCCGCAGGGCCATGATTTCCCTGGTCATCGGCGGGATTCTCCTGGCCTCCCTGCTATCATATCTGATCGCACTAAACATTGTCCGGCCCCTGACCCGCCTTAAACAGGGGATTGAACGGATATCCAGCGGGGATCTGGACTATAAGGTGGATATACGGGACCCAGACATTGCCGTTGCCCTGGCAACCGCCTTTAACCGTATGGCTGGCTCATTAAACAAAAGCTCCTTGGAACTTGAACGGACATACAGGGAACTTGCACAGACCGAAAAACTGGCCGCCGTCGGCCAGATGACAGCCGGCATTGCCCATGAAATCAAAAACCCTCTGGGCATCATTCAGGGATCGGCTCAGGTGGTGGCAAACCCGGACCGCCCCATTGAAATGAGAGAAAAGGCAGCTTTGTTCATCATGGCCGAGGTAGAACGCTTAAATACAACCCTTACCGCTTTTCTTAATTATGCAAAACCCCCAAGCCCCTGCTTTAGGACAGTGGATCTCAAATTATCGGTGACACAAATTCTTGCAGGGCTTGAGGCCCAGTACAGGGATGAAGGTATTGTATTTATCATTCGAATGCCTGATCCGCCCCTTGAGATCCAGGCAGATAATGATCAAATCCGACAGGTTCTTTTAAATTTAATTATCAATGCAACCCAGTCTATGCCCCATGGGGGGGACTTAACCATTGACTTGACCCTGGAATCCAGTCGTAATACCATGAACCAAGTCGCTGCTATCCGGATTGGGGATCAAGGCGTTGGCATCAGCGATAAACAGATGGAACGGATTTTTGATCCCTTTGTCAGTTACAGGGACAAGGGTATCGGGCTGGGCCTGTCTGTGGTGACCCAGATAATGAAGATTCACAATGGGACTCTGTCCTGTGCAAGCACCCAGGGAAAGGGCACACAATTCACACTGACCTTTCCCCTGAAAAACGAGGAAACCGGCAATGGCCGCACATGTATTATTAATTGAAGATGAATCCCGGATGCGGCAGGTGATTGGCATGCAGCTCTCAGACCTTGACCTGACCATTCATGAGGCACAAGACGGTGAACAGGCCATTGAAATATTCGACAGTCAGGCCATCCATCTGGTGATCACTGATCTCAAACTGCCCTTAGTCGGTGGGATGGAAGTCCTGGCACACGTTAAGCAGAAAGATCCGGATATTCCCGTGATCGTAATCACGGCTTACGGATCCATTGAAAATGCCGTTACAGCCATCCGAAAGGGGGCCTTTGACTATGTGACCAAACCCTTTAAGGAAGAGACCCTCAGGGAGTCGGTGAACAAGGCATTGAAAATCAGCCGGCTCACCCATGAGGTCCGGCACCTGCGCCGGGAAATCGAAGCCCAGTACACCTTTAAGAATATTGTGGGTACCTCACGGAAAATCTGTGATGTGCTTGAACTGGCAGGCTCAGTTTCCCACACGGACACTTCAGTTCTTATCACAGGAGAAAGCGGTACCGGCAAGGAGCTGCTCAGCCGGGCCACCCACATGAACTCCCCGCGTTCATCCGGGCCTTTTTCCACGGTGAACTGTGCAGCCATCCCCGCCTCCCTGCTGGAGGCTGAATTATTCGGTTTTGAAAAAGGAGCCTTCACAGGCGCCCATAAACAGCAGAAGGGAAAATTTGAAATGGCCTCGGGTGGCACCCTGTTCCTGGATGAAATCGGGGACATGGCGCTTGAAATTCAGGCCAAATTCCTTCGCATCCTTGAAACCCAACAGTTTGAACGGCTGGGAGGGTCCAAAACCATTACTGCGGATGTGAGGATCATTGCCGCCACCAACAAGGATCTGTGGAAAATGGTGGGAGAAAAAAAATTCCGGCAAGATCTCTATTACCGGATCAATGTATTTCCCATCCACATCCCGCCACTGAGGGAACGCAAAGAAGACATCCCCAAGCTGTGTGCCCATTTTATCCGGGATTTTTCCAAGGCCTTCGGCAAAAAGCCCCCTGCGCTCTCGGACAAGGGGCTTGATAAATTGCTCTCCTATGGGTGGCAGGGAAATATACGGGAATTGAAAAATGTCCTGGAGCGGGCCATGATTCTCTGCAACTCAGACCAGATCATGGACCGACATCTCATCTTAAACCGATCCCAGGATAAACCCTTTGACGCTGTGGAACTGGACCGTCTTATTCCAATGATACTCACAGACCAGGGAATGACCCTTGAATCCCTTGAAAACAGGTGTATCCTGTATGCCATGGACCAGTCAGACAACAATGTGTCCAGGGCAGCCCGGATTCTGGGACTCTCCAGGGCCACCCTCAGATACCGGCTTGAGAAACTTGAGAAGAAAACGCTCTAAGGATCGGCTTCAAAGTTGTTTTGTAAAGTTTCCTAATCGGTTTTAAGCACGGAAAGAAACGCTGACTGTGGGATCTCAACAGATCCCACCATTTTCATCCGTTTTTTGCCTTTTTTCTGTTTTTCAAGCAGTTTCCGTTTCCGGGAGATATCCCCCCCATAACATTTGGCAGTTACGTCTTTGCGGTAGGCTGAAATGGTTTCCCTTGCAATGATTTTACCACCAATGGCCCCCTGGATGGGGATTTTGAATTGCTGCCGGGGGATCTCCTCCCTTAATTTTTTGCAGGCCGCCCTGGCCTTGGCTTCTGCCTTATCCCTGTGGATAAGCATGGACAGGGCGTCCACCCGTTCTCCGTTGATGAGAAAATCCAGCCTTGCCAGCTTTGTTTCCTGGTATCCGGCGATTTCATAATCAAAGGACCCGTATCCCTGGGTCACGCTTTTGAGGCGGTCATAGAATTCATAGACCACTTCCGCCAGGGGCAGGGTGAATTTCATTTCCATGCGATTGGAGGTCAGGTATTGGTAGTTGGTGCTTACCCCACGAAATTCATGGCAAACCTGCATGACATTGCCCATGTACCTGTCCGGCACAATGATGGACGCATTGATAAAGGGTTCCCTCACCTTTGTGATCTCCATGGGATCCGGGTATTCCGTGGGGTTATCAATTATCTTGACCTCCCCAGAAGTAAAGGTGATCTCGTATTGCACCGAGGGAGAGGTCAGAATCAGGGAAATATTATACTCGCGTTCCAGCCGTTCCTGGACCACTTCTAGATGGAGAAGGCCCAAAAATCCGCACCTATAGCCGAAGCCAAGGGCGGCTGAGGCATCTTTTTCATAAATAAGGGCCGCATCGTTAAGTTTAAGCTTTTCCAGGGCCTCGGAAAGTTCTTCATAATCATCAGATGCCACCGGATACATAGAGGAAAATACAACCGGCGTGGGTTCCCGGAACCCCCCCAGGGCTTCTATACATGGATTATTAGGCATGGTTACAGTATCACCGATTTTGACATCGGAAATGGTTTTTATTCCGGCAATAAAATATCCAACCTGGCCTGCCATAAGGCAGTCCTGGGGAATACGCTTGATCTGAAACAGCCCAACCTCTTCCACCTTGTACTGGGAATTGTTGGACATAAACTGAATTTTATCGCCCTTTTTGATACTTCCTTCAAAAATCCGGAAATGAACAATGGTTCCCCTGAAGGCATCATAATGGGAATCGAAAACAAGGGCTTTGAATTGACCTGTATCTTTTACTTCGGGTGCAGGAATACCTTCCACAATGGCCTGAAACATTTTTTCGACCCCAAGGCCGGTCTTGGCCGACACCAGCATGGCAGCATCCGGGTCCAGACCCAGGTCTTCTTCAATCTGATCCTTTACCCAGTCAATTTCAGCCGACGGCAGATCGATCTTATTAATCACCGGCAGGATTTCCAATTCATGTTCCATGGCAAGATAGAGGTTGGCAAGGGTCTGGGCCTCAACCCCCTGGCTGGCATCGGCCAGGATCAGGGCACCTTCGCAGGATGCCAGTGCCCTGGACACCTCATAGGAAAAATCCACATGGCCCGGGGTATCAATGAGGTTGAGCAGGTATTGGGTTCCGTCTTCTCCGGTATAGGGCAAAGAAACGGTTTGGGATTTAATGGTGATTCCCCGTTCCCGTTCTATATCCATGGAATCCAGAATCTGCTCTTTCATGTCCCGGTCTTCAATGATGCCCGAAAGCTGGATGAGGCGGTCAGACAGGGTGGATTTTCCATGATCAATATGGGCAATGATGGAAAAATTTCTTATGTTTTTGTAATTGACTTTCAAGTGGGCTCCAAACTAAGAGTTGACAAATATCTTGTATCTGGCTAATTTTGAATCTGTATAGATATCAATTGTGCCTGTATGTGTCAAGATCAGGCCGCTTCGCTTAACCCTCTTGCCCGGAGAAAAATATGGCACATGCCATTCTGATCGTCGATGATGACCTTGCCATTAAAGAGTCTGTTGAAGAGTATCTTAAACTGCTGGCCTATGAGGTAAAAAGTGCCGAAAATGCCCATGAAGCCATAGAAATCCTCAAGAGCTTCCCGGCGGAAGTGGTACTCACTGACATCATGATGCAGGGAATGGACGGGCTTGAACTGACCCGGATCATCAAAGATGATAATGATGTTGATGTAATGGTCATGACCGGATATTCAGCAGACTACTCCTATGAAGAAGCCATCAAGGCCGGTGCCAGCGATTTTATTTTCAAGCCCTTTAGGTTTGAAGAGCTTGATCTGAGAATCAAGCGTGTCCTCAGGGAGGCGGCATTTAAAAAGGAAAGGGCCAAACTTCTGGCAGAGATGGAACAGCTTGCCATTACGGATGCCCTGACCGGGTTGTATAATTCCCGTCAGTTTTTTCACCAGATCAAACAGGAAATTCAGAGATATGCCCGGTATTCCAGGTCACTTTCCCTGCTGATTCTCGATATTGATTTTTTTAAAAAATATAATGACACCTGGGGACACATGGAAGGGGACAAGGTCCTCATGGGTATCGGCAGAATTATCAAATCCTGCATGCGGTCAATGGACACAGCCTATCGATACGGCGGCGAAGAGTTTGCCGTGATTCTGCCTGAGACCGGACTGAAAAAAGCCTGCGTGGTGGGGGCCAGGATAAAGGACAATATCGCCAAAGAATTATTCACCCCGGAACCGGGAACTACCCAATCGGTCACCATCAGTATCGGCGCCAGCCAGCTCCACGACGGAGAAGATTTCACATCCTTTATCAAACGGACGGACAAGGCCCTTTATAAATCAAAAGAGACCGGTAGAAATAAACTCACCTATTCAGATTAACCCTTTGCCGGGTCAATAGGTAACAATCATTTTGTGTTTTCCAGACTTAAGGCGCAACACTAATTTTAATCCCCGAAACACATCGCGTATTTCGGGGATTAAAAATATTTAGTAACGCAAAAATTGGACAAAAAGGAATTTGTTATTCCGCGTTAATACGCATGCTCAGGTCCACAGACCTGGCCTGGTGTGTCAGCGCCCCGCAGGAAATCACATCCACCCCGGTTTGGGCAATGGCATTGAGGGTATCCAAAGAGACATTGCCCGAGGCTTCCACAATGGCGCGGCCGTTAATAAGGGCCACAGCCTGGGTCATGGTGTCAATATCCATATTGTCCAGCATGATTACATCGGCATCCGCAGCCAGGGCCTGTTCCGTTTCGTCCAGATTGGAGACCTCCACTTCGATTTTCATGAGGTGGGAAGTTCTGGCCCTGACAAGGGCCACAGCAATTTCAATGGAACCTGCCACTGCGATATGATTATCCTTGATTAAAATTCCGTCATAAAGGGAAAATCTGTGGTTGAATCCGCCCCCGGCCCTAACCGCATCCTTCTCTATAGTCCGCCACCCGGGTGTGGTTTTCCGGGTATCCACCAGCCGAACATTGGGATTGTTCAGGGTATCCACATATTCCCGGGTCAGGGTGGCGATGCCGGAGAGCCGTTGAAGAAAATTCAGGGCTACCCGCTCTCCCTTGAGTTGGGCCAGAAGATCTCCTCTGACCTCAAGGAGCACCTCACCCTTTTGAATTTTATGTCCGTCCTTAAACCGGAGAATACACTTAAGCTCTGGATCCACCGTGGCAAAGACCTTCCGGGCCACATCAATGCCGGCAAGAATAAAATCCTGCTTGGCTACGATGATGCCCCTGCCGGACCTTGAGTCCGCCAGGATGCTTTCCGTGGTTACGTCTCCAAGTCCTGAATCCTCAAACAGGGCCAGGCGGATAATCTGGTCAACCATGTCCATGATATTGTCCTTAGGCTGGATTATTTCATTTCCCTGATCCGGTCCAGGTTTGCGGATATCTTATCCTGTTTTTCCTGGAGATCGGCATGCTGGGCCTTGACCTTGTCAATCACCTCTTCGGGTGCCTTGTCAAGGAAGGAATCATTGTTCAGCCGTTTCTGAATCCCCATAAGTTCTTTGGTACTTTTTTCCAGTTCCTTTTCCAAGCGTTTGATCTCTTTTTCAAAATCAATCACCCCTTCAAGGGAAACAAAGCAGGTGGTATTTGAAGTCACCGAAGTTGCCGCATTAGATGGCAGATTGTCGGAATCACAGAAATAAATGCTGTCCAGGGTGGCCAGGTTGGCGATTACGGACTTATTTTCTGCGATCAGCAGTTTTTCCTTCTCATCTTCGGTGTTGGCCAGCACCTTTATTTTCATGGAAGGCTGGACATTCATCTCGCTTCTGATATTCCGGATACCGGAAATAAGATCGAAAATAAAGGCCATCTGATTTTCGGCATCCTTATCCCGGATCTCTTTGTACAGATCAACATCATAAGGGTAGGAAGCCTTCATCACAGAGCCGTTGGTGGTGGGCAGGATATTATAGATTTCTTCGGTAACAAAGGGCATAAAGGGATGAAGCATAACAAGAATATCTTCGAGAACCTTAGCAAGAACGGCTCTGGCTGTATCTCTCCGAACCACCCCTTCTTTTTCATACAGGGAAGGTTTTGCCGTTTCAAGAAACCAGTCGCAGAATTCATGCCATACAAACTGGTAGGCAGCAGACGCAGCTTCGTTAAACCTGTAGGTTTCGATCCCCTCTTTAACAGATTTGGCCGTGGCCGCAGACCTGGACAATATCCATTTTTCCGCCAGGGAAAGCTTGGCCATATCGACAATGTCGGTATCCTTGTCCGTAATGTGCATAAGGGCAAACCGGGCGGCATTCCACAGCTTATTTACAAAGTGACGGTAACCCTCAACCCGGGACTCGGACATTTTTACGTCTCTGCCCTGGGCGGCAAAGGCGGCCAGGGTGAACCTGAAGGCATCAGCCCCGTATTCATCGATGACCTTGAGGGGATCAATGACGTTGCCCTTAGATTTGGACATTTTTTTCCCGTGTTCGTCCCTGACCAGGGCATGGATATAGACATCGTCAAAGGGAACCTCATCATCCATGAAGTGGATGCCCATCATCATCATCCGGGCCACCCAGAAAAAAAGGATATCAAATCCGGTAACCAGGACATTGGTGGGATAAAAAGTTTTGAGAAGGTCCGTATTTTCAGGCCACCCCATGGTTGAAAAGGGCCAGAGGGCAGATGAAAACCAGGTATCCAGAACATCGGTTTCCTGAACAATTTTTTTAGAACCGCAGGTGGTGCACTCAGTGGGATCTGTCTCTTCAACGATCACAGCCTTGCAGTCCGGGCATTTCCATACCGGAATCCTGTGCCCCCACCAGATCTGCCGTGATATACACCAGTCACGGATATTGTCCATCCATTCAAAATAGGTTTTGGACCAGTTGTCGGGAATGATCCGGGTCTTGCCGGAGCGAACCGCCTCAGAGGCCTTTTCGGCCAGGGGGGCGACCTTTACAAACCATTGTTTTGAGATGGAAGGCTCCACATCGGTATGACAGCGGTAGCAATTGCCCACACTGTGTTTCAGGGGTTCTTTCTTTTCAAGCAACCCCAGTTCGGCCAGGGCTTCAACAGCCTGTTTCCGACATTCGAACCGATCCAGGCCTTCAAACCGTCCGGCAGGTTCCATCATGATGCCGCCGTCGTCAATGACCTTAGGTTTTGTCAGGCCGTGTTTTTCCCCAAGATTAAAGTCATTAGGATCATGGGCAGGGGTCACCTTGAGAGCGCCGGTTCCGAACCCTGTATCCACGTAATCGTCACGAATAATTGGGATAGTCCGGTCTGTAAGGGGCAGGACAACTTCTGTTTCAGCCATGTCCTTAAACCGCTCGTCATTGGGATTAACGGCCACGGCCGTATCCCCAAACATGGTTTCGGGCCTTGTGGTGGCCACTGTAAGACCTTTTTTCTGTCCCTTAAAGGGATAACGGATGTAATATAGGTAGGCGTCCTTTTCTTCGTATTCCACCTCAAGGTCAGCCAGGGCTGTCCGGCACCTTGGGCACCAGTTGATGATATACTGGCCTTCGTAGATAAGCCCTTCCTTGTACAAGCGGACAAAGACTTTACGAACCGCATCGGACAATCCCTCGTCCATGGTAAACCGTTCCCGGTCCCAGTCACAGGAAGCCCCCAGCCGTTTAAGCTGGTTGATTATTGCCCCGCCGGATTTCTCCCTCCAGCGCCAGACCTCTTCAATGAATTCTTCCCGCCCAAGCTGATCCCGGGTCTTGCCTTCGGCGGCCAGTTTGCGTTCAACCACATTCTGGGTGGCAATTCCGGCATGGTCGGTTCCCGGCATCCAGAGCACATTCTGGCCCAGCAACCTGCGGTATCGACACATGATATCCTGGATCACATTGTTCAGGGCATGGCCCATGTGAAGAACACCCGTAACATTGGGCGGGGGAATTACAATGGAGAAAGCCTCTTTGTCGCTCTTATCTTCGGCTTTGAAAAAACCGTTTTCCAGCCAGAATGAATACCATTTTTCTTCTATGCCCTTTGGCTCATATCCTTTATCCAGAGAATCCGAACCCATAATCCAACTCCTCATACCGTATTAATGAAAAATGGGGATTGCATCAATCCCCAAAAAATAATTTATTGTTTTATAATGGCCTTAATCTATGGTCTGCCGATATCATCAAGGTCTTTTTGCAGACTGCTCTTAATATCTGTAATCTCTTTTTGAATCACTTTTTCCATGACCTCAAATAAAATTTTTTCTATGGTCTCGGAAAACTTTTTTACAATGACACGTTCCAGGGCGGCCTCAAACATTTCCTGACTGACTTCCGGCACTTTTGCGCAAACCTCGGCCTTTTCATCGGACTCAGTTTCAACGTTACCCCCTGCGGGATAATCATCCAGGGTTGAAGGTGCTTCAACAACAAACGCCTCCTGCCGGTCAGCAGCCCCGGGGACAACTTCTGTGAGTTCAATTATGCCCGTGTCATCATCTTCCGATAAATTTTGCGTGACGACCTCAGTCAGTTCGATAATATCATCGTTGTCTTGAACCATAACTCCCCACTTTTAACCTTACTAAGGCTATTTTCACCGTTTAAATGAGATTAGAAAATTATCAGAGCCGGATAGAAGTGTCAACAGAATATACAGGATAAGAATTGCACTGGGCCCAAATAAAAAAAGCCCCCGACATTTACCGGAAGCTTGTTTCATTTATGGTGCCCAGGAACAGAATTGAACTGCTGACACGGGGATTTTCAGTCCCCTGCTCTACCGACTGAGCTACCTGGGCGTGTTTAAACAACGGGAAAACTTATATGCCTTTTGGATGTTGAAGTCAAGGGAAAAATGGCTTTCCAAAAAGAAAAAATTATGCCCCCCCAAGGTCTCCGAGGATGTATTGAACCAGACCTGCAGCACAGACAGCAGCGGTCTCGGCCCGCAATATTCTGGGTCCAAGAGAATAAGATCTGAACCCTTTTTCCTCGGCCATCCTAATTTCAGTCGCGTCGAATCCGCCTTCAGGACCGATGAGAATAACGGTTCCGGTGTTCTCTTGGGTCTTTAATTCTTTTAAAGAACGCCCACTTTTTTCCCAAAAGGCAATTTTATGGGTTGCCCCCCGGGTCAAATCCAGAACAGCCTCGAACCCCATGGGCGGCAAAATTTCCACCAAACGGCTCCTGCGGCACTGCTTTAGTGATTCCCTTGCAATGGTCTGCCAGCGTTCCACCTGCCTGACTTCCTTTTTGGGATTTGACAAGGGCACGGACCGCCCAGAAAAAAAAGGCACCCATCTGGTAATACCCAGCTGAACAGCCTGCTTGATGATATCGTCCATCTTTTTGTGTTTGAGCATGGCCGTACACAGGGTCAGGTCCAACGGGGATTCGGTTCCGGCTGCCTGCTCTGCTGTAATTTCCACTTGGACAAGAGTCTGGGTGATATTGATAATTTCTCCGGTGCAATCCGTGCCGAGGCCGTCGGTCATGGACAAGGAATCTCCGGGAGAAAGCCTGAGCACACGGCTGATGTGTCTGGCATCCTGCCCTGTGATGGTTACAGTCGTCCCTTTTCTCATATCCGGTTCGATGATAAATTTTTGCATTAAGCCAGTCCTCCGGTGAATTCAATTAGACCTTCTACTATAATACATCATAATTTTCTCGGCCATAATTTTATATGGATTCCAGAGGTGAAATCTATTTTTGTTTTCTGATTTATGATACATAAAGGCACCATGAAACCCATTAACACAGACCAACTAATCCTGGCATCTGCCTCGCCCCGGAGAAAAGATCTCATGGGCAGGGCCGGGCTGAAATTTGATATTTCAGCGGCAGACATTGACGAAGATGCAGTTCCCTATGGCGGGGACCCAGGCGCCTATGTGCAGATCCTCTCAGCTAAAAAGGCTGAGGCTGTTGCCTTGAAGTATCCCGATGCCTGGACCATCGGGGCAGATACCATCGTGGTGGTGGACAACGCCATTCTTGGAAAACCCAAAGACCGGAAGGCGGCCCTGTCCATGCTCGGCCAATTGAATCACAGAACCCATTCTGTATTTACTGGGTTCTGCATTATGCGGCCAGCAAAGAATACTGCCCTGACCCGGGCCGTAGAAACCCAGGTGCGGTTCAAGGCACTCACCCCAGAAGAAATATCCTGGTATGCAGATACCGGGGAACCCTATGACAAGGCCGGCGGGTACGGCATACAAGGCGTTGGCGCATTTATGGTACAAGAAATAAACGGTTCCTATTCCAACGTGGTTGGCCTGCCTGTATGTGAACTTATTCAGACCCTGGCCCAGCTTAAGATCATTCAATTTTAAGGATTACCATGCAGATAAAAAACAATATAGACTCCATCCGACAAAAGATTCAACAGGCCGCCTGGGACTGCGACAGATCCCCCGAAGAAATCACCCTCATCGGGGTCAGCAAACGTAAACCAGTAGCAAAGATTCAAGAGGCCATTGATGCAGGGCACCGTGACTTCGGGGAAAACTATATCCAGGAAGCCATGGAAAAAATTGATATCCTGGGCAAGGAACAAGGCTGCTGGCATTTTATCGGACACCTCCAATCCAACAAGGCAAAATTTGCCGTTAAATATTTTGACCTCATCCATACGGTGGACAAGGTAAAGCTGGCCAGGGAAATCAACAAACAGGCAGCCAAAATCGGTAAAGTTCAGGACATCCTTTTGCAAATCAATATTGCCGAAGAAGAGACAAAATCCGGCGCAAATGCTGCCGAAGTAATTGATATGGTCAAAGAGATCAGCCAGTTTGACCACACTTCCCTGAAAGGCCTCATGTGCATGCCGCCTTTTTTTGATGATCCTGAACAAAACCGGGGGTATTTTAAGGCAGTAAAACAGATCAGCCTGGATATCCAAAATGAAGACATTGCCAATGTATCCATGACCCATCTATCCATGGGCATGAGCAATGACTTTGCCGTGGCTGTTGAAGAAGGGGCCACCATGGTCAGGGTTGGCACCGCCATTTTCGGGGGCCGGGATTGAAACTCTTACTCCATACCTGCTGCGGACCCTGCACCATCTATCCCCTTGAGGTATTGAGGCAGATGGATATGGAGGTGATGGGGTACTTTTATCGCCATAATATTCACCCCTTTACCGAGTGCATGAGGCGGGAAGAAACTCTGAAGGAATATGCCTCTGACCTGAATCTGAAAATGATCTGGCAGCAGGGGTATGAACTGGAAAAATTTTTAAGGGCTGTGGCATTCAGGGAAAAAAACAGGTGTGCATACTGTTACCATGCCCGGCTCAAGGCGACGGCCATGGTGGCTAAAAAAGGAAAATTCGACGGATTCACAACCACCCTGCTCTACTCCAAATTTCAAAACCACCAAGCCATTATGGAGACCGGTCAGGCATTAGCCAAACAATACGGCCTCAAATTTTTCTACCATGATTTCAGGGAAGGCTGGAAACACGGAATCAAGATCTCCAAAGAACGGGAGATGTACCGTCAGCAGTATTGCGGCTGCATCTACAGCGAAAAAGACAGATACTTTAAGGAATAACCCAAAGGTTTAATTGGGTGTTTTCCGTTTCCTGATCTGATTGTAAATGGAGACGATTTTCTTGTCTGCCGCATGGAGACGTTCGGCAAGAACCGAGAATAGATGCTTGGCCACCTCGGGATATTTTTCGATAATTTCTCCGAGCTTGTCGCCTGGGAATCGTTTGATCTTGGATCGACCCTTGGAAATAATTGAGGCAGATCTGGGATCTCCGGTAATGGCGGCCATTTCTCCGAAATAATCACCGGGCTGGGTGATTTCTGCGATCATTTTCCCCCCTTTGACCACATAGACAGAGCCTTGGACCAGTTTAAAAAAGTCGATATCGGTATTGCCTTCCCTGATGATCACGTCTTTATCTTCATAGGACTCCAGATCGGGATTGACCAGATAGGCCGGCAGGGCTTCTTTTGTGATGGTGGTTTTCTTGAGTACCTCCTCCAAAGAGGTTTCAGAAGACTTGACCTTTACGAGGCCTGCATCACGCAGGGTGACCATGCCCTCGGAGACGGCAACCTTTCGAAGTTGATCCTCCCCCACTTCAGCAGAAATGGCTTTGCTCACCTCGTCGGTCACCTCCATAAGTTCATAAAGCCCTACCCGCCCCTTGTAACCTGTGCCGTTACAATTGGGACACCCCTTGGGTCCATAAATGGTGAGATCATCAATCTCCTCTTTGGCAATCCCGTGCATCTCCAGGTCCTTGGGGTTGTGACCGGTGACGATCTGTTTGCATTCAGGACAGAGGCGGCGGGTCAGGCGCTGGGACAATACCATGGTTGCGGCTGAGGCCAGCATATAGGATGGAATGCCGATATCAATGAGTCGGCCGATGGTTGAGGGGCAGTCGTTGGTATGCAGAGTGGCAAAAACCAGATGGCCGGTCATGGCCGCCTTAATGGCAATTTCAGCAGTATCGATATCCCGGATTTCTCCAACCATGATAATATCCGGATCCTGGCGGAGAAAGGCTTTGAGAGCAGCAGCAAAGGTCATCCCCACTTCAGCTCTCACCGGAACCTGGTTGATTCCCTTAAAGTTAAATTCCACCGGATCTTCGGCGGTCAGAATTTTGATATCATCCTTATTCAGACGGTTTAGAATTGAATACAGGGTGGTGGTTTTACCCGATCCTGTGGGCCCTGTGACCAGGATCAGGCCATAGGGTCTTGCGATACATCGCTTGAGCATCTCAAAGGTGCTGGCCTCAAATCCCATTCGGGTCAGATCAATGCTCAGGGCGCTCTGGTCCAGGATACGCATAACAATGCTTTCCCCGAACAGAGTAGGAAGGGTGGAAACACGAAAATCAACGGATTTTTTCTTTCCGAACCGCAGCTTGATACGGCCGTCCTGGGGCACCCTACGCTCTGCGATATCCAGCGAGGCCAGTATCTTTATCCTGGAAATAACAGCATTTTTAATGGACAAAGGCAGGTTCATGGCCTTGTACATTCCGCCGTCCAGACGATAGCGGACCTGGAATGATTTTTCAAAGGGCTCAATATGAATATCCGAGACCCCATCGGTTATGGCCTTGGTGAGAATCCCGTTCACCAATTTGATGATGGGGGCATCGGACGCCATGAACTCGTCCTTGAAGTCGTCATCGTCAACCGTTCCGACCTCAACCTCTCCGGCCGCCTCGGAAACAAGGGAGCCAAAATCTTCAACCGATGTAACGGGTTCGTCATCTTCAGAGTCATCATCAAAATGAAGAAAGCTTTTGTACTCATCGTCGGATATCTTGTAAAAATCTCTGTAAGCCTGGATAATATCATTCTCAGTGGCGACAAAAACCTGGATATTCTTCCCGGTTTTCTTCGTCAGGGCCTGAACTGCATCTGTATCAGTAGGTTCTACCATGGCCACCCGGAGATCATCCCCGTTCAGCTTAAGGGGGAAGGCCAGGTCTGTTTTGGCAGTCTCATAGGGCAACACCTTGATAGCGGCCTTGTCTGCCTTTATTTCGGAAAATTTTATGACATCATAATTGTAAATCCTGCCCAGAACGTTGACGATGGTGTCCGGATCAATGTAGCCTTTGTTCAGCAGAATGCTGGAAAGTCGCTCCTGGGTCTTTTTTTGGGCGTCAAGGGCTTCGTTGAGTTGGTTGCTGGTGATCTGTCCCTCTTTTGAAAGAATTTCACCGATCTTGGTTTTACCTGCACCGGACTGGTCTTTAATTGTGGATTTCAGACTTGATCCCGACTTTTTGGTTGCACCGATAGCCATATATTATCTCAATGATTTTGATAAGTTAAGATATTTACTCTTCTTTTTTATAATTTTTAAAAACCCTGATACCGCCGGCAAGGACCAGAAGAAACCCCAAGAAATAGAAACAAAAGGTAACCACTCCGATTTTATTTTTAAAAAAGTCTATGGTTTCAACCTGGGATACAACCTCAGGAATCCTGAAAAACACCCCGATCCCAACGGCAATTAAAATAATTCCATAATAAAAGGTAAATGTACGTTTGTCCATCTTAATCAACACCTCTCTAATTCCGACAATTGACTGTCGAATTCTTTTTGTATGGTTTGGGCAAGGTCGCTTTTTTCCTCAAGCTGTTCAAACAAGTCTTCAACTCCTGATTCCAGGCCCGCAAGGGACTTTGCCAACGCCTGGATTCTGGTTCCGTCCTGATTGCCTGAGGCATCAAGCAGTTCCTGATTGACCTGTTTTATCTTTTCTTCCAGCTGCTCAATCTCATCCTCTATTTTTGTGATTTCTTTCCGGACAGGTGAAAGTTTTTTTGACTTGGCCGCAATGAGTTCAGATTTCTTTTTTTTCAACTCTTTTTTGGACAGGCCGGCCGGCTTTGTTTTTTTTACCGGTCCAAGCTCCTCATCCTCCCAGCCCTCCTTATCAAGAAATTCCTGATAACTGCCCTCAAACACCTCAATCCCATCTGTTTTAAACACGACAAGACGGGTGGCTATGGCATGAAGAAACATCTCATTATGGGTGACCAGGACCACGGCACCCTCAAAATGGTTCAAAGCTGCCACAAATGCATCGCAGGCCTCGATGTCCAGGTGGTTGGAGGGCTCATCAAGAATCAAGAAGTTCAGGGGCCGGATCAGTAATTTTCCCAGCATCACCCTGGCCTTTTCCCCGCCTGACAAAACAGATATCTTTTTAAGAGCCGCATCCTGTTCAAACATCATGGCCCCGCATATATTTCTGGCTGCCTGGCGGTCAGTATCCGGGTGGGAATGCAAAAGCTCTTCTTCAACAGTGAACCCCGGGTTCAAGGTTTGGACATTGGTCTGCTCAAAATATCCATATTCGACTCCGGGATTGGCTGCCACCAGCCCGGTTTCAGGGGTCATGCTCTTGTTCAGCAATTTGAGCATGGTGGTTTTGCCTTTCCCGTTTTTACCGATAACCCCGATCCGGTCTTCGGGATAAACCGTGAGGGAAAAATCTTTGATCAGGGGGGTATCCGCTTCATACCCAAAGGTAAGCTCACTGGCCGTCAACACCTGCTTGCCGGTAAAGGGAAGACTGTTGAAGGTGAACTCCAAGTTTTTCAATTCCGCCAGTTTGTCTTTGGAATCCATTTTGGACAAGGTTTTTATTCTGGACTGAACCATGTTGGCCAGCCTGGCCTTGGCCCGGAACCGGGAAATAAACTGTTCGATTTCTTTTTTCCGTTTGACCTCATTCTGGCGGGTTTTTTCATAGATTTCCTCGTCCTGGGCCACCTGGAGGTAATATTTTTCAGTATTTCCCTTTATTTTTCTCATCTTCCGCCGGTGAATGCCAACAATATGGGTAACCACATTGTCCATGAATCCCCGGTCATGGGTGACCAGGAGCACTTCTCTGGGCCATGAAATCAAAAACCGTGAAATCCACCTGATGGAGGTGATATCCAGGTAGTTGGTGGGCTCATCCAGAATCAGAAGGTCGGGCTCGGATACCAGGACCTTGGCAAGATTCAGCCGGACCTGGTATCCCCCGGAAAAATCCATGGGGTTTTTTTTCATGGCCTCGTTAGAGAAGCCGAGTCCGGCCAGAATTTTTTCAGCTTTCCAGAAATGATCCTGCTCATGGTCGGGAAGCCCCAGCATGGCCTCCGCAAGCACCGTGGATTTTTCAAACCGGATATGCTGGGACAGCACCCCGATCCGGTATCCATTGGGGATGCTGATTCGGCCATCGTCAGGGTGATCTGTTCCGGCGATCATGTTCAAAAGAGTTGTTTTTCCGTGCCCGTTGCGGCCCACCAGCCCCACCCGTTCCCCGGGATTGATCTGCATACCGGTATCTTCAAGCAGGATCTGCTCACCAAAGCCTTTGGAAATGGATTCTATATTCAGCATTTATCTATCCGTGTGTCATCTCCCCAGGCATTTATTGACCAGGAGTAAAAATAAAAAAGGTATCATAGCATTGGATCCGGCAATTATAAATACAAGATTTTACTTGACTTGATTTTTCCTGGGTTTTAATTAGTTGACTTAACCCTTACCACAATAAACTTACCAAGCGAACAAAGATAGAGGATAAAATGACCAAATATATTTATGAGTTCGGTCCCGATAACACTGACGGAGACGCAGGGCAAAAAAATCTTCTTGGCGGCAAGGGCGCCAACCTTGCGGAAATGGCCAGGCTCGGCCTTCCCGTACCTCCGGGATTTACCATTTCCACGGAATGCTGCAACCATTACTTTGATCTCAACGGTCGTTTTCCCGATACCCTTGAAGCAGACACCCTGGCCGCCATGACCCAGATTGAATCCCAGACCGGGATGGGGTTCGGGGATCCTATAAATCCTTTGCTGATTTCCTGCCGGTCCGGCGCCAGAAGCTCCATGCCCGGAATGATGGAAACCATACTCAATGTTGGGCTGTGTTCAGCCACTATCCCAGGGCTTATCAAAAAAACCGGGAACGAGTGGTTTGTCTATGACGCCTACCGCCGCCTGATCATGATGTATTCGGATGTGGTCATGGAAAAGGCGGAACAGATACGCCCCAGTGACGGCATGGGCATCCGCCTGAATCTTGAGATGATGATGAACAATCTCAAAAACGACAAGGGCTATGACAACGATACCGATATTTCCACAGAAGATATGAAAGCCCTGTGCAGCCGGTTTAAGAAAAAAATACACGAAGACCTAAATGCAGATTTCCCTGATGATCCAAAAGAACAGTTAATGGGAGCTATCGGCGCAGTTTTCAAAAGCTGGAATGGCAAACGGGCAGTCTCCTACCGCCGTATCGAGCATATTCCAGACAGCTGGGGCACGGCCGTAAATGTCCAGACCATGGTATTCGGAAACATGGGCCAGACATCTGCTACCGGCGTGGCCTTTACCCGCGACCCGGCCACCGGGGAGAATAAATTCTACGGAGAATGGCTGGTGAATGCCCAGGGTGAAGATGTGGTGGCCGGCATCCGCACCCCAAACCCCTTGAATACAGACACAAAAAACAACCAGAATGCGCATCTTCCCTCCCTTGAGGAGGCCATGCCTGATCTCTATGCTCAGCTTTTTGACATCCGGAACCTTCTGGAATCACATTACCGTGATATGCAGGACATTGAATTTACCATCCAGGAAGGCCGGCTCTATATGCTCCAGTGCCGGGTGGGCAAACGGACAGCTCCGGCAGCCCTGAACATGGCTATGGATATGCTTGAAGAGGGCACCATTGATGAAAAAACCATGGTCTGCCGCCTGGACCCCAAAATCCTGGACGACATGCTCCATCCAATTGTTGATCCCGAGGAAGAAAAAACAGCTGTCCGTGTGGCCGAGGGTCTCCCTGCAGGTCCCGGCGGCGCCTGGGGACAGATTGTGTTTACGGCCGAAGACGCCGTACGATGGGCCAAAGCCGACAAAAAAGTGGTATTGGTCAGGGAGGAAACCAACCCTGAAGACATTGAAGGGATGCGGGCCGCTGCAGCCATTCTCACAGCCAGGGGCGGAATGACCTCTCATGCGGCCCTGGTGGCCAGAGGCTGGGGAAAATGCTGTATTGTCGGGGCCGGGGCCATGAAAATAAATCTTGTTGCCAAGGAACTTCGGGTGGGCACCCGGGTCTTTAATGAGGGGGATTATTTTACCCTAAACGGCACCAAAGGCGTTGTTTACGATGGCCGCCTCAAAATGAAAGATGCCTCAGAAAATCCGAAATTCAAAAAATTCATGGCAATCGCAGACAAGTACCGGACCATGAAGGTCAGGACCAATGCCGATACACCTGAAGACGCAAAAACAGCCCTTGAATTCGGAGCAGAGGGAATCGGCCTGTTCAGGACGGAACATATGTTCTACGGTTCAGATTCAGACCGCCCCCTGTTTCTCCTCAGAAAAATGATTTTAAGTAAGACTACAGAAGAACGACTGGAAGCCCTGGATGAGCTTTTTCCCTTTGTAAAAGCCGAAATTTCGGCCACCTTGTCTGTAATGGACAACATGCCCGTGACCATGCGGCTGCTGGACCCGCCGCTCCATGAATTCGTTCCACAGGCCGTTGAAAATCAGCAGGAAATAGCAGATGCCCTTAGAATTGATCTTGAAGAGGTTGAAAAAAGAAGTGAACAGCTCATGGAATCTAATCCCATGATCGGCCACAGAGGGGTCCGCCTTGGCATTACCTATCCTGAAATCACCAAAATGCAGATCCAGGCCATTTTCGAAGCCTGTGCAGAACTCATCTGTGACGGCGGTCGGCCCCTGCCGGAAATCATGGTGCCGGTGACCTGTAATGAAAAGGAGCTGGCATTCACCCGGAAAATAGCAGACAAGTGCTATGCTCAGGCCCTGGCCAAATACGGGATAGATTGCATCCCCTATATGTTCGGGACCATGATCGAGATTCCAAGGGCCGCACTTATAGCAGATAAAATGGCGGATTATGCCCAGTTTTTCTCTTTCGGCACCAATGACTTGACCCAGATGACATTTGGTTTTTCCAGGGATGACATCGGCTCTTTCATGAATGACTATATCGACAATGCCATCCTCAGTTCAGATCCATTTGAGACCCTGGACCAGGAAGCTGTGGGAAGTCTTATCACAACAGCCGTGGAAAGGGGCAGAAAAACACGGCCGGACATAAAGCTTGGCATCTGCGGCGAGCACGGCGGTGATCCGGAATCCGTGGTTTTTTGCCACAAGGCCGGACTCACCTATGTCTCCTGTTCGCCGTACCGGGTGCCCATTGCCCGTCTGGCAGCTGCCCAGGCCGCCATTCTCAATCCCTAAGGACCGGCTCTAAAATCACTTGATCTAAATTTGCAACGATTCCTAAGGCACCATCATCGAATTTATAAGAGGGGCGGCCGGTAACTACCGACCCTGCCCCTCTTATATTTTCTCTTAATCTAAATCAATCCAGTATCTGGCCCAGGGACATCTTTCCTTGTACGGAAAGCGGATCAGCTCCGAAGCCAGAATAGAAAAGTCCTGGTTCCGGATTGTATAGTAGGACACTTTCTCCTTACCGGCCACCTCTTCCAGCCCCACTGCCGCATACAGGGTTGAATACTTATTTTTAACAAAACACTGAACTGCGCCGGTGATGATTTTGATCCCGGATTCCTGCCGGACGTCATAGGCGTTGACCATGGTAATGGTAAATGATTTTCCCTTGAAATGGTCCACCGCATCCGTACGGGTCAGTTCACAGGTCAAAAAATTTTTAAATCCCGCCTCATACCCGCGATATTCGTCATCCCCGGCATGGGCCTGTCCTGCAAAAACCAATAACCCCAAACCAATAACAAAGGCTTTTATCGCCATATCATCCCTTTGCCTTTACAGGTTTTACCAATTGTTTGATTGTATTTTTGAGATTGTTCAGAACCACAGGCTTGACCATAACGGTACCGGCACCTGAAAATTTTGAAAGAAACCGTTCCCGGACTTTTGTGTTGTTATATCCGGTTTCCACCAGAATAGGTATCTGATGGTCAATCTTGAGAAGGTCATCAATAAATTTTTCTGCAGCCATGCCTGGAATATCGTGGTTGGCAATGATCATTTTAAATTTTTCAGGCTGGGTCTTGAACAGATCCAGGGCCTGTTCCACGTCGCTGGAAACCATGGCCGTGTATCCCATGCGGTTAACCACCGAGGTGATAAGGCTGCTTCGTTTCATATTTTTGTCTATGATCATGATATGCCGGTCACCGTAGAGCATCCGCGCACCTTTATCTTTAGCCGAAATAGTTTCAGGCCCAGGTGCCCATTTTTTCCCGTTAAAGGGATGAATCCTGGTTACATCAATTTCATACACCCGGGAACCGATAAAGGCATCGTTATCATTATCTGGCACTTTTACCATAAAGCTTTTATCCTGGGCAATATACTGCCGCAGCCATTTTCTGTAATCCGGAGATTCACCGGATAACACCAGAAGCTTGGGCCCGGCATTTGATCTGACCTGAATGGCATGATAAATCCGGGGGGATTGTGAATAGGGGATCTGGGTTTCCTTGTAATTCTCCTCTACAAATTCCACAATAAAATCCCTGGCCTTACAGGGTGAAGTGACAATCAGGCATATAACAATAAAAATATAAATCGATTTCATGATTTTTCCCTGTAAAAAATTGACGTTACCAAAAGTATCGGCAAACAGGACCGGATTCTTAATATTATAGCCTTTATAATCTACAACAAAATCCAGGACAGAACAATTAAAATGAGATACAGGCATCCCAGTATGATAATAGACTTATTATGATCGGTTTTGCGCCTCGCACGGAAAAGGGCAAGACAAAATCCCGCCCCACTGGCGGCAAGGCCTAAACCTGAAGCTAATATAAGGTAACGCAGATAGGTTCTATCCCAATAGGTTCTCAGGGTTAAATCATAAAACCGATCGAAAAAAGTTTCAAATTCCGGCTGGGCCTTATGGAATACAAGAAGGGAAATCATGAACCCTGCCCAGGCGAGGTAGTTCACCAGAATAAACAGTTTTGCCCAGACATCTCTGGACGCCCTTCTATCTTTAAAATTCTGCTTCCCTTTAATGACAGCTCCTTATTATGAACGCCTTGCTGTTTTTTATTTACTTTCATTTAAGCTTTATATTATGATTTCGCCATGAATTCCATAGCACTGTCCAGAAAACAATTCAGCGATTTAAAACAGATGGTCTATACCATATCAGGTATCAACCTGCATGAAGGTAAACTTGAGCTTTTAAAATCTAAAATTGCCAAGCGTATGCGGGTGACCAGAAAATCTTTCAATGAGTACCTGACTTATCTTAACAACAATGAACACGAAGTCATTGAATTCATAGATACCGTGACCACCAACCATTCTTTTTTTTTCAGGGAAAACAAAAGTATCGCCCATATTGTTAACCAGTTGGGGGCCCTGCCCGATTCTAGCAAAAGAAAAATTAGAATCTGGTGTGCCGCCTGCTCCACCGGAGACGAGCCTTACACCATAGGAATCCAGCTTGCTGCCCATGGGTTGCCTTTTTCCATCCTAGCCACGGACATCTCTCACTCAGTCCTGGCCACGGCAACCAGGGGCATATACAGGAACGATAAACTCAAGAATGTACCCCGTGATCTGCTTCACCGGTATTTTCAAAAAGGATCTGGGAAATACAGGGGGTTTGTACGTATCAAAAAAGAGATTGCCTCCCATGTCAGGTTTGAGCGGTTCAATCTGGTTACGGATTCCCCGCCCAAGGATCAGTTTGATGCAATTTCCTGCAGGAATGTAATGATTTATTTTGACCCGCCCACCAGTGAAAAAGTGGTTAACAAGCTTTACCAATGTGTTAATACAAAGGGATATTTTGCAATAGGTAATGCTGAAAGTCTTATGAATATGAACCACCGGTTCAAATCCATTGCCAAAATCCCAAGTCTGTACATAAAATAATTTCAGTCATTTTAATCACGGATATGGGCCTCGGCCTTGAACCTCCGGGTAATCATCTCAGTGATCTCCTCGGCACTTGTTTCAATGGGCTTATTGCTCACGTTGATCATGGAAAATCCCTTGGAGATGTAATATTTCTGGGCGTGGCGGATTTCGTCCTTCACATCCTCACGGCTTGAATAGGCATAAATGTCATCTGCCCCAAGGCTTTCCTGACGCATTTTCCGGTGGGCCAGTAGTTGTTCGCAATTGATATTCAGGGCAATAACGCGCCTCCGGTCAACCTGATCCAGGTTTTTTGGCATTGGCACTCCCGGAACATATGGAATATTGGCCACTTTCCATCCCATGACCCCCATGTACATGGATAAAGGAGTCTTTCCTGCTCTGGACAGACCCAACAAAATAATTTCCGCCCCGGTAAGGGTTTCAGGATTCAGGCCGTCGTCATGGGCCAAGGCAAAATCAATGGCAGAGACCTGTTCAAGGTCAATCTGGTGGGTCTCACGGTAAAGACCGGGGGTCTCCAGCGGTGCTTTATCCAGAAAGGTCTGAATTTTAGAAATGATGGGGCCCATGAGATCAATGGTTACAATATGATTTTCAATTCCTTTGCGGGTCAGGTATTGCCTGAGTTTTGAATTTACAATGGTATGTACAACGATACTCTCAATATCCTTTACCTTATCAATGAGTTCGTCTACCTGGCTTTCGGTTCGGATATGGGGCATTTTAACCACTGTCATTTCCGAATCGGGAAACTGGATCAGCGTAGATTCAACCAGGTGAAAGGCGTTGATGCCTTCTCCGCAGGAGGCAATATAAATCATCTGGAATTTGTTGGATGCAAGTTGGTCAAACATGAAATAGGCCTTTATCACTTCCGGGTTTTAAGTTATAAATATAGTCATACATAAACTAAAATCGGGAGTCAATTCAAAGAACCGCTTATGGGACACCAAGACAGAGGGCATTACGCCAAAAAACATCAAAATTACAGTCAAAATCCTAAAATTACCGACAAAATAATTGCGTCTGCCCGGGAAGGCATGATTGACTGTCCTTCCGCCCACAGAATCGCAAAAGTCCTTGGATTACCTCCCTCCGAGATTGGGGTGCAGGCAGACCTCCTGGAACTTAGAATTGCCCGGTGCCAGATGGGGTTGTTCGGGTACGGCCCTGGCAAAAAGAATTTTAACCTGGATGTTAAGATTTCAGACGCCCTGAAAAATGATATTTTAAACAGCCAGAAAGAAGGACGGATATCCTGCCACAGGAGTTGGGATATTGCCAGAACCCATAAAATTTCCAGAATTGATATGGGGTCCGCCTGTGAAAAACTGGAAATCAGAATCAAACCCTGCCAGCTCGGGGCATTTTAGGACGACACGGTCATGGTTGTGGGGGTGGGCACCATAAAACTAAAATTATTCGGCGTGGCCTCCCTAAAGGGTAAGCGTAAAATTGTAAAGTCCATGGTTGCAAGAATCGCCAACCGGTTTAATGCCTCTGTTGCTGAGACAGATCTAAACGATAATCTGGAATGGGGTGAAATCGGATTTTCCGTTGTGGGTAATGATCCCCGGGTCATCAATTCCAAAATCGATAAAATTTTCAACATGGCAGATAAGATGGGAGTAGCTTATATTGCAGATACTGCCATGGAAATCATTCATCTTTAACTTTTGTTGCTGATTGGGCCTGGACCTTATCTAATTTTTTAAAGGTTTTCTTTTTTCGTCTCTGTTTCTGCTTTCTCAATTTGGCAATTTTTTGGTCGGCCTTGTCCTGGGTTCCGGTTTTGAAACTTTCTATTTTTTCCAGCAGGCTGCGCAGGGCCAAAAACCGATTCAAATTCTGGGATCTGGACTTACCGACCTTTACAGAGATCCCGGTGGGCCCGTGGCTCAAAAAAACAGCTGAAGACGTCTTGTTTACCTTTTGCCCCCCCCTACCTGATGCTTTGATAAATTTTTCAAGGATATCCTGCTTTTTGATGTCCAGATCAGCCATTTTTTTTTCAAGGGCTTCTACTTTCTTCTTATCCGGTCCCAAATTCTAATTTTCATCCCTTATTGAAGAGTGTTGAAATTAATAGAACCTTTTCAATATGATCCTAAATATTTTCAGCTTGCTATAAATTGAAAAAGCCTCTGTTTAGCCGCACTTTTAATCGACAAAGAACAAAGGGAACAACAACGCAGGGGTCTTGTGCACGAGGAAAATATCAAACAGGTCATCACAAATCAATTCAAAAATAATTTTCCGAACTGGAAAAGGATAACCGGAAAATCAAAAAAAGAACGGACAAAACAAATCATGAGGGCGGTCATGGATAATTATGATTATGTCCAGACCATGGATATTGACATCGAAAAACTTATAGGCGTTGATAATAGAAACCATCGTATGGAATCCGCAGTGTATCGAAGATGGTTACCTATATTGAAACTTTTCATTTCGATTACCTGTTTGATTTGGACAGATTGAAAAAACCTTATCCTGAAATTGCAGATGAAGAACGGAAGTTTGTTGCTCAACTTTTAAATGAACAGATTATCAACAGTTTGATGGCACCTGACGGAAACTCTGCCGATCATAGGGGGATCTTGGTCTATCAGCTATTTTGGATAAACTTTTGAAAATTATCAAATACCCTGAAATCAGATAATAAAAATTTTTTCCCGATTAATTTTTATGCCCAAAACGTTAGCAAACCAGGCGTTTTATTTACTTGTTTTTAAGCACAAAAAAAATGTTGGCATACAAAATCGTGTCATTTCTTGGGCAATGCTCATTTCCAACCAATGCAGAATTTTTATCGTGGTTAAAAAAAACAATCGAGATTGGAAAGAGAATTTGATTGGTTTTAACACTATTTATTGGAATAATTATTTACAATCATTTGCCTATCAATTACTATTAGGTAGTATTCTATAAAATAATTAAATTTTTTATAGAACCTTTGATTGTCCCCGTTAGCCTGGTTATTCATAGCGCTGGCACAGCAGATGTTGCTTTATACGCTCATCTTTTTTGATGAAAAGGAGGTCACTATGATTCAAAGAGCATCCGTAGACAGAAGAAAAGCAGAGCGAAGAAAAGGCTATAATCTAGAAGTTATCAGCCGGATTGGAGTTGAGCGAAGGGGATCTGAACAGCGCACCCTTTCCGAAAAAAGAAAGGGCTGGGTCAGAGTTGACAAATGGTCAAGCATTAAACTATCTGAAATAACTGAGCCAAAAGTCTTCGGTTTAACTACCTGAGGCATGCTATATACCAAACCTTTTACAAAAAGAATTAAGTTTAAATCATCTACTTCCAAGCCTGAATGATTCCTATAGCATTTTTTATGTCCCGGGACTAATTCTGCCCCGAAAAACTGGAGACAAGATTAAGCCACATCTTTCATATTAGACCACTCTTGTTCACAAAACAGAAGCCGCTCTAACGATCCAATCAATTCCTAACCGACTATAATTGGTACGCATAAATCTACAAAAACTGTCAGATAATACCATTGTCTTCCAATTCTCAAATAGGTGATATCGGTTACCTATAACTTCAGCTTATCGGCGAGGGCATTATTCCAATCAACTTTCACGCTGTGGCGCCAATTACATTACAAATAAAAGGGCAAATCTCAATCTTGTTTATGCGTAGATTATAATAGAGAATCAAGGTGTTCAAACAAGTTTTCATAACTAATTTTTAGTCTTTTAATGGAAACCGTTTGCTTGACGAGCCGTTTTTTTAATCTTATAAGCTTTGCTATTATGAGGAAGTTTAGCAATTGCCTACTGTGTACAGATTTTGGGCAGCGCTATGGAAAAAGTCAAAGAGTTGTTGATTTTCATAAAAAAGGGGGGCATTTTTCAGGACATAAATCTCTGATCATTCTTCCGGCTGTAGTGTTGATCCTTTTAGGATTTGACGGATGTAGTGCTGGCAAAGACTGGCGTACTGCGAATCCTGATTCTGCAGATATTTTGCCCGATCCATAGACATCCAATGAACCGGTACTAGCTGTTCTGGGAAAAGATGCATGGAGGTGGCGTGGATGGTTCGCCATCCATACCTGGATCAGCTGCTAAAAAAACGCTGAAGGCTATTATACTGTCTATGACGTTATAGGAAGGAGGGAATAACATGGTAAACCAGTCATGGAAATCCGTCAGGATATTCCGGACAGGTACTGGTAAGGTAGCAGACCCGAATTGATTCAGTTGAAAAAAGGAAAAGGTGTGAAAGAGTTGATCGATAAGGTTTAGTAAGGCCGTACTATCCATGGAAAACCACATATAAAGCGTATCCTGTTCCTAACAGAAGCACCTTTACAGCCTGGGGCGAACGTCTAATTGGACATTCCGTTTTCAGCTATTGGCAGCGGATATTCTAACTCAATAATAGTTATCACATTTTAACGTAGGGGGTAACGGTATTAAAATCTTTTTTGGTAATTACACACCGCCTTCGACTTCCTTGGCCAAGATGCCTCCGGCAATATCCACCTGTGACATTACTCAGCCCCAAAATATCGCTATTTTGTCCACGGCTTGGGCAAATGATCGACGTCACCGGGTCATGTAGATGTATCTAGTAACATTGCTGCCCCCTGTGCCAAGGAATGAACAGCAGAGAACTTATCGATCCAACCTTGAATATAGGAGTTCAGTTATGCCAAAAGAAAACAAAAAACATTTGGAAGCATTTTTTAAATCGCTAAAAAGAAACGAATCCGGTTTAATTTTCAATCCATGGTTTGATTCTGATACAAAGAATGACATGAATAAGAATGCGCCTAAGAAAAGGTTAGCGAATCTCAAATATTATTTAGCTGAGCGTACAAATGCTGAATATCTGTTGTTAGCAGAAGCCCTTGGGTATCAAGGAGGTCATTTCACAGGAATAGCAATGACATCAGAACGGATTATTCTCGGGAAAATGACGCATAAAGGCATTTGCCCTGATCATGTATGTAATACCCTTTTGAGCAGGACCAGCAACCCCAAAAAATACAAAGATGGTTTCAACGAACCGACAGCCACCATAGTCTGGGGGAAACTTGTCAGCGAAGGTCTAAACCCCAGGAATTATGTTTTCTGGAATGCTTTTCCATGGCATCCGTTTAAAAACGCTGACAAAATACTATCGAACAGGACTCCTACCACATCTGAATTGAAGGAAGGCGAAATAGTACTCAGGCTCCTTTTGAAATCCTTCAATTTTAAGAAAATTATAGCGTTAGGCAATAAGGCAGAGTCCAGTTTGAATAAAATCAGCATAGAAGCGGAAAAGGTTAGGCACCCGGCTATGGGAGGGGCTGAATTATTTAGGAAACAGTTCCTTCAGGTAATTAACAAATAGCTGTAGCCCAACCCGATAAAATTTTAATTTAACTGTCGCTGATTTATGAGGAATTTTAATCTATGCCCATTTTTGAATATACATGTAAGCAGTGTGCCAAAGAATTTGAGAGGGTTGTTTTTTCAGGGGACGAAGAAAATGTTTTTTGTCCTAAGTGTAAAAGCAAAGAAGTGATAAAGCACATGAGTACATCCAGTTTTATGGGAAGCAGTATTGGAACTTGTGCAACGACCTTCCCTAAAGGTGCTTCATGAGCGGGGTAAAAGCCTCTTCAGTTTTGAAGGGCAGATTTATTGTTCTGAGGCCTGCGGACATCTTCCGCCTGGTCTTTGTTTTAGGTGCTTGTTATAAGTTTAAAAATCAGGATTTGACGCCCATACACATAAAAAATAAATAATCGACAGCAGAACCGAGCAAATATATGAGCCTTGGGAATATCTGAAAATCAAGCATGGTGAATACAGAATAATTGTTCTCTTTAGCAAAGTGAATACTGAGGGGACCTAAAAAGCGTCTTTTAACTGGTTACCTGACGAAAAGTTGAATTCCAAATATTTTTTTAAAATTTCACTTGAGTGTTTTTTTTCTATATCCTGCCAAAATCGTAAATTTAGTTTTTGATAGTTGTTTTAACCACTATTTGGTACTTCTAACCATACTTGATGATCAAAGTTATTTATTGGTTTTTAGACTTATCATGTATCTTAGTGAAATTTTACGAAATATCCAATTTGGCATAATGCTTGCTGATCTTCTTTTAAAACTACGGATTTTAAATTTGAATTAGAGGAGAAACAATGCACATAAACGATACGCACAGCAAATTAGTTGGTTATATCTTATGGATATTTGGATTTATCGGAGCACACAGGTTTTATTATGGAAGACCGCTTTCAGGCACCATATATTTTTTCACTCTCGGTTTACTTGGGATTGGATGGATAGTTGATTTGTTCTTGATACCCTCCATGGATAAAGAGGCTGATTTCAGATACTTTTCAGGTAACATTGACTACAGCCTTGCATTTATATTTCTTACATTCCTGGGTTTATTCGGAGTTCATCGTATGTATATGGGAAAATGGATTTCTGGGGTCATCTATTTTTTAACTGGGGGCTTGTTTGGACTTGGGGTACTTTATGATTTTTGGACCCTTAATGATCAGGTGTCCATTGAAAACCGAAGATCTTTTTGATTTTTTTTCGATATTCATGTTCCCAAAAACATTGTATTTACGTTAATGAGTCAGAAATTTTTTGGGCAGCTACATTATATGGTATATGAAAGGGCATCATTAATTTTATCACTCAACTTTCGGGTTTAAAAATTACTGACTAACTTTTGTTTTTCTAACAAGCCGGTACCTTGCAGGGCCGTTTCCAAAATTAAATCGAAAAATGCTGATGCCGTTTTCTCACAATAGGTGCCAACAGTTTTCAAACGATTACCGGCAAGCATCATTTTTCATCAGATTAAAGGGTCTTTCACAGTTTTTTCGTATCTCGATTGCTAGCTCAGATTCCCTATGAAAACTCGGCATTGGTTGAAAATAGCCACTGTCAAAATCAACGATCCTTGATTTTGGACAAAAAGATTCAAACGCACACTCACCCGGGGCGGCATCACATCCGAATTCGTGACCTGCCGGTGTTGAGCCCAAAAACGGCATCGGAATCTCACAATATTCATTACAGGCAACCTTTAATGGCGATTCCAAAACATTGTCAGGAAGTTTGGCCTTTTCCGATGCTGGGGCTATAACATAAGCGCCCGTTTCCTTAAGAACCGCCCCATCACTATCGTGATAAGCCTGATCGGCAGTTATCTATTTGATATCGATCCCCATTGATCAACGGTATTAAAAACAGGCTGTCATGATGATTTGCCGCTCCGACAAGGGATACCAATGGGAAACTATGGCCAGTTGTTGGGTTGATGGCCGTTAGTGTGTGAAGCCGGTATCCAATGACGTAATACGATTTATCCCTTTTGTTCCGGCGTTTTCCACAATCACAGTCCGGATCGAAGTAAATCCGTATTTTTCTGCCTTTGACCTGAATTGTACAAAGGGGATAATTGACTTCTGATGGCAACTGGCTTGAATCAACACCTTGAATGACGGCTTTTTCAACGTCTAACCAACTGAAATTTTGTCAAACTGGTGTCATCGATTTTAACACCCTTTATTGCAAGCCCATTACCAAAAATTCCAGACTTGAATGTAATAAACTGATTTTAATGCATTGGTCCGGTGCCAGAATGTTCACGTATAAGAATGGATAAGGTTTCGAGGGACTGCGAAGGGGATTGATCGAAAGTGTTAATTTTTAACACGTTGGATTCCCATTCAAGATAATCTCTGTTGCAGATATCCTCCCATGAAGGAAGAATTAATCCAGGTATATCAACGCTCCGATCTTCAACTCTATGACGATGCTCATCCTTGTCACTGCATGATACTTCAATGTCTATAAAATCGCATCCATTCGATATGGCAACATCATGCCATTCTTTTCTTGTTAGGGGCCAGGGATTTACAGAATCGGCGATAACACTGTGGCCTAGTTTAAGATTATCAGCAGCAATTCGGTAAGCTAATCTATAGCCTTCTCCTTCTACCTTGTAGTTACATAAGTCTCTGAGGGCCTGCTCAATTGTATCAACTCTTAAATGAAAAGCTTGTAAGTGTTGTGATAGCAATTCTGATAATGTAGTTTTGCCTGTTCCAGGTAAACCAGACATAATATATAAAATATTTGTAGAAAGAGACATGTCTTTGTACCTATCAAATAAGTTTAAGGGGGCGAGGTATTATGTAAAAATCATCTTTAATTGAAGATTATCCTGACAACGGCCAGAATATCAAGAACAAAGATCATACCGTGTCGGAATAATTTTGCTTAAATGCACAACGGGGTGTTTGGCATTGAAAGGTCAATCAAATCGAAGCTGGGATAGATTTGCTACTGAAAAATAACTACTTGGAGCACCATAATTATAAAGGCAAAGTTGTATATATCGTGAACCCGAATACCTTCAGGGAGGAAAATTAAATGTTTGACTACGAACCAAGAATAGAGGATATGACCGTGGCTGAAATGTTATATTTGTCGGACTATATGGACTTTTGTGAGGAATTAGAAGCAGGAGGTACAGAGAACGGCGATGGATGTTGATATCGAGTTTTGTGCAGCGGCAAAAGTTCCCTAATCAGACTTTATTTTTTGTCGGCCTGGTTCATCTTCATTGGTGGATAAGGCCGCTTTTTTTAGACCCTCTGTTGACAGAGTAGACGTGGCAACAATGTCAACACCACGTATGGGTAAAACTTTGTATTCTGCTCAGTCCGCTATGGGTAATCAGGGATTTTGTGCCTCCCCACCACCCTCTTTCGAATATTTTCATTTTTAACAATTTCACCCCCAAAATATTGGATCTGACAATTTTTTTCACGCTCCAAAAGTTGGGAGCAGCCCCGGTGGGTTGACAAGTCCCTGCATCTTGTTCATTCTTATTCTTCAGCGTCTTCCTATGGTCCTTGATAAAACGTATCTCACACCATAATTATTCCGTCACCTCCCAACTAACAACACATTGACAACAGCGATACAGATGACAGCACTGAGTTCTCCCTGGACCTGCTGCCACATGATCCGTTTCAGATTGACGGATTACTCAGGCTGCCAGATTTCCTGCTCCATCCATCCGGACGCCAGGGTACAGGCCAGTTCATCGGGAAAAGGAAATGCTTCTATGGTATTCAGAATCGTTTGCGCCCGTTCCCGTTGCCTAACGCTTAATGGCAGCAGGTGTTCGGTATGGCGTTTGATGGTGGCCCGATCACAGCGATACAGTGAAAGCGGATGAATGGCGTAAAGCAATGATGCGATATACAGGCCGTTGGGATCAGTATCGCCCCAGTGCAGACAATCACTGGCCCGGGGGCCCAGCAGGGCATAGAGTTTGTTGACGGCGCTGTTGGGGAATCCGCTGGTGAAAAGCAGGCAATCCCTGCCCTTTTCCCTTACTAGCCGGCTGAAAGGGGCTTCGTTTTCGCAAGTGATAAGCCTTGGGGTGGCAATTGCCTCTGTGCAGAACATCTCCTCTATTCCCGCAAGATTGGACCAGCTCAGTGTGGCGGGTTCGCCCTGTTGGTAGAGCCGAGCGATCCAGTCAAACCTTATCCCTTTTTTCTTGTAAATAATGGGACCGTAAATCACGGCGTTGACCGTAAGCCTGTCATGATACACATGAACCTGGGACCAGATGTGTGCGTCCTCGTCTTGATCCAGTCCGTAACAGCAGGCAACCCAGTCTATGATGAGGTGGCGGGTCTCTCCCTGGCGAAGTGCCTTGCTGTCTTCAAAAAACCGGGCAACCAGTTCAGAAATGGTAATGGGATCATGGTTAGACAAAAGAAAAACAAGGGCATGGGCGGTTTGAAAAGCAAGGTCGGTTAGGGTTTGTGCATCTTTTTGTTTTAACAGGGAAAAAAACAGGTCATGGGTACAGGATTGAGGATCGGCAAGCCTGCCCGTAAGCATCGCCAATTGCGGAAAAGCCAGTCTCAGCCGGGAGATGATGACGGAGGCTTCCTGTTCTGTTGACCGTGATTGTGCAACCTGCAAGGGCCGCCCCAGTCGCCTGCTGATCCTCTTGAGCCATTGTGCCTGTGTGGCCTCGTTTAGCAGGCGGTCGAAATCAAGGTGGGTTTCTTCTTTGTTGTTAATCCGCAGCGGTGCCACGCCAAAAAAATGATGAATCCGGGCCAGGGTGGGATGATCCAGGGCGGTTCCCAGTTTCATTCTGCCACTGAGTTTGCCGCGCTTGCTGTACCGCCGGGCTATTTTGTTCAGCACAGTGTGCAAAAAATCGGTATCCGCGTTGCTCATAGCTCATCTCCAAAGCTGATATCCGGTTCTTCTGGCACCGGTTCAAACAGATCAATCTGGCGACCTTCCGGATTTTTCCAGTGGAAGGAGAAGAGGTGAACATCGTAATGCTCATCTTTTTTCACCAGCAGGGTGGTTGAGTTGCGCACCTCCTGGCGCACCCCGTCCTGGTCGGGGGAGGCGATAAAAAGCTGTAGCCTAAGATCCGTGGCAAACCCCAGGATCTGGTCGCGCCTGCCCGCATCAATCCCGTAAAAAGCCTCGTCAAACAGTAAGGCGTGCAGCCGCATTTTTTTACCCCGATACATAAAATGGGCAATGGTCAGGATCAACAGGTAATTGGGCACAGCCTGCTCCCCGCCTGACCCTAAGCTTTTGTTTTTCCGGTCAATGACCTTGCCTTCCTCATCCAGGGTGGCCACCCGCATCTCATAGCGATACCAGTTCCGGTAGTCCAGTTCATCGGGGATGGCCCAGGCTTCTGTGGCAAGGATGGCGTCACGGTTATCTGCAAAAAAAGATTCCAGCTCTGTTTCATCCTTGGGGTCAAAGGGGTTGATCTTCTTGATGATATTGATCAGACGTTTGTATTCATCCAGGGGGCGTATGGTAAAGCTGTACCGCTGGCCGCCAAAGGAACGGGTCTTGAGCATGGTGTTGATCCGGCGCACCATGTGCTCCATTTCACCCACATGCCCACGCAGGTAATTCATCAAATCCGTCATGATGATCTTTTTAAATAACTCCCGCGTCCTGTCGTTGATCACCTCCTGCTGTTCGGCAAGAGCGGCTGTCTGCTGGTCGAGGATGGCGGGTAATGCCTGCTGGCGGTAATCATAGAGCTGGTTTGGCTTTTCCTCGTAGTTGAAGCGGAACACCCCGCCAAATTCCGGGTCATTGATTTTAATTTTTAATTCAATGATGGCAGTTGCCTTTGCCACCCGGCAGTTTTCACGCTCTTTGGCGATGGCATCCACGCTTTTGAACTGCTGTCCTTTACGGGTTTTAAGGATGTAGTGGGCTGGGTCAATTCCCGGCTCAAGCTGGGCGATTAAGTGTTCTTCAACAGTCTGTTTTTGCTCGTTTAGGGTAAGGCTGTCCCTGTCAATGTCGGCAATGGTTTGCTCAAATTGTTCAACTTCAAGCTGGTATTTGCCTTCCTGGCGCATCAGCGAGTCTTTCAGACCTTTAGTCTTCTCAAGGTCATTTTTAATTCTGTTGATCCGTTTTTCAAGATTTTGCAGGCCTTCCCTGGCAATGAGCGCTTTTAATTCCTGTAGCTCTGTCCAAAGGATGTTCACTTCTCTTTGCAGGTCACGGCTGATCGTCTGCTGAGTGTCATATTGCTGCCGGGTCTTTTCCAGAACATGCGCTGCCTTTTGAATATCCTGTAAACCGTATCGCACGTTATCATTTTGTTCGTTGATAAATGAATGGGGCGCCATGTACGTTTTCAACTCCCAGCAGGAGGTGGACGATTACCTGGCATCGGACCGGTGGCAGAACAAGGTGCCTGAAAAATACGGGTGTGCACCTGAAGTTGTGGCTGTCCTGGATATCGGCGCCATCCTGTTCAAGGAGAAGGTCATCCAGGGTGAGGACTCATGGCTGACCCCAAGGCCTTAGACACCTGACCATGACCTGTCACCTGATCCTTGTATCCCACGCCCTGACCCAGTGGAATGTGGACAAGAGAATCCAGGGCCATACCGATGTCCCGCTGAACCCCAAAGGGGTTAAAATGGCAGGTCTTCTGGCCCAACGGCTGGAACAGGAACCCCTTGACGCCATCTACACAAGTGATCTGGAGCGGGCCTGGCAGACCGCCGAACCCGTTGCCGCCCGAAAAGGCCTGGAAATCGTTCAGGATATCCGATTGAGGGAGGGACGCAGCATCCGCCAGGAACGCTCTGCCACCTACCCGACCCTGGCCTTTGACAAGGAAGTTGAAACAGAGGCAGCGCTTTTATGCCGCATCAGGGATGCCCTTTCAGACATTGCCCGGTCCCATGACGGGCAAACGGTTCTGGTGGTCACCCACGGCGGGGCCCTGGATTTTTTCATCTCCTGGCTGCTGGCAGAAACCGGACAGTCCCGGGACCGGTATCTGGGCGTGCGGATGGCATTGAATTTTCTGGCCTTCAGCCAGGGGCAATGGCAGTGCCGACGGTTGAACGATGCCGCATTTTTAGACCGCCGACTGCAATCTGATGCAGACCACAATATTTAGGAGAGACCCCTTGCATTCCATGTCCACTCCATCGGTCACCGACAAGCCCCTGGTGACCCGTGTTTGACAACCGTGCCTACCGCCGGCAGCACAAGAAAAAGGGGCTTGTCTCCTTTGACATCACGGTCAAAGAAACCAACCTCAATATCCAAGCCGGGTCAGACCTGACCCGTCAGGCCATCTCCTCTGTTTTGACATACCGGCAGTTTATTGAAGCCTATATCCAGCTCCACCCGGAATTTGCCACCCGCCTTGCCCCCTTTCAGGCACCCGGGCCCGGCCCTGGTATTGTCATGGACATGATCCATGCCGGTGCCCTTGCCGGGGTCTGCCCCATGGCCGCCGTGGCGGGCGCAATTGCAGAGTACACCGGCAAACGCCTGCTGGAACATACCCGGGAGGTGGTGGTGGAAAACGGGGGCGATATTTTCATTAAATCAGACACATAGACCGTGTTGAGCATCTATGCCGGAGACTCCCCCCTGAACATGACCACGGGCATTTTGATTGCCAGACGAGACACCCCCTTTGCCGTATGCACCTCGTCCGGCACCCTGGGCCATTCCCTGAGTTTTGGCAAGGCAGACGCGGCCACCGTGCTCTCTGATTCATGCCCCCTGGCCGATGCAGTGGCAACGGCGTACACACAGGGTCTGACATTGAAAAGACCATCCATCTCGGCAGAAAGATTAAAGGGGTCCAGGGCATTGTGATCATCAAGGGCGACCAGATCGGGCTCTGGGGGGACCTTAAACTTGTCCGCCTCCCCGGCACCCCATAAAGGCCTGCCGCCTTTGTAAACAGGCTGAACCTACCCAATGGCATACCAGGGAATGAACACCCCCACGGCTGTAAGGTTTAGGAACTGCGTTTAAAATTATTTTTGTCCCTGACGCTGAGAACCGGTACAGGGCAATGCCGGAACACCTTTTCAGCAGAACTGCCAAACAGGATACTGGCCATATTGCCCCGGCCCTTGTTGGCCATGACCACCAACTCAGCCCCTTCTGTTTCCACAGCCTTGAGAATACAGTCAAAGGGAACACCTGTATCCATTCTCAGGCGAAGCCTCTGGGCATCATCGGGAAAATGTTCCTTGATCATGGTTTCCATCATCCCCTTGCGGTCATTTTTCAAGGTGGCCACATAGGATTCGTCAATGACTTTATACGGCAAATAGTTGGGCGCCTTTTTAACACGACCTGTATCCTGACTTTCCGGGTCTTTTGGACTGGTCCTGTAGGGCAAATAGTCGCTGAGTTTTTCAACGCCTTCAAAATCCCGCTGGTTGATGACGTGGTACATGATCACCTCTGCCCCGATCCCCTTCCCAACGGCCAGAGCAGTCTCAAGTGTCATCAGAGAGTAGTCTGAAAAATCAACACAGGCTAATATTTTTTCGATCTTTTGCATTGCAATTCCTCCTCGTGTAAGGGTGATTCATGGTGGTCTCATGGCCTGTTTCCTTTAAGAGCAATTGTTGTGCCATTTTTATTGAAAATCGCGAAACCTTTACCAGGCAATGCGTTGCGAGACACCGCCCGGAAAAAGCCCCAAAGAGTCCCCCCTAAAATCCGGACAATATGTTGTCAACCTGTAAAAAAACCTTACACCTGCCCGGCTATTTCCATGTACAGGCAGGGAGAAAACGGTTCGACAGGGCTGTCGCCGGCAGCCAGGGGGAGGTTTGGCCAATGAAAAATAAGGGTTGACACCTTAGGAAATTGTCAATGAAGTTAAGATTCCGGTTAGATACAATGGCGTTTATAGCTGAAGAACTTAAAAAGACAAAGGCGTTTTTCCCTTTATTTACAGGGCAAAACGCCTTTTTTTTTGGGGGAGACCAACCACATGATGAATGCCCGACAAAAACCAAAAATCACCCTGTTCCACTGTCTCAACTCTTTTAAGGAAACCCCGTCGATCTTTGACGGGTGTGAGGCCACAACCATTAAAATGGCCTGCGCGTCCGTGACCCGGGACATCCTTATTTTAAAGTCATTTGAGGCCGGGGCCGATGCCGTTATCCTCCTTGTCTGCCCGGACCGTGCCTGTCGATATGCCCAGGGCAGCATCCGGGCCAAAAAACGGGTGGGGTAAGTGAAAACCGTCCTGGATGAAATTGACATGGGGGGGGATCGCCTGGCCATCTTCACCACTGTCGCCGGTGAATCACACGCCGTAAGACAGATCATCCAGGACACATTGAAAACCCTGTCGGTGTTAGGACTAAATCCTGCGACAACCCATTACAATTGAGGCAAATTTTTAACTGGGCCTAAATTCTTAACCGGACCCTATAAGCGGTGCGCCCATTAAAATGACCCATTAAACGCTGAACCGCCGGGCACCCAGGGCTGCCCGGCAAGACCAATGGACAGCACCCGCCTGTTTCGGGTAACCTTAAATAACCCCCATGGAGTAAATGCTTATGATTACCGGTCATCAAAAACCCATCAAGGAAATCGCACACCTTGTCGCTCCCTATGAGAACGTCCTGATACTAGGGTGCGGTACCTGTGTCAAAACATGTTTTGCCGGCGGCGAAGATGAGGTGGCGGTTCTGGCCTCAGCCCTGAGGCTGTACTTTAAAAAACAGGGGCAGTCGGTCAACATAGACGAATTAACGGTTGAGCGCCAGTGTGAAAATGAATTCAGGATAGGAACTTGCTTTTTTTCAAGCAAACTATGAAGAAACAACAGAAGGTTGAAATATGTCCCCAGCCGAGCATGAATACAACATGTTGTATTCATGCTCGGCTGGGTCATCAAGAAAAAAACTGCGAATAAACGGGTATAGGACAAAAAGAAAATGATCGGTTGAATTCACCGAAGACGAACAGAAAATATATACTTTAAGCTGATTTTGGACATACCTTACCGGAAACCCCGCTAACAGCTAAAAAATCAATTCCAATAATCAACTGCCGGAATTTGGGAATCGGAAAAGTCGTAAACCAAGTCAGGAATAGAATCGGAAATAACTGGTTTCGGCGGGTCATGGTTACGGAGATCCCAAAGTCCAAGATGGCGTAAGATTTTTTCGATTATGTCAAGTTCTTCGATAAAGCTGATGATACTCATCGCGCCTTGACACTTGGGACAGATCAGCGGGTCTGCCAGTCCATGGAATTAAACGTCTTCCGCGACTTCCGGTCTTTCGATGTGTATACGACCTTGGCGGTACCGTCATGGGAATTTTCCGCCGATATATAGACCATGCGCTCTTGAGAAAAACACAAAACATGCTACAATACCCGGCCGATATTCAAGAAGGAATGCTGTGATCTGTGAGGGAGGAGTACACTATTTACACAACAGCCAAGCAGGAGATTTTATGATGGGAGCTGAGGTTCTGGGTATTTCAGGCAGTCCGATAAAAAACAGCAACACCGACCGCCTGGTGCGGGCCATACTGGCGGAAACGGGATGTGAAACTGAGTTTGTGAAATTGAGTGATATCATGGTCCGGCCCTGCACGGGGTGCAAGGGATGTGTGCCGGATAATGTCTGCAAGGTTGAAGATGATTTTCCGGTCCTGTCCGCTAAGATCCAGGGTGCCAGAGCCCTTGTGCTGGGGGCTTATACCCCTTACGGCCAGATCGATGCATTCACCAAAGCCTTGCTGGAGCGGTTCTGGTCCCTGCGCCATGTGACCAACCGGCTCAGGGGAAAGCTCTGCGCCACGGTGCTCACCAGCCTCATGCCGGGAATGGCCGGCCCCATCAACCAGGCCCTGGCCATGGAAATTGTCAATTACGAGGAGATGGTGCTCCTGGGCCAGGTTACGGTACCGGGCAATCTGCCCTGCCTGAGTTGCGGCAGGGGAGATGACTGCCGGCAGAGCGCTGTTCCCCTGATGTACGGCGAAGACGCCAGGGCGGCTGACCACGGGTACAGCCGGGTGGAAGACATGGACGAGATCTGGAATCAGGCTCTGGAAATCGGCCGGCTCATGGGTGAAACACTCAAAGGCCCGTATCAATTATAGGGTAAGAAAATCAAAGGGCTTCTGGTCACCAAAGGCCAGGCCCATGTCGATCCGTTCCAGAACCGTTTCTTTTTCCTCCGGAAACCGGTATCCCTCATAGTCATGGGTAAAGACCAGGTCTCCCTTTGCCGTGCGCCAATGGTTGCCCATATGGTCAAAGCAGACCTTTGAGGTGACCTCCAGGGCCTCAATCATCCGGCGCAGTTCCAGAAGCTGTTCCCGCGGGGTGAGCAGGGTGAGATCCCCCTGGTTCACCCGGTCATAGACGGGGGTGCCGGGGATGGGCCTGAAGGGCCGTGACCGGATATAGTGGGGGTTGACTTCATTGAGCACCCGGGCGGTATTCCCGGCATGGGCTTCCCACATCTCTCTTGATTTATCGGAAGTTTTTTATATCAAAAACACCTACCCAATATTGTGCAAGTACACAACTGTACATATCAACATTTAGAGGTAACACATGATAACAATTGCAATAACTAACCAAAAAGGAGGCGTTGGCAAAACCACAGTCTCATTCAACCTGGCCCGTATCTGAGAGCGCAAACCGATCATGGCGTTTATGATCCTCGTGATTGGCAAAAAAATGCGCCATTATCCTTTTTAACCCTTCGTGAAAAATTCGTAAAATTTAAGGCAAAATCTGGAATTAGTACAAAACAAATTAGGCACATTGAATATGTTCTTAATAAAGCGGGAAACTACTGGGATGGGATGAACATACAGCACCCAATAAACCATTCGGTGAAAAACATTTTTACAAGTGGTGGAAGAAAGCTTGTTCAAACATAGGTATTGATGGCGTTGATCTGTACGGCGGTACACGGCATTCAGCAACCACTGAAATTGCCAGAAGAAAAGGAGAGCAATGTGCAATAAAAGCAACTGGCCATGAAACCAATAAAGCATTTAAGAGATATTGTCAGGTTCAGGACAATGTTGCCCATGATATGGCACGATTGACATTAAATGAACGGAGAAAAAAACCAGCGGATATTATGGATTTCAAAAAATATGCTAAACGGTAAATTTCAGTACTTTGTCCAGATTTATGTCTGAATCGATTATTATTGAACCCATCAACTCAATGATTAACAAAATATATTATACTTTTTCCAATTATAGAAATTCCGAAAAAACCAGAGTTTAATGTATGAAATTTAATGCTTGACCTATGATGCCATCGAGTGTAGCGAAAAGATGTCCTATCAATGACTTAAGTTCGATCACCGATAGGAAATGCTATGGGAATATTGAATTGCAGCCTACTAAAGTGGTTCCACCCTTCCCCGTGATTGAATTCGAACTCGGGGACCGAACTATCACAGATTTAAAAACCCAGAGGGCCATCATTGATAAAGTCAGAGAAATATCAGAAAAAAGAAATCCTAAAATCTGGTTTGGGATCGACCTCTTGGCAACCTATGTAAACCTGCGCCCTGGGGACCTGCTCAAGATCAAAGAAAAAGATATTGATTTACACCATGGCGTGGTGACCATCCATCATCCGACTAAATCCAAGAATAAAATAAAAACAGTCCGGCTATTGCCAGAGCACATTGAATATTTCTCTGAAATGAAAGAACAGTTTAAGGTTGTCCCGGAATTAAAATTTTTCCGTCACCACAAAGGCGTCCGAAGCCAAAAACCGAATACCCCATTCGGCCCAAAATATTTTAAAATATGGTGGGACAAGGCCTGTGAAAAACTTGGGGTCCAGGGTTTGGATTTATATGGTGGCACCAGGCACACCAGCACAACAGAAATTGCAAAGAGAGCCGGGACAAAAAATGCCAGAGAAGCATCAGACCATAAAACAAACAAGGCTTTTGACCGGTATTGCCAGTTCCAGAACGATACTGCGTTCAAAATGGCCGGTTTATTGAAAAGAGATGATAATGTAGTAGAGTTCCCCAGAAAGGAGGAAAAGGGATAATATGATCCACCCAGCACCTACCCAGCACATTTTTAGGGGGTCTATAGAAATGAAAAAGCCCGTAAACACTGGGTTTAGGGGCTCTATAATGGTGGAGGCGGCGGGGGTCTAATTCATAAACAATTTCTTACAAATTCAACACCTTAAAAAATAAAAAAAATTATAATACCAACAATTTACCAACACTATTTTTTAATAGGTTTATAACTATTTTTAATTTTCATCTCCGATAGTCACACGACACTATCCTTCTGCAAGACTAATGGGGAAGCCTCTATCTTGGTGTTTCCATACAATTTTATACTATCATTAAAATGATGCGTAACTCTTGCCCTAATACATATTTAAGGGGTTCTAACTCGAACAAAGATCATAACTTTAGGCTTAGCCCCACGAGTAACAATTTTTTCAATTTCAGCGCTAACTTTCCATTTTTTTAACCAAATGTGAAAAGCGGTTGTAAGAAATCTATTTGCGTATCCAATGATTTTACCATCATATTCAATTTTTATAGCATTTGGATCTACTGGATTATCAGGTTCCGGTAAAATATGGACTTCATCGCCAATTTTAAGATTGAGCCCCATTCCTTCATGATATCTAAATCCTACGGCCTCGATCAACAATTCACATGGCTGATCGGCGTCGTCGAAAGGGTGGATTAAAGAAAAGCTGTCACTAGGCAAGAGAGCACCAGAATATCCTAAAATGGCAAAATCTGAAATCGTGACTGTAGGGTCAATTCTTATTGATTCCAAAAACAAATTAAAATCAGATCTTTTTCGTGAGGGTATTCTTCTGAGAAAATTGATAATGAATGGAGGAATCCCCTTTCCCATATCTTTTCTGTTTGGTAAGAAGTGCGGATAGTTCAATAAGCCTGATTGGCAGGCCTTTTTGAAATCTTCAGTCTCATCCAAAAACTTGAGCCCAACATTATTGTTCTCTTCTTTGGTAAATTCGGCAATTATTCTTCTTTTACGGCTTTCATCTGAATTTCTATCAGGTTGCCATGCCAAAAATAGCCTTTTCGGCTCAATAATATTTTCAATTAGATTCATATCAAACATTTTCAATTTTTTCTTTAATTCGATGATACCTTTCAGTTAATAACATATGTGTGAATAATAATCTATTTTTAGAAATAGGTACAGAGAGCTCAAATTTTTCCAGCTCCAGAAGTGTTGACTTGAGCCTCTCTAAATCAAGGCAATTCAGATGTTTTAAAAAATACGACTTACAAGATGGTAAAAAAAAATCCATTAAATCTAAATGTTTTATTTGTCTTTTCGAATCTGATTCTTCTTTAAGATGGTGTGTTCCCCGTTCAATATATTTTGTGAGCATCATCGGATTATTATATTTGCAAAAATTTTTTGGTAAAATTTCATGCCCCAGACTTGTTCCGTTGTCGAACGCAGGAGCGACCTTTACAATTTGAGATTCATCATCAACCTGGCAAACAATCACTCCCCAGTTATCCTGATGTCTGTCTGTATTTCCAATAAGCGCGTCAAAGAGAAAAATCAAACCAAGCTGTACTATCCAATTTTTTTGAACGCTAAAAACTGGAGGCTTATTTAACCTATAAAAAATATCAAACAATGTTGTGATATTATGTTGAGATCCTTTTTTAAGATCGAAATCATCTATAAATTCTAAAAAATATGTACTACCTTCAATATACCTCAAAAAACATGAGGCATTCTCGTCATAAAACCATTCAATTAGAGCTCCACAGGTTTCTCCATCAATGGCAACAAAGGTAGGTGGAACATGAATTTTCATTTCGCAGGCAACTTTGTAAGCGATTATTTCTGCCCAAAATTGATCTGGATATCGTTCAAAGCTCTGTTTGAACATATACCTGAAGTTAGGTTTAATAAAAGGATTTGGGCTTATAAAATCAGAAAAAACTGCTTTTTTGGTTCTTGCCCCTTGAGGATATGCCTTTTCATAGTCGGCATCTGGTATCCAGTTTGAAATGTCTATAATATGATTGTAAGACTGGTGCTTGATGAAGTGCATAAATTATGTTCTCAAAAAGACATGATATGTGCTTTTTGAGCCCCTCTTGGTTTTTCTTTCATTTTTTTGAAACTCGTTTCCGACCTTCACCCAGAATAAAGCGTGGTAACGTTTAGGAAACTTGAGTTTAATCATGCCCCCCCCTGAACTAATTGTCCTTTAGGGCTTTTAAAATGAATGAGTCCAAAATTTATTCTTGTTATTCCGCCAAGTAATAATTCCTTTTTGTGTCTTCGTCAATGAAAAGTGATTTCCCGAATCATGATTAAAAACTGGACTGAATGATTATAGGATAAATTTATCGATTTGATAAAAGCCGAGATTCAATTATTATTTTATTGTTAAAGTCTGAACAATACATCAAAAAACGATATCTATACATACGGGAACGCAGCCCGCTGGGTAATCCAAAAGCCTGGATATTTCCTGTCCGATTCAAAACCAGTTTTATGGGTTTAGAGGTTGGGCTTGTGTCAATTGTTACCTCCTTGGAAAATGTCCGTATGAAGAAAAAGTTGGCGGTTCTGATCACCCATTCAAGGGGCGGAGCGAAGGACCCGCAGAAAAAACAACCAGGGCATGACGTATTTCTCTTGCAGTTTAAACGGCGCAAAGATAACCTCCAATTTGTGTACAACTTTCAACAGGTTTCAAAGGCTATGTTTAAACTAAATAAAGCAGATCAAGAGATACTTGAAATATTGAAGGAAGTATTCCTCACCAAGAACTGCAATCCTTTGACTTCTGATGAGCATTTTAGACTTTGGCTTATCAGGGCTCTTTGTGCAACGTCTGCTTTTGGGGTTATTGCAAGAGGGATCGTAGGGTTTTCGGGCAAAGAAATGCCAATAGAATTATCAGTTGCCATTTCTTCTCAAATTGCCATGTTTTTTGGGGTTCTTTTTCTTCACATTAACAACAAATCAGAAAATACTAGTTTAATCATATTCGCCCTAACGTGGATATCTATAGTTCTTGGCTTATTTGTCTGACCACATAGGGGATAGCGCTGTCGGTCCCCACGGCGGTTCAAGCGTGTTAACAGCCTTTTTTGAACCAAACATAACAGCCACCAACCGGGCGCAACAAAAAGCGTCCATGTGGATATCAGAAGGATGGTAGGGGCGCCCCCCGTCATCCTCCACCATGGGGCAATCAGAGCACGAAAAGCCCTGTTCATTTTTCTGGGCCGCCCGGTCCAGACACGCGCCATACTCCCGGCACCATATATTTCTCATTGATAAATTTTCTAAATCCATATTCCATGTTCCTCTGGGCACCCCGGCCCGGATCAGGCCAGGGTGCTATATTTTAAGCCGCTGGCGTCAGAAAACGTCCATGGTCCTTGTCACACTCCCGGCAATAGTCCGCGCAATCCTGGGGCAAACGGACGTGATAATTCACGCCGGTATCAATGAAGCACACCATCTTTTTCCGGTTTAACCGATTTCCGCCGGAGAACATTTCGTATACACCATCATCGGCGGCCTCAAGGATTCCTTCTTTGAGCATTCCTGCCTTTTGCATTTTAAGGGTGATTAGGGTTTTATTTGCGCCATAGCTGAACTTCTGAATTTTAAGGTTTCTGGATTTTCCTTTTTTGCATTTCATTTTTAGAGTTCCTTTTTTTGAATTTGAGTTTGATCATTTAAACGGCCACCCGGGCCGCCATAAAGGCCGGTTCGCCTTGCCCCCTAAAGGGCGGGTTACGCCTTACCGTCACGGCGTAGGTCCCCCCTTTAGGGGTGACGGGATGACGGAATGACGTTTGCTGTTATTTCAGATAGTTAGAAGAATCCGTCACGCGTTCCGCCACTTTGAAAATGACGGGATGACGGTAACGCTGTAAGTGGTTGAATTTTAAGTAAACGTCATTCCGTCACTATGTTTTTGGCCCTGTTTGACGGAATGACGGGACGGGATGAGTGGCGGAACGAAAAACATAGAATCACCCCTCTTTTTTTATGGTTTCAAGAAGTAGTTGGTCGCGCTTTTCACGGTCAATTTCTGCCGGGTCTACCAGGGCAAAATGTTGGGCGATCCCGCGGCTGCCCGGGATTATTTTTATGGTTTCTTTTCCGTCTGGCGTATAGACTTCACCACCATGGTTTTTCCATATCGTTTCCAATTGTCGCCGGGCTGTGGGTTCCGTTTGATATTGGTTTAAACCGTAATTCTCGGCCTTTTGGTGCAGCATACTGGCCACCTGATGAACATTAGCAAGACAGCCCTTTTTACCCACTTTCTGCCCTTTTTCCTGGGCCTGGGCAATCATTTCCTGAACGGTTTTAATCACCACTTTTTCAACCCTGGCGATTTCTGCTGCTTCCTTCTCCACCCGTTCCACCGCTGCCGGGTCCTCTTCTTTTTTTGGCGGCTCGTAATAATCCCACAAAACGCCATAACTCCACGTCCCCTGATTATTAGTCCAAGAATAAAGGCTCTGTTTAAAATAAAATGGTTTGCTAATCTCAGGCCCCCCATTCACCTTTGGAACCGTGCAGGCAATAAGGCGGGTGTTCTCATCGGCGCCCAGGTCTTCATTGAACCTGTCTGGTACTTTGGTTGTCATTTTTAGGAAACGCCCATTAAATGCCTGCCCAGAAGCCCCCCGCAATGCCTCCGGGGAAAGGGCAGACGGCCAGGCCTTTTCCCAATTCCCCGCCGTGGCTTTCGCCGAAGTTGAATTTTTGGTCGTATGGGCAATAATGATAACAGCCTGGCAGTATTTTAAAAAAACTTTGAGCTTGCCAGAAATTACCCCGGCGTCCTCGTTTGATTCTTCACCAAAGCCGATAACAATGGATTGTGAGTCAAGAATTAGAATGACTGGATTTATTCGGCTGCAATCTTCTAACAGGAAAAAAAAGGTCTCGTCTTCAATAATGTTACGCCCCTGATCCCTTTTAAATAGATGGGGGGACCCTTTTCCCCCACCGGCACACCGGTAATGAAAATTTCCTTGCCTATCGGGGGGGATTTTAAAACAGTTATCTTTAGCCCGCATCCTTATCATATGAGAAACTTCGGCAATGATATCCGCGCCATCTTCCCCAGCCACCAAATAAACGGGTCCAGTTACATGATATTCAAAACCACCATTTGTGAAGTCATGACCAAAGGCAATGGACGCGCCGATTTGCTCCCACAGACGAGTTTTTCCGCTACCACCTTCGCCACCTTCATAACCGATTGCCCCCACCCTTAAACCCCCGGGCTTTTTGGGTCCGGGCCGGGAAAAAATGAATTTCTGTTCATCCGTCCCATTATTAGAAGCAGCAAAGAAATTGTCCGGGGTTCCAGAATAAAATGGTTCAATCTTATTTTCTATTGGGGTAAGCTGTTCATTTATAGCCTGATCCCCACCCAAGGCGGCCAGGTCGTTAAAATCCGTGGGGCCTTTGCTACCGGGATTCAGTTCTTTATACTTTTTAACCTGATCATCATTAAACGTGGGAAAAATCACGGCATCAGGGGCGCCCAGGGCCAGGGCCGCTTCCCGGGCCTTTATTTTGCCTGTGTTTACAACTTTTCCTGCTTTGTTCTGCCATTGGTCGTTATCTGCGGCAATGGTGATATTGTGGGTTGGACAAAGCCTTTTCACCACCGGCGCCACATGGGGAATGTTTCCCGCATTGAAGGAACAAAAAACGCCCGCCCCGGTCTTTTCGTGAATACTGGCGCCCGTGCTGTATCCCTCAACTATATAAAGGTCATTGTTCCCAGGGGCGCCGTGAATTCTAAAATATAATCCATTGCGCCGCCCACCAAACAATCCCTTTTTATTTCCTCCATCCTGGGGGATGGTTTCCACATTCCAGATAAAACCGTTTTCATCCAGCATGGGAACCAGCAAATCACCGGATGGCGAAGCACACAATCCATGGGACTGAACCCCCTTTTTTTGTAAATAAGGGTTACCGTTACCCACCAGGGGGAAGGCCTCATTCATGATTCGGGCCGCTTTTTGTGCCGCTTCATATTCCTGCTTGTTTTTTTCTTCCCGCCGGATCTGCCGTGCAAGCTCCATCATGTGTGCATGTTCGGCTTGTTCTTCCGGTGTCATTGGCTGGCCTTCCTTGGAATGCCATTTTATTTTTAAATCTTCTTTCCAGTTTCCAAATGTGCCCGCGCAAATGGTGCCGGTGTGGAAAACATACCACCCGGCCTTGTCTTTTGGATTGTCCACGCCAAACCTGTGCAACAGTCCGTCAAAAACAATTTCCCCGGGTTCAAGGCCATACTCTGCCATTTTGGCTTTGGCGCTTTGCTCCGCGTCCTGGGGGGAGTGGACAAGTTTCCCATCCTCCTCAGGGTCAGGGAGATATTCCCCCTGCTGTTCTGCTGTATTTAAATCGAACATTTTCGTTTTAGTTTCCTTTAAGATTCCTTTTAAAATCCATATGGTTTCCCAATGGGAAAAATTGGGACCAAAAAAAAGTTAACGCGCCACCTGCCCGGTTTGCTTGTATGGTTTAAGACCATCCACCCAAAACGGAATATATTCCCGCATATCAACCAAAGTGGTACGCCCGTTTTTATAAAAAAAATCCTTTGGGATCAGACCTTCAGACATACGATTTCTCATGCTTTGTGGGGCGGGTAATTCTGGAAAGTCGTTGAATCTATTAAGGGGAAGGACAGGACCAGTTCGTTTCAACATTTCTTCAATCAATTCTTTGATTTTTTGTTCTGACATTTTCAACCTCCGTTTCTTGAGTTGCCACCCCCGGTTGGCCTGGGGTGTTTGTGTTTAACTTGGGGAGGTGTATTGCAGTATTTGGATGGGCGGTAAAGTAAACTTTAATTCCAGGGATTAAAATACCCGTTAAGAAAACAGGTAGTTATCATTTTTAGGGCTTTAAAAAATAAAAACCCGGCCTCATTTTTAATGAGAGCCGGGTTTTAAGATGGACAATCTTTTGGTTATGCTATTCGGGTATTAAATCTGGATATTTTTTTCTATATTTCTTAACGGTATTTCGAATCGTTCCTTCATCTGCTCCACCGAATGGATTTCGCTTTGAGGGATCTTCTCCTGATTCTACTCCAGTCATTTTATTACTGGCCAGAATGATTTTGACATAACCCTGAATTTTTAGACGTTTTATTGCAATGTATGCGGAAAAAATAGAGATATTTCTCTTTTGGATTTCCGAAAGCCGATAGCGCCTGTCCCGAAGGTTATTCTTTTTTTTGGTTCTTATCCATCCATCGGGGTACCATGCACCATCAAGCCCCTTATTTCCTTCACGGGTAGAGTCTATCAAAAATTTGTTATATTTGATAAAGATATGGGGCATATTAAGTCCATAAACCCATATCTTTGATATCAGGTCCATAAAATCTACAACATCAATTGCGCGGTCATTTTCAAGCAAGCTGACAGCCCTTTTTATTCTTTCCTCTAAATTTTGCTCACTGTTATATTCTCGTTCCTGAACTTCTGATAGGATCGTCTTATAAAGATCCCCCAATTCATTGGGCAATGAATTTAAAAGCCCTTTTGGAATTAAATATTTTTCATTTTCATTTTTCATCACCCCGCCGCCCGTTTCATGGGGATCACTTTACCGCCCTCTTTCAGATTATCCAGATAATCCGCCCAGGCCTGCAACATCTCTGTACGTTCTGGCAAATACCGGGCGTGATTATAAGCGGCCCTAACAGCGTTTTGATCTTTGTGAGCAAGCTGCATTTCAATCAATTCGGTTTTCCATCCAAGTTCATGTAAAAGGGTGGATGCCATCCCCCGGAAACCATGGCCGGACATTTCTTCTTTTCCAAACCCCATACGGCGCAAGGCTGATAAAATTGCATTATTACTCATGGGTCGGGATGCAGTACGGGGGGAGGGAAAGAGATATTTTCCGCAGCTTGTTTTGGGTTTTAGATCTGTGATAATTTCCAGGGCCTGGCGGGAAAGAGGAACAACATGTTTTACACGGCCTTTCATCTTTTCAGGGGGAATGGTCCATATTTTTCTATCAAAATCAATTTCATCCCATTCGGCCTGTCGGAGTTCACCAGGGCGAACAAATACCAGGGGGGCAAGATTCAGCGCGGCCCGGGTAACTGCCGTCCCCTTATAATCCTGAATTGCCCGCATCAGTCCCCCTACTTCTTTAGGATCGGTAATGGCTGACATGTGTTTGGCTTTGGTGGGTGTCAATGCTCCCCGTAGATCGCGGGCAGGATCAGAATGAATGAGGCCGGATGCAATGCAAAATCTAAAAACCTGCGAGCAAATTGTTTTTATCCGGTGAGCTGACTCTATAGCCCCTCTGGATTCCACCCGCTGACAAAGAATCAGCACCTCACGGGCGGTTATATCTGAAACGGGCCGGTCTTTGAGGTATGGTAAAACATCTCTATCAAGGCGGGATTGAACCGTTCTTTGGTGGCCGTGGGTCCAGTTTTGTTTTGATATCCATTCTTCTGCCAAAGAACCAAATGAATTCTCATAGGCGGCATTTCTTGCGGCTTTGGCAAGTTTCTTTTCATAACCGGGGTCCATGCCTTCATCAAGTTTTATCCGGGCCTCATGGTGTTTATCCCTGGCTTGTTTCAACGACATTTCAGGGTATGACCCAAGGGCAAGTGTCCGTTGCTTTCCCCCAAAACGATAATTGTATCTCCAATACCGCCCGCTTTTATTCACCAGCAGGCATAAACCACCGCCGTCTGATATTTTGACCTGACTTTTTCCCAGGGGGAGTTTTGCCGCTTGAACATGTTTTGCCGTTAATTTACCCATTATCACAATCTCCGCTTGTTGGTATCTGCAAGTTTAGCCGTTGGTACTTTTCTGTGTGAATAGATGGTACGTCAATAAAGGCATTCATGCATATTGTTGGTACCGAAAGTCACACAAGTGACCATGCACCAACAAAAATACCAGCAATTTGTTGGTATGTCAAAGTATGGGTATGGTTGGGAAGAGTTAGGGATTTTGCTTGAGGTGGGGGTTTTAATTGTAATTTCGGTTGGTTATGGGTAACTTGATACAACCGAAATTTTCACAATGGTGGAGGCGGCGGGAGTTGAACCCGCGTCCGAAAACAATCAACCCAGGCTTCTACATACTTATCCTGAACTTTATAATTAGCCGGGAAGGCTCCCTCAGGATGGATACTACCCGGTGTATCCTGAATAATTTAGCTTTTATGGTTCAGGAAACCATAAAAAGCGATCTTGCATAGTCGACGCCCTGACCTGAATCTGCAAGAAGGATATCAGGAGGACGGAAGCTGCCTTAAGCAGCTACAGCGTAATTATAATCGTCTGCGATTAAATTTAAGCTCTGCCAAGTTTACGAGCTGACAAAAGACTCGGTATGCTACCTTGGACATCATAATCTCCGTCGAAACCATTTCGCCCCCAAATTGTAAAAGATCAAGTGACTGGCTTTAATATAATGATCAGCCCCTTAAAGTCAATGCTTTCATTGGCCGGAATATTTTTTTCTTTCCCGGTCCATGTCTCTTTTGACGTCTTTTTGTTTGATGGTCTCCCGCTTATCATAAAGCTTCTTACCCTTTCCAAGCCCGATAAGTACTTTTATTTTATCATTTTTAAAATAAATTTTCAACGGAACAAGGGTATACCCTCTCTCATTGATTTTAGCGGTGAGTTTTTTGATTTCATAACTGTGAAGAAGCAGTTTCCTTGTCCGCAAAGCCTCATGGTTGGCATTGTAGGCATATTTGTAGGGAGAGATATGCAGCTGGCGTAAAAAGACTTCATCCCGTTTGATGTCGGCATATGAATCCTGAAAACTGACCCGGCCCTCACGGATAGCCTTGACCTCAGATCCGGCAAGGACGATACCGGCTTCATATTCCGCATCAATATTGTAATTATGCCGTGCTTTTTTATTTGTGGCAATGAGCTTTGTATAGTCTTTGTTCATGGCTAATCTTCACTTTCCCTGTAAGGAAGGTTCTGTTTATATTCTTTCAGAATAAACTGGGTGATTTCCTCTGCAGTTTTAAATTCCATAATAGTATTTGCATCTTTCCGGGCCTTTGAGACATCCATGGAACGAATCATTTTTTTGATCACAGGAATGGCACCTGAATTCATGGACAAATTCCGCAACCCCAGCCCCAGTAAAATAGGAATATTAATGGGATCCCCGGCCATTTCACCGCACATGAATAATTCTATATTATTATTGCGGGCGGCCTCGCAGGTAAGGTGGATCATCCGGAGAACTGCTGGATGCAGGGCCTGGTACAAGTGAGCAACCCTCCGGTTGCGGCGGTCAATGGCCATGGAATATTGGATCAGGTCATTGGTGCCTATACTGAAAAAGTCCACATGCCAGGCAAGTTCATTGGCCATGAGAACGGCAGAAGGCACCTCGATCATAATCCCGAGCGGAATATCCTTGTTGAAAATTTTATCTTCGTTTTCAAGTTCAAGCACCGCTTTGTCAATAATGGCTTTTACCTGGATGATCTCCTCCACACAGGAAATCATGGGGATGAGCAGCTTGATGTCCCCGAATGCCGCAGCTCGGAGTATGGCTTTGATCTGAGTGATGAATATACCCTCGTTTTCCAGGCAAAATCTTACAGCCCTTAATCCAAGTGCGGGATTGGCCTCTTCCACCGGATCAATATAGGGGTTAAACTTATCACCGTTGATATCCAAAGTCCGAATGGTTACCGGCTCCGGGTGCATGAGTTCGACCAGTTCCTTGTATTTTTGAAGTAGTTCTTCTTCAGTCGGGAACCGCTTCAGGTCCAGGTAGAGGAATTCGGTTCTGAAAAGCCCGATGCCTGCGGCCCTGTTATCTTTGGCAGAGACAACTTCTTCAACCAACTCAATATTGGCTAAAAGATTCAGGGGAACCCCGTCTCTGGTAATGGCAGGCAGATGGCTCTCCCGTTCAATGTCAGCGCGGTAGGACTCAAACCGGGCCATTTTTTCTTCATACTTGAACAGAGTATCTTCTTCAGGATTGATGATGATAATGCCTGAAGACCCGTCAACAATAAGGATATCATCATTGCTGACATTGATGGTGGCAGTACCCAGACCCAGAACAGATGGAATTTTCAGGGACTTGGCCACGATACTTGTGTGGGAATCCTTGCCCCCCCTGTCCGTAATAAACCCTTTGATCCGTTCCAGCTGAATCTGACTGGTGTCTGCCGGAGACAGGTCATGGGCCACGATGATAACCCGTTTATTTATATCCCTTATCCGTATGTCCTCTGCCCCCACAAGGTAAGCCATGATTTTGTCCGAGACCTGGGTAATGTCATTGACACGGGCCTTGAGGTAGGGGTCGTCTATGCGTTCAAACATGCGGCGGACTTTTCTGGATACCTTTCGCAGTGCCCATTCAGCATTGACCTGATCCTCGGAAATGGTCTCAATGGTTTTGCCGTAGAGCATCTTATCCTTGAACAGGATCATATGGGTTTCAAGGATATTCAGATTCTCACTCAGATCCTCACCAAGGGATTCAATGGTTCTAGCATGGTCGTTTTTGGCTTTGACGACGGCATTTTTAAACCGGTCAATCTCTGCCGGCACCATATCCGGGCTCACCGGATACCGTTTAATAAGGTTGACACCCTCACGGTCAACCAGATACGCTTTTCCGATGCATATGCCCGGAGAACCGCTGATCCCGTGAATGGTAATCTGGCCTGAAGGGGTTTTATTCATTAATATCTTCTCCAAACCCCATGTCAAAAAAGGCTTTGATCTCGTCTGCCAATGGAGTGTCTTCTGTGTCTTCGATATGAATGGAGATCCGCGTGCCTGTAACGGCGCACAGGGTCAGGATGTCAATGATGCTTGATGCATCTATAGTAGACGCTCCGTCCGACAGCCAGATGTTCCCCTTTGCAGTCATGGTCATCTCGGCTATTTTTGCTGCAGGCCGGGCGTGCATTCCCAGGGCATTGACGACTTTGGTCTGCCGGGAAATTGAATATTCAGTGTTCAAATTCAGCTCTTTCCAGTGAAAAATTTTTCTCTTCTTTATATCTTCCAATACGAAAAGTCAATGGTATCCGGACCTTATCCCTCCGGGTTACTCGCAGGGTTGCTACCCTCGTCAATATTGTGTAGAATATACCATATTTAGCTCAATTTGACCAGTTGGAATGAAAGCAGGTACAGACGTTGAAAAGGAAAGATGCCATGGTCCTCTCAAAAAAAACGCACCCATATCCCATTGATGATTTCAAATCAGGAGAATCCTGGCGCCTGTTCAAAATCATGGGAGAATTTGTAGAAGGGATAGATACCCTTCATGATCTCGGTCCTGCCGTATCCATATTCGGATCAGCCAGAACCCAAAAAGGCCACCCTGATTATCTAAAGGCCAGAGAAACAGCCGCATTGTTTGCCTCTTCAGGTTATGCCGTGATCACCGGCGGCGGTCCAGGTATCATGGAGGCGGCCAACCGGGGCGCTGCCGACCGTGACGGTGAATCCGTCGGACTTAAAATAAATCTTCCCTTTGAAGAACAAGGTAACCCTTATATTACGACATCCGTTGATTTTCATTATTTTTTTGTTCGCAAGGTCATGTTTGTAAAATATGCCCAGGCTTATATCATAATGCCCGGAGGCCTTGGCACCCTGGATGAAATGTTTGAAACCCTCACCCTGGTGCAGACCGGGCGGATCAGGAAAATGCCGGTTATTTTAATGGGGAAAGCGTTTTGGGGTGGCCTTATGGAATGGATCAAAACCCGTCTTGTGGAAGGCGGGCTGATCTCATCAGAAGACATGAATCTATTCCAACTTGCGGATGAACCTGAACAGGCCCTGAAAATTGTCCAGGATTTCTACGGATAGATCTGATCTATTTTTTATCACCGGATCACCGTTCCTGGGTTAGGTTCGGCCAATCCCCCTTGCAAAATAAAAGGCTGTGTTCTCAGGGAATTCATCAAAGCTGAGCCCGGCCCGAATCTGCTTCTTTGCAGCCTCCAGATCCTGTAAAGGGACTGCCGGCCTAGCCGATCTCAAATACATTTCCCCCCAGGAATTGAGGCAAACCGTGGTGTAGTCTGATATCTTAGTTTGAGGCTTCCCCGCATAAAAATTCAGGGAAATAAACAGGGAAACGATGACCGGCGGCTTCCGCAGATCACTGAAATGTATTGTCTTATTCATTTCAGGTATAAAGAACCCATGCATGGAACGATAAAGTTTTTCAATGTCGTCATGTGACACTGACGTCGGATTCGGCACAAGCCCCAGAAAGGTCCGCTCCGTATACAGATGATTATTGATCAGCCAGGCCCCGATTCCCTCAATGGTATCGGCACTGATAATGGATTCTTCATTTTTTTGCTGCTGCTGTGGAATCTTATGAACAAGTTCCCACCGCCCCGGGGCCTTGCCGGAACCGGGCAGATGCTTGAGGTGCAATCTGGAAAAATGCCGGTCCCCTCTGGAGACCAGGAGAAGTTTTTTAATTTTATAGGGTTTATCCTGGAATACAATATCCACCTTACGTTCCAGAACCACCCGGTCCTGCTCAGATATCATCAGACCTGAACCGGACTGGGTGTCAAACCGGTTTTTAAGGTCCGCATATTTAGATACCATATATCGCTCAATTGTTGTGGACAGTCGTTGAATCGCTGCATAGGGCCATAATTTGAATCTGCCTATTTCAAACACCTTTTGAAATGTCCACCCCCATTCCGAAAGGCTCTGTTTCAGAAGAATACCCCTCAGGCCGAATACTGAATTCTCAATTTCCGCTGGCTTGCCAATGCCAAGCTTAAGAAAAAAACAGGTCAACAGCAGATTAATGGACCGTTCATCACCGGACTTTAGATAAAAATCAATCATGGTATTGAGCAAAATGATATAGGAGTCATTCTGGCCTGCTTTAAGATGTGTGCCTGAATTCATCCATTCATTTTTATACTGATTGCATAACAGGGTCTCCTGGCCGTAGGCATGGATGTATTTTTCCAGCAGAGCCATTTTTATCACAGATTTAAATGGACTTTTCAGCCATTTGAACATCTGCCAGATGGATGCGCCGAAATATTCATTAACCGGAATGGCATGAATATCTCCCAGATCAATATACCGGTTGAAATTTTTAAATTTTGAGATCCGGTCAAGGATAAGATTATAATAGTTGAGGCTAATGGTTGTGGGCAATACCGCCCAGAGGGGCAACTTGCCGGCCACATGAATCATGGTCCGATAAAATTCTTCTTTAAGCAGCCTGGACTGTGCCGAACCGGAACTCTCCTGTGTGGACCCGCCAAAATCATTGTTCCTCGCCTTGAGGATATCCACCATGAAAAATGTGACATTGATTTTGAATTTTTCCATGGCCATATTTTCAAGATAATCCAGCTTCTGCCGAAGCAGGCCGATTCCTTCAGTGTCCATAATCTGCTCGTCAATACAAACCCAGTAATCAATATCAGACTCAGCTGTCTGGGCTAAAGAGCCAACACTTCCCATGGAATACAGGCCTTGAACATAGGGGGAAAAATTCCGCCGGGCCATTACCCTGCTTTTCCCAAGGTACTTTTCCGCTATTCTAATGGTTTCCCGGGAGGGCAGATAATCGGCTATGCCGCAGGGGGTTGATATCGGCAAGGGTTCTTTATCTGCAAACATGATATTTTCATGGACCAACAGAGGCAGGAGCTGAAAAAATTCGGCCTGGGCAGGTTTGAATATGTCAAATGCTGTGAGCAGGCTGAGTTTGTTCTGTCCCAGAAATTTGGCCTGCCCGTAGTGAATAAACTCACAAAAAATCAGCATATTTATTTCATTGGCTACCCCTGGGGCAATCTGGGGCAGATCATTAAAACTAAGCTGATGATCCCTGGCATTATACTCAATCCCCTGGGCACGAATTACACTTCTTGAATGGGATGGGAACCTGCAGAATCTAGCCTTTACACCTGTAAAATCCCCCATAGTCAGGCAGGCTGTAGCAAAGGAAACCCCCGAGATTCTGGAATAGGCAAAGCAGGCACAACTAAGGTCTGCCTGGCCGAATGATGTTTTGGATATCACGGTGTCAATAAAGAGCCCGTCACTTAAATCCGCCTGGTTAAAATTACAGTTAAAAAAAGAAGCACTCTGGAAACTGCATCGAAAAAATCCAGCCCCGGTTGCCGAAACATTTATAAATAAAGCATTGTCAAAGCAGGCCTGGTTAAAAACGGATCCGTCCATGTTGACATTATAAAACACTGCCTTTTGAAATGACGCCTTTGACACCCTGATTTCAGACAGGTTGCAATTTTCAAACACGGTTTTGGTAAAAAACATGTCTGACGCGGAAAAGACCTGCCCTGAAAAATTTTCACCCTTGATACTGGCGTCTGAAAAATCAAGGGTACCTGAAGGCGTATTTCCCTTCAACATAGTCAGTTTTTTCTGAACGGGGTCTCCGAGTACTGTTTTAAAGAATGATTTTGGTTTTTCAGGTTTTGACAGGTCTATCTGGATGGTTTTAAATTCAGCTTCAATGCTTTCACGCTCTTTCAGCAGGAGACGGGTGGTTTTATTTATAAATCCCGACAAGGCCGTCCCGGCCTTCCGGTTATTTTTACCGTGATGGGTTTTCAGGATTCTGACCACCCGTTCAGGCCTTTTCTTAAGCATTCCTAAAATGCAGGACATGTTTATATCGAAATTTTCCCCCAGATATTTATCTTTATTCAAAGCAATATCCTGGACCGCAAAAAAAGATAGCCTGGACAGGTCGGATATTTCCAGATGAATAATAGAAAGAATCTGCGGGCAGGATTTTTTGATCAGTGATATCAACTTATGAAAGGGTAGTTTCCCTGTAACCACCAGCGCTTTAAAGGCGTGGACGGCTTCGTTGGAATCCCCTTGGAGCAGGCACTTGAATACAGGGTCAAAAAGTTCCGGATAAAGCCCCATTGATGAATTTTCAATTAGGCTATATACGGCTATCCTCACTTTTTTTACCTCACTGGCCCAGAGGGCATTTTTCAGTATCCGCACAGGAATTTTTGCCTGCACCATTGCCAGGGCTTTAAGTCCAAGTACACGGATCTGTGGATTTTCCGAGGCTATTTCCCGATCAATTATAAGGTCAGGATTTCTCAATTTAAAATTAATATTGTTTAAAAATGGATCAACATCACGTTTTCTGTCAAAAAGACTTGCAAGAAATTCTATTACAGGTTCCCTGCCTTGAATATTGACAAGAATTTTCTTAAAGGTTGAAGCAAACCGAAGGCGAATACCGGGAGTTGCCTGAAGATACTGGTCCACAAAAACAAGACTCTGATAGTCAGTCATTTGTTGGAGGCAGGTTTTGAGCACATCCGGTGACAGGCGGTCACGATACAGGGCTTTAAATGCACAAAATGCACCCGGATCCCCAAGGTTGATCAGGGTGGTAAAAAGCAGACTTTTGTCTGCAAAGGCCATATCTGCCGATAATTTTTGATAAATTCTGGCAGACACCTTAACTGCATCTGCACGTCCCTTGTCCAGATTTTTAATATTTAAAGGATCATCATAATTTTTCTGTATTGAAGATAACAGTTCACCAAGGCTTTTCTGGGCCGCTGTTCTGTCATTAAAATGATAAGAAAAGATCCCTTTGAGTATCGGAAGAATTCCAAGGGAAGGCCGGATGAATCCGGCCCTGAATATGAGATCGGTACGGGCCTCAGAATCCAGTGACGCCCAATGGGTGTCAAATGTTGTCAGGTCAAATCCAGGGGTTGATTGGGACATGATATTTAGTTTTTTTCCCGTTTGTACATTCTTACTTAAAAGTGCTATATGGATATGTTTAAATCATTAATTTAGTATTAACCTGTATACCATACCAGAATGATTTTATGAAATTATTTGATGCCAAGGCAGAACAAATTAAATCCAATAACGAATATGATGCCCAGTCCATAGAGGTGCTTAAGGGCCTTGATCCAGTGCGCCGCAGACCTGGAATGTACACAGACACCAGCAGTCCAGACCACCTGGCGTTTGAAGTCATAGACAACAGTGTTGATGAGGCCATTGCCGGCTATGCCACAGCCATTAAAGTCACCCTCACCCGGGATAACCGGATCATTGTATCGGACAACGGCAGGGGAATGCCTGTGGACATTCACCCTGAAGAGGGAATTTCCGGGGTTGAACTCATCATGACCAAACTCCATGCAGGGGCTAAATTTTCATCAAAAGATTATGCCTTTTCAGGGGGGCTTCACGGGGTGGGCGTGTCCGTGGTCAATGCCTTGTCCTCAAGTCTCGACATAACCATTAAACGGGATGGACACAAATATGCCATTGGATTTGAGAACGGGGTCAAAACCAGTGAACTTGAGGTGATCGGGTCTGTGGGCAAAAAAAACACCGGCACCGATTTGAATTTCACACCGGCCGAGGGGTATTTTGACACTTCCGATTTTTCCAAAGAAGCCATTCAAGCCGCCCTGAAATCCAAGGCAGTTCTCTGCCGAGGCCTGATCACAAGTTTTACCCTTGAAGAAACCGGGGAGACTCAGACCTGGTGCTATGACAATGGCCTTGACGACTATGTTAAAGAACGCCTTGGCAATAAAAAGACCCTTTTCCCCGAACCCTTTACCGGGGAGTGTGAGAGTGATGATTTCCAGGCGGTGTGGGCTATCAACTGGGGGGCTGAAAACAGCCTGAATCTTGAAGAAAGCTATGTAAACCTTATCCCCACCAAGCTTGGAGGTACCCATGTAAACGGGTTTCGCTCAGGACTCCTTGAGTCGGTGAGAGAGTTTTGCAAATTCAGGAATCTTTTGCCAAAGGGCCTGTTTCTGGCCCCTGAAGATATCTGGCAGAATGTGGGATATGTATTGTCCGTCAAGTTAGTGGAAGCCCAGTTTTCAAGCCAGACCAAGGAACGGCTTTCGTCCCGGCACTGTGCCAATCTGGTTAACCTCCAGGTCAGGGATGCCTTCAGCCTTTGGCTCAACCAGAATGTCGCTCTTGGCGAAGCCCTGGCATCCCTGGCCATAGACAATGCCAAAGCCCGGATTAAAAAAAGTAAAAAAGTCACCAAAAAAAGGGCGGCCAACGGAACCACTCTGCCTGCCAAACTCTCCGACTGCAGCAGCGTGGACCAGAATTTAAGGGAATTGTTTTTCGTTGAAGGGGATTCTGCCGGAGGATCGGCAAAACAGGCCAGGGACAGACGATTCCAGGCCATCATGCCCCTGAGGGGAAAAATCATGAACACCTGGGATTCTTCCTCCACGGCTATCATGGAATCCAGGGAAATCAGGGACATTTCACAGGTATTAGGCGTGTTGCCAGGATCAGACGATATATCCAAACTTCGCTACAATAAATTGTGCATCCTTGCAGATGCCGACTCTGACGGACTTCACATCGCCACCCTGATCTGTGCCCTGTTCTTAAAACACTTCCCCGAGGTGGTGAGGCAGGGCCATGTTTTTGTCGCCATGCCTCCCCTGTACCGTATCGACATGGGCAAAGATGTGTTTTACGCTCTGGATGATTCGGAAAGAAACGCCATTATCAAACGGCTGGACCGGCGTAAGCGAAAAGCCAAAATCAATATTCAACGGTTCAAGGGTCTTGGAGAAATGAACCCGGCCCAGCTCAAAGAGACCACCATTGCCCCGGATTCGAGGCGGCTTGTTCAGCTAACCATTGACAATGACCCGGGAAACAAACAGGACCCGGACCAGGATTCAGCCGGATGCCGACCTGACGATGTATGGGAAATCATGGACATGCTATTGGGTAAAAAGCGGGCCAAAGACCGGAAACGCTGGATAGAAACCAACGGAGTAATCAAAGAGACGCCATAATGACCCAAACATTGCCTTCCGTCGTAGAAGAATACGAAAAAATTCCTTTTCAGGAATTCACACAGAATGCCTATTTGAACTATTCAATGTACGTCATTCTCGACCGCGCCCTGCCTCATATCGGAGACGGTCTCAAACCGGTTCAGCGCCGCATTGTATATTCCATGAGCCAGCTGGGGCTCTCTTCAAGTGCAAAGTTTAAAAAATCAGCCAGAACCGTGGGCGATGTTCTGGGTAAATTTCATCCCCATGGAGATTCGGCCTGTTACGAGGCAATGGTACTCATGGCACAGCCATTCTCCCTGAGATACCCCCTGGTGGACGGCCAGGGCAACTGGGGAGATCCCAATGACCCCAAATCCTTTGCCGCCATGCGGTATACCGAATCCAGGCTCTCTGCCTATGCGGAAATTTTTTTAGGGGAACTGGCCCAGGGCACCGTGGACTGGGTTCCCAACTTTGACGGCACCCTTGATGAACCCACTCTGCTACCGGCCCGGTTGCCCAATTTGCTGCTCAACGGCACCACAGGCATAGCCGTGGGCATGGCCACCTCCATTTTGCCTCACAACTTAAGGGAGGTGGCCAAGGCCCTGATTCATCTAATTGAGAATGAGGATGCCGGTGTGGGGCAATTATGTAGGTTCATCAAAGGCCCTGACTTTCCTACGGACGCTGAAATCATCACCCCCAACGATGAAATCCGTCAAATGTATGAAAAAGGCATGGGCCGAATCAAGATGCGGGCCAGATACATCATTGAAGATAATGAGATAATTTTCAACGCCCTCCCCCACCACGGGTCTACAGAAAAAATATACGAACAGATCGCTGCCCAGATGGCTGCCAAGAAATTACCCATGGTGGCAGATATAAGGGATGAATCAGACCATGAATCCCCTACCCGGCTCGTGGTGATTCCCCGATCTAACCGGGTGGACCTCCATTCACTGGCAGCTCACCTCTTTGCCACCACAGACCTTGAAAAATCCTATTCCGTTAATATGAATATGATCGGCCTTGATGGCAGACCCAGCGTAAAGAATCTTCAGGAAATCCTTTCCGAATGGCTGGAATTCAGGCGAAAAACCATTGAAAGAAAACTGAAATTCAGGCTGGACCAGGTCCTGAACCGGCTTCATATCCTGGAAGGTTTCAAGATAGCCTACCTGAATATAGATGAAGTCATAAAAATTATCCGGAATTCAGACCATCCGAAAAATGATCTGATGGAGGCATTCGGCCTCAGTGAAATCCAGGCCAAGGCGATTCTTGAAATCAGACTTCGCCAGCTGGCCAAACTGGAAGAAATTAAAATCCTGACCGAAATGGACGCTTTAACCAAGGAGAGAAAATCCCTTGAAAAACTCCTGAACTCACCCAAAGCGTTCAAAGATTTTTTGATCAAGGAAATCCAGGAGGATGCAAAAAAATACGGAGACCCGCGCAGGTCCCCAATACTGGAAAGAGAGGACGCCGAAGCCTTCTCTGTCACCGATGTCCTTGATATTGAACCGGTGACCATTATTTTATCTGCCAACGGATGGATCCGCTCTGCCAAAGGTCACGAGATCAACCCTGAAAATGTCAAGTTCAGAACAGGTGACCATTTTCTATGCCATCTGCGAACCCGTAGCGATAAACCCATTGTCCTTCTGGATAACACCGGCAGATCCTACACCCTGTTTTCCCATGTCCTGCCCTCGGCGCGGAGCAATGGAGAGCCGGTCACAGGCCACCTGACCCTGGCCCCGGACACCGCCATTACCCATATGGTATCCGGGGAGGAAAAAGATCTTTATCTCATGGGATCTGACAACGGCTACGGGTTTATCATGGGATTTAATGACTTTCTTACCAACTATAAAAACGGGAAAGCCGTTATTTCACTGAAGCCGGATCAATTGCCGGTAAGGCCGGAACCGGTGCCGGACATTGCAACAGACAATGTGCTTGCAGTTACTTCCAGGGGAAGACTTTTAATATTTGAACTTAACCAGCTGCCCAGGCTGAGAAAGGGGAAGGGTAATAAAATTATTCACATCCCCAGGTCTGACCAGGATGACTCCCACCCTGAAAAACTTAAGTTCCTAAAAATATTGCCATTAAATTCAAACCTTGTTATACATGCAGGCAAGCATTTCTTGAGGTTGAGCCCCGGCAATCAGGAAGATTATATCGGGATGCGCGGGAGAAGGGGTAAACTGCTTCCCCGGGGATATCGGAACGTAGAGGCCATAGAGGTCATTCCCATCCAACCGGCAGATGATATGAGTTCATGAGACACTTTTATTTAAGACATTTCATATCCATATTTATGGTTTCCCTGACATTGGGACTTGTTTCAATTACAGTTTTGATTCACAACCAGGACATTGGACAATCCCTGGATACCATTGATCAAATCCGAAAAACCGGAAAATTGAGGCTGATCACATCCAATGCTGTGAATACCTATTACTATTATGAGGGTCAGCCCACTGGATTTGAATATGATCTTGCCATGGAATTTGCCAATTACCTGAATGTGGAACTTGATATTGTCATTCCCGGCTGGAACAATATGTTTGAATACCTGGACCAGGGCAAAGGGGATTTCATTGCGGCGGGCCTGGCCATTACACGGCAGCGGCTGGAACACGCCGATTTTTCCATCCCCTATATGACTATCCAGCAGCGGATCATTCACCACAAATTGGTGTTCGGTCCAAAAAATATTGACGACATGGTGTTCAGGACCTTCCATGTTCGCAGAGGAACATCTTACGAATCCAGACTTGGAGAAATAAAGGAATCCGGTGTGGATCTCAAATACATTCTCCATGACAACACCCCCACCGAAGAATTGATTTCCATGGTTCAGGACCGGCAGATCAAGTTCACCGTTGCCGACTCCAATCTGGCGCTATTGAATAAACGGTATTTTCCGGATACTAAAATAGGAATTCCCATCCAGGAAAGGGAATCTTTGGCCTGGGCCGTACGAAAAGAAGATGCCCGGATGCTTAAAGAGATAAACAAATTTCTTCTTTATGCCAATCAAAACGGAATTCTTAAAAGAATTACTGAAAAATACTATGACAACATCAAGGATTTCGATGTATACGAACTTAAGAAATTCCATGAACGGATCCTAACCCGGTTGCCCAGGTACAAGGATGTCATTGTAGGTGAATCTGCCAAATATGGATTTGACTGGCGCCTTATGGCTGCCGTGGTGTACCAGGAATCTCATTTTAATCCTAAAGCCAGAAGCTTTACCAATGTTCGAGGTCTGATGCAGGTCACCACCGCAACGGCAAAAGAAATGGGAATTTCGAACCGGCTCAACCCCAAGGAAAGCATAAGGGCCGGAATAAAGTACCTGAATCAAATGTATGAACGGTTTAACCACATTGAAGATGAATACCAGAGGCTGTTGTTTGCCCTGGCCAGTTATAATATAGGTTATGGTCATGTAAAGGATGCCATAAAAATAGCAAAAGAAAGGGGCTATGACACCCAGACCTGGCAGGCGCTTAAAACCACCTTACCCCTGTTGTCCAAGTCAGCATATTACAAGAACACCAAACACGGGTATGCCAGAGGCTGGGAACCGGTCCAGTATGTGGAACGGATTTTGACCTATTTTGATATTCTTAAACAAAAAACATTATCCTGATCTTTCCTGGGAATCCCCTGGAGAAATCAGGAAGGCGATAAATGATTTGACTTGCACGTGGCAATCCATTAGACAGCATTCAAGCTGTTTTAATTGCAGCGCCGGTCAATTCCGACAAATACATTATAAAACGAGAGAAAAATGACTAGAAAAATACTGATCAATGCTCTGGATCCGGAAGAAAACAGGATCGCAGCGGTTTTTGATAACAAGCTGGATCAATTTCATATTGAAACCTCTGCCAAGGAAGTGACCAAGGGAAATATCTACAAAGGAATTGTTACCCGGGTGGAGCAAAGCCTCCAGGCAGTGTTCGTGGATTACGGGGGCAATAAAAACGGCTTTCTCCAAAAAAATGAAATTCATCCGGATTATTTCCAGGACGTAGAAAAAAAAGATAAGTCCCTGTTCAATCTCATTAAAAAAGGACAGGAACTCATTGTCCAGGTTTCCAAAGATCCCGTCAATCTGAAAGGGGCCATGCTGACCACCTATATTTCCCTGCCCGGCCGATTCGGGGTTCTCATGCCCGGCAATACCACCCGGGGGGTATCCAGAAAAATAAACGAAGACGATGAAAGAAAACGGCTGGTCAAAATCCTTAAGAGCATGAAGATCGCCGAAGGCTTCGGCATGATTGTCCGTACTGCAGGAAAAGGTGCCACCAAAACCCTTTTAAATGCAGATTTGCGGTATCTCATGCGGGTATGGAAAAATATTGACAAACTTGCCATGGAAAACCAGGCCCCTTGCCTGCTGTATAAAGAGCAGAGTCTTGCCGTGAGGTCCCTGAGGGACTATTTCACCACCGATATCAAAGAGATACTCATTGACAGCCCTGAGACCTTCAAAGAGGTCCAGGAATTCATTGAAATGATCGCCCCCAAACAGAAAAAGATAGTCCGTATGTTCAAGGGTGAAAAACCCATCTTCAGCAAATACCAGCTTGAAGAACAGATTTCATCCATTTACCGCAGGGAAGTGGTGTTGAAATCAGGCGGTTTTCTGGTCATTGAACAGACCGAAGCCCTGGTTTCCATTGACGTAAACTCGGGAAAGTCCACCAAAAAGAAAAATATTGAAGAAACCGCTCACCACACGAATCTTGAGGCTGCCGAAGAGGTGGCCCGCCAGCTTCGGCTCAGGGATCTGGGCGGTCTTATTGTGGTTGATTTCATCGACATGAGAGAAAGCCGGCACAAGGCTGAAATTACCAAAACCCTGAAAAAACACCTTAAATCCGACAAGGCCAAAACAAAAGTCGGCGGCATCACCTCCTTCGGCCTTCTGGAAATGTCCAGGCAGCGGATCCGCCATTCAATCACCTACGGGGCCTATGAAACATGCAAACACTGTAACGGCCGTGGCATGACCCCTTCTGTGGAAACCCAGGGTCTGGCATTTTTACGTCAGCTCAACCTGAAAACCTTGAAAACGGAAAAAGACCAGAAAATCACCTGCCTTGTTCCTGCTGATGTGGCTTATTATGTTTTAAATACTAAAAGGGAAGAACTAATTGAACTGGAAACCAAGCGCCAAGTGAGTATCAGCATTGAAATTGATCCTGCCATGGTTTCCGGGGACAACAGCATTAGTTAGGATTACCTTCCTTGACATTTTCTACATTTTTGTGTATCTGGACGAGTTCAACTGAATGTAAAAAGGGGAAAATATGTACCAGAAAAGGGGAAACCAAAAACAGATAAAAATCGGCATAACCGTTGTTGTTTTGATTGCGGCTGTCACCGTTTTTTTTATGTTCACCCCTGAGCCCCAAGTGAAACAAGAGTCCGGGTATGTAAAAAGACAGACAGATAAGCTTGCGTCTAACCTGTCTTCTGTTGCTGTGGTGACAGGTGAGATAAAAAAACAGACCCCGATTGATTACAAAGACCTTGAAAAAGATGAACCTCTTAAAACCATGATGACGGACCGGAAAAAAAGTCTGGGGATCCAAAAAAGTTTGGATATGATTGTAAAATCCGATGAAACCTTCACCATTGGAAAATCAACCGTGTCCATGCAGAAAATCCTCGAACAAGCCTTTACCGAACAAGGAAAGGTCTATCAGGCTGAGATTTCAGAATTCGGAACCTCCAAACCGTCACAGATAAGGGAATACGGAATCTATGTTGTCCAGTCCGGGGACAATATCTGGAACATCCATTTTAGGATACTAAAGGACTATTACGGGGCAAAAGGAATACGCCTTGAGGAACTGGCGGACGAGCCAGGTACCGGCGGAATGAGTTCCGGAGTGGGAAAAATCCTTAAATTTTCGGAAACCATGGTGATCATCTATAATATGATTGAAGAGAAGGTCACCCAAGATATTAACATTATAGACCCTTTAAGCAAAATTGTCGTCTATAATATGGACGCGGTATTTTCTTTGCTTGAAGAAATAACCTTTAACAATGTGGACAGGCTCCAGTTTGACGGTAAGAATATCTGGATCCCTGCCCAAAAAAGTTAATAGTTTTAACATTTTTTATTTAATAGGAGGAGCACCTTGATCAGTACAGCATTTGCAATGGGAGCCAACGGCGGACAGGCAGGACAGGCAGGTGGACTTGCCGGATTTCTACCCATCATCATTCTTTTTGCCATTTTTTATTTTCTTTTGATCCGGCCCCAGCAGAAAAAAGCCAAAGAACACAGAGATATGATCTCGAACCTTAAAAAAGGACAGCGGATCGTTAGTTCAGGCGGAATTTACGGCACAATTCTGTCCATTGACGACACAACCATCGGTCTTGAGATTGCCGAAAATGTAAAAATCAAAATCTCCAGGGGTAATGTTGCCGCCCTGATCACGGACAATGAACCGGCCCAAAAATCAAAAGAAAAAAAATAATATCCTTCAGGAGTATTGAGATTGAAACTATTTACCTTTAGACGCGCTTTGATCCTGGGAATTGTGATTGCTGCCGTTGTGTGCCTGCTTCCGACCTTTACCAATACCTGGCCCCATAAAAAAATAAACCTGGGCCTGGACCTCCAGGGTGGGATGCATCTGGTTCTGGAAGTTCAAAACGAAAAAGCGGTTGAAGCCGAACTTGAGCGCACCATTGGGGAATTGAAAAAGGATTTTAGAAAACAGGGGATCAAACACCTGGGTATTGCCCGGACCCCTGATAATAAAATTCTGGCAAAAATAGCCGGCAAGGACAGCAGAGAGGGGGTTGAAAAACTCTTGTCTGAGGATTATCCCAACCTGGCCATCCCTTCGGTGGATACCATTGAAGACGGCCTTGCCTTCACACTCCGCCTGCCGGACGAAGAAATGGCCTCCATCAAGAAAATGGCCACTGAGCAGGCCCTTGAAACAATCCGGAACCGGATTGACGAGTTCGGCGTGAGTGAACCGGATATCCGTATCCAGGGCTCCAACAGAATCCTTCTCCAGCTGCCAGGTATCACGGACCCGGACCGGGCCAAGGGACTTATCGGAAAAACCGCCCAGCTCACCTTTCAGCTGGTCAACGACCAGGCCGATCTCAATTCGGCGCTTAAGGGCAATCCTCCGGTGGGATCGGAAATTCTCTATCAGAACAAGATTAATCCGGCCACAGGCATTGAATCCAAAGTTCCCTTTCTCATTAAAAAACAGGTGCTTCTTGACGGCAGCCTTCTGACCAATGCCAGGGTGGAATTTGATCAATTCCAGCAGCCCCAGGTCGGTATTGAATTCAGCCGTAAAGGGGCTCGTATCTTTGATCGGATCACTGCCGCAAATGTAAACAAACGGCTGGCCATTGTGCTGGATAAAACTGTTTATTCCGCCCCCAATATTCAGGAGCGAATCGCAGGCGGGAAGGCCAGGATCACTGGCCAGTTTTCCCTTGAAGAGTCAAAAGACCTTGCCATTGCCCTTAGGGCCGGTTCTCTTCCTGCACCGGTCACCATCATCGAAGAGCGGACTGTGGGGCCCACGCTGGGACGGGATTCCGTAAATATGGGTCTTCTCTCCATGGTTGTTGGCTTTGCCATGGTTACCGTCTTCATGGTTATCTACTATAAAGGCGCTGGCATGATTGCCGACCTGGCACTGATAGTGAATATCATTCTCATCGGCGGCGGACTTGCAGCCTTCCAGGCGACCCTGACTCTGCCCGGTATAGCCGGTATCATTCTGACCATTGGCATGGCAGTGGACGCCAATGTAATTATTTTCGAGAGGATACGCGAAGAACTGCGGTCGGGCAAGACGCCTCTGGCCGCTGTACATTCAGGGTATGAAAGAGCGACAATCACCATCATGGATGCCAATGTCACCACCCTGATCGCCGCCATTGTTCTGTTCCAGTTCGGCACCGGTCCCATTAAGGGATTTGCCGTCACCCTGGGTCTGGGTATTGTGGCCAGTCTGTTCACAGCTCTGGTATTATCAAAAAGCCTGTATGACCTGATTCTTCAGAACAAACAATCTTCCACTCTAAGTATATAAGGAACGCATATAATGCAGTTTATCAAGTCTAATATTAATATAGACTTTATCGGCAAACAAAAGGTCGGGTTTTTCTTCTCCCTGGCACTTATCCTGGCCGGTCTTGTCTCCCTGATCGTTCACCGGGGCCCCAATTACGGTATTGATTTTGCCGGCGGCACCCTGGTTCAGGTTAAATTCACCCAAACCGTGGACGTTGGAGATATTCGTTCCGGCCTCAACACCTTGGGGCTCAAGGACATTTCCGTTCAGGGATTTGGTGATACAGAAAATAACGAATACCTGATTCGGACATCTAATGCCCACGCCTTTAGCAACAACCTTGAAAAGGCCCTCACCTCAGGTCTTGAAAAGGCCACCAGCCTCGTCCCTGAAATTAGGCGGGTTGAAATGGTAGGGCCCCAGGTGGGCGATGACCTGAAGAAAAAAGCGCTTCTGGCCATATTTTATTCCCTCCTGTTTATTACCATCTATATCTCAGGCCGGTTTGAACAAAAATGGACCATTGCCGGGGTCACGGCAGGGGCTTTGATGACAGCGGTGTATTTTCTATCCGTGTTCAACGTGTCCATGCCCTTTCTCATTGCAGCGGCCCTGTCCATATCCCTTGCCCTGTTCTGGACCCTGCGCCTCCAATATGCCATTGGTGCCATTGTGGCCCTGATCCATGACGTCTTTATTACCGTGGGGATCTTTTCCCTGCTCAATCTTGATTTTTCCCTGCCCATTATTGCAGCCCTTTTGACCATTATCGGGTATTCTCTCAACGATACAATCATCGTATTTGACAGGATCAGGGAGAACATTCTGGGAAACACGGATAAAGCAGCCTTACCTGGCCTGTTCAACAAGAGCATCAACGAAACCCTGTCAAGGACCATATTGACCTCTTTGACGACCCTGATTGTTCTTCTTGCCCTGTTCTTTTTAGGCGGAGAAATCATCCATAATTTTGCCCTGGCAATGATCATTGGTGTGGTTATCGGTACCTTTTCCTCAATTTTTGTTGCAACCCCCATCGTGCTTGCAGCCCAAAACAAAGGATAGGATCATGTTCCCGGCAAAACGATCTTTTACAGCTTCTTTTTTATTTCTCATTGCCGTTGTGATTCTGCCATCCTGTTCGGCCCTTAACTTTTTTAAGGGCAGCCCAGACGAAACCAGGACAGAACAAGCTGCAGGCCCTGCTATAAAGGCTGATACCTCTGATATCAATGAAAAAGATCAGGGGATCCAATCCCTTGAAAAAAAGATCATTTTGCTGGAAGATAAGGTAAAAACCCTGGAAAGCCTAGTGGCCGGACAGAAAAAAGTGGTATATACCATTGAATATTCTGATCCGGCCCAGCTTTACAAAAAGGCAAGAACTCTTTTACTGGCCAAAGACATTGACAACGCTGCCGACCTGTTTTCAACCTTTGCTGAAAAACATCCTGACCACGGCCTGGCCGACAATGCCCTTTATTGGCTGGGGGAATGCAATTATACCTCCGGCCGTTACAAGAAAGCCGTAGATGTATTCAAACGGCTCATCAAGGCGTATCCAAAGGCGGAAAAAGTACCCGACGCACTTCTGAAAACCGGATTTGCCTATATTTCCCTTGATGATGTCAACCGGGCCGACCATTATTTAAAACTGGTCATAAGAAAATTTCCCTTTTCACCTGCTGCAGAAAAGGCCCAGACCAGAATTAAGGAATTTCAATAACCCACGTCCCCATGCTTCCCTTAACGGACAAATACCTTCCATGGTTCATTCTCAGGGAGATCCCCGGCCTGAGCAACAGGGCATGCAAACAACTGATCCTTAAATTCAATTCACCAAAAGATATCCTGAATGCGGATCCTTGCCGATTGTCCAGAATCGACGGACTCAGCCCCAGGGCACTCAAGGGTATAAATAATTACAAGAAATACCGAGAACCTGCCCTGATCTATCTGAACCAGGTCCTTTCCAGGGGATTTAAGATAACCACCCTGACCGAAGTATCCTATCCCAGCCTGCTCAAAGAAATTCCAGATCCCCCTATTCTGCTTATTTATGACGGTACATTGGATTCCGGCTCACCCTGTATTTCCATTGTGGGTTCCAGAAAAGCCACCATGTACGGCCTGGATACAGCCGAACATCTGGCTGGCCGACTGAGCGAAAAAGGGTTTACAGTGGTCAGCGGCATGGCCCTGGGCATTGATTCGGCAGCCCATAAAGGAGCATTGAAATCTTCGGGTAAGACCTTGGCCGTTCTGGGGTCAGGCCTGGGCCATATCTACCCCAGGCAGAATATTGATCTATATAAACGCATCCGGGCCAATGGCGCGGTCCTTTCCGAGTTTTACCCGGAAACCCCGCCCCTGCCCGCCCATTTTCCCAGGCGGAACCGTATCATTGCGGGCATGTCCGCCGGTACCATTGTGGTCGAGGCGGCCCAGAGAAGTGGTTCGCTTATCACCGCCAGATTGTCCGGGGAATACAATCGCGAAGTGTTTGCCGTGCCCGGCAGCATCCGGTCTTCTGCGAGCAAAGGCACCCATGCCCTCATACGCCAGGGGGCAAAACTTGTGGAAAATGAGAAAGATATCATTGATGAACTAGGACAATTTGTCCATGCACAATCCTGTTTACAAAGAAAAGAATCTCCCCTTAAAAAAGCCGGTCCGGTCATGGACAAAATCCAGGCTATGGTATATAAACACCTGGATCCATATCCCATACATATTGACGACATAACGTCCGGCACGGGCATGGAAAGCCGGGTTGTGGCTGCGGTTCTCCTTGACATGGAATTGTCAGGACTTATACTACGGCATCCGGGAAACTATTATTCAAAATCGGAGGAATAAAATTGGCAAAACCGCTTATCATTGTTGAGTCCCCAACCAAAATTAAAACCCTTAACAAATATGTGGGCAAAGGATTCAATGTGGCGGCCAGTGCCGGTCACATCCGGGATCTCCCCCTGAAAACACTGGGGGTTGATGTGGATGACAATTTTAAAGCCGAATATGTCAATATTAAAGACAAATCCAAGATTATCTCACACCTTAAAAAAATAGCCAAAGGTACCGACGATGTCTATCTGGCACCTGACCCTGACCGCGAGGGTGAAGCCATTGCCTTTCATATCATGGATATCCTCAAAAAAAAGGGCCGTAAATTCCATCGTGTGCTGATTCATGAGCTGACCAAAAAGGGAATTACCGAAGCTCTGGAAAAGACACTTGAACCGGATGCTGACAAATATGACGCACAGCAGGCCCGTAGAAAACTGGACCGGCTTGTGGGGTATCAGATTTCGCCTTTGCTCTGGCAAAAAGTCCAGCGGGGACTGAGCGCCGGTCGTGTCCAGTCCGTGGCCGTAAAAATTGTCTGTGACAGGGAAAGGGAAATCCGGAAATTTGAACCTGAAGAATACTGGACCATCACAACGGATCTTCTTGCCAAGGCACCCCCGGAATTCAATGCCGCCCTGACCAGAATTTCAGGTAAAAAAGCCGTGGTATCCAACCAGGATCAGGCCATGTCCATAGTGTCCGATCTTGAAGCGGCACAATTTATTGTGGACCAGATTAAAAAGAAAACCGTCAAACGTAACCCCCAGCCCCCTTTCATCACCAGTAAACTCCAGCAGGATGCCATCAACCGGCTTCGGTTTTCCGCCAAAAAGACCATGGTTGTGGCCCAGCAGCTCTACGAAGGTATTGAAATCGGAACAGAAGGTCCCGAAGGTTTAATTACCTATATGCGTACTGATTCCATCCGTATTGCTCCGGAAGCTGCCCAAGAGGCCCTGGCACTTATTTCCAAGGACTACGGACAAGATTACGCCCTGAAAGAGCCCAGATTTTTTAAAAACAAAAACAAGGCCCAGGATGCCCATGAAGCCATTCGTCCCACCTCGGTCTACAACACCCCGGACAAACTTAAATCCTTTTTGTCCGAAGATCAGTTTAAACTTTACGACCTGATCTGGAAACGGTTTGTGGCCTCCCAGATGGCCCAGTCCCAGATCGACCAGAAATCCATTCTTATTAAAGCAGGTGAAAAATACCTGTTTTCCGTCTCCGGTTCCACAGTTAAATTTGACGGATTCATGCGCCTTTACACCACAGAGGAAAAAACCAAGGAAAATGATATCCAGTCCCTGCCTCCGGTTGACGAGGGGCAGTTGCTCTCCACCCGAAAAATCAATCCCAAACAGCATTTTACCAAACCCCCACCCAGGTACTCGGAAGCCTCTCTGGTCAAGGAACTGGAAAAGAACGGTATCGGCAGACCATCCACCTATGCTTCCATCCTGGGAGTGATTCAGGACAAGGGCTATGTTGACCTGGTCAAACGATATTTTATCCCCAGCGAACTGGGTTTCATCGTTAATGATCTGCTGGTAGCCTGCTTCCCCGATCTTTTGGATATCTCCTTTACCGCTGAGATGGAGACCAATCTGGATGATGTGGAACAGGGTAAGCTTCAGGAAGTCGACCTGCTTAAAAAATTCTATGCCGGATTCAAACTCACTCTGGACAACGCCAAGGAAAATATGGTCAGCGTTAAAGGGGTGGGTGTGGACACCGGTATTTCCTGTCCCCAATGCACCAAACCTGTAAATATTAAAATCGGCCGCAACGGCCATTTTCTAGCCTGCACCGGATATCCGGAATGTGATTTCACCTCAAATTATATCCGGGACGAAAAAGGCATAATCTCCATTGTTGAGAAAATACAGGACAGTGAACCGGTTAAAGACTGCCCCAAATGCAGCAAGCCCATGGTACAGAAAGATGGTCGCTTCGGACTTTTCCTGGCCTGTACCGGGTATCCCGAATGTAAGCATACCGAAAATGTAGGCCAGGAAAATTCCACCCAGGACACCGGGGTAGCCTGCCCTGAAAAAGGGTGCCAAGGCACTGTTCTAGAAAAGAAATCCAAACGGGGAAAGCTCTTTTTCGGGTGCTCAAAATATCCGGACTGCACATTTGCCTCCTGGGATAAACCCGTGGCAAAACCATGTCCCCAGTGCAATGCACCCTACCTTGTGGAAAAAGAAACCAAAAGAGATGGAAAATTTTACAAATGCCCGGAAAAGGGATGCGGGTACAAGGAGAGTGTTCTACCCGAGCCTGCCGAGTGAAACCCGATGGGTAACAACCGTTAGGTAATCAGGCTGTTAAACAGCTGCCCTCACCCATTTCCGGATAGCGGCAAACACCACCTCACGCTTGATGGGCTTGGTGAGAAAATCATTCATGCCCACCTCCCGGCAGCGCTGTTTAAAATCATCCAAGACATTTGCGGTCAGGGCGAGAACCGGAACGGCGTCAAGCCCGTTCTCACGTTCATGGGACCTCAAGGCCAGGGTGGCTTCAAATCCATCCATCACCGGCATATTGATATCCATAAGAATCAGATCATATTTAAGAGGGGCCCGGCAATAGACATTCAGGGCCTCTTTTCCGTTGTCGGCGACATCTACCCTGTATCCTGCCCGGGTCATCATAATCCTGGCCAACTGCTGATTCACCGAATTATCCTCAACCAGAAGAATTAAGGACCGGGTTTTGCTGTTCTCGGACAGGGCATGGGCCGTAAGCATGGTCCCGGCCTCGGCATCCCCCCCCTTTTTTTTCCCTGTCCCCATTAAATGGGCCGCCATTTCCAGCAACAGGTCTCTGCGCACAGGTTTTGGAATAAACCCCTTAAAACCTGCGGATTCAAATATCCTGGCAATACCGGTGAAAGGAACTGCACAGGCTATCCATTCAAAGGGATAGTGCCCTGGGGATGTGCCTGACATGGGGCTGACAAAATCATCATGTGCGGATTTAACGGATTTACCAAAATCCATGATTCCCAGATCGTAATCTAAAGACTGGTTCAACACGTCAGACAGGCTTTCCAAAGATCTTAAATCTGTTTTTATCCCTGCTGCTTCAAGGGCATGAACCAGGATTTTGACGTCGTCCTTGTTCCGGGAGACCAAAAGAATATGTTTCCCTTTTAGGCCGGCAGGACGTATCCCCACACCCTGGTCAGGCGTCCCGATTTCAAGGGGGGTGGTGAAATAAAAAGTGGTGCCTTTTCCCTTGGTTGATTCAACCCGGAGATCCCCCCCCATTTTGCGGGCAATATTCCTGGAGATGGCCAAGCCAAGGCCTGTTCCGTTGCGTTGGCTGGTAATATCATCCTCGGACTGAACAAAGGGCTCAAATATGGCATCCAGTTGTCCTGCGGTGACACCGATACCTGTGTCTGCAACTGATACCTTTATCAATACCCGGTTTTCTCCAACAGAATCGGAATCCAGTCCAAGGGTGATGCTGCCCCGATCTGTGAATTTAACGGCATTGCTCAGCAGGTTGAGCAGAATCTGACGGAACCGGTGGGGATCACCTTTAACCTTTGCCGGGACATCGTTAGCAACCCGGCACACCAAGTCCACCCTTGATTCATTTACCTGAGTCCGGATCACATCAATGGCATCAAAACAGAGCACCTCAGGGTCAAAATCCAATTTATCAAGATGGAGTTTGCCGGATTCAACCTTTGAAAAATCCAGGATATCGTTGACTACCGATAACAGAGCATCACAGGAAAATCTAGCACTTTCCAGATAAGATTTTTGCTCATCATCAAGGCGGGTGTCCATGAGCATGTCGGTGTACCCAACAATTCCATTAAGAGGAGTTCTGATTTCATGGCTCATTGCTGCCAGAAAAAATGTTTTGGCCCTGGAAGCCTCATCCGCCTCGGTGGCCAGACCGTTGGCCCGATCCATGGCCCCCCGGAGACGGTCCATGGTTTCTTTTAATTCCAGAAGATGGCTTTTTTCCCTGGCAATGCGTTTGATTCTGGCCAGGGCGGAGTTGATATTAAAGGGTTTGGTCATGTAGTCCGAAGCCCCGGCATCCATGATATCCACATAGGAATATTGGGCCGCATACCCTGTCATGATAATGAAATCAATATCCGGGTTATAGGCCTTTACTTTTTTGAGCAGATCAATTCCGTCCATACCCGGCATTGATATGTCAGAGATAACCAGGTCAAAATCTGGTATATCTTTTGAGCAAATCATTTCCCAAGCGGTTTCTGCATCACCGGCATGAGAGCAGGTAAATCCCGCCCTGGCAAGAGCCTTGGTCAACAAGAGCCTCAGGCTGGACTCATCATCCACTACCAGAATGTGCCGAACCGGCGACACCTGGTCACCGGTTCCAGGGATAAGATCCTCTGACCCGGCCTGCCCCGGGTCTATTTCAGGGGATTTCCTATTCATTCACCCGTTCGACATATTCACGAGATCGGGTATCCACCCGGACCAGCTGATCTTCATTGACAAAGGGCGGCACCTGAATTTCAAACCCTGTTTCAAGGGTGGCAGGTTTTGTGTCACCCGTGGCAGTATCCCCTTTGGCCCAGGGTTCTGCGGACACAATCCTTAGTACCACGAAATTGGGGAGGGTTACGCCGATGGGGTTACCATTATGCAAAAGCACAGTGCAGACGGTATTATCCTTTAAAAGGTCAATACTGTCCCCTAACTGTTCCTGGGTCAGAAAAATCTGCTCGTAATTGGAGGAGTTCATGAAACACCAGGTATCCTTGTCCGAATACAGGTATTCCATATCCACTTCCTCAAGATCCGCCTTTTCAAACTTGTCACCGGATCTGTAGGTCCGTTCAAACTGTGCCCCGGTAATCATGTTCTTGAGCCGGCATTTATACAGAGACTGACCCTTACCCGGCTTTTTAAACTCAAATCCTACGATCACATGGGGATCACCGTCAATCTCCATTTTTAGGCCTTTTCTCAAATCACTGGCTAAATACATCTATATTGCTCCTAATGGTTAAAATGATCAAATTTATAACGTATCAAAGTGTCCTTAATAAACCATAATACGCGGATGTTGGCAAGATCCCTTTAAAAACAACTTGCTTTTTCAAGCAGTTTGTAGGAAAATTCGCTGATTTAGAATTTAACCATTTCAGGAAATAAATCATGATCATAGTAATTGATTTCGGCTCACAATTTAATCAGCTCATTGCCAGGCGCGTCAGGGAAAACAATGTATATTGCCAGGTTGAACCGGCTGACATTTCAATTGATAAAATTAAGGCGATGAATCCGGTGGGAATTATCCTTTCCGGAGGGCCATCTTCCATATACGAAGACAACAGCCCGGTAATCGACCCAAAAATATTTGACCTGGGCATCCCCATACTGGGTATCTGCTACGGCATGCATTATATGGTTCATACCCTTGGCGGCACCATCAAGCGTGCCGAAAAAAGAGAATACGGTTTTGCCGAGCTTCAAATCAAAGATGCCAAGACTCTGTTCACAGACATGGAAGAAAAATTCCAGTGCTGGATGAGCCATGGTGATTCTGCAAAGGCTCTTCCAAAGGGGTTCGTGGTCACGGCATCTACGGACAACACTAAAATTGCAGCCATTGCCGATCATGACAGAAAATTTTACGGCCTTCAGCTACACCCTGAGGTGGAACACTCGATCAACGGCTCCCTTATGATCCGCCATTTTCTTTTTAATGCCTGCAAATGCGAACAGAACTGGACCATGAAATCCTTTTCAGACGGCGCCATTGCCCAGATCAAATCTGCGGTCAAGGATAAAAAAGTCATCATGGGATTATCAGGGGGTGTAGACTCTTCTGTGGCTGCCACATTAATTCATAAAGCCGTGGGTAAAAACCTTCACTGCATTTTTGTGGATAACGGGCTGCTCCGGCACAATGAAAAAGAACAGCTTGAAATCAGCCTTACCCAAAACCTGGACATGAACATCAAATTCGTGGATGCCAGGGATAAATTTCTCACCGCCCTTGAAGGGGTTACAGATCCTGAAAAGAAACGAAAAATTATAGGCAGACTGTTTATTGAAGTCTTTGATGCCGAAGCAAAAAAAATCGACGGCGCCGAATTTCTGGGACAGGGAACCTTGTACCCGGATATCATAGAATCCAAATCCGCATTCGGAGGCCCCACCTCAATTATAAAGTCCCACCACAACGTGGGTGGCCTGCCTGAAGAGATGAACCTAAAACTCATTGAACCCCTTCAACTTTTATTCAAGGACGAGGTCAGAAAACTTGGGTTAGAATTGGGCATCAATGAAGACCTGATATGGCGCCAGCCATTTCCCGGGCCAGGCCTTGCCATCAGGATCATGGGGGATATCACCACGGACCGGTTGGAAATCCTCAGAAAAGCAGATACTATCCTGCTGGAAGAAATCCGGGAAGCCGGTCTTTACAGAAAATTATGGCAGTCATTTGTGGTTCTTCTCCCGGTTAAAAGTGTCGGTGTAATGGGGGACAAGCGGACCTTTGCTAATTGTGTAGCCATCCGGGCGGTAACCTCCAATGACGCCATGACCGCTGATTGGGCCAAACTTCCCCATGATCTTCTGGGAAAAATTTCCAACCGTATTATCAATGAAGTGGATAAGATCAACCGGGTTGTATTTGATATCACCTCCAAACCTCCGGGAACCATTGAGTGGGAATAAAAACAATGGATGACAAGAATCTCGGCAATTACCGCAGTGATATATCCAACCTCCAACAAGAAGCCAAAGCATCTGAGAAACCTGAAGTAGAGGGCATCTCAAATGATGATATTCAGGCGTCAGTCTTTCACCAGGAAATCAACACCCTGAAAATTGAAAAGCTGTCACAGCGGATTACCATTATTTCGGTAATCCTGCCCTGTATTATCATTGCCATACTGGCCTTTGCCTATATTGACATGAAAGAACGGGTGGTGGATGTGGACCAGACCCAGGGCAGCCATATGGCCCAGATTGCCAAAGCCCTTGAAGAAAAGCTCAATGCGCTGGATGTCCGCATCGCCAAGGCCACTTTTGACCTGGATGAAAAGCTGGTACTAACAGAGAAAAAAAGCCAGGACCTTGAAAACCAGGCCGCAAAGATGTCTTCCACCAAGGCGGACCTTAAATCCATGGACAAGGCCCTGGCAAAATTAGAAAAAAGAATCAAAACCAATGCAGGACAGGACAAATCCACTCTGGCTGCCATGGAACGGCTCAACCAGCAGCTCCAGACCGCCATCACGGAAAACAATGTCCAGTTTAAATCCAGGGCCAATCAGATCAAAAATGAAATCCAGCTTTTTAAGGAAGAGTTTGATGCCAGACTTCTTGAACTTTCTGCCTACGAACAGCAGATTGATCAGCTTACCAAAAGTACCGGGCTTCTTGATAAACAGATCAAAACCATGAAGCAGGAAACAAAATTGTCCGTGGACCGAAAATTGGCTGAGCAATACAAGACCCTGGTAAAAACAATTAAGGCGCTCGAAACTAAAATTGAATCACAGAGTGCTTCTAAACCACCCGAACCGGTTATTGTCACACCGGAAAGGCCAAAGCCTGCCAAATCCGTTATGAAGAACGCCCCTCAACCGCAAAAACCTGCAGCATTGCCGGTTGGCGAAATAAAAACAGGGACGGGCGGGACCAGCGGCATTTCAGAACAGACTCTGAACCAATAAAAGCCAATGAGGGCTTCCACAGCCAACCTGTCCGGACGGATAGATACGGAAAACCAACTTGCCCAAGGATGCCGGGATTTCAGTGCCGCCTACATGGCGGTGAAATACCTGGCATCCCATATTCAGGACCATCCGAAAACCATTACCCCCCGAACCATTGACGTTCTTGCAGGGATACTTGAATTGCGTCGGTTTCACCGACAAAAACAGGTATTATTTCTCTACGCAGAGGCTGCTGATGCCATGGTGCTCATGGCCGGCCACACCCAAAACCCTGTGGCCGCACCCATAATTCCAAGGCTTTTGGGCATACTTGGGAATGCCCGGGGTAAATGCCTCAGGGCCCTTTCCCAGTCCATGGGCAATCTTCCTATGCCATTTTCAGCTCCCCTGTGCCAGCAGTTTCCGGATACCGTGGATGACCCGTTGGAGATATCGCTTGATACTCTGATAGATAATTTCCAACAGATTTCTTGGCAGGGCCGCAGCCTGTTGGCAAACAATGGAAACCGCGCCCAAATGGTTATCAAATTTGCCGTTTCCAAAGCCAATATCCAAGAACTGGTCCGTGAAATAAGGTGGATGGACGCTTTAAACCTGAATAATCCAGCCCCTGATATTCTGCTTCCGGTTCCTCTAAAAATAAGAGAGCGAATTTTATTTAAAATTAAAGGCAGCATGCCCCAGGGGGCTCCGGATAATATTCTGGACGGTACTTGTATTGCATTTATCCCCTGTCCCGGGTATTACGACTATCCCAATGAACGGCCTGACACATGGTCCCAGAATCGTATTAAGGCAGTTTTTTTCAAAAATGCTCAATTTCTTGGCAGCCTGACTCGCATGGGTGTCTTTCATACAGCCCTAATCCCTTTGTTCCACAATAGGGTTCAGCAGGGCCGGAGAAACGACAACGGTTCTTATCTCTGGGAACACGGCGGGCGGCTGGATCAATGGCTGGACTCATGCCGATACCCCAATTTTGCCGCCTCCGGCCCCAGGGATTTTGAACATCTTATACCTGAGGAAAACTCAAAAAAGATGGGTCATTATATCGGAGAACACCTATTGAGTTTTATACTGGTCATTGGCAGTTTTTTTCGAAACAAAGCCCCCCAGCGTCGTGGGATGGATGAAAACAATGTCCCCTGTGACACCCGGGATCTGTTTTCTCCGACGCTGTTCCGGGAACTGGTGGACGGGGTCTGCCGGGCCTATTTTAAAGGCCTGGTCCAAACCCCCTGCCCCCAAAACATTGATCTGTCCCCCCTCCCCCTTATTGAATCATTAATTACCGCCATGGGCCTGGACGTACACATGGAAGAAATTCTCAGGGCAAGGGACCAGGGAGATATGAGTGATGACGGATTTAAAGCCTTTTTAAGAGAACGGGGCATCACCGGCCAAATTATGAAGGGAAAAGAAGACCTTGTTCTGAATACCGGTCCCCACCTGGGCGAATTTAACCAGCCCATATCGGTTCCCCTGCTCATTGAGCATCTGTTCAGATTTTCCGCCTTTTGTACAGCCCATCTATTTTTGGGTCATTCATTAACAGAGGATTAGGAATCGTTACAAAATTACTTGATTTAAATTGTGCCCCCCTTAAAATGGGTATTTAAAAAATTCAAAATCAAGTAATTTGAGAGTCGATCTCTATCGGACCAAAAGCCGGTCTCCCGGATGGATCACCTTTTTATAGGATAATTTATTGAGCCGCAGCAGGGCCGACAGGGTCATTTCATATTGAATTGCAATCCCGGTCAAACTTTCCCCCGCTCTGACCACATGGAGCTTCACCTTATCTTTTTTCTGCCAAGCCTTGTGAAAAAGGGTAAATTTCTGTTTAAATCCTTTTTCACTGCCCTTGGGCACCAGGATGGTATTTTTGCCTTCAAGATAATATCCGCGGATTTCAGGATTATAATCCTTAAGGGTCTTAAAAGAGATATCAGCTGCAGTTGCAATAAGGGAGAGGGGAATTTCTCCTTTAACCGAAAAATTAATTTTGGAATAGGTGAATACCGGATAAAGATCTTGGGGACTCATGTTGAACCCATAAAAATCCGGGTTTTCGATGATGCGTTTTGCAGCGACAATTTTCAACAGGTAACGCTGGGTTTCAAGGGGCAGGTACAGAGAAAAAAAATCCCTGGTTTCCTGGGCCTCAATTTCCCTGGCCAATCCGAATTCCCCCATATTATAGGCGGAAATTGCCAGAAGGTAGGACCCGAAGTCGGCTTTCAGTTTCTTCAGATACAGGCAGGCCGCCTTGGTGGATTTGAACAGGTTTTTCCTCTCATCTATCTTGTTGTCGATTCTCAGGCCGTACCGCCGTCCAGTACTCTTTAAAAACTGCCAATACCCCACCGCCCCTTTGCCTGAACGACTGTGGGGCAGCAGGGCACTCTCAACAATGGGTAGGTATTTGAGATCTATGGGCAGGTTTTCCTGTTTCAAAATGTCCTCTATGTGAGGAAAGTACCGGTTTGCCCGCTTTAGCCATAGGATGACCTGAGGCCTGTTCCACACCGAGAGCATCATCTCTTTTTCAAGCCGCTCCCGGATCTCCGGGTTTTCATAGGGTATCTGTATTCCGCAAAGCCGGATTTCCCCTGAAAACCGTGTAATTTGGGTTAAACTGGGGATATGGCTCCTGACGAGGGGGTTGGCGATATTGTCTTCGGCCCAAAGGGGATTGGCCAGTGACAACAAAAATAAAAAAAATACGATAAGGGCTGAAAACCGCCTCATTGATAATCTCCAGATTCTGTGATTTTGTACCTCCAATTGATTGAAGGATATCATGACACCATCCATTATAGAAATCAATATTGATATATACGCTTACACCTGAGCAATATACCTGATAAATAATAAGGAGTCCTCCTTTTCAAATTTCTGTGGATATGCCATAATACCAGCCTGAAATAATAATAAAAAAAGAACGGTTGACATTTGATATCCTTTATAACACGGCTGGCCCGAGAGGCTGGCCGGATATGCCTTCAACGCCAGACAAAACTAAACTCAGGTGATCTGACCTTTAAATCCCCTAAAGATCTTGTGACGGTGACAGACAAGGAGGTTGAAAATTTTCTGGTCAAAGAAATTTTATCTACCTGGCCGGACCACGGCATTCTGGCTGAAGAGACCGGCGAAACAAAAGGCACAGGTCCTTTTCGCTGGATCATTGATCCCATTGACGGCACCACTTCTTTTGTACACAACCAACCCTTTTACGCTGTCAGCATCGGACTTGAAATAAATAGAGACCCTGTTCTGGGGGTGGTCTATGCGCCTGCATTGGACCAGATGTTTGTGGCCGAGCTTGGTAAAGGTGCATTTTTAAACGGCAAACCCATTCGGGTATCTGAAACTCTGAATATAAGCCATGCGGTCATGGCTACCGGATTTGCCTGTCTTCGGTCCGGACTGAAAGAGAACAATCTTCCCCATTTCAATCGTATCGCACCCCAACTCAGGGATATCAGACGTTATGGATCTGCAGCCCTTGACCTTTGCTACACTGCCCAGGGAACCCTTGACGGATATTGGGAAATGAATCTCAATGCCTATGATATTTGTGCCGGTGTGGTTATCCTTAAAGAGGCTGGCGGTATTGTAACGGATTTTAAAGGGGGGACGAATTATCCCAGGAACGGAATTGCCGCAGCCAATCCCGTCCTTCACAGCCAATTGATCCACTGCCTTAACCCATCATCGTTTATTTCGGGTGTAGAACCATGACCATTATTTTCAGCATTATTTTCCTTTTAAGTATTGCAGGTGGTGTAGCCTGGGGGTATATAAACAACCTGACGATAATCGGCTATGTCATGAGCCTGGCAGTGGCAGGGTTTCTTGGCTCCGCTATTATTGCCCTGATTTTCTCCTATCTTTATTTTTACCAAGAAGAGACAGACAAGGAAAAGATCAAAAGGCTTCGGCATGAAATTAACGACCTTAATGAGATAAAAAGAATCGAGCAATGAATATTCAATGGTTTCCCGGCCATATGCTGGAAACAAAAAACCTGCTGAAAAATTCCATTTCCAAGGTGGATGCCATTCTGGAGATCCTGGATGCCAGACTTCCCTGTGCCAGTGCAAATCCCTTTGTGGACCGACTTGGAAAAAACAAGGTCAGACTCAAAGTCCTTAACAAAACAGATCTGGCGGATCCGGATGTAACCCGGGACTGGCTTGACTATTTCAGCTCAGAGCTAAATATTCCCGCCATTGCCGTCTGCGGTACCCAGCCGGATCAGGCTGCAAAAGCCTTGAACCAATGTGTGGCCCAAGTAACGCGCAACAAGGCCAGGAAGGTCAAGGTCATGGTTGTCGGCATTCCCAATACCGGAAAGTCCACCATTTTAAATACCCTGGCCGGGAAAAAAGTGGCAAAAACAGGCAATGTGCCGGCAGTTACCCGTCACAAGCAGCGCACCAGCCTTCCCAATAATATCGACATCTATGACACCCCTGGTATTTTATGGCCGGTGATTGAGCCTATGGAAAGGGCTCTTGTCCTGGCTGCTTCTGGCGCCATTTCCGATACCGCGGTGGATTACCATGAAATTGCATATTTTGCCGCCACCCTTCTTATCAACCGGTACCCCCAGAATATTCTTGACAGGTATAATTTTCTGGATACACTTCCCGCGGATCCCCAGAAATTGATTGAGGCCGTTGGCAAAGACAGGGGCTGCCTTAAAAAAGGGGGCCTCATCAACCTTCAGAAAGCTTCTGAACTCATCATCCGGGATATGAGATCTGGTAAAATCGGGCAGATCAGCTTTGAAACCCCAACAGATATGGAATCCATAAATGAAACCCGCATCTAAACGTCTCTACCTTGGCTTCCGGCCTATATTATTCTGTCTGATATTTGCACTGCTTGCAGGGGTAGGCCCCGGCCTGGCTTCGGTTGCGGTTCTGGCACCGACATCTTCCCAGTCCAAACAGTGCAGGAGCATTGTCCGAGCATTGGAAAATACCCATTTTACCGGAAAAGAAATGAATAAAAACCTTTCCGCCCCGGTATTTGATCGGTATATCAAACAGATTGACCCCAGCCGGCATCTGCTGACCCGAGAGGATATGGAGTATTTTGAACCCTTCAAACACCTCATGTACAGATATGTAAAAAAAGGGGATCTTGGACCTGCCTACGAGATATTCAATCTCTACCAGGCCCGAAGGACCCAGCGCCTGGAATATATCCTCAACGCGATTGAAACCTGGGAAACAGATATGGATTTTACCCGGGATGAGACGCTTGTCATTGATAATGATCTAAGGGATTTTTTACCCGATGCCCAAGCATTGCCAGCCTTGTGGAGAAAAGAGCTTAAAAACCATGTTATCTCTCTAAAGCTGGATCAAAAAGACAATTCCGAAATCAGCCAGACCCTGGAAAAAATTTATTCAAGCCGCAGGGCACGCCTGTCCCAAACCCTGACCCGGGACGTCTTCCAGATCTTCATGAATTCAGTCACCGCCTGCTTTGATCCCCATACCCAGTATTTTCCACCCCGGGTATCTGAAGATTTTGATATCCATATGAGCCTTTCCCTGGAAGGTATCGGGGCCGTACTCCAGAATGAATACGAATATACCAAAGTGGTTCGCCTGATTCCCAAAGGCCCGGCCGACAAATCCCATCTGCTCATGCCAGGGGACAAAATCATCGGAGTGGGTCAGGGCAAAGCCGGAGAGATCAAAGACACCATCGGACAGCGCATCGACGATGTGGTCAAATTGATCCGGGGGCCTAAAGACACCTTTGTCCGCCTTAAAATCATTCCGGCCAAAAAACTCAATGACACCGCCACCATAAGCATCAGGCGGGACAAGGTCAAACTTGAAGAACAGTCTGCCAAAAAACGGACAGAGGAAATCACCTCCCAGGGGAAGACCTATAAGATAGGCATCATTGAGGTGCCTAATTTCTACATCGACTTCCAGGCTTACTATAGCGGGGATAAGGATTATAAAAGCACCACCCGTGATGTTGATAAACTTCTGACCGAGCTGAAAGATGAAAAGATAGATGGTCTGATTGTTGATCTCAGGGATAACGGGGGCGGGTCCTTGAAGGAGGCCAACGACCTTACCGGCCTATTCCTTAAATCCGGCCCAACGGTTCAGATTAAAACCAAACACCGGATTTCCCGTCTCTATGACCAGGATCCTGCCATTGCCTATACCGGGCCCCTGGTTGTATTGATCAACCGCATGTCAGCATCTGCATCTGAAATATTTGCCGGAGCCATTAAAGACTATAACCGGGGGATCATTATTGGCACCCGGAGTTTTGGAAAAGGGACGGTACAGGAACTCAAACCTCTGGGAGAAGGCCGCCTAAAAATGACATCGGCCAAATTCTACAGGGTCTCTGGCAAAAGTACCCAGCACAAGGGGATTGAGCCCGACATCTGGTTTCCCAAAATCTATAAAACCGAACAAACAGGTGAAAGTGCCCTGGACGGTGCCCTGCTATGGGACAGAATCATGACCACCAGGTATAATGCCTACAGGACCATCCGCCCAATGTTTCAGATGCTGACGGAACAATATGCAGCCAGGGCAGACAAAGCACCGGGCATGATTTACCTTAAAAAGAGAATCCAGATGGCCAATACCCTGGCCAGCATCCAGGCCCTGTCCTTGAACCTGCAAAAACGGACTAAAATGGAAGAGGAGCAGACCCGGCAGGAACTGGCAATTGAAAACGAATTCAGGGTCAAAAAAGGGAAAGATCCCATAGCGACCCTTGACGACACCGATACCACCATTAAAGAATTCAACGAAATTCTTATGGACCAGACCGAATACCTGGCTGCGGATTACATCAGACTGAGCCGTCAGCTCGGGTATTTATGGTAATATAACTTTTTATTTACAAAAAAAACAAAAGGAGAATCACATGGCAACAGCCAGTGCGCGCCATATACTTGTGGACAGCGAAGCATTCTGCCAGGAACTGATCGAAAAAATCAACAATGGCGATGATTTTGCCGAACTTGCAAAACAACATTCCAAATGCCCGTCAGGATCAAGGGGCGGAGATTTAGGCCAGTTCGGCCCAGGCCAGATGGTACCCGAATTTGATACGGTTGTTTTTAATGAAAGCGTCGGGGTTGCCCATGGTCCCGTAAAAACCAACTTCGGCTTTCATATTGTTGAAATCACCAGCCGCACCGAATAATTATTTCCTTTCCCCTGCCTGCATGACCCAGGCAGGGGAATCTTTATCCCTTTCATGTTTTTTAAGAATAATTCCATCAAGCGGACCTTAGTCTATGCCTCTGCGGTCTGCCTTATCCTGGCTCTGGGCTTCCCACTGCTGATCCAATTTCTAATCAACTCAAATCCAGTTAAGGCACGCATCTCTCTGGAGATCGAGAAATATTCAGGCATCAAAATCCGGCCGGATACCATAGAATTCATCCTCAATCCTTTCCCTGGCATCCGTTTTCTTGATACCGACCTCCGGCTGGATACCGGGCTGGCCCTGACCATTGACAGCACAGAAGTCGGCGTGGATCTTTTTCAACTCCTGAATCAAAGGATAGCTGCAAGACAAATTCAAATAAACGGCCCCAGGCTGATTTATACCCCGGATAAATCAGATTCTTCTTCCGGAGTCTCTCCTGTCCCGATGATTAATTACCAGATGATCTACCACGGTGTAGTGGACAGGTTATTCAGCCTATTTCCAGACAGCCCGGAAAACCTAGATATTTCAATAAAAGATGCCAAAGCAGACTATTTTGAAATTATGAATGCCCAACTCAAAGTTCCCAGAAATAAAACCGGTTTAAATTTCAGTGCCCGGATAACCAGGTTTGATCTGCACGCTGGCCAGGTACCTGAATTTGATAAAATCACAGCCGGAACAATAAAACGATTTAAAGCCGGGGCATTGGCTTTGAATCTGAACCTGGATCCATCCAATACCCTGTCCGGCAGCTTCAAAATGATTCGTCCACAAATTGCTATTGCCCAGAGGCCTGACAACCCTTTGAGCGCCCCGGAACTGGCCGCTGAGTTTTCTTTCTCCCAGGATTTTATTGCAGCCCGACTTGTTCCCACTGCCATCACTTATCCAAAAGCCAATGTGGGCATTGAATTCGATCACCATACCGGGACAGGTAAATCCAATATCCGCTTTTCGGGCAGTGATATTGATATTACCCATGCAAGAGAGGTCTGCCTCCCCCTGCTGAAAGGGGTGAATGTGGGAGAGATCCTTTTTGACATTCTCCGGGCTGGCAGGGCAAAAGATATCCTTGTAGGATTTGAAGCGGACAAACTTGCCGATCTGTTTAATGGAGAAAACCTCACACTCACCGGCACAGCAGGGGATGCGAAGGTGAAAATTCCCGGTGTTCCCCTGACGGTTGACCAAGTTTCGGGCAAGGCTGAACTGAAGAAGGGGGTGCTATATGTTGAGGTTCAAAAAGGCCAAGTCCGATCTGCCCAAATCAAAAAAGGGAGTCTGAATATTGATGTGATGAACTATCCGGACGAACCCTTTTCCGGCAAATTCCATCTCAAAGCAAACCTGAGCCAGCTGCCCGGAACACTAATTGAATTGTTGCCGGGAACCCGTCTGGCCGAAGAGTTGGCCCTGGTATCTGAAATTGAAGGGCAGGCAGACGGCGTACTTGAGCTGGATATGCCCACCGGGGCAAATGGACTCAACGTCCGGGTCCAGGCGCAAAACATTCAGGCGTCCGGGCGGTACAGTCCCATCCCCCTTCCCCTTACTGTTTCACAGGGAGAATTTTTATATAATTCACACCGCATCAGAGTCCAAAATATCAACGGTACCATTGGAAAAAGCCCGGTAAAAGGGCTGAACGGTGAAATCAGCCTTGAAGCGACCCCTGTTTTAACTGTTGAACAGGCTAAGGCCTCACTTTTTTCCCGGGATTTTTTAACTTGGATTAATGCGCATCCCTCTGTGGCAGACCTGTTGTTCCCGGTCAAAAATTTTTCAGGTCCTCTTAATCTTGCCCAGTTAAAAATACAAGGCCCCATGTTCAAACCGGCTAAGTGGCAGTTTGAAATCAGGGGAACAGCCGATAATATGCAATTGGGATTCACTGAACACAACTTTTCAACCCGGAATCTGTCCTGCTCATTTATAATTGACCAGGACAACTTTAAGGTGGATTCACTTCAGGCACGTGTTGATGACCTTGTCTGGCTCCGGGATAAAATTGACTCCACTATTATTGAAGGCCTGAGAATGCCCCTTTATGTGCGCGAGGGGAAGGGACGAGGAAAAAAGAAAAATCGTTTTTTCCATGGCAGCCTTAAAACGACGACAGGCCCTGTTATCTCATTCAAACTGGCCGGGAACTCAAAGTTAGATATGATGCCGACCCGGGTTATGATAAAGGACGGGGAGATAACCGACGCCCTTGTTATTGCGCACCAAAAACAAAACCAGCCAAAGTTCAGTTTTCAAGGCCGCCTGAATACCTTAACCTTTGAAAAACTCTTGGTAAAAGATTCAGATCTCAATAAAAAATTATTTTCAGTGACTAACGGAAATCCAATCACCTTGTCCACCGACCCGGTTTCCCGGATTCATATCAGCACAAAAGGAATAAACCTGGATTCACTTTTATCCCTTGGGAAAATTCAGGGTGATAAAAAGCCCACAATTACAGGCCAATCCCTTCTCTCTCAAAAAGAATTATTTTTGAAAGCAGAAAGCCTGGTCTACAAAAACAAAAATTTTACCCAGATAGATTCCCAGGTCACCTTTGATCCTGCAAATACAAAAATCCGTATCAACCATGCGGCTCTTTGTGATTTGACTGCTAAGGGAACAGTGGATCTGGGTTCTGATAAAAATGACTCCCTGGTTACCACGGAATTTGATATCAGTTCAGATGCTCAAAAAGATATCTCCAATGTTTTTGACTGTCTTTTGGGAGCAACAGGCATAATTGAAGGCCGGTATACCTTTAAAGGGAAACTGATCGGAAATGACCGGCCCGACCTCATTACCCGGCGGCAGAACGGAAAATTTTCCGTTACCGCCGAACAGGGCAGAATTTATAAGGCCACCATCTTGTCCCGGGTGCTTTCTGTACTTAATATTCTGGGAGATACAGACATAAGCCAGCAGGGATTCGGATATAAAACTCTTTCTGTAACAGCTGATGTAAAAGAAAGTGTTATTCACCTTAAAAAAGCCTATATTGATGCAGATAACATGGCCATCATTGCCTCAGGCTGGGTGGATCCCCTTAATGACCAGCTTGAGCTTACCTTTTTGGTGGCCCCCTTTAAAACCATTGATACCATCATCCAGCATATTCCTGTGGTGAATACTATTCTCAGTGGACGCCTGGTCTCTTTTCCTGCAAAGGCGTCGGGCAAAATTTCGGATCCATTAGTAATTCCCCTGCATCCCTCTGCTGTCGGCAGAGGCCTTCTTACCCTTTTCGAAGATCTGCTCAAAGCCCCGGTCCGTTTATTCAAAGGAGACAAAGACAATGAATGATGATGCTGTGTTTTCCACCCGTCTGACCCTGCCGTATTCTGCCGTGAATGCCAACGGCCGGGTCAATGCTGACTGGCTGCTTAATGCCTTCCAGGATGCAGCCTTTCAGCAATGTCACGCCTTGGGCATTTCCGGCTTTGATATGGCAAAAAAAAAGCTGAAATGGGTGGTGGCCCAATACCGGATCAATATCCATGATGCCTTTCACGGGATGATGCCCCTGATATTGAAAACATGGCGGGCTCCCTGGAAAAATCTTTACGAAATCAGGCAGTTTTCCTTGGGATCTGAACAAGGCTGTCCCTTGGTGACAGCCACCAGTGTCTGGATATTAATACGGTCGGAAAATGGGAAACCCGTGCGGCTCAGCCCCCATATGCCACCTACGCTGATGCAGGAACCGGCCCAAACCGGGCCGGATCTCATCAGACCCGCGGATTTCGATGATTTCAGTGATTTTGATCAATTCCAACATGAAACCTGTTTCCCGGTCAGTTTCCTTGATCTTGACTTGAACCAGCATGTGAACAACCGGGTCTACCTCAGATGGGCCGTTGAATCTCTTCCAGAGCCCTATTGTTTTGAATATACACCAATGAAGTGCAGAGTGGTTTACCGAAGGGAGGGGTTATTCGGAGACCAGATTCAGTCCAGGGTAAAAATGATCCTTTCGGATGCCCGCCTTTCCACGGAACATAGCATTCTCAGGCAGACCACGGGAGAAGAACTGGCCCGGATCAGCCTAGAGTGGAAAAAAATTTCACTTATTAATTTATTCACCACTGATCCTTGATTAAACATGACTTTTGATAACGCATTTAACCTTGCCTTACGCTATCTGGCTCGAAGCCCTAAAAGTGTGATGGAAATTAAAAAATATCTGGCCGGAAAGAATCTGGAACAGGATAAAATCGACACCGTCATTGACCGTCTTAAAGATTTAAGATATTTGGATGATAGCGCTTTTGCGCGGCAATTTATTGAAAACCGTATTAGGTTTAAGCCTAAGTCCGTCTATGCCTTGGGATATGAACTGCGGCACAAAGGAATAGATCAAGACATCGCAGATGAACTGCTTAACCCTCTGGATGACATGGAACTGGCTTGGTCTGCTGCCAGGAAAAAACAGGGTCAGTGGCAGCACCTTGACCTGGACATCCGCAAAAAGAAACTCATGAATCACCTAAGGTACAGAGGCTTTAATCATAGTGTATGTATGACGGTCCTGGAGCGTTTCCTAACAGAATGCTAAGAAAAAATTATCCAAAGAATATGAAAATTAATACACAATTTGTCACTTTAATTTCTTCGTTTCCAATTTTATGATAAGGTCCCGTACTACAATAATATTTGCATCAAAGGCTGAAACATATTATATCAAATGCAGTATAGGAGATACCTAAATACCGGCAGCCCCTATTAAAAAATGGCATGATTACTGCATAATATCAAACAAACTAATTTTGATCTAAAGAGGAAGTCTATGGTTGGCAGAAAAAGAACAATCGAAAGGCGCAGAAATAAACGGTATAAAGCAGTGGAAGGTGCATATGCTGCCATCAGTCCCAACTCCCACAAGCTGGGGCAGATTATAGACATCAGCATGGGTGGACTATGTTTCAAGTATATCGACACATCTTCTGAAACAGATCGGGCTGAAAATGGGTCAGAAGAAGCGATATTTTTGAGCAGCATGGGCTATTATGTTGGAGATCTCCCTTTCAATACAGTTGCCGATTATGAGGTCACCAATGCACCCTCTTTCAGCTCCATGAAAGTCAGAAAGCGGCATCTCAAATTTACCGATCTGACCTTTAAACAATTATTCGACCTGGACTATTACCTACGCAATAACGTTTCCGAACAGGTTGAACGGTTGCCGGATCAGTACAGATCCTGATAAGATCTGCACACAAAAAGCACACCGGCCTGGTATTACATACCAGGTCGGTGTTTGTATTCAAATGAGTAAAAACTGATAGTTAGTTCAAATTTTTAGGCACTACTTTTATTACAGCTCTATCCCCCACCAAAAGGTACTTCTTTGCAAGGCGGTCCAAATCCTCCGGTGTGATTCCCTGATAACCATCCATCAGATTAAGGGCCCAGTCTATGCGCTCAGGATGGCGGAATGAATTTGCCATCACCGAATTCAACCAATAGGAATTGGTCTGTATGAGCACGGTGAGGTGATTCATTAGCGGTCCTTTGACAAGGGCTAATTCTTCAGAGGTGACCCCCATTTCAACAAGCTCACTGATCAAGTCTGTAATTTTTGGGGCAATGGAATCAAGGGTTTCCGGGGACAGGTTAACAACCAGGTTCATTACCCCGTAGCCCTTGAAATTCAGGGAAGGATTATTGTAGACATAGGGCGAATAGGAAGCCCCCAGGGTTTCACGTATGGTTTTCCTGAGCCGTTCGGATAACACTCGGGATAAAAGAGATAGCTGACGGGTCTGCATGATATTCCAGAAATCATCCGTGCAAAATGCCACCCTGGCCACAGCCTTGTCCAGCCGGGTATCAAGATAATAAGTTTTAGATTCCCCCCTGGGAAACGAAATTTTTTCCTCTGTGACGCCCCCCCTTACAGGTGCCTGCCTCTTTTCCATGGCACCGAAATACTTTTGGGTAAATTGCTCCAGGGATTTGGAATTAAAATCTCCCACAAAAGAAATCTCCAAAGGGCTGGATTCAAATTCCGGCCTGAGCCAGGATTCAATCTGTGTAATTGAAAGATCCAGTGACTGTTCAGGATCTTCAAGTCCAAACCTGGAATCTCCCCCAGCAAGGAACCGGTTTCCCAATATCTGCATCACACCGTCAGGAGTTCGGCGAAGGGCGTCATACTGCTGACGGTAAAGGACCTTTGCCAACTCCAGACTTTTCGGTCTGAAACCCGGATCTTTAAAATATGTGTACAGAAGTTGAAAAACCAATTCCGTATCTTCAGGAGAGGCACTGCCCTCTATTGAAAAAGAAGTCTCGTTAATTTTAAATCCAATGTTGACATCTTTGCCTGCAAGGGCGGTATCGAGTTCATCCAAGTCCATGGCACCAAACCCGCTTTGCCCAACGGTTGATTCCGCAAGACTGGAAAGTCCGTTCATCCTTGGGTGCATCCCTGCCTTTCCCAGGCCAAACACCGCCTTAAAGGCAAATTCCCCTTTTTGAAAATCCGTGGGTTTCATATTAATACGGATATTGTTCGCAAGATCAATCTGCCGTATCCCAAGCCCCTTTACATTGTCCGCCTCCCGGATCACTGGGGCAGAAAATTCAGGCAGTTTAAGATATGGAAAGGGTTTGGCAGCTGCCTGGGCATAGGGTTTAGGAACCCGATCCCGGCTGGTCTCAAAAACTCGGGCAACCCTTTTTTCAGGGTCATTTCCCACTTCAAGATTTCCAGTCACCATCACAAGCCTGTGGTCATCGGGCCAGGATTCCCTGAACACCCCATTGACCTCATCCAAAGATAAGGCCCTGATGTGGGGTACAAGCAGGTCCCGTTTCTGGACCGGAGATAAAAACAATCCCTTCCGGTTCAGAGTAGAGAGCAACTCCTGGGCAATAGCAGGACTTTTCCTTGTAGACGCTTTGGCGACCGCCGCGTCTAGGGATAAAACTGCATCGGCCTTTACCCGGTCCAGTTCATTGGCTGAAAATCCGAATGTCAATGCCTGTCGAAGTGTATAGTCCAACTGCCCTATAACCACTTCCCAGTTCTCAGGATCACAGTAGGCCTGTACCGCCGAAATAGTCAAATTCCGTAGATAAGTGCCCGAATACACCGAGGCAGATGAAAAATCAGCAGTCTGCTCCCTGACCATTCTGGATAACCGGTTTTGGAATATCAGGTCGCCGATATACTGGCTGGTTTTATCCTTGAGATCATTAATAGTTTCCGGTTTAAACTTCCGGTAGGAAAGCCGCTCAATGGTCACATGGGTGGATCCGGCTTCCGGCTCCCTATGGACAAACACCTTGGTTCCCTCATGGGGGGACCATGAGATGTCGGGATCGGTAAACCCTTTATTTGATCTGGCTTTTAATGAACTAAACCCCTCTTTAATAAGGTTCTCCGTCTGCCTGATGTCAATATCCCCTACAATTACCAGGGCCATATTGTCCGGCCGGTACCAGCGATCGTAAAAACCCTTCATCATTTTCTGATCAACGGATCTAATGACATCTTCCAGGCCTATGGGCAAACGCCGGGGTAGAATTGAGCCGGGCAGTTCAAAGGCAAGTTCCTTTTTGAAGGTTCTGAATGATACAGAGTCCCGTTCTCTTTTTTCCGCTAAAACAACACCCCGCTCCCGATCTATTTCACTTTGAAGGAGCAGGGCACCTCCGGCGTAATCCTTGATCACAACAAAGGCCTCTTTTAGGTGTTTGTCATCCCCTTTGGGCAGACTCAGGTCATAGATGGTATTGTAAAAAGAGGTTCTTGCATTGGCATCCGCACCAAAATCCATACCGATTGACTGGAAATAGGTGATCAGTTCTCCGGGTTTGAAATTTTCGGAGCCGTTGAACAGCATATGCTCCAGAAAATGAGCAATCCCCTGTTCCTTATCCATCTCCCTGACCGATCCGGTAAACACATCCAGATGGACACTTACCCGGTCTTTTGGGGTGGTATTTTTCATGAGCAGGTACTGGAACCCGTTGTCCAGTACCCCGTGGACCAGGGCCGGATCTTTAAGCTCTGCGACAGGAAAACCTGAATCAGTCTGTTTTCCGACGCAGGAAAAAATCAACCCTGTGCCAAGGATCAGAGCAATAAAAATGCTAAGGGATTTTTTAATCACTGCAGGTATCGTTTAATTCACTATTTCCTGGTTAATCTTGATCTCGGCCTTTTCTTTGAGAGATTTCACCCAGGCCGTATAATATTGCTGCTGTTTCATATAGGCAAGTTCCTGTTTGACCTTGTCACGAATTTCCGATGAACCGGCATCATTAGGCTCCACAGTTTCCTTGAAGCCGATGACATAAAAACTATTGCCGGCTTCCAAAACCTTTCCGTAAACAGGATTTTCTTTGTCCAGGGTAAACGCGGCAGAGACAATGGCATTGGAACCCGGAATACTTTGAATGGTCTGGTTACGGGTAAACAATTGTGAACTTGTCACAGCCAGTTTGTTTTCCTTGGCAGCATCTGCCATGGCAATTTTGGACTCAATCTGTTTGAGAACTGCCTCTGCTTTTTTTCCAGCAGCCTCTTTCTGCAGCTTTGTGGTAAGACTCTCAACGATTCCGTCCCGAACCTCTTCCAAGGGCAGTTGTCTGGGATCAATTTTTTCGACCACTTTTATAAGGTAATATTTATCACCCATCTGTTTGACTTCACTGATCGCATCGTCAACAAGCGCAAATGCGGTATGCGCGAATTCATTGGCATTTTCAAGGTTAAGCCCCTTGCCGTTGGCCTCGAATTCAGGTGATTCCATAACCTTTTTCTTGGCTATCAGAGCCACCTGCTCAAAATCATCGCCATCCACAACGGCATCAAATGCCTCCCCGGCTTTGTAGTAGGCAAGATTCTGGAGCTCCTGACCCTCAAGTTCTTTTATTATGGCTACCTTGGCAGTCACAAAGGCTTCTGTGGATTCGGGGATTTTGGCCATTGTTTTGATGATGTGAAACCCAAACTGGGTACGGACTGGTTTTGAAATATCCCCGGCCTTCATGGCAAAGGCGGCATCACCAAAGGGCTTGACCATGCTCTGACGATCAAATTTACCCAGATACCCTCCTTTGGGACCTGTGGGACCCTGGGAAAATTCCTTGGCCAAATCTGAAAAATTTTCGCCTTTAGCCGCTTTTTCATATACCTGATCAGCCTGCTTGCGCGCCTCGGCAACAGCGGCTTCATCTGCATCTTCACGCACCCGGATCAGGATATGGCTGGCCTCAACCTGTTCCGGCGTGGTAAAATTGGCCATGTTCTGGTCATAATATTCACGGGCCTGTTCATCGGATATTCCTGACTTGCCTTTATGGTCTTCAGGTGAGAACACCAGGTATTGAACCCGCCGTTTCGGGAGGGATTTGTATATATCAGGATTATCTTCGTATTGTTTTTTGACCTGTTCCACTGTGGGTGAAAGCTCCGTAAACATACCCGGATCAACTTTGATGTAATCAATGGACATTTTGGTATTGTTATGCCGGTACCATGTTCCTGCTTCCCCATCGCTTACCGTAACTCCACTGAGTACCATTTCTCTGAGCTTTCTGTTTTTAACGGCCCTGCGCTGAAGCACCTCAAAGGTTTCAGGTGTCAGCCTGTTCTGGGACAGCACCCGCTTGTAAAGTTCCATATCAAAGGACCCGTCTCTCTGAAAGGCTTTTATGCCCATCAGGGTATCCTGCAGTTCCTGGTCTGACACCATTATTTTAAGCTTATCCGCCTCAATATCCAGGATTTTCTGATCAATAAGGCTGTTGACGGCCTGTTGTTTGACATTCAACGCCTTTATCAAATCCTCGTTCATGGCATTACCAAACTGCTGACGCATCTGCTCCATCATATTTTTGTAGGCATCCTGAAACTCACTAAAGGTGATGACCTGGTCATTGACCATGGCAACTTCATTTCTTTTACTGGCGCTCATACTTCCCACACCCAGAAAAACAAAGACAATTACAATAATGCCCAGAAAAATCTTAATAATCCAATTTCCTGTATTTTCACGCAGGTAACGCAGCATTCCTTTCTCCTTAACTCTTAGAATGAAATCAATATACAAAAAAACGTTCCATACTATCGTTTCATAACTCCCTGTGTCAACATATTAATCTTCATGATTTTATCTTTATTTATTTTTATTAAAATCATTTTTTTATTGACAGATTCCATGGTTTCATTTATACCTCTCAACACTTTTCTGTGGGGCTGTAGCTCAGCTGGGAGAGCGTACGGCTGGCAGCCGTAAGGTCAGGGGTTCGATCCCCCTCAGCTCCACCACATGGACAATTAAGCCGTTGCCTCTGCAACGGCTTTTTTTATTTTTACAGCCTGAAATTTCATTCTGCTAAATGAATTAAAATTTTTACATTTTTTTATTGACAGATCGACCAAGATCAGCTAAAACTCTGCATCTTCTGTGGGGCTGTAGCTCAGCTGGGAGAGCGTACGGCTGGCAGCCGTAAGGTCAGGGGTTCGATCCCCCTCAGCTCCACCACATGGACGAATAAGCCGTTGCCTTTGCAACGGCTTTTTTAGTTTTTACTCCCTAAATATTTACAACTCCAGATTTCATTGCAGCTATATCCTACCTTTCCTGCGGCTGAACCAAATCTTTTTTAACATTAAAACTTCGTGCGAAAGAGGTTGGCATCGTAAATCTGCGCAAATAAAGACCAACGCAATCTGGTACTCTTCTTGATCCACTCGAGTGTAAATCAATTACAATTTTTCACGACGAAAAAAGAGGTATGAGAGCTTCTGTTGTGTCTCTATTTACCTTTGGATGTTCTTTCAGCCTTTTTATGGAATTTGCTGACACGATATTTACCCTTGGCATTGCAACATCTGAACCTACCCGCTTTGGCTTATTGGGCCTTGCCGGATTCGCCAGAAGTCTTCTCAAAAAATTAACTCTTCAGGCCGTCAGACGGGATTTAATCCAATGACACACCCATCGTTCTTAAGTCAAAATCCAGCTCCATTTCATTAAAAACCTTTCCCGGTCGCCATTTACCGTTGAACTCCAATGTGGGTACGACCCAGTCCTCACCGCCGTTTACCCTGACAACTTCCATAACAACATTTTCAGGCTGGGATTCAATATCAATATATTGAAACTTAATATTGTTTTTCGTTAAATATTCAACAGTTTTAGTACAATGGGGGCACCAGTCTGCAGCATATACTTTCAGCATTTATATCTCCTCTTTTTAAAATACAATGCAGACCGGTGAATTCGAAAATTTCAAGGCCTGCATTGATGTCAATGGATGAATTAGAAGCTATTGTTTCACAAACCGGACCACAAAAACCTGTGAATTGCCTCGCCGGAATAACATATGGGCGGTATCACCTTTTTTTATTTTATTAAGTGCTTTGGTGTAATCATTTGGGTTTCCGATCTTTTGATGGTTTACCTCCACCAGAAGATCCCCTATCCTTACACCCGATTTTTCCGCAAGGGTACCGGGTTTTATCTGGGTAACAACCAGTCCATTGAGACCTGAAGGGTAGCCGAGTTGCTGCCCGATCCTATCATCCAGTGGTTTGAAGGTGAAACCGAAATCATCATGGGTTTTCATGGACTGTAGTCCTGAGTCAGCGACCTCATCCGGTCGTTTGCCCAGTGCTACTAAGAAGGTTTTCTCACCGCCCTCACGGATCAGTTTCACCTTAATTTTCTGGCCAACCTTGAGGTTGGCAATGGTCATGGTCAGATCCCTGGAGGAATCTATATTTTTCCCGTCTATACTGGTGATCACATCACCTTGGCGGATACCGGCCTCGTACGCTGGATTTTCCTCATAGGCTTTGGCCACATATACGCCCTGGCCTGGGTCAAGTTTGTAATATTCAGCCATCTCGTTACTGACATTCTGGATGGCAACCCCGAGCCATCCCCTGGAAACACTGTTAGATTCGGTGAGTTGTTCTATGATACCGGTAGCCATATCCGAGGGAATGGCAAAACCGATGCCCTGCCCGGATTTAATAATGGCCGTATTGATCCCGATAACTTCCCCCTCCAGGTTGAGAAGGGGGCCGCCGGAGTTGCCCGGGTTAATGGAGGCATCGGTCTGGATAAAATCATCATAGGGACCCGAACCGATGATTCTACCCTTGGCAGAAACAATTCCTGCTGTAACGGTCTGTTCAAGGCCGAAGGGTGATCCGATGGCCACAACCCAGGACCCAACGGCAGCATCTTGAGATGAGCCGAATTTTAACGGTTTGAGACCTTTGGCCTCTATTTTAATCAGGGCCAGATCGGTCATGGGATCCGTGCCGATAATTTTTGCATCATACTCTTTATTATCATGAAGAATTACCTTGATCTTATCTGCATCCTTGATCACATGATGGTTGGTAACAATAAATCCTTTCTTATCAATAATAAATCCGGAGCCCAGTGAACGCTCGGTCCGGCTTCTGGGCTGCTGTCGCAAATAGGGGGAGAGAAAATCTTCCATGCCCGGCCGATTTCCACCAAAGGGCGAACCGAAAAAATGCTGAAATACACGGCCCCCACCCTGGATGGTTTTCGTGGTCTGAATATTAACCACACCTGGCTTGGCCTGTTCAGCCAGGTTGGAAAAGCTGGCCGGCACCATGGGTACCGCAGCCTGACTCAGGGCCGGAACAACCGTTAGTCCGAGAATCACAATTACCATCAAAACTTTTTGTTTTATCTGTTTCATAAACAGTCTCCTTTGAGTTTAGTTGAATCATCTTCACTTACTTCAATGGTAATACAAAAAGATAATTTTTAAATGATCTAAAAATTACGATATGGTAATCTCATTGAGAACAGGGTCCCTCCGGCGCTGCGGTTCTCCACGGAGACCTGTCCCCCGTGCTGTTCTATGATGGTTTTGGCAAGGCTTAATCCCAATCCAGTGCCCGGTGTTGTTCTGGAGGACTCCGCCCTGAAAAACCGTTCAAATATTTTATCAAAAGAGTTCGGATCAATCCCAGGCCCTGTATCTGCAACCTGTATGGATACGGTTTGGTTATCAGACACCCTGTCAAGGACCACATGAACCAGACCTTTTTCAGGTGTATATTTCAGGGCATTATCAATGAGATTGGCAAAGGCCCGCTGGAGCATCGGGGCATCGGCAAGGATTTCAATCCCCCCTGTTACAGCGTTGGTAAATTCAATGCCTTTATCCTCAGCCACCGGTACAAAGAGATCGCATGCATCCCGCAGCATCTGGCTCAGATCAACCGGAGCAAAATCAAACTGGCATTCTCCGGCCTCTGCCCGGGAGATGACCAGCATGGTGTTGATCATGTCCATGAGGCGGTCGGATTCTTCTATGGTGTTGGCGGCCATGGCTTTATAAGTCTCAATCTCATCTGAATCCTCCTGAACCAGGGCCAGTTCGGCAAACCCTCTGATCCGTGTCAGGGGGCTTTTCAAATCATGGGCAATATTATCGCTCATCTCACGGATACTCTTGACCAGGACGGATATCCGGTCCAGCATCCGGTTGAAGGTGACGGCCAGAAGATCAAGTTCATCCTGGTTCCCCGATTCAGGCACCCTCTGTTCAAGGTTGGATCCGTTAATGGTATTGGCGGTATGGGTAATGGCCGCCATACCGGACAGGGCCTGCCTGGACAAAAACATGCCCGAGGCCCCTGAAAAGAGAATCACAAACCCCAGGGAGATTGAAAATATTTTTTTAAACCCGGATAAAAATTTGGAATGGGTATCCATAGCAAGACCGGTGTGAAGGATCACATTATGGGCCACAAAGGTATACATCATCCTGGCCTCCTGGTCATGGCCCTTGACCCGAACCGTTCTGAACACCGGCACCCTGTTTTGCATGAGGCGGTCTACGGATGTATCGTCGATGGATACGTCTTTCCAATAAGACATGTGAGAGGAGGCAAAGACTTCCCCGGTGGGATATAGGAGTCTGAAAAAAATCTGTTTTTCCCCGGCTGCCTGGGCCTCGATTACGGCCAGATTCTGGGCCCCCACCATTCCGTTGCGCCGGATGACCGTCCTGAAATATCCGGCCTTATCCATGAGTTCCTGGTCAATCTGGTCAATGATGGTCTGGGTGGCCAGAAAATAAAACAGACCGAACACCACACAGGATGAAATTGAAAAAATCCCCGCATACCAGACAGTGAGCCTGAAGGCTATGGTTCTGAAAAAATCAGGCACCCTCTGTTTTAAGGACATAGCCGGCCCCCCGCACGGTGTGGATGAGCTTGTCCGGATATCCCTTATCGATCTTATCCCTGAGTCTGCAGATCCGTGCCTCCACAACATTGGTCATAGGGTCAAAGTTGTAATTCCAGACATGCTCCATGATCATGGTCTTGGACACCACCCGTTCCCGGTTTCTAACCAGATATTCCAACAGGGAAAACTCCAGGGGTTGAAGATCAATAACATTTTCGCCCCTGAGTACCTGGCGTTTAACAATATCCACACAAAGATCCCCATAGGTCAGGGAAACCGGCTCAGTAACATTACCCGCCCTCCGGATCAGGGCCTGGACACGGGCCAGGAGTTCAGAAAAAGAAAAGGGTTTGGTCAGGTAGTCGTCGGCCCCGGCCTCCAGGCCTTTTACCCTGTCCCCTACCCTGTCCCTGGCACTGAGCACAATCACGGGGGTATTTTTTCCCCTGGCCCGTAATTGTTGGATCAAAGTAAATCCGTCCATTTCCGGCAGCATGATATCAATAATCAGGGTGTCGTATTCTGCACCCAAGGCAAATTCAAGGCCCTGGGTCCCTGTGGACGCAAGATCCACGGCAAAGCCCGAAGATCTAAGCCCTTTTTCAACAAAAGAGGCTATTTTTTCATCATCTTCAACTAAAAGGAGTCTCATTTTTATTCCCCGATAATTTTAACCAGTACCCGTTTTCTCCGGCGGCCGTCAAATTCCCCGTAAAATATCTGCTCCCAGGTACCAAAATCAAGGCGGCCTCCGGTCACGGCAACCACCACTTCCCGTCCCATGATCTGCCGCTTCATATGGGCATCTGCATTATCCTCCCCAACATTGTGCCGGTACTGGCCTACAGGCTCATGGGGGGCCAACTTTTCAAGCCAGGCATCATAATCGTGGTGAAGGCCTGCCTCATCATCATTGATAAATACAGAGGCTGTGATATGCATGGCATTGCAGAGCAGGAGCCCGTTTTGAATTCCGCTTTCCCGGATGCAGTTTTCAATTTCAGTGGTGATATTGATAAATGCACGCCTGGATGGCACTTCAAACCAGAGTTCCTTTCTATAGTGTTTCATGGGACATCCTTAGATAAAGTTCTTGTCATTTGACGTAGATTTGCGCCGATATTAGTATATCCCTGCACACTTAATCAATATTGATTTGATTTTTTTTCTATGAACCGGTATTCTCGGTCCTCATTTTATAACTTATGAAGATTTTAATTATGTCTGTATTAATCAGCGTTACCAATATATCAAAATCCTACGGGGATGACACCTTGTTTTCCCAATTAAGTTTTGATGTCAAATCTGGAGAAAAACTCGGGCTTATCGGCATGAACGGCTCGGGCAAATCGACCCTGCTCAAAATTATTTCCGGCATGACCCTGCCCGATGAAGGGGAATTGAGTGTAAAACAGGGAGAACATCTGGTTTACCTGACCCAGGAAGACCAATTTGATCCTGACCTTACCGTGGAAGAGGTACTTTACCAGAGCCTTGAATCCCTTACCATTGATGATAAAGAGCAGCATCGCCGGGTCAGCCGGGCCCTTGGAAACGGTGGATTTACAGATGCAAGTGTAAAAACTAATGAGTTGTCAGGTGGATGGCGCAAACGGCTGGCCATTACCCGGGCCCTATGCATGCAGCCCAATCTCCTGCTTCTTGATGAACCTACCAACCATCTGGATATCACCGGTATACTCTGGCTTGAAAAGGTACTGCAGTCAGCCCGGTTTTCTTTTGTCCTGGTCAGCCATGACCGGACCTTCCTAGAAAATGTATGCTCCCATACCATGGAAATCGGCTCTTGTTACCAAGGCGGTTATTTTAAAATCCAGGGCAGGTATAAGACATTTGAACAGGAACGGGAAAAATATCTTGACGCCCAGATGAAAAAACAGGCATCACTGGCCTCAAAAATGCGGCGTGAAGATGAATGGCTCCGCCAGGGAGCCAAAGCCCGGACAACAAAAGCAAAATACCGCATCGACCAGGCCGGCACCCTGAGAAATGAACTGGCTGCCATTAAACATCGGAACCTGCAAACCGCCAAAGTTGACATCGATTTTTCAGGCACAGGCCGCCAGACCCGGAAATTGCTCCGGGTCCACAATCTGGGCAAGGCATTTGACGGCACACCCTTGTTTTCAAACATTACATTTGAACTGGGCCCTGGATTCTGCCTGGGGGTGGTCGGTGAAAACGGCAGCGGCAAATCCACATTTTTATCCATACTGGAACAGACCATGGAACCTGACCAGGGTACGGTGAAATGGGCGGAAAACCTTAAGATTGCAGTATTTGACCAGAACCGGACCCGACTTGATCCTGAACTCACCCTCCGGGAGGCCCTGAACCCGGCAGGCGGGGATTCGATACTTTTCAAAGACCGGTCCATCCATGTGGTCACCTGGGCCAAACGGTTTCTGTTCATGCCCGACCAGCTTGACATGCCGGTAAAAAGATTGTCAGGCGGAGAAAAAGCCAGAATCATCCTGGCCGACCTTATGCGGCAGCCCTGTGATATCCTTCTTCTGGACGAACCCACCAATGACCTGGATATTTTGTCTTTGGAGGTGCTTGAAAGTTCCATACAAGACTTCCCGGGTGCAGTGATCATCGTTTCCCATGACCGCTACCTCATGGACAATGTCTGCCATCGCATGCTCTTTCTGGAGAAAAATACCGCACCGGCCTTTTACAAAGATTTCAGCCAGATTCTAAAAGCCAAAGCAGCCAATGAGGCCTCCCAAAAAGAATCACTCCCCACGGTTGAAAAAAAACCTGTAAGAAAAAAAACAAAAGCCAAACCAGCCCTTTCCTATAAAGATAAATTTGAACTGGAACACATTGAAGATAATATTCTGAAGGCTGAAGAGACAGCAGCCGATCTGACCCTGAAAGTTCAGGCTCCCGAAGTAATTAAGGATACGGCCCTTCTAACGGATATCTGTGCCCAACTGGAACAGGCCGAGTCAAAGGTTCAAAAGTTATACGCGAGATGGGAAGAGCTTGAAGATAAAAAGGCTGGGTTAGAGGAAAACAAATAGGGCGGCCAGAAGAGCATTACCCCGTGTCCGGATTTCCCATATAGTCCACCAGCTTACCTGTGGTATGGCGAAGGCGCTGGCTTATGAGTTTTGATATTTTCCACAGCAGCTGGACCCCCAGTTTGGGGTCATCTTCAGTCAGCCGGATCAAATGCTCTTCCCGCATAAAAAAAATGATGGTCTCTTTTGCGGCGACTCCTGACGCTGATCTGGGTTCACCGTCAATGAGGGCCATCTCTCCAAACGTCTGGGAACTGGTCAAGGTGGCAACCCTTGTATTTTCCTTGATGATATCAATGGCGCCCTTGACGATGATGCCCAGACTCTTATCCATTTCCCCCTCTTTAAACACAATGGCGCCGGGTTTGGCCATGACCGGATCTATATACAAACAGATTTTCTTGATATGATTCCAGGAAAACTCTTTGGCCCATTTTGTCTTTTCCAGGATCTGGGCATATCTGGCATATTTTTCAGCGTTGAGTTTTTGTTGGGAGTCGGGTTTCATGGCTTGTACCTCAAGGGTTGATTTACCCTAATTCTAAGTTCTTCCTAATTAGATGTCAATGCACAAGACAGGATGTCAGTTCAGATCGATGAGGAGAAAGCCTTGTTAAGGGTATAAAATTCTGAAAACCCAAAAGACGGCCATGGCCTGTACCATCTCTGGCAGAGCACAGGCCCGAGAGCTGTTAATCACTCTTTTATAATAAATTCGTCCAATTTTTCAAATAATTCTTCAGGCCATTCTTCAGCGGTCAAAAAAGTTTCTCTTTCTTCCGGAGTAAGGGATTCCCGGATGGCAGGAGGAAGGCTTTCAAAGGCAAATTTTCTCTCTTTCAGGTTTTTTTTATCCATATTTTTTCTCTTTTTTATGCAATTGGGTTTACGTATATAATCTTGAAATCAGGGCGGTAACGGCAGTTTCCACCCGTAAAATTCTGGGACCAATGGTATAGGGAACAAATCCTAAGGCTGCCAGGGTGTCAACTTCCTGATCAATAAAGCCCCCTTCAGGACCTATGAGCAGAATCGCTTCTTTATTTACACCAGCCGGACAGACTTGTGAAGTCTTTGGATGGGCCAGTATCCGGATTTTATTTTTTGCAAGCTCCGGCAGTTCTTCTTTTACAAAAGCGGTAAAATACCGTTTCAGGTGAATAACAGGCATCATCGTGTCCTTAGCCTGGGATAGGCCAAGCTTCAGGTGGCGTTCCATTCGCTCCATCTCCAGAAGGTCGCTGAGCCAAAAACTCTTTTCCACCCGCCATGAGTTGATCAGGTAGATCTCCTTTACGCCCAGACTTGTGACGGACTGAAGGATGCGCTTGAGCATCTTCGGCCTGGGCAGTGCCAAGACCAGGGCCAGGGGAAGAGGTGCCGGCGGAGCCAGGTTCAGGTCCACCTCCATCTCAAATCCGTTCCGGGTTATGGATGTGACCCTGCCGGTGCCCGTATTCCCGTTGATTTTTCCACAGGCCAGGGTTGAACCTTCCCGGGCCCGGATGATTTTTTTAACGTGCATGAACCGTTCACCAGTGACGGCCACCCGATTTGGTTCAGTGAAATCAGATTCCTCCAGCAGCACCAGGTTCATTTAAAAGGTGACCACTTCAGGATATTGGACCATTTCCTTAAACTTTATGATCCAATCCCTGCCGCCGGTAAGCCGTGCCAGTTCTTCAGCCAGGTGAACCGGGTCAACTCCCTTTTGCCGGCCCAGACCCTGGAGGCAGGAGGGGCAGTTGGTCAGAATTTTTGTCCCCTTCACAACACCAGCGTTTACCCCGTTTCCATTTATAGCGCTCTCATTGATTTTGGCCAGGGCATCCTGCTTGCGCAGGAACATGGCATGGCTGATGTCCGGACGGGACAGGGCCAGGGTGCCGGCTTCGGAGCAGCAATAGGGAACAGGAGTGATATCCATACCAGCTGTTGCCAGAATCGCTTCGGCCTTTTCCTTCAAAGAATCATGGCAGGGGGCATGGTAGAGATAATGGCCTGATTCCCCAAGTTCAAGCCCATGTTCCAGCAGGTATCCCGAAATATCCCTTATATCCGCATCAAACACATCCCGGGCCCCAAGATCGGAAAGGGATTCCATACAGGTGCCACAGGAGACGATGCAGGCTGAAAAATCAAGATCATTGAACATATCCCGGATCTGGGTCAGGATAATAATATTTTCCAGGAAAACCTTATCAAATTCCTTTTTCCGGGCATTAACTTTGAGCGGATACCCACAGCAAAGATAAGGCGGTGGCAGAACCACCCGGTGCCCCTGGTTCAGGAGAAGAAAAATAGATGCCATGGAAACTCTGGAAAACATCCGCTCACTGCCGCATCCGGGAAAATAAAATACCGTGGATAAAGGGTCGCCCACAGGCTCAAGCAGTACAGCCTGGTTGTGTCCGGCCCTGGGCAGGTGGGTCCTGAGGGTGGAGAGCCCGGTCCTGGACACTGGGGTCCTGAGCAGCTGAAACGGGCGGGTTTCTTTCAAGGGGAGGATCATGGACAGCGGTTTACTCAGTTTCACCCCGGTGCGCTGGGCCATACCTCCGGCCGTAAGCAACCCGGCCCTCATGGCACGATTCAGAATTTCGTCTTTTGTGCCCAGGTATTTAAGGGTCATCCTTGTGGACAATGGGGTATGTTTAAATTTCATCTTTTTAAGGATGTCACGCTCTTGGATGGAGATGATGCCTGAATCAATATTCACCGGGCACTTGATAAAGCAGCGATGGCAGATGGTGCAATGGTCGGCAATCTGTTCAAGGTTTTTCAGGACTTTAAAGCCCGTGGACTGGGTACGCTGGGCAATATAAAGCAGGGCTTCGATGAGGGCACCCACTGCCAAATTTTTGTTTCTGGGGTGAAAAAACATGTTTTTAGCCGGAAAAAATACCGGGCACTCGGGCTTGCACTTTCCGCATCGAACACAATTGGCAATGTTTGAAGCCAGGTCAGATAAGGAGCCGTGCTTCAGAATTCGTGCTTCAAGCTCCAGCAGGTTAAAGGAGGGGGTGAACACTCGGGACAATACATCTTCCTCCTTGAGTTTGCCCGGGTTCATGATGCCTTGGGGGTCTATTTTTTCCCGATACCGGGTAAATTCGGCCACCTGTTCCGGATCAAGGTATTTGAATTTGGTCACACCGATCCCATGCTCTCCGGAGACCACACCATTGAGGGCCACGGCCTTGGCCATGACCTTGTCTGCGGCCATATTGGCCCGCTCCATCATTTCCCGGTCATTGGAAAGTACCGGTATATTTACATGAACATTTCCGTCCCCGGCGTGCATGTGGGTGGCAATGACAATGAGACGGCCGCTGGTGATCTTGAATATCCTGTCTACATTTTCCAGGATCAGGCTGTATCCCCTCAGCCTTTCTTGAACCTCGGCATAAAAATTTTTTGAATGGATGGCACGTTCCAAGGCATCCCGTGAGGCCATGTCCAGTTTTTTCCGGGTGGCATAGGCAAGATCTTTGATCCTGCCTATTTTCTGGGTCAGCCACTGGGGATCGGATAATGGGATGGCAGTACCCAGGTAGGCAACGATATCATGAATGATCCGGGTCTGGTTGTATTTTTTTTCGTCAAGGTTGGTGTCATCAACAAATTTGACAAAATCCGCCAGGCTGTCTATGGGCAGAACAATGTCCTCATTAAGCTTGAAGGCATTGGTATGGGCAGCAATGGCCCCCAGCCGTTTTCTGTCCTCCCAAAACCGCTTGGCCTCTGCCTCGTCCTTGGCAATGGTAAACCCGGTTTTATCATAGGGTTCCAGAATATTTTCCAGAGTCCCCATGCCCTGTTCCAGTGCCTGGGACCCATTGGCAACCATATCGATGAGAAGTACGGCCTTAAGCCGGTCCCCAACCGATTTTTTAGTTTTATACTTTATGGCCTTGATGTATTCTTCGTCAAAATGCTCCAGGGCAATGAGGGCGGGTTCCCCATTGTCAAACCGGCTGCAGATCTCTGTAATCACCTGGCCGGCCTCGGTCATGTCATTGCCGAAAAATTCTATGCAGCAGGTCTTCTTATTATCAAATTCAGGGTAAAGGATAAACTCGGCCCAGGTAATGATGCCGTCGCATCCCTCTTTTTGTATCCCTGGCAGGCCCTTGAGGGTCTTATTGGTGACATCCTTGCCCAGCCCTTTTTTTCGAACATCTTCACTGGAGAGGCAAATTGTGTCCCGGACCCGCCCCTGGGCATCGGCGATTTCAAAAACCACCTCGTCTCCGGGCAGAATTTTACGTAAGGGATGGTCTTGCCGGGTTACCCCATAGGACTCGCCGTCAGGCATGGTGATCCGATAGGCCAAAACATTATCAATGGCCGTGCCGTACAGGACCGCGGTTTTCCCGCCGGCATTTTCAGCCAGATTTCCACCGATGGTGCAGGCCCAGGCAGAGGTAGGATCTGTGGCAAAAATTAATCCTTGAGCCTTGGCCGCATCTTTGGCATCCTGGGTAATAACACCAGCCTCCACAGCCATGGTCCAATAGGGAAGTCCCTGGGCATTTTTCCTCTGCTCCACCGGAAATATGGTATTCAACTTTTCCGTGTTGATCATCACGCAGTCGGGAGTGAGCGGGGTGGCCCCGCCGGTGAGCCCTGTTCCGGCACCCCTGGGAATGATACCGTAGCCCAGTTTTTTAATCTTTTTCATGATCCCCGGTACCTGGGATTCCAGATCCGGCCGGAGTACGGCCAGGGGAGCAAATCTTCTCCAGTCGGTGGCATCAGTGGCATGGGCCGTGATATTAAAGGGGTCAAAATAGACATTATTTTTCCCGATCACAGGCCCCAGGCGCCGTCTCACCCTGCCCTGGTCGGTCTCAACGGACTGAATCTGTTTTCCAAGAGCTTTCAAGGCCTTTTTACAGGTATCCAGAACCAGCTGCACCTCTTCATGACGGGCATGAGCCTGGATTATTCCCAGGTCATTTTCAAACTCGGCAAAGAGCTTTCGGCGCAACAGGGGATGCTCAACAAGTTCCTGGAACAAAAAGGCGTTCCTCTGGATGATAAAAAGATCGCCCATGAACCGGTGCAAAAGACGGGAGGATCTACCGGTCCCCGTCATTGCGTCAAGGGATCGGATGGTCTCAAGGGTTTTAGATCCGAAAAGATGATCTATGATCTGGTCGTCATCAGCTGAAGTATAATTGTAAGGAATCTTTCTTTTTGGATCTATCATGTCCTGGGATCATTTTCTATAATTCAAAGGTGGTCATAGTGACCACAAGGTTCAGATCTATTATCTCCTCCACCACCTCGGGCGGTACAGGGGTATCGGTTTCCAGAAATATGATGTTTCTCTGGCCGTCTTCTTCCCGGCCCACCATCATCCTGGAGATATTGATATTGTGTTCCCCCAGCTTGACTCCGATGGAGCCGATGGAGCCGGGCTTGTCCACATTGTGGATCAGCCCCAGGTGACCTTCGGGAATCATTTCCAAGCGGAATTTGTTAATCCGGACGATCCTGGCATCATCCTTGCCGAAAATGGTGCCCTCAAGGATATTGGTCTGGGACTCTGTGGTCACGGTCATCCGGATGAGATTTAAAAAGTTGCCTGCTTCCCTTGAGGTGGATTCTGTGATTTTTATTCCAATATCATTGGCCAGAGAGATGGCATTCACTGAATTCACCGAATATTTGACAAACTCCGCAAGCATCCCTTTCACGGCATTGATGGTCACGGGCTTGAGATCCAGATCCGGAAACTTGCCGATGTATTCGATGTCCACCTGGGTAATCCCGCCCGGGGTAATCTGGGCCTGCATTTTACCCATTTTCTCGGCCAGGTAGAGAAAGGGCCGCAACTGCTTGAGAACCTCTCCTGTCACCGAGGGGACGTTCACGGCATTGATTATTGTATCTTCCAGGAGATAGGCGATGATCTGGTTGGCTGCGGCCACAGCTACATTGGACTGGGCTTCCATGGTGGAAGCACCCAGATGAGGGGTGGCAATGACCTGATCCAGTTCAAGCAGGGGATGTTCTCCCGGAGGTTCCGTGGAAAAAACGTCCAGGGCAGCTCCTTCTACCTTGCCGGATACAATGGCCTGGTACAGGGCATTCTCGTTTACAATCCCCCCCCTGGCACAATTGATGATCATCACCCCGTCTTTCATCTTTTCAAAGGCATCCACATCCAGCAGGTCAATGGTGGAATCCATTTTAGGAACATGAACAGTGATATAGTCGGCCCTCCGGTACAGCTCCTCTACGCCCACATACTCAAACCCGGCCTTCTGGATGTGCTCCGAGGAAATATTGGGATCAAAGACAATTACCTTCATCTTCAGGCCCTTTCCCAATCCGGCTACGATGGAACCGATATTGCCGAATCCGATCACCCCCAGTATTTTATTGGAAATTTCACGGCCCTGGAGATGTTTTTTGTCCCAGCGCCCCGCTTTCAAAGAGGCTGTTCCCCTGGGGATATTCCGGCTCAGGGCCATGAGCATGGCAATGGCATGTTCCGCCGTGGTCACGGTGTTGCCCCCCGGGGTGTTCATAACGGCCACCCCTTTTTTGGTGGCCTCGTCAATGTCCACATTGTCCAGGCCGATACCGGCCCGGGCTACCACTTTGAGATTACCTGCGGCCTCAAGTACCTCCCGGTTTACCTGAGTGGAGGACCGGACGGCCAGTGCATCGTAGTCAGGAATGATTTTGATCAGCTCCTCCTGGGATAGCTCAGTGCGCACATCCACCTCAATGCCGTCCCGGTTTCTGAAAACCTCAATCCCCGCCTCACTCATTTTGTCACTGACCAGAACTTTCATGATATTTTCTCCTTTTCAAAGGATTCCATGAACTCCACCAGAGCGTACATGCTTTCCATGGTGGCGGCATTATAGATGGATGCCCGGCACCCGCCCACAGACCTGTGGCCCTTGAGCCCGCCTAATCCATGTTCAGTTGCCCGCTGGATAAATTCCTTTTCAAGGTCTTCGTCAGGGAGGCGGAATGTCACGTTCATCAGGGACCTGGAGTATTTTTCAGCCGTTGTTCTAAAAAATTGAGAACCATCGATAAAGTCATAGAGGATATCCGCCTTCTGGATGTTGTATTCCTCCATCTGTTCCAGTCCGCCCATCTCTTCTTCGATCCATTTGAGAACCAGGCCGATGGTATAAATTCCGAAACAGGGCGGGGTATTATACATGGAGTTTTTGTCGGCATAAGTTTTGTAGGCCAGCATGGAAGGCAGCCCCTGGTTGGCAGTTTCCAGAAAATTTTTCCGAATGATCACCATGCAGCATCCCGAGGGGCCCAGATTCTTCTGGGCACCGGCATAAATCATGCCGAATTTTTCCACGGGCAGAACCCGGGAAAATATGTCCGAAGACATATCACAGACAATTGGCACCCCTTTTGTGTCTGGAAACTCATAGAACTGGGTCCCTTTAATAGTGTTGTTTGAGGTGAGGTGAACAAACCGGGCATCAGCATTAAATGGTATATCTTTGGGAATATAGGAAAAATCCTTGTCTTCACTGGAGGCCACCACATTGGCGGTTCTGCCCTGGATTTGCACCTCTTTTATGGCCTTGGCGGACCAGGTGCCGGTGTTTACAAAATCGGCAGACTCACCCTGACCCAAAAAATTCATGGGAATCATGGCAAACTGCATGGAAGCCCCGCCCTGGATGAAAAGGACATCGTAATCGTCTCCCAGATTCAGCAGACGCTTGGCCCTGAGCACTGCATCATCAATAACCGCATCAAAATAGGGAGACCTGTGACTTATTTCCGTCACCGACATGCCGGAATTCTTAAAATTTAGAAATTCACCCTGAATTTCCTCCAGAACAGGCAGGGGTAATGCAGCGGGACCGGCATTGAAATTGTAAATTCTCTGATCTGTCATCTTAAGTTCCTTTTCAATTAAAGGGTTATGAATTATGTTCACGGGTCTTATGAAATTCAATCCCGGGCCATTCTTCCATGGCAAACCCCAGCTGATATTCGCTGGTGGTTAAAAAGGTCAACCGACCTTCGGCATCCCGGGTCAGACTGGCCTCTTTTTTCCGGGTAAAGTCTTTTAATAGTAGTTCATCTTCACTGGTGACCCACCGGGCCACAGAAAGATCAATGGACTCGTGACCGGCATTGACATTGTATTCTGCCTTAAGCCGAGCCATGGTGACATCAAACTGAAGCACACCCACGGCCCCGATGATGTGCATGTTTCCGCTCAGGGGCCGGAACACCTGAATGGTCCCTTCTTCGGCCAGCTGGGTCAGCCCTTTGGTCAGGGCTTTGGCCTTCAGGGGATCACGCAGCAGAACCCGCCTGAAATGTTCCGGCGCAAAATTAGGAATCCCTAAAAATTTCAAGGGTTCCTTGGTGGTAAAGGTATCTCCGATTTTAATGGTTCCATGGTTATGGATACCGATGATATCTCCAGGAAAGGCTTCTTCGACATTAGACCGCTCCTGGGCCATAAAAATGGTGGCATTGGCTATTTTCACATCCTTGCCGATGCGGTGGTGCCTAACCTTCATCCCCTTGGTAAACTTGCCCGAACAAATCCTGAAAAAAGCAATCCGATCCCGATGTTCGGGATCCATATTGGCCTGAATCTTAAAGGTAAATCCCGAAAAGGCCTTTTCTCGTGGGTCCACATCCCTGGAGGCGGTTGGCCGGATACCGGGCTTGGGTGCAATTTTAACAAAGGCATCCAGCATCTCTTTGACCCCAAAATTATTAATGGCAGACCCGAAAAACACCGGGGTCTGGGTGCCGTTGAGATAGAGCTCCAGATCAAAGGGTTCGGCTGCAACTGAAATTAGTTCCACATCCTCCCGGAGCTGGGCGGCCTGGGAATCTCCGATGAGCTCATCTAACTGTGGATCATCCAGTTCCTGGATACGTACCCCGTCATCATCCTTGGGGGTATATCCGGCGGAAAAAAGGCCCAATTCCTGTTTTTCCAGGTTATAGACCCCCTTGAACCGCTTGCCCATTCCGATGGGCCAGGTCAGGGGGACGCATTCAATCTGGAGTTTATCTTCAATATCCTGGAAAATATCCAGAGGTTCCATGCCTTCCCGGTCAAGTTTATTGATAAAGGTGATGATGGGGGTGTTGCGCATGCGGCAAACCTCCATGAGTTTCCGGGTCTGGGGCTCAACCCCTTTGGCGGAGTCAATGATCATGACGGCACAGTCCACGGCCGTAAGAACCCGGTAGGTATCTTCGGAAAAATCCTTATGCCCGGGAGTATCCAAAAGATTGATCTCATAGTCCTTATAATTAAACTTCATCACGGAGGAGGAGACGGAAATTCCCCTTTCCTGCTCAATGGTTAAAAAATCGGAGGTGGCGGCCCTGGACACTTTTCTGGATTTTACGGCACCGGCCTGCTGTATCGCACCGCCAAAGAGCAGCAGTTTTTCGGTTAGAGTGGTCTTACCCGCATCGGGATGGGAAATGATACCAAAGGTTCTGCGCTTTTCAATCTGAGGTATCAGTGATTTATCTATCGGTTTTTCAGTTTCTGTATTCAGGGTCTTAGCTCCCATGGAAATGACATCCTTGTGATCTGTAAATTAAGAGTGGAAATTTAACAATATTTTAGAGGGGAATCAACCCTTTAAACTGTTTTCAAACAGATGAAACAATAAAATTGAATTATAGCAAAACAGATAGGGTTTAGGTTTCCCGCAAAAATTGAGATGAAAAAAAATACAACACCCAAAAATTGTTTTTAAATCAGAGTGAAAAATGAAATGACTAATTTCGGTTCTTTGGCTGGCTTTTGACAATTTTTATGATTCATCAATACCCTTAAATCACAATTCAGGGTTATTTTGACCGTCATTATTACCATAGATCATCTGACTTTAGAATACCTGTCAACGTAATGCTGAAACTGGCTATTTCTTAATTTCACCCGTAATGGTGTTGGCCCCGTAGCCCAGATGGGTGAGCATGGCATTGGCAATCCTCCGTTCAGATGCGGTTGTGTTGTAATCATGGCTCTGGGTCAACCCGTTTGCAATGTGCCGGATCAGATCCGCCAGCAACTCTCCCCAGGCTTCCCTTTCGTCGATATCAAAGTTGGATGCCTCTTCCCACATGCCCAGCAGCATTGACACCTGGATATCCTTGTTTCCGATCCACACCCGGAGCATCTCCATGGCATTGGCATCATCTTTTATCCCTTCGGGTACCGGCAGTTCATTCATATGATTTTCCTATTTATTAAAATTTATCTGATAACTCATTGATGGATACTATAATTTGAATCCGGTTAAATTCAAGGTGCAATCTATCCGGCGGGGCTGTTTTCTAATAGTGATTCATTATCGATTCGGTACAAGCTCTCATAACGCCCCTATTATGAGAGTGTGTCCAGAAGATAACACTGCCAAGCATCCCAATGTATAACCTTGAAAATTCAGGCAGTTTGATGTAATATCTGCTCCGTGAAAAATATATTATTCAAGTACCGCCATTTCCTATTCTTTGCAATGGTAGCCATCATTACTGCAATTGGCTACCAGACCATCCTGCCCAGGGACACCCTGCCTGATATTTCAGGCCCGGCCCTGGTCCTGTCCGATGAAGAACTGGCATGGATTAAGGCCAACCCCATTGTCACCGTAGGGGTAGATCTGGATTTTGCGCCCATTGAAGATATGGATAAGGACGGTAATTATATCGGCGTGACAGCTGATTTTTTATCCCTGGTCTCTGAAAAAACCGGACTTAAATTTGAATTTGACCATGAACACTCCTGGGCGGAAAGCCTTGAGCGGATCAAAGAAGGAAAAAACCAGATGTTAGGTGCTGCGGTGGCTTCTGACCAGCGCAGGGTGTTCATGGATTTTACAGAACCCTATGCCTGGCTCTCCGGGGTAATCATTGTACCCAAAACAGTTACCGAACCCATGTCCCTTGAGAAACTCACGGGTATGAAGGTAACGGTGGTGCATAATTATGTATGGAAAGATTATCTGGAAACCCATCATCCCGACCTGGTGATTAACCCGGCCCAGGACATCGAGGCCGCTTTGAAAAAAGTATCCTTTGGCATGGCCGATGCCATGGTGGGATACATGGCCACAGCATCACATCATATTGAACGATTGGGCATCTCAAACCTTAAAATATCGGGTGAGACCGTATCTGTTCTGAATATTTCTTTTGCCGTGAGCAAAAAGACCCCCCAACTGAGGCAGATACTAAACAAGGTACTGGCCCAGACCACTGAAATTCAAAAAAAGGAAATCCTCCGCAAGTGGATCAGCCTGGAGTTCACCAAAGACAATTATTTCAGATGGCTGGCCAGGATTCTTTTTCCCGGAGTTGCACTTGTGCTGCTGGGTCTTATCGGAACCATCATCTGGAACCGGTCCCTCCAGCGTCAAGTTACCCAGCGCACCGAAAAACTAAACCAGGAACTCGTCCAGCGGACCCATATGGAGCGGGCCCTCAGGGAGAGCGAAGAAAAATACAGGAGTATTTTCAGAAATATCCAGGACGTCTATTATGAAATACAACCCCGGGGCCGTATCATTGAAATCAGCCCGTCGGTGAAGAAGGTCTTTGGATATGACCGGGAGTTTTTGCTCAATGAATCCATGTCCAGGATGTTTGCCGATTCCGAAGAGTTCAGCAGAATGCTTGAAACCGCAGCCAGGGAACAGCGCCTGGATGATCACGGGACCGTCCTGGTCTGCCCGGATGGCAAACGGCTCAACGGGTCAATGAACGCGGTGATGATCAGGAACAGCAAGGGTATCCCGGTTAAAATTGTCGGCTCCATTCACAATATAACTGAACGGGTTAAGGCTCAAAAAGCCCTAAGGTCAGCCTACATAGAACTGGAAAAACGGGTCAGGGAACGTACGGCGGAGTTGAGAAACACCAATAAAGAATTGAACAAGGCCAAAGAGACTGCCGATGCAGCCACCCGGGCCAAAAGTAATTTTTTGGCCAATATGAGCCATGAAATCCGGACCCCCCTTTCCGGAGTCATCTCGGCTTCAGAACTGGTCATGCACGAAGAACCCCCAAAAAAAATCGCACGGTATATCAATATCATCCGAGGTTCTGGGCATGCGCTTTTGGGGGTTATTGACGATATCCTCGATTTCTCTAAAATCGAGGCTGGAAAACTTGATATCGAAATTCATACCTTTCATCTGGATCAGCTCATTGCCCGGGTCACCAATCTTTTTAAACAAAAAATTGCAGAAAAGGGAATTATCCTTAGGGTGAAAGTCGCCCAGGATACCCCTGCCCATCTCAAAGGAGATTCCTTCAGGATTCAGCAAATCCTGACCAATCTTCTGGGCAATGCCGTTAAATTCACGGACAGGGGCGGCCGGATCAGCCTTAAAGTATCCGGCCATCCATGTGCGCATAAGGATAACCGGGTGTTCATGGAATTTGAAGTGGATGACTCAGGCATCGGCATCAGCCCCGAGCACCAGGATCTGCTGTTCAAACCCTTTTCCCAGATTGACGCGTCCACCACCCGAAAATACGGGGGATCCGGCCTTGGGTTAAGTATTTGTGGCCAGTTGGTGGAAATGATGGAAGGCACCATTACAGTGGAAAGCGAGCCTAAAAAAGGGAGTCGATTTCTGTTTACCATTCCCCTGGAACGGTGGACAGACCCAAACCAGGCGCAAGATATTTGTGTACCTGACCTGTCCGCCTCTTTGTCGGGTTACAAAAAGAAGCTTACAGGCAAACGGATACTCGTGGCTGAGGATACTCCCACCAACCAGGAAATTATCCAGGCCGTGCTGGATCTGGCCGGGATACATACCACCCTGGTGGATACCGGGCTAAAGGCTGTTGACGCAGTGGATAAAAAAAGGTTCCATGCCGTTCTCATGGACCTTCAGATGCCTGAAATGGACGGGTTTGAGGCCACAAAAACAATCCGTTTACGTCATAACAAATCAGATCTCCCCATTATTGCCATGACTGCCCATACCTTGAAGGAGGACGAAGGTAAATGCATGGCAGCCGGCATGAATGCCTATATTTCAAAGCCGGTAAACCAGAACAAATTATTCAAGACCCTGATCCGCCTGATTCGGGAGACGGACTCAGGCTGGGAAAGGCCTGGCACCATTAATATGACCAATGCCAACACAAAATTCATCTTCCCTGACCACCTGCCCAAACAGGTACCGGGCATTGAACTCGAAAGGGCCATTCGGGCCCTGGGTGTCACCTCCGCGGCTTTTATGAGTATCCTAAACACCTTTTTCAGGAACCATGAAGGGACGATCAATGATATTGAAACCGCCTGGGAAGCCGGGGGCAGGGAAAAAGTCATTACCCTGGCCCACAGCTTAAAAGGCAGTGCTGCAGGCATTGGCGCCTTCGAGGTTCACAGCCTGGCAAAAGACCTGGAAACTTTATGTAAAGCCGAGTTACTTCTGCCCCCCATAAAAGAAACCGGGCTGGACGTTCTGGAAAACGGACTGACCATAGTTCTGGCCTCCATAAAGGCTTTGGTACCCAACAGTTCATCAAAAACCCATCAATTTGCTCAAACGGATATTAATCAGACCATGACCCTTCTTTCCAGGCTGGAAAAGGCCCTGGAATTTCCGGAACTCACCGAGCTTGAAGTTCTATGCGCAGACCTGGAAACGGTTTGTAACCATGCGAAAACCGATGAAATAAAAGCACATATAGCCGCCCATGACCATGATTTGGCCCGGCAGAGTGTGACTAAATTGCAATCCATACTAAACAGGCGTGACTGATGAACGATCTGATAATGATAGTTGACGACACTCCCACCAATATTGACATCCTTGCCAATACCCTCAAGGATCAGTACCGGTTGACCATTGCCAAAAGCGGACATACTGCATTGAAGCGAATTGAACAGCAGCTTCCGGATCTCATTCTTCTGGATGTTGTCATGCCTGGGATGGACGGTTACGAAGTCTGCCGCAGGCTCAAGGCCACCGCCCGAACCCAGGACATTCCCATAATTTTTATCACAGCCATGGAGGATGCCGAGCACAAAAGCCAAGGATTTGAAGCCGGGGCAGTGGACTATATCATCCGCCCCTTCCACTCTTCGGAGGTTCTGGCCAGGGTGCAGACCCACCTGACCCTAAGACGGATGCATCTGGCACTGGATGAAAAAAACCGAATCATTAAACGTGCCCTGGCGGAAAAAAGCCGGCAATTGGATGCGCTGATATCCAATCTTCCGGGCATGGTATTTCATTCCAGATTTGAGGGGAATACCTGGCAGATGGAATTTGTCAGTGACGGGTGTACCCGGCTGACCGGATTCAACACCGAGCACTTTACCGAGCATACCGGATCACATTATAGCTTATTGGCTGATCCCACTGACCAAAATAGGATTAGCAGAGAACTTGATGAAACCCTTGAAAAAAAGGAACCCTTTGAAATCCTTTACCGGATCAATACAGCATCCGGACATGAAAAATGGGTACTGGAACACGGAGTCGGCGTGTATGACAGATCCGGGAACCTTCTGGGCACAGAAGGGGTCATTTCCGATGTCACGGATAAACAACATGCCTCTTTGGCACTGGTTCGGGAAAACCAGGAGTTAAAATCCAAAATAATGCACAGGGACCGGTTCGGAGGCATTGTGGGCATATCCCCTCCCATGCAGAAAGTCTATGACCTTATCACAAAAGCAGCCGCCTGTGACGATTGTGTCATCGTATACGGCCCCTCAGGCACTGGCAAGGAGCTGGTGGCCAAGGCCATCCACAAAAACAGCAATAGAAAGGAGAACAACTTTGTTCCCATCAATTGCGGCGCCATTCCGGAAAGCCTTTTTGAAAGTGAATTTTTCGGCCATAAAAAAGGGGCATTTTCAGGGGCCAACACTGATAAAGACGGGGTCCTTGATATGGCAGACGGCGGTACCCTTTTTTTAGATGAACTGGGTGAAATATCTTTGTCTATGCAGGTTAAACTGCTCAGGGTCATGGATGGAAACGGATTTATACCCGTAGGGGGAACAGAGCTAAAAAAACCGGATATCAGATTTATATGTGCCACAAACCGTGACCTCCAGCAGCGAATCAGGGAAAAAAAAATCAGGGAAGACTTCTTTTTCAGGGTTCACATCATTCCCATAACCCTGCCTGCCCTGAGAGACAGGAAAGAAGATATACCCTTGCTCATTGAACATTTTTTTAATTCCTACCCCAAAAACCATAACAACACCCGGTTGACCCCCGAAATGATTGAATCCTTTATGGAATATTCCTGGCCCGGAAATATCCGCCAGCTTCAAAATATGGTCTACCAATTTCTTGTCCTGGGTAAATTGGAATTCATTGATCCCGGGACCCTTAAAAAAGGGGTTTTGACAAAAGAATCCGGTCCGGCAAAAACATTGAAGTCGGCTGTTGAGGAATTTGAGAAAACCTATATTTCCCAGTTACTATCCCGGCATAAAGGCAAAAAAAGCCTTGTGGCACAAGTGCTTGAGGTGGACCGGAAAACCCTGTTCCGGAAAATGAGACGCTACGGGTTATAAGCTACCTATTGACTGATTGGACCTGAAAAAAAAGGTTCTCCGGCCCTTAGCCGGGGAACCTTTTTAACGTCGTACAGGTATAAATTTAGGGGATCGTTACAAATTATCTTGATCTAATTTATTTTCATCCCTTAAAAGCTGAGAGTACTTTGAAAACAAAAAGATCAAGTGATTTTGGAGCCGATCCTTAGTACCCGAGCAGCCTTGGGAACCAGAGTGAAATTTCCGGAATATAGGCAATGATAAATACGGCAATCATGGCCACGATGGAAAAGGGTATGGCCTTCATGGAAATATCCTCAATGGTGACATCGGCAATACCCGAGGCGATAAAGAGATTTTCTCCCAATGGCGGTGTCTGGAATCCGATCTCACAGCAGCAGACCAGAACAATCCCAAAGTGAATGGGGTCAATTCCTAAATTGTACATAATCGGCAGCAATACCGGTGTCAAAATCATGATTGTGGCCAGGGTTTCCATGAACATGCCCACAAAGAGAAGGAAAAATATAATCATGGCCCAGATCAGATAGGGGTTGGTAGTGACCTCCAGCATGGCCTTGGCAACGATGGCAGGAATCTGATTTTCCACCAGAAGCCGTCCAAAAACCGTTGCCGTAAAAAGAATGAGCAATACGCGGCCTGTGAGCCAGGTTGTGGTTTCAAGGGCTTTCATAATGGCTGGAAGTTTAAGCTCCCTGTGGATGAAAAAACCAACGAAAAGCGTATAAAAAATTGCGACAATTGCAGATTCGGTCGGAGTAAACATCCCAGTATAAATACCGCCCAGAATAACAATGGGTGCCAGAATGGCCCAGAATCCGTTTTTAAATGCCTTTGCAATGGTTGAGGCGGACCAGCGGTCGGTGAGGCCCTTGTACCCGTATTTTTTACACAGAAAATAGTTCATGATCATGAGGCTTATGGAAATCACCAGACCCGGAAAAAATCCTGCCACAAATAATTTAGGGATGGAAACGGTTTGAAAGCTTCCAAATTTTGCTACCGCTTCAGGAGGAGGCATGATGCTCATTCCGGATATCCCGAAAATTACCATGGGGATGGAAGGCGGAATAACAACGCCTAAGCCGCCGGAGGATGCGGTAATGGCTGCGGCATACCCCTTGTCATACCCTCGGTTCATCATGGCCGGAATCATGAGCATACCCACGGCAGCGGTGGTGGCAGGCCCGGATCCGGAAATGGCACCAAAAAACATACAGGCAATAACCGTTGCACATGAGATACCACCGGTCATGGGGCCGGCAAAGGATTCGGCCAGATTCACCAGCCGTTTGGACACCCCGGCCGCCTCCATAAGTGATCCCGCCAGGATAAAGGCCGGCAAGGCCATGAGCGGGAAAGAGCCCACAGAGGTGAAGGCAATCTGAACCAGTTTAATGGGATTATCGTCAAGGGTTAGAAAGGCGACTACTGCGGACACGCCCAGGGAGATTGAAATGGGGGCACCGATGAGCAGCAGACCGATAAACGTACCAAATAGAACTAAGACAATGTTAGCTTCCACTTTATTATAACTCCTGCTTTTTCATCGGGTCAGTATTTGAACCTGCTTCCAGGTTTTTTTCAATTTCAATGGCATCGGGATCTTTAATCTCCTCACCCTTTATATAACGGATGTAGTTGATCTGAATCACACGGGCCGCCATCAGGGCAAAGGAAAAGGGAAGAATCATGTAAAAATATTTCATGGGAATGCCCATGGTCTGGGATTTCCAGAACAAATTCATTTTTACGAAAACAAATTGATAGCTCAGATGGATGAAATACAGGTTAAAGGCAACCCAGATAAGATCTGCCACACCCTCTATGGCCATGCCCACTTTTTTGGGCAGGATTTTAAACTGAAAGGTGACCCGGTTATGGGCACCCAGGCGGCAGGCATAGCTGGCGCCCAGGAAGACAAACCAGACAAATAGATAGGTGGCAAGTTCCTCTCCCCAGGAAATGGAATACTGAAAAAACTCACGCAGCAGGATCTGCAGGAAAAGCAGAACCACAAAGAATGCCAATAAAATCTGGCAGGCATAGCTCTCGAAATTATCCAGCAGTTTGAAAAGGATCTGTTTCTTGTTCATGTGCTTCCCTTTACGAAATAAGGCAATTTGTATTCAGACACCAGTCGACAGGGGAATTGCTCCCCTGCCGGTGATTTGGGTCTATAGTATACTTAAATACTGCGTATTACAAAGTTCTGCCCAACATTTTCAGGGCATTTTCCAGCTTGTCTTTTCCACCGATGCTGTCATAGTATTTGGGCCATACAGCTTTTGTCGCTTTTTCGATCCAGACTTTCTCACCGTCAGCAGCTTCGTCAATGACCATTCCCTTTTCAACCAGGGATTTTTTGATGCTGTCTTCGGTGTCAATCAGCCATTGTTTGCTGTAGGCTGTGGCTTCGGTACCGGCATCAAGAATCATTTTCTGCATTTCAGGGCTCTGTTTCTGGAACAATTCTTCAGACATGATGACGGGCTCCAGGGAGAACAGGTACCGCAGGGTGGTAACGTATTTCTGGATTTCATAGAATTTCATGGCATTGACGGTGATAAAGGGGTTGCACTGGCCGTCAACAACTTTCTGCTGAAGAGCGGTAAAGGTTTCAGACCATGCCATGGGAGTAGGGTTAATGCCCCAGGATTTGTAAGAGTCGATCATAATGGCATTTTTAGGAACACGGATTACCAGGCCTTTAAGATCTTCAATGGTTTTAACCGGGCGTTTGGAGTTGGTCAGTACCCGGAATCCGGAATAAGTCCAGGCAACGATTCTAACGCCGGCATCTCTAAGGGTGTTTTCTGCCAGTTCCGCACCCATCTCACCCTGGGTCAGTTTTACCGCATCATCAATTCCCTGGATAACATAGGGAAGAGTGAGCACGCCCACTGTGGGAGAAAAGGGGGTCAGGTTGTTGATAGCAAGGACTGAAAAATCCAGAGTACCCATGGAACAGTCATTTACCGTATCCTGTTCGGAGCCGAGCTGACCATTGGGAAAAAATCCGAATTTAACCTTACCGCCTGCTTTTTTCTCAAGGATTTCTGCAAACTTTTTACCGGTTTCCCACTGGGTTCCGCCGGCAGCATCCCCAAAGGACATTTTCCAGGTTCTTGCCTGGACCGTGGCGGTCAGGCCCATTATAAGGGTAATTGCTGCAAGTCCTGCCATAGTTTTTGACCAAAAACGATTCTTCATCTAGTTGTTCTCCTTATTAAGTTTCTTAAATTCCCCGTACCGGGACTATCTCTTTAACTTGGGTTAGGGTTTTGCAATGGATGTGCCAGACCTTTAAAACGGCACTCAATTATGCAGAACCCATAGATATAACAGGGATTATTATTTACCACCCACGCATTGGCCAATACCCTGAATTTGTAAAACGGGCACAAATGCCCCATCTTCTTTTTAAAATCCATACAAAACCCTTTTTAGGCAACACTCTTGAAAGGGTGGTCTAAGAAATAACCGTTGGGGCAGCCTTGCCCCAACCACGAACAAACAAGCAACTTAAATCATAATTTCAGATAGTTAAATAAAATATAAATAAAAATTATGACCAATATAAAAAAAATAGATGGGGCATAAACGCCCCCATTCCCAGGACAAATTCTTGGCAGCCATTTAATAAAAAAAAATACAACCCAGTTTAAAATAAACGAAACCCTTTTAGATAAAGGAGATACAATTAATAAATCATATTATTTTATCTTTTTGAAAAATGAGGCACGAAACTTGTTTACATTATCAGGCATATGAAGTATAACGCAGACACTGATATCTGATATATCACACATCAGATATCAATATAGTTATCAAACACTACCTGGCGGCCATGCCCTTATCGATAAAGCTTCCAGGGTAAAAAAAACGATTCAACGGAGGAAGAATACCCATGAAAATGACCACAGAAGAGGCCTTTGTAAAAGTACTCCAGATGCACGGCATCGACAATGCATTCGGAATTATCGGCTCTGCCATGATGCCGATCTCAGATCTGTTTCCCAAAGCCGGGATCACTTTCTGGGACTGCGGCCACGAAGGTAACGCAGGTACCATGTCTGACGGTTTCACCCGGGCTTCCGGCAAAATGTCCATGATGATTGCCCAGAACGGCCCCGGTATCACCAACTTTGTTACCCCTGTAAAGACAGCTTACTGGAACCATACGCCTCTGCTTCTGGTTACTCCCCAGGCTGCCAACATGACCATGGGTCAGGGCGGTTTCCAGGAAGTTCCCCAGATGGCATTGTTCGAAGACATGGTTGCATACCAGGAAGAAGTTCTTCATCCTTCCCGTATCGCTGAAGTTCTGAACCGGGTTATCACCCAGGCCAAAAGAGCGTCTGCTCCTGCCCAGATCAACGTTCCCCGTGACTTCTGGACCCAGGTCATCGACATTGAGATGCCCGCTATCGTGGAATTCGAAGCACCTGCCGGCGGTGAAGAAGCGGTTGCCAAGGCTGCTGACCTTCTTTCCAATGCTAAATTCCCTGTCATTCTCAACGGCGCCGGTGTTGTTATCGGTGGTGCCATTGATGACGCTAAAGCGTTGGCTGAAAAACTTGATGCCCCGGTTTGCTGTGGATACCAGCACAACGACGCTTTCCCCGGTAGCCACCCCCTCTTCACAGGTACTCTGGGTTACAATGGTTCCAAAGCAGCCATGGAACTGATTGCCAAAGCAGACGTTGTTCTGGCCCTTGGTACCCGCCTGAACCCCTTCTCCACCCTGCCCGGTTACGGTATTGACTACTGGCCTACAAATGCTGCCATCATCCAGGTTGACATCAACCCTGATCGCATCGGCCTGACCAAACCCGTTACTGTAGGTATTGTAGGCGATGCCAAAAAAGTAGCAAAGGGCATCCTGGCTAAACTGTCTGCAACCGCTGGCGATAACGATCGTGATTCCCGTAAAGCCACTGTTGCAACTGTAAAAGCGGACTGGGCCAAAGAGCTGGCCGGCATGGATCACGAAGATGATGACCCCGGCACAACCTGGAACGAACGTGCCCGGATCCAGGATCCTGACAAAATCACTTCCCGCATGGCTTGGAGAGCAATCTGCGAAGCACTGCCCAAAGATGCCATCATCTCTTCCGATATCGGAAACTCCTGCGCCATCGGTGCGGCTTACCCCAGCTTTGAAGAAGGTCGTAAGTACCTTGCTCCCGGTATGTTCGGACCCTGCGGTTACGGTTTTCCCGCTATCCTGGGTGCCAAAATCGCGAAACCCGAAGTGCCTGTTGTCGGGTTTGCCGGTGACGGTGCTTTCGGCATCTCCATGAACGAAATGGTAGCCTGCGGCCGTGATGAATGGCCTGCCGTAACAATGATCATCTTCCGTAACTACCACTGGGGTGCTGAAAAACGTAACACCACTCTATGGTACTCCGACAACTTTGTCGGTACCGAACTGAACCGTGACGCTCACTACTCAGACATTGCAAACGCGTGCGGTGTAATCGGTGTACAGGCCACTTCCATGGCAGACCTGACTGAGAAACTGGCTGTTGCCGTCAAGGCTCAGATGGAAGAAGGTAAAACAACCTTCATCGAAGTGTTGACCAACATGGAACTGGGTGAACCCTTCCGTCGTGACGCAATGAAAGCGCCTGTTGCAGTTGCCGGCGTGGACAAAGCAGACATGAAAGCTCAGTTGGACATTTAAGCGAACACTGCAGTAAATCTACTGCTTGTGCAGGTCCGGCAGTTCCCGCCAGTACTGCCGGACCTATACCTAAATTTAAGATCGTTAGATAAAGACAGTTTTATAAGAGGGAGTTAAGCCCATGGTAGAAAAATTTGATTGGCTGGACTACGATGTCGAAGAAATGGTAGCCGGCGATAAGGATGCACTCTGGCATCATCTCAAACCTCACAAGGTTTTCGAATCCGCCGAGCAGATGATCATCGTAGAAGGCAAAGGCCTTATGGTCAAGGACATTCGCGGTAACGAATATCTCGATTGCACCTCTGGCGGTGTTTGGAGTGTTATGGTTGGATTCGGCCGTGATTCCATCGCTGAAGCGGTGTGCGATCAGCTTAAAAAAATGCCATATTTTGCAGGTGTTTTCGGAAACATTCCCACTATCAAGTTTGCCAAAAAACTTCTGGAGAAACTCCCGAACCACGACAAGGTGTATTTCTCCAACTCAGGTTCCGAAGCCAATGAAAAAGCCTTTAAAATTGTTCGCCAGGCATCCAGAATCGTGCCGGAGCGTAAAGGCAAATTCAAAATCATGTACCGAGATCGTGACTACCACGGCACCACCATCGGTGCCATGAGCGCCACCGGCCAGGCCCAGAGGAAGGAGGGTTTTGGTCCCTTTCTGGACGGCTTTGTTGAATTTCCCCACTGCGCCTGCTACCGCTGCCCCTACGATAAAACTTACGGAAACTGCGATATCGAATGTGCCCGCAAGGTTGAAGACATAATCCTTAAAGAAGGGGCAGACACCATCGGCGGTATGATCGTAGAGCCCATAACTGCAGGTGGCGGTATCCTCAAACCCGTACCCGAATACTACCCCATCCTCCAGGAAATCTGTAAAAAATATGACATCTGGATGATCATGGACGAGGTTGTCTGCGGATTCGGCAGAACCGGTACCTTCTGGGGACACGAACACTATGACGTGGATCCGGAAATCATCACCATGGCCAAGGGTCTTGCCTCTTCCTACGGCGCGCTTTCCGCCACCGTCGTAAAACAGAAAATCTACGATGCGTTTCTCTGCGACCCCTCAGATCCCGACGACAGACTCAACTACTTCCGCGACATCTCAACCTACGGAGGTTGTACGGCAGCTCTAACAGCAGCCCTTGAAAGCACAAGGATCATCGAAGACGAAAACCTTCTGGACAACGCCGTTGAAGTCGGTGCCTACCTCAATGAAAAACTGGCAGAGCTTAAAAAATACGATGTTGTCGGTGATGTCCGGGGCCAGGGTCTGTTTGCCGGTATTGAATTCGTCGTAAACCGTGAAACCAAGGAACCCATCACAGAAGCTCAGATGGCCCAACTCATGGGAGCAGTAATGGCTGAAAAGGTCATTGTCGGCAGGACCAACTCAAGCTTTCACGGCCTGAACAATATCATGAACTTTGCCCCCTGCCTGACCATTACCAAAGAACAGGTGGACACCATCGTGACTGCTGTTGAAACAGCCATTAAAAAAACATTTAACGCTTAAGTTTAATTAAACATAGGTATTATTTAAACGAACATATAAGGAGACGTAAACATGTTAGTCGGAATTTTAAAAGAAATCAAAGTCCTGGAAAGAAGAGTATGTATGACCCCTGCAGGCGTTGTTGCCATGAAACAGAACGGCCATGATGTCCTGGTTGAAAAAAATGCCGGTGCAGGCGCAGGTTTTTCCGATGCAGAATACATTGCTGCCGGTGCCACCATTGCCGACACCCCTGCTGACGTATTTGCAAAATGTGACATGGTTATGCATGTTAAAGAACCCCAGCCCTCTGAGTACGACATGATCCGTAAGGACCAGATCGTTTTTACTTACCTGCATCTGGCTGCCGACGAACAGCAGACCAATGCCCTGATAAAAGCAGACTCCATCAACATTGCCTACGAAACCATTGAAAAAGACAATGGGTCCCTGCCCCTGCTGGTCCCCATGTCTGAAGTCGCCGGCCGGATGGCTTCCCAGGAGGCTGCCAAATACCTTGAAATGCCCCAGGGGGGCATGGGTGTTCTTTTGGGTGGTGTTACCGGTGTTGAGCCTGCCACCGTTGTTGTCATTGGCGGTGGAGTTGTCGGTATCAATGCAGCCAAAATGGCCTGCGGTCTGGGCGCAAAAGTCTACATCCTGGATACCAACCTTGAGCGCCTTGCTTACCTTGACGATGTCATGCCCGCCAACTGCTTCCCCGTAATGTCCAATGCTGCAGTTCTTGCCGAACTGGTTGCAAAGGCTGATGCCGTTATCGGTGCGGTTCTGGTTGCTGGCGCAAAAGCGCCCAAACTTTTGACCCGGGAAATGCTCAAAACCATGAAAAAAGGCTCTGTCATTGTTGACGTTGCCATCGACCAGGGCGGTTGCTTTGAAACTTCAAAAGCCACTACCCATGCAGAACCCACTTACGAAGTAGAAGGCGTTATCCACTATTGTGTTGCCAACATGCCCGGCGCTGTTGCCAGAACGTCCACTGCAGCTCTGACCAACGCAACCCTTCCGTATGCAATTCAGATTGCAAACAAAGGCTGGAAAAAAGCCATGCAGGACAACAAAGAGATCAAACGTGGCGCCAACGTTATCAGCGGTAAAGTTGTTTACAAAGCCGTTGCCGACGCATTCGGCCTTGATTACACTCCGGTCGAAGAATTCCTCGCCTAAGGATTGTATCCCCATTATCCCCGGGGCCGACGACCGCTCCGGGGATGCCCAAGGTACAGACCGCGTTATGCTTTTTTTATGTAAAATACAACACCTCATCCCATTTAACGTCAAAAATAAAGCATAACGCGGTTTATTTTTCTTCTCCTCCCCCTCCTCCAGCACCTCCCCTTTTTCCCTTAATTCAGCCTTGAGATTCGTGTTGAGTTCACGTATGCTAACCAGAAAAATAAAATATGACTTTTCAGTTTACTTAGAAGGGAGTCTCATGTTTTTTAAAAACAATCTGAATCTTAAACTTCTGCTCATGCTTATCATTGTATTGGGTATCACATTTACCGGGCTTTCCCTGACCATATTGAACCGGCAGAACAATTTGCTGGCTAAAATGAGCGACCGGGTGGATGAAGCACTGGCAAAAAGCGGTAAAGAGACCAGAAAAGATTTTGACCGGCTCGAATCACGGGTCGATGAACTCCTTGCACGGATGAAAACAAATACCGCGGCCACCATCTCACAAGATACGGGAGCTGCCCTGGGCCAGGAAGAAAAAAAGATTCAAAAGGGAATGGAATCCCTACTGCTGAAAAATGCCCAGGGCGTTACCGGTATCCTTAACAGTGTCACCCCTTCGGCTATCATGCAAAAAAATTACAGTGAACTGGTCAAATACAGCAAGGCCGCGGCCCAGACCGAAGAAATCGTATACACCCTATTTTTCGACAAAGATGGCGAACCCCTGCCCGGTTTCCTCAACGGCAGGGACGAAAGGATCAGACAATATGTAAAAACCGGACAGGGGGATACCAAAATCCAAAAGGTGGTATCACAGTCCCAAAATGACCCTGGGGTCATTGTTTTTGAACAGCCCATTGAATATTTCGGATCCGTCCAGGGTAAAATTGTCATATGTATCAGCCGCAACTCTGTAATTGAAGAAATTAAACAGCTCCAATCCAGGTTTAACGATCTGAATCAGAATACCTCCACCCGTATTTCAACGGGCCTGGAAACAGGTTCTCTTGCCCTTAAAACTGAAATGCAAAAAGAACTTGCGACTATTACCCGGAAAAACAAAAAATCGATTAAAAATACCCATGATATCCTGAAGAAAACCGGCGCATCGGTTAAATCCGATATCAGTTCTCTGATCATCATCGTGGGCATCACCTCTTCCCTGCTAATTCTTATTCTCACCGCCCTTGTGCTGAAACTCATGGTCATCAATCCCATCAATAAAATCTCTGAGGGCCTCAGAGATACAGCCCAGGGCGAAGGAGACCTCACCCGGCGACTCAGCACCAACCGGGAGGATGAAATCGGTATCCTAGCCCACTGGTTTGATGCCTTTTTAGAACGGCTCAACACCATCATAATCGATATCCGGGCCAATGCCGACACCGTAGCCGGGGCTTCCGAAGAGGTATTGTCAGCCGCAGCTCAAATGAATGAAAACTCCCAAGGTCTTTCAGGGCGTGCCAACACAGTGGCGGCTGCAACGGAAGAGATGAGCACCAATATGGATTCCGTTGCAGCCGCCAGTGAGCAGGCCAGCGTCAATATGGTCACAGTTTCCGACTCCGCCGGGCAAATGAAACTCACCTTAGATGAAGTGGCCCAAAGCTGCACTAGGGCAAGGTCCGTGACCGACAATGCCGGAAACAGTGCCCGGAATGCCACCTCTAAGGTTGAACAGCTTGGAGAGGCTGCACAGGAAATCTCCAAGGTGACAGAGGTCATCACGGAGATCGCAGAACAGACCAACCTCCTTGCCTTGAATGCCACCATTGAAGCGGCCCGGGCCGGTGAAGAAGGTAAAGGCTTTGCCGTTGTTGCCTCAGAAATCAAGAGCCTGTCCACCCAGACCGCCCAGGCCACCCTGAACATAAAGGAAAAGATCCAGGGCATTCAGATATCAACCAATGAAACCGTGGACGAGGTCGGCAACATTACTAAGGTGATTACAGAGGTAAACGATATTGTCACGGCCATTGCCGGCGCTGTTGAGGAGCAGACTGCTGCGGCCGGTGAAGTGGCGGAAAATGTTTCCCAGGCCTCAATCGGTATTGAAGAAGTAAATGAAAATGTGGCCCAGAGTTCCCTTGTGTCCACTGAAATTGCAAGGGATCTCTCAGAGGTCAACACGGTCGCAGGGAATATTTCCGCAGGCAGCATCACAATGGAAACCAAGGCCAAGGAATTGTCCGATCTCTCCTCCACCCTTAAAAAAATGATCGGCATGTTTAAAGTGTCAAAATAATCCGGTCAAATCTGCTGTACCGCATAACCGGGATTGAAAACCAGGGGATTTTTCATTAGAATGGCTGCCATGAATACTGAACTGCCACAGAGATATGCTGACCGGGCCAGTGTCAGCACCATCCGTGAAGTCTTTGATTACATCCGTCAGTACAAAACAAAAACCTTTGTACTAAAAATCGAAGATTCCCTCATCGGCCACCCCCTTTTTCCTCTGCTCATGAAGGATATTGTCCAGCTCCATCATACCGGGATCAACCTCATCATTGTTACCGGTACACGGGCAACCATTGACAAACATCTTGGCGATGCAGGCCTAACTACGCAAATGATCAACGGCATTCGGGTGACACCGGGGAGGGCAATGCCCCACATCAAACTTGCTGCCATGGAAGTTGCCCAGACCATTATCTCCCATTTATCCGCAGGCAATGCCAACGGAATCATGGGGAACTGGATCCGGGCCAGGTCCCTTGGAGTTCGAGACGGGATTGATTACAGGTATACCGGTCGTGTGAAACGGATTCAGTCCCATATCATCCACAAACTTCTAAGCCAGGATTTTATACCGGTGCTCTATAATATCGGGATGAACAGTACAGGGGATTGTTATAATCTCAATTCAAACCAGATCGCCAGGCAAATCTGCCTTGACCTGGATATTGAAAAACTTTTCTTCATCAGGGCCCAGGATGCCATACCTGCAAACGGACTTCAGCTGCCGCCGGGCAGCCAGACCCATCCCGACGGGAGAATATTCTCCAACATGGACCTGGATCATGTGGCGTTCATGCTATCCAGAAATACAGACAGGTTAAGCTTTGAAGACAGCGCCCTGCTCGCCTGCGCCAAGGAAGTCATTGACCGACCCAAAGGGGTCAGCCGAGTCCACATTATTGATGGCAGAAAAGAAGGGCGGCTGCTACAGGAGGTTTTTTCCAGTATCGGCGGCGGCACCTTGGTCTACGGCAACCAATATGCCCATATTCGCCAAGCCGACCTAGGCGATGTGCCCGAGATTCTCCATCTTCTGGAAGGGTATGTGCAAAAGGGAAATGTGGTCATGAGAACGGACGCAGACATTAAAGCCAACATCCATTCCTACCATATCTATGCCGTAGATCATGCGGTATACGGATGCGGCGCTCTTTTTGAACTGGGTAACCAATGGGCAGAAATCGGGGCTGTGGCCGTCAATGATGCCTATAAATCCAGGGGAATCGGCCGGGGACTGGTCCAGTCTCTTATCCGTACGGCCCAAAAAAAGGGAATAAACAATATTTTCCTTCTCACCACCCAGGCAGCAGACTGGTTTTTTGAATTCGGATTTATATGGGCAGAGCCTTCGGATCTACCCGAATCCCGACAGAAAACCTATAATCCCGAACGGAATTCGCGAGTATTGCTTTTAAAACAATAAATCACCGACCTGCTGCATAGCAGGAGGTATGATGTAAGTCATGGGCGTTGGATCAGATTTCCGGGAATAGTTCAGGTTCCCGGCCGATGCCGTGGTATTCGAATCCTGCCTCTCGGATTTCCTCGGGATCATACTGGTTTCTGCCGTCAAAAATGATAGGAACATTCATCAAATTTTTCATTTTTTTAAAATCCGGCTGCCTGAACGCCTTCCATTCCGTAACAAGGACACAGGCATCTGTCTTCTCCAGGGCCTGGTACATGTCCTGAACCAGAGAAACACGGTTCAGCCACTTTGGGGGCATCTCTTTTTGAGCCTGCTCCATGGCCACTGGGTCATAGGCCTTAATCAGGGCGCCGGATTTGATAAGGGTCTCAATGAGCACAAGTGATGAGGCTTCCCGCATATCATCGGTGCCAGGCTTAAAGGAGAGCCCCCAGATGCAGAATGTTATATCGGAAAGATCATTGCCGAACCGGCCTGTAATTTTAGCCCCCAGCACCTCTTTTTGAAGGTTGTTTCTCCTTTCCACGGCCTCCAGAACAACAGGATTGAATCCCACAGCGTGGGAGGTTTTCACCAGGGCTTTTACGTCTTTTGGAAAACACGATCCCCCGTAACCACAGCCCGGATAGATAAAGGAATATCCGATCCTTGAGTCAGACCCAATACCTTTTCTGACATTTTCAACGTCCACTCCGAGCTGCTCGCAGAGGTTGGCGATTTCATTCATAAAGGAGATCTTGGTGGCGAGCATGGAATTGGCTGCATATTTTGTCATCTCCGCATCCCGGACATTCATGAACAGGATTTTGTCCCGATTTCTGGAAAAGGGCGCATATAACCGCTGCATCACCTTGGCAGCCTGCTGAGAATCCACCCCAACGATAATCCGGTCGGGTTTGAGAAAATCATTAACAGCAGCCCCTTCCTTTAGAAATTCAGGGTTTGAGACCACATCAAAGGGGATATCCTCCCCCCTGGCCTCCAGCTCCTCTTTGATAACAGCCCGGACCCTGTCCGCCGTTCCAACGGGCACGGTGGATTTATCTACTATTACCGCATATGCTGTGATCACACGACCGATATTTCGGGCCACCTCAAGCACATATTTTAAATCTGCAGACCCGTCTTCCCCGGGGGGCGTACCCACGGCAATAAAAAAAACTGAGCAGTCCTGAGCAGCCGCTTCAAGAGAAGTTGTAAAGGCAAGGGTCCCGTCTTTATAATTTTCATGAACTATGGACTCAAGGCCGGGTTCATAGATGGGCAGAATTCCCTTTTTCAAATTTTCAATTTTCTGCTGATCGATGTCCACACAGGTAACGCGGCTACCCATTTCTGAAAAACAGGACCCTGTCACAAGTCCGACATACCCGGTCCCGATAATAGTCAGTTTCATATTTTACTATTTTACCTTTCTTTTTGATATAGATTTGATGGAAAGGCAATAGTAGTCCAGTCCGACATGAATTGTCAATCAATAACAACCGGTTAACCAAAGGTCCACATTTATTGAACACCGCGATTGACAAGTGGTTTACCCGGGTTTATTTTCTGCAGTATGAAAACACCACAGACAAAACACCTCAAAGACTACCGCCCGTTTGAATTTATTGTCGATCATGTTGACCTTAAATTCGACATCAGGGAGGACCATACCCGGGTGACCTCCACCCTGAAATTGAGAAAAGACCCGGATATAGCAAACGAAACCACCCCCCTTCTCCTTAATAGAGGCCCATATGAGATCACTTCAGTGATTGCAGGAGGCATGGTCCTTCTGCCCAGTGAATACCAAACAGACGACAGTGAATTCAGACTCAACACCACCCCGGATAATTTCGAACTTGAAATCACTTCTGTACTGAATCCGGCGGCCAACACATCCCTTGAAGGACTGTACCGTTCAGGGGATATTCTGTGCACCCAGTGCGAAGCCCAGGGGTTCAGGAAGATATCCCCCTATCCGGACCGGCCGGATGTCATGGCCCCCTTTTCATGTACCATTGTAGCAGATAAAACCCAATACCCAGTGCTCCTGTCAAACGGAAATCCCACCGGATCAGGGGATCTTGACCATAACCGCCACTGGGCCCGGTGGGAAGACCCCCATAAGAAACCCTCTTACCTTTTCGCCCTGGTAGCCGGAGACCTTGCCCTGCTGCAGGATGAATTTACGACGGCCTCGGGTCGGACAGTGGACCTCAGGATTTACTCTGAAAAGGGAAATATTGATCAATGCGGCCACGCCATGACGGCGTTGAAGCAGTCCATGAAATGGGATGAAGAAAGATTCGGCCTTGAATATGACCTGGATCTTTACCAGATCGTGGCCATCAATGATTTCAATGCCGGGGCCATGGAAAACAAGGGCCTGAATATCTTTAATGCCAAATATGTGCTGGCAGACCCCCAAACAGCTACGGATGACGACTTCATGGGAATTCAGGGCGTGATTGCCCATGAGTATTTCCACAATTGGACCGGAAACCGGGTAACCCTGAAAAACTGGTTCCAGCTTAGCCTCAAAGAAGGACTGACTGTATTCAGGGACCAGGAGTTTTCCTCGGATATGAATTCCAGATCCGTCAAACGCATTGGCGACGTCAAGAACCTGAGGGCCTTCCAGTTTCCCGAAGATACAGGTCCCATGACCCACCCGGTACGGCCGGACAGCTATATTAAAATGGATAATTTCTACACCATGACCGTTTATGAAAAAGGGGCGGAAGTGGTAAGAATGGTCTACCAGCTTTTGGGACGGGACGGATTCAGACAAGGCATGGATCTTTATTTTAAAAAATTTGACGGAATGGCCGTGACCATTGAAGACTTCCTGGGTGTGATGGCCGAAGTTTCCGGCAGAAACCTGGATCAGTTTCATCTTTGGTATACCCAGTCCGGAACCCCCAGGGTGACCCTGGAAAGGGCGTATGATGAGACCGCCCAAACCCTAACATTGACCTTTACTCAGACCACAGCCCCGGACCGGAATCAAAGGCAGAAACACTCCCTTCATATTCCACTGGCCATAGGATTTGTGGACTCAAAGGGCAATGCCTGCGGACCGGACCAGCTCATTGAACTCAGAGAGGAAAAAGAGTGCCGGGTATTTGACAATATGCCACAGGATGCCCTACCCTCAGTATTCAGGCAATTTTCTGCCCCCATCCGTTTGACCACGGATTTTAGTGACAAAGAGCTGGCCTGTCTCATGGCCAATGACACGGATGAATTTAATCAATGGGATGCGGCCCAGACCCTGTTCTTAAAAGAGTTAAAACAATTGGTCTCAGCGGTTCAGGCCCAAAACCCATTGATTGTAAGCCCAGATCTTATCCAAGCATTTTCAATCGCGCTCAGGGACACCCAAAAAGACAGGGCCTTTCTGGCCAAAGCCCTCACCCTGCCCCTGGAAACCGAAATAAAGGATCATTACGAGGTTATTGATGTACCTGCCATCCACCGGGCCAGACAGTTTCTGAAACAGGAGCTGGCCTGCCGGTTAAAATCCGAATTCATGGATCTTTTTGACCGATGCAGCCACAGTGACCCCAGGGATATCTCCCACATGGCCATGGCGGACAGGAGCCTGAAAAATACCTGTCTCTCCTATCTGGTCTCAAATGGAGACAGGGAGGCAAAAGCCCTGGCACTGAACCAGTTTGAAACAGCCCAAAACATGACGGACGAATTCGGGGCATTTCGCCTGCTGACCAGGATGGACACAGAAACCCGTGATGGGGCATGTAACGCCTATTATGAAAAGTGGAAGAACCAGGCTCTGGTGCTGGATAAATGGTTTGCGGTCCAGGCGGTTTCACCTTTGGACGACACCCTGGATCAGGTGGAAGCCCTCTTGGAGCACAAGGATTTTGCCATGACCAACCCCAACAAGGTGAGGTCGCTTATTTATACTTTTGCCCTGCATAATCCCATTCATTTTCACCGTGCCGACGGCCGTGGGTATGAATTTATTTCGGATAGAATACTCTTCCTGGACAAGATCAACCACCAGGTGGCGGCACGGTTGGCCTCATGTTTTAATCTCTGGAAACGGTATGACCAACATCAGAGAAGACTAATGAAAAATTCCCTGGAATCCATTCTATCCACCCAGGACTTATCTAAGAACTTATATGAAATTGTGTCCAGGGCTGTTGAATAAAACTTTTAAAAGAAGGGGGGGCACTCCTCCCTCTTTTAACCGTAATATTCCCTGTACCAGTCTACGAAGTTTTGAATGCCCTGGTTTACCGGAGTCTTGGGTGTAAATCCCGTATCGGCAATCAAGTCATTTACATCTGCCCAGGTGGCCTGGACATCTCCGGGCTGCATGGGCAGATAATCTATTTTTGCCTCACGGCCGATGGCCGTTTCAATGCCCCTGACAAAATCCATGAGTGCCACGGGTTGATTGTTTCCGATATTGTATAATTTATACGGCACACAGGAGGTGGACGGATTAGGCGTCTTTCCGGACCAGTCAGGGTCTGCCACAGGTGGCTTTTTCATGACCCGTACCACCCCTTCGACGATATCGTCAATATAGGTAAAATCCCGCTGCATATTTCCGTTGTTGAAGACCTTGATGGGTTCGTTGTTAAGAATGGCTTTGGTAAAGAGGAACAAGGCCATATCCGGCCGGCCCCAGGGCCCGTAAACCGTAAAAAATCTTAGGCCCGTGGTGGGCAGTTTATACAGATAGCTGTAGGTATGGGCCATGAGTTCGTTTGCTTTTTTGGATGCGGCATAGAGACTCACAGGATGATCCACATTGTGTCGCACGGAAAAAGGCATCAGGGTATTGAGGCCGTAAACCGAACTGGACGAGGCATAAACCAGATGTTTGACGCCTGTGTGCCGGCACCCTTCAAGAATATTGCCGAATCCCACCATGTTGGAATCCACATAGGAGGCTGGATTTTCAATGCTGTAACGGACACCGGCCTGGGCCGCAAGATTCACCACGCAGTCAAACCCTTGGGAGTCAAACAGGGCTTTCATGCCTTGCCGGTCGGCCAGGTCAAGCAACTTGAATTCAAATTCGGCCTGTGGTGTAAGACGGTCCAGGCGGTCTTTTTTGAGGTTGACGTCATAATAATCGTTGAGATTGTCCAGGCCACAGACCCTGTGGCCCTCATTTAGAAGGCGGAGAGCGAGCGCGGACCCGATAAACCCGGCTGCGCCGGTGATAAGAACGTTCATGGCAAATCCTTTAGAAATAATAACCATTGATTATGGGCTCGGGTTCTACCATGAACCACGGATCAAAACAAGCAATTGCAAAGAGATCGTTACGCCGGACGCGGGAGGGAAGAAACAAGGATACAGGTCAGGGAAGATCGGAATAGAGAGGAGAGCTGCTCCATTTACTGATCCGTTCCCAGCCGTAGCGGTCTTCCCACCCCCTGCGCCTGTCTTTTATTTTTATCCGGTTTTCCGTGCCCGGATATCCGGGCCCCATATCCAAAATACGTCTGTCCACCGGGGATCTGCGGTCAATGGGGGACCGTTTTACATAAATGCTTTTTGTGGGTGCTAAGGGCACTTCGCTGGCCTTGACTTTTTCTTCCATAATAAAAACTCCTTACCTGAATATTAATAAGGTCGGTTTAAAGGACATGAGGGAAGACGGTGGTACAATGTTAGAGAAAATAGAAAAAAACAACAAATCAATAAGCAAATTATATAAAAAATAAAAAATTTGTCAAATTTTACTGTTTTTTTTTTTAAGGGAACCGCAATTGGTCCAGAATCAAACCGTAAAATTTATCACACTCTCCGGGCCTGAGTGCCAGAAATATCCATCCCAACTGGACCCGGCAGTTTCGGCACAGCCCAACGGCCCAGACATAGTCCTTGAACCAGGAAAACTCATCCGAGGTGTCGGAAAATTTCACACATCCGTCAGCCCTGAAAAAACAGCCGATCTCGTAAACATGGCCCTGGGGATTGGCAAAGGTGTGGGAATATCCGTCATTGATCTGGATACTGTATTCAGGCCGGGTAACCGGTGCCAGACAATTTCGGCAGGTGATTACCGGGTTTTCTGCCTCCATGACCGCAGGCTCGGATCGTGTGCTTGATTGTTCGGATATTTTCTTACAAATCAGATCCATTGCCACCCTGCAAATACCTATAATATCTATTTTTCATTGTCGATAAAATAAAGGGTGGCTCCCACCGGCGCAAAGGAAAGAAATAGAATGTTGAGCCAGGGGATCAGGAACAAAAGCCCGAACCCTATATGGAACATTAAATTCTTTTTGAGAAACCCCACCCGGTCCCTAAAGGGCACCATTCGCCGGGCAGGTACCAGGTCGGTATTGTCCCAGGCCAAAAAGAGTCCGGCCGTGGCCGAGGAGATAACCAGAATCACAAGGCTCAAAGGGGTAAACAGCCCCAGGATCAGCAGAACAAGGGAGATGAACACCGGAATCACGGCCCTGGGAATCTCTTGGCGCACAAGGTAAAGGAAAAATTCAAACCAGGAACCCTGTATGCCACCTGCCTCCTGGCCCAAAACAATCCGCTCCGTTATCCTGGACATATAATCCATGATAAAAACACAGAAAAAAACCTGGGCAATAAGATAAGAGACCACCATGGCCAGGGCTGCAAGAACAAGGGAAAGTATCCAGGAAACGGCATGCCAGAGATAGATCATCCATTCCCCCTCAGGCATCTGCCAGAGCATGGACAAAATTTCATTATGCCAGTAGAGCACCAGACCGGACAGCAAAAGGCTCAACAAAAGCACCACAAAAAAGCGTATCAGTCCCAGTACCAGCAAAGACGGTGTTTTAAATGCCAGGGCAACCCCTTTGATATTGTATCGAATACCTGCAAACAGTCCCATTTTTTTATTGAATCCGTTGAAGTTGGTTTATTAATATTTATTCTTTATTATTGTTTATATCAGTTCAATAATTTTGTACTATAATTGATATGAATTTTCAATCATGGGGAAAGCATATATGAAAATAGTCTATGTGGATGGAAAATTTTTACCCTTTGACCAGGCGGTTATCCCGGTGGATGATCTTGCTGTACTAAGGGGATACGCGGCCTGGGATATCATGAGGACTTTCAGAGGCAGGCCTTACTTCATGGACGAGCATATTAGGCGCCTCGAGGCATCGGCAGGAAAAATAGGCCTGGACCTGCCCTGGACCAAAGAAGAAATAAAGGTCATCATACTCAAGGTCCTGAAAAAAAATCCAGACATTGACGAAGCCAATATCCGCATCCTGGTCACTGGCGGTTCCAGCCCAGATTATTTCACGCCCTCAGGGCGGCCCAGACTCATTGTCCTGCCCACCGACATCCCCGAACTTCCTAGGGAGTGGTATTCCAAAGGGGTGAAGGTCATCACCCATAATGAAGAACGGGCGATTCCCGATGCCAAGGTCACCGATTATGTCCAGGCAGCCCTGGCCCTGAAAAAAGCCAGGGCTGCCGGAGCTGTTGAGGCGGTTTACGTCAACCCTGAAAATCATGCCCTTGAAGCGACCACCTCCAATCTTTTTGCCTTTATTGATGATGTCCTGGTTACCCCGGATACCGGGGTGCTAAAGGGAATTACCCGGAAAACGATTCTGTCCCTTGCCCTGGAACGTTTCACCGTCTCGGAACAGCCCCTGCCTCTGCCGGATCTGCTACGGGCCAAAGAGGTGTTCATTACAGCCACCAACAAAGGGGTGGTACCGGTGATTCAAATTGACGAGGTCACCATTGGGACAGGCATACCCGGTCCCAATACTATAATTCTTATGAACGCCCTGGATGATCATGCTGCGGCTTTTCGAGTTCAAAACCCGGTACAATAATCAGAGTCTGAATCCGGTAGACATCGGATCAGGCAGGTATGGGTACTTTCGAATTCTTTATATCCGGCTTTTTTTATATCCCTGGCCACCTCTCCTTTGATATTGAAAAAAAATTTATAAAATTCAAAAAAATAAAATCCGGATTTGATTTTCCACTGCCCTTCATCTGCCCGTGAAGAGACAATTTCCCAGACCCTGCGGGTCTCCTTAGAGACCCATGCCTCCCTCAGCAGTGTCAAAAGCGGACCAAGGGTATGGATATAATTTGTCCGGCCCGAACTTTCCAGACGTGAGGCCAGGTCAACCGCCTCTCCGATTGCTGTAACAATTTTTCTTTTCCGGCTGCCCAGGGCACCGACCTGGGCCTTTCCCTGGTTCATCCCGGCCCTGAATCCCACATCAACCCGATGGTATTTGATCAAACCGTAGACACGACGTTCCCGGTCAAACGGATGGCGTCCTGTGACCAATTGACGGATCTCTACCAAAATGGATGCCAGAAGCAGAGTCATAAGCATAAGCCGTTCAACAGGCCCCGGGTCATAAGCCTTATCCAGATCCAGTACCGGTATATTTTGAAAAAATACAGCATCACCGATAATATTGTCCACCCGACACCCGAAACGCCCTGCATTTTCAGCTGCAATTTCATGGCAACAGTTGAGCAGATAAAAATAATCTTTGGGGGGAAGTTTTTTGCTGACCATGACTGATCCGGCCATATCCATGAACCCGTATACACCGTCATGTACAGACACGGCAGGCATATTCAGCTGGGCCGGCGTCACCGCCCCAACGGTCCACAAATGCGTTTCCTGTTCTTTCAACATCCGCTCCTTTTCCTGAAGCCTGGCAGCAATCTGTCTCAGCCCTCTTTCTTTGCGCCAGATCATTTGAGAGCCGACCTTTCCCCGGACCCGGCCCAGATATGCCAGAGAGGCATTTTCAATACAGGAAATCAAAAGGTTGAGCTTTAATTTAAGGTCATCTCCATAGATAAAACGGCCTGTGGAATTGATAAGATCACTTCCGCTCACCGTATTAAAAACAATGGCACCGTAATCCGGAATATAGGCTGCGACAAAATTCTCGACTCTAAACCTGTCTGCAATCCCGGTATCCGTACAGATATGATTTCCGGTATTGAATTCCTGTCCATCATATGAAACCAGGGAGACCGTCTTGAACTGTGATAGAACCTGGTCATCGGCAGACCCTAAATCATCTATCAATAATATTTTAATCCCTTTATCGTAAAATCCCTGGTGATTTCTCAGGGTGTAGGCGATCACCCCGTCTTTTTCTATGCGGTTTCCCATTTCATCGGTCCGGTACAGGTAAATGGGGGACTGGCCGGTGAGCTGAATATAAAATCGGCCGATAAACTTATGGATAAATCCCATCCGCCCCCTCACCGTAAACTTGTCTATTTTTCCCCTGTCCCATTGTCCGGGAGGCAGAAAATATGAACCGGACCGGTCTGTACCGTATAACAGGCAGGCCTGCCTCGCCTGCATAAGCCTCCTTGCAAAGGACAGCAAAAATCCCAAGACATTCCGTTTATGGAAAATAGTCCTGTTAAATGACGCTATATCAGGCGAATCTTGGCTCATAATATACAACCGGTTTGAAAAATTGATTGATCTGTCTGAAAACAAAACGAACTGAGTTATACGAAATAAGAATAGTAGAAATTATTGCTGTATTATAAAAGGAAATCCGGGAAAAATCAAAGAAAAATATGGACTCAAAACAATGCCAGGCCAATTAATAAAAAAATGATATGAAGGTGGTATATGCACGGCCGCCAAGGGATTATCCTGCTGCCGAGTCTGCCCGCGATCCTGTGGAGTTAACAAAACTTTGGGTGAAGCCGGGGTCTTCAACACCCTTGACCAGGCCATTGCTTGCGTGTGTATGCCCTATCACTGAGAAAAACCGATGTTGTCAGGAAGGTCACGGTCAAGTGCAATTATTTTCCAATTGCAATATAAAATGCTGCTTTAGCCAGAGGGAATTGCCAGGCCGGGGCTATTTCCCTCACCTTGTCATGCCTGAAAACCTGGCCGGCACAAGGGAGATCATGGCTGTTATTGCCATGATATCTCACCCTATACCAGGTCGAATATCATGTCCCAGTATCGTCCTTGCTGCCGTGCCAGGCAATTTCCACCTGGGGTAAGGCAGGTGACACTTTCAGAATTCCGCGCATCCGTATAAACGCCTGCACAATACGGGCTGAAAGTCAGCAACCTCCTGCAAACCCAGGGGGTATCCCTTAATTACCAGATACCGGTTCCTTGATCCGGGCCCTGATTTTCCCTGATTTGATCTTTTCCCAGTACTGGTTCAATTCTGCCTTAACCAGGGGGGCCAATAAAAAGAGGCCAAAAACATTGGGTACACATATCAAAAAGACAAGGGCATCTGAAATGTCCATGAGGCTGCCCAGCTGAATGGCCGCCCCAAGAGCGAAACAGATGCTGAATATCATATTATATATTAGCTTGCCTGTTTTATTGTCCCCGAACAAAAAAGTCCACCCGTTGAGTCCATAATAAGACCAGGCCAGGGCCGTGGACAGGGCAAAGAGCATTCCGGCAGCGGCCAGCAGATATTTGGCAAAAGAAAAATGGGCGGTAAATGCAGCAGAAGAAGCAGCCATACCGGTGAGCTTGCTGCCCAGAAGATTTGCGGCAAACACTGGGTCGGCAACCATGCTGGTAGTGATAACCAAAGATGTAATGGCCAGGACTATCAGGGTATCCAGAGTCGGTTCGAGAATGGCCACAAAGCCTTCGGTCACAGCTTCTTTGGTCTGAACCGCAGAATGTGCAATGGCAGCAGATCCCAAGCCGGCCTCATTGGAAAAGACTGCCCGCTGGAAACCAATAACAATGGCACCCAGCATACCACCGCCCAGGGCCTTTCCGTTAAAAGCATTTTCAAGGATCATGGAAATGGCCGCAGGAATATATTTTCCGTTCATTACAATAACCGTGACCGCCGTGACGATATAGAGCAAGGCCATGAAGGGCACAAGTTTTGAAGCCACCTTGGAAATACTTTTAATCCCGCCAACAATCACAAAAAAGACAACCGCAGCAAACAGCAGCCCGAACAGCCACCCCTTGTCGGCAAAAAAAGAGGCATTTCCGCCGGTGACCACAAGAAACTGGCTATAGGCCTGGTTGGACTGGAACATATTACCGATTCCCAGGCAACCGAATAAAATACCAAAGGCGTAAAACCCTCCCAGGGCTTTTCCGGTCCTGGGTTTACCGATTTTCGCAAGTCCCTTGTTCAGGTAGTACATGGGGCCGCCGGAAACAGTACCATCGGCATTTTCTTTTCTAAACATTACGGCCAGGGTACACTCCATGAATTTGGTGGACATACCCAGAAATCCCGCGATCAGCATCCAGAAAACGGCACCGGGGCCGCCAGCTGCAATGGCAATGGGAATCCCGGCAATATTTCCAATACCCACGGTACCTGAAACCGCCGTGCACAAAGCATTAAAATGGCTGATTTCACCATGTCCGTTACCGTCGCTATAATCTCCCCTAACCAGCTTCAGGGCATGTTTAAACCCCCTGATATTGATATAATCAAGGTAAACGGTGCAAAACAGAGATCCAAGGATAAGCCAGGCCACAACAATGGGAACGCCGACCCCGGCGATGGTAATCTTAAAAAACACAAAAGAGACCAGAGCATCGGCAACCGGAGCCAAAACTTTATTGATACTTTGATCAATACCCGAGGCCCAGGCATTGGCCTGGGTCAGAATCAGAATAAAGGGAATCATCAGCCAGCGGGTCAAAAACGGTTTGCATGTCATAAACTATATTTCCATATTCTTTTGATTAATAAAAACAATAGATAGGATTTAATAGCAAAGGATATGCCAACAAAAAAAATGATATAAAATCAATTCATTAGAATAAGAGGCGTTTTTCAGAAGCCCAAAAATGGGTCAAAAAAGCCCCGTTCAATTTTACAATAAAAGGATTAACTGTCTAAATTAAAGGAATAAATTCGCGACGCAGACATCCTGAACCATCGGGGCTATCATGCCCCAAGAATTCATAAAAGTGCGTAAACCTTCTGGAATCTGGCATCTCACAATGATCCAAATGCCATTATAAAATTATGAAACCCGTTTCAAAGGGGCAAAATCACCCCATGGCACCCAAAATGAACAAAATGCAGAAAAAAAAATAAAAGCTCTTTAATTTCATTAGGTTTCACATATTTATCTATTCATTTATCATGGCAACGCTGGTAGGGATAATTAAGTTTATAATTATCCTCCGGCCAAAACCATTTTTAAAGGAGAATCAATCATGTTGTATATCCAGTTTTTATTTTTGCTCTTAATGCTGTATATGGGCAGCCGGTACGGCGGAATCGGCCTTGGGGTTATTTCGGGCATCGGCCTGGCTATTGAGGTCTTTGTATTCCAGATGCCACCCACATCACCGCCTATCACCGTTATGCTCATAATCATGGCCGTTGTGACCTGTGCCTCCATCCTGGAAGCGGCAGGGGGGCTCAAATACATGCTCCAGTTAGCCGAGCGCCTGCTCAGGTCCAATCCCAAACGGGTTTCCCTGCTGGGCCCCCTGGTTACCTATATTATGACATTCATGTTGGGAACCGGTCATGCCGTATACTCTGTCATGCCCATTATCGGGGATGTGGCCCTGAAGAACAACATCCGGCCCGAACGTCCAATGGCAGCGGCCTCAGTAGCCTCCCAGATGGGTATCACGGCCAGCCCCATTTCTGCGGCTGTGGTCTATTACCTATCCCAGCTAACTGACCTCAACACCAGCATCACCTTGCTCACCATCCTGGGTATTACCATTCCCGCCACCCTTACCGGGGTGATTGCCATGTCCCTGTACAGCATGAGAAGGGGTGTAGAGCTAGAAGATGATCCTGAATACCAGAAACGGATGCAGGATCCTGACTGGAAAAAGAAAATCCAAGAAACCACGGCCACCACACTTAACGAAACCCTTCCCAGGGCAGCCAAACAGTCCGTAATACTCTTTGTTCTGGCGCTACTCACCATTGTGGTCATTGCCATGTTCCCGGAAATCCGGACCATTGCCGATGCAGCCAAGCCCATCAAGATGTCCGTGATCATCCAGATGATGATGCTGGCCTTTGGCGGTCTGATCCTGCTGGTCACCAAGACCAATGCCTCAAAAGTTCCCGAAGGCGTGGTTTTTAAATCCGGTATGGTGGCGGCCATTGCCATCTTCGGCATCGCCTGGATGAGCGATACTTATTTTAAATTTGCCCTGCCCAGTTTCAAATCCGGAATCGTGGAAATGGTGCAGAACTACCCCTGGACCTTTGCTCTGGCCATGTTCATTGTCTCCGTGGTGGTCAACAGCCAAGCCGCAACCTGCAGAATGATGCTGCCCGTGGCACTGGGCATGGGGCTCTCCCCTGCCTTGGTTATCGGTATCATGCCTGCATGCTACGGGTACTTTTTTATCCCGAACTACCCATCGGACATTGCCACCTGCAACTTTGACGTCACCGGTACCACCAAAATCGGGAAATACTACTTCAATCACAGCTTCATGGTTCCCGGCCTCATCGGGGTGATCATTGCTTGCTGTGTAGGTTATACCCTGGCCCAGATTTTTATCTAATAACCGCCGATAAAAACCGGCACTCATATCCGAGCGCCGGTTTTTATTATCCCCTTTCCGGTTCCTGGGGAAAATACCGCCGTTCGGGCCGGCCTACGTTTCCATAGACCAGATCGGCCCGTAGTTCTCCGGTGGTGGTCATATACTCCAGATACCGCCGGGCCGTGGACCGGCTGGCACCGATACCCTCCCCGACTTCTTCAGCACTGAACCCTACAGGGGGGACTGTGACAAACAGATATCTCACCTTGCCAAGAGTCAACACATCAATGCCTTTGGGCACATTTTCAGTTTCTGAATCCCGGGCTTGACCGGCCCCAGGGTTCAATTCATCTATATCTTTCTGCTCCAGGGTCTCACCCTGGTTTAATAGGCGCCTATAATTATAAAAACGGGTAAGGGTCTGCTCAAATCGGGAAAATATCACAGGTTTCACCAGATAATCAAAGGCTCCGGCCCGCAATGCCTGATGCACATCCGCAGCATGGCGGGCCGCCGTAATCAAAATAACGTCTACCTCCAGTCCTTGGCCCCGCAATTCCTTGAGTACCTCCATCCCGTTGCCGTCAGGCATGTACAGGTCCAGAAGAATAAGATCCGGATCAAGGAGAGTCACAAGTTCCCTGGCCTGTTCTATATTCTGGGCAATGCCTGCTACCTCAAATCCGGGAATCTTGTCTGTGAAAAACCGGTGCATCTCGGCAATCCGGGTATCATCTTCCACCACAAGTACGCGAAGGGTTTTCATTTTACTCCTTTAGTTTTACGGGGTTTGGATTTTTGGGCAGGATCACCGTGAAAAGAGCGCCTCCCAGTTCTCCGGCAGATACCATAATCTGCCCCTTTAACTCTTTTACATATTGATCTACCAGGAAAAGACCGATGCCATGGAAGGCTTCCATGGCTTTGCTTCCTGTTTTGGTGGAATACCCTTTGGCAAAAATTTTCTCCTGATCATCCCCGGCAATTCCGGGGCCTGAATCTTCAATCTCTAAAACCAAATCATGGCCGTAATCAGTCATGAAAAGGCGGACCCCGGGCTTTTGTTTCCGATAACCGGAAGCCGCCTCCAAAGCATTGTCTAGAAGGTTGCCGAGGATTGCCACCAACCGCTCCCGGTCATAGCCCTTTGGAATATCCACCAGAGTGGAGTCCGGGTTAAAGATAAAATCCACCTTCATTTCAAGGGCGCGGTTATACTTGCCCATAATGATGGCGGCCACGGAGGGATGAGGGACTGCCCGGCCCAGAAGTTCAATCAAACTCTGAAGCCCTGAAGATTCTCTGGTTACAAGCTCCACAGCCTCCTGGTAGGCTTCCATCTGAAGTAGCCCTGCCAAGGTATGGAGTTTGTTTGAATATTCATGGGCCTGAACCCTGAGCATTTCTGAAACCTCCCGGGTGCGGTGCAGCTCTTTTCGGAGCCGATAAAAATCCTCCATGGGCCTGAAGCTTGCCACCATACCTCGGACAGCCCCCCCGTATTCAATAGGGACCGATGAGAACAAAAACGGACGGCCGTCCACATCCACCTCTTGGGGCCGCACCCTGCCCTGGTCCTTAATCAGAGGCAGAAAATCGCTCCCGTCAAAAACGTCATCCACAGGCCTTCCTATGGGGGAGTGGCTTTTATCAAAATTACAAAATTCCATGGCGGCCTGGTTCAAAAGGCGAATCTCACCCTTTTCCCCCACCGCAATGATTCCGTCCTGGATAGACTGAAAAATAGCCTGGCGGTCCAGGTACAAAGATGAAATCTGTCTGGGTTCCAGGCCCAGGGTCTGTTTTTTTACGAATCGTGCAATTCCAGAGGCCCCCAGCAGTACCACCACAAACAGCATGAACACCAGGGTGGCAGGCTCCCGTTGATACCCCTGGACAATCTCCATCACCCGCGCCTGAAGATATCCAACGGAGACAAATCCGATCACCTCCCCTGTTTTACCTATCACAGGAACAATGCTCCGCAGGGACGGCCCCAGGGTACCCACGGCTTCTGACACATAAGCCCGGCCCGATCCCAGGGCATCTTCCTCATCCCCGCCCACAAAGGTCTTGCCGATCTTTTCGGGATCAGGGTGAGAATACCTCAGAGAGTTTTCATCGGCAATCACAATGAACCGGGCCCCTGTTTGTTCCCGCACCTGCTCAGCCAGGGTCTGCAATCTGCCCTGGTGGTCATGCCCAGCTTCCAGAATATCATGAACCATGGGCATCACGGCCAGGGAGTGGCCGATATCCAATGCCCGCTTTGAAATCTGCTTTTTGGATATATCCCCGATAAAGGTAACAAAAATAGCACCGCTCACAAACAGGGCACCAAACACTACCAGAAACACCAGAACCCTCATCTGCCCCTGGAGGGTTGTGGGACAGCAATAAGAAAAGATAGATCTTAAACGACTCATTTTTTTAGGCGGTTTCAACCGTTTTTCTCCACATATGTTTTCAACGCCCGTCTCGTGGTTTCAAAGGCGAGAAAATCCCAGGGAATTTCATCTTTTTTGAATTCATCAATAGACATGGATTCATGACAGGGCTGGATGGTACCACCTGTTACCTTACTCTGGTATACTATAATGATATTTGCTTCACCCGGGTAAGAATAGTTGCCCAACAGACAATTGATGGTAGAGTGCAGACCGGTTTCTTCATAAAACTCACGTACGGCTGCCTCTTCAAGGGTTTCTCCTCTGTCCACAAATCCACCCGGAAGCACCCAGCAACCCTTTCGGGGATATTTATTCCGCCGCTGCAGAACAATTCCCCTATCAGTTTCCGCTATGGTGCAGGCCACAAGTTTGGGATCAAGGTAAAAAACAAATCCACAGGCACTGCACACCAGCCGTTCGGGTTCATTGGGAATCAGTCTTTTTTTGACAAAGGCCCGGCTGCACAAGGGGCAAAATTTATATAAATCAATCTTGTTCATATCCTTCACCCCCTCCTTTTTTCATTTTCCAGCCAGGGCCAGGCCTGCCATTTCAACGTTGGCCTTCCATTCCTGGCCTGTTATTCCCCATTCTCGGCAGTCATCGGGATCTGCATCCCGGTTAAATGCAGCCCTGAGCCAAGGGGCATCCCTGTTGTCATAGCACCAGGCGGCAAAGGAATCGTCCATTAGGAAGGTGGAGGGGGAATTTTTCGGATTTTGTCTTATCATTTCTCTGAGTTCATCTGCTGTTTTTGCGAACATGGGAGCCTTATTATATGGAAGTCAAAGTTTTTTGTATCTTCTGTAAATAACCGAGCAACTAAGGATCGGTTCTAAAATCACTTGATCTTTTGTTTTCAAAACACCCTGCCTTTTAATGGGTTCTGGGAACAATTTTAATCAAGTTATTTTGTATCGATTCCTAAATATCTGAATTATAATCCAAGTCAAGTGTATATAAAACTGCCCCGGAATATAATTAAAAAACACTGAGACTTCAAATGATTATTTTTACAGGGCTTTAAATGATAGTATATAGCCATTCTCGATTCAAAACCCAAAACCGATTATAATTAACTATTTGACCGAAATCTGCAATGCTCCTAAAATTTTGGACCAAATTATTTTCAATTCAGTATAAAGGCCTAAAAATAATGACTGAAGAAAAACAAAGATTAAAGATGTCGGCAGGTGCCGGCTGAGCCTCAAAACTTCCTCCAGGGGACCTGGACAAAGCATTGTGCGGCATGGTCTTTCCAACGGATGAAAATGTACTTGTGGGACTAAGCCGGGCCGATGACGCAGGGATTTATAAAGTATCAGAAGATCTGGCCCTTATACAGACTGTTGATTTTTTCACTCCGGTGGTGGATGATCCCTATGTATTCGGACAGATTGCGGCGGCCAATGCCTTGAGTGATGTCTATGCCATGGGCGGCACCCCTAAGACCGCCATGAACCTGGTGGCTTTTCCATCCAAAGAGTTGGCGCTTTCCATCCTCCGGAGTATTCTGGAAGGCGGCATGGATAAAATGCGAGAAGCCGAGGTTGCCCTCATGGGCGGCCACAGCATCGAAGACCGCGAGATCAAATACGGCCTGTCCGTTACCGGATTCATTCATCCCTCCCGCATTTTAATGAAAAACAGCCTCAGACCCGGGGACAGCCTGATTTTAACAAAACCTTTGGGCATCGGAATTATGAATACGGCGGCAAAGGCCGGAATGGTATCGGATGACCTCAACCTAAAAACCATTGAACTGATGACCGAACTTAACCGGACAGCAGCCCGGGTGATGGAAGGTTTTAATGTCAGTGCCTGCACCGATATCACCGGTTTTGGCCTGGCAGGACATCTGGCGGAAATGGTTGACGGCTCTAGGGGCAGCGCACGTATATTTTCAGATCAAGTACCCTTGATCCATGAGGCCCTTGAATTTGCCAACATGGGTTTTTTGCCCACAGCCGCCTATAACAACAAAGCGTTCAGGATTGACATGGTCCGGTTTGCTGAAACCATTCACCGCAGCAATCAAGACATCCTTTTTGATCCCCAGACCTCAGGCGGCCTGCTCATTGCCGTAAAAGAAAAACAAGCCTCAGATCTGGTCCGGGCTCTGAAAGACTTTGGTGTAAAGGATGCAGCCCTTTTCGGAGAGGTTACAGACGGAACTGAAGAAATAATCCATGTTGTTTAACTAAATCTACATGTCAAACACGGAGAAAAGATATATGAAAATTGATGCACGGGGACTGACCTGTCCCGAACCCGTACTTAAAGTAAAATCCGCAATTGAAACCCTGGCCCCAAAATCTGTGAGTGTAATTGTGGATAACCCGGCTTCCCAGCAGAATGTCCAGCGGTTTCTCGAATCCCAGGGATACCAGACCATCATTGATCAACAAGGAGAGGATTATATTGCCGCAGGCGCCAGGGACAAGGCTCCGGAATATAGATCACTATCCGTTGAACCACAATCTTTTGACCATAAAAAAATATTAGTTTTATGTGCAACAGACCGGATGGGGTTTGGCAACGATGATCTGGGCAAAAAACTGATGGTCAGTTTTATCAAAACATTGAAGGAGATGGGGGATGAACTCTGGCGCCTGGTATTTGTCAACAACGGGGTTAAACTGGCCGTCAAAGGCTCACCGGTTCTGGACAGCCTGGTGGACTATGAAAATGATCATTTAAAAATTCTGGTCTGCGGGACCTGCCTTACCCACTTTGACCTGCTTGAAGACAAGAGAGTGGGGGAAACAACAAATATGCTGGATATTGTCACATCTATGCAGCTTGCTGACAGTGTCATTAAAATTTAGCACAGCCGCAGCCTCAGGCAATTGCCTGTAACACCTGCTTGGTTTCCAACAAGGCCCGGGAGATATTGTTACGCTTTTTGCCAAGATTGATGCGGATACTGGTCTTTTTAACGTACTTATAATCTGCAATACGGGCCAGGGCCGGTTCCAAATGGGCCAGGGGCCTGGACATATGCTCCAGTGAAAACTCCAGGGTCAGGGTATTGGGAGAGACATCCAGCCGCTTGACCCCGGCCTTGATGGCAAAGATCCTGAGCATGATTTTCAAAAGCATATTTTCGGCGGGCTTGGGCAATTTACCGTACCGGTCTATGAGTTCTTTCTTCATATCTGCGATATCCGGAACACTGGTGAGGCGGGATAGCCTGCGGTAAAGGGTTAGGCGCTGCTCCACGGATTCGATATAATCCTCCGGGAATCCCGAGGACATGGAGACATTGATTTCCGGGTCAAGAGGATCCAGGACATCCTCGCCCTTGATGTCCTTGACCGCCTGGTCCAGAAGCTTGAGGAACATGTCGTATCCCACGGCAGCAATATGGCCGGACTGGGATGCCCCCAGTGCCGTGCCCGCCCCCCGGATCTGGAGGTCTTTCATGGCAATCTGAAAGCCCGAACCCAGGTCTTTGTACTCCATGAGGGCGGAGAGACGCTTTTTGGCGTCTTTGGTCAGCCTGGATTCGTCGGAAATGAACAGGTAGGCATATGCCTGATGCTCTCCCCGGCCGATACGCCCACGGAGCTGGTATATCTGGGAAAGGCCGAAACGTTCGGCCTTGTTGATGATCATGGTGTTGGCCGATGGGATGTCCAGGCCGGATTCAATGATGGTGGTGCAGACCAGGACATCGATCTCCTTGTTGATGAATTTAACCATTACCTTTTCGAGTTCGGTTTCCGAGAGGCGGCCGTGGGCTACCCCGACCTTTGCTTCCGGCACAACAGCCTGAATGTTTTCAGCGGTTTTAAAAATGGTTTGAATATTATTGTGTACAAAAAAGATCTGACCATTGCGCCCAAGTTCACGCCGGACAGCATCCTTGACAATGGCATCCTCATGTTTTGAGATATAAGACAAAATGGGCTGGCGGGCCGCCGGGGGCGTGGTGATGACTGAAATGTCCCGCATTCCGGTCAGGGACATGTGCAGGGTCCTGGGGATGGGGGTGGCGGACAGGGCCAGGACATCCACGGCAGCCCGTTTCTTCTTGAGGGCCTCCTTGTGGCGCACCCCAAACCGCTGCTCTTCATCTATGACCAATAGTCCCATAGATTTGAAATCAACATCCTTCTGAAGGAGACGGTGGGTGCCTATGACGATATCCACTTTGCCGGCAATGGTCCGCTTGAGGATATCGGTCTGCTCTTTCCGGCTTCTGAACCTGGACAAACATTCGATAGTGACCGGATAGGCCTTGAACCTTTCCCTGAAGGTGTGGAGATGCTGTTCCGCCAGGATGGTGGTGGGCACCACCAGTGCCACCTGCTTGCCGTCGTTCACGGCCTTGAATGCCGCCCGGATGGCAACTTCCGTTTTTCCATACCCCACATCTCCGCAGACCAGGCGGTCCATGGGGGTATCCTTTTCCATATCCAGATGGACGTCGTCAATGGCCCTTAGCTGATCCCGGGTTTCCTCATAGGGAAATGAGGCCTCAAAATCATTGTAATAGTTATCGGGTCGGCTGAAGGAAAACCCCTTGTTGACCCGGCGCTTGGCATATAGTTCCAGAAGGTCGGCCGCCATTTTTTCCACCTCGGCCTTGGCCTTGGCCTTGGATTTGATCCAGCTTTTGGAACCAATTTTGTCCAGTACCGGGGAATACCCGTCCACCCCGATGTACTTGCCGATCATCTCAATCCGGTCAACAGGCAGGTAGAGCTTGTCTTCATCCTGGTAGACGATGAGAAGAAAATCCTGGGAGATCCCTGATACGGTAAGACTGCACAAGCCTTCGTACCGGCCGACACCGTGTTCCAGATGAACCACGATATCCCCGTTTTTCAACTCTTCCGGGGCAATGAATTCTGTTTTAAGATTTCTCTGGGGAGTCTGGCGGCGGCGGATCCGCTTTTTGCCGAAAATCTCATTTTCCGTGACCAGGCAGAACGGGCCATCATCAGGAACAAAACCGGAACTCAGGGTGCCCAGGGTATAATAGACTCCTGGAACTGTGGATGGAAGTTGTGAAAAATCCTGGCACAGGGCAGGTTGAATCCCATAGGGAGAAAGGAGAGAAGCCAGGCGCTTGGCCTGGGAATCCTGGCTCACCACACAGAGCACGGCCCTGGGGTCATTGACTTTGGATTCAAGCCACTCCACCAGGGGGGTCAGGGGGCTTTCCTCCTTGCCCCGGCTTTTAATCTCTTCGGACAGGCCCCTGTTGTCAGGACAATTTAAGCTGAACACCTCGGCGTCGCCCCGCTCCCCTTCCAGCACCACCTCTTTGAATGACAGACTTTGAAACTGGGCTATCTTTTCAATGGCCTGGCCCCAGTCCAGGTAAATGGATTCCGGGGCGACACAGAGCCGTTTTTCAGCCACAACCGTATCAAAATTGTGCCTCACTTTGGTCTCAAAGTCCATGGCCTTGGCCCCAAGGGTATCGGGTTCATCCATGAGAAAAGCCGTGGTTTTGGGCAGATAGTCAAATAAAGTGTCCAATTCTTCATAGACAATGGAAAGCATGGATTCAATGCCCGGAAACCTTCCCAATTCCCGGGTTTGGGTCACATAATTCCGGACAAAATCGGCTGAAAGCCCGGCCGTTGCACCGGCCTGCCTGAGCCTGGCCAGGACATGGGGAATAGCCTCTTTGGATATCACGACCTCTGTGGCCGGGACAATTATGGTCTCGGCCAGTTCTTTGGTGCCCCGCTGTGTAAAGGGAGAAAAATACCGGATGGATTCCACGAGATCCCCGAAAAACTCGATACGCACCGGCTTTTCCTCTCCAGGAGAAAAAACATCCAGAATCCCGCCCCTCACCGCATATTCCCCGGGATCTTCCACCAAGGTGGCCCGGGTGTACCCCCCGGCTTCAAGATTTGCCACAATGGCATCCCGGTCCATCTCCTCATTAGCCATAACCAATTCGCAGCTATCAGATAGGACCTGTCTTGGCACCAGATTCTGGAGCAAGGTATCCACATAAGTCACCAGAATGAAATTTTTGCTGCTAAATTCAGTGATTTTGGTTAAAGCGGCCAGCCGGGAAGTGGAGGTTTCCCTATGGTAGGACAAAGATTTAAAGGGGAGGATATTGTACCCAGGAAAATAAATAACCCGGTCACCAGCATCAGGCATAAAAAAAGCAAGATCATCCATAAAGGCCCGGGCGGTCTTCTGGTCCGGAAGGATCACGGCCATTGGCCGATCCAGGCCGACAAAGGCTTGGGCGGTGAACCATGCCTTTTGTGATCCGTCCTGGTTGGTGGTGATAATAGATCGTCTGCTCTTTTTTAGGGGGGGGATTATGGTATCAATCATTTTATTTATAGGGGCTTAAAATCGAATAAGTAAAATCTGAAAAGTACCACCCCGGTCCTAATCAAGCAAGAATTTAATTATGCCTCCTTGAACTTATTGGCAAGATCATTATCAATGGCATAGATACAGACCTCATTGGCCCCCTGCTGGGTATAGCCAAATTTTGCGGACAGATTATCCATGAGAAATTTCACATCTCGTTTGATCCGTTTATCATGGGTCTTGAACTCTTCGGTATCAAAATCCTTGATGGCCTGCCTGAAATTTGCATTATCGATAAAGGGTTCAAGGACCTGTTTTTTCAAATTGTGAACGTAGCGTTTGTACAGGAACTGGAAGAGCCGGGTTTCGGTAATATCCTTTCCCTCGATCATAATCTCTTGGGTAAGGGTCAGGGTGGTGAACTCCTTGAGCACGTCGTTCCGGATTTCTTCTCTCCGTTTTTTGTCTGCATTTTCTGATAAAAGCCGATTTTCAACGCTTTCCAGAAAGGCCTCAGTGATATGGAGTTCTTCTTTGGTGAAGATGCATTTGACATTGGAGTCCAGTTCATTGGTCACGGCTGTAATATAGTTTTTGATATCCCTGGCGATCTGCTCTTCATTATAATTATATAAAGATTCTTTCACCTGCTGGAGGATGGAGTAATCATACATCCTCAGCAGAGAGGACAAAAATCCCTGGGGAATGATCTTTTTGGGCTGGTTGTCCAGCTTGTTGAAAAAGGTGCACAGATCCGGCATATTGATGAGCCTGTCTTCTTTGGCATATTTGGAGTAGAATTGATCAAAAATCTTGATGGAGTCCCTTCCGGACAAACCTTCCTTGCCGTAAATTTCAGATTCCGCAATAATTTTTTTATGCATCTTCTTGTCCAGGGCCTTGGTGTCAGAGTCGTCAAGCCATTTTGGGATATGCCCCGAAAAAATTTCCATTTTCAATAACATAAGTTTTTCATCACAGTAATTGAGGTATTTTTTTGGATCCTTTATCCACTCTTCCAGGGCCAGGGATTTTTTCCCTATGCGGGTGCAGATGATGATTCGAGCAAAATTTTCCAGTACCATGGGAAGGAAACTGCCTTCAATGTGGCGGCCGAAAATATTCAGGTAAATTTTAACCTCAGTGGTCACATCCAAAACATAGGGGATGTCAATATACTGAATCCGGTCCTCAAATGAGGGAAAATCCCTTAAATTCCGCTTGTCCTCGGGGTTCATCAGGGCAAAGAAAAGGGCATCCACCCGTTCCTCCACATTTTCCACCTTATGGATCCCCTCGGAAATGATGTTATGCAACTCCACCATCCGCTCCACATTATGGGATTTTATGTCCATGAGGGCATAGATCCCGTTGTGAATTTTGGCAAAAGCAGAATAAATGTAATTGATGACGTTTGAATCCTGGAATAGGGAATTTATCCGCCCCTGGAGCATCTGATTCAAGATAAAATCCCGTCGTAAAGGCTTGTCTCCTGGGTTGAATACGGAAATCCCATTGCCGATTCGGCGGTCAAAATAATAGGGCCTTGCATAGAGCATCTCAAAGACCTTGGCCGGGCTGCCCAGCCGTTCCAGCAGGCTCTGGTAAATGGAGGAACAGATGGTGCAGACATCTTCTCTGAACACCCACTCATACTGTTTTTCCGTAAATAATTTCCATTTGAACTCATCATTTTTGATCAGCTCGTCAAGCACGTTTCTGCGCTGGTCCTTGGGGATCACAAGAAAGGGGTTGTCATGGCAGAGGCAGGGCACTTCAATATACTCCTGATCCTTTTCCCCAAAGGGAATGTCTTTGGCCTGAAAGGCTTTTGTTTCTTCACTGTCCCCGTCAATATACTGGATCAGTTTTTCAAAGGTTGACAGACTCATGACGGAATTGTCCTTGCCTTTGAGTTTCTGGATGTCCAGACGCCATACCACCTCATAACGCAGCCCTTCTAAGGTGTTGGCATATTGCTCGAATTTTTTCAGCAAATTGTTCAAAAAAGTGGATTTACCACAGCCGTGTGGGCCGTAAAACACGTAAATCCGGTTCTGCTGGGCACCGTGACGCAGGTATTCCATCTGTTTCATAAACCGGTTTGCAAAAAGCATATCCGGAAAGTAGGGGTTGGCCGAATCCTCGGCAAAGAGCCGGGTGCAGTCATAATTTGTGACGCTCAGCCTGTCAAAATCCTCGGCTGCCGAAGGGTCAAGCTCATCCACATGACTCTTAATCATATCGTGGAAGGACTGGAAAATATTTCTTAGAATCCGGGAGGGATTGGCATTGAGCAGCCCGAGAAATTCCTGGAAAGGCACGGGTTTGAGCCGCTGGTAGTCCTGGATATTTTCATTCAAAAATTCAAGGGCCTGACCCACGGACTCCGAACCAGAGGTGTCTGTACCGGGTGACGTGGTATTCATAATGGCTATACCTCCCGCTTTATCAATTTTCGGTTTTCCATCACATAGCGCATCCGTTTCCATTTAAATGTTTTAGGGGGCTCAGGGGCCGGGCTTGCCGGCCCTGAGGAAGGATCCCAAAAATTTGAATAGGTGGAATCTCCAGGAGCAGCGTCGGCCACAGCCTCACTGGTCTCCAGATATACAGGTCCGCCCCAGAGAAATTCAATGCCGATCATGGTGTTCTCGATGAAATCTGTTTTCAGGGGCTTACCTTCAAAGAGATGATTGAGGTAAAGAATCCCATCCTTGGTTTTGTCCGTGTCCACATGGATTTCAGGGGGATGATAAAGGGTGTTGATCACCATTTCCCTGTAATCCTCGGCTCTCTTGGATTTAATGTAGTACTGCCAGGTCATCCGCTGTTTATTGAATCGTTTACCCGATACAAAAAGCTTGTGGCGGGTCAAAAATTCCTGGTCAATGAATCGATTCACAAAGGTAAAATCATTCAGGTTTTCCCTTATCTTAAAGATATAATCCTGGCCGGTTCCTTTGGCTGTATCATATTCTTGTTTTTTGAGTTCATCCCGTAGTCTGTCATAACCCAGGGAATAACAGCCCCGGTCCTCCATCTCTTCAATATGCTGAAATAGTCTCATACCAAGGGCATAGGGGTTGAGTCCCACCTTGGGCATGGAGGTCACAGCCGCGTTGACCTTGGCAAAATCCACCTCATGGCCCCGGATACGGTCATCCCGCATGAACAAATATTCATGCCAGTAACTGGCCCAGCCTTCATTCATGATCTTGGTCCGGATCTGGGGCTGGAAATAGAGGGATGTAGATCTCACAATCTGGATCACTGATTTCATCCACTTATTTTCCTCAGCCCGCAGAAAAGGAGAGTGACGGGTAATATATTCCATCACGTCCAGGCGGGCATCGTTTTTTGCGGCGGCAGCCTTTTTATACAATTCCCCGAATTCCGGATATTGGGAAGTCACCTGGTCAAAGAAATCATCCTTGTTTTTTTGGCAATCATTGAACCGGGTAATCTCTTTTAAATAATTATGATGGGAGACCTTTGTCATTCTTTGAAGAAAAACATCAAAATAAAAATCTTCTTTTGACAATTTTCTTGGGCCGTTGGAACGGATGGTCCGGTCCAGTTCCGTCTGAAATCCCACCAGATTATCAAGGCTCCTTGCAAACTCGATGACATAATCCACCCAGCGGCGACCTTTTTCACTTCGCAGTTGGGAAATGAGCCGCTTGTCCGCCAGGGCCTGGCCCGTCAAATCCGTATCCCAGGTGTTCTCATAGAAAATATTGTTCTGGAAAAAATCAATATGCCCCAGAACATGGTAAAAGATCATGACATTGAGCCAGTCCGGATTGTTGTCGTTATAGTAGGAAATGGCAGGACGGGTATTGATCACAGTTTCATAGGGATTGGAAGGGTAAGCTTCATACATCCCCTTTCCGGACAACACCCTCACGTCATGGACCCAATAGTCATAGAGGGTTGGGATCATGACCTTGGGAGACAATTCGATCATGTCGCGGTTGGTCACAATATATTCAAGGCTTTCATCGTCAAAGCTCAGACCGGCATCCCTGGCCCTGACCTTGCACTCTTCCATGATCTGTTTGACATGTTGACTGACCAGTTCCATAAGGTTTCACCTTTCGTTTTGCTGTCACCCTATTTGTATGAGCCCTTTGCCTACCCGGCCGGATCAGGAAATCAAATTCTTTATTCCCTGGATAATCCTTGCGTCATCCACACTCTCGGACATGGTATCCAGCTTGATATGTTCCTTGTGCTTGGTCAGCACATCGGACTTGCGCAGGTACTTTTCCACCTCGGTCTGTTTGGAGCCCACATAGGAATGCTCCACAATGGTTATGCCGATGCGGGCCACATATTGCATCATCTTTTCGATCTCCTCCAGGGCCTGCTTTCCTTCCTTGTCCCAGTCGTCCCCGTCGGTGCCGTGGAAAACATAGATATTATAATCCCGGGCCAGGCTTTCTTGCTCCACGATGTCGTTGACCAGCTTGAATGCGGTAAACACCTTGGTGCCCCCGGCCACCTTATAGGAATGATATTTATAAAAATCAGACACTTCCTTGGCCTCAGTATCGTGAAGAATAAACCGGGTTTCCACCTGTTTATCATACTGGAACATAAGCCATGAGTAGAGCATCACATGCTGGGACACCACAGTTTCGGTGACCTTGCCGCCCATGGACCCTGAATAATCCCGAAGGAAAAAAACCAGGGCCTGGGACTCAAAATCCTTTTCCCTGGACAGGATGCGGTAGACCAGATCCTGGGGAGAGACTATGAAATCGGCAGGATTGATATCCGAGACGTCTGGAATCCGGCCCAGGGCGATATTGGTCTGAACAATCTGCTTGAGGGTGGCCTTTTTATCCAGGATCTGTCCCACTCCCTTGTTCCTGTCCGTCAATTCATAGACATACCGGGCCAGGGTCCGCTTTTTCCCCTTATCCTTAAGGTTGGGAAGCTGAAAATCCTGGGACAACACCTTGCCCAGCTCATATGCATTGGCCTCAAATTCATGCTCTCCACCCTCTCCTTCCCCAGGGCCCTCTCCCGAGCCTTGGCCCTCTCCTTCCCCTTCTTCGGGACGGACGGGCTGTTCACCGATGATATCCCCCTCTTCCCCCTCACCAGTACCGCTGGAGGGTTCACCTTCCCCGGTCTGGGGATCAAAGGATATCTCGTCGTGGACAAATTTTTCTTCCACTGTTGTGGGCACCACAATGATCTTTTCTTTACCTCCGGACCCGGGTTTGACGATTCGACCGATGCGGATCTTCCGGTTAAACCCGTCTTCTTCCCGCTGCCGGTCACGTTCTAAAAGTTCATCAAGGGTTATCATGATTGGTTCCCCCTTTTTTACTTGTCGTCTTCCTGGCTGCAAAAGTACTCAATGGTTTTTTGAGCGCAGGTGGGACAATACCCCAGTTTCTGGTCCATGGTGTAAATCATCCGATCGTAAAGTTTCTGGTTCTCTTCGTTGGTCCTATTGGCCAGGGCCCCGATAAGGGAACCGGCCCCGGCAATATCGGATTTGAGCCTTACATCGGTTATGGCTTTTACCAATTCCAGGTTATCCATAAAATCGTAATTGGCATCTACGGAAAGTTTCTGGCCGTATATCTTCCGGATAGAATTCCTGAATGAAGCGCGCTGTTCTTCTGTTTTTAGTCCCAGCCTTTCTTCCACATTCTTGATATACCGCTCATCAATCTTTAGAGCCCGCAGTTCGCCTGTCTGGGGATCCTTGTACTTCCACATCATATCCGGGCCCAGGTGCTCGGCATCCACCCCGATGATCATGTTCACGTAGTTGAGCACGTCCTTTTTAATGGCCAAAGGTTCATCCATATAGGCGTTGAACATCTCGGTCATGATCCTTTCCCGGTAGAGACCCCTGGCAATCTTAAGGTCATCCATGAACTTGGCCCGGTCCGTAGGCTCCTGGACATAATCCAGGACGATGCGCTCCAAGGCATTAAAAATATCCAGGGCAAACATACATTTACCTTCATTGGTTTCCGAACTTTCCAAGAGGAGCTGCACGGCCCGGCCCAGATTCCTCTGGCCAAGACCTTTCTGGCCGAAACGTTTTGTGATCTCGGTATCCTGGTTCAGGGAATCAATGAGTTCAGCCAGGGTTTTCAAACTTTTTTCTCCGGCCACTTCTCCTGCGGCCAGCTTCATGGTCTCCACCTGGGTAAGTTTATCCGACCTGGGCAACCGGGTCAGGACTACGGCCACGGAAGCCCCATAGTTGAGGTTGGGATCCTGGTGGAGAATTTCATGGTCCAGGGAGCGTTTCACATCCGTCCCTATGGCGTATTCGGTTAGGGTCTTCTGGATCTTGTAATCCGTATTGTGAGCCACGTAGCAGATACGGCAACGGTCCACTATTGGGGCCTCTTCCCGTTCGGATAAAAAGGTGTTAAATTCCGAATTGTTGGATGTGGCGATAATCAAGGTGTCAATGGGCCATTTAAATCCGTCCAGCTCAATCATCCGATTCTGGATCACCCCGAGGTAGACCTGGACCAGGTCTTTTTTATTTTTATAAATCTCGTCTGAAAAATGGATTCCCCCGCCGGCCACCCGGGCCAGGGCCCCCCGTCTCAGGTCGAAACGGTATGGGTTGTTTGTATCAGAGATATGGAGGAGGCGCTGGATGGATTCTTCACCCATGAGATCAACGGCCGAAGATGTAATTTTGTCCTTGGCCGGGTATTTACCTGTAATGGTGCCCAGACTCTCAATCAGGGGAACCGGGACGACTTCCACAAAATCCATCATCTTTACAGGGTCATCCTCCGTAAATTCCCTGATCTGATTCCAGATATAGGCGGAGCATGCACCCAGCGGACGATAGACATCGTAAAGGTCTTCAATCTCCTTTGCCTTGAACTTAAACCGCTTGGCCATATAGGACAAGGATTCATCCCGGGTTTCCCTGAAACTCATGGCCAGAATCATAGGGTCTTCATAGGTCTGGGATTCGATCTCCTTTATTCTTCCGTATCCGCCCAGTTGGTCAAGGTGTCTGAATTTAAATGTATACTTCCGATTTACAGGTACGGAAAGAAACTCCCGGTAACGGGCACAGAGGTATTCCACAAAAAATGTTTTACCGTTGCCCGGCTCCCCCACCAGGACAAAGGCCATTTCCCTGGAAGACCCGCCTTCCGAGGCATCCTTGACAAAGGAGACAAAAGAGTTGATCTCATCGTACATGCCCACCAGGTGCTTCTTACCCTGGCTGAACAGGTCAAACTGATAGGTGGTCTTTCCCTTTACCGTCACTTTTCGGATGCCGGCATCCAGAATCATCCGGGATACACCCTGGAAGGCATCTTCAAATTTACGTTCGCCCTTTTTCACGGCATTGACATGAAAAACCAAGGATTTAGGATCTGCTGTTTTGGCCATTTTACCCTCCCCCTGGCAGCAAGGAGGCAAGTGCTGCCGTCTTTTTGGTTGGAATTCGTCAATCATTTACCCGGAACTGAAGGTTCATTTTTTCCGGGGGACTGCGCATCGGGTTGAGATTTAGGTTAAACATTATAGAATCAAGAATATTAAGTAAAATAATAACAATAGAAAAACCTATAGTCAAACAATAATCCTCAATAAAACAAGGGCGTGATAAACGCTTTCTCCATTCATGATTTTGTGGTAACAATAGAGTATTTAACATGACCATTTAGGATTCAGAATGAACCCAAGAGAAGTAACCACAATTATTGATTCAAACATCTGTATCGGATGCGGTTCATGTATCCGGGTCTGCCCTTCGGACACTATTTCCCTTGTTGATGGAATCGCTCGGGTAACCGGCGATAAATCATTATCCTGCGGCCATTGCACGGCTGTCTGCCCGTCCGGAGCAGTCACGGTCAAAGCACTTGATCCGGGCATGACCCAATTTTCAACCTTTTCCATGACCTCTGACTGGCTTCCCTTTGGTGAGACATCCCCCGGAGACCTGGCAAGGCTCATGGCCTCCAGGCGATCCTGTAGAAATTTTAAGCAAACTGCCGTTGATAACAAAGTATTAACAGACCTGGTGAAACTGGGATGCCTGTCACCCTCGGGCACCAACAGCCAGGAATGGACATTCACCTGTCTGGCAGACCGTGAGAAAGTCCTGAACCTTGGATATCTGATCAAGGCGTTCTTCGACGATCTTAATAAGAAGGCGGCGAACCCAGTGTTGAGAAAAGGGCTCAGACTTTTGGGTAATAAGGCCCTGGACAACTATTACAGCGAATATTACGAATCCGTTAAAGAAGCCATGGACGATATGGCTGCCAACAACCGGGACCGCTTATTCCACGGTGCTGCTGCCTGCATCCTCATCGGGTCACGGCCTGATGCCTCCTGCCCCAAAGAAGATGCCCTGCTGGCTGCGGGCAATATCATCCTCGGCGCCCATGCCATGGGCCTGGGATCATGTCTCATCGGGTTTGCGGTGGAAGCCATGAAAGCAGATCCCGGAATCGGAAAAAAACTCAATATTCCGGCAGGGGAAAAAATCCATGCCGTGATTGCCCTTGGATATCCAGATGAATCTTACCAACGGATCACGGGCCGGAAAAAACCGACCATCCGGTTTAATTAAACCATACAGCGAGGACAAAATGACCCTGGCGAATTCTTTAAGTGTTGATGACCTCATAACTGAACTGGGGATTGGAAAGGCAACTGTGAATTTCATTCTTGAGCGGTTCAGCCCCTTGCTCAATTCTCAACTCTCCAATGGAACCCATCAGTATTCGCCCTCGGTAATCCCCGTGTTAATACGGATCAAAGACCTTATGTCATCGGGTATACTTCCCTCCCAAATCGAAGAGATTATAGGAAATGAAATTTTGGGACCACCCCTGGATGCCCAATCTCAAAATACAGGCAGCGACATCCGAATGAACCAGGAAGCCCTGAGTTTCATCCGGGACATGGTCAGTGACATACGAGGACATCAGGGCCGTATTGCCAGGGCCCACGAAAAAAGGGCCGAGGCAGAAGAACGGAAAGCCGTTGCCATTGAAAAGCGGGCTGAAGCAGAAGACAAAAAAGCTGACGCCATGAACAATATTGCCATGGCTCTGCAGGAAATGAACCAGTTGCGTGCCCTTGATTCACAGACCATGGAAGTCGCAGGACAGGCAGTTCAGGCCCTGACCATGGATGAACACAGCACACCCTCATTAAATAATTCTATTGATCTTGATGATAGTAACATTGAAAATGAAGACGATTGGAATATCAATCATTTGGATGGAAACGGATTGGATGAGGATTTTGAAGACCCCCTGGCCGGTATGTCCGAACTCCTGAATCACCCAGAACCTGATCCCCAACCCATCGAGACCGTTGATCTGGACGATTTGACACAGGATATTGAGGATCTGTCATTGCAAGCAGATGACCCCGGACTCTCCGAAGGTGACCTAGATGACCTATCCGGTCTTATTGATACGGTGTCAGAACCGGAAACAGAATCCAATGATCTTGATCGCCTGTTGGCAGAGGATATTCCCCTGCCCGAGCCGGATGACCTTTCTTTGCTGGTTGATGAGGTATCGAATGCCGCAGAAAAAGTGCTGGATTTGGATGACCTTTACACTCTGGTTGAAGATATTCCGGCAGATGCGGATATGGACGATCTGTCTTTGCTGGTGAAGCCAGATCAATCCATGGAACCCGACGAGACAGACGACCTGTCGCTGCTCATTGATCCTGAACCGGTGGAAAATGCCGGCCAAGCGGCACCCATGGATGATCTATCCTTGCTTGTGGACACGCCGGCTCCAGGTGATGATACCCGTGATGACCTATGGGCCTTAGTGGATAAGGTCGCTGAGAAACAAACAAATACAAACATAGATGATCTATCCGCTCTGATTGCTCCGGCCCCGGCAGAGCCCTCCTTGAAACCCGACATCACCCCGGATCAGGACTTAGCTAAATACAAGGCCGCTGTCATGAAAATCATTATTGAATTGAAATCCAGGGGATTAAGTCCAAAAGAAACAACGGATAGGCTGAACAGGGACGAAATCCCGACCCTGTCCGGGAAACCCCTCTGGGCAGAAACCGCCATCGCCAAAATATACGGATTTATCGACACGGCAAAATAAATAAGTCAGAGGCGTTCTACTTGGCCCCGGCAGCCTGGGCAAACCTTGTATCCACAAACTTATTCAGATCTATGAGGGAGGTCATGATCTTCATCTCATCCATCATGTATTTTTGTATGGTATCCAGATCCTCTATCTGGGGAAATAATTCTCCTGTCAGGATGCGGTCCGGGGGATCAGTGAGCACCCGCTGAATGAGATCTTTATCCTGGGAAAAGAAATCCGCACCTATAATTGCGGCAGGTTCGGGCTGGGCATCAATGGCAAGGCCGGACCTGACAAAACTGGTGCAAATTTCCTGGACGGCTTCCGGGTGCTTCTCAATGACCTCGGTACGCATGACAAAGACACAGCAGGGATGCTTTGGCCAGAGGTTTTTGGACAATTCAAATTCTTCCCCACGGCCGTTGGCAATGACCTGGGAGCCGAAGGGTTCGGCAACAATAAACCCTCCGATTTCGCCCTCTTCGTCATATTCCAGGGCCTCGGGCATCTGAAAGGGCGCAACCACTTCAAGGATGACATCCACGCCCTTTTCCGTTGCCCGCCCAGGCTTAAGACCCTTTTCAGACAAGAGTTTATGAAAAAGCATGTTGTGGATGGACAATTGATAGGGAATCAATACGGTTTTACCGGCGAAATCTTCAACGGATTGGATATTGGCCCTTTTACTTTTTACCAGCACGCTTCCTGATTTATGGGCCAAGAGCAGTAACTTAAGATCCACACCGGATTTGAACAGATCCATAGCCGTGGGCGCCAGGACCAGGGCACCATCCAAAGCATTGATCGAGAGTGCGTCGGCAACTTCGTTCCACCCGTTTTTGACCACGGGTTCCAGTGTACAATGCTCGAAGGTTTCCATGCCTTTTTCCAATTTCCGAGCTGTTACACCAAGGATAAAATGATCCGTAATTTTCAAATATCCGATCTTAATTGCGGGTTTTTCCGCCATTTCAGGCACCTCCGGAATGATTTAAACTAATGGTTTGGATATGTTTACTCTATTATGCGTAAGTTTAATTCAAAGTCAACAACAAATGCTTGACAAAACTATTGTGGATTCTTTAAAGCCAAACATGAAGTAAAATAAAATATGGACAAAATGTGTCATAATTCCCCTTTAAAGTAAAGTGATAAGTTGTGAGACCCTATGAAACAAGTCATTGACGCACCACCGGAACTTCCGGGCACCCAGATCATCAACACCAAAAAAATGCATAAAACCAGGATCATCCCCCAGGTATCGGACACAGATTACGGGGGCGGCATCTACCATGGTAAATATTTCGCCCTTTATAACCAGGCCCGGGACCTGTTCCTTGAAACACTTGGGGTACCATACATCACCCTGATGAACCATGGCCTGAATCTCAGTGTGGCCGAGCTTCATACACGGTTTGCCAAACCTGTATTTTACGGAGATTTCATAATGGTTCATACCCGGATATCCTGGATAAGGACCCGGAGTTTTGGAGTGGTCCAAAAAATGATCTGCATTGATAGAGAAAACCGGAAAGAAATCCTTAAAAATCAGGTGGAAATGAATCTGGTTTGCACCAATGATGCGTCAGAAGCCGTCTGCCTCCCTAAAGGGTTGACGGATGCGGTACACGCATACTACGCTAAGATATGATCCCTTTCTTTTAGGATAAATTCTGCAAGAAGCAGGTCTTGGGGAGTGGTGAGCTTTATATTGAACGGGTCACCATCCACGGTATGAACAGGTATGTGGGCATGCTCAAGGATGGAGGCCTCATCCGTACCTGAAAAATCGTTTTTCAAGGCGTGTGAAAAAGCGGCCAGTATACGATCCAGGCGAAATACCTGCGGGGTCTGGGCACGGAAAAGAATGCGCCTGTCCAGGGTCTTTGAAATCCGGCTTTCCGCCCTTATTTCCTTGACTGTGTCGGAAATCTCAATGACCGGAATACAGGCACCCGTCTCTTTTGCTTTGTCCAGGCAAGCATCCACTAAGGACGGATTGACAAATGGCCGGACCCCGTCATGGACAAGAACCAAGGTTGATTTATTGTCTGCAGAAAGGTAGTTGGCCATGGCAAGGCCCGCAGAAACAGAATCCTGGCGGCTGATCCCCCCGGGCACGATATGCAATGGAGCGGACAGGGCAACCGGCCTTATCAATTCATCCCGGCAGTAATCTAAGTCTGTTTTCGGCACCACCAGAATAATTTCGTCCACACAAGGATGGGAATCAAAGGCAGTAATAGTCCTGACCAGTACAGGAATTCCGTCCAGGGTCATATACTGTTTTTTCAGGTCGGACTGCATGCGCACGCCCTTGCCCCCGGCCACAATCACAGCCATAATTTTATCTTTTTGGAATTTTGATGTGTTATTCATTACACTTAAACAAGATAGCTCAACTCTTTAGGAAGGGGGATGCCCTTGCCCATATGGTCTTCTCCATAATTGACACCGGCCAGAATGACAAGGTCGTTTAATGCCCTGGAATCTCCAGAAAAAATCACTGTTTCAAATTCTTCTTTCTTGATCTTGCCCCCAGCCCATTGAATATCTAGAACAGAGGAGGCATCAAACTGATCCTCTCCGACATGAAGGTTGACCTCTCCTCCGTAGTGCTGGACAATTTTGGCCACCAGCAGGCTGGGTCGACTGTGAAACCCCCTGTCTTTTGGTATCCCCACCTCTATGACTGAGGTTTCCATATTTTCATTGAGAATCCGGGAGGCCACCTCTTTACCGGAAGACAAAAATTTTCCAGCATAATAGAGGCAATAATTTACGGCCCGGTCAAGCAGGACATCCGGATCAATGAGGTCGCACAGGGAAAGACTGACATTTTTATATACATCCTTGAACCCGATATCATAAAGGTGGCGTTCGTAGAAGTGAAGCAATCGCCCCATGACCTGAAGGATATGAAATACGATAGAAAAATGGCTGCGTAGCTGATTGAGGATTATGGTGTCTGAAGAGGGCCGGGTAGAGACCACATAAGAATCAAAGGATGACTGAATGTTGTGCATCCGCATTTCATAACTCCGAATGGTCACCTCATTAATTTTCTCCGGAACAAGGTCATGAATGGTCTTGAGATCATACCGCTCGTAAAAGGAAAACTGCTCAAAATCCTTGACCACTTCAAGGAATTCACTTGCAATCCGGGTAAGATTTTTTTTCTGGTCCGTTTTTACAAGGGTGTCGTCAATATTAGGCTCAAGCTGTTCCGTGGAAGTGATACCAGGAAAATAACTAAGCTCATAACCGGCTTCAGGGACGGTGATATTCAGCCGCCTGGCTTCGTCAAGAATCACTGGAACCGCAAGACGGATGGAATCCTGAATGGTTCTCAGGGTATCTATAGCCTCCTGGTGAAACAGACTAAGATCTCCTGTTTCGAGGGCATAAAATCTAAAGCGGTTCAGGGTATGGCGCTGGGAATAGCATGCCAAGGAAAGATGGCGGATGGTGGCGCTCAGTTCACGGTAAAACACCCAGTCTTTATTTTTTTTGGCACCGTGGAAATCCAGAAAATCCTCAAGGATATGGGAGGTGGTGATCAGCTTTGAGTACAGCTTTTTAGTGAACAGGTACTCATCGGCTTCAAGATTATTAATGAATAATATACATTTTAAGTATTCAAAGGAAAATATATTCGCTTTTTCCTTGAAAGAAATATCACAGGTTTCAATCATAAACTCATTTCCGGAAAAAAATTTACCATGAAATTGTAAGGTTTCGGTCTGACCGGCCCATAAGCCGAATTTTGTTACCCAGGCCGGTTACCCGGACATGGGTCAACGATCATTCATCTGGGATGTATGTTGCCATACACCTCTTGCGACCTACCCGGAAACTCGGACGGACAGCCCTCAATCATTTCCCTATTTGGTCTTGCACCGGACGGGGTTTACCAAGCTTTCCCGGTCACCCGGGAAACTGGTGCGCTCTTACCGCACCGTTTCACCCTTACCCAGATGCCTTGCGGCATCCAGGCGGTCTACTCTCTGCTGCACTTTCCTTCACGTCACCGTGACTCCACGTTATGGAGCGTCCTGTCCTGTGGTGTTCGGACTTTCCTCCAGGCGGGGAAACCCGCCCAGCGATCGTTTGTTCCGGTCAGACCGAAATCTTACCTTTTTTCGTAGTATAGAAGCCTGCTGCACTGGGGGCATGAAATTAATTCATTCCCCCGCTGGACCTCAATGTACATCTGGGGCGGAATGTTCATGAAACATCCCAGACACACCTCTTCACTCACCCCGGACACGGCAGACCCCTGGTTCATTTTTGAAATTCTCCTGAACCTCTCCATAAGCTTGGAATCCAGGCTCTGCCCTATTTCTTCCTGGCGTTCAAGGTACTCGTCCAGTTGTTCCCTGTCTTCTGTGGACTGCTTTTCGATCTCAGCCTGCTCAGCCCGAATCTGCTCTTCCAGAAGCTGATATTCCTTTTCACTTTCTTCAACGATACTCTGGGATTTTTCCCGTTCGTCCATCAATTCCAGCAATTGGGTTTCAAGGGCGTCTTTCCGCTTTTTATTGTCATCAACTTCCCGCAACAATAACTGGTATTCCTTATTGGTCGTTACGTTGCGCAAATTTTCATTACTCCTGATGATCCGTTCATCAACAATTTTAATTTCCAGTTCACTTTCCCTGCAAGATTTTGAAGCCCGGTCAAAATCTTCCCGGTTTTCCTTCAGGGCGGTTTCAAACTGTTTCAGTCTGGATGCCAGCTTGTATTTTTTCTTTTCGACGCTTTCAAGTACGTCACGGAGCCTGACAATTTCGGTTTCAGCCTCCTGGAGTTGTACAAGGGTGGCAATATCTGGTTTTGACATATGCGTTTATCCTCAAACTATTTTAAATGGATCTTCTTCCCGATTGTATCCGTGGATTTCAATTCCAAAGCCAAGGGATTTCAATTCCAAATCAAGGCGTTTTTTTAAGAGTTCCACAACGATGTGCTCCGAGGCAAAATGCCCCACATCGACAGCTGCCTTTCCTCCGGCTTCGATATCCCTTGCTTCGTGGTATTTAAGATCCCCGGTAATATACACATCCGCCCCTGACTTCAAAAAATGCTCAGTCAGGGAGCCGCCAGAACCGGTACACAGGGCCACGGAATCGACATTTAGATCCAGGTTGCCTGCGACACGTACATTGGGGATTTTAAGACGCTTTTTTATATCATTTGCCAATCGCCTCACCGTGACTGAGTGCTCTGGTTTTCCCAGCCGGCCGATACCTGAAGGCATTCCCTCTCCCGCATTCGTGTCAAGAAAAAATGGCCGGTCACATCGGATGCCGACCTTCAGGGCAAAATAATCATTGAGACCATCCCGGGCTTTGTCCAGGTTGGTATGGGCAGATACCACTGCAATCTTTTCCCTGGCGGACATAGAGATGACTGATCCCGGCATTCGACCAAAATCAATGCATTTTTCAGGGGCCATCATCAGGGGATGATGGGAAATCACCAATTCACATTGGTTCTCCCTGGCAGCTTCCATGGATGCAGGGGTGACATCAAGGGTCACCAGAATCCGGTTTACGGACCAGCAAGGATCTCCGGCCTGAAGCCCTGAATTATCCCAGGATTCAGCCAGATCAAATGGTGCGATAATATCGACTGCATTAATGATATCTTTTACAAGGGGCGGTGTCATCTCTTTGGCACAGGCTCCACTAAATAAAAAAAGCGTGGTTTAATTCCACGCTTTTTTTATTTCTATAGATAGAATTCCTTACAGGCATATTCATATATGACCTGGCCGTCCTTTTTTATGGGTTATCGCTTTCATGGGCATTTCCTTTGGGGTGCCAAAGTTATTTGGTGGGCCCACCTGGATTCGAACCAGGGACCGACCGGTTATGAGCCGGTGGCTCTGCCAAACTGAGCTATAGGCCCAATAGCACCTAAACAAACTTGGAATATATATAGCAAACCCCAATGGGTGTCAAGGCCTAATTCTCAATAAAGGTTTTGAGTTTTTTACTCCTGGTGGGGTGGCGAAGCTTGCGCAGGGCCTTGGCTTCTATCTGCCGGATACGCTCACGGGTGACCGTGAAGTCCTTGCCCACTTCTTCAAGGGTGTGGTCGGATTTTTCACCGATGCCGAACCTCATTCTCAAAACCTTTTCCTCCCTGGGGGTAAGGGTGGCCAGAATTTTCCGGGTCTGCTCAGCCAGGCTGAAATCAATGGCGGCTTCCGACGGAATGGAAAATTTCTTATCCTCAATAAAATCACCCAGATGGCTGTCTTCTTCCTCGCCAATCGGAGTTTCCAGAGAAATGGGTTCCTTGGCAATCTTCAAGACCCGCCGAACCTTATCAATGGGAATTTCCATTTTTTCGGCAATTTCCTCAGGAGAGGGTTCTTTTCCCATTTCCTGGACCAGATATCTGGATGTCCTGATCAGCTTATTGATGGTTTCAATCATATGAACGGGAATACGGATGGTTCTTGCCTGGTCGGCAATGGCCCGGGTAATGGCCTGACGGATCCACCAGGTGGCATAGGTCGAGAATTTATATCCTCTTCTATACTCAAATTTATCCACCGCCTTCATCAGGCCGATATTCCCCTCCTGAATAAGATCCAGAAATTGAAGCCCCCTGTTGGTATATTTTTTGGCAATGCTAACCACCAGACGCAGGTTGGCCCGGACCAGTTCCCGCTTGGCAAAGTCGGCATCTCGCCGTCCTTTGTCTATACCCTTGGTGATGTTTTTGAGCTCTTCAGTCCCCCCCTTGATCAAGCTCTTTCTCAGAGAAACCTGATTTAAAAGCGAACAGATATCATCGTAAAGCACAACAGCCCTCTCAGGAGTGATATCGGTTCTGGATGTGGTCCATTCAACAAAGGTATCCACGTCTTTGGCCTGCTTGAGCATGGTGCTCTGCTGTACGTTAAAGGTCTTGGCACAGCGATCCAGAAGCTTATCAATGGTTTCAAACCATATAATAGAATTCCTGATACTTTTCTCTATGGTATCAATAACATTGGATTCAAACCGCCAGCGCTTGAGGAGTTCAAAAATTTCTTCTGTATTGTTAGTGATTTCTTCCTGAAGACCGGTATATCTTTTGGTTCCTTTTTTGATCTCAGGCAGCTCATCCCGCTTGGCCTGACTGTCCTCGTGAAGCTCATGGATTTTAGAAAGTGATTCAAGAAATTTTTCCTGTTTGGAGACCTCGTCCACAACCCCGTCACCTTCGTCCACATCCCTTAGCACGTGTTTGGGACGCATGGATTTTTTTTCCATTTTCTGGCCGTACATGAAAATCGTATTTAATGCCAAAGGACAATCCAGCATGGACCTCAGGATATTACGCTCCCCGACCTCTATTTTTTTAGCAATCTCGATTTCTCCTTCCCGGCTGAGCAGGGTCACCATTCCCATCTCTTTGAGATACATTTTGACCGGATCGGTTACTGCACCGAACTCCATATCAGCCTTATCTTTTTTCGGGGCAAAGAGGTCCTTTTTTTCAGATTTGTCAGAGGTTTCCGCTTTGGCTTTAGGGGCAGCTTTTTTCTTTTTAGCCGCCGTCTTGCCCGCAGGCTTGCCTGCTTTTTTACCAGGCACCTTTACGACACCTCCGTCATTATCCACCAGTTCAACGCCCATCTCCCGGAATTGAACCACAATGTCATCAATCTGATCAAAGGATTCTATATTGTTAGAGATTGCATCATTTATTTCGGCAAAAGAGAGAACTCCGGTTTTCTTACCCTTTTTAATAAGTTTAAGCATTTCATCTTTACTGATCACCACACTCTCTCCAGACTTTTTGGTCTTTCCTGCCATATAATGCCTCCCAAAGGCTTTAAAGAATTAACTGTTATGCAATTGCTGAATTTCCTGCTGTTTTAGTTTCAGCAGGTCCATCACATCAGCATTACAGCCCTTTTCCGCACTTATAATTTTGCTTATTATTAAATTATCTGTTTTATTTTTTATTTTAATAATCCGATCCATAAGGGCATTGGCAGTTCTGGCCAAATCCTCTGTACCGGAAAAATCTTCCATTGCCATGGCAGCGATCAACTCCTGATCTGTTTCCGAGTTAACCTTTGCCATGACGGCTGTAATAAAAGTATCCGTATCCCGGGGGGTGCTGACAATGACTTGGGCCAGGCCCTGGAGTTTTTTGGAATAAAACGCCTGAATCACCCTTTTTTCAATCACCCCGGAAATAAGTTCAGGATGAAGAAGCATCATGGCCAGAATCTGTTTTTCCCTACGGTCGGAACCCAGTCCCTGCTCCGTCTCAGGCACCCCGCCCCCATCACGTGAAGGGATCAAAGGAACCTTGCCGGTATTTTGCTTTACATAGGCATCCCGGACTTTTTCCAGCACCGCCTTTTCATCGATATTCAATGTTTCTGCCAATTCTCTGACATGGAGAGACCGCAGAGCCGAATCAGAGATCAAGGCCAGATGCTGTTTCATTTCATCCAGAACCTTGATCCTGCCTTCAACACTGGATCCATGCGTCTCCATGGCAAGATGAAGAAGAAACTGCATAACGGTTTTGGCCTTATCGGCCAGAGACAAAAAAGCATCTTTCCCGTGATCCGACACATAGGAATCTGGGTCATTTTTTCCGGGCAGAACCAGTATCCGTGTATCAATCCCTTCTTTGACAAAAAGGGCAATGCTCCTCTTGGCCGCATTGACACCGGCATCATCGGAATCAAATACCAGAATCATCTGCTCGGCATACCCTTTAAGAATCCGGACATGCTCCCGGGTCAGCGCCGTACCCAGACTGGCCACTGCATTTTTCACCCCGTGCTGGTACAGGGTGAGAAAATCAAAATACCCCTCTACTATATACACCTTGCCCTGTTTTCTGCACTCCTGCTTGGCGGCATGAAGTCCGTATAGAATACGGCTCTTGCTGTATACCGGCGTTTCCGGGGAATTCATATATTTGGGCATGCCGTCATCCATAACCCGCCCCCCAAATCCTGCCACCTGCATGTTAATATCAAAGATCGGAAACATCAGCCGGTTTCTGAACCGGTCATAAAATCCGTTCCCTGATTTTTTAGGCAGAATCAACCCGGAGTTGACCGCCACACTCCGTGAAACCTTGCCCTTTTTGAAAAAAGAAACTATCGAATCCCAGGCATCAGGCGAATATCCAAGCTTAAACTGTTCAATGGTATCCCGGGTCATTCCCCGCTGTTCAAGGTAAGACCGAACCGCGCAACCCCTTGACGGGTCTTCAATTATGTTGCTGTAAAATTCCATGACGCGCTTATTAAGCTTGAACAGGGATTCCCTGACCTGAACCTCTCTGCGTGCTACAGGATCCATCTGACGGGTTTCGACAACAATATTATACTTTCTTGCCAGCATCCTGGCGGCTTCCGGAAAGGAAATACCGTGGTATTTCATAATAAATGAAAGGGCATTCCCTCCTGCAGAGCACCCAAAACAATGAAAAATCTGTTTGTCTGGATTCACGGAAAAGGACGGTGTTTTTTCAGAATGAAAGGGACAGAGTCCGAAAAAATTCCTGCCGGATTTCTTGAGAATAACAGCCTCGGATATGACATCCACTATATCCGAGGTGTTTAAAATTTCTGAAATTTTCTCTTCAGGAATTAGCATTTTGGGTGGTGCAGACTCCAAAATTTCAAGCGGTTATGCAAGCTCTAAAGTTAAGTACTGAATACTTGCTGTCAACAATTATACCGAACTACCTATAAGCTGCCTTTGCTGGACAGAGCACCGGCTATCCTGCCGTGGGGCCGGGTGGCCCCGTGGAGGGATCTGCCAAGGGCCTTGAAAACAGACTCAAGCACATGGTGTTCATTCACACCATAATAGGCATTGATATGCAAATTAAAGCCGCCTTTAACACACAGGGCCTGGAAAAACTCTTTGGCCAGATATGCGTCGAAAACACCCCTTGATTTTAAATCTTCGGGAATGTGACATACCAGATAAGGACGGTTGGACAGGTCAATGGTCACCCGGGACAGCGCCTCATCCATGGGCACACAGCTATCTCCAAACCGCTGAATTCCTTGCTTACCGGCCAGGGCTTCCTGAATGGTCTGACCCAGAACCAGGCCGGTATCCTCCACAGTATGGTGGAGATCCACCTCAAGGTCACCCTTTGCCGCAACCTTAAGGTCAAATAGTCCGTGAACCGCAAATGCCGTGAGCATATGATCAAAAAATCCTATTCCCGTGCTTATATCGGCCACCCCGGTTCCATCCAGATCCAGTCGGATCTCTATCTGGGTCTCTTTTGTGTCTCTGGAAACAGCGGATTGTCGACTCATGGGATTTTCCTTGAAACTACCAGCAATTGATTATATATCCGGTCACTATACATGACTTCCTACCTGTTTTAGTCGTTCAGACGCCGAAACGATTATCATCGGCAAAAAAAACACGTCAAAACGAATCTTTTAAAATACCTGATCTCTCAAAAATTGTCAATCTTATTAAACAGACAAGAATTTTGTTAAAAATCCATTGAAAATTAGCAAGTTAGCCATTATATTTATATGTAAGTGCATTAAAGAGAAATAATATCCATGAATATACAATCCGCCACATCAAGTCCTTTTGCCCGGTCACAGAGCAACACATACGGCGGTACAGGTATTAGGGAACCATTCTCCGGGAATAATAAAACAGAAAATCGAGTCAAGGCCCAGCGGGCAAACAATCCGCGAGTCAACGGGCAATCTGAAACACCTGGCTCAGAAACCGGATTAACTCAAGGAAAATCAACCGAAATGTCCGGGGTTAATGCCAGTCAGTTGACCCCTGAACAACTCCGCATAGTCGATGAACTCAAACAGATCGATACAAATGTACGCAACCATGAAATGGCCCATGTTGCAGCCGGCGGGGCCTATATTACCTCAGGCGCGAACTTTTCATACCAGAGAGGGCCGGATGGAAAAAACTATGCCGTTGGCGGTGAAGTCGGGATAGACGTAGCTCCCATTCCCGGAGACCCCGAAGCCACCATTCGCAAAATGCGTCAGGTCAGACAGGCAGCTCTGGCACCTGGAGATCCTTCGCCTCAGGATCGAAAAGTGGCGGCCAATGCAGCATCTCAGTCCCTAAAATCCCTTTCGGAACTCACTCAGCTTAGGGCCAAAGAACTATCCGCACAACGTGAGAGCCAAGCCTTCGGCAGTACACCCAAAGAAGCAACAGAGGCCTATACCCGGGTCAAAACCTTACCAGAAACCGAGACCTCCACCTTTCAGATAGCCGTCTGATAGACTTGCAACGATGGCCATCCTGCCTATTTTATCAATTTAACAATCTGTTTAAATTCATTCCCTTCAGCCGCTTTCAGCAATTCGAAAAAGAGCATCTCAACACTGGTAATACCTGCACCTGCCCGGTCAAGCCTGGAAAGACCGACATTTTTATTTTCCCGGGTCCTGGACGACACACAGTCCGATACCACCTGAACCTCACATCCCTTCTTCAACAAATCCATCCCGGTTTGGTAAACGCAGATATGGGTTTCTATACCAGTAAGAATCACCTGATTGCACCCGAGGCTTTCAAAACGGGCCATGAATTCAGGCTCACCACAACAGGAAAATGAAGATTTTTCAATGGGGGTCAAATCTTGAATAAGGTCGGCAATACACGGGGTTGTTGTTCCGAGCTTGGAGGGAATCTGCTCCATCCAGATCATAGGAATCCCCATGATTTTCATTCCTTTAATCATGATTTCAAGATTTTTGAATAAGGGATCCCGCTGATGCATGAGCTGGGCCAACTGCCCCTGAACATCCACCAGGAGCATAACGCAATTGTCCATGGTAAACATAATCCTACCTCCTTGTTAAGCTCAATAGTTAGGGTCAAGCCTGATGAATTAATCTGCCTGACCTCCCAGTTTAATCGTATATCCCGTTGAAAAGGCAAGGGAAATGTTTAATTTCCTACACAAAATAACTCGCTTTAATTTGTGTTATACTTAAATCTTTGATAAACTTGCGTTTAGATTCGTATTAAGTATCAGGAGGTAAAATGGGTATATCCATAAATAATAACGCATCTGCACTACAGGCCTTTTCAAGGCAAATTAATGTTTCTGCAAATAACCTGGCAAATAGTCTGACCGACGAATTTAAAGCATCCAGGGCCTATAACCTGGAAGGGCAAAACCAAAGCGTCACCACCCACATCACAAAATCCACAGAATCAGGCCCTCTGGTTGAGGATACCCTAAAACAAGACGGTTCCCTCAAGGAATTATCTAATACAGATATTGCCGAAGAGCTCGTCACCCAGATTTCTGCTCAAAATGGTTTTGATGCCAATGCCAAAGTCATTCAAAATTACGATGAAACCCTGGGCTCTCTTCTCGACACCATTGGGTAAGTTGAAATTGATTAGTTAAATCAGACAATAATAACTCCAGGAAACACCATGCCCAATTCACGCCTTTTCATCCTGACCGTGGTTCCAATTTTAATAACACTTTTGGTCGGCTGTGCCGGGCTTCAGCCCGGCTACGAATCCCCAAGCGTTACCGTTTCATCCTTTAAAGCCCTTCCGGGCAAAGGGGCTGCTCCCCGGTTTGAAATCGGGCTGCACATTGTCAATCCCAACCGCACGGATTTGGCATTGCGGGGTGTCGCCTACACCATCACCTTGGAGGGACATAAAATCCTTACGGGCGTTGCCAATGATCTGCCGGTTATCGAGGCTTACGGAGAAGGAAATGTTATACTCGCGGGAACGGTCAGCCTGTTCAACAGCATTGCCTTTTTTGCCGATCTTGCCAGGGACAAAAACCCGGACGCATTGTCCTATAGTCTTGATGCAAAGCTGGACCCGGGCACCTTGAGCCCCATCATCCGGGTCAACAAAAAAGGAACCCTTTCCCTTGGGCCGGCTCAATAGATTTCCCATAAGATTAGTCGTAATTTTTATGGCGGCCACTATATTGGGCTGTTCTTCTCCAAAGCCCTCTGCCCCGGTCACCCACCCGGTCCCCCAGATTCAATCTTTGACAGATTTGACCGGAACCCGGCACACCATAGTCAGCCATGCAGTTGACAGCATCGGCGCACCCTATACCTGGGGCGGCACTTCCCCGTCAACCGGATTTGACTGTTCCGGCCTGGTGACGTACACCCACTCCAGGGCGGGCATTGCCACTCCCAGGACGGCAAAGGCGCTCTTTACAATGGGCCGGCCCCTTCCATTAAACAGGATTCAGCCAGGAGACCTTGTTTTTTTTAATGCGCCAGATAAAAACAACTCCTATCATGTGGGTATCTATATCGGGAAAAATATTTTTATCCACGCCCCGGGACGGGGACGGAAGGTCAGACAGACCACCCTGGACAATCCTTATTTCAGGCAATACTTTGTAGGTGCAAGATCATTTTTATAACCCGCATTCCAAAAATTCAAATAAAACGGGAGCAACAGGAGCAGCCATGACAACCTCAGTATTCAAAAACTATTACACAGATATCATTAAACCGGCACTCATCATTCTGATACTGGGCCTGAGCCTGGGATCAGCCTGGGCTGATCCCAAACTATCCGATGGACAGACTCTCTATGTTCCGGTCTATTCCCACATTTACATCGGCCATAAAGCCAGTCCCTACACACTCACCGTCACCCTAAGCATCCGAAATATTGATCCTGAGTCCTCTTTGCTCATTACAACTGTTGACTATTACGGCACAGGTGGCAATCTGATCAGGAAGTATTTAACAGAAGCGGTTACCATCCCACCAATGGCTTCTACCCGGTATGTGGTAAAACAGGCGGATAAAACAGGGGGGTCAGGAGCCAACTTCATTGTCAAATGGACATCCAGGAAAAAAACAAACGCCCCCATTGTGGAATCCATAATGATCGGAACCCAGTCCCAGCAGGGAATCTCCTTTACCTCCAGGGGCCAGGAGATCGCCCCGTAAACCCTATAATCAGATCCCGCCCTTAAATTTCAGTATATATGGAATAAATAAATGCCGGGGCTCATAGGAGAGTTTGGCTTGGCGAAGCCCCGGAATACCCAGGTCCTGTTCCCGGTTGATATAGCGGGTTCTGTCTTTCAAAAATTTTGCCGTTTCCCGGTTGATGACCTGAGCCGCCCCTTTAAATGCTAAATTGGATTTTTCGAAGTGGATATTAAAGGTATCCTGATTCATGGGGCTGAATACGGAAAAGGCGGCAATTTTATCCTCAACCACAACCAAAACACCCTCTAAGCCCAGTTCATCCCAATGGTTAAAGGCCTTTTCCATGGCCGAAAATTCTTCAACCAGACTTTTGGGAATCGGATCCGAAACCCCCAGTAAATCTTTGGCAAAACCTTTGACCTCAGATTTGTTTTCATTGGTGATGGGCAGGACCCGGTAATCAGGATATTTGCGACTAAACTGGGAAATGAGATTTTTTTTCTTGTGTAATTTGGTTCCTCTGAGGTCTGCCAGGTTTTCCACCAGATAAATGTATTCTGCCGCATCCCTGTCCTGGGTTATGGTGTAATATTGATTCAGATTTGGAAATTGGTCAATATATTCCTGGGTTGCCAGCCCTATATCAGGTGACAGCCCCATGTCCAAGGCTATAAGCGAAAGGGCATGCAGAGATTCCGGATCCATGGCCGGCCCCAAGGGCATGAACATAATATGATCTACCCCGTCATGGATAACCAGCCGGCCCTCGTGGTTGAACCGGGAATATTGGTATAACCCTTCCCAGCAAAACAGATTGACAAAATTATACTCACAGGACGGGTGGGGAGTCTTACTCAGAAGGTCAAGAACCATGGAACGAACCAAGAGGTCAAATTTTTCTGAAACAGGAGGACAGGGTATTTCCATGGTCAGCACTCTAATTTTAAGGGAATATGATCTTTGAGAGGATGAAACCCCATTCTTTCGTAGAAAGCCTGGGTTCCAGGCTCAGCCACCAGGGCGATCCAGTCCACACCATGCTTTTTCAATTCCTGGGCTAGGTATAGGACAATCTTTCTTCCGATCCCCTGACCTCTGTGGGATTTGAGCACCGCAATATCCTGGATAAAGGCATCACTGCAGAGATCGGACAGAGCCCGGCCCATGCCAATCATTTTTCCATGAAGAAAGGCACCTGCAAAGAGGGCGGAATCCTTTGGAATCTTCACCAAAAATCCATGGGAGGCATCATAGGCATCCTCCCACCAGCCTGCATCCTTGTACAATGCGATCATATCAGGTACCGGGGCAGATCGGATCAACCGAATACTCACGCCTGAAATTTCAGTGTTATCTTCACCCATTAGCCGCATCCATCATTTTTTCTGCAAAGTAAGGCAGGACAAAGGCTGCCTCATGAACCTTGGGAGAATAGTATTTCAACTGCTCTTGAATTTCTCCGGACACCGCTCTGGCCGGTTGAACCAGCTTTGGCCCCATAGATCCCAGGCAGACACCGATATGGCCTCCGGGGTAGGTGGGCACAAGAATATTTGCAAAACCCTGGACCGGAAACAATTCCCTGGTAATCCTGACCAGGTTCGCCACACATTCCTGGTGGAGAAAAAAGGATTCCCCCTGGGTGGCCACCAGGCCGCCGGGTTTGAGGGCCCGCTTGAGATTTTCGTAAAACGGCTTTTCAAATAAGGCCTCACCAGGGCCCACCGGATCAGAGGAGTCCACGATGACCACATCATACCCACCTTGTTTTGCCGCCACAAACTCATCCCCGTCTTTAATATGAATCGCCACCCTTGGATCATCGAATCCGCAAGCAAGGCCTGGAAGAAACTTTTTGGAAACCTCAATGACCTCGGGATCAATCTCGCAAAAATCAATGGCCTTCACACATGAATGTTTTGCAATTTCCCTGAGCACCCCGCCGTCACCGCCGCCGATGACCAATACGGTTTCGGGATTGGGATGGGCAAAAAGAGGCAGATGTGCCATCATCTCCTGGTAACCGAATTCGTCCCGTTCCGTGAGCTGGATGATCCCGTCAAGCACCAGCATTCTGCCGTGGGACCTGGTCTGGTAAAGGTCTATCTGCTGATACTGGCTTTTATTGGAATAAAGGACCTCATCCACCTGTAGAGAAAGGGCCACCCCTTCCCACATGGGACAGATCTCAGAAAACCACCCCTTTTCAATCTTACTTAAATTTATCATATTCCGTCCAACCCTGGCTATTTGCGCAAGGCAATCTGCATTTTATAATGGCTGGCCCTAAAAAAAGAAAGGGCAAATTCCGCCACTTCCCTGGGTTCATAAAACTTACATGAAAAGATATCCAGGTATGCCGTATTGGTTTCATTGGCAAAATGACCTGAAATCAATGAGGTCTCTATGAGCTGCGTCATTGAGTATCCAGCTACTTTTTCATCCTCCCCGAAATGGACAACACGGCAGTCCCCGAACCGCTTCATGTCAATCTTTTCACATAGCCTGACCACAAATTCCTTAATCTGGTCCGGATCATGGATGACATGGCCGTCACAATCATATAAATCCACAGAGGTGAGTACTCCCCATGGATTGTTGGTGCCCCAGGCCCTTTTCCAGGAAATGGGAAGGGTATCCCTGTCCCTGACCGCCCGGGAAACATTTTGGTCATTATTTTGGACTCCCTGATCAAGAAGCCCCCGGTTCCGATCCGAAGAGACCATCACCCGTTTGGAGCCGAACCCCTCCTGCATGGACTGGATGGCCGTATCCAGATTGATATTGTCGCCGCAGGTAAAGATATCCACGGCTGCATAATTATGCTCGGGCCAAGCATGAACCGTGAAATGGGACTCGGCAATGATGACCACCCCGGAAACCCCCTGGGGATCAAATTGATGGAAAGAACTGCTGATAATGGTGGCACCGCTTGCCCGGGCCGCCTCCAATAGAATCGCTTCAACGCCCTCTTTATCCAACAGCGCCCCGGAGGCGCACTCATAGTATTCAATGGTCAACTGACGGCCAAGAGCAAACACCGGCGGGAACGCCTTAGGGTCTGAATCTGCCACACCGGAATCACTTTTTCTATTTTTATCAAGCATTCAGGGAAACTCCAAAATATTAACAGGCGCAATATATAATAATACCGGCCTGCCGGAATCAGGCTTTGAAACCGGGGTCGGTAATAAAAAATTTTATAGAAAGTTAATCTCTATTGGAAGATAATCAATGGGGAGGCCTAAGAAATCAGTAAATTTCCATAATAGATGTAAATCTTTGAAGTTCCGTGTCTGCTGGAAGATTTTTCTCCTCCAGGCGAAGAATCATAGCCGGGGCATTGAACCTGAGATAGGGGTTCACCTCGAGTTCATCCGCCAGGCAGGAAACAATCTTATCCGGGTTGTATCCCTCTTTATACCGGACAATATCCGGGTTTTCCGGTTCTATTATTCTTGCATATTGTAAAGATTCCATCACATAATCATGTCCCGCATAAATTAGGGTGTCATCCGGAAGCTGGATGAGCTGTTTCAAGGATCGGTAAAAGGCTGTAAGATCCCCTGAAAAACAATTTCCCACGGTACCGTTGAACAGGGTATCCCCGGTGACAACAAACCCCTCCCCTTTGAAGCACACCGAATCCATGGTGTGGCCGGGGGTCAGGAGTACTTCAAGGCCCTGACCCTCTCCCAGCTCAATTCCCTGACCCTGGGTAAAAGAGCCGCAGTCTAAAAAAACAGCCCCAGTCTGTTCCATAAGTCCGGCATTTCCAGGGGTATGATCCCCATGGGAATGGGTATTGGTAACACCGATGATCTCTATGCCTTTTTCCTGTGCAAAGGCTATGATGGCCGCCGGGTCACCGCCGTCAATGGCTATCCCGCGGGATGTGGTATACACAAGGTAGCCCAGGTTATCTGTGCCGTATTTGAATTGAGCAATTTCCATTCTTTTATCCTCTATCAATCACAGGGGAAGGGTGATTGTGAATTCTGTAAACTTTTCAGGTTCGGAATCGACTTCTATTGTTCCCCGGTGCTGCTTCACTGCCCGTTTGGCAATAAACAGCCCCAGGCCGGTTCCCTTTTTTCCCTTATCTGAAAAAAAGAGAGAAAAAATTTCTTTTTTGTAAGCCCGTTCCAGACCAACACCATTGTCCCGGATTTTAAAAGCCATCAGCCGGTCAAAGGTTTTCACCTGGATTCTGATTTTAGGATTACGCCTCTCCTTTACCCCGGCGCAGGCATCAATGGCATTTTCCAAAATAGCCAGAAAAGCGGGCATCAGTACCACTTTATCCATTAAAATTAGAGTGCCGGGGCCAGGGGTCTCCAGGTCCAGGACAATTTTGTGCTTTTTCATCTTTGGATCAAGGGTGGTGGTGATCTCCTGGATAAAATCAAAAATATCCTCCTGGACCGGTTCCAGTTCCCGGTTTTTGGAATGAAAAAGGATATCCAGGACCATCTTCCGGACCATGGTAATCTTTTCTTTTACAATCTCCCACCCGTCCTCCACCATTTCCGTATCCTGATTTTGAATGCCCTTGGAAATCAAATAATCCCCTCCGTCCAGGCCGGTGAGAAGTCCTTTGATTCCGTGGGAAATAGATGAAATGTGAAGCCCTAAAGCGGCCAGATGATCCTGGAGGTCATGGATATAGGTTACGTCTGTGGACATTTCCATGACATGGCGGATCTCTCCATCCGGATCGGCCACGGCCGAGGTCTGAACCAAGAAATGTCTATTCCTGCCGTCCGCAAGGGTAACATCCATTTCAGCCAGATGGGATTTCCCGTCTTCAAAGGTTTTTTTCACCGGGCAACCGGCGCAGGGTTCTTTCTGTTTCTTATAGGCCTGGTAGCAGCAGAGCCCCGGAGTATCACTGAACTCTTCTTTAAACCGGTTGTTGGATTCGATGATATTGAATTCCCGGTCCTGGATAGTGATATAGGCGGGGGTTTCATCAAATAGCTGAACATACCGCTTTTCCGAGGCCTCAAGTTTCTTGGTCTTTTGCTTGACCAAGCCTTCCAGGTTGAGGGTGTAGCGGCGGATCTTATTTCGGTTGTCAATCCTGTCCCGGGCACGCTTCAAAGCGATTTCAAGGATATCGTTGTTTATGGGCTTGGTGATGAAATCAACGGCATCCATTTTCAGGCTTTCAATGGCCAGGCGCAAATCCCCGTGGCCGGTGATCATGATCACTTCAATGTCCGGCGTACCCGTCTTGATGAACTTGAGCAGTTCAAGCCCGTCCATTCCAGGCATTCTGATGTCTGTAAGCACGATATCCGGCCGCAGTTCGTGGATCATCCGTGAGGCCTTGCGGCCGTCTTCGGCCGTATGCACCTCATATCCGGCATCGGCCAGAGTGATCCCCAATACCTTGCGGATTCCTTGTTCGTCGTCGACCAGCAGGATCTTCATGGGCAGATTTCCTAAACTTGCTTAGGGTTTGGGATCATTCATGCAATCGGTTATCACCTTCTTTAAATAGTCCGGATCAGCAGATTTTTCAACATAGTATTTAGGAACAAGGATATCACAGCCTGGATTTGCATTGAGCATTTTTACATAATGGGCAAAGGCTTTGGGATCCACACCTGAAAAAATCAGAAGAGGAATGTCCCGGTACCTGTTGTCGGACTTTATCTCCCGATAGACCAGGGCCCCGCCCTTTTCCGGCATCATCACATCAAGAATAATCAAATCAGGCAGTGGTTTACCCGGGGGGGTACCCAGTGCCTCAAGCCCATGGACCCCGTTCTTGGTCATGACAGGGCAATGGCCCATGGACTTTACCAGAGCCATGAGATAGAACCGCATCTCCATCTCATCTTCAATGATGAGAATATTTTTTTTTGCCTTTTCACTGTTTTCGGTTTTTTCCATGACCTGGGCTACAGTTTATCCGGCTTGTTCACACTGGCAACGGGGCAGGCAGACCGGAGCACCACCTGCTCCACCGTGGAGCCCATGACCGCATCTTCAATGTCCACCTCCTTGGCATGGTGGGCCATGACAATGAGATCACCGCTGGTTTCCCTTGCAAATTTAAGAAGTTCCACATAGGGGACCCCCTCCCATACGGATATTTCGTAATTGTCAAAATCCTCCATCTTGGAGACATAAAGGGATTCGATCTTTTCCTTGGCTTCTTTTATCCGGCTCTCAATGGACATCTGTCCTAAGCCCACACCGGCCTGGGAGGTTTCGATATTTACGGCATGAAAAAGATGAAGTTTGCACCCAATATGCTTGGCCATTTTATAGGCAAACTTGAATGCGGAGGCCGATGCCTTGGAAAAATCCGTGCCAAAAACAATCTGGTTAAAATACCAGAAGCAGGTTTCACAGGGGCGGGAAATAATCAGCACCGGACATTTGGCCCGCAACGCCACCTTCTGCATGGTGGTACCGATAATCCCCCTGAACCGCTCTGCAGCCGGATCATCCTGGCGGGCATGGGCCCCCATGATGATGCAGTCGGCCCCTATCTTGCGGGCATACCTGAGCACTTCAGTGGAAGGAATGCCGGCCAGGGTCTCATAGACCGGTTCCCCGTGTTTTGCCACCAGATCCCGATAGGTGGTCTTCATCTCTTCTCTGACCCATTCAATATAATCGGGACCTGCCGACTCTTTTTCTCCTGTCACATAGTCGGTGACAAAGGCCCCGCTCCCATGGGAGGGTTCGCCGAACACATGGAGCAGGGTCAATTGAGCATCATACTTTTCAGCGAGTTCAAATGCAATCTTGGCTGCCGCATCACAGGCAGGCGATGCATTAGTGGCAAAGAGTATCTTCTTAAACATATTACCCCCTTATGGAACATTGTAACGGGTTAAAATTAAAAGATAATTCCCAGGACACCCCCTCTATCAACTCGTACAGACTGTAATGGGTGTCATAGGTAAACATATCCTGGCTATCGCCGAAAATGATATGTCTAAGTTCTCCCAGATAGAGTTTATGTTCCAGCAAACTTTCCATCTGAAAGAATTTTAATCCCAGAATCTCAGCACCCTTTACCCCTTTAAGGCTGTTGTAGATCTCTAGGCCCGGTTTGCCGGGAAACCCTTTCATGGCAATGGTTTTATAAAAAACCAGATGCTCAATTTCCAGAGCCTTGGAAAAGCCGTCCACTCTCCCACCGGCCATGTCAAGCAAAGGTTCCAGTAATTCGGACAATTGGATTAAAATTTCATTATTTTTAATCATGGCAAAAAATGATGACAGGGTAAAGCCCTCTTCCAGTTCAATCAGGTGTGACAACACCCCAAGAGGGCTTCCTGAAATCGGTTTTCCCCGTTTCATGATTCCCCCCTCTTTTGTCAGCATCAGTTTTTCCATGATTATTCTCCTGGGGAACCGGAATTTAAAGGCAAAAGGATGGTAAATAAAGAGCCTGTTCCCTTTTGGGAATCAAAAATGATGTCCCCCCCGTGTTCATCAATTATTTTTTTAGTGGTCATGAGACCGAACCCAGTTCCCCTGGTGCCTTTGGTGGTGATAAATTCCTTAAACAGCGCCCGGCTCACCCCAGTATCGATCCCCGAACCGTTGTCCCCTACCCTGTAGACGACGTTATCCTTCTCCAAGGTGACTCGGACATCCACCTTTTTAGATCGGATTCCGGATTCAAATTCTGGCGTGTTAAAGGCGTCAAATGCATTGGTAACCAGATTTAAAAGGGCATTGGTAACGGCACCCTGATCCACAAGGATCTCAACTGATCCGTCAGGTGCTTCAAGGGTAAAATCAATTTTCTGTTCCTTTGCCCGGTGGTCCATTAACGCCATTACCTCCAGGGCCGGCTGCACGGCATCAACCATTTTCCGTCTCAAACGGCTGGTCTTGGCATAATTGAGAAGATCCAGGGAGAGGTTGGTGATCTTGTCAATATTTCCCTTCATCATCTCCCAGCCCTTAACCAGGTATTCCCGATTCTCATTCTCAATGCCCTGCTCCAGAATAAAGGAAGAACCTTTGAGACCGCCGGCAATATTTTTGATAACATGGGACATGCCGGCCACGGTTTGACCGATGGTTATGAGGCCCTGGGATTCATCAAGCTTCTTATCCTTTTCCTTGATCAAAGATTCCAGATCATCCATATAGGTCTGAATCCTGGAATTGATGGAAATCCGATCCACAGCCTTGGCCACGGCGGTTTCGATTTCTTCGGAGTCAATGGGCTTGGTGATGAAATCAGATGCCTCGTACTGGAGGCTTTTTACGGCCAGGTCCATGTCACCGTGACCGGTGATCATGATCACCTCGGTTTCCGGATTGATCCGCTTAATCCGGCGGAGCAATTCAATGCCGTCAATGCCCGGCATCTTGATATCTGAAATCACAATATCCGGACGCCGGGACTCAAATAATTCCAGCCCTTTATCACCATCCTGGGCAAGGAGCACATTGAAACCGGCATGGCCCAGGGTGATGTTCAGGACGTTTCTGATCCCCTCCTCGTCATCCACCAGAAGGATGGTATGTGCATGGCCGGATCTATCCATTGCCTTCCTCCTTTGGATCAAAAAGCATGATAAAAGTGGCGCCCCCGTCTTTATTGTTGTGTACTGAAATCTCTCCCCCTGACTCCTGAATAATCCCGTAGGAAATGGAAAGGCCAAGGCCTGTGCCCTGCCCAACTTTCTTGGTGGTGAAAAAGGGTTCAAACACCTTATCCATGTGTGCTCTTGCAATGCCAGTACCCGTATCCTTGATCTTGACCCGGATTTTGCCGGACTCCTCACTGGTTTTCAGGGTAATCTCCTTGAGGTGGTTTCCGGGCATAGATCCTGGCGCCCGGACCTGGTCCTTGTAAAATTTGGATACAATGGAATCCCTGGCATTGATGAGCAGATTGATAAAAACCTGCTCAAGCCGGACCGGGTCTGCTGAGATTCTGGGCAGTCCCTTACCCAATTCCCAGGTCACCTGAATTTCCCGGAGTTTGAGTTGCTGGCTGAAAATATCAAAGGCCCGGGTCAGCACGTCATTAATGTCCACAGACCCTTTTTTAAATTCCGATTTTCTGCCGAACAGCCGCATGTGGTTGGTGATCTTTGAGGCACGGTCCACATGGGATTCGATCTCGGCGCTCAGGGTTTGAAGAATTTCCCGGTCCACTTCCTGATCAGAGGCCATTTTCCGGGCAATAAATCCGGAAGCGGTCTTTATCACGGACAAGGGCTGGTTCAGTTCATGGGCAACGCCGGTGGCCATCTCACCAAGGGTGGCCATTTTACCGGCCTGGATGAGCTGGTGCTCGGTTTCCACAGAATGGGTTACATCCACGGCAATGACGATAAGTACATTTTTATCTTCAAATTCAGCAGGCCTGATCCAGATATTCACGAAGAGATAATCGTCATCTTTCCGCACATTGACCACCCGTTCGTGAAAGGATCGGTCAAGTGTATTTTCCACCTTCCTGAATGCCGGAATTCCTGGAAAAAGAATGGAAAACCCTTTTCCTTTTAGCTCATCACGCAGGTATCCATAGACGGACAATGCCGCATCATTGCAGTCCAGAATCAGCAAGTCATCACGGTCCAGAATGAAAACCGGGTTGGGGATGTTTTTGAAAATGGCCTGGTATTTTTTTTCGGAAATCCTAACCTTTTGTTCCAGCTTTTTCCGGCGGCTGATGTCCAGACTCATTTCCATGGCCGCCGTGACCTGACCATTTTCATCCAGCAAGGGAGCGGTTTTCACAAACCAGTGGGCCGGACTGCCGTCACGGTTCACCCCGGATTCCTCGCTGAAATGAGAATTCCCATCCAAAAAAGTCTTTTCAACCGGGCAGTTGATACATTTTCTGGCCAGCCCTTTATAGGCAGCATAGCAATGCTGACCGTACTTGGGGTTGAACCTGCGGGCAAACTCCTGGTTAAATTCAATGAGTTGATAATCCGTATTCTGGACGGTGATGGTGCAGGGCACCTGTTCAAACAGATATTGGTACCTGGTTTTTTCCAGGTTGAGCTGCCCTTGTTTTTCCTTTATTTCCAGCCCCATGGAATTTATGGCAGAAGAGAGCTGGCCAATCTCATCCTTTGAATTCGCCCGGTCTTTAAGGCGGTTAAATTTTCCCCGGGCAATGTGCCGGGTATCTTTAATGAGCCGATTAATGGGACGGGTGACCAAAAACAAAATAATGACACAGATGGTGGCGGCCAGGATTCCAAAAAGATAGACGGCCGTCCACATTGATATTTTACGACTCTGGGCAATCTCCTGCTTCACCGCCTCCAGAGAGACTACAACGTCCAGGGAACCCAGCTTTTTAATCTGGGGAGGATGATAATGGCATTGGGCGTTAGAACAGGATGGCCCGTTGAGAATGGGATTGATAACCCCCAGCTTGAGCTCCCCGGCCTCGGATTCAAAGATCCGGGTTCTTTCCTTGATATCCGGCTTCATCACCGGCGGGTCCACCCCGTGGCAGACCCTACAGGCAATATCCTCTTTTTGGCCTGAGGTTCCAATTTCCAGGGGGGCATTGGAAAATCTCACCTGGCCCTGGCAATTGTATACCCGGATCTCCTGGATCTCGTTATACTCGGCCATGGACTCCATGATGTCCTGCATATCCTCAGAGGGGGAATGGAGCATGGCAAACCAGGTGAGCTTGAGTACGGAGTTGCAGAACTTGTCCACGTCCGAAACGGCCTTGTCAATGAGCAGCCGCTCCTGGTACCGGGTGGAAAAATGAGACCAGATGAAAATGCTGGCAAAGAGCACAATTCCCACAGGGATGAGCAGTTTGAATGCCAGCCCCCCCCTGGGTATCAGCCTCCGGGATATTTGCCCTGTTTCCATTGGTTTTGTTTTAATCGGTCCCATTTCCATGCCCACTCCCTGGCGGCTGTGTCTTTAGCCGGTCAAGATTTTATTAACGGTTTTAATCAATTCATCTTTATCAAAGGGTTTGGCAAAAAAGGCCTCTGCCTTTGGAATGGAGTATTTCCGGCCGGACAGGCCGGATATCACGATAACCGGGGTTGAAAAGCCTTTTATTTTAGACAATTTCCGGAAAAACCGGGGCCCCCATTCTTCGGGCATTTCCAAATCCAGGGTGATCAGATCCGGGGAATTGGCCTGGAATACCTCCATGGCATTTTTTCCGTCCTCGGCAATACAGGTCGCATACCCGTTGTCCTGGAACAGGGCGTCCAGGTAGCGGGTGATGGCCGGGTCGTCGTCCACTATCATAATTTTTTTACTCATTTGTGGCCTCCTTAATTATTCTTGTGACACTGGCCGCAAAGCAGAGGGCCTTTTCCCGCATCAATATGACAGGTTCTGCACTGGGTATGATAGGCATTGGCCAGGGCCAGGGAATTCTCCGGCCCTGGCGTCACGCCGTGACATTCGGAACAGGGGCTGTCCTCAGAGGATTGGTCTTCAACAATCTTGCCCTTTTCCCATACATGGTGGCAGACGGCACAGTCTTCAAGCCCTGCCTTTTCATTATGTTCGTCATGGTCAAACACGGCTGCAGGGCGCCTTGTGGTTTCAAAGGCCGATGTGTCCATGCGGCTGGCTTCGACACCATCCTCCTGGCCCACTGCCCCCCCCCATACACCTAGGATCAGGAGGAAAACCGCCATTATCAATATCTTTATTTTCATCTTATTCTCCAGGTTTATTTACCATTATAAACTTTTTTATCCATGGTTTCAAAAATGATGTCTCCCAGGAATTTAACCTCCATGCCCAGCTCATAGTGGTGGACAATATCTTCCAGGCCGGAATGGCAATTGTGGCAGGGGGCAATAAGCACCTCGGCCCCTGTGGCTTTGAGCTGTTCCGCCTTGACCCGGTTATTGACCATACGTTCTCCCTTGTATGGAGGACCACAGTTGACAACCCCGCCCCCGGCACCGCAGCAATAATTGTGTTCCCGGTTGGGGGTCATTTCCACGAAATCCGTACAGAGCATGTTGACCACTTCCCTGGCCTTGTCATGGAGGCCGCGCCCCCTGGATACATTACAAGGATCATGAAGGGTGACCTTCTTGGTATACTTTTCTTTTATGGTAATCCGTCCCTGAGTGATCAGCTCATGGTAAAACTCCAGGGCATGGACCACCTCAAAGGGGGGCATGGCCCAGGAAACCCAGCGGTTGCCCACATCATAAATGGATCTGAAAGCATGGCCGCATTCCCCCATGACAATCCGTTTGACATTGAGGTTGGCTGCAGCCTCATAAAAGGTTCTGGCAATCCGGCCTGAAATTTCATTGTCCCCGGTATACATGGCCATGTTGGAATTGTCCCACCCGGGCATGGAGGGCATGGTCCAGTTCATGCCCGCGGCATGCATCATTACGGCAGCCTGGTAAATGAGGCCTGCCTGGAATTTGGGTTCCGGCGCTATCACCGAGTACATGATATCCGCACCCTGTTTGTCCAGGGGGATACGCAAGTCTTCAAATTCTTCCCTGGCATCTTCCTCCTGCCACTGGAGGGTGTCGATCCATTCATCTTCCTTGACCCACATCTGGTTCAGAGTCACGGAATGAGAATTCACCGTATCCTGGATATACTGGGGGGTTATTTCAAGCTTGTGGCAGATCCTGCGGACCATGAGCATCAAATAGGCAATATCAATACCAAAGGGGCAGTACATGGAGCATCTGCGGCAGACATTACATTCAACATGGCAGATATGGACGGCCCTGCGCAAAAAAGCCTTGGACACATCGCCCTTTTTATCCATCATCTCCCAAATGGTCTGCTTGACTTTGGCGGCCGGCGAATAGGTAGGATCCCTGTCGTTGGACAGAAAATAGGAACAGGCATCGGCGCAGAGACCACAACGCATACAGGTGTCTACATAGGTTTTCAACCTTGCCCCGGTCTCTTTTTCAAGCACCTGGTTGATGGTCTTAATGATCCGTTCCCGGGTCAGCCGTTGAAGTCCCTCCTCAACAGCCGGGTCAGTATTTTTTTCCTTAGTGTTATTATCCATGGTTAATGGCTCCTGCATCTTTAATCTTTTGGGGTTACCCTTATGTTACCGATCTCTTGTTTACCAATCCCTTGCATGCCGGACATTCCCGAACTCGGATCCCGTGTATGCCCGGGTCAGGGGGGCCGTAACCATGTGTGACAACCGGGAGAACGGCACAATGATGAGCATGAATTCTCCGGACAGAATATGGGCAATGGTCATCCACTGGTAGGCAACTACCTGGTGATAGGCCAGAAATCCCGTCAAAAAAGGAAGCAGCACAATGAAAAGCAGTAAAAAATCCTTGGCCGAGGTCAAAAATTTGATTTCAGGCACCATGATCCGCCTGCATGCAAAAAAGACCAGAGCCGCCATAATCACCACGGTTAGCAGATCGGCAAATCCGTCGTTCAGGGCAGGCCAGGAAATATTAAAGGCCTCTTCCACGAGCACGATATGAGCGGACAAAAACAGGGGCGCTGCGAACAGGGCCAGGTGGAAAAGATAGGAAATCGCGTAAAACCAGGGCTGCTGCCGGGTGGACCTGGGGTAAAAGGGGATCAGCCAGGCGCCAATGGACCTCAGGCTGTGGTAGAGGGTCAGATAGGTAAAAATATAGGGTTCTTTTTCCCTTACCTCCCTGATGATGCCGACAATTTTATAGACCAGCCCCAGGATAAAGACCAGGATCGAAATCCAGACCATGGGCCCCATGATAAAGTCAATAAATCCATTCATTTTTCACCTCCTTACAGGGCAACAATGCGTCGTTTGTATATCCCGTCTTCAATCCCCTTTACCAGGAGTTTGTCTCCATTCGGGGAAATCACCGGGTCTGCCATATACTCATAGGGCCCGGTAACCACACGGTCGTTCACAGCGGTAAAATACCGCCCCTCTTTTTCAAAACTCACCGCCACCGTAGAACCGTTTTGGCTCATGACCGGGGTGAAAATTTTGTCGCAGGACAATTCCCAGGCCTGGTCGTCTTTGGCCAGGCCCCAGAATCCCTTATCCTTGAATACAACCGCCAGGCTGGTGCCGTCTCCTGAAAAATAGATATCCCGGACCAGGGTATCCCAAGCCAGGGACCAGGGAGCGTCATTTTGGGCAACCGTCCATTTACCAAAGGCGGGAGCCACTACGGCGGCTATCTGCCCATTCATTGGATTGGCTTCCAAGCGCCAGATGTTTTCGTAGCCGGATTTCCAGAAAGGGGCATTGTCCTTATATAAATACCACTTCCCTCCGGTTCTTACCGGTGCTGCAACAGATTTTCCACGATCGCAGAACATGGGCCGCCATACCGACTGAAACCTATGGTCCCAGACAGATCCGTTCACTGAAATACCATAGGACTCCCGGTCAAAACGGACCCCAAAGGCAAGGGATTTGCCTTCATCATCAAAGGCAAGATCCCAAATATTGAGGAACCGGTCACTGCCTGGGGTGCCGTTATTGGCCACGGAAAACAGCCCTTTGGCAAAGGCAGACACATCCGCCGCAGCCATGGATTCCACCTGGACCACCGCAGCCCCTGTTCCCAGGGCACCCAGGACCATACCGGTGATATTTTCAAAACCCTCTTCCCAGGGCTGGTCATCCACGGCCATACCGTATTCCCCGTCCCTTTGAAAGGCAACCCCGATATGGGCACCGTCAGGGGTTGTCCGCAGATCCCAGATAAAGTCAAACTGGTTGGCCCAGGGCTGCCCGTCCACCATGAGGCTCCATTCATCATCCTGGCAGACACAGGCGGCAAACCGGTTATCCGGAAGGGCCTTCAGGCTCCAGGCTTTTTCATTTTCCCCCTCCCAAAGCTCGCCGTTCACACAGATACCGAATGCCATTTCATCCACATTGACAACACTGGCAACAGACTCCCCGTCCGGTGAAATACATGGGTCTTCCACCCAGTTAAATCGGGCTTCCCATTCTTTTACCGGTACCTCTTTGAGTTGGGTACTCCAATCCCATGATTGTTTCTCTTCCATGCTTATCTCCGACTATGGTTAGAAAAATTGACGTTTTCCAATTCACTGATCACCGTATCAAGAGAGGCAACCGTAAGGGGTTTCTCAATGAACCGGTCAATTCCCGTGCGTTGAATTTCCTTTTCCAGCTCTTCCGTGGTAATGGTGGCCATGAGAATCCGGGTGATGCCGTGTTGTATCAAGGTTGCCTGTTCCAGGAATTCAACCCCGTCCATATCCGGGAGAAAATAATCTGAAATCACCACGTCCACATGCTGGTATTTAAGGGCGTTTAATCCCTGTTCTGCAGATTTAAATATAAGGCAATGGGTCTGGCTGGTGTTGAAAAAGACTTTTAAAGACGCCCTGACATGCTCGTCATTGTCTATTAGCATGATGCGTAAATCTTTTTTGTTTTTCATTTTCCAAACCCCTTGGCAGATGTTTTTATGAAGTTTTAATTATGCAGAAACCATACCATCCAATAAAACCATCCCAAACCACTGAAATAATGGAAAATTTAAACATGTCGTTTTCCAAACATCCAATGATGGGTTGGATTTGCGAATTTTTTAAATTAGATTATTTGAAAAAATTAGAAAAGTTGTAAAATTCATACAAAAGCCCCATAGTTTCCAGGGCATGAACTCAAATTTAAACTCATGCACTATAAACCAATATTGTAATCAAGACTTCTGGCGCATATAATGTTCAAGTGGATTCAACGGGCATAACACAAAAAAGGATAAGACCTTGGCGGATTTTGACATCACCCTGATCGGCGGCGGCATTGTAGGAACCGCAACGGCACTGGAATTGATAACCCGGTACCCGGATGCAAACATTTTATTGATTGAAAAAGAAGACAAATTCGCTGCCCATCAAACCGGCCACAACTCTGGGGTCATCCATGCCGGGGTATATTACCAGCCCGGGAGCCTAAAGGCAGATTTTTGTAAACAGGGAGCCAGGGCGACCAGGGCATTTTGCAGGACCCACCACCTGCCCTTTCGGCAATGCGGAAAACTGTTGGTGGCCACCACTCCCCTTGAATTTGAACGAATGGCAGCCCTTGAAGACCGATGCTTGCAAAATAAAATCAAAACCCAACGGGTCAGCCGGGAAAAACTTCAGCAAATGGAACCCCATATCGTCGGACTGGGCGCTTTATACGTACCCGCCACCGCTATCACGGATTTCATAAAAATAACCACAAAAATGGCTGAATTATTCAAAAACAGGGGGGGGAAAATCCTCACTCAAAGCCCTGTCACCCGCATCCGTGAAACCGGGGAACATATCCGCATCCGGGCGGGTGCACGGCAATTGACCACCCAATACATGATTGCCTGTGCAGGGCTAAATGCTGACCGCCTGGCCGGGATGATGGGTATTGATATTGATTTTATAATTATTCCATTCCGGGGAGAGTACTACGCCCTGCCCCGTGACATGAGCCCAATTGTATCCCATCTGATTTACCCCATACCGGATCCGGAGCTTCCCTTTTTAGGGGTTCACCTGACTCCCATGATCAGCGGCGGTATCACCGTTGGACCCAATGCCGCTCTGGGGTGGAAACGGGAAGGTTATGGAAGACTCAATATCAATATCAAGGACACCATGGAAATGGCTTCATTTCCAGGTTTCTGGAAGGTCATGGCCGCCCATTTGTCATCAGGCATTGGAGAATGGAAAGATTCAATTTACAAACCCGGTTACTTGAAACGGGTCCAAAAATACTGTCCCAGCCTTGATGTAAAGGATTTAAGGCCATACCCGGCAGGCATCCGGGCCCAGGCCGTTCTCAGGGACGGCAGCCTGGTCCATGATTTTCTTTTCGCCGGGACAAACAGATCCCTTCATGTCTGCAACGCCCCGTCTCCGGCAGCCACCTCGGCCATGCCCATTGCCGGCTATTTATGTGACCAGGCTGCAAAAAAATTTAATTTATATTATCACCGTAAAAATTAAATTGACGAATATAGATGTGTGTATATATTCATTGTTAGCCTTAACAAACTTTTATAAGCACATAGAATCAAAGGATAACCCATGGCACATCGATTCAACACCATCGCCCTTCATGGCGGCATCCATACCGATGATACAGGCTCCCGAGGCGTACCGGTCCACCGGACCTCGGCCTATCTGTTTAAAAATTCCGACCATGCCGCTAATCTCTTTGCCCTGAAAGAACCGGGCAATATTTACACCCGGATTCAGAACCCCACCCAGGACGTTCTGGAACAAAGGGTTGCCGCACTGGAAAACGGGGCTGCCGCACTGGCGGTGTCTTCAGGGACAGCCGCCGTTTTCTACACCATCATCAATGTATGCGGACAGGGAGATGAGGTGGTTTCCACGGCCAACCTTTATGGGGGCACCTTTACCATGTTCCACAATATGCTCCCGGAAATGGGCATAAAGGTAAAATTAGTACATCCTGACAAGGGGGAAGATATCGAGTCCGCCATCACCGACAGGACCAGGCTGATCTTTACCGAAGCCATTGGTAATCCCTCTCTGGACGTGGTGGATATCCCCTATCTTGCAGGACTGGCCAAAAAATATCACATTCCCCTGGCCGTGGATGCCACCTTTACAACTCCTTATCTGTTCCGACCCATTGACCACGGGGCTGACATTGTCATCCATTCTCTGACCAAATGGATGGGGGGCCACGGTACCGCCATCGGCGGTGCTGTGGTGGATTCGGGAAAATTTGACTGGAGTGACCCCAAATTCCGGTTATATAACGAACCAGACCCTTCCTACCATGACCTGCGGTATGCCCATGACCTTGGAAACCTCACCCACCTGGCCTTTATCTTAAGAATGCGGGTGGGCCCCCTGCGGAATCTGGGCGCCTGCATCAGTCCTGACAATGCCTGGATGATTCTCCAGGGGATAGAAACCCTGTCTTTGCGTATGGACGCCCATTGCAAAAACGGTCTGGCTGTGGCCCGGTTTCTGGAAACCCATAATCAGGTGGCCTGGGTCAGGTATCCCGGGCTGGAAACTGATCCATCCCACAGTCTGGCAAGGCAATTGTTCAAAAACGGATTCGGAGGGATGGTGGTTTTTGGCACCAAAGAAGGACGAAACGGCGGACGCCGCTTCATTGACAATCTAAACCTGGTCTCCCACCTGGCCAATGTGGGAGACGCCAAAACCCTGGCCATCCATCCGGCCTCCACCACCCATTCCCAGCTCTCTGAAGATGAACTTATTCAGGCCGGGGTCACCCCGGACATGGTCAGGCTTTCCATCGGATTTGAAGATCTGGAAGATATAAAAGAGGACCTTGACCAGGCATTAAATGGATAAAATTGATCCGGATCAATTTCATTGCCTTTCAAAATAGGTAGATTCAATCCACATCATTTAAATAACCCCATATGCAAAGGACAAACATATGACAGATAAAAAAAAAGAACTCATTAAAAACATGCCCTTTTCCCTGGCCGTAAATATCAATGAATTGGTGGATTACGAAGAGGGCCGGGTGGTAAGCCGGACGATAGCAGCTAAACCCCATGTCAATGTCACCCTGTTTGCCTTTGATCGGGGAGAGGAAATTTCGGCCCACACTAGCCCTGGGGATGCCATGGTTCAGATTCTTGACGGACGTGCAAGACTTACCATTGACGGTAAGGACCTTGAGGCCCAGGCCGGACAGGTGGTGGTTATGCCTTCCAATGTACCCCATTCAGTATATGCTGCCGACCGGTTTAAAATGTTGCTCACCGTAGTCAAACAGCCCGTTGAAATCCAGGGTTTGTAGAAAGGGAGCACCCGATACATGGTCATTTAGAGATATTTAACGCACGATCACCATTTCAATCCCCAACAGTATCCGTAGCGTAAAAAGCAGTGTTCCCACTGCCTTTACGCTACGATTTTATGTCAACCAAATATTCCGGTAAAAGATCATTCAGTCCAGGAACACAACCCCTCATACATCCCCACCGTTATCTGTGCAACAGCCTCATAAAAAAAATCTTTATCAAATCGACAAAATGGAATATTATTTCCTAATGATCATTTTTAGCACGAAGAACACTAAAACCGACTTCCAGTAAACGTAAAACATTGGGAGTATCACTGGCAGAGCCGTGACTTACCGGCTGGAGTTACAATGAGAGAAAAATTTAAAGTCTTATTTTTATGCACAGGCAACTCATGCCGGAGCCAGATGGCTGAAGGCTGGGCAAAGGCCTTAAAAAAGGATGTCATAGAGGCCTGGTCCGCAGGGGTTGAAACCCATGGTTTAAACCCCAATGCCGTAAAAGTGATGGCTGAGGCCGGTATCGACATATCGACCCATCGGTCGAAACTCTCCAGTGAATTTAAAAACATGGATTGGGATGCCGTTATTACGGTTTGTGGGCATGCCCATGAAACCTGTCCCTATTTCCCGGCCCATTGCAAGGTCATTCATGTTGGGTTTGATGACCCTCCCAAAATGGCAGAGGAGCTGGCCGCAAGAGGAGAAAGCAGGGAAAAGCAGCTTGACTGCTATCGATTGGTCAGGGATAAAATCAGGGCATTTGTGGAAAAGATGCCGGAAAATATCTTGGAACAATAAAGGGGAGGTTCAATGGGAATCACTGCTCTTGAAAAAAATGAACGGAAAATGACCAGTGTTTTCGAACGTTACCTTACGCTCTGGGTGGGTCTGTGCATCATCGGCGGAATCCTGTTGGGCAAAATAGCCCCTAACCTTGCCAAAACCCTGGACAGCATGTCCATCACTGTCAACGGCGCCCCTGTGGTCTCCATCCCCATTGCCATCTGCCTCTTTTTCATGATGTACCCCATCATGGTTAAAATCGATTTTGCCTCGGTAATCCAAGCCGGAAAAAGCGGAAAGCCTGTTTTCTTAACCCTGTTTGTCAACTGGTGCATCAAGCCCTTTACCATGTACGCCATCAGCCTCTTTTTTCTGGGATTTCTTTTGAAATCATTTATCGGTGCAGATGCCATGGATCTGGTGAAGCTTCCCTTTGGCCTTGACCTGGCTGTGGGTGCCCGGCACGGGGCCGGGGTGGTTGTGTTGCAGGAGGGTATCAAAATGCTTGAGATCCCCCTGTGGAGAAGTTTTTTTGCCGGATGTATCCTTCTGGGGATTGCCCCCTGTACGGCCATGGTACTGGTCTGGGGATATCTGTCCAGGGGAAATGACAGCCTTACTCTGGTCATGGTTGCTCTCAATTCACTGACCATGCTTGTGCTCTACGGTGTTTTAGGGGGCTTTTTACTGGGTGTGGGCAAACTTCCCATTCCCTGGCAGGCCCTGTTGTTATCCGTTGCAATTTATGTGGCCCTACCCCTTGTGGCCGGCTTTTTTTCCAGAAAATGGATCATCCGCACAAAGGGCGAGGCCTGGTTCAAGGAAAAATTCTTAGGCGTATTAACACCTGTGACCATCAGCGCCCTCCTCTTAACCCTGGTTCTGCTCTTCAGTTTCAAGGGCGAGGTGATCACAGCAAATCCCCTGACCATTCTCTGGATTGCCATTCCCCTTTTCATCCAGACCCTCCTTATTTTCGCCATCGGGTATGGCGCAGCCAGGATCATGAAATTCAAATATGAAGATGCCGCACCCGCCGCCATGATCGGGGCCTCCAACCATTTTGAGGTTGCCATTGCCACCTCTGTAATGATTTTCGGACTTTCCTCGGGTGCCGCCCTGGCTACGGTTGTGGGCGTTTTGATTGAAGTGCCGGTGATGCTCATGCTGGTGGAATTCTGCAAACGAACCACCTCATGGTTTGACCAATAGGCTTAAGCGAAACCGGAGCCAGATTGACTAAGAGCCGTATAATCAGACTGATACAGGCCCTTGAACATCTTTATCATTTACAATAGACGGTTCTGCCAGAGGTTATGGCCTTTACGGTTCTTGAGATTCCATAATAAATCAATAGCATTCCAACCATGCAGTTTAAAATCCTCACCACCATACCGGGTATGCTTGATTTGAAAAAATAGAGGACCAGCATGGTTAAAGAGAGGAAAACAAAAGTAGATGCCCCGGCACCCAGTCCGAACACAACCAGTTGTTTTCGGTGGTATTTTTTTTCAATGGCCTTTGTTGAAAATATGCTCCCCCAGAACACGATGGTCAGGGGGCTTGAAATGGTCAGTATAAAACAGCTTGTAAAGCTCTTGACTGGTGTCCACTCACTGGCAGCCATTTGACCGACACCATCAATTGAGGTCAACCCTTTACTAAAAATCATCAGGCCAAAGAGCAGAAGAATGACGGAACTGACCAGTCCGAACACGGTTTTCGTCCTATTTCCCCTGAGCAGTCTACCCATACCCATGAGGGATAAAATGATAAAAATATAATCGGCGAGGGTCACTGCTATGACGGCGGACAGGCCGTTGATGTAATTGCTGTCCATGGTGATACCGAGAATATAAAAAAATACAGGCCCAACAGCCAATTGAAGAAACAGACCTGTTAAAATCCCGTCTGCCAGAGGTCTCAATAAATACATCACATCCCTCTCCTCATAAAAACCATATCTTTATTTATAAGTCTATGGGTATTGTACAGGATAAAAAATCCGGGGGAATACGTATTCTACGTTTTTTGAAGGGGTTTAACTTGAAAAAAAAGGTGACATCCCAAATTAACCTTACATTCTGAAATCCGTAATTTATTTGAATAAATAAGGGATACAGGTTTCCAAAATAGCTTTAAGCTGGGTCACCTGGTAACTGGCACCTTGATATTGCCTGAGGTCTGCCACATCGGAAACCATGACCAAAGGCAATTTTGCATCATCGGGATGATCGCTGCCGTGGACCCTGCCGTGCCCGGCATGATCGCTGGTAATGAAGATCAGGTAATTTCCCTTTGATATGACCAGGTTGATTAAAGGGGCAATGGACTGATCTATAAAAAGCAGCTCTTCCATATAGCCTTCCGACATCCAGCCATCCACCGGACCGGAGCGGTCAAGGCCGCTGACATGAAGAAAACAGAACGTTTTTTCATATGAATTCATGAAGAAATCCAATCCGTTTTCAATGGAAAAATCAGGATCAAGCTCGTGCCGATCCACGGCATCGGTGACCAGATACCCCAGTTTTTCTTTGGAATAAAAAAATCCCGTGGAAAATCCGTTCGATTTTGCAAAATCGAAAATGGTTTCACCTTTGATCACAGGCTCACCCGGGCGCCAGTTATTGTGTTTCCGTCCCCCCTGCTCCGGCCCACGCCCTGAAAACATAGCAGCGTGGCTCAAAAGTGTCAGCGGCGGAGCAGTACTCCGACCGTCCAGGGTAAATACCCCCTGGGTCATCACTCCATTCATATGAGGGGTGGTGTAAGGGCCCATCGCTGCCGGATGCAAGGCGTCTATGGAAATGATCAAAACCGAGTTTACTTCCGCTGCAAATACGGGAAAGGTAAAGGTAAGAATCAAGACAATCAGGATCAGATTTAATAAACTCTTCATATAGTTAGGTAGCACAATTCCATATACTTGGTCAATTGTCCACGCTCAGTCTCTTCTATCTGCGTACAGTCCTCAGCACCCTTTGCGCCTTCCGCCACTTTTGTTGCAAAGACCATGCAGGTGGGATACCCACATTCCCGGCAATTGGTCTTGGGCAACAGCCTGAGGATTTCAATTATACCAGGCCTTGGCAGACCCTCTGTGCAAGGTTCAATGGAGGCCTTTTGTTCCCAGGCAGCATTAACCCTAAGATTGCAAAAAAGATTGGAATTAAAGTGTTATAGAAGTTGAGGAGCCCCATGAATAAAGGTTATATTAAGTTGTCGAGACAAAAAATAACCGAATTCAGGAGGCCACCTCAAGTGAAGTC
>Ga0209692_10000155_pt1 | contig 223177 bp, 190 predicted proteins | sample tdDd472_FD_187129 | JGI IMG/M metagenome (GOLD analysis project Ga0209692, IMG submission 187129) | Marine sediment microbial communities from the Atlantic coast under amendment with organic carbon and nitrate - tdDd47.2 (SPAdes)... | ecosystem: Environmental > Aquatic > Marine > Coastal >... | reverse complement strand
AATAAAATTATATAATACAGATAGACCACATATGAATCTTAATATGGAAACACCTCAGAAGGTTTATGAGAATTATTATAGTAAAAATTGCAATTTATAAACTGTCAACCTATATTAGGACAAGACCCCTGCTTCGCAGTCCACCCCTCGAGAGGGGAATTTAACGAAGTGATTCAAACAACTTTACACTTTCTGTTTGCCGGCTGATTTGATTAGTAGTACCACACCGAGTATAATTAGTGGTAAGCTTAGGAGCTGTCCCATATTCAAAAACATTCCATTTTCAAATGCTGATTGGTTCTCTTTTGTGAACTCTATTATGAATCGTGCACTAAATATCATTATCAGAAATCTTGAGAATAAAGCGAAATCAGCAGTCTTCTCTTTCCATTTGTTATAGTGCATCCAAAGTACAACGAATATACCCAAATAAGCTATTGCTTCGTACATTTGCGATGGATGGCGTGCGATTTCATCAACTCTATGAAAAACAACTGCCCACGGAAGATCTGAAGGTAATCCTAGTATTTCAGAATTGAAAAAATTACCTAGTCGTATAAAAAATCCGGCAGAAGCTACCACAATCACTATTCTATCTACAATCCATGGATAAGAAATATCTTTGTTTTTCTGTGCAAATATGTAAAGTGATGTAAGGATACCTAATGCCGCACCGTGGCTAGCTAATCCGCCATTCCAGACCTTTAGTATTTCTAATGGGTTTGATAGGTAATATGATGGTTCGTAGAAAAAACAATGCCCCAAACGAGCACCAATGACTGTTCCTAATATCATATATACAGTTAGTGAGTCTAATTGCTTTTGAGTATGTCCTTCGTGTTTAAATACCTTATGAATTATCTGGTATCCTAATACAAAAGATAAAGCAAACAGTAATCCATACCACCGTATTTTGACTATTCCAAAATCAACTATTTCAGGGCTCAAAGCCCAATCAATGTAAGCAAAAAAATGTTCGATTATTTAATCTCCTTATTCGTTCTGTGTTCTGCCCAAAGGAATTTGTCCCTTAGTACATCGAAGAACGAACTATTCTCAGGTTCTACAAGTTTTACAGTTTCTTCAGACTTTCTAATCTGAATTATATCACCATTTTTAATTTTTTTTCTGACTTTGCCGTCAGCTACTAGTTTCAACTCACCTGTTCGGCTATAGACTTCGAATTCTAATTGTTGATTATCAGGTACTACCAAAGGTCTATGAGTAAGTGAATGTGGTGAAACTGGAGTAATACAAAATACTGGAGAGGTTGGGAAAATAACAGGTCCACCTGCTGAAAGACTGTATGCAGTCGAACCAGTTGGTGTCGATATTATTAATCCATCAGCAAAATATTCACCTATAAAGTGTTTATTGGAGTATGCTTTTATCTCAACCATGTGAGAAGTTTCGCTTTTTTCTATTACCATATCGTTGAGAGCATAAATAGTCTCACCATCAATAGTAGTTTCTATAGCAGAACGAGTAATAACCTTATAGTTGCCCTTCATCAGGTCTTTGAGGGTTTGCTCCAGTCCGCTAACTACGAATTCGGCCAAAAAACCGAGTTTACCTACGTTGAATCCCATAATAGGAACATCGGAAGTAATATATGATTGGACAGCAGAAAGTATAGTACCATCACCACCGAATGTGATAATGACATCAGCAATATCATCATAATTAGAGCGATTACAAACTCTAATATCGGGCATACTTTCGCCATATTTCTTAACTAAAGTCTCAGAAACACAGACATTAGCACCGAGTTTCTGTAGAATCTCTATTGCCTTTACAGCAAGTTCTTCAGCTTCGGGTCTGTCTATTGCTTCGAATATGGCATAAGTTATCATATCTTAAGCTAGTAATTCTGCTAGGTCAAACATATAAGGTTGTAATTCTTTTCTCTTAGTCCAAGTCTCTGGGAACGGAGTGTAAGTTATGTTGTGATGTACTCGACCTACTAGCACATTAGTTTTGCCTGCTAGTAATGCATCTACTGCCGATAATCCTAAGTGACTAGCTAAAGTTCTATCTCTAACTGTAGGTGAACCACCACGTTGGATATGGCCTAGTACAGCACATTTGGCGTCTATATTGTATTCTGTTTTTAGAGCTTCTGCTAGCTCATAAGCACCTTTATACTTGCCGCCACCTTCTCCTATTACAATTATAGTACGGTTGTGGAATCCAAGTTGAGTATATTTTTCATAAAGTATTTCTAGATTGGTAACAGCTTCTGGAACCGATATATACTCAGCTCCACAAGAAATCCCAACTTCCATAGCTATATGTCCTTCGTGACGACCCATTACTTCTACGATGAATACTCGACCGTGTGAATCGGCAGTATCACGAACTCTATCTATTGCTTCTGCTGCAGTGTTACATGCAGTGTCGAACCCAATCGTGTAATAAGTACCATACAAGTCATTGTCTATAGTACCTGGTGTACCTACTATTCTAATTCCGTGCTCTTTGAATAGTGCATGAGCTCCTTTCAAAGTACCATCACCACCACAAGCAATTAAACCGTCAATATTATTGTCTTTTAGGTTTTTAGCTCCTTTTGCTCTTCCTTCTTTTGATAAGAATACTTCCGAACGACTTGTCTTGAGTATAGTACCACCTTGAGACACTATATTTACAGTATCTTTTCTTTCTAAATTTCTAAAGTTACCTTCCATCAAACCTTCATAACCACCGACTACACCTATCACTTCTAGTCCTCTGGCTAATCCCGTTCGTACTACGGCTCTGATGTGTGCGTTCATTCCTGGGGCATCGCCACCACTAGTCAAAATAGCTATTCTTTTCATTCTAATATACCTTCTTTATTTCCTCTATATCCTGCTAGAAAATCGCGTATTTGCATAACTTTTTTTCCTTCAGGTTGTATTACTAATACTTTAACAGTTCCAGTCGCAGTTTGTAACAGAAAATTATCATTTTTTATTAAATAATGCTTAGGTTTTGTGTGAATTTCTGATGAAAATTCGCTTTTTAGCAATTTCACTTTCTTTCCGTCCAATATGGTCCAAGCTCCAGGAATCGGAGACATCCCATTTATGAAGTTCTTCAAGTCTTTTGCTTCCATATTAAAATCAATACGGCAATCTTCTCTAAAAATTTTTGGGGCAGGTGTCGCCAAACTATCATCTTGAGCTATTCTATTGTAGTTACCACTAAGTAATTGTTCGCAAGTCTCTACGGCTAACTCAGCTGCCAATGGCATTAGCTCGTCGTGAAGCTCACCAGCAGTCATTGACTCACCTATTGGAACTTCTCTTGTACCGACTATATTGCCCGTGTCTATGTTCTCATCGAGGATGAACGAAGTTATGCCGCTTTTCTTCTCACCTTTAATTATTGCCCAATTTATAGGTGCAGCGCCTCTGAACTTAGGCAACAAACTAGTATGTACGTTGAAGGAAGCTATTTTGGGTAAAGTAAATACTGCCGTTGGCAATATCCTGAATGCTACTATGCAGAATATATCAGCATTGATATCTTTCAATTCATTTATAAAGTCTTCATCTTTCAAAGATACGGGTTGCAATACTCGTATTCCCAATTCTTCTGCAGCAGCTTTCACAGGAGAAGGCATCATCTTCTGCCCTCTACCTTTGGGTTTGTCTGGTACAGTAACAACTACTGGAATATCATACTTTTCATGAAGTGATTTCAGAGTCGGAACAGAAAATTCTGGGGTTCCCATGAAGACTATTTTAGGTCGACTCATTGCTTCACTCCTGTACTACCGAAGCCGCCTTCTCCTCTGTCTGTTTCATCTAGAGACTCTACTTCGTTCCAACCAATATGCTCATATTGTGCTATTACTAGTTGTGCAATTCTATCGCCACGTTCTATAGTGAAATCTGATTCGCCAAAATTTGCAAGTATAATCTTAATCTCTCCACGATAATCACTATCTACAGTACCGGGTGCATTTAGTGCAAATACACCATTTTTAGCAGCCAATCCACTACGTGAACGTACTTGACATTCGTACCCACTTTCTAGCGCAATAGCCAGATTAGTAGGTATCATTTTCACTTCGCCGTGCTTTATAGTTATCGGCTCTTCCGTTGCTGCATATACATCCATACCTGCCGAGCCACCAGTAGCATAACTCGGTAGTGGTAAATCATTATACTTTTCGTCTATTCTTCTAATCTTTACTTTCATTATCATTTTTTGGTTTCTTATCTACAATATCATCTTTTCTCCATCCAGCGAAATTACGAACTTCTTTTTCGCTATTTTCACCCGAATCGCGGCTTCTTCGTTGGACTTGCGATCTCCCTAACTCGTCTTTTCTACGAGGTAGTTTTTTTATATCATCGCGTCTTGGTCTCGATTCTCTATCTGAGCGAGGTCTATCCCCTTCTCTGCTTTCTCTTCTAGGAGGTTTATCGCCGCCTCTATCATCACGGTTGAATTTTGGTCTTTCGCTATCACGATCATCTCTACGAGGACGGTCTGCACCTTCTTCTTTACGGCGTCTACCTATTCTGTCTTCGCTGAATGGTCTAGATTCACGATTAAATCGAGGTTTACCGGCTCCGCCGCCATCTCGTCTAGGTGGTCTATCACCACTTCTTTTATCTCGGTCAAATTTCGGTCTGTCTCCATCAGAGCTCTGACCACGCCCTTCGTTGCGACGAGGACTAGATGCACGAGGGAATCGAGGTCTGTCTGCACGTTTTTCTTTATGCACAAATCCGCCACGATCGTCTCTTCTTGGTCCGCGGTCGTCGCGTCTAGGTCTTTCATCACGACGGTCATCGCCACTATCATTGTGCTGATAGCTTGACTCAGAAGCACGTTCTACGTATTTGATTTTATCCAAAGGCAATCCAGAAGTATTACCTTGTATAACAATAACGAACTCCATCTTGACTTTTTTGTCTTTAAACTTGTCATACAGCTCTTGGATAGTTCCGTAGTGATGAGTTTCATTTTTCATAGTAAGATTGCAAGCCAGATAAGCTCTCCTATTAGGGATAACTTGCACTGCATCTTCTAGTAAAGGCATAAGACGATATGGCGTTTCAAGCAGACAAAAAGTATCATCATTCATCGATAGTTTTCTTAGTTCAGCTACTCTCTCTGGTGATGTACGAGACAAGAAACCAGCAAAGTAGAATCGCTCTATATCGAACCCACAGCGTACCAAAGCAGTCATTATACTAGTAGCGCCAGGTAGCACTTGCACATCCAAATTACGGTTAACAGCAGTATTGATAAGCTGATTACCGGGGTCGGCGAAGGCAGGAGTACCACAATCAGAGATTAGAGCAATTGTTTTGCCTTCCTCTATCATCATAATAAACTCAGGATATCGCTCATCCTCGTTTTTCACAGTTATACTGTCCAGCTCTTTGTCCAAACTGAAGTATTTAAGTAATGCTGCAGCTTCTTTGTAGTTCTCGCAGAGTACTAAGTCCGCCTCACGCAGTACGTTGAGGGCGCGTATTGTAATATCATTATAGTTACCGATAGGAGTTGATACTACGTACAACCTACCTTCTTTGGGAGTTAATTTACTCAATTTCGTATTTCTAGTTAGTTTACAGATTACAAATTAATGAAAATAACGCTCAACTCGAAGTATTCTTTTATAGGTGGGGTGTTAGGTGGGGGTTGGATTGGTATTTTTTGTATATTTGAAGGAATTGTTAAATTTTAGTGAGAATTAAAGTGAAATTAATTGTAAAAATTGCAATGCTATTCCTTTTAGTTGGCTGTTCATCTCATTCATCAGATTGGAATTTTGAAAAACCAGACTATAAAGAAATTGAAATTAGTATTAAAGATGAAAATTCGAATCTCTTTTATGATTCGCTAATGAATAGATACAAAGTAGTAGACACTACACTTTCTTTAGAAGAAAAAAGACATCTTTATTACGGGTATGTTTTTCACGAAGATTATTCACCTTATTTTGGTTCAGATTATGATGATAGCTTAAGCGTACTAATGCAAAGCAATAATTATGATAGAGTAACGCTAGAGAAGATTGTACGTATTGGAAATCTAGCTGTGGAATCTAACCCTTTTAATGTTACAGCAATTAACTATCAGTTGTTTGCATTTGATAAACTGGGTGATACGGAAAGTTTTCAAAAGAGGATGACGCAAGCAACTATGATTGTTGATGCATTGATGAGTACTGGAAAAGGACTAGAGATAGATGATCCAATATTTGTTATATCAACTTCTCATGAATATTTTTTACTTAATGTTTTAGGTTTTAAATTTGGTGGCGAACAAAGTCTAATGGGACAATGTGATTACTTAACTATTCAAGAAAATGATGCAGATGTAAAAGGGTTATATTTCGATGTCTCTCCTTGCCTAAACTCTTTATCAAAATTTTTAAAAGAAGAGTAAAACTAAAAAATCGAAGACAAAGAATTCTAATTAAAATATCAACAATTACTATGAAAAAAATAATACTAATTCTTCTATTCTCTGTCTCAGCAGTTACTTTAGGACAGATGAATAATACAATGAAATTCCAATCCGCTGAGTTTTTATATGAAAAAGGTGATTTTAAAACAGCATATCATTTGTTAAAAGACTTTAAGTCTGATGTTGATGAGGAAGACCCTTTATACAATAATATTGTTTTGCTGACCGCTTCTTCCCTTTTTAAACTGGAACAAGAAAGCAGATTGAAAGGTGAATACGATGTAGCTCTCGATTATGCTTTTGAGTCTTTAGATATAATAAAAGAAGGAATTGAATTAGAAATCGAGAATTTTGAAGCTAGAGAGTATTGGATGCATAAGAATATAGTAAATTCATATTTTGGTCAAGGTGAAATTAATGATGCTAATGATTATAAAGAAGTACTATATGAAGCTTATGAAGAGGGCAAATTACCAGAAGGATTAGATAGATGTTTTAACTTTTCATACTTCAAGTGGGAAGATAAAAATATTTGGGGTTATGAATACTATCCGGAATTAGGTGATCCCGAAACCGAAGGTAGTTTTTCGAAAATAGTATATTTCATTTATAGTACAAACTCTGATGGAACTGATAACGAACAATTATTTAGACTACATGTATTAAAATTCCATAAGCTAGGAAATAGTGACATTGATTTTGATTATGTTTTGACTCTTCGTGCTGGCTCAGAAACCAATGAATCAAGTAGAACCCTTTATTCCTATACTTACAAAAAGGACTTTGACTACGAAAAACTACAAAAGGATATAAAGGAAGTCTTGACAGAAGTGTTTAAACCCAACGAAAAAACTGATTATTAATAAACTAAACCTACCACCAATAGAAGCGACACAAAAGACTGGCGAGGAAGTAAAATATTATTAAAATGAAAAAACCAATAGAAATAGTAATAAAAACCAAGCCCTCAGAAATTAGAATGGGGTCCCCGTATAGTCACTGCGAACTTGAATTTATAGGTACCGAATTAGAATTACCTACGAGTGATTGGCAAAATAAATTCACATGGTCGTTAGATAATAATTGGCTAGTTTTAATACGATTTGATTTGATAAATAATAACCCAGGATTTAGATTCTATATAATTGATACTATAAATGATTCATTGCAAGTATCTAAGAGAATACTAGGAATTGTAGACTCAATTAGAATTGATAAGAATACAATTCTTTACAATAAATTTTTACTAAATCGCGATAAGTCAACTAGGGAAAAATTATGTTGTCATACGAATGAAGAGTATTTGATACAAAATAATTAAACTCCCTCAGAAAACTCACTGATGCAAAGCCATATTCTGAACTCAAATCAGCAATTGTGGATGCGAGCCCTAAATAAATTCACCCCCTGATTAAATACACTCGCGTTCAATTCGTTACGAAAAGTCAATGTTTACAATACATGGCTTATGAAATGAAAAAATACTTACTACTTCTATTTTTTTTGCTACCTATTGCTTCTTTTTCACAAGATAGCGATCTGGGTAATTGGATGATATACTTCGGTAATAAAGACTTTAGTGATAGATTCAATTGGCATCACGAAGTGCAGTACAGAAATTACAATGCGATAGGTGATTTGGAGCAATTGCTTCTCCGTACTGGTCTTGGTTATAATCTGACCGAGGGGAATAATAACATATTACTCGGCTACGGCTATATACTTAGTCAGAATTACTTAGAGCTAAGTGATGAAAAATTCGATATCAACGAACATAGAATATACCAACAATTCATAACCAAACAATCAATCGGAATTGTAAATCTGCAACATAGATATCGATTCGAACAACGATTCGTAGAAGATGATTTCAAACTTAGATTCCGTTATTTTCTCGCTTTTAATATACCACTGAATAACGAAGAATTAGTTGATAATACGACTTATCTTTCTGTTTACAACGAACTTTTCATCAATACAGAGGCAAATGTTTTTGACCGTAACAGACTCTACGGAGGCATAGGGTACAAAGTAAACAGTGATGTTCGTTTCGAGCTTGGCTATATGAATCAATTTTTAGGAAATAAGAATCGAGATCAGATTAATATAGTTTCTTTTATTAATTTATAAGTCTTAAAATAAAGAATCGACAAATAACAATAATTATATATGGCATATAAAAAATTAAAATATTGGTTCGATAAAGACTTGGCGATTATGCTATCGGACAAAATTTGCGAAGTAAAACCAGATTTCAACCGAAAAGATTTCGTTAATAATGTAGATAGGGGTGTAGTAGAGTTAGAACTAAAAGATAGAGTAGAGCTAATGGCTGACGAACTCTATAAGGAACTCGGAGAGGATTACACAAGTGGTATCCGAACTCTTATGAAAATAGTTGGGCCTGAAAATCCGAATGAAACAGGAATGTTCACAGAATACTATTGGTTGATGCCCATAGCAAAGTATATAGAGAAATATGGGTTAGACGATTTTGATATATCTATGAGAGCAATAGAAGAAATTACTAAGCGAAACACCGGCGAATATGCTATCAGACCATATATTGTTGCCCACCCAGAAAAGACTATTAGTGTAATGCATGAGTGGTCTAAAAATGAAAACTTCCACATTCGTAGATTGTCTTGCGAAGGCCTGAGACCACGACTACCGTGGGCAAAGAAATTGGATATGTTTATAGAAAACCCCAATCGAATAATTCCAATACTAGAAAATCTGAAAGATGACAAGGTTAAATATGTCCAAAACTCAGTTGCTAATTGTATAAATGATATACTCAAAGACAACTTAGAAACAGGACTAGCACTAATAGAAAGTTGGAGCAAAGGTCAAATAGGCAAGGAAAGACAATGGATAATAAAGCATGCCACTAGAAAGCTAAATAAAAAATAGGTTTTGACTACAAAGCTCTACTTAATATTTTCCTCCAACTCCTTAGGCGAAGGTATTTCGCTTCACTCCACCACAACCAACTTCCCATTAAACTCAACACCATTGTTCTTCGAAATAGTGTAATAGTAAACGCCGTTAGTGAGGTTTATCAGTTCAACTGGTTCGAAGACAAAGCCGAAACTCGACCTTATCATTCTAGTCACTAACGACTGACCTGAGCTGTTATATAAGCTGAATCTATAGGTAGCGTGAGATTCATCATTAATTGCTATCTCGAGGTTGTGACCAGACTGAAAGACTCTGAACTTTTCATCTGAACTAAGCTCTTCTACATCTGTTACTGTTTCTAGGCGGAAAATACCTGCTCCATCAGTAGCATAAATAGCTTGACTTCCTGCCCAAGTAATCTCTGGAATAATAGTTATTGCAAACTCATCTTGAATTGGGTGTTGAAACCATGATTCACCTCCATCAGTTGTCTCGAATATTTTACCCCAATCACCGATGACAATTCCGTGGGTTTCATTGCGGAATGCAATTCTTCTCATTCCAAAACCTGGATCATTGAGTTGATCCATTAACTTAATCCAAGTTTTCCCTCTGTCTGTTGACTTCCAAATTAAATCCTTTGAGAAATTATTAATTCCTGTCCGTTGAAACCCACAAGCATAAATTAAACTATCATTCACTAATTGTAAGTGAACCATACTTTTATTTTCCTCACCTTTAGGTACATTCTCTCCAATATTGTATTGACTCCATTCATTATTCGGGATATTATAATTCATGAATTCGTCAGTATCAGCAAAATATTTCAGCACAGCTATATTATTCGAATCAACAAAAAAAATAGGGTCACCTGCAAATATGGAATCGGGTCTTGGAATGGCTTTATATGTTTCCCAATTATCATTTGTATAAAGCAGAGTTGTTCTTGTTAAACTAGCACCTATATTATCAGTAAACATTGTCAAATCATAAAGCCGTTCTACAGATTTTAATTTATATAATTCCTCAAAGTACACTCTTTTAAATGTCTTGCCGCCATCTGAGCTTTTCTCCATTACAGCTCCTTCTATGAAAAGCAAATATACATTCAAAGAATCAAATGCTTTACACTGGTAAGTCGTCCTAATTGAATCAAATTTAGGCTCACTTCTATTGAATGAAGAAAACTTATACCAAGAACTCCCTTGATCTGATGATTTATAAATAGTATTATGATCTACAGTATTCACAATTGCCACACAATTCATAGAGTCGATACAGTTTAATTCTGAAAATCTATGTGCTTCAGGAGGTTTGTATTTTAATACCCATCGTTTCTCAGCATGAGTATTAGCCACTATGAATACAGTAAATAATATAATTAGAAGTGATTTCATTCAGTTAAATTACTAAAAATAAAAGTAAGATAGAAGGAAATGTTTTAGTGATTGATGAAATTTTACAATTGCTAAATTGCTTGTGTTACCTTAGCGTTAGAGTGGCTGTCAGAATAATGCGTTCCCTGACTTGTAAAGCCAAAGGCATTAGCAAAGCGAAGGGTCTCGTTTTTTTACCTAGATTGCCGCGTCCTTTCAGTCCTCGCAATTATGAACGGAATGCTGTCATTCTGAATGAACGAAGTGAATGAAGAATCTAGGAAATGAAATAGATACTTTACTTCCATTCAGAGTGACGAGAAAATTGATACCCTCTTAACTTTCGTAAGAGGGTAAATGAGGAATTAATTTCTAAACAACATCCTCTCTCGAATAGCCATATTGCTTTATCCAGTATTCACTGCTAAAATTGATATTACCAAATCGCTGTATTTTCAGGTCTCGTTCTAGCTTTGTATCTAGGTTTTCTTCCTCAGTAATATATCTGAAATGGGTGTCATCAGCTAGTCCGAAGTTGAGCTTTATTATATAGCCGATTAGTGTATTGATAGCAGATTCGACTAATCGCATATCTGATTTGATTATCTCGTTTCGTATTTTATAGTGCGTTTCTGCTGCGGCTTTACTGCCATTGCCGACTTCCGTAGTTAGTGTTTGTGAAAGTATAGCTTTTGAGACTTCGCTATTAGATAGTTTTATCATCTCACTATATAGCCGAACTGAGCTATAACGGTGGGGTTCTTCCATAGATATATCTATGTCATTCGGAGCTACTATCACGCTATCTTCGGTCATACCAGCTAGTTCTTCGGCTAATCTTTCGGATTCCGCTTTGCTTGCTCCTCTTGAGTATTTGCCTATTAGTAGTGGCATACCGTAGCGCTCCATAAAGTTAACCCAGAACCTGATACCCCCATTTTTGAATTTAATTGGCCAATAGCATTTGGATAGTAATGCAATACCATAAGGCGATGAGTGACTAGGTTTATTTCGGACATCAAGGAATTTCATTTCTGGTAGTTTTACGCCTTTTGCTTGACCGTTCGGTCTGTACCTAAGCTTTCCCTCAATGTCTATATAAAATAGTTCCTGTGGCTTTGAAATAGCTTTATACGGTAAAGTATATTCGCCTTTGTTCTCCCAATATATTTCTATGGGTTGGAAACCGTATAGTATCGAATCGAGTATGTCCTCTGCTAGTCGATGTATATCGAATGAATTGAAAAATTCGGTTATGAATTGGCTTCTATTACCAATTACTTCATATTGGGCAGAAAGGGTACCGCTTTTTCTGGACTGTATGCAGCTCCAAAGGTGAGCATCGTAAAGTAATTCGCGATAACCTGCATAAGTGCTACCTGATTTCCTAAGTACAGTATCAGGATTGGGAATAGCATCTAATAAGCTGCTAAACCCATTTGAAAATTTTACAATTTCATTATAAATATTCTTCATATTATTTACTCGCATTTGATAATAAATAACCAAGAACTAGGCCGCCAGTTGCTATTAGTGGGTCTTCCCACCATGGCTCATTTCGTTGCGTTGTGGTAAGAATTTCTTTTTTATTATAAACGGTATCTGTAGCCATTCTTATTGCTAGTTGCATCTGGTTCTCTGGGTAGTCGTATTTTACTTGTATAGTGTCATATTTGTAGATAGTATCTACGACTGCGGTGAATGGTCGCGTTTGTATTATCGTGTCTAATCTGTATATAAGCTTCGGCTTTATTTTCTCTATTACTATTGGCTCTTGTACTATGGTAAGAGTGTCAGTAGTGTGATTGATTATTTGATTTGGGTAATATATTTTAGTGATTGCCATACCGATTAGTAAAGCTAGTATGACCATAATAATGTCTTTCATGTTATTCCTCATTTTATATTTCCGCGGAGCATATATAATGTCCGCTAATTGAATTTGTGCTTATGGTAAACCCTTCATCATTTTTTACGGTGAAAGATTTCTCTGATATATCGTCTGCTACTACTTCAATATTAGTACCTGTACTAACTTGCCATTTCCCTAATTCTGGAGGATTATTAGCACTGATCAGAGTAACTATAGGAGACTTATACATATTGATAATATGGATAGACCCGAAAGCGCCTCCACTATCAGTTCCAAATGAAGTAGGGAAAACCTTTTTTCCTGAGTTGATTATAGTTGTGGGTGCAAAGTTGTTATTATAGCTCTTTTGGTAGAATTTTCGACAGTCGTCAGAGTCTTGCTGATAGGAGTTAGCAACGAATTCTATAATAGAGTTATTAGGTAATAATTGTGCTTCATTTAGAATAATCTTCTCTCCTGAAGTTAGACTCTCAAACCATACGAGAACAGCAATATTAGTAACATCATTAGTAGCTATTTCGATGTCTTCTAACTTGATTATTGATGCCGTCTCGCTTAACTCTATTGCATCGCTCACTCCTTCATAGTTCCAATTAGCAGATAGCGTTGGGTTAGTGCCTTCACTATTCCAAGTTGATATAACGGCATTGTTGGTAGAGTCAGTTACCCCATTCCAAGATAGAATAGCTAATTTTGCATTTGCAATATTATCACTCGAAATTTGAATAGAAGCTGAAAACTTCCCATCAAGTAACGAGTTGATATATAAGTTAGGAACAATCTGTAAAATCCCAAACTTCGAATCATCCAACGATTCTATTTGCATACCTGTTGGGGCTTTTGGTGTTGAGATCAGAGTGTTAGAATCGCTAATTGCAATCCATCTATCTGCAGTAAAATTATTATCTGTAGCTACAATTGAAGTACGATTTATAAGTACACATTTACCGCTAGCTTCGCTGGTCTCCGATTCATCACTGCCTGTGCGATAATATCTAAAGCTAGTGTCATCTACGACTATAATAGTTTCACCACTTGTAGTATCGTAACTATTATCGCTCATTTGTGTTGTCTGTACTATATCAGCCGTTTGGAATCCGTGAGGTATGCTAGTTTCCAAAGTACAAACATTTGACAATCTACTCCTGTTGACTATTTCAAATTCATTCGCTACTCTCTGCCAAATCCTGAAATTTGGATTAATGAGTAGGTTGTTTCTTTTATTAGTTTCTTCTAATTTACTATCAATTAGTTCAATCAAATCCGATTGAAGTTCTATGTTTCCGTCTATATTACCCCAGATATTCTCAGGTAATGGTGGAAAATAACTAAATGGCATTTTATCCTCTTATTTGTAATATAAATGAGCGCTAATCTGACCTGAAATTATGCCCACTGGTATATATTCTATTTTGAAAAATTTGAACACTTGACGGATAACTATTAGCTCAGAATCATCGAAATTATTCGGTGAGTTTATCCTATACATTTTTCTATAACCGGCGTTACTTTGGTCATTAGAACCGACTAACATCAAGTGGCCGGTCATTGGCCCGGCTATACCAGACCAGCTAATTTGGAGCGAAACCACCTTCTCATTCCTCCCTTTCATCTCAGGTGCTACATCCACCCATTTACTTGAGAAAGGAGTATTAGCAGCGTGGTTGTTCATTAGTCTAATAATCATCTATCACCTCGAATTTTACTACACCTCTTAGCAATAATTTGCCAAGTGGATGGCTCAGGTATCTCATCTTTATACCAACACCCTCTCTTTGCTTTAGCTTCACATTGAAAGCAATAGTTTTGACGATTCCTTTGCTCTTTGTTTCTATGACCCTTTCTATGTGGCCTTTCCAACTTGACTTCGATTTCCATACTAATAGGTCGTGTCTCGCTATTGGTTTATCAACTCTCTTCCCTCGATTAATAGCATCATTAAGCACGGCATTAGCAACTGCGGTTCGTTTTATTGGAATGGTAGAATTACTCAGATTTAGCTTCTTACTTGCCTCTCTGAAAGACCAATATACACCCGCTGCGCAGTAGGGATAGCCCTCACTCAAACCCACCGAAGCGAGATATTTTGCCACCTCCCCTTTGTTATTTCCGACCTCCATTACTCCAACTTGTGTAAGGGCGATTCTCTCCGATTCTATTAGCAAATCGCCATTGCAGGGCAGTTCGTACATAGTATAGGAACTGAGTAAATAGCTTATGAGAATTGCACCAAATAAACGCCGAGCACTGATAGACCAACGCATATATGCACCCCCATAAATATGTGACCGAGATTATTAGTTTCTAATTCGTTAGTGAAGTCGATTTTGGTATATGAATAAACGGCGAGTGCTGATAGTCCAACAGCCAGCACCTCTATCATCACTATTATAAGTAGAGTGTGTAGTTCTTCAATCCCTGGTAATAAGAAGACCCAAGCGAAAAGTAGAACTGTAGCGAGTAGCCCATATCTCAAGCAATTTCTATACATCGGCACCCCCAAAATAAGAGTCTAGTACATCACCAGAATATAGGCGATTACCGTTTGATTTGGTGCTGATAATAGTTGGTGGAGCATCAATGCCGGCGGTGTAGCCTCCCAAGTATAGCTCGCCAGTACGTATGTCATCTAGCAACTGCATAGACTCTTCATAATAGCCGTTAATCTCTGATGGGAGTGGCAGTTCACCGTACTCTATGCGGTAGAGATGATATATAGTCAAGTCAATAGATAGTGAGATAATGAGTGCATCTGGTTCGTCAAAAGGTACATTGTATCTACCATGTAATGATGCGTCTATAGTAGCATCTGCCAAATCGCGAGCCACATCAGTTCTGTCTGTGTCTATAGTTGTGCCGCTCTCATCGCCTGTTAGCCTAGCAAGCTCCGATGAGGTAAACCTTTTCAATAAGTCTGAGTTAGATGAATAAGGCATCTATTCCTCCGCTTTTATATTGTTATGAAATAATTCGAGAAGCGAAAGTAATAGGTGCTATGAATGCCTGCATTAAAACAGAAATGAAAATATTCCGAAATAATATTGGAATAGTAAAAGGTGCGTAAAGGTTATGAAATGATTCGCTTTTTTTATATTTTGCAATATTCCAATAAAAGAGGCCCACTATGAAACATCTATTTACAATTGTTTTCCTATTCTTCTCTTTGAATGCTTATTCACAAGAAGATAATCTATTATATTCTAGTTATGTAGGCGGATCATCTACGGATGGTTTAGAATGCATAGCCACCGACCAATATGGTAATATTTACTTTTATGGATATTCTAAAAGTAATAATTTCCCTACAACGAATAATGCATATCAAAAGGGTTATAGTGGTGGAGGTAGCGATTTAGTACTAATGAAATATACTAGTGATATGAAAGTAGTTTGGGCTACTTATATAGGAGGAAATGATGTAGAATATCCTAAAAATATAAAATGTAACAAAGATTATTTATGGATAGCTGCTGATACTAGGAGCAAAAATTTTCCTGTCACTAACAATGCTTTTCAAAAGAATCATAACTCAGATTATGATGGAGCTATTTTAAAATTTTCATTAGATGGAGAGCTACTTTATTCAAGTTTTATCGGAAGTAGAAGTTATGATGTAGTAGATGATTTAGTTATAGATAATGATGAAAATGTTTGGTTTACTGGAAGAGTCTATAGTAGTGATTTTCCTATTACTAAAGATGCCGAACAAAATACATTTTTAAATGGAGTGGATTCATTTATCTCCAAAATAGATAAAAATGGTCAGTTAGTTTATTCATCTTTTTTAGGTGGTAATGGTGATGATTTCGCTATGGATATAGCTTTAAATAAAAATTCTAATCTGATTGCCATAACTGGTTATACCACTAGTAGTGATTATCCTATCATCGGGCAAGCACTATTCCCCAAAAAAATGGGAAGTGGATTTGATACGTTTGTTACCTTTTTTAATATGGATGGCAAAAAAGTTTGGTCTAGTTTTTTTGGAGGAACAGGCAATGATTTTGGTGAGCAAATAACAGAAAATAATGAAGGCGGCTTTTTCTTTAGATCATTTACTAATAGTAAAGAAATAATGACCTCTTTTAATACTAGTCAGAAAGTAAACCCAGGAGATTACTCATCTTATTTAGCGAACATTAATGAAAAAGGTGAAATGCTTTGGGGGTCTTTCTTTGGAGGAAATCAAACCGACTCCGAAAGTAATATTAACAATAAAGGTGGTGGATTGAGTGTTAGAAAAAATGGAGATATTATAATTTCCGGTTATACTAGAAGCAAGGATATCCCAATCTCTAACAATGCTTACCAATCTACACTAAAAGGTACTATGGATGTTGCTATTGCTATTTTTAATGACAATGGAGATTTAAAATATTGTTCATATTTAGGTGGGGCAGGTAACGAAGAAGGTAGAGATATTTTGTTTACAGATGACAAATTAATTGTAACGGGCTGGACTCAGTCGAACGATTTCCCTACTACAAGCGACGCACTTTATCCAAATTTAATGGGCGGTCAAGCTGGATTCATCTCAGTGTTTGGTATTAGTGACTTTTGTAAGGAGGAATTCAACTCTGATAATGGGTTTAGTAAATTGAAACTTCATACTAATAAACCAATTTTTGAAGAAGATGCATTTCGTCTAACTAGCTTGTATGAGTTTGATCTTGGGTATATGTTCTATGATGAGAAAGTAAATCTAGCAGGTGGATTCCAATCAGAATTCTCATTTTTATTTAGCGGAGGTACAGAGGACGCTATAAAACGAAGTATTATACCTACTGGCATATTGGCTGATAGTTCTTTACCTGGAGCTGACGGAGTAGCATTTATCATATCTGGCAGTTTGCCTACTGAATTCAGAGGAGATGGAGGTGGTATTGGTTACAATGGTATAAGCAATGCTATTGCAATAGAGATAGATCTTTGGGGTAATAATGAGTATAGCGACCCCAATGGTAACCACCTTGCAGTTCAAATACCTGATAGAAAGGGTGTACTAAAAACAAAGCACACAGATGAGACTACAGTGTATATGAATAAGGACATAGTAACTATACTATCAGACTCTACACAAAGCTATACTTGTAGAATAGAATACCAAAACCATAATTTGAAAATATATCTGAATGAAAGTGATAAACCCTCAACTCTAATAGTAGAACTGACCGATTTCCCATTAGAGGAGTATATTACCCTAGACAAAGGAAGTAATGGATATGTTGGTCTTACATCTTCAACTGGTATAGCTGCTGAATATCATGATATATTACATTGGGATTTGTGTGCTCTAAGAGACCCACAAGTAGTGAATAGTGTTCTAAGTGAAAAATCAAATGATATAACAGTATATCCGAACCCAATGGATGATATACTAAGTATAGATTTACCAGCTATAACAACAGAAGAGCTAACTATTGTAGTTACAGATTATCTAGGAAGAAAAGTTTATAGTAGAAACACTAACGCTTTATCAAATAAACTGGAATTAAATCTATCAAGTTTACTATCAGGTGTATATAATATTTCTATAATCGAGGGTACTAATAATATCTACACCACTAAGATTGTGAAGAGATAGGGTTATAAAGAGAGATTAAAATGAAAATAATAATACTACTAATTTCAATTCTTTCATATTCAACAACATATTCTAATGAATTTGAGTTGTCATGGTCTAGTTATTTAGGTGGTAATAATGATGATGAAATTAAGAATATAGAATCTGATAAAAATGGGAATATCTATGTTGTCGGTTATACTAAAAGTATAGATTACCCAACTACTAATGACGCATTCCAGAAGTCACATGGGGGAGATATTGATATTTTTATTACAAAGTATGATAAAAATATGTCGGTTGTATGGAGTACTTTTTTAGGAGGAAATAATAGAGATATTGTCCATAAAATTGGTATTAAAGAAGATGCATTATGGATAGTTGGTGAAACTCTATCTGATAATTATCCAACAACTAGTAATGCTATTTCTAAAAATTACTTAGGAGGTTCTGGCGATATTATCCTTTCCAAATTTTCACTAAACGGACAAATGCTATATTCCACATATTATGGTGGTGAGGGCTATGACCCAGCAGCAGGAATGGCAATAGATTCTGATAATAATTTATGGGTAACTGGAAGAACAAATAGTAATAATTTTAGAACAACTCCAAATGCAATGAAATCTAATTTAGATGGCAATTATGATTCTTACATACTGAAAGTATCTAATAATGGAGAACTCCTTTATTGTTCTTTGATAGGTGGCGAAAATTCAGATTATGGGTTTAGTGTGTCTTTTTCTGAAACCGATAATCAAGTAGCTATTAGTGGATTTACAGAGAGTAAAAACTATCCTATTAAGGGTACTACACTGCAACCTTCTAAATATGGCGGACAGAATCAATTCGATATTTTTATAAGCATATTTAATATTGATGGTTCTCTTAATTGGTCCAGTTTATTTGGCGGTAGTGGTCAAGATTATCCTGTAACGATTAAATATGATTCACAAGGAAATCTTATCACTCATATATATACTACTAGTGATGATTTGGTGACAAATAAGAATTCTTACTATCAGTATAATTTTGGGAAAATTGATAATTATTTGATGAAAATTGATAGAGATAAAAACATAAGCTGGTCGAGTTATTTTGGTGGGGCGGGTGTTGATGGTGAAGATAATATTTTCCATAAATTCGGTGATATGGTAATAGATAAGTATGATAATATTTATCTAAGTGCATTTACTAGAAGTACAGATTTGCCTGTCTCTAGTAATTCTAAATTCAATAAACTTAATGGTACTCTTGATTGCTACTTTGCAAAATGGAGTTACGAAGGCGAATTATTATTTAGTAGCTATTTAGGAGGTAGTAATTTTGATGAAGGTAGAAGTGTATGTGTGCTTTCAGATAAAGTTATTATAGCGGGTTGGACTCTATCGAGCGACTTCCCGACTACAAACGATGCACAATTCCCTAATGCGCCAGGTGGTCGCGATGGATTCATCTCAGTGTTTGGTATTAGTGACTTTTGTAAGGAGGAATTCAACTCTGATAATGGGTTTAGTAAATTGAAACTTCATACTAATAAACCAATTTTTGAAGAAGATGCATTTCGTCTAACTAGCTTGTATGAGTTTGATCTTGGGTATATGTTCTATGATGAGAAAGTAAATCTAGCAGGTGGATTCCAATCAGAATTCTCATTTTTATTTAGCGGAGGTACAGAGGACGCTATAAAACGAAGTATTATACCTACTGGCATATTGGCTGATAGTTCTTTACCTGGAGCTGACGGAGTAGCATTTATCATATCTGGCAGTTTGCCTACTGAATTCAGAGGAGATGGAGGTGGTATTGGTTACAATGGTATAAGCAATGCTATTGCAATAGAGATAGATCTTTGGGGTAATAATGAGTATAGCGACCCCAATGGTAACCACCTTGCAGTTCAAATACCTGATAGAAAGGGTGTACTAAAAACAAAGCACACAGATGAGACTACAGTGTATATGAATAAGGACATAGTAACTATACTATCAGACTCTACACAAAGCTATACTTGTAGAATAGAATACCAAAACCATAATTTGAAAATATATCTGAATGAAAGTGATAAACCCTCAACTCTAATAGTAGAACTGACCGATTTCCCATTAGAGGAGTATATTACCCTAGACAAAGGAAGTAATGGATATGTTGGTCTTACATCTTCAACTGGTATAGCTGCTGAATATCATGATATATTACATTGGGATTTGTGTGCTCTAAGAGACCCACAAGTAGTGAATAGTGTTCTAAGTGAAAAATCAAATGATATAACAGTATATCCGAACCCAATGGATGATATACTAAGTTTAGATTTACCAACTATAACAACAGAAGAGCTAACGATTGTAGTTACAGATTATCTAGGAAGAAAAGTTTATGGTAGAAACACTAACGCTTTATCAAATAAACTGGAATTAAATCTATCAAGCTTACTATCTGGTGTATATAATATTTCTATAATCGAGGGAACTAATAATATCTACACCACTAAGATTGTGAAAAAGTAGGAATTATTTCTTCTTTTTTTCTAGGTTTTCTTTTACTCTGAATTTGACAATTTCTGTTATTAAATCCAATGGAAGTGCCTTGGTATATGGGAATTGTACAGAGCCCTTAGCCGTTTTGTAGTTTGCAAGCTCTTTTGCAAAATGAATAATAGCAGAAGGGGAAGGGTAGAAGCCAATATGATTTTTAGTAGCACCGAAATGAACTAGATTACCTTGTAGTTTGTAAGTTGGAATTGCATAGCTTATGCATTCCTTGGCACCTGGTGCTGCATCACTTATGGCTTTCCTCATCGACTTGAGTAGAATTTGAATCTTAGGGTCAAATGTATCGATATACTCTGATATTGTTTCTATCTTACTTACCGTAATATTTATTTCTAATTATTTTCAAAAATATAAAATTATACCGAAGGATTATTGAGTTATTATTGTCTAACATAATAAATAATAAAAATAATTAATACATAGGGTTTAAATCAATGAAAAAAATATTTACTATACTGGCTTTTCTATTAACTTATAGTCTGATACAAGCTCAAGATTTCTATAATATAGACCAAGTTCAAACAATCTCGATAGTTTTTGCTGAGAGTAATTGGGATGCACTCCTAGATGCTCAAAAAGCTGGTGATGAGGATTATATAATGGCACAAAGCGTGACTATAAATGGCGTGCTTTTCGATAGTGTAGGTGTCAAATACAAAGGTAATAGTACTTACGATGCTAGACAAACTAAAAATCCTTTTCATATAGAGCTAGATACTTACAAAGACCAGAAGTATGAGAATTATACTGATATAAAACTAAGTAATGCAGCTAAAGACCCTTCTTTTATTCGCGAGGTTCTGAGTTATAAATTGCTAAGAAAGTATATGGACGCTCCACTTTCCAACTATGCAAATGTGTATGTTAATGGTCAATTAATTGGTCTTTATTCTAATTCGGAGTCTATTTCTAAAAAATTCGTAGATGATAGATTCGGTTCTAAGACAAACACATTTGTAAAATGTAATCCTCCAGATGGTGCAGGCCCAGGTACTACTAATCTACCAAACTTAGTTTACAAAGGTAATGATAGCTCGCAATACTATAGCGCTTACGAATTGAAATCGGATACAGGTTGGGATGAGTTGATCGATTTGTGTGATACACTTAAAAACAATATTGCTGATATAGAGAAAATACTTGATGTAGATAGAGCATTGTGGATGTTAGCTTTTGACAATGTATTAGTTAATCTGGATAGCTACATAGGTGGGTTTGCACAAAACTATTATTTATACAGAGATGATAATGGTAGATTTATTCCAATAGTTTGGGATTTGAATGAATCATTTGGGACATTTTCTATGTCGGGTTCAGGAAATTTGAATAATACTTCTTCTAAACAAAGATTGGATCATTTGCTTCACTTAAACGATGCTTCATACCCATTGGTAAGCCAGTTGTTGAATGTACCAACTTACAAAAAAATGTACTTAGCTCATTGCAAAACATTCTTAACAGATAATTTTACTAATAATGGGCTTTATTATACTGAAGGGCTTGCATTACAAAAGATTATAGATGCTCATGTGCAAGCAGATCAGAACAAATTTTATACTTACAATAATTTCATTTCTAATTTAACATCAGATATTTCTGGTGGCGGCGGACCTGGTCCAGGTAGCTCTACTCCAGGTATTACTACATTAATGAATGGTAGATACTCTTACCTAATGGGACTTAGCGATTTTTCTGCTACGGAGCCGTCTATTTCTGATATTACTACTTCGTCTGAGCAGCCTAAAGTGGGTGAGAAAGTATTTATTACTGCAAAAGTTGTGAATGAAGAGGACGTAGTATTGAGATATAGAACACAACTAAGAGCCACGTTCGATAAAATCACTATGTACGATGATGGTAAACATAATGACGGCGAAGCAAATGATGATGTTTACGGTGCTGAGGTGACTATGACATCTGCAATTATGGAATACTATATATACGCAGAGAACAGTGCAATTGGCAAATTTTCACCTACTAATGCTGAACATGAGTTTTACTCTTTGACATCAACTGTAGGAACTGCAGAGGGAGATATAGTAATAAATGAACTCCTCGCTTCGAACGATGTAACAAATGCGGACCAAGATGGCGGATTTGATGATTGGGTAGAGATATATAATAAAGGCACGGAAGCGGTGGATCTAGAAGGTTATACAATAACAGATGATATAACAGACTTTACATTGTTCGTATTCCCTGCAGGTACTGTTATTCAACCAAACGAATACATAATAGTTTGGGCAGACAAAGAACCGGAACAAGAAGGTTATCACGCTGACCTTAAAATATCAGCAAGTGGTGAGACACTATATCTGACTAATGCCGAATTATCAATAATAGATTCTGTTAATTTTGGAACTCAAGTAACAGATATATCTGTTGGAAGATACCCTAACGGTACTGGAGAATTTAGAGCAATGACTCCAACTCCAGGTGGTATGAATATGGTTGAATCTGCAGCTAGTGATATAGTAATCAATGAGTTTTTAGCATCGAATGAAGTAACTTTAGCTGACCAAGATGGAGCTTATGACGATTGGATAGAAATATATAACAAAGGTGACGTAGCAGTTGATTTGGGCGGCTATGCACTAACAGATGATATTACAGATTTCACATTATTTACTTTTCCTGCTGGAACTATGATTCAACCGAATGAATATATAATCGTTTGGGCAGATAAGGAAATGGAGCAAGAAGGTTTTCACGCAGATATCAAATTGTCAGCAAGTGGTGAATCACTTTACTTAACTAATGCAGAATTAGAAATCATCGATTCAGTTAACTTTGGTGCTCAGGAAACGGATATATCTTATGGTAGATTCCCTAATGGAACTGGAGATTTCAAAGTAATGACCCCTACTCCGGGTGCTGAGAACATTGGTACAGTATCTAGTGTGAATGAGTGGGGTGTAGAATACAAATTGAATATATATCCTAATCCAGCAAAAGAAGAGATGAGCATAAGTTATGAGAAAGGGATTAGTTCATTAGTGATACTAGACCTGAATGGTAAAGCATTATTATCGAACAATAACCTAGCACCACAAATGGTACAGAATATCAACATCGATTACTTGCAAACTGGTACGTACTTTATCAGAATTAATGATAATGTTTATGTTCAATTCGTGAAAGAATAATCTTTTATGAAATAGAATTTAATACAAATGGCTGTCTGAAAGGACGGCCATTTTTTTGTTTTAGAAAAATTTCACATTTGGCTGCAACCATTTTAATAGTAAATTGTATTTCTAGAAAAGTGATAAACAAAAACTAGAGGAAATTATGTTTACTAATAAAATATACTTTTTATTTTTAATAATTTTTTTCAGTACTCAAACAATTTTAACACAAGATTATACTTTTCATAAACCAAATAATAACTTCACGATTAGAGATGTTGAATATCAGAATGGACAGATTTATTTGTTAGGTGTAGAATCAATAGGGTATTATTCCATTCAAATTTTTGATACTGATAATTATACTTTTGAAACTTTATATTCAAGTAAAGAAATGAATAGAAAAGGATTGATTGATATAAAAGACATAGTACTTTTTGAGGATGATTTATATGTTATCAATGATAATAAATTGATTAATATATCTGATAATTATAATGAATATTCTTTGGCTGATGAATATGACTTTGAACCCTACTCCGACAAATACAGACAATTGCATAATCTTACTGTAAGGGGCAATTCATTACTTATTGGTTCTACTTCTGCTGATGTACTATCAAGAGATACCCTACAAGGAACTCCGGGTGCTTATGTTGAACCTTTCAATGAGTTACTTGTGTATAAGTCTGGAATCATAACTAGGTTAATAGATGAAAGAAAAAGCGATTCAAAATTTAGTTTTAATTTTTCTCCAGTATTAGATAATCAAAATAATCTCTGGTTTAGGGAGAATCAAGATAATCCGTTGAAAGGAGGATTATTGAAAGTAAATGAAAATAATGAAGTGGAGGTATTCGATTTGAAATCATATTCAAATAAACAATATCCATTAATGCCTGCTTCAATTGATATTATTGACAATTTAATTTATATAAGTGTAGTTCCTAGAAAAGAATCAAATTATTTGGAGGGGTTAAGTATATACAACACAGATAGTAAACAATGGAATTACTCGATAGATTATTTAACTAATAATGATATTTACAGTGGCATCAACTGGGAAATCCCCACAAAGATAAAAAAGCTGAGTAATGGCAATTTAGCAATATTAGGAAGTGAATTTACAATACAGCATGATAATGATTATATTTATTATAATATAACAAAGAAACAAGAAGAAAATGGTGTTAAATATGACTACTTTGACAATATAGATTTAATAGAAACTGAGAAAGAATACATAATTATAAGACAAAACGGTGTATTAGTATTCGATAAATCAACTATATCAAGCGTAGAAAGTGAGTTTAAAGAAAAATATGATTATCAGCTGTCAAACAATATAATTGAGATCAGTAGCCAAATAAGTAATTATAAAATATATGATTTGCTTGGAAAAGTAGTTAACATAGGCGAGAATGAGAACAGAATTAATTTGAACAACCTAGCAACAGGCCCATACTTTATTTTATTGAACGAAGAATATATAGTAAAATTCGTGAAAGAATAATCTTTTATAAAATAGAATTTAATACAAATGGCTGTCCGAAAGGACGGCCATTTTTCCTATCCCAACTCAAAAGTGGTAATTCCATAAATTTTGTTGGTGTCAACTTTGGGTGGAGTTCCGTAATACATCCGAGCACATTCAAATACATATTTAGCACCATATTCTTTGACCAAATTTACTGCTGCCGAGTTCACCATAGGAATATCTAGATATAGTAGTTCGCCCTTGACGGAATTCAGACATGCCTTGTAGAGTTCTTCTGCTACCTTAGGTGAGTCTGCAAATAATGGGCAGACCTTGTGCCCAACATTGGCTTTGCGTACAATTGCGAAGCCCAATAACTTTCCATCGGCGGTGTATTTGAATGTCTTGCTCTCTGGCATTCTCAGCCACGGCAGTAAGAATTGTGGACGTGAGTAACCGAAGCACTGTTTGTCATAATCCAATACAACTGCTATATCTTCATCTGTGATAGTAGAGATATTAGAATCAATTGTGAATTGCTCACCTATTCTCTCGTAGCGTTCATCTTTGAAAGCTATCTCGAATCCACCTTTCTGGTAGAATCCTTGCATGTCAACTACTCCGTCCATACCGATAGTTGCATTCGGGTGCAATCGGCTGAGTAATGCGTCACGTCTCTCGTACCATAGCTTTCTGCCTATCCCTGTGGCTCTTTGCTCTGGCTTTACAATGAAGAAACCCATAAACCCAAATTCTTGATTATAAGATACAATGGAGCCACCAGCTATTAGCTCCCCATTACTGAAATAACCATAATAGCCATCGGGGTCTGTCGCCCAGTAAACCTCTGCGTCATAGGGGCCGGGGTTCCACCCCTCTTCTTCTGCCCAACGGACTAAGGTTTGCAGTCCTTCGTAATCTAGCTTTTGGAATTGGAGTGAGTTTATTTCAATCATTTATCATATTAGTATTATTCAACTATTAATTTACCAGTTAGTACGTTATCGCCGTTTGTTATTTGATAAATATATGCTCCACTTTCTATATTCTCATTGAAATCTAATGTTAGAATATGGTTGCCAGTTGTTACTAACTGATAATCTTTTTTCTGGACTAATCGTCCATCTAGCGATAGCAATTTAATAGTACATTCTAAAACACTTGCATCTATACCAAACCGAACATAATTAGTCGCTGGTTGCGGATAAACTGATATGCTATTGCCTATATTGCTTTCTTCAGTGATTGATGATAAAACTGGCTCTGTAGTTTCGAATATCGGTAGCTGGCTGTAACGTATACCTTCTGTATTTGTAGAATAGCATTGTGATAGTTCTGGTTTTTGTAGATTCTGAAATGAGTTGCCTAATTCATCTTTGTATTTTTGTAGCCATTCCTCATCATCGTATCTAGTGAAATCACTAGTTGTGAAATCATAAAAACTATAAACGGGGCCTGAATATATAGTCTTTTTACCATCATCGTTTCCTGTTATCACACTACAAAGATTCACAGGGCCAGTGGCTATATGCTTTACCCAGCCGACCATATCGCCAACTTCATTAGTTGGGGAAGTATGTATGTCAGCGACTGATAGCTGAAGTTCTTTGACCTCATCAATGTAATACTTTATTGTTAGTTCAACTCTATAGAGTAACCCAGATAACCATCCTGTAAAAACACCTTGAGATGGGTCACACATGGGGGTGCTACAGTCAAACAGTATTCTTCTCAAAAATAAATTATCTTGCTCAGAGATAGCTTTATTACTATGTATTTTTTCCGAAATGGTTTTGAGAGTATCATAGATATTTACCATTTTATTTGTTGCGTAATTGTAGTTCTCAAAATCCTTTTCATTTTTTAAAGATGTAAAAATGTTAATCATATATTGGAAAAATTCAGGAGTTGGTTCCAAATAAGCATCGGGGTACTCACAAGCGTTAGCCGTAGTAGTCGGTTGTTTTCCTTGCAAAATATAGTCGTGTCGAAGCTCTGCCCACGAGGATAATTGTGTAGTTGCTGTCTTTTGTTGCCAAGCCGCAGTTCTCTCATATTCTCGGGTTGACTCCCTTTCTACTTGTGTATTAGCTGGGTTCAAGCTGCGGATTGCACCTAACCAATTCGTATATACATTCTGCTCCCAAAATGATTCGTCGTACCCATCTATGAGATACCTAACAGATGCTAGATTGGGAGAATAGTTGAACGTGTTCAATTCATCTTTCAGACCATTCAACACAGCATTATTACCCAATGCGAATAGCACGTCCATGCTGTTAGGAAGCATTCTTTTTACTTTCTCATTTTTGTGTATTATATTGTCGAACACAACTTTTGAAGTTATAAACCCATCTATCAGTGGTCTCTGTCCCAATGTCAAGAAGACCGATCCAGCTTCTACTTTCTTTAGAGTATCCCCACTAAAAAGTATAGATGAATTATAAGTTTGAACTGACGATTCTAATTCCAACAATTCATTTCGTATCTGAGTAATATTCTCTTTGGCGAATAGGTCTTCGTAGCTGAATTGTAGTTCCTCTAATACAGTATTAGTTTCGTTATAAGTTATGTTGTCTTGTCTGCCTACTAGTACTTTTAGACGATTGTCTATTCTGTTCAGATGTTCTTTTGCACCTGATTTGTCTATTAACAGAGATATGAATGCAGCAAGTCGAGTCTGTCTATCCAAATCCTCTTCATCAAGCTCAAAAAATAAGTTGTTCTTCGGATTATCTATATAAATATTGATATGACCGAGCCACATAATAGCTTTGAAATACTCAGCTAATGGTTTGTTCTCAGGGAACCAAACACTTCGACTTTCGTTGTAAAATCCTCTTGGCTTGAATAGAGAGAAATCGTAAAGTCGCTCTACTTTTGAAAACAGAATAACCTCTGCAGGCTTCTCTGCATTTACTAGGTCTATTAACTCATTCGCCTTCTCTCTAATATTAGAATCGATTTCGTATTCTGCTCTTGGGTTATTTAAGTTTCTTGCGACAGTAATATAAATCTTAGCATCATTTATCAAGTTTGTAAATTCAGTCTCAGTTCTATTACTAATCGATTCATACTTATTTATTTCTATTAAGATACTGTCTAACGCTTTAGATAATTCACTTCGGTTATCATATTCTATCGATTTGAAAAGTTCTTTGAAAGTTACGTGCAGTGTGTTCAAGAACAAATCATTTGAAAGATAAATTGGTAAGTCTTTTTTCCATACCTCGTACAATCCATGAACGAATGTGGGGTAAGCAAACCTCTCAGAAACGACGAATGAATTCTGCTTAAGTACACCAATTTCATCATTGCTGTAATTCAGATTTTTATTAGATAATGAATAGTATAGAACACTATCCAATAGCACAGAATCCGAACTGTAGAATGGGTCAGACGGGTATAGAGCTTTCAGTTCATCATAAGTTAGATTTTCAGTTTGCTTCAGAAATGCTTCGTATTTCTCTACGTCAAATTCCGATGAATTTGTAACGGTTTGAGATATCGCTAAAGCGCATATAATTAGTAATATAGATTTCATGTTTTCCTCTTTCTGTCATTCCACTATCTATATAGACACATGAACTTGTTTTTTGTCTCAATTTCGACAAAGTTTTTCTATTTTACTACCACTTCTTTCAAATATTTTTTCTCATTAGAATTGTTCTTTATTGTTATTCTTGTGTTTTTTCCTTCTGATGAGTGTAATATCTCAACTCCAACTGGCTCAGTGTATATGGTGTTAATTTGTATTCTGTAAGGAAGTAATAGTTCAAATTCTTGATTGGGTTCAATCGGTAATAATAGATTGCTCTCTTTGAACTCATTGAAAACCTCTTCAGTAGTTTTGAAGTAATAAGCAGGTATAATTACCTTGTTCCCAACAGATCTAATACCAACTTTATTGCTAAATATATTAAACCAAAGAACTCCCTCATAATCATATCCATTATCAGCTTTTGCAAATACACTAATATCTCTGTAGTTCTCTTTGAATCTTTTGTTTATATAGAGCATAGAATCTATATATCTGACTGGCTCTCTGACTCCATAATCCATTTGAATAATATCTGGGCTCTGGTCTAGAGTATATTCGGGGTCTCCTAATTCGTGCCCTATGAATCCTTTACCCATCGTTTTTGGTTTGTGTCTAGCTATATAGTAGTCATTAAGTCCGAGCATATCTAGTGAAGGGAATTTAGTTGTATAGGGTATAACGCCTGCTGCATCTAACGCCACAAGTGGTTGAACATCGCTGAAAGTTGCTTTTAGCTCTTTAGCCAATGTCAAATGATGATATGCAATATTCAAATTCTTTACATTCATATACCTTGAATCTGTGAATTGACGATAAACGAAATATGAGAATGAGAGTATAAGCAAAACAACTAATATATTTTTGTTCCACTTCTTGTAGTAATTACTTTTGAAAAACTCATACAAACCGTCTGCAAGAAGAATAAGTATAAATACTAACGAATAAAAATGATGACGAAAAGCATCGAATATATCTCCTCCAATGAAAGAAAGATACGCAAACCAGAAAAATAAAATTGTAGAAATTAACTTTAAGTTTTTATGTCGATTTTTGTAAAGAAGAAATACTAAACCTAGAGTAATTAGTATAAGTGAGGAGTTTGTTCTAAAGAACCTCAAAGTATAACGAAGACCAATCCAAGAGTGGTAGAACGAAGGTGTTACTTTAACCAATGCAGTATTGGGTACTAATTCACCATAGTAGTAAATACGGAATGCTAGCTGTCCGAAATAAAACAAAAGCGGAAATATTGCTAATTGACTAACAAGTAAAATAGCCTTCTTTACTTCGTTTTTATTAATAATAAATAGATAAGTCCCAAGAATAAAGCAAAGCATAATACCATCTGGGCGTGTAATACACAGTAAACCCAAAGCAATGGAAGAAAGGATTAGATTACTTTTCTTTTTGTAATCCCTAAAATCGAATAGCTTGATTATTGCAAATAGAGCAAGAAATGCTACAAGTGGTTGTTCCAGCCCAGCTATGGACCAAACCGATACAATACCGCAAATACTAAAAAAAGCTAATACAATAGCGACTATCCTTGGATCTCCATTATATCTAGTTTTTATATAATACGCTAATAAACCTATAATTGAAATGGATAGTGCTAGTCCTGTTATTCGAGTAGCTAATTCCATATCTACACCTAATGCACCAAACCCAGCCATTAGCAACGTCCAAGAAAGATTAGAATAGCCTTCGACAGGAATACCATTATTCCAAGTTAATCCGTATCCGTCAAGTAATCTCTGTGCATATCTTAGTGTTATATACGAATCATCAGCATAGTAAGGATAGAAATAATAAGCTCTAACGCAGAGCACTACGACGGAAGTTAAGATTATAAATAGTAAAAGGGTTTTGCTATTTTTCATTCTAAAGATTCATTCATTGAAAGTTTTGAGATGACAAATATATTGAAAAAAATAATCCTCACCCACTTCTCCCCAAATATCATTACAAATCTCTTCATTAGTTATATTGCTATCAGCAGCATAGTAATAAACATAACTATTAGACAATGAACTTAGATATAACCGAAGAATTTAAAAAAGCACTCAATATATTAGAAAACACTAACGATAGTATTTTCATAACAGGTAGAGCTGGTACGGGAAAGTCAACTCTCCTGCGTGAGTTCACCCGCAAGACAAAGAAAAACTTCGTAGTAATAGCTCCTACTGGTATTGCAGCACTGAATGTGGGTGGGCAAACTATTCACTCTTTCTTCCGATTCAAACCCGGTAAGTTAGAGATAGAAAAACTGAAAATGGATTACAGAAAAGACCTATTCGAAGGGATAGATACACTGATAATAGACGAAGTATCGATGGTTCGCTCGGATATGATGCACGGTATAGATACAGCATTGCGACTGAATAGAAACCGCCCAACTGAACCATTCGGTGGAGTGCAGATGGTGTTCATAGGCGATTTGTACCAGCTGCCGCCAGTTATGAGAAGGGACGAACAAGATTATATAATAAGAACGTATGGGGGAGAGCAGTTCTACGATGCGCCTGTATTCAAAGATTATGGTTACCACTTTATAGAGCTGACCCAGATTTTCCGCCAATCTGAAGATGAGGTTGTCTTCAAACAGCTACTAGAACACATACGAATAAACTCGATTAGTGATGAAGATATGCAGTTGCTCAACTCTCGCCACAAAAGTAAGGTTTCGATTCCAGAAACAGCGACTTTCCTTACATCTATGAGGCGAACTGCATCAAATATCAATCAAAAAAAGCTCGACCAATTGAATAGTAAAGAACACATATTCACTGGCGAGCTATCAGGGAAATACGCCAAACTAGCCGAACAAGGCGAAGATCAGCTTGAGAATAAGTTACCAGCGCCATATAAGCTAAAACTACGAGAAGGCGCACAGGTTATGATGCTTAAAAATGATCCGGGATTCCGATGGGTAAATGGCTCAGTAGGCAAGATTACAAAAATAGACGATCAAGAAATATATGTAGATATAAATGGTACGGAGCATCTGGTAGAGCCCGAATCTTGGAGGGAAGTAAAATTCGAGCTTAACCGAGACACTGATAAAATAGAACAATCAACTGCTGCCGAGTTCACTCAATATCCACTACAATTGGCCTATGCTATAACTATACACAAAAGCCAGGGTAAGACGTTTGATAATGTGATAATAGACGTTGGCTATGGTGCATTTGCCCACGGTCAGGTATATGTGGCTCTTAGCCGCTGCCGCTCACTCGATGGTGTGGTGCTCAATACCCCAATCCAAAAGAAAGACATAATAGTCAACCAGCGCGTAGCTAGCTACTACAAGAAGATGGGGTAGGGTGATAATTAAAACAAATTTTCTTATATTTCGTGACTATTATGAGGCAATTTATTCTAAAAGGTTAAATAAATGAAAGTATTATTAGACATACCTGATAACGAATCCAATGAAGTATTAGCAATTATTTCTACTTATAAGAATATAAAGTTAGAAAAATTGACCGAAACAGAAGCTCTGTTTGTTAGTGAGTTATCCGAATCAATAAGAGATGTAAACTTAGCCGTACAAGGAGAAATAAAGCCAAAATTAGCTAGAGAACTCCTAGATGAACTGTAATGTTTATACCGTAGCACCGTTCGAAAGACAAGCAAAACGTCTATCAAAAAAGTACCCATCATTAAAAACTGATTTAGTTGACTTAATAACTAAGTTAGAAAGTCAACCAAACTTAGGTATTGGTTTGGGTAACAATTGTTATAAAATTAGATTTGCAATTACTTCAAAAGGTAAAGGCAAAAGCGGAGGGGCGAGAGTTATTACGTACTATTTAATTTCAAAGAACTCTGTGTATTTGCTTTCCATTTATGATAAATCTCAATATGAAACAATTTCAGATTCTGTTCTAAAAGATTTAATAAAACTGATAAAGACATAATAGTCAACCAGCGCGTAGCTAGCTACAAGATGATGGGGTAGGTGTATTTTTCAGTTTCTACATTCGGAAATAATTTTTTATATTGAGACATTCTATTTCAACAAAGGGGCCGAATCAATATGAAAAACATCTTTATTTCTATAATCACTATTTTAATAATTACGGCACCTATCTATTCTCAAGATAAAGATAAGACCATTGGAAATGATGGCTCTCGCTATACTTATCAAGGAAAACAAATCAACATGAATCAGATGTTAAGTCTGATGGAAAAAGACAGTGAAGAATTTGAACTAATGTCATCAGGTAAGTCTACTGGTGGACTGGTTACTGTTTTGAGCACAATTGGTGGTGGACTTATTGGGTGGCCTTTAGGGACACATATTGGCGGTGGTGAACCTAACTGGACTTTGGCTTATATAGGCGGTGCTTTGGTTGTTATCTCTATCCCCTTTGCAATTGGAGCAGATAATAACATCAAAAAAGCTGTTGAAATGCACAACGAAAAGCAAGCCCTTACCTACAACGAACGAACTTATGATCTGAAATTCTTCGCTACCAGCAGCGGCTTTGGGCTGAGTTTACAATTTTAGTGGATATAGTCCTTAACAGTTGGGTTAAGTCTCTTATTTGAGATGAATGTTCTACTGGATTGTTGCTTGAGATCCAATGATAATAGATAAGTACAAAGAGAATAAATACGATGATACAGATATTATAAAATATGATCCTAAATAATTAGAAGGTGTTTAATGAAGATTTATTTAGTTGTAATTTTAATAGTTTCAAACTGTTACGGTATAGAAAGTAATTATATTAATTTCATATTCAATTATAATATTTTATGGCATACTGATTTTGAAGATGAATATTATTTCTTCCCAGATTTTTTTAGAAATAATGATCAACTAAGTTCTCAAAGTATTATATTTTCAAGTAATAGATATAAGTCAAGGATTGAGTATGATAAGTTAGGTAGAATAGTTTACTTTCAGGAAACAATATCAGCCAATAGATTAAAGGAAATAAAAATTAGTTATGTTCCAAATAATACTATTAAGCTTGATATATATAATAACAATGAATTGTTTACAGTTAGGAGTTTTTTCATTGACACTTCAGGTAATCAGATTATAAGAAAGGATTATTTTCAAGATAAGGGTATTAAAAGAACTGAAGGTGACTCTATGATGCTTGAATATTCTTATGCTCTCTGCCACGATGGTTTAATAATATCAAGTTATTCTACTTATTATCTATTTGGTAAAGATTTTAATCTTCAAGAGATTGGAGTAATCAAAGAAAATTTAAATTTTTGTGACTCTGTAAACTTGACACCATACAGAAAATTAACACATCAAAGTGATACAACAATATCAGAATTTAATAATAGTGTTTATATCAAAGCTTACAATTATATAAATCTATTTCACTATAACTATTATAAAATAAAATTAGATGATTATACTGAAATTATAAAATTAGGTAAAAATGATTCTATCCCATTAGCAACAATTTACTATGATGAAAACAATTTACCAAACCGAATAATTAGAAGAAACAAGGATACAATGAATATAAGTTATACAAAGAATGAATACTGAATTCAAATTATTTATATACTTAACATTCTTTTATTCTAATAACTTTTGAATCACCTAAACATCCCAATCTGCGAATCGCCGTTATTGAGGTTTTCTAACTCAAGGAGTTTTCGTTTAGTGGTTGTGCCGCCTGCATAGCCAACCATCTCTCCGCCGCTGCCGATTATCCTGTGGCAGGGAATGATGATTGAGATTGCATTCGCTCCGTTGGCTGTGGCGATAGCTCGGATTGCTTTTTCGTTACCCATCTGTTTCGCAAGCCCAAGGTAGGATTGTGTAGTTCCATAGGGGATTTTCATTAATTCTTCCCATACCCTTTTCTGGAAATCTGTACCAACGAGTAGTAGAGGTATATCGAACGAAACTCTATCTCCTGCAATGTATTCCGAGATTTGCTTAATTGACTCAGCAATTATTGGCGAATTTTGCTGAACGTATTCAGCATTAAGCCCTTTTTTTATTCGGTTGTCTATGGCATCCCGCATTTTACGGTATCGCCAGTCGCATAGGCACAGTTGATTATTGAACGAGCCGAGTATTAATTCCCCGAATTCTGTTTTATAGTATTGTGTGCTGATTTTGTCAGTCATATTATTCATTCATCAACTCTACGAAATACATATCAACTTCTCCCATGGTGTAATAGATGCGATTCAAATTTTTTGAACACCCCGTCCTGCTTCGCAGTCCACCCCTCTTTCGCTTTGCTTAAAGAGGGGAATTACTCCCTGATTAGCATACGATTTGAGGTTTTTATTATAATTTTTATTTAGGATTTCATAAAATAGCAATTACATTCTATTTATTCAATTTTTAGTTAATATCCACGAATTATGCTCCTCAGCTAGCCACGCGATGGGTGTGGGAGGAGCTGGCTCGAGCTTACCCCTGTGCTGAGCGACAGTCGAAGTAAAAGACTGAGGAGGACTAAGTAGAAAGTTCGTCTTTGTTTGTCCACCACTGTCTGCGAGGACATCCCATCTCTTTTGAGCAATCAGATACTAACTTTTTATCTATTCACCAATTCTTCAAAGAACATATCAACTTCGAATGTTATTGACTATTGATACAATAATAGAAAATTTGATAACCCCATTATGCGGTTATTGCCACTAGATTCACCCTAATTAATCAAAGGCAGTTTTATACGATGCAATTAAATAGAGAGACTAACGTGATTAACTTACATTCGAAGTTCACTTCGAGTTGCAAGACGAAATGGTTTCGTTTATGCTTTTATAACAAGTGTAAAGGAATACATTATGTCAATAGATAAAGATCTAATAATTAAGCAACTACAGAAAGTGATGTCATTTATAGGTAGCGATTTACTTGAGAATATTACGGGAAGAATAATCCGTGAGATGAGCTTAAACGGAGTTGAGGAAAAAGAAATCAACGATGTTATTTTCAAATTTGTTGTTTCTAGCCCAAATTTTAAAATTTACAATAAGCCGAATATACCAACTACTGACAATACGGGTAAACTACATTATCCGAATAACAAGAAATTCGAAACTACAATTGAAAGATTAAGTTTCGTGTAATTAAATGCTATATCAATAAGTGAAGATAATCTCTTTAATTCTACATAATACACATCAACTTCGCTTTTATAATGAAATTCCCCTTTTTTCAAAATGGGTGGCCACGCCTATGGCGTGGACGGGGTATTTAAGTAGCCACAGAATTTGTTATTATCTGATTCTTCCGACTAATTTTATACTTTATTTCTCTTTAAGGTTGTTCTACTATTTTGAACACCCCGTCCTGCTTCGCAGTCCACCCCTCTTTCGCTTCTCTTAAAGAGGGGAATATCATGCTATCACTGTACTTACGTTTCCAAAGTGGTCCTTTTGTGATATTATTTACACTCGTACATTTTTAATAAATATTCAGGGTATCTAACAGAATCGATTTTTGGTTTGTATGTGTAATGATCTATACCTTTATTTATAACATCCTTCATAGTAATATTTGAGTCAATAAATTTTTGAACTATTTCAAGATTTAAACTGTCTTTTTTAAACCTAATTTGCTCAAATGTAATTGAAGTATCTTGTAATTTATTTCGCCAAATATAAAGCTGCCATTCAATGCTTCTTTGTTTGAATTTCGAATTTGCCTCTTTGGCATACTTTTCAAATTTTAAATTTTTTGTATAATCTTTAAAGCCTCTTTTAATAAACTCTGTATAATGTGGGTTTCCAAATTCAAACTGAAAACCATATAGGCTATCCACATTGCCTCTACTTCCTTTTTTCATGTCAAAAAACTCACTCCAAAACTTGCTGTCTCCTAGGTTATATCTATATTTTGCCATGCCTCCATTTTTATTAGTTTCATATGGGTTGAATTCTTCTTTTAAATCATAAAAATAGAACTTATTCAAATCATATAAAATCGTATCTAAAGTAGGAGCGCCTGCTAATGTTATTCTTTCATATGGATAAATTCTCCATGGTTGACAACTAGAATCCCTAAAACCTGCCACTGTGAAAGAAGTAAAATGGTCAAACCCTTTGGGCCAAGTAGTGTCTTTTTTTAGTGCAACAGCAAATACAACAAAAGCAAATAACTTTGTCTTTTTATCATTATAAAATATCCTAACAGGAACAAACCTTTTAATTAACGAAGTATCGTTTTCTTTTAAATATCGATTATATTCTTCTTTTATACCTATATATTTTCCATCTATACCCAACCTATAGAATTCATTACTAATATGGGTTAAGAATATGCTATCTCTTTTTTGATAAATGTCAATTGTTGAATTATACGTATCTGAAAAAACACCATCAAATTCATTCTTACTATTACAAGAAGTAAGTATTAGTAAGAATAATAGCAATTTACTAATCATTCTACCCATCTTTTTTATTATTATTTCCATTTAAAATTTTCTCAAAATTCTTTGATGAAGTCCACCCCTCTTTTGCTTCTCTTAAAGAGGGGAATATCTAGCTTTTAACTACTGCAGTTAAGTTGCCCTCTCCACAAAATACATATCAACTTCGCCTTTACCTTTGGCATTGATTTTACCTCTGTGAACGAATAAAAAGTCAGGGTCATTTTTTAGTAAATCGAAAGTACTTTGACTTATATTAACTTTACCAACTTCTCCGGCACTCTCCATTCTCGATGCGGTATTTACCGTATCACCCCATATATCATATTGGAATTTCTTTACTCCGACTATACCTGCTACAACGTTGCCTGTGTTTATCCCTACTCTCATTTCGAATGGATATTTACCTGCGTTCACTCGCTCTATTTTGCGTTTGCTAATGAATTCTACCATCTCAAGTCCTGCTAGAACAGTGTTTTTTATTGAGTCATTGTACGGTACAGGCAATCCACCCGCAGCCATATACGAATCGCCTATTGTCTTAATCTTCTCGATTCTATATTTCGAGCAAATATTATCGAATACCTCGAAGCAAGTGTTTATTTCTGAGACTAATTCAGTTGCAGATAGCTCTTCTGAAATTTGTGTGAACTCTTTGAAATCAGTAAATAGTACGGAGATTAAATCATAGCTTTTAGCATCAGATTTCCCATTTTCTTTAAGCTCTTGCGCTATTTTTTCGGGTAATATGTTGAGCAACAATGCTTCTGATCTTTCTTTTTCTATTGAAATTTCATTTCTTGATTTTTTAATGGATTTGTTTCTAAAATACAAACTAACAGCTATCACAAGTAAGAGTAACCCAGAGCCAATGGCTATATTTCGTTTCTGATTCTCACTATTTAGTTGCTTTTCATATTCTAGTTTCAATTCTAATTCTTTTTGATTCTGTCTAAGACTATCTGCTACTAATTGCTTTTGGAATTCCATTTGTTGAAGGTCTTTCAATATTTCATTCGAATTAATACTATCATTTAGTGCAGTCATTTTCTCGTGAAAAAGTAGAGCTTGTGTGTTATTTCCTTGACCTTTATATGCCTTGTATAAACAATCGCATGCATTTCTCTCATATTCTGGTGAACCAATTTGTTTACTTACTTCCAAACCTTCCTTGCACACACTTATCGCATCATTGTACTTATTTAGAATATTATAAATAGTACCAAGGTTAATGTTCGAATTCGCATATCCACTAAGATTATTTAAACTCTTGTTCAAATCGATACTTTTCTGTAAATATATCATTGCCTTTGTAGGGCTATCAGTATGTTTATAGTATAATCCTAAGCTATTATAAGTTCTTGCCAAACCTGGCTTATGATTAATTTCTTCTGATATTTTTAAGCTTCTGTTGAAATATTCTAAAGCTTTTTCAAAATCAAGGTTTGAGTTGTACAAAGCCCCAATATTGTTGAGTAAACCTGCCATTCCAACTTTATTCCCATCTTTTTCAAAATACTCTAACCCCTTCTTGTAATATGTAATTGCGTTGTTTATATCTTCCTGAGATGCATATACATTCCCAATGTTGTTATATAAAGAAGATAATTCAGAATTATTTGCGACTTTCTCACGCATCGTTAGATTTTGTTTAAAGTATTCCAAAGCTTTTACGTAATCCCCTCTCCCAAAATGAATATTTCCTAAGAGATTCATAGCCGAAGAAATACCTCTTTCATTCTTCTTTTCTTTTGCAAAAACTAGCAATCTATTTGATAAAATTAGTGCCGAATCAGGGTTTGAATAAAGGTGTTTGATAGCTATAAATCTACCTAACGAGGCTATACGGTTTGAATCCGATAGAGAGGGATTATTCCAATTATTATATAGTGAATCTAAGCTGGAAGATTTGGAATAAGAAAAAGTTAAAACTAGGATTAAGAGAATAATTAGTTTCTTCATAGTTTATCTGCACTTTTTACAAAATACATATCAACTTGGCCTTTACCTTTGGCTTGTACTTTGCCGCGATGTTCGAAGACGAAGTCTGTGTCATTTTTAATTAACTCATAAGTACTTTGACTAATATTAACTTTACCAACTTCTCCGGCACTCTCCATTCTAGAAGCTGTGTTTACAGTATCACCCCATATATCATATTGGAACTTCTTTACACCTACTATTCCTGCAACAACTGGCCCTGTATGGATTCCTATTCTCATTTCAAAAGATAAACTACCTTCGTTTTGTCTAGTTAATTGCCTTTGCGATATAAAATTAGCAATCTCGATTGCCGCTAATACTGTATTTTTAGTTGACTCTTCGAAAGGTATTGGCAATCCGCCAGCTGCCATATAAGAATCGCCAATTGTCTTAATCTTCTCGATTCTATATTTATCACAAATCTTATCAAAAAACTCAAAACAAAAATTTATCTCATCAATAAGTTGGTGGGCAGTTAACTGTTCTGAAGCTTGAGTAAATTCTTTGAAGTCCGTAAACATAATAGAAACATTGTCAAAATCTCTGGCTTCTGACTTTCCTTTTTCCTTGAGTTCTTTAGCTATTTCAGCGGGAAGAATATTAAGTAAAAGCTTTTCTGAGCGATCTTTTTCGTTGGAAATTTCGTTTTTCGTTTTACTGATATATCTATTACGACTATAAAGTCCACCAGCTACTAAAACGAAAATCAGTCCGATTGCTAGTGCAATATTTCTTTGTTGATTCTCTTCAGAAATCCTATTCTCAAATTCTAGTTTCGTAGTTAGTCTTTTTTCTTCTTGTCGCAAACTATCAGCTAATTTTGCTTTTTGAAATACAACTTTTTGTATATCTTTAGAAGCTTCAATGGTATTTGTCTTGTCTCTTAAGACTATTAATTGTTCATAATAGTGAAGTGCTTTCGCTGGTTTTGATAGCAATTTATAAGCTTGATATAAACAATCACAATAAAGTTTATTTGTAATTATATCCTCAGTTTCTTTAGCAAACATCTCAGAACGTTTACAGTTAGCTAAAGCTTCTCGAATATTTCCTTGCGCTATATTAGTAAGACCTAAGCTACTTAATGCATTTGAAATACCTTTGATTTCACCAGTTTCTTCGAATGAATCCAGACTTCTAATATAGTACTCTTTTGCTTTTTCATATTTATGTTGATTGGTATATACTTTACCAATAGTGAGTAGTGAAATAGCAACACCGCTTTTATCGCCTATTTCTTCATATATTTCTAATGATTGTTCAAGATACTCAAAGGCTTTACTATAATTTTTCAAGTCTTTCTGAATTTCCCCCAATTCTATATAGGTATTAGCTATACCACGAATGTTATTCATCTCTTTTTCAATTTCTATACTTTGGTTGAAGTACTTGAGAGCTTTGTCAAATTCTTGAAATTCTTGATATATCAAGCCAATATTATGGAAAGTGGACGCTTTGCCTGCTCTATCTTTAAGCTCATCTTTTATATGGATACTTTTATCGAAATAATCAAGTGCGTTTACATACTCGCCCTTCTCTGCATATATTAGTCCAAGGTTATTGTAGATAGCAGAGATTTCTTCTTTCATATCTAGTTTAATATAAATAAACAATGCTCCATTGTAATTTTGAAGTGCATTGTTATAATCTCCTAAATCTCTGTAAACAGAACCTAGATTAACGTAAGTAGCAGCTAAAACTTCTTTTTTATCTAATTCTTTGTAAATACTAATAACTTCTTGAAATAAAACTGACGCTAATTCAAAATTACCTTGGTAATAATATGTAGTTGCAATGAAGAATTTCGATTGTGCTATATTGTATTTATCTATCGGGTTTTTACTTTTCTCAAGACTTTGATTAAATAAATTGAGGGCCTTTTCGTATTCGCCTGATTTTAATTTAAGTACCCCCCTCATCATAAATGCATTTGTAATACAATAATTAGAAGTTTTTAAATCTTTCGAGGCACTAAATTTAATGAGTTTCTCTATATAGAATTCTGCGGAATCAGAATTATTGAAGATGTAGTTGTCCCAGATATACTTGTTGAAAGATACAGTGCGGACTGAATCACTAAGCTCCTTGTTATTCCATTTTACCAATAACGTATCATCAGTCGCATCCAATTTTGGACTGAGATAAAACATTAAAAGTATAACGAATATTAGTAATTTCATAGAAATTTGTAAGTTGTTTAATTGTCAATATACTAATAATTTCTATACTTGAGAGTTATGCTAATTCTTTGCGACTAGTTTATTAGAATTCCTTCTTCTAATAAAGTAACCTCCAACAATCAATAGTATGAGTAAACCACTTCCTAAGAAAATCATATTTTGGATATTACTTCTTTCGTCTATTCTACTTTTTCTTTTTTCTTTTTCTCTATCCAAACTATCAGCTAATATTTTTTTCTCATATTCTAATTGGACTAATTTTTCTGCAGTTTCTTTGTTGTTTATACTGTCAACTAGAATATTCGACTTTTCCATATAAGTTAAAGCGGTCTTATCATCTCCCTTCAGCTTGAATGATTTATATAGACAATCGCATGCATCTTTTTCTATCTCTATTGCTCCAATCCTATTAGAAATACTATAACTTTTCTCGCAATTATTAATTGCTTTAGTTATTTGCTTCTGACCTATATGACATCTGCCTATGTTTAGATAACAAGCCGCAATATCAAAGCTGTGTTCCATTTTTTCATAGGACTTCAAGCTCTCTCCGAAGTACCAAAGTGCTTGCTTGTAATCATTTTGATCCATTGCTAGTTCACCTAAAGTAAACAACACACTGGCTATTCCTTTGGCATCATTTAATTCGATGTAAATTTTTAGAGATTTGTTATAATTTTCAAGTGCTTCTTTATAATCTTTCATTCCAGCTTTTATATAACCTACATTTGCGTATGTATTAGCTAGCTGAAATCTATCATTTGACGTTAGTAATATTTCTAAAGCTTTATTGATATTAACTAGGGCTTTTTCCATCTCACCCAGATCATACTGAATTAATGCGATATTATGGTAGCCACTACCAATAGCTTCTTTATATCCAATTTCTTTAGCAAGTTTAATGCTTCGTTCATAATATATTATTGCTTGTTTGTTATTTCCCATAAAATCATAAGTGGTACCAATATTGTTATATGATTGTATCATCCCATGCTTATTATCCATTTCTTTTAGTATTTCTAAACACTTCTTATTGTATTCCAAAGCCTTATTATAATCACCGAGGTTATTATACATATAAGCAATATTAGTAAGAGAACTAGATATTCTTTTTTTATTTTGTAATCTTTCATTAATGACTAAAGCTTTATCCAGATAATCTAAAGCTATTCTATATTTACCTTCATAGGAACTAAGGATAGCAAAGTTGTTGTATGATTCACTAAGTCCTAAATCGTTCTTTTTTACCTTCGAATAAATATATAGTTCGTCAGTAAGTGATTTTGCTGAGTCAGGATCTGAATAAATCAAACTGGTTGAAATATATTTTGCTAATCCCACAATACGACTAGAGTCAGGTAGTGCTTCGTTCTCCCAAATGGCTAATAGAGAGTCAGCGTTTTTTGCAAAGGATGATGCCGAAACCACTATTAAAAAAAGTATAAGTAGTTTTTTCATTGGATCTTTTTACTGTTGAATAAAAAAAAATAAGAAATATATAGACAAAGATAAAAAATTTATTGGAAAATATAGAATTAAATTGAGTGTACTATATGTTAAGAAAAATGGATTAATTTAACACGAGGGGAATGTCACGTTAAAAAAAAAGCCATATATTTAACATGAGTTGATTGTCAAGTTAAAATAAACTATTTTTTTTTTAGAGAAGGTGAAAAACAAGCTTAGACTAAACTACTTTTTCCAATAAGATGGCGCTAGTAGTATAATAACTGTCAAAACTTCTAATCTACCTACAAGCATCAGAAATGACAATAACCACTTAGAGATATCCGGCAAAAATCCGAAATTGTCGGTTGGACCTGTTAGATTTAGACCCGGACCAATATTATTGACAGCTGTAATAGCAGAGCCAATTGCTGTTTCAAAATCCAATCCGAAAATAATTAGTAGATAAGTAGAAGCTCCAAGTATAAACACATAAAGTACAAAAAAGCCGAGCACATCGTGAATTACTTTGTCATCAATTCTTGAATCACCTATTTTTATAGGGACAATAGCTCTTGGGTGTAACACTTTTACGAATTGGTTATATGCGAATTTTAGTAGTAGCATTATTCTTATTACTTTCATTCCCCCAGAAGTCGAACCAGCCATACCTCCTGAAAACATCAGAGCCAATAGTAATATTTGTGTTCCTGTTGACCATTGTTCGAAATCGGCCGTTGCAAATCCTGTTGTCGTTACTATAGCTAATACTTGGAATAGGACGTCCCTTGCTGCAGGTTCTACTGCACCTTCGTAAAGCGAGTAAACATCTGTGAATATAACTACAGAAGATATAATAACCATTGTTACATAAAATTGAAATTCTTTACTCTTGATTACGCTTTTGAAATCTCCACGTAACCAATGGTAGTGTAAGGAGAAATTGGTACCAGCCACGAACATAAAGAAAATGATAATATATTGTATATATGCTGATTGTCCAGCTATACTGGCATTATAAGTAGAAAAACCACCAGTAGCTAATGTAGCAAATGAATGGTTGAGAGCGTTATAAAAATCCATACCTCCAGTCATCAGTAGTACTAATTCCGATGCAGTGAAAAGTAAATAAACTCCCCAAAGTAATTTCGCAGTTTGTGTGATTCTAGGTTTAAGCCTATCTGAAATAGGTCCAGGGGATTCCGCCTTGAACAAAGACATACCACCGATACCTAAGAAAGGAAGTATGGCAATAGTCAAAACTATAATACCCATACCACCAAACCAATGTGTTATACTTCTCCAAAGCAATATGCCTTTTGGTAAGATCTCAATTTCTGATAGAATAGTAGACCCAGTTGTGGTAAAACCTGACATTGATTCGAAGAATGCATCAGCAAAGGAAGGTATTGCTCCCGAAAGCATATATGGTAAACTTCCAAGCAAAGCCATTATAATCCAACCAAAAGTAACGATTGCGAAGCCGTCTTTAGTCTTCAAATCGGTTTTCTTATCATTAGTTAGAAATGCAAGAATACCTATACTAAAACATACAGCTGCTGATATTAGAAATGCTTGTGCGTCACCAGACCCATAATAATAACTAAAGGGCAAAGGCAATAGCATACCTAACCCTAGAAAGATAGATAGAAATGCTAATACACGTATTACTATTTTATAATTCATTATTTACTCGAAAAGTGATTCAACACTTGGGAAAGAGTCAGGCAATGAGAAAACTACTACCTTGTCGCCGGCAATTATCTGCGTATTACCTTTAGGGATTATTAGTTCCTCATCTCTTAGTATAGCTCCTAGTACAGCACCTTTGGGAATTTTTAATTGCATAATAGGTTTGCGAGTTACTTTTGATTTTTCTTTTACTACAAATTCCACAATCTCAGCGTCTAGCCCAGGAAGTTCTGCGAACTTCGCAATTCCACCACCCTTTATTAACCTTGTAATAGCGTTTACTGTGATTTGTTGCTTGCTTACAACTGCATCAAGGTTCAGAGCAGGTGTCAAAGGTAAGTATTCACTTTTCTTAATAAGAGATACAGTTCTTTTCACTCCTATGTGTTGGGCTACTATACTTGTGATTATATTTGTTTCATCATCACCTGTGATAGCTATAAATTGATCCATCGAATCTAGACTTTCGGACATAAGCAGATCCAAATTCGAACCGTCACCATGTATTACTAACGATTTATTAAGTTTTTCTGCTATGGCTCGAGCTTTCTTCTCATCACTTTCTATTATTTTCATATTTATTTCGCCATCTAATTCCATAGCCACGAAAGTTGCAGTTAGTCCACCACCTATTACAAGTATATTTTCAATTTGTTTTTTAGTTTTACCTAAGTATTCCAAAGCGGTATCTTGATAATAAGGTGCGCAAACCATATATATCTGATCACCGGGTAGAAGTATGTCACTACCTTTGGGTACAATTGTGTTCTGGCCACGTTTGATAGCGGTAACTGTCAATGGTGGATTATCTAGTTCTTTCCCCAAATCCATTAACTTCTTATGTAATAAAGAAGAGCTGCTATCTAATCTAAGGCCAAAGAACTTTAATTTGCCCCCTTCAAACTCTATAATATCAGTCGTGTTTGACTGACGTATAAGTCTTACTATTGTGTCTGCAGTTTCCTTTTCGGGTTGTAAGAAATGGTCAACACCAAACTCCTCTTTGCTAATTACATGATCTTCAAAAAGATATTCGGGGTTTCTTACTCTAGCAATAGTAGTTTTTACACCATGTTTTTTTGCAATTTTACAAGCCAAAATATTTACTTCATCATTATCAGTAAGTGCAGCTAATACATCAGCTTTCTCTACCCCTGCATCTTTTAAGACGGAGGAGCTACACCCGTTACCCGTTATTACAAAGGCGTCTAGGGTGTCAGAGGCAAAATTAGCAAGTGCCTCATTACTTTCTATAAGAGCAATATTGTGCTTTTCTTTCGAAAATCGACGGGCCGATTGATATCCAATATCACCTGCACCAATAATAATTATTTCCATTTTAAATATTTTTTTTTATATTATGCTTTCCGTAGGATATAATTTAGAATTATTTATTTAGAAAAGAAAAAAAGGATCCGCTTATAAGTATATTTTTACTATTTGATATTTGATTAAAATATTCGTAAAATAGAGATTCAAGTTATACACTTTTATTAATTATTTTTAAAAAAAGTCTATATTTGAAGTGTGTCTGTTTAAATAAAATTTGAAATTTAACATAATTCAAAGGTAAAATATGTCTAAAGGCGGTGGAGCTGGTAAGGTCTATTTCGTACTTTATCTAGCGGTAGTATTAGAGCTTCTAATCATTATCGTAGAGAGAGATGAAGCTGAAGAGCACTTACATCAAAAGCAAAAAGAGGCAATGAAAATTGTCCAGTCTATTCTATCACAACTTCAGTCCGGTTCTGGTACTGAAGGTATTAATACAAGACCTCAAGATGAGATTACTATTCCACCTCCAGGTGTGAATATCAAGGAGATTTTGGATATTGATATCAAATCTGAAAGAAGGTATATTGTAGAAGTTGGTGTAACCGATGTTAGCGCAAATGCTGGCAGAATGGAAGGTGAAGCACAAAAAGAATATATGGAAAGACTAGAAAAACTAGTTAGTCTTGCTAATGTAGAAGACCTAGAATATCAAATCTTTTATAATAGTAGTTTAGAAAGTGGTGCCGTACCTAGATTCCCTGATGATGATTATCTAAGGGATCAGTCAATAGATTTTACTAAATATGATCTAGGTAAAGCTATTATTGACCCAGAATCTAACACTGCTTGGGAATTCATTGGTATCCAGAAAATAGAAATGGATCATGAAGCAACTTTCAAGAAATTGGATTTAGCCAATATAAGCAAAGACCTCATGCATCCTGTATATAAGAAAGAACGGCTGATAAGAGGTCCTATCCTTGCACCTCCATCTACTCCTAGTGATAGTATATTCCATTACTCCATACCAGAAACAAAACTTGCATCTGGAATCTATGGTGATAGAGGAACTTTAAGTAAAAGAGCATTCGTAGTGAATTTTAACCCTCCAAGTAAAGCTGGTTGGTATAAACTGCGTTTCGTTTCTAAAACGAATAGAATATTAGGTGTTCGTTCAGACCAAAAAGTAGAAAACTTAGACAAAGAAGCTACTGTTAATATTGGTACTGTACAACTAAAAGTAACTGACCTAATAAAAGTAGAAAAAGAATTACAACGTAAACTAGAAAAATATGAAGTTCCTAGCGCTGATGTTTTAACATCTAGTGGTGGTTTCAGAGCTTTTGACGATGCTATAGATAAATCTAAAACTTTGGCATCTAAAGAAGAAGATGCTGGTGATTTGATTGGAAATATCAGACTATATGGTTATATAGTAAAACTATTAACTCCTGGTCAATCGCAAAACTTTAAACAGAATAAAGGTGACATCGAGTTTAATATTCGTGTTATGCTTCCTAAACCTAAGATGGCTGATCCAGTTATCCAAGTTGCTGAAAATTTCTATAGATTTAATGAAGGTAAAATTAACTTTAGAATGAGTGTTTCTCCTTATCAAGGTGATGCGAATATTGTAAGGGGTACAGTTCATGATGCTGTTTCTGGTACTTCAAGTCAACCTGTTGCGAATATTACTTTCAGAAAAGCAGGTGAAGCTTCATTGTCTACTGGTGGTAGTGCAGACTTCATAGCTACTGTAGATAAGGAATTATCAGCTGGTACTAATGGTGGTCCTAGAACTTATAAGATTAAATTAACTCACCAATTGCAGGGTAAGAGTGATTTAAAAGAACCAACTTTGGTAGTATTCCCAACAAAAGTTGAAGACAAAATTAGAACTTTACAAGCTAAGTTGAGTGCTTTATCAGTATATGGTGAACAGTTGTTCTTCAACTATGAGCCACCATCTGGTAATAAAATCGCTCCTGAGCAATTCGGTTACTATTTCAAAACTGATGCTGATCCGCAAGACAGAGGTTTAGTAAATGGTCTTTCGGCTGAAAGAGCAGACAACTTATACTTCTCTGCAGATATGAAAAAGGCATCATTAAGAATTGTATGGACAGATCCAATTTCGAAAGAAGAAATTGATATCTTCCCTAAATACGAATTCAAAATCGCTCAATCTGAACCGGGAATATCATATTTAAACCAACAAGTAAATTCATCTGTTGATGGTGATTTGCTCAGAGTTAGAGTAACTGGAATAAATGTAATTGCTCCAAAAATTGGAAAGGAAGGTGATTCACAAGAAGCGGAAGTTTCATTAACATTAGATGCTCCACAAGTAAGAATACCGGGGTATACTGTTGTTGGAAAACCAACAATTTCAGTAAAAGGTGGTCAAGCTCAAATAGATTTAACTTTGAGAGGTGAGCCAGATGATGATGGTAACATACGTGGAACAGTAGTAATTAGAGGATCTGCAGTAGCAATTAATCCAATAAATGGTGTTCAGTCTAATCCTAGACCTATTAATTTGAGTGTTCAAATTAAGCAAAGAGCAGAGAAGCAAGATAATTACTACAATGAATACGATTAATAAAATAATTCAAAGGTTAAATAATGAACAGTTTTAAAATAAAAGTATATGCACTTTTCGTTGCTATCTTTGTTCTTTCTTCCTTAGGGCTAGAAGCACAGCGAATAGATGATGTTAGTTCTATACTTACGAGATTTAAAAACTATAGATTTGGTGCAGTAAACGTCTATAAGATAACTACTCCAGACGAAATTAAGGAGATTGTAGAGTCTAAGCGTAAAAAGAAGGCTACCTCTGGTGGTGCTACTGATGAGAAATGTCTAGATGAAGTAGAGTCTGGTGTTAAAAGTATAATTGAGAAAGAAATATTGAACGGAAATTCTCAAACTGGAACAGCGAGAGCTGTAATTATTGCCGGATATCCTATGCCTCCAGATGACATATTTGAATGTGCATATAAGACACTTTATGATAAACTTGTGGGTGGTCAAGGTGAAGCACTTTCTCCTAAAGCGTATTTGGTAACATCTCGTCCTGAGAAAGGTGGTATTCCAGATAGAATAATTGGTATGATTTATATGGAGCAAGAATTTGATTTGGCTAATCAAGAAGTAAGAGAAGATTTGGAATTCGTTTCTACTGAGAATGTTTACTCTTATGATAGATTAAAAGAAACTGAAATTGACCCTGCTAAATATGGATATGCTAATTTGTATGATTTGACTTATGCATATCTTATACAAGGTAACTTTGAGAATGAAACTATGGCAGCTCGTGCTATTGGAACAGATGTTCGTTACTTAGGTAAAGAGTATGGTGTATCTCAACCACTAATCAGTGATAACAGAGTTGGCTCTAAAGATATACAAATGTATAAGAGAATATCTCAAGGTCAACCAGAAAGATATATGGGTAAAAACAATATATTGACTGTTAGTCCTGACTTAGTAAGCTGGACTCAATATGAACCACAATTTGCTCGTAAGAGAGATGGTTCTATTGCAACTGATTCTATGGGTAATGCAATACTAGATCCTCGTAGAGCAACTAATGATTACTTACCTAATTTCGGTGTTGAATTGAAATACGGTATTGAAGGTATTAACTATCCTTCATTCTGGAGTAATCGAATGACTCTTTCTGCTATATGGAAGAATGTGAAATTTGGTCTTATACTTCCTACAGATGGATGGGCTTCATTCTCTGAAGATGTTTATAACCAACAAAGAACTATGACTTATGGTGGTGTTGGTATAGCTGGTGTATTAGATTTTCCATTTGCTATCATCCCACGTAGTGATGTATTCCAAGTACAATTTGGATACGTATTCGGCGATGCAGAACCTGGAAATGGTAATATGAATGTGGACACTGATCCTTTCACTTTCCAAAGAAGTGCTTTGAGCAACGATTATTTATTGAGATTTAACACTCAAGTTCACTATACATTTGGTATCAGTGTAGACGAAGACTACTTCATGCGATTTAGTGTTGGTGGTACTGGTTACTCAATGGAAACTTGGGGCTACGAAATCAACGAAGATTTGGATGATCCAAGTGTTAACTTAGAAGAAAGAGGAAGTGAGTTTATTGGTGGAATATCTGGTAAATTAGAATTCATGACTACTAATAATACAACTCCATTTGGTGGTGGTATTCAGTATTTCGACGAATCATTACAGTTCAATGGATGGGTACAAGTTCCTGTAGTTGAGAATACATTCTCAATCCGATTAGAAGCTAATGGCTATGCTGTAGCTTTCAGAAAGTCACCTAGACCTTGGGAAATGAACTCGTTACTAGTGCCTATGGCTCGATTAATCTATGTATTCTAATAATTGTATAACAGAAAGAAAAATGAATATGAAAAACATAAAAATATTAATAATTGCAAGCATCTTAATGCTAACTGGCACAACTTATAATGGTTTTGCTCAGTCAGCTACAAGTGACTTCAACTACGTTGATTCTTTGACGACGATTGATTATGAATTACGTAAGATGTTTCCTCGTTGGAAAGTATGTGAGCCAGATTTGCAATTCCAAATCTATCAAGCATTCTCTATCTATGGATATTCTAAAGATGAATTGAATATCGAAGAAATCGAAGTTTTGGCTTCACCAAAGCCACCTAGAGAAAGAAACTATGAAATACTATTGATTACTTGTGGTAAAGCAACTATGAACCCACAAGAGATAGATCAAAACATAAAGAAAATCTCTAAGTATTTATCAGGTGATGATAACTATAATATCTATGAAAGACCTACTCCTGGTGCAGATTCTAGAACTTATTGTTATATCGAAATTCCACCTGAGATTCCAGTAAAGCCTTCTGAGGCAACTGCGATTCAAGATTACTTAAAGCCTGAAGATAAAATTCAAGCAATCACTATGTCTTTGTTTGAGCAATCACTTAAAATCGGTGAAACTGGATTTTGGATTCAAAATAAAGTAGGTACTGACGAAGTTGGATACCAATTCTGGTCAGCTGGTGAGAGTAAAGTTACTTTACAAAGACCATTGATGAATAATACAGATCCTGCAACTAGAGAATTTGTTCCTAGATTAATTAACGCTTATTTAGGTGGTGGTTATAGACATTCTTCAGGATTAGACAATGAAGGAACTGCATTTTCTTGGGTTGCGGATAGATTGTTGAATGCTGGACCAGATGGCAAGTTAGTTGCTGGTTTTGATATTCACATGCCTTTCCATCCTCAATTCGGTATTGGTCTAAATCTAGAATTACCTTTCAGTGACTTGAGAAACAGAAATGTTGCTATCGAGTCTTACGGAAGATATAATAGTGCTACTGCTGAATTCAGAAGGGATGCAGAATACCAAGATCCTCGTAACGGTGATACTACAATTACTAAATTAGGTGTAGCGCCTTTACTAAGAGAAACTGGTCAAGCAACATTATTCTATAATCTATGGGTAGGTAATGAAAATACACCTTCTCATTATTTCAGATTTGATGTTGGTGCTAGTTATGCTCAAGTAGATGAGTACTTATTGTACCAACAAGGATTTGAGTATATAATAGAAAGAGAAAACGTGGTAGGACTTGCTACTTATAAACCAAACGAGTTTGCTGATTGGTTATATTTGAAAGCACAATATAGAAACCAACAAGCATTTCCATTTAGTTTGAGTGTTCAATACTCAAACCAAATATTAATGGCACAAGCTTATTTACCAATATTTGGTAATTGGTTTTTACTTGAAGGAAAATTCTCTACTATTATGAGAGATCAAAGGCCTTACGAAATTCAAAACTTCTTTATGATAAGTCCAATACTTAGAATTACAATATAAGAAATCAACAACCCTTCTGTTTTAGAGCAGAGGGGTTTTTTTTTATTTCTACTTTCAGTAACTTGCAAGATGAATAGAGCCATTGTTATATTAATTGCACTAGCCACTGTATTTACTTTTAGTAATATAGCAATAGCCCAATCTGATAATCTCAAAGATAACCCTTCTTCTGGTGATAGTACAGCCAAGCGAAAAGATCTAATGCGCTCTGCATCGGTGACTTACGAACAAAAAGAGATAAAACTTACTATCCAAAATGTAGATATTTCTAATTACCCAATAATAAAAGTAATTGTAGAAGCATATAATATCTATGGTCAACCACTTGATACTCTTTATTCTGAGGGACTAACTGTACTAGAAAATGGAGTTGAACATCAAGTAATATCTGTAGATAAACTTTCTATTAACGAAAGAGTACCTGTAGATTTTATTTTTGTAATAGATCAAACCGGATCAATGCAGTCATATATTGATGCTGTTAGACAAAAGGTACGTGATCTAACAGATTTCCTTAAGACTAGAGGAATTGACTATACTCTTGGTTTAATATTATTTTCTGATGAAGTTGATAAAGTTTATCAACCTACTCCAGACGTTAATGATTTCCTAGGTTGGATAGGTCGGGTTAAAGCTAAGGGTGGAGGAGATGTAAAGGAAAATGCTCTAGAAGCACTTAAGGCTGCTTCAAAGCAAATAGAGTACAGACCATCTGCTAATAAAGTAGCTGTATTGGTAACTGATGCACCATATCATCAAGCTGGTGAGACTGGAGTTGGTAGTTCTGATCAGACAACTGAATCTATAACTAAAATGTTATTCGATGACCAAGTGAGAGTCTTTAGTATTGTGCCTCCTAGGTTATCTGCCTATAACTATATTTCTTCGAATACTCGTGGCAATTTCTATGATATAGATTATCCATTCTCTACTATTTTGGATAATTTCTCTAATCAGTTGACTAATTTGTATGCATTAAAGTATAGAACTGCTAAACCGGCAATCCCAGATAGTATAGATATAGCTATTATAAATGAGAAGAAAGAAGAGCTAACTAAGAAAACTATTCCAATCGTTGAATTGGGACGTAAATTGATTATTGAGAATATGCTATACAAAACTGGTAGTTCTAATCTACCTGATTCTGTACCAGAGCTGGAAGTACTTTCTATGTTTATGAACAATAGAAAAAATGTTGTGGTTATGATCGAAGGTCATACAGATGCTATCGGTAGCGAAGCAGTCAATAACCGACTATCAAAATTCAGAGCTGAAAGTGTAAAAGCTTATCTAATCAAAAAGGGTATATCAGGTAAAAGAATAAAAACTCAAGGGCACGGAGAAAGCCGACCAATAGCGTCAAATAATACTGAGTTTGGACGAAAACTCAACCGAAGAACAGAGATAATAATAATAGCGAAGTAACTAAGCTCTAGAACATACTATGAATTAAGTACAAACAATCTTTATAAATCAATAAATAGCAAAACAAATGAAATCATTTTTTATATTGCTTATTAGTATAATTCTAATTACTTCATGTAAAGATTGTCCAGTAGAATATGTTGAAGTTCCGAAGGGTGAGTTTATAAATATAAATATATCTCCTAATCCTCACAGAACTTATTTTATGACTGATGTTGATACCTTGAAGATAAAGATTCTTGATACTAATTTAATAAATTCATTTCAGAATAACACAAATCTTTATTCAGTAAGTGGTTTTTACATAAGTGAATCGAATAATATTGCACTTGAGTACGTAGAGTCTGATTTAACTTTTAAGGTTAATCCTAATGATTTATATGAAATGTGGATTATGGGTTTCGAGGCGAATTTAGATTCAACAAGAACTTTTGGTGTTGGAAAATTCGACTATTATTCACTATCAATTAATTTTTGGAAGATTGATCCATATTATATGGGTAGTAATATAACTATTTTTGTAGAATCAACTACGGAATAAAAGAAAGAACTTAATTAAACATCCTTTAACTCAGTCATTGTAAATAATGAATGAAGTTTAATACCTGCCTCTTTAAGTTTTTCTTCTCCGCCAGCTTCTCTATTAATAACACATATAGCTTCTTCGACTATAGCACCTCTTTGACGTAATTCACCAGCACTGATTATAATCTGACCACCACTAGTAACTACATCTTCTATAATAAGTAATTTTTTACCAGCTATATCTGGACCTTCAGCCAATTTGCAAGTGCCGTATTCTTTGGCTTCTTTGCGGACTAATACCATATCAAAGTTGTTTTGTAGTGATATAGCAGTAGCTATAGGAATACCCCCCATTTCTAAAGGAGCTAACATATCAAATTCTAATCCAGGGATAATAGTCTCATTAATTTGTTTGCCAATTTCTTTGAGTAAAGTTGGTCTTGACTCGAATTGATATTTATCAAAATATTCATGGCTAGTTACGCCTGAGCGAAGTTTAAATTCGCCTGTTATATGTGCTACTTTATATATTTCTTTGCAAAGTTCTTGTTTTGTCATTCTAATTCTAATATTGAGTATAAGTAAATTGTAACAGCTATCGCTGCCACACATTGTTTGAATTCGTCCTTATCAACTTTGTCGAAAGTGTCAGCAGGGGAATGGTGATACCAAAAATACCTTCCTTTATCATCTGGTGATAAGCTCATGCCGGGTACACCAGTTTCCATCAGTGGCCCTATGTCGACTCCACCACCACCTTCGCCTACAGTAATTTGTGGGTTTACTTTCTTTAATAGTGGTTCGAATTTTTTAACTTGTTCTAAAATTTCTGGACTACCACTGAATCTAATAACTAAGGGAGCAAATGTACCAGCGTCAGATTCGAAAGCCATAGCGTGTTTCTCGTGTGAAAAGCCCTTAGCGTATTCCTTACCGCCCATTGCTCCGTTCTCTTCGTTCGTCCACATTACAGCACGTATTGTTCTGTTATTGTTCAATCCCAATTCTTTTATCAACCTTACTGCTTCCCAAGTAGTCATACATCCAGCACCATCATCTTGAGCACCTTGACCAGCATCCCAAGCGTCTATATGACCTCCTACGGAAATAATCTCGTCTGATAGAGTGCTTCCCTTTGTTTCACCCATTACATTGTGTGAGATTGCATCTGGATAATGCTTTGAGTGCATAGTTAAGTGTATAGTTGCTCTTTGTCCATTGTCTTGGTATCTTTGCAAGAGTTCGGCTCCTTCTAAAGTGATGGCTGCGTGGGGAATTTTAGTTATACTGTCGTTGTATGCCATCATTCCTGTATGTGGATTGTCAAATCCAATTGGGCTAACGGAGCGGATTAGACTTGCGACTGCACCGTATTGTCCAGCCCACTGTGCTCCGTAGAATCTATATTGAACTGTTTGTCCGTATGTTGTGAAAGGTACATTGAAAAGAACAATTTTACCTTTAACTTCATCTTTTCTTCTATCTAGTTCATCTTTGTCTCTGACAACTATGACTTCAGCAGTTATCCCTTCTTGTGGTGTAGCTATACTACCACCCAAGCCAAGCATATCAATTTTATATTCCATTGGGAAAACGACTTTCAATGATTCATAATGCCTTTTCCAATTCGGCACCAATACTGGTTGTTTTTGGACATTAGCTAAACCATCTTTATGCATTTCTTCATAGATCCAATCTATTGTTCTCTCTAATTCAGGAGTTCCACTAAGCCGATTTGCGAAGTTATTACACAAATATTCTAGTCTATCCCACCCAATATTGCTTTTCATAGCTGCTTCGATGATTTTATCTACATCATCTTCATAATCATCAGGATTGAAGTCTTTTGCGAATATAAGTACTGGAAATAATAGTAGGAATAGTATCTTTTTCATTCTGCTCACGGCTAATTTTTTGATTTACAAATATAGTAAATTTTTGGGAGTCTGAAATGATTTGAAGAAGTATGAAAGGTAATTCTATTAATAGATGTTATCAGAAGATAACAAGCGGTGGAGGGAAGTAAAAAATATCAATTAATCAGAATTACACCATTGGGGAAATAATGAAGGGCTTATAAAAACAATTCCTTATATTTGTAGTCTTTCGTTTAGACTAATAATTACAATATTACTTTAGGGAAAAATACAATGATAAACCCAATTATACCAGCTTTTAGAACGGATAATATTCATTATGCAATCCGTGATATTATAATGCTTGCTCAAGGAGTGGCTAAAACAGGTATCGAAATGCATTACCTAAATATTGGCGACCCTAATGTATATGATTTTGATACTCCCAAACACCTTATAGATAGTGTCGTAGATGCACTTCACAACAGAAAGAATGGTTATGCCCCGTCTTCTGGAACTCCTGAAGCTATTGAAGCTGTTCGAAAAGATGCTGAGGAACGAAAAGGTATTAAGAATATACAAGATATATGTATTACTACAGGTGCTGCTGAAGCTATTGAAATATGCTTATCTGCATTACTCAATAGAGGTGAAAACTTCCTTATGCCAACTCCAGGTTACCCTTTGTATAATGCTATAGAATCGAAGTTGGAGTTAGAGGCAAATCCATATTACTTAGATGAAAGTAATGGTTGGTTGCCAGATATAGAAGATATAAAATCGAAAATTAATGATAAGACTAGAGCAATAGTATTAATCAACCCTAATAACCCTACTGGCGCTGTATATCCACGTGAGTTACTAGAGCAAATAGTAGAGATAGCAAGAGAACATGGTCTAATCATTTTCTCTGATGAGATTTACGATAAATTGATATTCGACGATACAGAAATGGTTTCGATTGCTTCAATCGACCCAGATATACCTTGTGTTACTTTTTCAGGAATGTCTAAAAACTATATGGCTCCTGGCTTTAGGTTAGGATGGGGGATTATATCTGGAAAAAGTAGCTTACTAAACGAATACGTAGAAGCAGTTAATAAAATGCTTCGAAGTCGTGTTTCTGCTAACCATCCCCTTCAGTATTGTATAAAACCAGCTCTGGAAGGTGACCAATCGCACTTAGAAGAGTCTATCAATAAATTAGTATCTAGAAGAAATCTGATGATGGATAAAGTTAGTAATATTGATGGTATTGACTTAGTAGCTCCTCAGGGTGCTTTCTATGCTTTCCCATCTATCGATGTTGAAAATGACTTTCACTTCTGTGAAGAATTGCTTAAAGCCACTGGAGTTGTTGTAGTACCGGGTACGGGTTTCGGCCAGAAACCAGGTAGTTCTCATTTCCGTATAGTCATCTGCCCTACAGAGGATACTATAGACAAGGCTTTTACCCTTATCGGTGAATTTTACAAGCAATATAAAAAGTATAATTAAAATTTAAATAGATTATTTCGGTCTTTAAAGGTAAGCAGAAAGTCTAATTTTTGCTTATCTTTATTTTTTTATAATAGATTAAAAAACAAAGGCAATTATGACTAATGAACTACCTAAAATTGCCATCGTCGGCTATGGAGCGATGGGAAGGGTAATAGAGAAATTAGCAAAGGATAAAGGTTATTTTATTACAGATATTTTCGATGAAAACAATCCAATAGATGCTGAAGAGGATTATGATTTTGACGTAGCAATTGATTTTACATATCCTGATACGGTTATTAATAATATAAAAATACTATCTGCAAAAGGTAAGGCCGTAGTAGTAGGTACTACTGGGTGGTATGATAGAAAAGATGAAATGAATGATTTAGTAACTAAAAATAATACTGGTCTAGTTTGGGGCTCTAACTTCTCTGTTGGTGTTCAGATGTATTTCAAAATAGTTAAGTACGCATCAAAATTGGTGAATTTCTTGGATTCTTATGATGTTATGGTTCATGAACTGCACCACAAACGCAAGAAAGATAGCCCAAGTGGAACAGCTGAGATAATGGGTAAAATAATAACAAGTAACGTAGATAGAAAAACGGGTACCGAATATAATGCGATAAATGGTGAGGTTGACAATAGTAAGCTGCACGTATCTTCTACTAGAGGTGGAGAGATAACAGGTAAACACACTATGTATATCGATTCTCTTGCAGATAGTATAGAGTTGACTCACAACGCAAAAAATAGGACTGGTTTTGCACTTGGCTCGCTTTTGGCTGCTAATTGGGTACACAACAAAAAAGGTTTTTATTCATTCAGTGAAATATTGACAGATATATGGGAAAATATCCCAGAATAGTATTGCCTTTGTAACATTTTTAAATAATTATTGTTATTGTATTAGTAATGGGTTCAAAACTTGACAAATATAGTGACCCGGAGCTGTTTGAGTTAGTACAATCACGGGGCAGGTTGGCAGATAATGCCTTTTCCGAGTTGTATGATAGACATTCTCCTCGAGTTTTTGCCTATTGCCGTCGGTTCCTTGGTAATAAAGAAGAAGCACAGGATGTATTGCAAGAAACTTTCATACGATTGTATAAAAGCTCTAATAGCGACAGGGAGATGACTAACGTGCCGGCTTTTATTCTGACGATTGCACGTAATTTGTGTGTGAATACTCAGAAAAAGAAAAAGCCATTAGTCAGCTACGAAGATTATATGTTCGTCAGAGATGACAACAAAGATGATAATGAACTATTAGGCCTTATTAAGATGGCTATGGAAACTTTGCCTGAAGATTACAAAGAAGTTTTTATACTAAGAGAGTATGAAGGTCTTTCTTATCAGGATATAGCTGACATTACTGATACTTCTCTTACAAATGTTAAAGTTCGAATATATCGAGCTAAACAGAAAATTAAGGACATATTAGAGCCATATTTGGTTGATTTGAATAAACACGAAAATAATGAATAACTTAACAAATAACGACTTAGAACTAATTACCCAGCTACTTGATGGGGAATTGTCGAGCGAACAAGCTGCTGAAGTCACTAAGATGATAGAATCGAGTCCTGAGATGCAGGCGGAGATGGATCGTCTTACTGAAATTAGCGATGCGATTCGTAAAGATGATGAACAGTTCGTGCCTCCCAAAAAAGCAAAGGACAATGTGTTCTTAGCTCTGGGTATTCCGTTGGCTGTTAGTGCTCCTTCGTTGACAAGTATGTCATCAGAAATAGCGAATATAGTATCTATGGTAGCGGCAGTTTCTGCTTCGCTACTTACATTCACTATGTTCTATTCGTTGAATGATGTAGATACTAATAATGTGAATACGAATAACAATGTTCCAATTGTTAGCTCTTTTGAGAAAGCAAATAATAATAATATTATTATAGAAGATGATCAATTCGCCGAAGAAGCAAGTGAAAACCAAGCTGCTAATTCTAATATCTCTATAGATAATAATACTGAAAGAAATTCTATCCAAACAAGTACTTCTAATTTCAGACAGACGACTTCTAACAATAGAACTATATCTGATATAAACAGTAATTCTAGAAATACTGATATTTCATCGAATAAGACATTTGAGTCAAATGTAAATAATAATGACAACTCTCTATTTAATGAAAATGTAATACCTGAGTCTAACTCTAACAAGAGTGAGATGGTCTCGACTTGGAATGCAAATATTATAACTACAAGAAAAACTGGAATTCTAGTTAATAATAATATTTTCCTTGAAGGTAAGACTATTAATACAAGTGGGTTAAGCTATACTAGAGATTATTTGACTATTATTAGAACTAAAGCAACATCGAATAATTTGAATTCTGGTTTATTTGATGTGAGTTTCTTAACAAACTATTTCACTACGGATTTAAGAGGGGTAATCTCAGCTGGTTTATCTTGGTATGACCAGAACTCTAATTCAAACTTGAAGAACCCTATATTCGTTGGTGGAGGTTTAGAATATACTCCCACATTTACTAGTTTACTTGCTAACAGCTACTTTGATTCATTTGTAAATGCTCAAGTACTATTAGGCAGTAACCCATCTTATAGAATGGAGGCTGGGTTAGCAACAACTTTAGGCGGGCTGACTAATTTCCCAATAGTCATAGGATACTCAAGAAACTATGTGAGAGACTATCAGTTTATTCAACAAGAATTAAACGAAGGTTTATTCGTAGGAACTGAGATTAGCTTCTAAGAAAATCATAATATAGAAATTAAATGAAATCCGAATATTAGAATTAGTATTCGGATTTTTTTTGCGATTATGCGTATAAGTGACATTTTAACGCATAAATTAAATAGTTGTCTATGTAACTATTGAATGAAAATCTTGTTATTGGAGTAAATATATTTATCAATTAACTGGGATTTTTTATGAACTTTTATAGACAACATTTAATAAAAATAAACTCTTTAATCTTTCTCCTAATCCTCTCGGGACTTACCTATTCTGCTATAGCTTGGAGTGCTGGTAAAACAGGAAATACAGATGGTTGTTCATGTCATGGATCTGCCAATAGTAGCACAAAAGTTTCTCTTACAAGTGGTAGTGGATCATTTACAGTTGACCCAAATTCAACTACTGAATTTACTGTAGCAGTTGATAATTCCTCGATGAGCAAAGCTGGTATGAACGTAGGTGTAAAAACATCTGAAACTGGCGGTTCTAATATTGGAACTTTGGCAGCTGGCTCAGGTACTAAGATACAAAGCGGTGAAGTAACTCACGACGGTGAACAATCTTTGAATAGTGGTAAATTCGATTTTAAATTTGAATGGACAGCTCCTGCTGCTCATGGCGAATATTGGATTCGAGGTGTGGCAAATGCTGTAAATGATAATGGTAATGCTTCTGGTGATCAATGGAATAAATTCACAACACAAAAAGTCACAGTTGCGGGTGTAACTGTCTCAGCTCCTAATGGAGGAGAGAACTGGTGCGTCGGAACTACCCAGAGTATTACATGGAAATCCGATGGAATAGAAAACGTTAAGATTGAATATTCTACTAATAATGGTACGAATTGGAATGTTATTACACCTGGCACTTCTGCATCTACAGGTAGTTTTAGCTGGGCAATTCCTCAAGGCGTTACTCCTGGTTCTAACAATCAAATAAGAATAAGCGATGCCTCCAAATCTACTAGAAATGATGTATCGAATAATACTTTCGCTTTGGCTGGGCAAGCTACTATAACTACTCAACCAGTAGCTGATGAAGTTTGTACAGGGGAATCATTTGCAATGTCAGTAGTAGTTTCTGGCTCTGGTCATCAATACCAATGGAGAAGAAATGGGACAAATATAAATGGAGCTACGCAGGCGACATACACACGTTCAAGCTCTGTTATAGGTGATGCTGGAGATTATGATTGTGCTATTACTACTTCTTGTGGTGAGCAAATCGTTTCAGCAAAAGCCAAATTAGACGTATTCTTAGCACCAAATTTCACTACTCAACCAACTAGCAAGTCTGGATGTGAAGGTAGTTCTATTACTCTAGCTGCTGTTGTAGAAGGAGAATTTTCTTCATTGCAATGGAGAAAAAATGGACAACCAATAACTGGGGCAACAAACTCAACTTATGTTATTAATAGTTTACAATCATCTGATGAAGGTGATTATACTCTTATAGTAACTAGTGAGAAGTGTGGGAACGAAATAAGCTCATCTGTAGCAAAAGTAATTATTAATAAAGAACCTAAATTTGTGACTCAGCCAAATTCAGTAAATGGATGTGAGGGGGCAGAGGTAAAACTTACAGCTCAAGTTGATGGTTCTATATCAGCATTCCAATGGTATAAAGATGATAATAGAATAACGGGTGCGACCTCACGCGAATATAATATTAATGAAGCGATGGCCTCTGATGCAGGTAATTATAAATTGGAGTTAATTGGTACTTGTGGTACTAAGTTATTTTCTGATGTAGTAATGCTAAATATAAACTCAACTCCTACTATTGTAAGTCAACCTACAAACAAAGAAGTATTTGAAGAAGAGAGTGTTACACTTACGGTTACGGCTGAAAACCCAGGTGGAGACGTAAAAGACCTTACTTATCAATGGAAAAAGAACGGAAATAACATAACAGATGAAACTTCTGCTACATTAACTATTGAAAAAGTAACTATTGCGGATGCTGGTAAATACTCTGTTGAGGTAAAAAATGCGTGTGATTTAGCTGTTAATTCAAGTGAAGCAGAAATCAAAGTTTTAGAAAACAATGGTGGACCATCGATAACTACAAATATTGATGTTCTTGATTGTGGTGATGTTGCGATAGGAGAAGTGAAATCAGAAATATCTGAAATTTCAATTACTAATAGTGGGGACGAAGACCTTGTTATAACAGCATTGGATATTACTGGGTCAGAATCTAGTGCATTTATTATAACCTTTCCTAGTTTACCAATAACTTTAGCGCCTGAAGCAATAGTTGATTTAAGTCTAGATTTCGCACCATCTAAAGTAGGATTGAATCAGGCAATGCTTAATATAGTAAGCAATTCTGTAAATAATGTAACCATAGAACTTCGTGGAAATGGAATCGATAATGGAACTATAACTAGTACTGTTAGCTCTCTGTCATTCGGAAGTGTAGTAATTAACGAGGAAGTTGAGATGAAATTCGAAATAGAAAATCCTACTACTAAGAATATTACGATTACAGAGATAATGGTTAGTTCGAGTGATTTCAATTTCTCTGTTCTGAATGACCCAATCATAGAGCCAAATACTAAAAGAGAGATTGTTGTTACGTTCTTACCTACAGAAGAGAAAGACTATGACGAAGTACTTACTATATCAACTGACGATGGTAATATTCTAGAAATTCCACTAACGGCTAAAGCAATAAAATCAACTGTTTGGAACGGAATACCTATTATTACTAGCGCCAAATCATATCCTAACCCTAGTGAAGGTAGCATCTCTTTAGAATTGAATTTCGATGAAGCTCAGAAATATAAGGTTAGTATAGTTGATATGAAAGGTATCGAACAAATAGCGTTTGATGAGTACTCAACTATTGGTAAGAATGTGATAGTATGGAATGGTAGAGACAATGCGAATACGAAGGCAGCAAAAGGTACTTACTTTGCTATAATCAAGGTAGGTGATGATATTCAAACAATTAGGTTTGTCATTCAATAAGTTAATTCAAACCTGTTAATAATCCAATGCCACTCTTTTTCACAGAGTGGCATTTTTTATATCTGGCAAAGTGTAAATGTTGCGTCTTCGCTATATCAGAAGCCCCTTTTTATTAATATAGATTAATTATTTATATAGTACCTAAATGCGTATCTTAAAAAAAGGATAAGGACTCACTTTTTAAAAATTAACTGAGGACACACTATGAAAAAAACTTTTTTAATAGAATCGTTATTATTAATTACAACAATATTGGCATATTCGTTTGCTCCAGTTGCTGTTGCATCCCAACCTACTATCAAAAAAGTTATTGTAGATGAGATTGTTGCCTCAAGTTATGCCAGTTTAAAATTGATAGAAAAAGGAGCTGACCTAGCAAAAACAACTAATATAGGTGTTCTTGACTTTGGGGATGTTAAATTAGGTGAAGTGAAACCCGATTCCAAAATATCGATAACAAATAGTGGAGATGAGAGGCTTATTATATTAGATATCAGTATTAGTGGTACTGAATCTAATGCATTTACAATTACTTCTCCATCTTTACCTGTAACTATTGAACCTAATTCTAAAATTGACATTAGCGTGAAATTTAAACCAACCAAATTAGGGTTAAATCAAGCTTTGATGACTATCACAACCAATTCAGAAAATAATACGACAGTAAATCTTCGTGGAAATGGTGTTGAAAATCGTACTATTACTAGTACTGTTAGCTCTCTGTCATTCGGTAGTGTAGTAATCAACGAGGAAGTTGAGATGAAATTCGATATAGAAAACCCAACTACGGAGAATATAAATATAGAAAAGATAATGACTAGTTCGAGTGATTTCAGCGTCACAGTTCTAACAGACCCAATCCTAACCCCGAACACGAAAAGAGAGATTGTTGTTAGATTCTTACCTACAGAGGAAAAAGACTATAATGAAGTTCTAACTATTACAACTGAAATTAGCAATACATGGAATAAACCACAAACTAAGTCAACTGATATTCAAACAATAGAAATACCATTAACAGCTAAAGCAATACAGTCTTCTGTTTGGAACGGAATACCTATTATTACTAGTGCCAAATCATATCCTAACCCGAGTGAAGGTAGCATCTCATTAGAATTGAATTTCGATGAAGCTCAGAAATATAAGGTAAGTATAGTTGATATGAAAGGTATCGAACAAATAGCATTTGATGAGTACTCAACAATTGGTAAGAATGTGATAGTATGGAATGGTAGAGACAATGCGAATACGAAGGCAGCAAAAGGTACTTACTTTGCTATAATCAAGGTAGGTGATGATATTCAAACAATTAGGTTTGTCATTCAATAAGTTAATTCAAACCTGTTAATAATCCAATGCCACTCTTTTTCACAGAGTGGCATTTTTGTTATATAGTATTATAGCAGATTTACCCTTTCACGATAAAAATAATTATATTTGTGATTGTGAAATTTCACCTAACTAAGAAAAATAAATGTCTATCAAACTTTATAATACCCTTTCGAGAGAAATAGAAACTTTTAAACCTATAAAACGTGGCGAAGCTAAGATATATAGCTGTGGCCCAACAGTCTATAACTATGCTCATATTGGAAATTTGCGTGCATTTTTGTGTGCAGATTTATTACAGCGAACTCTAACAGTAGTAGATGGTTATAAAGTAACTTGGGTTATGAATATAACAGATATTGATGATAAGACTATAAAAAATGTAAATGATGATAGTGCTTGGAAATCGGAGATGGGAAACAAGAGTGACGATATAATCTCTAATTTGAAGCAATTTACTAGTTATTACAAAGATGAATTCCAAAAAGATATTCGACTACTAGGTTTTTCTATAGGTCATTTTCATGACTTCCCTCGTGCTACTGATTATATAGATGGAATGAAAAAGCTGATAGTACTAATTGCGGAAAATGGATTCGCTTATGAGTCAGACGGTTCAGTTTACTTCAATGTAGGTAAATGGAAGGATGCTGATAAATATGGTAAGCTTAAGAATCTTGATTTCGAGAATTTCCGTACAGGAGAACGTATAGATTCAGATGAATATGAACGTGAACAAGTGAGCGATTTTGTCCTGTGGAAGGCCAAGAAAGAGGGAGAGCCAAGTTGGGAATTCGAATTCGAAGGTAAGCTATTAGTAGGACGTCCTGGCTGGCATTTGGAATGTTCGGTTATGGAAAAAGAGATTCTGGATTTACCATTCGATATACATACTGGTGGTATTGATCTACAATTCCCTCACCACGAAGATGAGATAGCTCAATCGAAAGCTGGTTACGGAATAGAGCCAACAAATTACTGGTTCCACAATGAATTTCTGCAGGTAGAAGGGCAGAAGATGAGTAAGTCTTCAGGTAATTTCTATACTCTTCGTGATCTTATGGACAAAGGGTTGGATCCAATTGATATACGGTTTGCAATGCTTTCAGCTCACTATCGCTCGAAATATAATTTCACTTTTGCCGATGTTGAAGCGGCGAGTAAATCTCGCAAACGTTTACAGAGATATGTATATGACCTTATTAGTAATAATATGGGACATGACTACGCAGATGTGACACTATTTAGTGAAAAATTCTTTGAACATCTTAAAAACGATTTACATACTCCTAAAGCATTGGGCGAGCTATTTAGATTCATCAATAAGAATTCGGCAGTTGTGCTAGGTAAAAATAGCCGTGAGGAAATGTTAGAATTCTTAAAAGAGTTTAATGAGATATTTGGAATTTTAACCTTTGAAATGCCAGATGAAGATATTCCTGAAGAAGTAATTATGTTAGCTAATAAAAGAATAGAAGCTAAGAAAGCTAAGAACTTCGACTTGGCTGATATGCTAAGAATAGAGATTAACAACCGTGGTTTCGTGATAAAAGATACTGCAGAAGGCTTCGAGATAGAAAAGCTATGATGAAAATTACAATCATAGGTGCTGGCAATGTAGGAGTAACACTAGCTAAGAAGCTAGAATTAGTTGCTGATTATGAGTTGGTATATCATTCTGATAAAAGTAAAGATTATGCATTAGAAAATGGCTTAATTCCTTTAAAAATATTGGATTGGGCGAATGCAAAATTTGATAGCGAGCTCATAATTATAGCTGTAAAAGATAATGATATTGAAAAGGTAGTAAACCAACTTATCGTAAACAATAAAGAAAAACTGAATGGTAAATTAGTATTCCATACTTCGGGTACATTGCCAAAGGATTGTCTAATTGATTTGCAAGATTATGGTGCTAAAGTTGCTTCTGCTCATCCATTTCAGACTTTCTATTTTAATGAAGTAAATATACTAGATGGAATAGCTTGGGGAGTAGATTCTGAAACTAATGAATTCGAAGTAATATCTAATTTTATAGAACTAATAGATGGAAAAGCAATAAAACTTTCTACTGAATCAGTTAAGAAAAAAGCTCTTTATCATATATCAGCTGTTGCGGCTTCTAACTTTATGGCTCTTTCAATAGACTTAGCTAAAGAAATTGCTGAAGATTCTGGTATAGACCCAAAGGAATTCCTACCTCAGATATTAGAAACTACCTTGCAAAATAATATTAGACAATTAGATGACGAAATGCCTGCTATAACAGGACCAGTTGTAAGGGGTGAGGTAGATACTATAGCAAAGCATATAGAATCATTAGGGCAAACTATAAACGCCGTTATATATAAAAATATGTGTGAATCACTTGCGTTAATGGCTTTCGACAAAGGGTTATTGTCGGGTGATAAATTTGAACTGATAATGGAGTTACTTGATTAATAGATGAGTATATTAGAAGCAATTATAATTGGTCTTGTACAAGGATTATCGGAGTTTATACCGATTAGTAGTACTGCCCACATGACTATAGCTGGTCAACTAATGGATGTGATTAAAAATCAAAGTCCTGAACAATGGACTTCATTTATCGCTACTGTGCAGCTAGGTACATTGGCAGCAGTTTTCATTTATTTCCGAAAAGATATAAAAGACATATTGTCATCGTTCTTTACTGAAAATATTACTAGTCGTAAACCATTTAAAGAGCAATCGCAAAACTCGAAACTCGGATGGTATATAGCTGTCGGTTCAATTCCGATAGTTGTAGTTGGACTTACACTTAAAGATTTAATCCGGTCTAGCTTTACCAAAGAGCCAATAGTAATTGGAACTTCACTTATCGTGTTTTCGCTATTACTATGGTTTGCAGAGATTTTATACAAAGAGAGAAAGAACTTGGATAACCTGGGATGGAAAGAAACATTAGCGATGGGTATCGGACAAGTTTTTGCACTTATTCCTGGTGCTTCGCGTTCGGGTACTACTATAACAAGTGGATTGTTTATGGGGCTAAACCGTGAAGCTGCCGCCAGATTTTCATTTTTATTAGGCATTCCTGCTATATTAGGTAGCGGATTATTAGAATTTTTCAAAGCTACAGAGTATCTTACAAGCGATATGTACGTAACAATAATAGTGGCTACAGCAGTAGCTGGAATAAGTGGTTATATGTCAATCGCGTTTTTATTAAACTTTTTAAGAAAGAACTCTACAAAACTTTTTATATTTTACAGGATTGCACTAGGGGCAATCGTATTATTATTCTTCATTTAAACAAATAAGGAGCAAAAAATGAAAAAAATTACACTATTTTTATCACTAATTATGTTAGCATTTACTATGACTACAACAGCAAAAGACGCAAGATTAGAAGAAACAAAGAACTATGTAATAGACGTAAAAGTTGAGGGAGAATCTATTGGACAAATTAGTATCTCTTTATGGCCAGATTTGGCACCTAAAACGGTAGAAAATTTCGATAACTTAGTTAAAACTGGAGCTTATGACGGGACTGCTTTCCACAGAGTAATTCCTGGTTTCGTTATACAAGGTGGTGATCCGAATTCAAAAGAAGGTCCTAAAAGTTCATGGGGAATGGGTGCACCAGGACAAAAAACTGTACCAGCCGAATTCAGTGATGTAAAGCACGTAAGAGGTGTTTTATCTATGGCTAGAAAAGGTAATGATGTGAATAGCGGTACTTCTCAATTCTTTATATGTGTAGCTGATGTACCTAGCTTGAATAATCAATATACTGTATTTGGTGCAGTATCTGATGGTATGGATGTAGTTGACAAAATTGTAAACATGCCTCGTGACGAGAGAGACAATCCACTTAAAAAAGTTGAAATGTTCATCACTCCTGAAGAAGGAGCTTCGAAATAGTGAAGAAAAACTATTTCCAAGCAGAGTTTAGAATAGGTGCCGTCACTAAGGAGCAATTCCAAAATGACGGCTTACCTGAAATAGCTTTCGCGGGACGTTCCAATGTCGGAAAGTCGTCGCTAATTAATAGTATTGTATTTCGTAAAAACTTAGCTCGTACATCGAGTACACCAGGTAAGACTCAAGAGATTAACTTTTACTTAGTTGATGAAAGCTGGTATCTAGTAGATATGCCAGGGTTTGGCTTTGCCACTAAAGGTAAGCAATACCGTGACAAGTGGGAAGCATTCAACTTAGAGTACCTATCTAATAGTCAAGACTTAATTTTTGTAGCTATGTTAATAGATAGCCGTCACGACCCTATGGAAAGGGATCTGGCAATCATAGAAATTTTAGAAAATGCTGGGATAAACTATGTAATAGTTCTTACTAAAACCGATAAACTTTCTAAAAAAGCGATTACAGAAAGAGAAGAGCAGATACGTGAAGTAGTTGCTCAGTGTAATCATGTTATAGATGTATTACCATACTCTTCCGTGACTAGAGTAGGTAGAGATCAACTAATAGGTATAATAAACCGTGGGCTCAAAGATGCAAAGAAAAAATAGCATAGCAGAAGAAATCACTCAGAGTATAGAAGCAAAGCAAAAGCTAATGCAATATTGCTTAGATGAGATCCACGATATAGCTATCAAGTTAGCAGAAGTAATAAAGTCTGGAAACAAAATAATGCTTTGTGGGAATGGTGGTAGTGCGGCTGATAGTCAACACATAGCTGCTGAGTTGGTAGTTCGCCTACGTAGTGAGGTTAATCGTCCTGCTATACCTGCTATGGCGCTCACAGTGGATACTTCTATACTAACAGCAGGTGGAAATGACATTGGTTTTGATAATATTTTCGCTAGGGGAGTAGAGGCATTTGGTCAAAAAGGAGATGCACTAATAGCAATAAGTACTAGTGGAAATTCTGAAAATGTAATTCGAGCTGTACAAGAAGCTAAGAAAAAAGGTGTAATGACCATTGGTTTATTAGGCAACGAAGGCGGAAAATTAAAATCAGATTGTGATGATTTTGTAGTGGTTCCTAGTAATGTCACTGCTAGAATCCAGGAATGTCATATACTTATAGGTCATATCTGGTGCAGAATTATAGAAGAAGTAAATTATTTGTAAAAAAGTTTAAAAAAAGTGAAAAATAATTTGGTTTGTATATATAAAAAGTCTTAATTTTGCATTCTAAATTTAAGCCGCCTTAGCTCAGTTGGTAGAGCAGCTGATTTGTAATCAGCAGGTCATTGGTTCGAATCCGATAGGCGGCTCATAAAAAAAGCTTCATTCCCCCAAAGGATGAAGCTTTTTTGTTTATAGTCTAGGTGAAACCTGTCACAGCGACCGAAGCGTTGCTGTCTCATTTTATCAGAATCAGAATGTACAGAATTTTAGGATTTACAAGATTAATTAAAATAGTATCGTAGAGACGTATTGCATACGTCTCAAATCACTCTAACTACCTAACTACTTCCAATAACTCAGTTCTACTAATAGTAGGAGTAGTCAGCTTAAGGAAGTACCTACCCGAAGGGTATTGGCTAACATCAATCTGTAATTCCTTATGGCCAATGGTTTGATAACCTGAAAGTATTATATCTAATCTAGTACCTTGGCTGTCGAAAAGCTCAAGAGTTGTCACGCCTATTTCAGTTAGCTCAAGCGTAATGTTTGTGGTGCTAGATGATACATTAGGGTAGATAGTGAATTGGATGTTTGAGTCGCTATCTAATATACTCGTTTGTGGCTCAACTATGGAGAATACGGAATCAGAGACACCGATTTTCTGAACAAAATTATTATCATCAATTTTCATAACCCAAAAATTTCCTTGCCAATCAGTAGTGTCTATATCATAATTCTTAGAGGAACTTTTTCCTCCCAATACATATTGACCAACTGACGGTTCAAAAATTGAAAAGGGTATGTCATGATTAGAGCCTCCATAATTTGAAGCCCAGATTATCCATCCTTTTTTGTTGAACTTTATAACCCAATAGTCTTTCAAACCATAATTATTTCCATTTATGCGGTATTTGTTGTCACTATATCCGGCAACAATAAAATTTCCATCTTTTGTTTCAAACGCTTCTATTGCCTCATCATTTCCTTTAGTACCAAATCTCCTTTCCCATTCTACATTTCCATCTTTGTCTAATTTTAGAATCCAATATTCATCTCCTCCACCTTCATATACTTCCCAAGAATCACTTCTTCCAGCGACAATATAGCCGCCATCTTCTGTTTTAGAGATTGAATTAAGCCTGTCATTATCTTTTCTACCATATAACCTAGACCATATTATTTCACCAAGTGAATCGACTTTCATCACCCATCCATCAAATTGTCCTTTATTTGAACTGAAATCTCCATCTTTAGAAAAGGTATATCCAGCTATGATTAGATTGTTATCATCTGTTTCTATTATGTCGTGTACTATATCAGAATAAGCACCACCATAACTCCTACCCCAAACATAATCCCCTTTAGAATTCAGTTTGATGATTTTTATATTAGAATATCCTGTTGATTCTCTTCTCATATCTAAACCACAAAGAACTAAATCCCCTTCTTTAGTCTCAATTACTTTATTTGCAATATTATTATCATCTACTCCAAAACTTCTTTCCCATACCTTTTCACCTTTCGAGTCTATTTTAATAGCCCAAAAGATACGAGAACCAGAAAGATATGGTATAAGCTGGTATCCACCTACTGCTACATAACCACTATCCATGGTTTGGATTACTGAATAAAATGAGTTACTCCCCTCTTCACCAAAGTTTTTAGACCATTCAACTTTACCAACTGAATCTACTTTAAAAATCCAACCATCATTATACCAGCTATCTATTGGTCTTTCTAATACTTCACCTTTCATATTCTTACCTCCAACAGCAATAAATCCTCCGTCAGTTGTTAGAGCCATAGAGTTTATATTCCCTCCATAGCTTTTTGACAAGACTAAAGGGGGGGTATATTGAATATCGGTGGTTTGAGTTACTTTTATCAAACAGCTATCACTTGTTATATTAGGTACTGTCCATTTGTAACTATAATCGGGTCTATACGAATGTAGAATAATCCATTCTTTACCTGAGTTTGAGCTAAATTCGACTCTTCCCATTTCATCAGCATATACACTGTCTCTCCACGATATCAATACCTCACTCCCTACCTGCAGTCTTTCACCACCATTTGGATGTATTAACTTAAGTTGTGAAAATGCAATAGTGGTCATTAGAATGAATAGTAAAGGTATTAAGTATTTCATTTCTTTTTCTAATCGTGGTTAGTTTATATCTATAAAGACACATGAATGGCGAAAATGTCTCAATAAGAGTGAAGTTTTATTTTTTAGCTCTGTTCACATATCTAAACAAATTAAAATGAGTGGAATAATGCAAGTGTTAGCTGATAGAAGAAACACCTCCCTAAATCCCTCCTCAAGGAGGGGCTTGCAATTAGAATCTGGATATCCATCGGACACTACATATCCTCTCATACTATTGAATTACAATAGTTTTGAGGGAATTAAACTATCTATTAAATAATCTGTTACGGTGCTACTACTCTCATCATCTCCGCAGCTAGTATTGCACCGTAAGTACCTAGTGCATAGCCAAGTACTGCGAGTAATACACCTACAGATGCTAAAGATGGATGGAAGGCAGAAGCTACTACTGGAGCCGATGCTGCACCACCAACGTTTGCTTTACTACCTACTGCTAGGAAGAAGAAAGGTGCTCGTATAATTTTTGCTACAACGAATAGTAGTATTACGTGGAATCCCATCCAAATTAGTCCGACAGCTAATAATCCGGGATTGTCAAACGTTTGTGTTACATCCATTTTCATACCGATTGTAGCTACTAGTATGTATATGAATACACTACCTATGCGTGATGCTCCAGCGCCCTCTAGGTTACGTGCTTTAGTGAATGAGAGCAATAATCCAATAGTAGTAGCTGTTACAACTAACCAAAAGAAATGGCTATTAAGTACAGATTGTTGCATAGCTACAGAGCCACTAGTTTCTATGAAGTTTGTTATAATATTAGCTGCGAAATGTGAAAAAGATGTAGCACCAAACCCGACACCTAGTATTACCATAGTGTCAGTTAGGGTAGGCATTTTCTGTACTGATAGTCTATAGTTTTCCATCGTTTCTTTTAGTTTGTCTATAGCCGATGAATCTGCTTTTAGCCACTTATCCATCGCCTCGCTTCTTCCAGCTCCCCATAGTAAGAATGCCATCCATATATTCGCAACTATTATATCTACCGCTACCATTCCAGCGTAGAATGATTGATTGTACTCATACATTTCTAACATTGCAGCTTGGTTAGCACCGCCACCAATCCAACTACCAGCTAATGTAGCAAGTCCTCTCCATACTGCGTCATTGCCAACTCCACCGACCACATCGGGCGAAATATAGGACAATACTAGTACTGCTACTGGACCACCAATAACTATACCTGCAGTTGCAGTGAAGAACATTATTAGTGCTTTGTTTCCGAGCTTTAATATACCTTTGAAATCTATACTAAGAGTAAGCAATACCAAACTCGTTGGTAAAAGGTAATCTTTTGCCATAGAATATAGACTAGATGAGCCATCGGAAATCACCCCAAAAGTATTGAAAAGCGAAGGTATCAGATAACACATTAACAATGCCGGAATAACCGCATAGAATTTCTTGAAAATCTTGTTTTCAGAACTTGATGAGTAGAAAACAAATCCTAATGTGAGAGCAAGAATACCAAATACTATCTGATCTTGGGGAAATAAAGGCATATCAAATCCGAGTAATTAAGTGAATTTCGTTATTAAAATACGCCTAATATACTAAAAATAAGTGTTATGGCTTTATTTTTTTATGATTTCACTGCTTTCTTTATGAACCCATCGGTTTGGGTTAGCTTTGTAGTTGCTTCATCTCTGGAGCAATTAAGTAGGGACATAACTATTGCTGTTTTAACGTGGTGTCCGCTGTCTTCTAATAGTTGAGCAGCGGTGTCATAATCTATTTCGCAAATAGTCATTAGTATCTTTTTGGAACGTTCTTTTAGCTTTGCATTAGATTGTTTTAGGTCAACCATCACGTTTCCGTATGTCTTACCCATTCGTACCATAGCAGCAGTAGTTAGCATATTCAGCACCATTTTCTGTGCTGTTCCTGACTTCATTCTTGTAGATCCGGCTACTACCTCTGGGCCTACGTTTGGTGAGATTATTACATCTGCTCTTATTCCCATTTCTTGTATAGCTGTATGTCCTGCTGTAGTCACCAATATAGTAAAGCAACCTATATCTCTGGCTTTTTGGATTGCTCCTAATACATAGGGTGTTCTACCAGAAGCAGCTATACCACAGCATATATCTTGTTCTTTTAGACCAGACATCACAACTTCATCTGCACCTATATGAGGATCGTCTTCTGCTCCTTCTTGTGCTACGAACATAGCGTCTTTGCCACCAGCTATTCTACCTTGAACTAAAGTAGGCTCAGAACCAAATGTAGGGGGGCACTCAGAAGCATCGAGCACTCCCAATCGACCGCTAGTACCAGCTCCAAAATAGAATAGTCTTCCACCTCGCTTGAACCTCTCTACAATGCCATCTACTGCTGTTGTTATATTGTCTAGTTCTTGCTCTACAGCTTCAGCTACTAGTTTATCTTGAGAGTTAATAATATCAACTATTTCACGTGTTGAAGCTATATCAATATCAGACGAAGCAGGATTGTTTTGCTCCGTCGATAAAGATGTTATATGTTTAAATAATTCAGATTCTGCCATTAGTCAAGTATTACTTGTTTATTGTCTATTGCTTGATCGTTCATGGCCTGTATTACAGACTCATATTCTCTTGAAATTTCATTGTTTTTCAACCCATTAACTACATAAGGGTCACTGATTACTACAGTTCTGAATGCGAATGATCTTTCTAGCTGTAGTGCACCATCAGGGTGTGTATCAAAATACTCAATTCTAACACTCCCTAAACTGTATGTTGGGTAAAACTCATTAGAGTAAGTTACACCATTTTCATCAGTATATACTTGAGTCTGAGGTAGCTCGCTATATATAGGATTGCTTTCCGAACCAATGTTCATATATGTTATAAAATAACCATATTTCAGTATATCTTGAGTTATTTCATTTGCATTAATATCTGAATAAAAATACGAGCCATCTTGTATCCAATTATTAGGATTAATAGTATATACAAATGTAGTATAATCTGATTTGTATATTGCGGGATGGTCGTGATCATTGTTGTGATATGTACAAGACGACAGTCCTATGAGCATAGTTATTGATAAAAGTAGATATTTCATTTTTGTACCTTTTTCAAATAGTTTAAAAATATTACTTATTAAAACGAAGAGAATCTAATTAGGTTATGGAATAGTTAAAATATTTTTTTTTAATTAGTTACTATATATTAGCTAAGATGTAATAAATTAGCATATTAAGTAATAATACCTATGATTTAAAATCTATTATTTACTATTTTGTCTTTGTAAGCAGAATTATTCATCAAAATACTTTAAAAATGTACGAGAATTTACCCAAAAGAATAGTCTGCCTTACGGAAGAAACAACTGAGACACTTTATAGTATTGGTGCAGAAGAATTAATAGTTGGAATAACTCAATTCGTGAAACGCCCTAAAAGAGCGAGGAAAGAAAAACCTGTTGTTTCTCGTTATATAGATGCCAAAATTGACAAGATACTCGAGTTAGAGCCAGATTTGATTATAGCTTGGTCTGACTTACAAGCTGATATATGTGCTGAACTAATTAAAGCTGGTCAAAATGTTATGTGTTTTAACCACAGGACAATTGCAGGTATATTAATATTCATAGAACAGCTAGGCGCATTAGTAGGCAGGTATGAAGATGCCCTCGAATTTGCTAATAGTATAAACGATAAATTAGAAATAGCAAAGGCAAAAGGCTTGAGTAGAAAACATAAGCCCAGAGTATATTTCGAAGAATGGGATGAACCCATAATAACAGGAATATCATGGGTAAGTGAGATAATTGAGCTATGCGGTGGAACTGACGTCTATTCGGATTTGAGTTTCAAATTCCATGCTAAGGATAGAATATTAGACTCGCCTGATAGAGTACTAGAGCGAGATGCCGATATTATGCTTGCATCTTGGTGTGGTAAAAAATTTAAAAAAGATACTGTCCTAAACCGAAATGGTTGGGAAAAACTCACATTTGTAATAGATGATGAGATATACGAATTACCTTCAGAAATTATACTGCAGCCAGGGCCAGCAGCATTAACTGATGGTGTTGATTTACTAATGGAAATATTTGACAAATGGGAATCAAAACAAAAATAATACTATTATTGCTTTCTGCAACTATAGTAACTGCTCAACCTGAAGCACAAACTTGGTACTTTGGGATAGGTGCAGGTATAGACTTCACTTCTGGTAAACCAGAAATGATTTCTGGACCTCTAAAAACAAATGAAGGTTGTAGTATATTTTGCGATAGATTTGGTAAACCTATGTTCTTCACAGATGGACAAACTATCTGGAACCGAGAAAATAAAATAATGCTAAATGGTACTGGACTTATGGGGCACCCATCCTCTACTCAGTCTGCCGTAGTTGTAGAAATCCCAAGCAATAAAAATCTATACTATGTAATTACAGCCCTAAATGTAGGTCGAGAACAAGGACTTAATTATTCACTTGTGGATATGAGATTAGACAATGGATTGGGTGGTGTTGTTAAGAAGAATATTAACCTCCAAAACAGAATCCATGAAAAGATTACAGTCTGCGCAACTCCAGACTACAAGACTTATTGGTTAATTACTACCGAGTATAATAGCAACAATTATTTGTCATATAGAATTGATTCTTCTGGAATAGATACTATACCCGTAGTTTCGCCTATTGGTTCCAAGAAAGAACCTTTAATTGTAAATAATTATGGATATATAAAAGCATCTCCTAATAGTAGATATATAATCAATTCACATCAGAATAATCATAAACTAGAGCTTTCGAGTTTTGATTATAATACTGGCAAAGTGAAGCTAATAGAAGAGATTGAATTAGGCGAAGGATCATTGACTTATGGATTAGAATTTTCGCCGGATAGTAGGATTATTTATGTTGGCTCTATATTCCCCGAATCAAAAGTGTATCAGATACTTCACCCTGCACTAGCAGAAGTTGATGATATAGAATTCTACGAATTAGGTGGTTGGTCCACAGAGTACATATTAGGCGCATTGCAATTAGGGCCGGATAAGAGACTCTATATAACAAATGATGCTGATAGTACATTGGGGGTTATTAATTACCCTTGGTTAGTTGGTGATGATGCTGATTATCAAAAAAAGGCATTACAAACACTACCAGGTACTTATACTACTCGTGGTTTGCCTAACTTCCTGACTAATTATTTCTATGATCCATTACTTTGCGATGATTACCTATATGATGAGAGAGATGAAGACACTTCGAAAGTTAACCTAGTGCAAGAATTTCCCCCAGATGGTATAGATGTCGGTTACGCAATTAGGTGGATGAAAGGAGCACTCTGGTCAGAAGAAATGATTCCTATTTCAGGTGGTTTTACTGCTGAGTTCCAAGTGCAGCTTTCTAGAGGGGGTAAAGGCACTGAGTTTACGAACAGAGGAGGTACAGGATTTGCGTTTGTATTGCAGACTAAAAGTGGTTACGAATTAGGGACAGGAACAGATGGCCTTGCTTATGAGGGGTTAGAGAACTCTTTTGTAGTTGAGTTTGATCAGAATAAAGATATTCATGACAACAATGGTAATCATCTTTCTGTTATGTCATCTAGGGGTAAAATAACTACAGACTATAATATAAACGGTATCGATTACACTAACAATATCCCTGAAATAGAGCCAGATGACAATCTTTATAAATGTTTAGTTACCTATCATAACAGGCAGCTAAAAGTTTATATTTCACCAGAAAGCTATTATTTACTACCTCAACTGGTAATTAATGACTTTGATATTGAAGAATTTATTGATTTAGATAATGGGAAAGCGTACATGGGTATTACTGCTGCTACAACAGAGATATTCCAACAAACAACTTTAAAGTATTTCAGATATTGCTCCGAACCTCTTATAGATGTTGGTACTAGCTCTGTTTCTATAGATAACATAACGGATTACTCCATGCTAATTAGCCCAAATCCAGCGATTGATAATATAGTGATAGATTTAGAAAATCAATACGATGTTATAGGATATAAGATTTACAATCTCAAAGGCGGAATAGTCAAACAAGAATCTCTCGATTACACAAGGTTACAGAATCTAAAATTAGATGTTGGAAATCTTACAAATGGAGTCTATATTATTAAGTTAGAACTTGGAACTGGTGTAAAAACCGGTAAGTTTATAATTAATAAATAAGACCTAACCAATGAATATTTACAATCGAATTATACTGCTATTTGCAGCTATATCACTTATTGCCTGTGGCAAATCTGAAGAAATACCCCAAGAAAAGACACAAGAAGTTAACGTATATACACACCGTCATTATGATACTGACAAACTACTATTCAAGCAATTTGAGGATGAGACAGGTATCAAAGTCAATGTAATAAATGCAAATGCTGATGAGTTAATATCGAGAATGGAAAATGAAGGTGACCAATCTCCAGCAGACGTATTAATAACAGTTGATGCAGGGCGATTACACAGTGCAAAAGAAAAAGGTTTATTGCAACCTATAGAATCTGATTTATTAAAAAAGAATGTACCTTCTCACTTAAAAGATGATGACAATTATTGGTTTGGATTGACAAAAAGAGCAAGACTAATTGTTTACTCAAAAGATAGAGTTAAAGATGGAGAGCTGAAAAACTATTGGGATTTGACTAAAGATAAATATAAAGGAAAAGTTCTTGTTAGAGCTAGTAGCAATATATATAATCAATCACTTCTTGCATCATTTATAGCACATTTTCCTGATAGTAACTATGCTGAGCAATGGGCACAAGGTGTTGTAAATAATATGGCACGTACTCCAGCGGGAGGAGATAGAGATCAAGTAAAGGCCATAGCCGCTGGACTTGGTGATATAGCAATTGTGAATTCATATTATATCGGTAAAATGATAGAGTCAGATGATGACTCAGACAAAGAGGCTGCCGCTAGTATATCTATACTTTATCCAAATCAAAATGACCGTGGTACACATATAAACGTATCCGGAGCTGGGGTAGCTAAATACAGCAAGAATAAAGAAAATGCTATTAAATTCATAGAGTTCCTTACTTCAAATAGTGCACAGGGTCTGTTTTCGGAGTCAAATTACGAATATCCAGTAAACCCGGAAGTAAATGCGTCAGAACTACTCAATTCATGGGGCGAATTTAAAGAAGATGAAATAAATTTATCAAAACTTGGTGAGTACAATAAAGAAGCCGTAAAGCTATTTAACAAAGTGGGTTGGAAGTAATTCGTTAAAGTTATCTGAATATAATTTCATTTATTATTTATTTTTCAATAAAGTATTTGCTAATTTCGTCTCTGAAAATAGTAAATACTTTTTTATTATTATAAGAGGAAATAAATGATAGATTATTCAGAAGAGCTAAGACCTATACAAGGACTTAGTCAAAGTCAGGTACAAGCATCACAAGCCGCTTTCATGCAGAAAGTATATGGTTGGATGGTGGGTGGATTAGGCCTAACTGGTTTACTTGCTTACTATATCTACGATAGTGGGATGTGGATATCATTGGCACGTTACAATCTATTTATAGGTTTAGCAACCCTAGGTCTAGTGTTTTTCCTATCATTCAGAATAGATAAAATAACAGCAACAACTGCTACAGGCATTTTCATTGCTTATGCAGCACTTAATGGATTGTTTTTCTCATCTATTTTCGCTACCTATACGATGGGAGCTATTTATAATGCCTTCTTCGTGAGTGCAGGTGCATTTGCGGCACTGAGCGTTTATGGTTTTACAACGAAAAAAGACTTATCTGCATTTGGCAAATTCCTGTTTATGGGAGTAGTAGGTATTATATTAGTAACATTGATTAATTCCTTTTTTGTGCAAAGTACTATGTTAGAAACTGGAGTTTCTATTCTAGGTGTGCTATTATTTGCTGGATTAACTGCTTATGACACTCAAAGATTAAAAAATATGCACCATTATTATATGCAAAACAATGAACTTGCTCAAAAAGGTGCTGTTATGGGAGCTCTTGCTCTTTATTTAGATTTTATCAATATGTTCTTATTTATGCTTAGTTTACTAGGTGGTAGAGATTAATGCACGAGATTGAACCTGCTTTTTTAGTAGAAGCAGAAAAATTATTGCAAGAAGGAAAATCACGCGAAGCTGCGGTATTATGTACTCGGGGGTTAGCCAAATACCCCGAGTATTATACAGCTTATGCGGTACTTATCCGTGCTTTAGAAGCTATGGGCGACTATGAGCAAATGCAAGAAGTCTATGATAGCGCACCAAATGTAATTAAGTTAAACATAAAGAATAGCCGATTAAAGAAAGATTCAATTGAGAAGATTACTCAAGAATCTGAAATAGTGCAAGAAGAAAATACTGTTTCTGAAGAGGTCAAGGAAGAAGAAAATGATGAGCCACACGAAATAGTTGAAATCGACACTATCGAACCTGAGTCAGAAGTTATAGATGATGATGAAATAGAATCTGAAGTAGTCGTAGAAGAACAAAACAATGACTTGGAAAAAGAAATTCATCAAGCCATTAGAAATGATGATTTGAACCCTGAAATAGTTTCAGATCTGATTAAAAGTGAAAAATCAGAGCAAGAAGAAATTGATATTAAAGAAACCCTCACTTTAGCAAAAATCTACGAACAACAGGATGCTTTTGAAGAAGCTCTGATTATATATAAGCAACTACAAGAAATCACAGCTGATAAATCAAAGTATGCTGACAAAATCCTCGAATTACAAACCTTAGTTGATGAAGACAAGAAGTAACTCTACAATACTCCTATTCATCTTATTGTCATTTTAACTAATTAAAATTAATTTCACTTTAATCCGTTTTATGCACGTTACAAAAAATTATTAGCAACTAGGAACTAATTGAAAGATATAAAACCGAAAGAGAGTCGAGCCAAATTTACGAATGGCGATGTAGGTAAACAATTATTATTTGGTGCTATTCCGATGACTATTGGGATAGGTGCTGCTATAGGTTTCAACTTTGTAGATACAGTCTTTATAGCCAAGTTAGGAGTAAAACAACTAGCCGCAATTACTTATACTTTCCCTATGGTATTTGTAGTAATCGGTATAGCAATGGGTTTGGGCATAGGAGCTACTGCTGTTATATCCAAAGCAATTGGAGAAGGAGATGAGCATAGAGTAAAGCGATTAGCTACTGATTCAATTATACTAGCACTTATAGTAACTGCAATAACTATCATAGTAGGTATAGTCTTCATTGACCAACTCTTTATGTCTATGGGTGCTGACGAATCAACGATGGTATATATACGGGAGTATATGTTCATCTGGCTTCCAGGGACATTATTCCTCATAGTACCTATGGTCGGGAATTATGCGATAAGGGCTACGGGGGATATCAAGACCCCAAGCTATATAATGCTTGTTGCAGTTGCTATAAATATTATACTAGACCCAATCTTTATATTCGGTTTTGGTCCTGTGCCTGCTATGGGAATACAAGGTGCAGCAATAGCAACTCTGATTGGTAGAATAGTTACTCTGGTTGTAGCATTCAGACTACTATATTACAAATATGACATGATAACTTTCGAAGTGCCTACACTAAAAGAGATAATAGCTTCTTGGAAAGAGATACTACACGTAGGGCTACCTACAGCTGCAAGTAATATAATATTACCAGCTGGATTTGGTATTATCATAGATTTCACATCTGATTATGGCGAGGCAGCCGTAGCAGCACTAGGTGCGGCATCACGTATAGAATCCTTAGTACTCACAGTATTTATGGCTACAGCGGCTGTACTGAGCCCTTTTATAGGACAGAACTGGGGTGCATTGAAATTCGATAGAATTGATAAAGCTTTCAAGTTGGCAATTACATTTTGTTTCGTCTGGGGAGCAATAATGATTGGATTTTTTGAGTTATTCAAAGAACCTATATCCTGGTTTGTCAAATCTGATCCAGCTGTGGTAGAAGTTATGGTGCTTTACTTGAGTATTACTCCGTTTGCTATGGCGTTTAGGGGTATTCTAATGATAAGCACAAGCTCACTCAATGTACTCAAAAGACCATTAGAATCAGCTGCATTAACTACGGGATATATGTTCGTATTCTTTGTACCGTTAGCTTATTTTGGTTCTAAGTACTTCGGGTTAATTGGTATATTTTGGTCATTAGTAGTTGGTGCTGTAGTTACTGCAATTATTGGTTATTTCACATTGCAAAACAGATATGCACAAATTAAAGCGAGAGGGATAGCAGAGCTTGAAGCCAACGATTTGGATGTAATTATTGCTGATTAGATCAGCGAAGTTTGCTGTGTCTTTATAAGTGAAGGATAGTTCGTCCTTTTTTAATAATCTAAGAACAATACACCTAGCCCTACTCAACCAGGTCTATCATTTTAGTAAAGAATGAATACCCTAGGGAAAGGTTAATAGAATTACCTTTGAATACATCATTGTTTACATCACTCACATAAAGACGTAATCTAATATTATGTTGATTAGAAAATTTACTACCACTGAAACCAGGTAATGATGTTATGTTTGCACTAGTGCTCAAATTAAAATCATAGCAGAATCCAAATATATAACTATACCTTGTTAGATTTATTCCTTCCATCTCATCTACACTATTAGAGACACTGATTTCGTGTACCCCAACACCTAAAAATGGAACCAAACGATGTGTACTGTTGTCCAAAATAGGGTAACCTAAACTTAGGTCGATAATCGCAGTAGTAGAGCCCATATCTGGCTCCCAAGTCTTTTCATAAATGAATGGCTTTTTAATATCACCATAAACCAGAGCAACTTGAAGGAAAAGAGTGAAATCTCGGTATGCGAGATCGCCACCATAGCTGAAGCCATAGTTATTAGTAAGAAATTCGCTCATTGTACCCGTATTAATACTACTATTAAGACCTACGTTTGCACCATAAGCCCAATTAGCATCTTTGACGTAAGGCAGCACTGGGCTTCTAGTCTGATTTAGCTTCATTGCATATAATGATTCCCACTTTAGGACTACATCTCTAAGAGTTCCCGATTCTGATTCTAAATTGAAACGCTGTATTTCCACACTACCTTTTTCGAAGTATGCATTATGCTTTTTAGTAAGGTGGTAAATTTCCTCAGTTTGATTTAGCTCTTTTTCTAGCTCTCTGCGGAAGTATTCGCGGATATCAAACATTACTTGGAAATAAGTTAGTGCTAAACCTGTTCTATGTCCATCAGAAACCCAAGCAGCACTTTTATTGAAGTAATTACTTGCTTTGATATATGTGAATGTAGTATCATTTCTTTCTTCTTCTTCGGGGTGATATTCCGATAAGAATCTGATTTGCGCTGTAATATTATTATTTTCTATTGGCTCACCCTGAAAATCGTACCAAGTAAGAGGGCCTTCTTCGTAATGACGTTCATCCATTATTTCTGAATATAAGGTAATAGGTACAAGATTGAGCAGTAGTAAAGAAAGAAGTAATTTCATATTCCTGTGTTTTGTATTTTAGATTAACTGTAAATATAAGAATAACCTCTTTGCAGAACAATTAAAAGAAAGCACAGACTTTTCCGTATCTTGCGTATAATAATATTGAAAATAGTAGAAGATTATGCTGAAAGGAAAGAACGTACTTATAACTGGTTCTACTCGTGGTATCGGTTGGGCATTAGCAACGAAGCTAGCAGATGAGGGTGCAAATGTAATAGTAACAGGAAGAGGCGAAACCGCCCCGTCTAATCTATCAAAAAATATGGCGTATTACCAAGTTGATTTTGCTAAATATGAGAACGTTCTTGAGTTCAGAGAGCATCTAAAAAGCGATAATATTAGCATAGATATTCTCATCAATAATGCTGGTATCACAATCGTCAAGGACTATAAGGATATGTCAATCGAGGATTTCGATTCAGTGAATGACCTCAACTACCGCTCGGTCTTTGCTACTACTAGGTTGTTTTTAGATGATTTGATTTCTAACAAAGGCGGGATAATTAATATACTTTCGATTGCAGTTACTGATATTTTCACTGGTAATAGCTTGTACTCAGCGAGTAAATCTGCCGTTTCTACTATGATGAAAGTTCTAAGAGAGGAGCTAAGAGAAGATGAAGTGGATGTTGTCAATGTTTATCCTGGAGCTACTAGTACAGACCTATGGCCCGATGATTTGCTAAAAGAGCATGAACACAAGATGATGAAGCCAGTTGATGTCGCAAATGCAATACTACCAGCTATAGAAGCAATCACTGAACAAAGAACAACTATCGAAGAAATAGTATTAAGGCCAAAACAAGGCAACATATAAAATGGATCTTACTGACAAAATAGCAAATCTCCCCCAAAAGCCTGGAATTTACCAGTACAAAGACTTTACTGGTAAGATAATCTATGTGGGAAAAGCTATTAAGCTACGCAATAGAGTTCGTTCCTATTTTAATAAGTTAAAACAACATGATGCTAAAACTCGTGCATTGGTGGGTAGAATAGAAGACGTGGAAGTCATAGTTACGGATTCTGAAGCGGAAGCACTAATACTAGAAGACACACTTATAAAAAAGCATAAACCACGCTATAATATAAATCTAAAAGATGACAAATCGTACCCCTATGTAAAAGTAACAAGTGAACCCTATCCACGAATATTCCAGACAAGGACGGTTGTGCGTGATGGCTCCAAATATTATGGCCCATTCACTAAGGTTGGTGATATGCATAGAGTATTGGACCTAATTCATAAGCTATTCCGACTTCGAACTTGTAAGCTGAATATCACCGCTAATACTATATTAGAAAAAAAACATAAGGTCTGCCTAGAATTCCATATCAAAAAGTGTGATGGCCCATGTGAAGGACTAATACCCTTACAAGAATATAACAAGTATGTAGATTATGCCAAGAGTATATTAAGCGGTAAAACTCGTGAACTAGAGATATATTTACGTGATAGAATGGAACAACTATCCGAGGAAATGAAATTCGAGGAGGCTGCCGAGGCGCGAGACCAACTAGGGGCTATACGACAGTTTGTGTCACGTCAGAAAGTAGTCACCGCTGATTTGATTGATAGAGACGTTTTTGGTATATACAGGGAAGAAAACACGGCTTGTTCTTTAGTCTTTACAGTGAGGGAAGGGAAATTAATAGGACGTAAGCATTTTATAATCAAGAAAGCAGATGATTTGCCTGATGAGGAAATACTCCAACGTACATTAGATACTTGGTATTCAGAGCAAGAGTTCGTACCCAGAGAGATATTTTTGCCTACAGAACCAGAGGACATAGAAACTCTAAGTTCTATATTGGCAAAAAAAAGGAATGGCTCCGTAAGTATCAAAATCCCGAAAATAGGCGATAAGCGTCACTTAGTTGATTTGGCTGAAAATAATGCTCAATATATTCTAAAAGAATATCTTCTTGCTATAACTAAGCGTGAACAAACTGTACCACATGCAGTACAAGCTCTTCAGCGAGATTTGAGATTGAAAAAATTACCTCGAATAATAGAGTGTTTTGATAATTCACATTTGCAAGGAACTGAATTAGTAAGCTCTATGGTATGTTTTGAGGATGGTAAACCGAAGAAGTCAGAATATAGAAAATTCAAAAATCAGACTGTAAACAAAAATGATGACTTCGCCGCTATGAGGGAAGCAGTACAGCGACGCTATACAAGATTGATAAATGAGAATCAGAGATTACCCGACCTTATAGTAATAGATGGTGGTAAAGGGCAACTATCGTCTGCAGTTGGTATATTAAAAGAGTTAGGTATCTTAGAAAAAGTTACTGTTATAGGACTAGCTAAAAGATTAGAAGAAGTATTTTTCCCGGGGAACTCGGAAGCCGTTCTTTTACCTAGGACTTCAAGTTCATTGAGACTAATACAACAATTGCGAGACGAAGCACATAGGTTTGCTATTACATATCACAGACAGCTACGGTCTAAGCGTACTTTCAGAACAGAGTTGACTGATATACCAGGTATCGGAGCTAAAACCGCTCAGAAGTTATTAAAAGAAGTAGGGTCAGTAGATGCTATTCGTAATAGTTCTATAGCTCAGTTGAAAGTCCATCTCGGCGAAAAACTAGCGAAGAGTATCCACAAATATTTCGCCGAGAAAGAGAATAATACTCTAGATAATACCTCGACTGAATCCGAGTCCTAATACCATCAATGTAATAGATATAAGAGTCAAAACCCAAATCAAAGTACTTGCGCTTGAGATATTACTATTATCAAGAACAGAAAGCGTTTTCTTTTTGAATACTACGAATAGTCCCATTGTTATTAGTATCAGAACTAACTTCCAAATGAAAAGTACAGCTGGGTGACTAGAAAAATCAAACAACCCTTTCATACCGCCTGCGTATATCATAGCCAAACGGAATCCTGTTAGGAATTGAATTGTTAGAGCAATCATTCCCAATATATGAAATGAACCTTCGTAATTCTTAAGTAGCGCTGCATCTTTTGTTTTTTTAGCTTTAGGTAATACCCCAAGGGCCATAATAAGCATTCCGCCTATCCAAATAGATGCACCCAATATGTGCAAGATTACTAATATACTTCTTTCAATTCCCATTATGCTTCCTTAATATTTGTTGTTATTGCTTTCTAATCCGAAATAAATACGGTCATTGAACGTTTATATTGATAGTATGAAACCAAAAATCAGACATATTGGACTTTACTTGCTCGTTGCTACTTTATTTAGCAATGTACTAGCATTGTCTTTGCAAGTGGATATGACATTTACTATTCCACTTTATATCATTTCAGTGATTCTTATATTTCTCGATGACAAATATATCGATAAATTCTTGAAAGAGATGACTCCAAGAACAATTCGTATTGATAAAGATAAAGATTAATATTAGTCTATAAGCACTTTCTTAGTTATTACATCATTACCATTTCTTATTTCTAAGAAATAAACACCTGTAACTAGATTGCTTCTGCTTATAGCGATTGTTCTATTTCCGTCAGTATTTGATTTAGTAACAAATACTCTTCCGTTTATATCGAATAAGCTTATATCGTTAATTAATTTTTCGCCATTAGCGAGTGTAATCCTAATATTATCTTGATCTACTGCCACATTATAATGGCTGTCAAATTCAGATTCGACAGATGATACAGAAGAAGGATCTATTATACTAATGTCATCAATTTGGAATTCAGAAAAGCATGTAGGAAATCCACCTGAAACAGTGAAATTACTATTTGGGCTAATTCTAATAGCAAATTGGAATTGGTTTGTTAGTGATACTAAATCTTTTATTTTAATATATTGTTGGTTCCAATTTTTCTGAGCATTTATTTCGTCATCTAATTTGAATGCCTCTTCCCAACTAGATCCTCCATCGGAACTAATGTAAATAAATAAGTCCACATCAGCTGAAGGGTCAAATGATTGCTTTGAGTGCCATGTTTTAAATTTTAAAACAGGGTAATTATAATCTTCTATGTTATAGATTGGTGAATACCCTTGAAGGTTTGTAAATGGTACACTATTGAAGAAAGTCTGTGTATTTGCGCTAGCACCAGTAACTATTGATATTTTATCCGAATCATCCGAATCAGTAGTTTGTGCAACAGATAATCCTATTAATGAGTAATCAAATTCATCAGGTTCTCCGATTTCTAACTGGGCCCCTTGTTGCACACCAAGTCGCTTAAATTCCCATTCATTCGATGTCATTGATTCACGTTTCTTTTCAACAAAACCATATTCGTAAGTGAAAGTAGTTTTTCCAGATGCAGTACCTATTTTCTCAGTTATTTTACCAGTTGTCACATTGGTAACATTGAAATAATAAGTTATCAATGCATAGTTATTAGTGCTGTTAATTTCAAATTTGAAACCAGTATCATGTATATTTTCACTAGTAAATGGTATCTCAGTACTTGTTTTGAAATTATCAAATGAATAGACCAAAGTAAGCTCTAAACTATCATTGTTGAAATTTGATTCCGCAAGTATATCACTATAAATAGTAATAGAGTTGCCATTAGAAAGCAAATCTATATTTTGGTTATGCTTAAGTCCTTTTCTCAGCATAATATCAAATCCAATATTATGGTTGTCAAAAGCTTCAACAATTGCACTACTATTAGGAGTGCCATTTGTCAAATCCCCGTCATCATCATCGGCTATTAATACTTCGATTAGCCACTCACTAAAACAGACATCATTTTCAGCATCATCAGGAAGACCATATCTTGAAAAATGTGCAAGATTTCTTGCTGTTTCCAAGTCCGTTAATTCTCTGATATCCCAAAAAGCACCTGCTATTATTTGACCATCGTGGTGAGATTCACCGATAATATCATCAGGATATTTGAACTCATTTTTACAATTTCTAATTATTTGATTTGGGTCGGCAGTAAATGCACCATATCCTACTCTCGGATCATCAACCATAAATGCGGCCGTTATATCAGCTATACCTTCGTTTGCTGCACCATTTACCATCCCTTCACTTTGACCAAGCTCTTGGAATAAAAGTTTGTTGATACTATGACCATATTCGTGATACAGTACTGTTGGAGTTTCAGCCAGTCTTGCTGAATTATCTTCCATACCAACAAACCCAATAGTACTACCACTCGAATAAGCATTCGGACCTCCGAAATCCCTATTGTCGAATAGTAATTCTAACTGAAAATCCATTGCTTTTTTGGTTGTATCGAATGCTTTGTAATAATCACGGATTTTATTCAAATGATGAACAACCATACGTTCTCTTAGATCACTATTCGAATCATTCCATTCGATTACATTATTAGTACCTGCATTAATGGTTGTGTTTATCTTACCTTGTTGAAATACTTTGTTCTCGAATGCTACCCACGGACCTTCGAAGTTTACTATCACTTGTTCATCAGCATCCAAGTCTAATTCTATTTTCCCATCATAATCAGTGGTGTATGATTTACCTTGTATATTGATTGATTGGTGTCTTGCAGGTACTCTTACGACTGGACTAAGAGCACTTTCTTCCTTTACATTGGTATGAACTTCGATAGTAGTTTGTAGTTCATGAGTCATTTTTTTTCTGAATAGAGTCTGACCATTGATAGATGATAGATATACAGCATATTCAATATTATCAACAGTGTATTCTGCTCTGTATGCAGCTTCTATTCTATAACTACCATTTTCGTAAATAGGAAAAGCGTATAAATCGCCAGATTTTTCATTATTCATTAGAAACGATTCATCAGTTACTTGTTTTGTTTCGAATAGATAAGCTTTATCGAAGCTAATCCTTGGATCCAGATCAACTTCCTTTGTATCGTAATACTCAACACCATAAGAAAATATTTGAGCGTTTTTGTTTACTTTCAACTCTATCCCAGAGAATGCAACAGTTAATCCATTTATAACTTGCTTTAGATGAACGTACCATTTACCATTGATATTATTAGAATTGCTATACACAACTTGCGATTTATCTATACCTAGTAAAGCTTGGTTTTCTTCGATGAATCGCAGTGAAAGAGCTTCTATATTATCTTCACTTACTGAAGTGAAACCACTAACGCTAATTGGCTTTCCGTATGCTCTATATGCTTTTTTGGTTGTGCTCTTTTTGAATTCTGTCCAATCAATCGAATTGTTTGATCTTTCGATTTGAACTAAGGCATTTTTAGTAGATGTGTTTATCTCGTCTAAACTACTATTGTGTATATGATTCTCTGTTGAAAAAGCAAATGAATAAATGAATAGACTGAGTGCAACAAAAAGTAGTTTGTTTTTCATAGAAAGCTCCGAGGATAAATATTTTCTTCTTCAAAAGTTATATAATAATGTACAATTGTGTTATTAGATAAACAATTCTAAAGTCAGAAAAGTTACATTTGCTACTATTTTTGTTTCACTTAGAAAATAGCATTATTAGTCGCTTATCTGAAGTTAACTATGCCTTCTTAACGAACTCCGATTTAAGCCCCATAGAGCCAAAACCATCTATTTTGCAATCTATATTGTGGTCACCATCTCGAAGGCGTATGTTTTTCACCTTCGTTCCACCTTTTACAGGCTTCGAAGAGCCCTTAACAGGCAAGTCTTTGATTACTACTACGGTATCACCATCAGCCAACATTGCTCCGTTTGCATCTTTCACTACTAAACCACCTTCGGTGGAAGCGTCTTCAGCTACTTCGGGGTTCCATTCATGACCACAGTTAGAGCAATTCCATAATGCATTGAGTTCGTAAGTATATTCGTAGCCACATTCTGGGCAAGGCATATTATCTGACATTTTAATTCTAATAATTGGTTGAAGTTATTTTATAAGATAATCATTTATAGACTTCTTTCCTATGGCCTAACCCAATAACATTAATTATAAGCTTATGGTCAATAATCTCATATATGATTCTATAACTAGATACTCTTATTCGATATGCATTTCTATTTGTTAACTTTTTGCAACTGTTTGGACGGGGGTTCTCAGCAAGGTCAAGAATAGCTGATTTTATATTTGAATAGTACGGATCAGGGATTTTTAATAGAGATTTAGATACTCTTTTTTCAATGAAGACCTTGTACATATTAATTGTACTTCTTTTTATCAATTTCCTTGAAGACTTCTTCAGCTTCTTTTAGAATTTGAGGTCCTGCTTTCGCTCTATCATATAGTCGGACATCTTCCAAATCTTCTGCCATTTCTAATAGTTTCTCGAATTCTTTTAGACTAATGATAACAGATGTTTTATTGCCTTCTGAGTCTGTAATATATTTGGGTGTTATTTTCATAGTAATACTAAATTAATCAATCGAATTAATTAAAACAACATTTCCTCCTCAATTATCCCAATAGGTAAAAACTATATTATTATTTAATTTTGTGGCTAATAAATAAATCAATGTAGAATAAGACTATGTCAATGAAGAAATTTAATCAAAATGTGATAGATGTTATAGGTAATACGCCAATAGTTCGCTTGAACAAAGTAGCAACGGGTGTAGAATCGGACATATACGTAAAATTAGAGTATATGAACCCAGGTGGCTCTATCAAAGAACGTATTGCTAAACACATAATTGAGCAAGCTATAGAGAGGGGAGACCTAAAACCAGGTGGTACAATAGTAGAGGGAACTTCGGGTAATACTGGGGTAGGCCTTGCTATGTATGCAGCCGTTCATGGGTTCAAATGTATTTTCGTTTTACCTGATAAACAATCAATAGAGAAAATTAATAATCTTCGTGCTTACGGAGCGAAAGTAGTCGTTACTCCTACCAATGTGGCGCCCGATGATCCTCGCTCTTACTATAGTGTAGCTAAGAGAATAGCAGAGACTACTCCTAATTCGTTCTATGCTAATCAGTATTATAATCTAGATAACCAAGAAGCTCACGTTCGCTCTACTGGACCTGAGATTTTCGACCAAACTGGTGGCGATTTTGATGTGTTTATGTGTGGAGTTGGTACGGGTGGTACTATATCTGGAACAGGTAAATACTTGAAATCGGTTATGCCAGATGTTAAAATAGTAGGAGTAGATATACAAGGGTCTATTCTTGCTCCATTTTGGAAAACTGGCGAAGTAGTAGAAGCTCACGGCTATGTACTAGAAGGAATAGGTGAAGATATATTCCCTGATAATTTGGATTTTAGTGTTATAGATGATTTTGTGATGATAGACGATAAGGAATCTTTTGTGATGACTCGTCGCTTGTTAACGGAAGAGGGTATATATGCCGGTGGAAGTAGTGGAGCAGCTGTAGTCGGTGCTATACGCTATGCAGAAAGCCTAGATACACCAAAGAAAATATTAGTAATATTACCTGACTCAGGGAACAGATACACAGGTAAAATATATAATGATGAGTGGATGAAGGCAGGTGGATACACTGACAGTCCTTACAATACTACTGTTGGAGATATGCTTCATCACACCGGAAAAGCTACCAAGTTGATTAAATTGCAAGATGACAAGAACATCGGTAATGCTATAGAGATAATGAAGTCAAGTGATATATCACAATTGCCAGTTTTCAAAGGTGATTCTTTAGTTGGGTATGTTAGCGAAAGTAAACTAACTACACCTCTTTTTGATGGGACTATTAACTTAGACGATAATATTAATCTAGTAATGTCAAGTGATTATGAAGTAGTCAAACACGATACTCCACTACAAATAATACAAGATAAATTGAATCAAGGTAAAACAATATTCGTTTCAGATAGCCAAGATAATATTGTATCTATTGTTACTCACTCTGACCTAGTTAACTATATTGCCGGTGTGTGATAAGTTAAATGTCTAGAAAGCGGGAAAATGTTAAATGTAGAGGCGAATTAATTACGTCTCTACATTAATTTTTTATTCTACATTAGCGCTAAACTCTTGTTCTATTCTTAATCTATTATTATTCTTTTCCCATAAACCATACTTGATTTTCATCTTATTAACTTCTTCACTCAAATCCCAGAAGTTAACAGCTAAAAACATAACGTCTTTATATGCTATAAGCCCGAATTTATATTTGATTTTATCATATAAAAATGGATTTCTTTCGCTTATATTGTTACCATATATTATCATATTACAGTTATATTCTGGACTAATTCTAGAGTCTTCTTTAAATACACCATCATTAATAGAATATCCAATTTTCATACTAATTGACGGTCTAAAGTGTACCGTGTCAATTGGTGTAACCGCAAAAAGAGCTGTAACATCGTCTTTATCAGTGGTGTCTCTTGAATAAATACCTAGTAGTTCTAGATTATAAAGTGGCTTTGTGTAAGTAGCAGGGTCAACAAAATTTGGATTATATGTACCACAAGCACTTATTAAAAATAAACTTATTAAAATTCCTATTGCTTTCCACATAAATCATCTCATTTTATTTAAAAATTCTCCTCTTCCACCACCACAGCACAACAATAAAAGCTCCCCACTTAGCAAAGCTGACTCTAAATTAGTTAATTTTGGACATTCCTTTTGAGTTTGGCAAAAGCAGTATGATATGGTATAAACATCGTAGGACGACCTGTTGTATCTATCTCAATGAAACGTGAATTTGTACTATCAATTATAAGTTCTTTTTCAGGGCCTATTCTCTCATAAATACCAAATTTAAGCTCAAGAGAAAAACCATATATTTTCACAGAATATTTATTTAGCAAATTATTGAGTCTTGTAGTTTCTGGGGAATGTAATAGAACATATTCAGTTCTATCATAGTTTTCTTCCCTTCCTTTGACTATTCTTGATTTATAGTTTTTTGTATAGACTTCACTAAGACTTTTCTCTAGTTCGGCCTCTTGGAAAAGTTCTGGGAAAGAAACACCATCAAGGGAATCCAGAAAGTAATCTTTTTCAATTTCTGTCAATAAATACTTAAACTCTTCAAATGTAGTTTCAAAAAGAATTGAGTCGATTGAACCCCCCCCACCTCTATTAATAATATTTATAGAAACAGTTCTTTCTTTACTCTCCCTTACATAAGCAACTAAACTTGAACTGTCAGTACCAATCGTTATATAATATTTAGATTCTCTATTAGTATAATTTCTATCATAATAATTATCACCCAAAGGAATATCCACTTTTACTATTGTTGTATCTAATTTTTGTTCTAGACTTTCATCTTGATATCTATCAGAACAACTGATTAATACTATCAAAGGAAATATATAAATTAGATATTTACATTTTTTATTCATCTTCACTTTTTCGGTTTGTAATTATTAAAGTTTATACCATTCTGTTTTAAATAGTAATCAGAATACTTGTTGCTAAATCTTACTAACTCTCCATTAGAAGACCCAGTCAAAGAATAGCTTCTGTTATCTATATATATTTCTATATTGATACTTCCGACTTTTACTGAAATATTATCCTCAAATTCCATTGTTGAAATTTCCTTCCTAAACTTCTTTAATTGGGGCTGACTTAGAAGAAAGCTCCCATTAATATTGCTCATTCTTACTGAATCTATATTATCGATTTTAATGACATCAGATAAAGTATTATAAATATCTTTTAGTCTAATTGTATCTGCACATGCATAAGTTTCAGTTTCTTTTGATTCATCAATTGACATTTCTTTTTCATAACATCCTAATAAAAATTGGAATACAAGTACTAAAACTATGATCTTAATTGACTTCATTTCACAACCCTCCTCTTCCACCACCACAGCACAACAATAACAGTTCCCCATTCTGCAAAGCCGATAACTGCTGGTATCAGCTCCGAATGGGCCGGGAATAGATTTAAGTATGGGAAACAATTACCGATTGGTGTGAGTAATACTGTCGTACTATTACAATCACTCGGGTAATCGGGTATAATGCTGAATAATCTCTGTGATACTACTTGAATTAATAGTAGAGCATATAAGAAGTTTTTGTTTGCCTTTGTTAGCTCAATTGTGTCTAATATTCTACCGGCTAATATGAATACTACTGGAAATCCCCAATAGGCAATTCGCTCTGTATCTGCTCCACCAACATAAGAGAAGACAATTATTATAGCGAGATATGTAGCCATTATCTTGTGTTGTTTTAAATAATCAATTGTATGTCTGTAGAATAGTGCTGGTAATATAATCACAGCTCCGTAAGCGACTATCCACGAATGGAAGAATCGGAATAGCGATTTGGTATAGAGCATATCTGCTGCTGCATTATAAAACTTGTGCGAGTTCGTAGGTTCGATTGATAGAGCAACTATCGCATATATTATTAGGAAAATTAGAAGAGGTAAGGTGAGGAGATATTTGTTCACTTGAATTAAGTTCACTTCGAGAGCCTCGGTGAACTTAGACTTCTTATAATAAAAATATGCCTTCGCAATAATCAGTACTGAAGGTATTACAACTATCTCACGAACGAAAGTCCCCAATAAGGTAATTACAGAAAGAAGGATAATATCGAGCGATGTTATACCCCTTTTCAACAAGACTAACAAAGAAGCTAGTATAAGTGAAATAGCAAGTGGGTCAACTTGTACTGGATAGAATGAACCAAATCTGTGATAACCATGCCATTGGGTTATATACATAAACACGAGAAGATATATTACCCATTTTCGGTTGATAAACCTAGCCAATAGTAATGCTAGTAATATGGAGTTTAGGATAGAGAAGAACCAGTTCAAATAAAGAAATCCAGAATTAATATTATCTGGATAAACCTTTGCCACTAGATATGGCAGTCCAACTCGGCTAACGAAAGGAGATTTGGTGCTGATTTGTTCACCATTAGCGATTTGCTCAGCCATCTGGTGATAGTTTACACCATCCCAGCCTAGCCCATCATTATATGAAATCTCAGGCTGTACTTTATGTGATATAATGATAGTTACAACAGAAAGAATAATAGCGAATAGGATATATTTTGCATTATCTTTCATCGCATTTCCTATCTTCCTATTCCTTTATAAGCAATCCCGCTGTTTTCAAATGACTCTTTATCTAAGCAGTTTTTACCGTCTATTACTACGTTCACTCCCTTAGCTTGTAATAGCTCAGGTGTTATAGCTTTGAATTCATTGTGGTCAGTTGCTATAACTACAGCTGTAGCATCAGCCAATGCTTTGTCTAAGCTGTCCACATTAGATCGGTCAGGGAAATGAGGATCATAAATAATCAAGTCTGCTCCTTTCTCTATTAGTTCTTTTTGCATAACTAGTGATGGGCTCTGACGCAAATCACCGACATTTGCTTTATATGATAAACCAAGTAAAGCAACCTTTGTTCCCTTAATAGCTCTTGAAAATTCATTCAAACCATCTGCTAATAGACCAATAGTGTATGACGGCATTGAGTTATTTATCTCTCTTGCTAACTTCAAAAATTTATGGTCGAATCCACTTTGTTTTGCTCTCTCTATCAAATAGTATGGGTCAACAGGAATACAGTGTCCACCAACTCCGCAACTCGGGTAGTGTGGCATAAATGCAAATGGCTTATTCGCTGCGGCATCTATTACTGTTTTCAAATCTATGTCTAACACATCGAATGATTTAGCCAATTCATTGACAAAAGCTATATTTATATCACGGAAAGTATTTTCTATTATCTTCGTTGCTTCAGCTGTTTTCAGACTTGGCATTTCATTAATTTCTGCATCTATGAACTCGCGGTATAGGTCTGCTGTTTTCTTAGTTGCCTCTGCACTAGTAGAGCCAATATTACGAGGAATATTATAGACATTCCACTTAGTATCTCCGGGGTTTATTCGCTCTGGGCAATGTGCCAAATCGAAGTCAACGCCAGCTTTCATACCTGTTTTCTCTTCTACCAAAGGTATCAGAACTTCATCGCAGACCCCAGGGTTGATTGTAGATTCCACTATTATTACGTTGCCTTTTTGCAAGTGGTTACATACCTCAGTCACAGCACCGATAACAGGAGTTAGGTCAGGCATATAATCGTCCAACACAGGAGTGGGAACACATACTATGAATATGTCCGTACTGCCTAGTGATGATGATTCATTGCTAACATTCAGAGTGATTTCTTTCAGGTCTCTAGCACATTGCTCATCGTCAATTGGGCTGACACCTTGCTTTATACTTTCAACTTTGGAGCTATCTATGTCATAGCCCAATACATTGTGATTAGTTAACTTTGCTATGGCTGCGGCTAGTGGTAAACCCACATAACCCAAACCTAAAACTGATATTTTCATTATACTTTAAATTCAAATTTATAAGATTACTAAAATAGGGATTATTTTGGTAAATTGTATATTCTCGTGATTAAAGACAGCTTAAATCTAATAAAATTTAATATGAAAATAACTACAACGCTCCTTCTTCTCTTAGTAGCCACAAACCTTGCCTTCTCCAAGAAACAAGAGACAATAGATTCCGACAGACCGGGGCAATCTATGAGTGCTCATACAGTAGGCAAGAACGTATTACAAATACAAACGGGTTTCGATTATACTAGCCATTCGAACGACCCAAGTTATGTACCAAAGTATAGTTTTAATGTATTCGGTAATGAGACTAATATACGATATGGACTATTGGATATCCTCGAAATCAATGGAAGCATAGGGTATAGAGTATATAATACTAATTACGAAGACAATAGTAGAGCAGATAGGAATCAACACGGTGCTGAATTGCTAAGGTTTGGGACTAGGGTCAATATCATAGACCACGATGGTCTTACTCCTGCTGTAGCCGCTAGTTTAGAACTTGTTGTACCTTATGAGACTGACGTTTATAAATTTATCGACTATGGTTTCAGGGGATTTATATTAATAAAGCAACCGATTACGAATGAACTGGCACTTACTGGTAACTTTGGGGTATATCACACTCCTCAACTGTATGAATTTATGCCAGAATATTTTTATCGGTACACATTAAATACTTCGTATAGCTTCAATGACAAACTCTCTGCTTACATTGAGATTTATGGGTTCATCAATACTGAATATAGTTCAAATTATGGGGTAGTCAATAATGATCATATAGACTTTGATGCTGGTATAGGTTATCTTTTGAATAATGATTTACTACTTGACTTTTCTATAGGCAAAGACAATAGTTTCGGGGATGGAGATTGGTATGTGAATGCTGGAGTGTCATTTAGGTTTGGTGGGGAATAAAAACTAAGAAAGCCGCTCCAAAAAAGGAAACGACTTTCAAAGGTAATTTTAAATACGTATTTATCAGCCAGTAGTTATAGCAAAGTGTGCTACGTACGTTGCTCTATCTGAAGCTGTTGAAATATATGGCTTAACGCCTTTCAGATGAATAGTACAATCGCCAACAGTAACACTAGGTGCTTCATTAGTCAATGTAAATGCTTCTACTGAACCATCAGCATGAGTGACTAGGATTTGAACTATTACACTTCTATCAGTTTTTCTGTCAGTTACAGCATCAGTTGTATTCTCAGATACTATTATACTCTGAACTTCAAAAGTATAATCACAAGGAGTTTTTATTATGTCTCCTTCTATTCCTCTTACCATCATCACACCTTCTCGGTCTTTCTTGTCGTGATCTCTGTCAACTTTAGTCGAATCACCACCACGTCCACCACCATCGTTACCACTGCCAGTTCCACCGCCACCAGTTCCTATTCCTGTTGGATCCCAATCACAAGATGCCATTGTCATAGCTAAAATGGCTACGAATGTTAATATAAGTACTCTTTTCATAATTATTCCTTTTTTTAAAATTGTTAATGTTAATCTGATAGACTAACACTCCAATCAAAAAATGGTAACAAAAAAATGTAAATTTTATTTATAAGGGTAGAGAGACAACGAAAATTGAACCTTGTCCTTCACCTTGGCTGCTTGCTTCTATAGTCCCCGAGTGGCGTGATACTATCTTGTTGCAGAGGTACAGTCCTAAACCAGTAGTGTTTTCTCCTTGCGTTCCTTTTCTTTTTTCTTTAGTAAATCTATCAAAAATTGCTTTTGATTTATTTGGAGGGAAACCAATACCATTATCTGAAATTTTAATTTCAACTTTATTTTCTAACTTGTTGGCTTCTATATTTATATTACCTCCGACGGGGGTAAATTTGATTGAGTTGCTTATCAAATTTGAAAAAACTTGTTTTATCAGATCTTCTCTAGCTCTAATGTCTAGACCGTTAGTATTTATTTTTAAGTCCAATTTTTTCAAATTCAGAGAATCTTCATAACTAGTTTTAAGTTCATTAAAGATCTTTTCTAATTTTATCTCACTCATCATTGCTGATGTTATTACAATCTCTTCTCTTTCTAATAGTTCTAGTACAGCGTTGATTATATCTCTTTGTACTTCAGCTGCATCTTTTATTTTTTCACTAAGTTTTAACTTTTTCTCTTCTGTATCGGCGGAAGGGATTAACTCTGAGTAAGTGATTACAGCAGCTAATGGGTTTTTCAAATCGTGTGACATTAGCCCTATCATATCTTGCTTTTCTTCTAATAATTCATCTAGTGTCTGAATAGAAAATTGAATTTCTTTTAATAAAATTCCAACTTCATCATTATAGTTTATAGGCAGTTGAGGTTTTGTCTTATTGACGATATATTCACTCAGTGATTCTTTTGCAAAAATAATGGGTTCTAATAGTTTGTTAAGAATAAATAGAGTAGCACCTGTGGCCGCTAGAGTAAATATTAGAACTGCGATGAATACTGAAATGGGATCTAGAACTTCATTTCCACCAAATGCTAAATATAAGATTAGTCCAATTAATGGAATATGGATACCTATAAATGCTACAAATAAGAATTTAAAAGAATATTTCTTGAGAAAAGTGATTTTTGATAGTTTGTCGTATGTTTTCATATTGTTTATTTGTTAATTTTGACATATTGGTACTGAAAGTTAAAAAATAATTATTACAACAAAGCAATAAAAATTGAATTATGGAATTATTAACGGTCGACAATTTATTAGCTCTACTTACCCTAACTTTTCTTGAAATAGTTTTAGGTATTGATAATATTATATTTATATCAATAACAACTGAGAAACTACCCGTTGAAAAACAGAAATTTGCTAGAGTTTTAGGTTTGTTCTTAGCTATGATAATGCGGATTATATTATTAGCACTTATCACACAGTTGCATGTATTAAATAATACACTGTTCAATTTATTTGAAATTGATATTACCGGTAAAGGATTGATATTACTAGGTGGTGGACTTTTCTTATTAGTCAAAAGTACTTTAGAAATACATCATAAAGTAGAGCAAATAGAGCACACTGGAGAAAAAGAGAAGAAACTAATAACAATGGCAAATGCCTTATTCCAGATTGTAATGCTCGATTTGGTTTTCTCTTTCGACTCTATATTAACGGCTGTTGGGTTGTCTGATAGTTTGATGATTATGGTAATAGCAGTCATTATTTCATTGATTGTAATGATGATTTTTGCTAATTCGATAAGTGAGTTTATTAATCAACATCCATCACTTCAATTACTAGCACTATCTTTCTTGATTCTGATTGGGTTTATGCTAATACTAGAAGCGTTCCACTTTGAAATTCCGAAAGGGTACATATACTTTGCAGTACTATTCTCGTTCATAATCGAGCTATTGAATATGAGGTTCAGAGCAAATAAGAAGGCTAGATTAGCGAAGAAAAAGGGGTAGAAGGATACTTTTAGAGACGTATTGAATACGTCTCTAAAAAAACTGTCATCCTGAGTGAAACGAAGGATCCATATAATCAAACTTAATCAGTATATTCAGAATTAAAGAATTTTCAGGATGGTGATGTAGTAGAACCGTAGAGACGTAATGCATAAGTCTCCCAAAGGAAAAAGGATTCAGAGACGTATTCAATACGCCTAAACTTACCCCTTCTCCAGAATATAAGATGCCTCCAAAGTCAAGTACTTTCTTATGAATGGTATTTTAGCTAGTGTATTGATTTTTAAGCTAGGTAAGCCAAATTTCATTTTGAACACTGGGCGGAGGAAATAACATTCTTTTAGCACGACTTTTAGTCCAGCGTCAGCTACGGCCTTTTCGAATTTGGGTATAGTCAATCGCAAATCATATATACGGTTTGCTTCTCCTATATCTGCTGGTACACCTTTTTCTATAAACTTATTGAATGTAGATTTTGGTAGTAGATGAATATATGGGAACTTACCACCAGTACTTTTGACTGTATGTTGATGTCCACCGTAAGGTGAATGGAATGGGGGAAAGGTAACAAAAAGTTTCCCCTTGTCCTTCATCACCATTTTTATATTCTTCAAAGCTGATGTAGGGTCGTCCAGATGTTCTATTACATCACGTAATAGAACCAAATCGAACTCATCTTTCCACTCGTCTGAAGGTTCTTGAGTTACTATGTCATGTGTAGTATATTGTAGATCTATACCACCGATACTAGCAATATACTTACCCTTTTCTAACCTTACTACTGCTATATCAGTCCCTAATCCTTTACTAGCACCAGCGTCCATAAAAGCCGCTAAAACGCCACCCTCAGCGCTTCCTATTTCTGCAACATTATCTCCAGACTTAAATATGCCTTTTTCCGTTAAATAGGGAACAATGAAATCTCTTCCAAGGTCGTACATATAGTTCCAATAATACTTGTCTTGCGAGGTTAATTTCTCGTCCTTGTTGACTATTTCTCTCAAATTTGACATATTTGTTTATCTTATTGATTATCTTAATGTTTTATAAGACTGCAATTTAAAAATTAATTTATGAAAATCGCTTATCTATCTACATTTTATCCTTACAAAGGTGGTATTGCTCAGTTCAATGGTTCACTATATTCGGCTCTTGCCAATGAGCACGAAGTCAAGGCATTCAACTATAGTAAGCAGTATCCTAAGATACTTTTCCCTGGTAAAAGCCAATACGTAAATGACAATGATAAAGCTATAGTTATACCGTCGGAACGAACTCTCAACTCAGTAAATCCAATTTCTTGGATGAATACTTATAAAGAAATAGAAAAATTCGAACCGGACATTGTGATGAGTAAGTTATGGATACCATTCCTAGCACCATCTGTAGGTTATGTTACAGGTAAATTGCAGAAAAAAGGAGTAAAAGCTATTTCTGTATTAGGAAATGTAATTCCTCACGAGCATAGAATAGGTGATGAGGCCCTCACGAAATACTATCTCAATCGCAATGATGGATTCATCGCAATGGCCGAATCCGTAAAAGATGATTTATTGAAATTAAAGCCCAACGCAAAGTATATAATGGGTTATCACCCTCCCTATGATCATTTTGGCGACCGATTAGAGCAAAAAATAGCTAGAGAGAAATTAGGAATCCATCCTGATAAAAAAGTTCTGATCTTCTTTGGATTTATACGTGATTATAAGGGTCTGGATATACTTATAGAAGCTTTCAAGAAACTAGATGATTCTTATCATCTTATAATCGCCGGTGAGTCTTATTCTGGCTTTGATAAATACGAAGAACAGCTCAAATCTATTGATAGTAGTCGAGTATCTAAACTAATCAAATATACTACTGAGGACGAAGCAGCGACTTGCTTCTCGGCTTCTGATGTCTGTGTACTGCCTTATAGAACTGCCACACAGTCTGGAATTGTCGGCATATCGTATAATTTCCATGTGCCTGTTATTGTTTCTGATGTTGGAGGATTGCGTGAAATGGTAGAGCCATGGAACGCTGGTATAGTTCTCAAAAAAGCTGATGAAAATCTATTCAAAAACGCAATAGAAGAATACTTTAAATCAGATACAGACTATGTAGCTAATATAAAAAAAGCATTGGCTGATCAATCTTGGGAGAGTTTGGCTAAAAAAGTCATTGAGTTTGCAAAGTCTATTTGACAGTGCATTTATATATATAAGAAACTCCAAAAAACTGTGGATAGCATTTCACTTCAGTAAATCTATCTGTGTTCATTAGTATATCTACAAATTCTTGACCATAAGGAAAACCATCTATTGTGGTTGGTAGGTAAGTGTAGGCCGCTTCTTCGTCTATTAGCATTCGACCAAGTTTAGGCATTATTTTCTTGCTGTAGTATTCGTATATTTTCTTTAGAAACCCTTTGGGTTTTCCAGTTTCTAAAATCATTAACTTCCCGCCTGGTTTTACTACTCTTGCTAGCTCTGCCAATCCACGATAAAGATCATCTACGTTACGTATTCCATACGATATACCTGCTATATCGAAACTATTACTTTCAAAATGAAGATCAAGAATGTCTGCAAGTTCTGCATCAATTTCTACATCTTTTTTTATTGCTTTCATAGGAAGATGCTTTAACATATCTGAACAAAAATCAGTTGCTAAAACTCGACCATCTTTTACAACTTTTTTAAATTCTATTGCCAAATCACCTGTGCCTGATGCAGTATCGAGTACCGTATCACCCGGCTTAGCTCCGGATAGCTTGACTAGACGCTTTCTCCAGATATGATGAAGTCCTAATGACATTACATTGTTCATGTAATCATAATTCTTCGAAATACCCGAAAACATCTTTTTTATTTCTTCACTCATTGCTTATTCCAATTATTTTTTTATTTTAAGCATATCCTTCACTTACAAATATAGTATTTATGACCAAACATATACCCCTTACACTACAATTTAGTCAAGTAAGAGCAGTGACAGAGTCGCTTTGTAAACCATTGGACATAGAGGATTACTCTATACAGGTGGATTGGTTCGCAAGCCCTCCAAAATGGCATCTGGCTCACACCACTTGGTTTTTCGAAAGTTTCATACTTGAAAAATACTATAAGAACTACCGTCCGTTTGACGAACAGTTCTCGTATTTATTCAATAGTTATTATTTTTCTAAAGGAGAAAGATTAACTCAATCTGAGAGAAGAGTTTTATCTAGACCTTTGATGAATAAGATTTATGAATACAGAGAGTATGTAAACCGACATGTAGCTGAACTACTTGATGGACCTAACGAGGCAATTAATAAATTGCTAGTTTTGGGTCTAAATCATGAGCAACAACATCAGGAACTATTACTTCAAGATATCAAATATAACTTTGGTAGTAGCCCCTTGAACCCGACTTACATAGAAAAAGATTTTAGTTTCAGCGATGAGATAGAAGCTCAAAATTTCTTGAAAATCGATGAAGGTGTTTACGAAATAGGACATGACTCTAACTTATTTTGTTTTGACAACGAAAAAGGACTGCACAAACAATACATACACGGCACAGAGATCGCTGACAGACTTGTTACTAATCGTGAGTTCAAAGGATTTATAAATGACGGTGGATACGAGAATCCTCTATTGTGGTTATCCGATGGATGGGATTGGAAAGAAAAGAATAATATTACTAGCCCATTGTATTGGAAACAAGTCGATGGATTCTGGCATTATTATACTTTACACGGAATGCGAAAATGTGACCCGGCGGCTCCAGTTACCCATATATCATATTATGAAGCGAATGCTTTTGCTAGATGGGCTGGATACCGATTACCTACAGAATTCGAATGGGAAGTAGCTTCTAAACAATTGTTTAGCGCTAATGAAAAAACGAATCTATTAGAAGATGGTAACTTGTTAGCACTTCCAAGAATCAAAGGTGATACTTCGTTGATTGGTAATCTATGGGAGCATACTGAAAGTGCTTATTTACCATACCCAATGTACCAGCAAGATAGTGGAGCGTTGGGTGAATATAATGGTAAATTTATGGTTAATCAGATGGTTCTAAGAGGTGGAAGCTTTGCTACACCAACAACTCATATTCGCAATACGTATAGAAATTTTTATCATCCAAATATGAGATGGATGTTTTCAGGAATTAGATTAGCTAAAAAGCATGACTAATTGTCGGAGTTCTGACGATTTGTCTCGTGCCTATTTGTCATTTCATTACGCATTGATTTGATACCGAAGTTAATGCCATAGATGATAATATAGGCAAAGCCGACTATGCCAGCTGCTTCTAGAGTATTGATACATGGTATTTTGAATGTATCGAATATCACAAGGTTGCAGATGTTCTCTAACGTATAGGATATAAACAGAAAAAGCCCGCCAATAAATATTATAAAAAATATTGAGCGGGCAATTTTTTCAATTGTAAGTTTAATATCGTGATTGTTAGCTTTCATTTATTGAAGAGTATAACTCGCTTAGTTTTTTTCGTAAATGCAGAACAGCGTATCTCTTTCTTGCTAATAGAGTATTTATATTTACGCCTGTTTCTTCTGACATTTCTCTAAACGAAATACCTTCAAATTCATTTTTAACAAACACATCTCTTTGTTCATCTGGAAGTTCATTTAGTCCTTCTTGGACTGCTTCCCATATTGTTTTTCTAAGCAAATCACTCTCTGGTCCTTCCCCTACATCCTCGATGAAATGCTCGAAAGTGTCCATTCCTTCTTCTTGTTGTTTAGGTGTTTGAAGGTCAGAAAAAGCTTCTGCTCTTTTTTTTCTGTATGAATCAATTATTCTATTTCTTACTGCAGTAAATACCCAAGAAGCAATATTTTCTATTGGCTTTTGAACATTTTTAGATGCAGCTAGTACATTTGTAAAAACATCTTGTAATATATCTTCTGCTTCTTCCTGTGATCTTACTCTTTTACGGATAAAACCTAGGAATTTCTTTCTATCATTCTTAAATAATTCTTCTATTTGAACTGCTAAATCCATCATATACCTCTGTTTAATTCCAACTTAAAATTAAATAAGACTTTTTCACTCTTATTTAGTTATATAAACACATTAAACTGAAAAAAGTTTCACTTTATACAATAATTTTTCAATTTAACTTTGTTAGTTGTTTAATTGCTGACATATTGTCAAACAAATATATACAAATAACTATAATATACATAATGAGAATTCCGTGCCAATAATCTATGATTAATCACAAAGCAACTATATCAGCACTTACAGACGAATTACAATCGATTGTCGGTTATAAGTTTAGTCAGATTTATACGCAGAGCTTAGGTCTTCTTATAATTGAAATAACTGATGGTGAATCGGTCTTATTCTTAGAATTTTCAACGAACTCTCCTTACGATAGGTTGCTACTTCGCAACAAGCACAACCGAGCTAAAGCAAATACAAAAGATTTATTTGGTGTATTAGTCGGTGAATCCATCACTAATATCTGTCAAGTTAACGAAGACAGAATAATAGTCATCTCTACTCAAAATCACAATTTGTATTTCGTACTATTCGGACACAATAAATCAGATTTATTAATCACTAATAAAAAAGATAAAATCATACATAGTCTGAACAATTATAATGAGATTGGTACCGGAATCTCTATTAACACTAACGAGCAAAAAAGTATTTCGGATTTTGATGAGAGTACTTTTTTTTCGGACGCCCTAAAAAAATGTAAGTACTATTTCGGTAAGTATTATACTGAAAACTATTTACAGAAAAATAGTATTGATAAAAAAACTTTACTCAAAGATATAGATATTAGTGAACAAGAAGAAAAAATAGATAAATACTATTATAATATTGCTAGATCAAAGGAATCCTTTGTATATAAAATTAGTGATGAAAAGTATGTATTATCATTAATAGAATTAGATGGGTATGAGTTACATAAGAAGTGCGAATCTATTAGCGAAGGAATCAGAACAAAATTCGTAAGAGAAGTAAGTAAAAAGAGAATTACAGAACTAAAAAAGAAATCTATTAGTAAGCTAGAAAAGCTAATAAAGAAAGATGAGACTGCAATCGAACGAATAAATAGATTGGAAGATGGAGAAAAGAAATCCGATGAGTTGCGCCATTATGCAGAATTATTAATCTCGCAGCCGAACCCCAAAATTAAGTCTGGTAAAGAAATAGAGCTATTGGATTGGGATGGGAGTAATATAAAAATACCAATTGACGAAAAACTAAATCTACTAGACAATGCACAAAAATACTTTAAAAAGTCGTCGAATGTATTGAAAGAACGAACAATTGCAAAAGCTAAACTACCAGAATTAGAATCTCGTCTCAATGAAAAGAATCGTTTACTAGAAGCAATTGAAAACTCAAACGATGTAAGACAATTAGAAGAGATATTGGTAAATAATAGAAAAGTATTAGGTGACATAGTGGAGCGAAAAGGTCCAGAAATAAGAGAAGAGAAGTTCAAGAAATATGAGCTAAGTGAGAATTTTATACTTTATGTAGGTAAAAATGCAAAAAATAATGATGAACTAACTATGAAGTTTGCTAAGCCAAATGATATATGGCTCCATGCACGAGGGGTCGGTGGTTCTCACTGTGTAATAAGAGTAGATGGGCGAGAGCCAAGCAAAGGAATAATAAAAGAAGCTGCCGCAATAGCAGCATATTATTCCAAAGCAAAGACTTCTAATCTTGCGCCAGTAGCTTACACGCAGAAGAAATATGTAAGTAAGCCCAAAGGAGCCAACCCTGGTGCCGTAGTGGTACGACGCGAAGAAGTAGTATTAGTAGAGCCATACAAGCCCGAGTGAATGAAGATTCTATTTGTCAGAACAAGATTATTCCTTTTCTTCCCTCTTGAAGATTTCATGCCTTTGGCTTGACAAGTAAGAGGGCTAGGGTGATTTGAAAATAAAGTCATTGCATTGACCGAAAGGTAGTGCTTGCCAAGCCGAAGGTATAAGCAATATTTTTATCTGAATCAGAATTCACAGAATTGTAGATACGTAATGCACACGTCTCAAATCCCTCCGAACCCCATGTAATACGTCACTCTGAACGTAGTGAAGAGTCTAGGTAACTATCTTTTTATCTGAATCACGGATTAATTGGATTTATAGATGGCACAGATTGAAGATACGAAATGCTCGTGCTAAGCGGCTACATAGTAATAACGTTATCAAACACCTTGATGAACAACTTCATTTGAAATAGTTCGCGAATCCCAAGAAATAGACTGTTGTATTTCTCACACACTTTTGCAACGATAAACCCAAAATAATCTAAATTTACCCCAATTGTCATATACTCCTTTCAAAGTCAGTTAGTTATAAATATAATATATTAAAAAAAATTGTATATTTGGGAAACAATAACAGAGACTTAAGAATGACATCATTTTATACAGAAGAAGAACTCAAAGCAATAGGTTTCAAATCAGTTGGACATAATGTACTAATAAGTCGAAAAACATCACTCTACGGAGTATCTAGGATATCTATAGCTAATAATGTACGAATAGACGATTATTGTGTTCTATCTGCAGGTAAGGGAGGAATAGAAATAGGCAACTACGTTCACTTAGCAGTCTATGTATCATTGCAAGGTGATGGAAAAATCACACTTGAAGAATTCAGCGGAATCTCATCAAGGACAGCTGTTTATTCTAGTAATGATGATTACTCGGGTGAGTTTATGTGTCATCCAACGATTCCCAAAGAGTTCACTAATGTTACTAAAAAAGCAGTTAAATTTTGCAAACATTCTATTGTAGGAAGTAGCTGTGTAATATTACCTGGAGTAACACTGAAAACAGGAAGTGCAGTAGGTGCACTTAGCTTAGTAAATCGTGATTGTGAGGAATTTATGATTTACTCTGGCAACCCAGCCAAAGCAATAAAAGAAAGAAGCAGGAACCTGCTAGAATTAGAAAAGCAATTAATAGAGAAAAATCAACAAAAATAATTCAGGAGTGAGGACATGAAATATTTTATAACAGTTTTACTAATCATAATACCGTTCGGTACGTACGTTCAGGCGAAAATATTAGAGCCGGAACAGCACAGCGACATTAAATTTGTAATTCGCGATTCTACCTATGACTTTATAGAACACAATGGTTTAGTTTACACTATAGCAGATGATGGTGTTCACGGCTTGGAACTCTGGGTTTTTGATGAAAAGCACAATAGCTTACGAATGGTAAAAGATATAAACCCAAATGGAGATGCAAACCCTATGATTTTCCAAAGTACCCTTGAAAATGTTATTCTATTCTATGCCTATGATGAAAATGGTACTGGTCTATGGGCTACTGATGGTACTGATAAAGGCACTGTGTTATTAAAGTATTTCTACTTCTATAGAATTATAGCTAAAGTAATGGAAGATGATTGGAATTCTTATATAGTTTATAAAGACGAGTTATATTTCAGTGCTTCTGAGTCAGAAAATCAAGGTGATGAGCTTTGGAAAACAGATGGTACTTCTGAAGGAACTGTACTTGTAAAAGATATAAACCCAGATGGTTCGTCAAGTCCTAATAATTTTCATATTAGAGGAGATAGACTTTTATTCCATACAAATCGAGGTCTTAGAGATATATGGTCAACCGATGGTACAGAAGAAAATACTATTAAACTTACAAATAGTAAGGATGTACTTAATTCTATTTCAATACTCCGTTGGAATTCTTCTTATGACTTTTTTCTTGATAGTCTTGGGGAAAAGAAAGAATTATGGTCAACCGATGGAACAGTTGGTGGTGCAGTTCCTTTAACTGATAAATTGGATGACTATAAAGCAAGTAACTCGAATTATGCTTTTAACGGAGACAATTTATATTTCGAGGGTTATACAAATGATCGAAAATTAATACTCCTTGTAAGTGATGGTACTCTTGAATGTACAAAGAAAGTAAAAACATTTTCTTCCGATCCGAATGCATACTTTTATTTTCTATCACAGAATAATGATCGTCAACAAAAACTCTTTTTTTTCTTATTTGAAAACCAGATTAGTAGCCTTTGGGTCACAGATGGAACTGAAGAAGGAACAACAATGATTTCTCCAATTGAGTTAGAAGATATGTACGATAATAGAGAAAGTAATTATTCGGATAAATTGTATTTCACAAATGTTGATGATGAGAATAGAGAAGATCTTTGGGTTTCTGATGGCACAGTAGATGGAACAATGCTTGTAAAAAAGCTCTCAAATGGAGGAGATAGAGCCAAAATGGAATTTATATCTGTAATTGTAAATGATAAAATTCTTTATTTGGAAGAAGATGATAAAGGTATAAACTCGATATGGATTACAGATGGTACAGATGTAGGAACATATAAACTAAATCATGAACTTAATGACATTAAAAGAATGTTCTTTACTGATAGACAATACAACAATATACTTATATTTAAAGAAATTAGCAATGATAATACTATAAGACTCTGGCAGACAGATATGACGAAAGAAGGCACAAATAAAATAATGCCTTTAGATCAAAAAAACGATGAACACGTCCATATTTATTTTTCATTTCAGACTGAATTCAAAAACCACATCTACTTCTTCGCAGACTACTACGGCGAAGGCCAACAACTCTACCGAATCCCGAACACTATCAGTTCAGTCGAAGATACCCCACAACCAGAATTAATGACAGTTTATCCGAACCCTGCGAAGGACTTTATACAATTAGAACTAACCAAGCCAATGCATCTGAGCATAGTCAATAGCGCTGGCCTAAAAGTGAAAGATTTGGGCGTAATTGCTGACGGAAAGCTGAATGTGGCAGAGTTAATCTCAGGCGTGTACTTCGTAGTAAATGAACAAGGAAATAATATAGCAAAATTTGTTAAGGAGTGAGGACATGAAATATTTTATAACAGTTTTACTAATCATAATACCGTTCGGTACGTACGTTCAGGCGAAAATATTAGAGCCGGAACAGCACAGTGACATAAAATTTATTATCAGTGATTCGACTTACGACTTTGTTGAACATAATGGTCTAGTCTTTACTATAGCAGATGATGGTGTTCATGGTTTGGAACTCTGGGTCTTTGATGAAAAGCACAATAGCTTACGAATGGTAAAAGATATCAACCCAAATGGAGATTCTAATCCATTGATATTTAGAATTGGTCTAGAAAATGTTCTGCTGTTCTATGCTTATGATGAAGAGGGAATTGGGCTGTGGGCTACTGATGGCAGCGAAAATGGCACAGTGCTTTTGAAGCGTTTCTATTTTATTGGAATCGTAGCTAGAATAATGGAAGAAGATTGGAATACATTTGAACGATATAAAGACGAGATTTACTTTAGTGCTTCCGAGACAAATAATCAAGATTATGAGCTATGGAAGACGGATGGAACTCCGGAAGGAACAATATTAGTTAAAGATATAAATCCAAATGGTTCTTCAAGTCCGAATAATTTTCATATTATTGGCGATAGACTTTTGTTCCATACTAATAGTGGCGGCAATGATATATGGTCAACAGATGGTACAGAAGTGAATACAATTAATCTGACAAACAGCAAGGATAAATTGAAAACAATTAATACTGTAGTTTGGAATTCAACCTATGACTTTTTCCTTGATAGTCTTAATGGCAAACTGGAATTGTGGTCAACTGATGGTACTATTAATGGAGTTATACCTTTAACCAACAATCTTGATGAAACACTTAAAGTAAGTTCAAATATGATATTAGTTGGGAACCATTTGTACTTTGAAAGTTTAACAGAAGATGGAAGCTTAGTTCTAAATATTAGCGATGGGACAAAAGCAGGAACAAGGAAGCTTAAAACTATTTCTACTATACCTAACTCAGGTATATTTTTTCTTTCGTACAACAATATTGGTGAACAAAAACTGTTTTTCTATACTACTGAGAACAAACAAAATAGCCTATGGGTAACTGACGGAACCGTAGAAGGAACTATTAAACTTTCCTCTAATGAGTTGACTAGTATAAATTTGAACAAAGAAAGTCTATATACTGACAAGTTATTTTTTTCAAGTTTCGAAGTTGAGAAAGGGGATGAACTTTGGGTGTCCGATGGGACTATAGAGGGAACACATTTTGTAAAAACATTATCTAAGATTGGTAACAGATCTAGAATTGAGTTTACCTCAGATGTAATAGAAGATAAAGTACTTTATTACTATAAGAACGATAATGGCTTTGCCTCAACTTGGCTTACAGATGGAACTAACGAAGGGACAAACATATTAAATCCAAATCTTATGGATTTATCTCGTATGTATTTCTCGAATAATCTTTTTAATAATATTTTATTATTCTCAGAAGTCAGTTTGTCAGATACTGTTAGGCTATGGCAAACAAACATGACCAAAGAAGGTACAAGTGTGATAATGCCAAATAACCAAAGTAATGATAAACATATAAATCCATATTTTTTCTATCAAGCTGAATTCAAAAACCACATCTACTTCTTCGCTGACTATTATGGCGAGGGGTGGCAACTCTACCGTATCCCAAATACTATTAGCTCAGTCGAATATACCCCCCAACCAGAACTAATGACAGTTTATCCGAACCCTGCGAAGGACTTTATACAGTTAGAGCTTAGCAAGCCAATGCATTTGAGCATAGTCAATAGTGCAGGTAAGATAGTAAAAGACTATGGCGTAATAGCTGACGGAAAGCTGAATGTGGCAGAGTTAATCTCAGGCGTGTACTTCGTAGTAAATGAGCAGGGTAATAATATAGCTAAGTTTGTGAAGGAGTGAGGACATGGAAAAGATAATAGTAATTCTAATTGTTTTAATTCCATTCGGTTTGTTCGGTCAAGCTAATGTGATTGTGCCGGAGTTTCATAGTGATATAATATTCGAATATACTATACCAAATGACTTTGTAGAACACAATCGTAAGGTATTTGTTAGGGCTGATGATGGAGTACATGGTTTAGAACTTTGGGCGTTCAACCGTGATATAAATAGTATGCAAATGGTAAAAGATATAAACCCTGATGGTGCATCTGATCCAATAATAGTAAATAATGAACTAGACCACCAATTACTATTTGTTGCAAAGGACGAGAATGGGACAGGGCTTTGGGCTACTGATGGAACAGAAGAAGGAACAATTCTTTTGAAGTACATAGTTTTTACAGATGCAGATTGGAATGGAGTAATTGATGTGGATGCTAGACTTTTCAAAAAATATAATAATGAAGTTTATTTTGGTGCAGTAGAGCCTAAAACTTTTGAATTTGGTCTATGGAAGACTGACGGAACACTGGATGGAACAGTAAGAGTTTTTAAATACGAAGACTTATATTTACCTTATATATCAAGATTTTCTGTTTCCAATGATAGACTACAATTTCAACTAGCTCATGATAGTCATGAAAAAAATGAAATATGGGTCACAGAAGGAGACTCCATAAGTACTAAAAAACTATCACCGAATTATTTTGAAGCTTCTTTTGATGGTTCTAATGCTAATCATCTTTTCTTTATAGATTATTCGGAAAATTCTCATTCATTATGGGTAACAGACGGAACAGAAAAAGGTACTATAAACTTAATTCCAAATAAACCCGGAACCGAATTCGTAACTGAGTCTTACGTACTTATCGATTATTTTCTTTTATTTACTTTGATACAAAATAATAAGACTAGGGAAGTCTGGATAAGTGATGGTACTTTAAAAGGTACTTATCTACTGGCTGAAGTTTCGAATGATCAAGAATCAAAAGTAAATTATATCAAACCTCAGAAAATAGATCATCAACAAGCTTTCTTTGTGGTTAATGAGAAGGAAGGAAGTAGTCTATGGACATCAGGAGGAACTGTAAAAAACACTTTAAAACTAACTGAACCCAATGTAGAGATTAACTCATGGGGGCCAGGTGGTAATGGGTATAAATTATTCTTCGTTGCTTCTGATGATGTACATGGTGAGGAGCTTTGGGTAACGGACGGTACAGAGATTGGTACTCACCTTGTAAAAGATATTGAGGAAGGGGCACACGGCTCAGGAATTAGGTTTTTCTCTGATATAATAAAGGGTAAGGTTTTATTCCTAACAGAGTCGGCAACCGGAGAGAATTCAGGGTGGGTGTCAGATGGTACAGAAGTTGGAACAAATTTACTTCACAAAGGGCTGTTAGATTTATACACTGTACCTCGCACAACAAAGCAAATAAACAATAATACACTTTTCGTAGAAAGAAGTACATCAGATACAACCCGAATATGGTATTCTGATTTGACAACTAGGGGAACTCAATTAGTGATGCCTTTAGATTTCCAAACTCCATCACCTTCTATAGAGCCACTATTTCATCAAGAACTGGAGGGGAACGTATACTTTTTCGCTGACTATTATGGCGAGGGCGAACAACTCTACCGAATCCCGAACACTATCAGCTCAGTCGAAGATACCCCCCAACCAGAACTAATGACGGTTTATCCGAATCCTGCGAAGGACTATATTCAATTAGAGCTTAGCAAGCCAATACATTTGAGCATAGTCAATAGTGCTGGATTAAAAGTAAAAGACTATGGCGTAATAGCTGACGGAAAGCTGAATGTGGCAGAGTTAATCTCAGGCGTGTACTTCGTAGTAGATGAGCAGGGAAATAATATAGCAAAATTCGTAAAGGAGTGAGGACATGAAAAAGATAATAGTAATCCTAATAGTTTTAATCCCATTCGGTTTGTTCGGTCAAGCAGAATTCGTAGAACCGGATCTGGTTTCTGATGAAGTATTTATAAAAGGTAATTTCAATAATCTTCATAATCAAAAGTATATATTTAAAGATAAAATATACTTTATGGGTGCTGATGCGACTCACGGTAGTGAGTTATGGGTTAGTGACGGTACAGCTCAAGGTACATATATGCTCGAAGATTGTACTCCGAATGGTAACTCAGAATTATACATATTTAAAGCGAACTTAGACAATCTAGTTTTCTCTGTAAAAGACGAGAATGGGAAAGGTAGTCTTTGGGCTACGGACGGGACGAAATCTGGTACAGTTCAATTGGCTAATGTCACTGTTCAAATTGCATATGCCCCAATACCTAATGCACAAGAGTTAAAAGAAAACTGTGGAAAAATTATTTTCTCTGGAGATGATGGTGTACACGGCTCAGAACCTTGGATTACCGACGGTACTCCTGGTGGTACTTATATGATACAAGATTTGGGAGTTGATGGTGGATCCAATCCTTGGTTTTTCGAGAGTGTGCTTGGTAAATTCGTATTCACAACTAATCAAAATGTTGGGTTTAAATCTGTTATTTGGTCAACTGATGGTAGTAAAAATAGCTGTAATCGTATATTCCAAGGAAATGATGGTCAATCTGATATTATTGATGTTGGATTAGAAAGTCAATTGCTTGTAATAAATTCTTTTTCCGACCCTATCACTAATACAGGTTTTACTTTGATTTCTGTCACTGATGGGACGCTCGAAGGAACTATCCCTATACTTGGACAAGATAAAACTCTAAAAGGATATCCGACAAAATACACTAAAGTCAATGATAAAGTATATTTTAAATGGTCTGGGGGTTGGAATAATGAACTTTATGTAACCAATGGTACTGAGAAAGGTTCTAAGCTATTACTAAAAACAGAAGGTGAGTTAGAAGATATAGTTAACTGGAATGATAAACTTTTATTTCGAGCTAAATATAAGGGCAGTTTCATTAGTGATGGAACTATAGAAGGGACCTTCGAAATCAACGAACTAACAGATGAACCTGTCTATTTTGAAGAGTACTTTATAATGGATGATAAGTTATACTTCGGTGACTATGCAGACGAGGGGATATTTTCTATCTGGGTATCAGATGGTACTAAAGAAGGCACTTATAAAGTAAAGACAATGAATGAAGCTAATGAAAAAGTATATTTTGATTTCAAAAATAGTTTTGATGGGAAAGTCGTATTTAGTTATTACGAAGGGCTTACCCCTAATGAACTGTGGGTTACAGACGGCTCGGAAATTGGTACAAAGCCAATAGCAGAGTTCTCATTTATTCCAGATTTCAAAAACTATGGACTTACTCATATCGGACAATATGGGGATTATCTCCTAATAATTCCAAGCTACCAGATAAAAGAAAATTATATGTTCTTGTTAAATAAAGAAGGTGAGTTAACAAGAGTAGAGCCAGATGGAGCAAATAGAGCGAACAAATTTGTGTTAGAAACAGGATATGCTATTGTAGGAGTGTTGAATGGTTACCTATATTTCGTTGCTAACTATTTTGATACTGGTGAACAGTTATGGCGAATACAAGTTGGCGAGACAACTACTAAAGCCGAGCCGACAGTAACATACGATTATAAGCTTTATCCGAATCCAGTTGTTGACTATGTGAATATCAACATAGAGCATTGTGCTGGAGTAGCTATATACAATAGCATAGGTACGAAACTTACTGAGTTGAAAATATCCGATGGAAGAATAAATGTTACTGATCTTTATCCTGGCGTGTACTTCGTAGTTGATGAGCAGGGTAATAGTATAGCTAAGTTTGTGAAGGAATAATCAGTGAGAAATCTAATAATCATATTATCAATTCTATTAGCTACTACTTCTTGTAAAATCAATACTATCATCCCTGAAAAATATTCAGAAGTAAAATTTGAGAATAAGGATTGGTATAGATTTACCATACACAACGGAATTGGCTATATAAATGGTGATGACGGAGTTAATGGATTAGAATTATGGGTATTTGATGATAACAACGAATTAAAAATGCTCAAAGATATAAATCCTAGTGGAAGTTCTGACCCATTGATATTGAGTGAACAATTAGATACTTATTTATTATTTATGGCTACTGATGATATTGGTATGGGATTGTGGTCAACAGATGGAACTGAAAGTGGTACTAGACTTCTTACACATCTAGAAATAGTTGAGTATGGTTATGGTGGTAAGCTACATTCATATAAATCTCCAATAACTAGAATTCAAGATAAACTTTATATTAAGGCTACTGATGAAAAAGGAAAGTTTGCATTATGGTCAACAGATGGAACACCTGAAGGAACCAAATTAGCAGTGGATTTAAATTCCATTGGAATCAATAGTGTAATAAATCTACAATCTTTGAATGATAAGATAATATTTGCCTCTGAAGAAAAGGATTGGAACGCAAGTCTTTGGGCTTCTGATGGTACGACCTCGGGAACACACAAACTGTTAAATGATGAAGTTTGGGGGCAACTTCAAGAAGAACCAATCTACTTCGATATCTATTTATCTAAAATATATTTTGTTGTTGAAGACTCAAATAACTACAATGTATGGTTATCAGATTGTACTGTCGAAAACACTCATCCTTATAATAGGGATTCAGATTCGTTGAAGCTAAACATATCAAAACCCCTTGGTATATTGAATAATAGTATGTTTTTCGAAGCTTCCCCTGTTGGAGAAAGTAACTATCAGTTATGGTTATCAGATGGTACAAAAGAAAACACTAGATTTGTAAAAGAAATAACCCCTGGTGGCTCTTCTATGTTGGATAAATTTTATAGAAGTGAGCCATTCGAAGAAAAATTGTTTTTTATGAGTGATACTTATGAGGACTCAGTTAGTTTGTGGTGCACTGATGGCACTTCTGAAGGGACAGTCCGGCTAACACAACCCGAACTGAACGATATTCAGTTTTATAGATGTATAATTGAAGGAAGTAAAATGTATTTTGCGGCGTCTACTGAAGAATATGGAGAAGAGCTGTGGTTTTCTGATGGCACACCCGAAGGAACTAGGATGGTAAAGGAAACAATTGATGGTGTAGAAGGTGGTCAGTTATGGTTCTATGGTGATATGCTAGATGGAAAAATCCTTTTTGCCACTGAAAATGAAGGTTTTGGGATAATGGTACTTTGGGCAACGGATGGTACAGAAGATGGTACTTATGAATTTCACAGTGAGCTAGATGACCTTCATTGGCCTATTTATACAAAGAGAATTGGCGATTATTTATACTTCAATGAACAGTCTAATAATGACAATAGACGATTTTGGAGGACAGATTTTACAGATGAAGGAACTGCTATTATTATGCCTGAGGATGCTACATACAATGTTCACATAGAAAATGGGTTCTATCCTGAAATAGTATTATTAGGAAACTATGTATATTTCTTTGCTGATTATTATGGTCGAGGAAAATCATTATATAGAATATCTTCAAGAGAAATTGTGAAGGAGTAAAAACACAAATTACTTAGAATAAATAATTAAATTTCCGCCACTTTTCCCGAACTAAATCGTAATTATTGTGTTATTTAAAGAAAATTTGCTAATTTACTTTCGCAGCATAGGGTAAGGTTTCGAAAATCCCATTTCGTCCTCTCTATATTACTTAAAAACACAGTATAAAATGACGATAACTAAGATAAAATTATATCTTGTTTTTCTCTTCCTCGGATATTTTACAGCTTCGGCTCAAGTAACCGAGACTAGCTATATATATAATGCAGAAGAGTTAGACAAAGCGATAAGACTATATGATACTAAGCTCATAAACCTGAGTGAAAGGAAAATCAGCGATGTTATTCGCAATATGCCAGAGAATCCTGCTAATGATAAAGCTCTGATGTTCGAAACTGAACTGGATTTAATCAAGGGCAATTTCCACATAGCCGAGACAAAGCTTCTTGATTTTATAAAAGTTAGGAATAATTCTCCCTACGTGCCGGTTGCTTATTTCCGAATTGGTATGATGCATTTCAGACAAGAAAAGTTTGAGACCGCTACTTACTATTTGAATTTCGCTTACGAAACAGCTACTGAGAACTATAACAGCAGGCACGAGAAGAAGAACAGCAGACCCGATGATGAGTATTATACTATTGGTCATCACTCATTGTATTGGAAAGGGATAGCTGAAAGCCAAATCAATAAACTAAAAGTAGCAAAGGAAACTCTAGAACAATGTGCTGAGATATACCCAGAGGGCGAATTCTCTGATGATGCTATATATGCTTATGGTCAACTCTATGAGCAAGAGTTCGAGAACGAAAAAGCTATTGCAGCATTCAAAAAAGTTAGAATCGAATATCCTAAAACAAATGTTTACATTGCATCTCTTATTCGTGAAGCGAATAATTATCTAATTTTACGTAAGTACCCCGATGCTCTTTTAGTTCTAGAGCGTGCAAATTTTGCAGCTTTAAGTATATTAGAACAAGACTCAGTTGGGATGCAGTACGAAAAGCAAACCAACTTCGAAAATCCACAAGAGGCAATACTATACCTACGTGGAGAAGCTAGTAATCTAGCTGGTAATTACGAGCAAGCACTGATGTATTTCGAGACTTTTCAAAATACTTTTTTCGGTTCACCTCTCGAATACAAGAGTAAGTTGGGTGCTGGATGGGCGTTGCTAAATTTGGAGAGATATAGTGAAGCGTTGGCTTACTTCGATGATATTATCAAAAATTCTGGTGATGACCATTTACAAGTTAAATATAATGCTCAGCTTTACAGAGCTGTTACTTTAGTTAAGTCAGGTGATATAGAAACTGCAAAAACAGAGCTAGATGCTCTTTCTCTTAGTACATCTTTCCCTTTCAAAGGAGCTGTATTGCTTGAGTTAGGACAAATATTCTACAAAGAAAAGAATTATGGACAAGCGAAAGTAGTACTAGAGAGAGCTGAAAGATATGCACTATCCCCAGTTACTGCTACTCGTATCAACTTATTACTAGCAGCTACTCACATGGAGTTATCTGAATGGAGTTCAGCAACTATTACTTATGATAAAGCTATACAGACTATAAAAAATTCAGACTATGTGTTAATGCCTAAAAAAGATTGGTACTTGTCTGAAGCAAGGTTCAGAAAAGGTGTTTCGCTTGTGATGGATAAGCGTAGCAACGAAGCTATTGCATCACTTTCTGCTTACGTAGCAGACGCTAAGAAAGATGACCCAAGAATGGAAGAAGCACTGTTTTGGCTTGCTGAAGCAAACTATACAAGCGATTTACTAACGAATGCTGCGCAGTCTTATGAAAAGTTGCTCAAAGAATACCCATACCATACTAGAAGAGAGGATATACTCTACTCTTTGGGTTGGTCATATTTCAGAAAACAAAATTTCAGACAGTCCAGTAAAGTATTCGAACAATTATTAAGCGAGTATCCCAAGACTGAATATGGGGTAGAGGTTTTAGTTCGTCAAGCAGACGGTTATCACATGATAAAGTCATACGCTAAAGCTGCTGAATATTACAAAAAAGCTGCCGATTTGGGGCCTAAAACAGATGAAGGACGCTATGCTTCTTTCCAAAGAGCAGATGCACTTTACAGACTAGGTAACTACGACCAATCGCTAGTAGCACTACAACAGTTTGTAAGAAATTACGGTAATAGTCCTTTAGCTCCTAATGCTATGTATTTAGTAGGTTGGATAAAATTTCAGCAAAGGAAATACGACGAAGCAGTTGCCAATTTTAACTTCCTAATAGAAAGATATCCTCATAGCACTTATGTACCTCGTGCATACTATGCTATAGCTGACTGTTACTATAATAAGGGTGATTTCGAACAAGCTATGGTAGCTTACAGAGCCGTAGTTGACAAATTCCCATCTAGTGGATTGGCTCCTGAAGCTATGCGTAGTGTTCAACAATGTTTGATATTACTAGGCAGAGAAGACGAGGCAGTTGGTATAATCAATGATTATGTTGAAAAAAACGAGGATTCTCCTTTTACTCGCAGTTTCCGTTCTGACGGTGCTCGAATACTTTTTGATTCGAAAAAGTATGATAAGGCAATAGATGAATATAGCAAGATAATAAATGCCGATCCTAATAACCCTGAGAATGCAGAGATACTTTACTGGATAGGTAAAAGTTATATTAGTATGGACAAGAAATTAGAAGCAGAAAATGCTTTCATAAAAGTTCAAAAAACCTACCCTCAAAGTGACTACGCAAGTCTATCACTTATGGAAAATGCACTATTACAAAAAAGTAGTGCTAGTGGGAAAAAAGCAGACTCTCTTTTCGCATCATTAATTGAGCTTTACCCTAACGAAGATTCAGCACCTAGAGCTGTGTTTGAAAGAGCATTGATAAACTTCACGTTGGGAGACACAGCATTCGGATTAAAGATGTATGATTTCGCAGTTCAGAATTATCCAGGTGATGAATATTCTGATGAGTCAGCATACCGTCTAGCTAGTTACTATAAGCGAATAGATAGTAATGCTAAGGCAAGGGAATATTTCCTCAAATTAGCACTTAATAGTAAGAGCAACGAGTTTGTAGCTGAGTCTTATTACAGAATTGGCGAACTATGGAAAAAAGATAAGGATTTGGAACAAGCTGAAGCAGCTTATCTACAAATAAAAAATAATTATTCGGGTTACGAAGATTGGTTTTCACTATCATTAGTAAATCTGGGTGAGATCTATGAGCAAAGAAAAGAATATCTGAAAGCTAAGGAAATATATTCTGCACTATTAGAATTGCGTCCAGATGATGATTACGGTAATACAGCAAAAGCGAGATTAAAGAGAGTAAATAAGGCAATAGATAAAGATGAATAAATTGAAAAACATATTGCTTTGTGTACTAGTTGTATCATTATATACGGCGAATGCACAAGAAACACAGAAGCCACAGAATACAGAACCTGCTAGCTTCCCAAATGCAATTATCATTGGAAATTATAATCCTGAAACCGGTGGTGGCACTAAAAAATTGCCTGATAAACCCAAACCTATGAATCAAGCATCGCTAGATTCATTGAATGATAATGAAAAGCAGAAATTCTTATTACTTCCTCCTGAGAAAATACCAGCTAATTTCGAAGTACCTACATTCCCTAATGGATATTTAGAAGGTTCTTTTGGAAGTTTTCTAACTCCAAAAGCTATGGCAGGGCTAGATTTTAACATAGACAAATTCGATTTCTTTGTAAATGGCGGATTCGAAGGGTCTGATGGTCATGTCGATAATGCTGATTATACGAAAATACAAGCTAATGCTGATATAGACTATATAGCCCCAGAAAAATTCTGGCTATTTGGTGGTAGTAAGACAAGAACTAAGTTTAGATTCGACAACTGGAACTATAACACTTATGCTTTAGACACGGCTGATAATATAAATACTACAAAAATATTTATTGGAACTAGCACTGAGTCTAATTATAATGATTTCAGATTTGACTCAAAACTCGGATTCAATATTTTTAGTTTGAATGATAATCTGAATGACGGTTCTGAATTTGGAATTAATGGGGGCTTGTTTCTTCATAATCCTTTTGGCTCTGATAAATTTGGTTTGAATGCTGAAGTAGATTTTAGAACAACAAATTCGAACGGCAATTCGATGATAAAAGCGAATGCTGTATTCCCAATTGCAAAGGGAGATTTCTCTTTTAGTATTGCCCCAGGTGTTCAACTAGCTACTAATACTGTCAGTGAGAGTAAACTGGCATTATACGCAGATGTAAATATTTCTGCTATTATGAGCCAAGATTTCACTTTCTACGCAATAGCAAATACTGGCTTGAGCAATAATTCATTAGTAGATATGTTTGGGATAAATCCGTATGCAGTTACTTCACCTGTTGTTGATTATAAACACACTGTTGCAATGGGTAAGATATTGTTTAATTATCATCCATTTACATTTATTAGCGCTACTTTTGGTGCATCTTATTCAATTAACCAAAATGATATAAGCTACACTAATGATAGTACATTTAGATTTAATCCTGAATATGTAGGGTCTAATAGATTGCAAGCATTTGCTCAACTATTTTGGGATATTAATGAATTGCAAAGAGTAACAGCTGATTTGAATTTCAATATAACTACTCAAGATTCTACAGACGAACAACTCACTTACGTTCCTACAGTTCAGTTTGCGACTAATTACCACCATTATTTCACAAAGGAGTTTGGCACAATTATTGGTGCTAAGTATATAGGGAATAGATACGTTGATCTCGCAAATTCAATAGAATTGGATGGTTATTTTGATATAACTTTCCGAGCAGAGTATTATTTTTCTGAAAGTTTAGGAGCTTTTGTTAACTTAGAAAATATATTTAACCAAGATATTTATATTTGGAATGGATACAAGCAAAGAGGAATATTTGCTCAACTTGGTATCCTTTACACATTTTAGATTATGGCAGATTTGAACGACGATAGAAAAAAAGAAGAAGAAGAGTACGGCGGATTCGAGCCCGACGAGAACGATGACGAATCGTTTATGTTGGAAGATGAGAACGATTACCCAGCTAAACTTCCTGACAAATTCAGTGATGAACCATCATCAACTGTTCGTGTAACTGCGTCTGTTGATTCTGCTAATAATGATGAACAAGAAAACGATGAAGAAGAAACTGAAGAGTCATCTGAATCAGAAGAAGAAACTGATGAGGCGGTTGATGTAGAAGATGATATAGCTGAATCGGAAATCGAAGAAATTGCCACAGAAGAAATAGATTCTGAAAACATTGAAGTTGAAAGTGAAGCTGAAGAGGTTGAAGATGAAACTGTTGAGTTTGATGATGATTTCAAGAAAAAACTTCAAGCTGACATAGAAAAAAGTAAAGCAAAGAGAGAAGCTAAAGAAGTTATAGAAGAGCCGCCAGCTGATTCGGAACCAGCCAAACAGATTGGTGATGATGCTGAGACTGTAGTTAACTTGTCTGATATAGATGCGGATAAACCTTCTAATGTGAAGAAGGAAGAAGTTGATGAACTACCTCCCATAGTTGATTCAGAGCCGAATTTGCCAGAACCTGAGAATACAGAAGAAGAGAAGAAAAAGAAGACACCTGTCTGGATATTGATGCTTTATTCTTCTGTTGCTACACTATTAGTAACTCTTGGTGCCGTTTGGTTAATTTGGGCATTTTTATTGAGCGATACAGAAGAACATGTTCCAGATGAAACTGAGAATCAAGAAATAGTGTCGAATCACGAGGAACACATTACTAAAAACAAGAAGAAAGCTGTTACCTCTGACGCCATTAGTGAAGAAGAGAAAAAGTGGCTTGATTCTATGGATATAGATAACAAAGATACTTTGATTACTTATCAAGAAGATAAAGAGTTCTTTGCTGGTTTGGAAGATGAATTTGACGAAGAAGGAATTTCGAAAGATAAACCTGAAGATAAAATAGTTGAAAAAAATGAACCCAAAAAAGTACAACCTAAAGTTGTACCTAAAAAGAAAAAGAAAGATGATATAGCTTCCAACAATGTTACTAAAACTGTAACACCAAAGGAAAATAAAAAATCTAAAGTTGAGGTTGATGAATCTGAATTTTCAATGCCTCAACCAAAAGGCCCCGCACCTGAAACAGGTCTATTTATGGTGCAAATCTATTCTTCTCCTTCGAGAGAAGATGCTGAGAGTTGGTTGGGTCAGTTGAAAGCTAGACAAGTACCGAACCCAATGATAACAGAACACGAATTGAAAGGAAGAACTTGGTATAGAGTTCGATATGGTAGATTTGAAACAAAAGAAGCTGCTCGTTCGTCTGCTTTAGAGTTAGGATACTCACAATCTTGGATAGATAGAGTCAAATGATAAGACAACCAGAGATACACACAGGAATAAATATAAAGATTCCTTGGGATTCGAATACAGCTAAGGGGTTTACCATAGCAGTAATCGGGATGTTAGCATTCTGGATAATCTCTCCTTTTATAAGTATCGAAAAAGCGCAACCAAGAGAAATTAGTTCTTCTATTCCTATAGAATTGTTAAATTTTGGTCCCGGTGATGGTACTGGCAAAAGAAGTGGCAACTTAACTGAAGAAGGAAAATCAGTAAAGGGAAACAGAGCTGAAATTAATATAGAAGACGCACAGATTTCGTCAAATACAAAAGGCAAATCGGATGTTAAAATAGAAGATGCGACTAAGTTTATAGCTTCTAATGATATAAAAAGTAATGACAATAATAACACAAAACTAACTGGAACTGACAACAAAAGTGTTGGAAAGGAAGACGGCTCAGATATAGCCGGTACGGGTTTGAAAGATCGTGGAACTGGCAGAGGGGCTGGAGATGGCTTTGGCGATATAGATTGGGGTGGAGGAGGAAATCGAGTTCTTCTAAGTAAGAAATTACCTCAATTCCCAAAGAGTGTAAAATCTAACGCTCGTATAGAATTACGTTTTAAAGTACTATCGGATGGTTCTGTAAGTCAAGTAATCCCACTTCAGAAAGCTGACCCAGCTTTAGAGCAAGCAGCTATCAATGCTATAAAGCAATGGAGATTCAACCCACTACAAGAGAACAAAGAGATGTGGGGTACTATTCCTTTAACTTTTATTCTAAGATAAATGACAGATGCTATTCAATTTTATCTAGAGCTACCTACTCTAGTACAAGTTATTTTATTTCTACTAACTTTGCTGCTAATAATCACTATAGTTAAAAAATTATTGAAATTTTCTATTATAGTATTAACTATTATTGCAATAGTTATTTACATTTCTGATGCGTTTGTCTTGTAACTCAAAAAACCTTTGTTTATTTTTGAAGCTATTGAAATTTAAAAAATGAGAATTCTATGTCTTTTAAGATTGGAGTTATTGGAACTGGATATGTAGGTTTGGTTTCAGGAACTAGTTTTGCCGCTGCTGGCAACGATGTACTTTGTATAGACATCGACGAGAAAAAAGTTGAAATAATGAAAAGTGGTAAATCTCCTATTTATGAACCGGGGTTAGACCATTTACTTGCAAGAAATATAAAAGAAGGTAGATTGAACTTTTCTACCGATCTAGAAAAAGCCGTTGTAGATAGTCAAGTAATTTTTCTATGTCTGCCTACTCCTCCTAATGAAGATGGCTCAGCTGACTTGCAACACGTTCTGAAAGTTGCTAATGATATTGCTGATATTATCAGTAGAAATAATCTAACGGAACCGAAAATAGTAGTAAACAAAAGTACTGTACCTGTAGGTACTGCAGCTGCTGTTACGGAAATATTCGAATCGAAATTAGAGAATAATATCGTTAGTGTTGTTTCTAATCCAGAATTCCTTCGTGAAGGTTTTGCTGTAGAAGATGCAATGAAACCAGAAAGAGTGGTAATTGGAACTTCTTCCAAAGAAGCTGGTGAGATAATGACTGATTTGTATCAACCATTTGTACGTAGTGGAAACCCTATTTATATTATGGATGAAAAAAGTGCAGAAGTTACTAAATACGCAGCGAACTCATTCCTAGCTACTAAGATTTCATTTATGAATGATTTATCTGCTTATTGCGAAAAAGTAGGAGCAGATATTGAGCAAATTAGGGCTGGTATTGGTTCTGACAGCAGAATAGGAAAACGCTTCTTATTCGCAGGTGTTGGATACGGTGGCTCGTGTTTTCCTAAAGATGTCCAAGCGCTAGAATATTCTGCTGATCAAGTGGGTTCTCCTCTACACATTGTAAAAGCAGCTAGAAGAATAAATGCAGAACAAATTCAAAGATTTGTTGATAAAGTAAAGAACAGATTTGATAATCTTAATGAGACTAGCATTGCGATATGGGGTCTTGCATTTAAGCCAAATACTGACGATGTCCGTGAAGCTCCGGCATTTGTGCTTATAGAGGAATTACTCAAAGAGGGTGTTAAAATATCTGTGTATGACCAAGAAGCAATGGAAAACACTAAACTTCACTTCGGTGATAAGATTGAGTATTGTGAAGATATGTATTCTTGTTGTAAAGATAAGGATGCATTAGTAATAGTGACTGAGTGGAATTCATTCCGTAGTCCTAATTTTGATAAACTCAAAGGTTTATTGAAAAATAATATTGTATTCGATGGTAGAAATTTATTCCAGCCAGAAGATATGGAAGAAATTGGTTTCGAGCATCATCCTGTAGGAAGAGGGTTTTCCAAAAGTTAAAAATTTTGAATTATTCTTTAAAGACCGAAACGATTTGTTTCGGTCTTTTTTTTTATTCTTAACTAAATTATAATTACTTGAAATCTTTATTCGGTTATTATATCGAGTAAATCCCAGTAAAAAATAAAAAAAAACAATGAAAATGTGACTATTTCCGTTAATATCTGTTATATTAATATATCAAATATTAACGGAGTTGTTATGAAAAAGCTAATTATTTATTTTATTTCATCATTTGTTGTTTTAACAAGTGCTTTTAGTGCTGACAATACATTTACGAAGCTTCCTTCCGAAATAGATAATGTCCTATTCACTTACAATACTCCGCATTCATCAGTATATCTAAGAAACAATGGCTTTTCGTTAGTTGCTAAGCAAATTATCTTTGATAATTCTGACATTAGCCCTAATTATACAAACAACTCATTTGAAATGCATCGCGTGGATTTTGACTTTATTAATTCTAATATACCAACAATAGAATCTATCAATCAAAAATCAAATCAATATATAATTGAGAATGGTATTTCAAAAGAACTATTTGAAACTAAAGAAGTAATATACAAAAATGTATATGAAGGAATAGATTTTCGGGCATATTTCAATAAGTATGGAGATTTCGAATTTGATTTTATAGTTAATGTAGGAGCTAATCCTGATGAAATCAAATTAAGTCAAAAATTTAACAAATCATCGAAAGTAGCCGGAAATAATGAACTGGAAATAGGTATCGAGTTTGGTAGTATGATGCTTGATGCTCCATATACTTATCAAGGGACAATATTAGATGCAACTCCTATACAGTCGTCTTATTCTCTATTAGGTGAGATTATATCATTTAAGTTAGGTGAATATGATAAAAATAGAACACTAATAATAGACCCTATCGCTAGGATAATGGGTTCGTACTTCGGTAGCCAAGCAAATGAAACTGCTCAGAGTATAAAAGAAGATAGTGGTGGCAACTATTATATAACAGGTTATACAGAAAGCCCTACTAATATTGCTGTTGGGGGTTATCAAGTGGTTCATGGTGGATTCAAAGATGCATATTTAGCAAAATTTAATAGTAACAATAGTCGTGTTTGGTCTACTTATTTTGGTGATATGGGTTTTGATGTAGCTAATGATTTAACAATAGATAATCAGGGAAATATAGTAATAGTTGGGGAAACAAGTTCACTAAGTAAAATAGCAAGTCCAACTGCACATCAATTGACTTATGGCGGCGGGACTTTAGATGGATTCGTTGCCAAATTTCTTTCTAATGGTAACTTACTTTGGGCTACTTACTATGGGGGACAAGAAGAAGATAAAATTAATGGCGTAACAGCGGATAGTGATGGGAATATATATGCCGTTGGTCAGACATTGAGTGATAATAATATATATTTCAATGGTTATCAATTACAACGAGATGGAATGAGTGATGCTTTTGTAGTGAAGTTCAATCCTCTTGGTACTAGGATGTGGGCTACTTACTTTGGGGGAGGAGCAAATGATTATGGGCATGGTATAACCTTAGATGGAAATAATAACTTGTTTATCGTGGGTCAAACTGAAAGTGATAACAATATATCTGTTCAAGGTAATGTTCCTACTCGACAAGGTCAAATAGATGCATTTGTTTCTAGCTTTGATTCTGATGGCTCTATGCGTTGGGGGACTTATTATGGAGGTTCTTCGAATGATATAGGTACTACAATAGCTTCAGATGGATATTATATTTATTTCGGAGGTAAGACCCAAAGTTTTAATGGAATTTATTTAAATGGATTTCAGAATAACTTAGGAGGTGGATGGGATGGGTTTTTAGTTAGATATGACTTTTTTCAAAATCCATATTGGGGTACATATTATGGCGGTCCAGGAGATGATAATATCAATTCAATAGCCGTAAAAGGCAATAGTATTTATACAGCAGGAACCACTAGCTCAACTAGTAAAATAAACATTTTGGGTTGGCAGCAGGCCTATGGTGGCGGTACATCAGATGGAACTTTAGCAAAATACCAATCAACTGGTCCATTGGAATGGAGTTCATATTATGGTGGTAGTGGACTAGATGAGTTAACAGGCGTATCAATGACTAATAAATTATATATTTCAGGGTTTACAAACAGCACTAATAATATTAGTAAAGATGGATTCCAGAATAATCACTCTGGTTTGCTAGATGCTTTGTTTGCAGAAATGACTGAGGCAGAGTTAAAGCTGATTATTCCTCAAGAAAAGTATTGTGCAAACAAAGAGTATTCTCTTTCAGTTGATTTCTTCAATATAAATTTTGCACCGAGTAATGAGTTTATTATTGAAATGTCTGACGAACAAGGGAAATTTGATACTCCGGTAATAGTTGGGAGGAAGATGAGTTCTAGTAAAACAGACATATTGATTGAGATACCAGATTTATCTGATTATTCAGATAATTATAAATTCCGCCTTAAATCTACTAATCCTGCATTAGATGCGACAGTTAATAGGGATTCGGTTACTATATATCCTAAACCTAGGATAATAAATTCTTCTGATCCACTATGTATAAATACGATAAGAGTATTCTCAGCACAAGCAATCGAAGACGTAACTTACAGTTGGTCGTTCGAAAAAGGTATAATAATTAATGGTTCAGATTTAGTAAATAATGTGAGATGGGATAGTGCTGGTACATATATAGTTCGGTTAATTTCTGAAAACCCCGTTTGTAAAGATACTACCGAAAAGACTGTTGTAGTAAACGAATTACCTAATGCAAAGTTTTCGGGAATGACTTCAGTTTGTGGTTTGAGTACGGAAACATATACTATAGATAATACAAATGATTATATATATACTTGGAGTGCGACAGAAGGAACAGTAATCGAAAAAAATGATAATGGTTCAGCAATTATTCAATGGAATAATGTAAATAATATAGGACAAGTGTTGCTAGTAGCTACAGATACATCTAGCGGATGTATGAATACACAAATACTTGAAGTAGAGATAAAGGAAAGACCTATAGCTACATTGACAGGCCCAGATTCAACTTGCAGAGGTTGCACTGAGAGTGTTTTCACTCAAACAGAAGGTATTGCAAAATGGTTAATTAATGGTGGAAGTATTGTAAATGAATATGATTTGCAGCTAGATTTCAAAGCAGATGATAATGCAGATTCTGTTGTAATATCACTTATCAAATATTTCGAAGCTAATGGATGCAGTGACACAGCTGTCAAAGTAGTCTATTTGACGGACTCACCTGTTGTATCAATTACTGGTTTGAAATCCGTATGTGCGAGTCAAAAATATACTTATTCTACGAAACCTGATGAAGAACTTTTAAATACTTGGAATGTATCTGGTGGAGTTGTTTCAAACGAAACACAAAACTCTATTGATATTACTTGGGGAGATGCTGGTATTGGTAAAGTAAAACTTATACAACAATCAAAAGACTTAGTTTATAAGGACTCTGCAGAGATAAGTGTCACAATCAATACAGCTCCAGATGAAATAGTACACAATCTACCTTCGTCTGTTTGTACAGGTGATACGTTGTTTGTAGATTTTGATTTGAATCCCGGAGAACTTGCATCGATAAAAGTTGACGGTATATCATACCCAGAAAAATATGTTGTAATTCAAAATCATAACTTTAAAATTACAGCTATAGTTACTAATTCATCGAAGTGTAATTACAGCGAGGAAGTAGAAATTATTGTTATTCCTTCGCCACCTGCTCCCACATTAACAGTAAATAATAAGACTATAACTTCAGGTAAAGAAGGACAACATAAATGGTACTTAGATGGAGTATTAATAATTGGGGAGACAGGCAATACAATATCAAACCCTGAAGAAGGTGTTTATAGAGCTCAATACAAAAATACTTCTTGCTGGTCGGAAATGTCAGAAGAGTTCGTTTATTCGACTTCATCTGTTGATGATTTTATCGATCTTGGTATTGATTTATATCCAAACCCTGCTAATAATTACCTAAAAATTAGTTCTAATACTCTGATAAATTCACTGTCTATTATCGATTTATTAGGTAAAAATGTATTTACGATTGATAATGTATTGAATGAAGAGATAAATATTTCTGAACTAAATGCAGGAATATATTTTGTAAAAATATGGGTCAATGATAAATTGCTTACTAAAAAAATAATAGTTGAGTAAATGAAGAAAATATTTATTGCTTTATCATTTTTGATTCCATTAGTTGTGTATGTTTTAACTCTAGCTCCAGATGTATATTTCACTGATAGTGGTGAGTTAGCATCAGTGGCTACTAGTTTGGGTATAGCGCATCCTACTGGTTACCCATTGTTTACATTAGTTGGATATCTGTGGGCCAATATATTACCTTGGTCACCAATATATAATCTAAATCTGATGGCAGCGTTTGCTACTGCAGCATCTTCTATGTTCCTATTCCTAAGTCTGCTTACTCTTTTTAGCAATTTCAGATTAATAACCAAAGTAGCAAGACATGTAAGTGAATTTAATAACCTTCTGCTTGCATTATTTATTTCTTTTGGTTACTCTTTTGCCCTTACTACATGGCAGCAAGCAACGTCAGTTGAAGTATATTCACTTCAGCTTTTACTTATAAATACTTTCGTTTTCGTTACAATAAAGGCGTATTACTCAGAACAAAAATCGGATATATTTCTTATACTTTCTGGTTTTGTGTTAGGGCTTGGCTTTGCTAATCATCTAACTTCTTTTATGCTTATACCGGCGGGATTGATAATTTTCTTTGCTAAAACGAAAACTATGAATTCGAATAGTCGCTATAAGTTACTAGCATATATCATAGGTGCAACTCTTCTGGGAGTATTACTTTATCTTTACTTACCAATTCGTTCTGCTCAATCACCTTTGTTTAATTGGGGAGAGGTTCATCGAAGCTTTGATAAATTTATATACCATGTAACAGGTGCACAGTATCAAGTATGGATGTTCAGTGATTCAGCCGCATCCAAAGAGAATTTTAAATTATTTTTTGAACTAATCCCGTCTCAGCTTACTTGGATTGGAGTCCTATTTCTCTTCTATGGTTTTTATGTTTTGTTCAGAGGTAGTAAAACGATATTCTGGGCATTGATTTCAACAGCAATATTGTGTGTGCTTTATTCTATGAATTATTCAATTCATGATATCGATTCTTATTTCGTAACGGCTTATGTAGTTCTGTTTATTATTGTTGGTCTAGCCGCTAAACAATTGATTAATTATCAAGTAAACTTAGTTTATTTATTTGCATTTATACCTATTTTCAATCTTTACTCTCACTACGAAACTTCAGATTTATCAAAAGATAGAACTGTAAGCGAGTATTATAGATTAGTAACTGAATCCGCAGAGCCAAATGCTATAATTATCTCTGCTCAGTGGGACTTCTGGGTTTCTGCATTTTGGTATAAGGACAAAATAGAGGGTAAAAGGCAAGATATAACACTGATTGAGAAGGAATTACTTAGAAGAACTTGGTATGTCAATTCTCTTGGAAATTGGTATCCTGATATTCAAAAACAAAGTATCAAAGAAATAGAATTGTATCAAGAACAACTAGAAAAGTTTGAATCTGATTTACCCTATGATGCTAGATTGATACAGTCACGTTTTATTAGTATGATAAATAGTATGATAGACTATAATTATGGCAAAAGACCAATTTATTTGACTTTTGATATATTACAATCTGATCCTGAAATAGCTAAACAGTATGTAAAAATACCAGAGGGGTTTTTAATCAGATTGAGTAAAACAGAAGATGATATAAGATTAAACTATGAGAATTTTGATTTGAGTATTCTCGCAGAATCTACAAAAGACAAAAAAGACAAGTTACACGAAATGTCACGAAATATAGCTTTGGTCAATCTAAAAGCAGCTCTAAATTACTCAGAATATAAGGGAGACATTGAAAATAAGAACAAAATTATTAATTCTATAAATGTATTAAATAAAACGAATTAATTTTTTTTTGTTTTACTGTTACTTTTTGTAAATTAGATTGTTAATACTGTAACATCAACTCAATAAGTGAAAAATTATGAAGTCTATCTACAAATTACTTATTATATTTCTTTTAAGTAGTACAGTCCTGTTCAACTCTTGTTCAGAAGACGACCCAATTGTAACACCAATTGAGGGAGATTTGGTAGCAGAATTTGGATTAGAAACTTTACCTGATATACCATATCCACCCGATAATCAATTCAACCCTGATAGAATAGAATTAGGAAGATTGTTGTTTTATGATCCGATACTATCGGCAGAAAAAGCATCCACTTGTGGAACATGTCATCATCCTGGATTAGGATTCGCTGATGGGCGTAAACTACCAGCTGGAGTTGGAAATTCATTAGAGATAGGTCCGAAACGTCAATTAGGTGTGTCTAAAACAACACTATTACCTATAGGCGACGTACCTCGTAACTCTCCAACTGTTTTTAATACAGCTTTTAACCTTGACTCTACAGGTAAGTTAACTCCATTTGGAGTTATGTTCTGGGATGGAAGAGCTAGAGGCCTAGAAGATCAAGCAGTTAAACCTCCTACTTCGAGAGAAGAAATGAAAGGAGATTTACATTCGCCTAATAACGTTCTTACTTTCTTATGTTCTAGTATGGATAAAGTACCAGAATATATGCGTTTATTCAAAAAAGCTTTTCCTGAAGAAGCTAAAGAGTACGAGGAAAGAGGAGACGAGTTTATGGTTACTAAGAAAATGTTAGGTAAAGCACTTGCTGCTTTCCAAAGAGAATTGGTAACAAGAAATTCGGCTTATGACAGATTTGTAATGGGTGATAAAGATGCGTTAACAGACAATCAGAAGAAAGGACTTAGGTTATTCTTTACAAAAGCAAAATGTAACACTTGTCACAATGGCCCTAATTTCTCAGATTATAAATTTGTAGTTCAAGGTGTTCCTCAAATTGGTCCGGGTAAAAAGCTTCTTGCTGGCGAAGATTTTGGTCGAGAAGAATTTACTCAACAAGTTTCTGGTAGGTTTGCTTTTAGAACTCCAACTTTGAGAAATGTATCCTTAACAGCTCCATATATGCATGATGGTGTATTAGAGACATTGGAAGATGTTGTTCAGTTCTATAACAATGCTTCCCGTCCTCGTCACCCTAAAGTAACTGATGATATGCTTCACCCAGTTCTCAGAGACCCTCTAGGATTGACGGATGAAGAAGTAGATCAACTAGTTGACTTTATGAAAGCACTTGAAGACAATGGGTCACTATTAGATCCTAAACTAATGGAAATACCTGACAAAGTTCCTTCTGGATTACCGCCTCTTAATGGTGCTGTTTTCAATAAATAGAATATTCCTATGACACCATATTTTAGATTTATTATTAAATATGGTGTCATTATCTTTATAGTGATTTCTAGCTATAAACTCTCAGAATTATTATTTCTAGATAAAACATTAAGTTTAGATACTTATAGTTTTATTATAGTTGTTATCTCCATTATTATTGGGTTTTATTTCTCGTATAATCACTCAAAAAACGAACAAATTTTTCAACCAACTAATACTTACCACCTAAAGAATAATATTGAAATTTCTAAAAGAGAAATGGAAGTTCTGGAATTATTATCAGAAGGATATACAAATAATGAAATATCTGATATTCTGTTTATTTCTTTAAATACAACAAAAACTCACTTATCTAATATTTATTCGAAACTAGGTACCAATAATAGAGTTCAAACAATCAAAGTAGCTAGAAATTACGGATTAATTGGGGACTAGTACTAAGAATCATACTTTTGGGTGATGTTTCGAACTGTCTAATTCAATAGATTTGCCGAGTTTTTTAATCAAAATAAAAGGAGATTTATTATGAAAAATATTATCTACAAATATGGGATAATTTCAGGATCAATAATCATAATTTCAGCTATAATTACAATAATTATGGTTGATGATTCTGGTAGTTTTTCAATTGCAGAATGGTTAGGTTATCTAATCATGATAATCGCATTATCTATGATTTTTGTAGGTATCAGAGACTATAAAAAAAAGAACGATAATAAAATTGGTTTTAAAGATGCGTTTTTGGTGGGCTTAGGTATTTCTGCAGTTGCTTCATTGATATATGTTGTAGGTTGGGAAATATACTTTAGTTTTAAAGGAGAGCAGTTTATAAATGATTATACAGCAAATAGTATTAAAGAATTAGTTGAAAGTGGAGCTAGCTCAGATGCTATAGAAAAAGTAAAATCAGAAATGAATGAGAGCATGGAAATGTATAGAAATATGCCTTATAGAATTGCAATTACTATTATGGAAATATTTCCAATAGCTCTTATCATAACTCTAATTAGTTCATTTATATTGAAAACAAAGGATTTCAAACAGCCAATTAATGAAAAGAAATAATGTTATATTGAAAATAATATCTGACAATTAAATATATTTATTAATGTGAACAGATTAATAGTTTTCTTAGTTTTATTTCTACTGTCATCTAATTATTTGATTTCAGAAGAAGAAAAGAATGTAATTGATATTCTTTCAGATGATTTCAATAGTGCTTTTGATGATCTTGGATTTATATATAAAGATATTTCAAACTTCGATTCTTACACTGCTTTGAAATTGGGTGTGATTGGTGTTGGTACAGCAGCTCTAATCCCAATTGATGAACCACTATATAATTACATCGAAAATAATAAAATAAAGGACTCAAGAGAAGAAGAGTTCTTGGAGGTTGTCGATAGATTTGGAACTATTCCAGTTGCTGATGGATTAGCAGTTGGTACTTATCTAGTTGGTCTTACTTTCGGAGATGAGTATATCCGTACAACTGGACGGTTAATGGTAGAAACACTAGTACTTTCTGGTTTTATAACTATTAGTACTCGTGTAATAATTGGACGCTCTAGACCCTATAACAGAATAGGTAACGGTACTTTTACGCCATTTACTTTCGACTTTCTTTATCATTCATTTCCTTCAGGTCATATCACTATTAGCTTTGCACTAGCTACAATACTCTCAAATAGAATAGATAGATGGTGGGCTACTGCTGGTCTCTATACTTTAGCGGCTCTAAATACTACTAGTAGATTGTATTTCTCTGAACATTGGGCGTCTGATACTTTTGTTAGTGCTTCTATTGGTGTGCTTAGTGCTATGGCAGTGATAAAGGCTTATGAAAATAGTATAGAAAAAAGTGATAAAGAAGAAAAGAAATATGATTTCGGCATATCTCCAATGGGTTTACAGTTTCAGTATAGATTTTAATACGTCAAATTAAATAAAAAAAGAGGCAACCTTTACGAGATTGCCTCTAAGAGTAATTAGTATAACTAACTAATATTATTTACTTGAAGGAATAATATCGATAGTTACGTTTCTATTGTACATTCTACCTTCTGGTAAAGTGTTGTCAAAAGTAGATGCTGAGTTAGATTCTCCATATCCATAAGATATAATATTATCTACTTTGCTTGAAGAAGCTCCAAACTCACTTACGAAAATATCTTTAGCTTCGTCCGCTCTTTTTCTAGAGATACCTGCGTTTACTTCTGTACTACCAATTGGGTCAGTGTGTCCAGAAACAACTAGTAATTCTTCATCGTCTACTTTAGGTGCAACTTTGGTTCTTAAGTCTTTTTCAGCGTTCTTAATCGCATCTGCTTGACCATAGTTGAATAGAATTGTATATCTCTCACCTATTTTAGTATTATCCATTTCTTTAGTTAGACTGAATTCTGTTTCATCTTTTATCTTTGTTCCATCAGCTTGTACTATTTCAATAAACCCTTTGTAGTCGCCTTCGTCTTTACCTTTTAGCAATAAGTATGGCGAAACTCTTTCATTCTGATTGAAAAACGGACCATAAGTAACAGTTTTATTGTCTTCGTCAACTATGTTGATATTCCAAGAGCTAAATTTTACATTAGGATTCAACGAAACTAATATATCATTGTCAACAGGATATTCATCAACCATTTTAACTTTAAGCAACTCATAAATCTCTGGCTTGTTGAACACGAATTCTACTCTTCTATTTTCAGCATCAGCCAATGGTCTATCATTTACAGGTGTTGCAGAACTACCAGATGGGATACGTGGCATTTGTTGACCTTTAGTAGTTATTCTACCAGCATCTATACCGTGTATATTCACTAGATAATCTTTTACATTGTTCGCAAGTATTGCGCCATCGTTGCTTTTTGGTGCAGAACCGATTAATTCAACATTCAAATCACTATCATCTTTCATTTCTTGAGCATAGATGTTTAGAATGTTGTGGTACACTGCAAGTTTTTTGTTTGTTGCAGTTTCACCATTTAGTTCTTTATTATTTGTCAAATCAAGAGCATCTGCTTTATCAAATGAACCAGCATTTGCTTGAGTTAATAAATTATATCTAGAAGGAATGTTTTGCTTAGAACCATCAAAGAATACATAAGGAATAAGTGGGAATGACTCTTCTACTACCCTTTGAATTACTTTACCTTCGTAAGGAGGTAATACAGTTGCGTATTGACCACCAGTACTTGCAGAATTCAAATTAGGAATGAAGTCAATAGCTCCGGTTACACCTAATCTAGCTGTAATTGTTGACCAAGTATCATCGAAACCATCTTGTTCTACATCAAATGTAGGAGACTTTTGACCCATCAACCAAGATCCTTCGATAAAAGGAGATAATACGAATACTTGACTTGGACCAACGGGAGCAACACGGATATCAAAGTTAAAACCAACTTGAGCACCTAGAGTCAGGTCTTTTAGTTCAGTAGCTTCTACAGCCATTAACGGAGTAGTACCTGCTATTTTAGAATCATAGTCATATTCACCAGCCATTTTCATTGCTATAACCGGTCCTACATATACACTAGAGTTTTTGAATAACAATTCATTAAACTTGAAATATGGCGCTATATTCAAATAAGAGTTATATATGTCAAACTCTGGCTTGTTATCTAAAGATTCATCTGTTACCAATGACCCTCTGTTATCATAACCAATCTGAAGACCTAAACCCCACCAACTAGTTGATATATATTCTGCTCTTAGCCCAATATATCCACCCAAACCAGTTCCATCATTTGCCGTAAAAGTATGGAAATGAGTACCAACTGGGACAAATGTTTGATACCCTAATGCTGCGAAATTATAGTTTAAACCTAAATCAATACCTAATCTATATTTTTCAGGTCTCTCAGGTTTATCATTTTGAGAAAATAATAGACTTGTTGTAGCAAATAAAGCTAAAAGAAGCATTTTGAATGACTTCATTGTTTTACCAAAATTGTTATAAAAATATTTACAATATTAAGGAATATTGTCATATAATGTACATAAGTATTACTACTTAAAGTATAAAAATTATGTTAATATTATTTAATATAACTAACTATTTATCAAATAAAATTTCATTTCTTAGATAATATTATTATTTTGATTTTTTACTTTAACAATTATGCTAAGTAAATATAAGTGAATATAATTAGAATCATTTTATTATTAATGTTGGCTAGTGTGTTTTACGCTTGTACTTCATCAAAGCCGATATCATCGAACAAATTTAAAGGGTATAGCCAGATTAGTCAAGGCGAAATAGCCACTATGGAGTGGGATTTTGCTAATGCAACTAATGTGAAGGTTGACCAATATGACAAACTCTACAATGCAATTGACAGCGCCAAAGTGTCTCCCAATTCTACTAAAGAATATAAGATAACTGCGTTCCATGAGTCAGATACAGTTGCGTACAAATGGACAGTAGATGTTGTCAATAAAGAAGAAAAACTAGATTTAGAAAAACCAGATATAAATAATTCTAAACCTACAACTGATATTCCTGCGTATGTACCTAATAGTACGAACTCAGAATTTATAAATGGAGCCATAGGGCCAGAGGCCGCGCCTGTAAGAATCAAGATAATGCAATCTACAAAGAATGAAAAAGTATTAGATTTAAAAACTATTATACTTGATGAAAATGGTAATTTTATAAATGGATTGAATTCAGAAGTAGTAGATTTGTCATTTATTCAAAAGTGTAAAAAAAGCTCCAATTCGGCTGGAGACCTTCAAATACAAGAAGTACATAAATCTGATGGAACTGATTACTCTATAATATTTGACAATTCGTCAGTTGCAGAATTCAATTTCCCGTTATTGGAGAGAGTTCTTAATTTTACAGAGACATTAAGCTCTGATGATAGATTAATGTTCTCTTATTTTAATCATAATTATACTGAGTATTTATCTTTACAACCTCAAAATGAATTCTACAATTCCTTCAAAGGGTATGATATTCCGAAACCTAGTGGGTTGTCTGGACTTTACAAAGCTGTATATAACAATTTAGTAGATTTTACGGCTCAAGTATCTAAAGATAAAAATAAGGCAATTATAATAATCACTTATAGCGAAGACAATTCATCTCTGATTTATAGTCCCGATGATATAATCAATGCAGCACAGAACTTCGGAATCCCAATCTTTGTTATAGCCGTAGGTGATGCATTTAACTCTTATACACTTCAAAAAATTGCAAATTCAACTGGTGGTAAAATATATACAGTTCATTCTGATAGTTCGCATGTAGTAGAACATATATTGAAAGAGATGGACTTTGCACTAAACAATCATTACTCTGTGACTCTTGATTTTGATAATAATGAAAATGAATGTGCAGATGCCTATGGTAAGTTGATTTTGAAATATGGTGATAAGACAATTGAAGACGGCTTAGTTTTAAACCCAACAAAAAGTGAGTTTCATTCGTATTATCAGTCTGTAGCAATTTTTGAACAGAAAAGTGCTGAAATAGAGAGTGATTATGAAGATGGAATAATTGAGCTTTCTAATGTATTGAAGAGTAATCCTAGTTATAGAGTTAAGTTGATCGGACACAGCGATGATGAAGGATCAAAGGAATTTGATGCTGAAATATCAGATATTAGGGCAAATAATGTAAAAGAACTGATGGTAGCGAAAGGAGTGAACGAGAACCAGATTTTAACAGGTTCTGAAGGGTTTTCGAAACCATTATATATACTAGGACAAACTCCGTGGCAAAACAATTTTAACCGTAGGGTTGAACTTAAATGGATTAATCCATCTAAAGCATCTCCTTTCGAGATAGTAGTAGAGCAAGTTTGGACAGAAGAAGAAGCTCTTACCTCCTCTGAGAAATGGAGTAAAAGAGGATACCATACCTATTATGATAACTACTTGATAGGCAATGAGCCAGTTTATAGAGTTATGCTTTGGGGATTCGAAGATGAAAATGAAGTAAAAGAAGTTGCTTCAAAAATTATGAAAAAATTCAAAACAAAAGTAACATACAAATAAAGACAGAATAGATGAACAAAGAAAATTTAATTGGTAAAGAAATAAAATGCCTTGATCATGGCTTTGTAAGATTAGTAGATGTGATGGGAGATGATGGCTCGATAGTACAAGCGGCGAGAGTCTCTTATGGAGCTGGAACGAAAACTGTTAATGAAGATAGGGGACTAATCCGCTATTTGATGAGACATAAACACACGACACCTTTCGAAATGGTAGAATTCAAATTCCATATCAAACTACCTATTTTCATAGCTAGGCAGTGGATTCGTCACAGAACAGCAAACGTTAATGAGTATAGTGGTCGTTATTCGATAATGAAAGACGATTTCTATTTGCCAGATTTAGATCAAATCCGTCCTCAAAGTGAGATTAATAAGCAAGGTAGAAGCGAAGAGACTTTTTCAAACGAGAAAGCGAAAGCTATACAAGAAAAATTAGGCAACGTCCAGAAAGAGTTATATAATGAGTATGAAACTCTGTTAGGAGAAGACTTAGCAAGAGAATTAGCTCGTATTAATCTACCCCTTTCTAACTATACTGAGTGGTATTGGAAAATTGATTTGCACAATTTATTCCATTTCTTACGTTTACGTATTGATTCTCATGCCCAATATGAGATAAGAGTTTACGGAGAAGCGCTAGCTGGTATAGTAAAAGAAATAGTACCTCACGCTTGGCAGGCATTCGAAGATTATAGTCTTAATTCTGCTAATTTTTCGAAACCAGAATTGAATGCAATGAAAAAATTGCTTGAAGGTCAAAAAGTAGAAGATTTAGATTTGGACGAAATAGGTTTGAGTAAAAGAGAATTCAGAGAGTTTCAATTAAAATTAGATCAAATAAATCAATAGTATAAGTATGATTAGTAAATTAGTTTATATAGCTTCTGTCTTTCTAGTAGCATTCTCATTGAATGCACAAACGGTAGAAGAAGTATTGGATATGTATTATGAAGGATTAGGCGGTAGAGCTAAATTCGAATCTATTAAATCTTGGCATTTAATTGGTAATTCACAATTAGGTGAAAACCCACCCGGTGAGTTCCAATTTATCTATGTTGCTCCAAATAAAATAAAGGTTAAAACTGTAATCGATACTTTTGCTATTGTACAAGCTGTTAGCAACGATACTACAGGTTGGCATCAGATTCCTCCTAGGGGCATTGTAAATCCTACTAAAATGACAGAGCAAGAAGTTGCTCAGTTGTTAGGACAGAAAGCATTAGTATTAGGACCTTTCAATAATTACAAAAAGAAAGGAGCAGAACTTACTTATAAAGGAGTTGTTAAAAAAGATAGTTCTGAATACAAGAAATTAGAATTGCAAACAAAAATTGATGGTGAAGATGGACCTAGATCAACAGTTTATCTAAATAATGAAACTAACTTAATTGAAATAATTGAAACTCAAACCCTTAGCGGTGGAGCACCAGTAACATTCATTAATAAGTTTGCCAAATACAAGGAAGTTGATGGTCTAATGATTCCATTTAGCTATGCGACGTATGTCGGAGGTAGAAAGTACACTAGTCTAGATCTAGAAACAATTATTCTGAACAAACAATATGAGCCGAATATATTCGATATGCCCTAAAGTGGCATAGAATCAAGTTTATACTTTGCTTTAATTTTTAATTTTGATTATTTTGCATAATTAGTAAAACCACAAAAAAGAAAAAGACATTTACGGGAGTCATTTTAAATGAAAGTTGATGTAGTAATGCCCAAAATGGGTGAGTCGTTACAAGAAGGTACAATCATAAAATGGTTGAAAAAAGAAGGCGACAAAATCGAAAGAGATGAGATGATATTAGAAATATCTACTGACAAAGTAGATACAGAAGTTCCATCTCCTCAATCTGGAATTTTAACAAAAATATTAGCTCAAGAAGAAGAAGTAGTTGAAGTAGGTAACAAAATAGCAGAGATTGAAACTGATGCTTCTGCAGCATCTTCAAGTACTCCTGAACCAGCAGCACAAGAGGCTCCTGCTGATGAACCTCAACAATCTGCACCAGAAGAAGATAATTCAGACGATGCAGGTGAAATGCAAGATTTGGTTATGCCTAAAATGGGTGAATCACTTCAAGAAGGTACAATCACAAAATGGTTGAAGAATGAAGGTGATACAATTGAAAGAGATGAGATGATATTAGAAATATCTACTGACAAAGTAGATACAGAAGTTCCATCTCCTGTTGCTGGTGTATTGCACAAAATATTAGTTCAAGAAGAAGAAACAGTAGAAGTTGGGTCAGTAATAGGTAAAATAGCTACTAGTGGTGGTGCTAAAAAGCCAGCTGCTGCAAAACCAGCTCAACAAGCGCCGGCTCAAACACAACAAGCTGCTGCTTCTCAACCAGCTGCACAAACTACTGTTCAACAAAGTGCTCCTCAAGTACAAGGCACAACATTTGATATTCCACGTAAACAAGATGGTAAGTTCTTCTCACCTCTAGTTAGGGCATTGGCAAAAGATAATAATATCTCTCTAGAAGAGCTTATGAACTTAAATGGTTCTGGTTTAGAAGGAAGAATTACTAAAGAAGATTTAGAAAATTATATTTCAAATAGAGGAAGCAGACCGGCTCCGGCTCCGGCTCCTGCCCAGGTTCAGCAACAGCCTGCTTCTGCACCAGTGTCAAATGCTCCTTCAGCTGCTTCGGCTCCGGGCTTTAGTGGTGGAGATTCAGAAATTATACCAATGGACAGAATGCGTCAGTTAATTTCTGATCACATGGTACGTTCTAAACAAACATCTGCACACGTAACTAGTGTTGCTGAAGTAGATGTAACTGGAATAGTTAACTATAGAGAAAAAACGAAGAACGAATTCTTACAAAGAGAAGGAATGAAATTAACTTATACTCCTTTCTTTATAAAAGCTGTAGTGGATGCTATTAAGCAATTCCCAATGGTTAATGTAAGTGTAGATGGCAAAAATATAATCAAACATAATAGATTGAATTTAGGTTTTGCTACTGCTCTTCCTGATGGTAACCTAATAGTACCAGTTATCAAAAATGCTGATAATTATGGTCTGACAGGATTACAAAGATCTGTAAATGATTTGGCTCACAGAGCGAGAACAAAACAATTACAGCCAGACGATATCCAAGGTGGTACTATTACTATGACTAACGTAGGAACTTTCGGAACACTATTCGGAACTCCTGTTATTAATCAACCACAAGTTGCGATTATGGGTGTTGGTGCAATCAAAAAACGTGCTATGGTAATGGAAGTTGATGGGTCACATGCAATTGTTATCAGAGATATGATGTATTGCTCTATCACTTACGATCACAGAGTAATAGATGGTATGTTAGCTGGCCAGACTCTGAAAGCTTTCGTAGATACTCTTGAAGGAATGAATGAGAATACGATAGTGTTATAATTTTATAATACTATAAAAAATTGAGACAAAGCCCGGCAAAAATTGCAGGGCTTTTTTTATGTTTTCAGGTCTAAGTAATATTACCTATAAATTAAAACTCTAACTTTTATTATATTTGGATGTGTGTTATAATAAATAGTTTCAAAAAATAAATTGGAGTGCAAACCAATGAAGAATATTTTCATTGTAATAGCTTTGTGTGCCTTATCTATTACTAGTGCTTATTCACTAGAACCGTTGAATGTATCAATAATAAATACTAATGCTGGGCCTCATAACCTGACTGTTGAAGTTAATAATTATGATGGTGGTGTAGCAAATGTCTATACTGAGAATTTCAATGGTCTAACGCCCAATTCATCTGGTGTTATATCATTTACTTTAGGTGTTGGCTCGGCTGCTTGGACTGGTATTGCTGCTAGTTCTATAAATTCTTTTTATGTAATTGATGTAAAAATTGGAACTCTATATGCTCAATATAGATTGGACGAATTAATAAGGTTGCAAGCTCAATCTGGTGTTACAGACAAAGACGGTAACATAATACCAGGTGAAGACGACGCTGCTTCTCTAGGGTCTGATGACCAAAGATGGAAAGATGTTTTCGTTGGTCCAGCTTCTATTCATATAGGTGAATCTGGTGATGAAGGTTCTATTAGCTTTACTACTGGTACTAATACTTTGAACTTGAATGCTGATGTAACAAACACATCTGGTGATTTGACAGTTGGCGGAGCTGCTAACTTTGAAGTTAAGGGAAACAACGGAAACTTAACAACTGCTGGTAGAGTAGATTTGGGAGGTAACTTAAGGTTTACGGGTGCTGGTTCTTTTATTACTCACGCTAATAACGATGACATACGAGTACATAACAATTTCGTAATAGGAAACGCTGGTAATGATAATTTCAAAGTTGTAAATGGTAGTGGTAACACGACTATAAAAGGTAAAACTGAAATTAATAATAATAACTCTGGTGCTGGGAATGCGTCTTTGAAATTGACAAATGATGATGCTACTAACGGATCGTTTGCTTTAAATATTACTCAAGGTCATCAAGCATTCTCAGTAGATAATAGTTCTGCTACTATTGGAAACAATGACCCAATTACTATTGGTACAAATACTATAATCAGATTGAAATCTGGAGGTGGTAATATTAGTGGTAATCTTATAAGTGACGGTCAGACTAAAGGACAGATTCTTTATATTACTAATGAAGATGCTGGTGAGATAGATTTAGATAATTCGAATATCATTGGTGCCGCTAAAATCGATCCAAGATCTGTTTTACATTTAATTTGGGTAGGTAACAAATGGATGGTTATTAATAGGTATTAATCTCTATTGAAACAGACTAAGATTTGCACAAGCCCCGTATTTTTGCGGGGCTTTATTGTTATATTAGGTTTTTATTCGAAAGTCGATAATATTCACTATATTGTATTTATAACTACAGAAAATACAGATGAATTATGATAAAATACTTTCTTCTTTCTCTACTGATTATTAGCACTTCCTACACTCAAACAAATGAAGCTGGTGGTCCTCATAACTATATCGAACAGAAATTCGACGTTTTAGAGTACCGACCTATTATTACAATCGAAGACCACAAATCGAAGTCTATTCGAGGTGAGGTTAATATCAACCTAGAATGGAAAACTATATCCGAAGATAATTTATTCCATTTTCATTATGAAGATTTATCTATCGATAGTATATTCTACGATGACGTTTACATACCAGAAACAATCGTAACTACAAATAGTGAAACGGAAGGAATTCTATACTATTCAATAAAACCAGTTAATGACAATAAGCAAGCTACTATAAGAATAGTTTATCACGGAACTATGACTAGCGAGGGTGGTAGCAATGATTGGGGTGGTGTACATTATTCGCAGGGAATTCTCTATGCTATGGGAGTTGGCTTTTTCAATGATTATGTAAGTTGTACAAGACATTGGATGCCTAGCTTTGACCTACCCTCTGATAAAGCTCGTTATACCAGTACTTTTATAGTACCTGATTCTTTGATGGCTATCTCCAATGGAAAGTTATTATCAAAAGTTGACACGCTTGATGGAATGAGCAAATACACTTGGACACTTGGAGATGACGTAGCTGCTACTTATCTACTAACTTTCGCAGTAGGTAAATTCGCCGAAGTAGAAATCCCATCAGAAGGAAAACCACCAGTTAAGTTGTATATGTATGATAACCAAAACTCTATTGCATCTGGCGAACTAGTTTTTAAGTTAGTACCTGAGATGATTGCAGCATTTGAACAATTCTTTGACTATGATTATCCATTCGAGACAATGGGTTATTATGCAGCTAGCAAAGGTGCTATGGAGCATCAGACTCTAGTAACTATGAGCCAAAATCAGATTGTAGGTAAAGCTAACACAATGGATACTATGTACTCTACAGCTGCTCACGAACTTGGTCATCAGTGGTTTGGCAATTTAGTTACTCCTTACGATTTCCGTGATGCCTGGCTGAATGAAGGGTTTGCAGTATTCACCGAGTATGTGTGGATAGAAAGTAAACTCGGCTCGGAGAAGTACAGAGAGGAACTAATGAAACTTCGCTCAACTTATATAAATAGCACAGCAAAAGCTGAACAGCATATACCCCTTTATAATTTCCATAGATTCTCGAAAAATAATTACCCTTCCACTATCTACCAGAAAGGTGGGCTAATACTAGCACTAATACGTGATGTTGTTGGTGATGAGATATTCAAAGCTAGGGTAAATCAATACTTGAGGTCTTACGAGAATGCTAACACTACAACAAAGGAACTATCCGCATTGTTCATTGATGTGTTACCACAGTCTTTTTGGGATACATGGGTCTATGGTCGGGGCTACCCCGAAGTTGATATTACTACTTTCCAAGATGATGAGTTTGCTTATGTAGTTGTAACGCAAAGGGAGAATGAGTTTCAGATATACGACTTTGAATTAGACTATCATTTGATGTTCGATCACGGTAATATGTATAGAACACACAAAATCAAGACACCGATTGATACTTTTAAAATAGCTCGTCCCAATTATTTTAAAGGTGTTGATGTTATTGATAATCTATACTTATATAAAGTTATGAGTAATAACAGATTGACGTCTGTTAATGAAGAATTCGATTCGAGTATTAGACTAACAAGCAATGTAATAGACGATATGTTACAGCTGAATTTCGGAAAAGCTTCTAATTATAATATCGAAATTGTAACTTTAGATGGTAAGAAAGTGTTATTTGAGAGTGGTGAGTATTACGGGACTGTAAATATTAATATGAGTTCTCTTGTAGCTGGCATTTATTTCGTTTATATTCGTTCTAAAGATAATAATACAATGAAAAAAATAGTGGTGAGATAGAATTGGCGATACTAGAAGTTCATGAATATATAGATAATTACAATGAGATATTAGACTCGATTGATTCGAATAAAAGAGATAAAGTTAGAATATTATCCGTATCAAAGTCACATCCAGTCGAGGCTTTAAGCAATGCCTATGAATCTGGGTTGCGTGTATTTGGCGAAAATTATGTTCAAGAAATGGTTGATAAATACGATACCATTTCAGAAGAAATGAAAAAGAATATAGAATGGCATTTTATAGGTCACTTGCAGACTAATAAGGTTAAGTATATAGCTCCATTTGTAAATTGTATTCATTCAGTTTACAAACTAAAGTTAGCGAAAGAGATCAGTAAAAGAGCAAAAGATAATAATAGAACTATTAATATATTATTGCAAGTAAATACAAGTGGTGAGGAATCCAAATCTGGATGTACACCAAAAGAGGCCAAAGATATAGTTAAAAATATTTTAGAGCTAGAGAACATAAAAATGATTGGTTTGATGACAATATCTGGGCTAGAAAGTACTAATGAAGAACGTAAAGAAGAGTTCAAGTTATTGAGAAAGTTAAGGGACGATATAGAGAAAGATCTATCTATAGATTTACCTGAGCTATCTATGGGTATGACTTCGGACTATCACGAAGCAATAGAAGAGGGCGCTACGATGATAAGAATAGGAACAGCAATATTTGGCAAAAGGGTATATAATAAATGAAAAAAATAATATTACTAATATCAATTTCACTCTTAATAGTTTCATGTGGAAAAGAAGAAAGACTAATCGATAATTCAGTTGTTTCTTTTTCATTATACTTAGCTGATTCCGTTACAAATGATATTAGTTTATACAAATATCCCAGTTTGGAATTAACTAAAGCAAATCTACTAGCGAATGCTGGTATAACTATTAATTCACCTGTCTCTAATATTCGTGAATTTCAAAAAAGAATATATATTTTAGTCCCTGGCGAAGACAAGATGTTCGTCTTTGATGCAGTCTCTGATACACTATTAGCCGAAAGTGAGTTCCCCCTTGGGTCGGGTCCATTTGATATTGGTTTTGCTAATGTGGCAGATGGATTCATTTTGTTCAAATTTGCACCTTATATTACTAATTATGATTTAGTTTTTAATAAAAGTGCAAGAACATTGGATGGTAATAGTATAGTAACCTCTATTACTGATTATGGAAGTTACTCTTTTATGACACAATCCCAATCACGAAGTGTTAGAGTTTTAGATAATAGAACTTATAGGGATGATGGAGAAATCCAAGTTACAGGAATACCCGTATTGTCTACTATTACTACTGACAGTGAATTATTGGTAATCACTCAGGGTTATAGTTCACTTATTGAGGACACTGAAGTTATTATTCCGTCACAAGCACACTTTATTAACCCTAATGATCGGACTATAAGGTTTACAAGAGAATTGGGTGACAACGTGATTAATTCAAATGAAGTAGTTCCTACTGATTTGGCAACATCACCACTTGGCTACTCTTATGTAACTACCAATAAGGGGCTTTTGAGATTGGATACTCGTAATAATGGTTCTCTAATTGATGTTAGTAACCGAGTATTTACAAGAATAGAGTATAATGCCCAACGGAACGGACTTTATTTACTAGAACATTCGGGAAATAGCACCAAATTAGCCGAAGCTAGTGCTACTAATGGTAGGGTAGTTGGTGACATAGAATTACCTAGCAGTACTAATTGTTTTCACCTATCGAATTAAATGAATATAAACAAAGAACTAATCAACCTAAATTCTATACTTGATTTTAGTAATAAACTTACTCAAAATCTAAGTGAGGAATTTATTATTAATTCGACATTATTTACGATTATTGGTAAACTAAGTATATGTGGAGTTAAGGCAACAAAATTTCAAAACGATAAAGAAATTGAGACTTTTAAAAAAGGGAAATTGGATTGTAGTACTAAAATAACAGAGGTTATTTCAGTTACTGGCAATATCAAGTATATATTTCAATTAGGCGATAAGTTAATTGAGTCTGAAATATCAGACGTGGAAAAGCAATATGTTAAACTTATAATCTCTATTGCTTCTACAGCCCTCGAGAACTATTACAATTTCAAAAACTTACAAATACAAAAAACTCAAGCCGAAAAGAAAAGTCAGTTATTGGAAACTCTATTCGAAATAAGTAGAAGTTTCAGTGGATTGTCCTCGGAAGAGAAGATTGTACAGGCATTAGCATTCAATATTATGGGTCAGCTTATGACCAATAAATTCGCAGTTGTAAAAACGAATGGAAATAATGTAGTATTGAAGAATAATCTTGGTGTAGAAGATAGCGAACTTTTATCGCTCATTCCAAATCTGAAAAAAATAAAAATGGACAGCGAGTTAGATGAAAAATATAAGAAAATAATAAAAATAGCCACTCCTATGAATATTTCTGGTAATACAGAAGGTTACCTAATTATAGGTCCCAAAATGCATGGGGAGTATGATGAGCAAGACTATAGCTTCGTTTCTAGTTTGGCTAGTACTGCCATCTCGGCTCTAGAAAATGAAAGACTTATACAAGAAGAGATAGAAAAGAAAAGATTTGAAACAGAGCTAGGGCTCGCTACTGAAATTCAAAAAAGATTACTACCTAAGAGTAAGTTAGAAACAGATTATTTCAGTTATTACGGGATGACCAAACCATCTGGTGAAGTAGGAGGTGATTATTTTGATTATATCAAGATATCCGAAAGTAAGTATTTATTTGTAATAGCTGACGTGACTGGTAAAGGTATGCCTGCCGCTCTGATTATGTCTAATATGCAAGCGGCAATACAATCTCTGGCTCCAATAGAAAAAGACCTAAAATCACTAGTAGATACTGTAAATAAGGTAGTATATAGCAATACTAAAAAAGATATGTTTATAACTGCTTTCTTTTGTTTGATAGATAGTGCTAACAATACGATTGAATATATTAATGCAGGTCACTTTTACCCACTTCTTGCATCAAATGGTAATCTGACAGAATTAAAAGTCGGAGGGGTAATACTAGGGTTCTTACCTTCACCATTAGTTTATAATTCGGAAATTTTACCATTCGAAGATACCTTGGTAATGTACACAGACGGACTCAATGAAGCAACCGATTCTAACGGGAATGAGCTTGGGATGGAAGGGGTAAAACAGATAGTCACTAATGCTGTAAAACTTCAACCAAAAGAAGCTACAGATTATATTCTAAATGCTGTACAGAAATTCTCTGGTAATAATCAATTAGCAGACGATATAAGTATAGTGGTACTCAAAAAAAAATAGTCTGACGGAATTAGAATTTACTAATGTACTCTATACCTACAAATCTAACTAATGATTCGGAAGCTCTGAAATTTGCAAAAGCATCTCTAAACATAATAGCAACAGTCAAGTTCTCAGAAGCAGCCCATTTAGCTTGGAAATTCAACAATCCTTTATTTTCCATAAAGTACGTATTATCTTCTAAGTTAGAGTTGAATTCTGCACCAATTGAAATCCTTTTATAGATTGTTTGTTCTGCGCCAAAATAAAAATTCACGCTTCTGTGATCAGGTTTTGGTTCTAAGGAATAGTTTATACCAGCATGAACATACACCAAACCCACAGGCCATTTGAAACTCTTTGATGATGATAAGTACACTCCAGGGGAAGCTGTCTGATACCTTTCAAGAGAGTCATTATAAATTCCCAAACCTTGAGAATTAATACCTAGGGCCAATGCGGGGAAAGTCTTAGTTTCGTCCAAAACTCTATATTTAATATGTAGTCCAGGGAAATCCTGAAAAGAAGGAGTGCTAACCCCTATTATATTACTCCCACCAAAACTAACTCCTAACATAAAATTATCAAATGGAGCTGCAGCGAATTCGGTCATTAAACCACCTGATTGCATCAGAAAAGCATTTACTTCGAATGTTCCTTTGGGAATAACGCCAGCTGTAGGCATATCGACGATTCTTCTCGATTCATAAGTAGCTTCTTCTCCAGCAGACCCATCAGAAAGTAGAGTGGTTGGTATTATCGCTATTATTAATAAAATATAGTATATTGTGAAGTTCTTCATTTGATAATTATTGATTTATTAAGGTTTATATGAGATTCATATACAATATAACGATTTTATTACTATTCTCATCTATTTATAGTTGCTCTACTACTAATTCTATTGCTATAGATAAAACCGAAGAACCATTTTATACTATTGATTCTGTTTTCTTAGTTACTCCTATATATAAAATAACGAACAATAGTTTTAGCTTCAGCTTAGAGCTACAGAAGATCAAAGATTTTAATCAATATTATTTCCCTTCATCTGAAGAATTAAGAGTAATTGTTAAAGATGGGAAGGGAAAAACGATTCTTAATACTTCAGAGGGAAGGGCCTTTTTTGACGCTATATCACCAGTTGAACCCCAAGATTTGAAGGACAAACGTTGCTATGCATACACGTTTACCGGAATAAATATTTTTAAAGATACAGACGAGATAGAATTATATTTGATATTACCTGTTAAACCAAATGAAATATTTTTCAAAAAAAGAATTAAAATAATAGAATGAGTTCTGATTTAGAATATATGAAGCTTGCTCTAGAACAAGCGGAACTAGGAAAGGGAAAAGTATCGCCAAATCCACTTGTTGGATGCGTGATAGTTAAGGGAGATAAAGTAATAGCTAGTGGTTACCACAAAGAGTTCGGAGGTCCACACGCTGAAGTTGATGCTATTAGTAAAATAGAAGGTGATTTGAAAGGTTGTACTGTTTATGTCAACTTAGAGCCATGTACACATCACGGTAAAACGCCACCGTGTGCTGATTTATTAATAGAAAAGAAACCTGATAGAGTAGTAATAGCAATGGACGATCCTAATCCGATAGTAAAAGGGAATGGTATCTCAGCACTAGAAGGAAATGGGATAGAAACGAATGTCGGCGTTCTAGAAGATGAAGCAAGGTTGATTAACCGTGTATTTATCACTAATATGATTGAAAAAAGACCATTTATAACTGCAAAGTTTGCAATGACTTTAGATGGGTTTATGGCACAGAGAGACCACGAAAGCAAGTGGATTTCTTGCGAAAATAGTAGAACAGATGTTCACAGATTTCGAACTGAGGTGGACGCTATACTTGTAGGTAGTGGAACTGTTAGACAAGACAACCCAATGCTCAATGTACGATTAGTAGAGGGCCGAGACCCTAAGAGAATAGTCCTTGCTAGTCATTTGCAGTTACCACTTAACTCGCATCTTCTAAAAGATGATAAAGCAAAACAAAACACTATAATATATTGCACTAACGAAGCTCAGAATATAAAGCTTGTCGATCAATTAAGAAGTGAAGGCTTAAACGTAAAATCTATTTCAAAAAACAATAAAGGCAAAGTAGATGTCAGGATTGCACTTGCTGATTTGCTCAAAGAATATAACATAGGTCATATTATGCTAGAAGGCGGTGCAAAGCTTTTCTCAGAATTCTTTGAACTAGATTTGATAGACGAAATAATTACTTATCAAAGTCCCAAAATACTAGGTTCAGGATTATCACCATTTGAGTATATAAAGCCACTGCATCTGTCTGACGAGAGTCGTTTTCAACTATTTAAAACGGAAGTAATAGGTACAGATATAAAAGCAGTTTGGAGTAGAAATAAATAATAGGAACAAAACAAAAAACATAAAATATGAAAAAAACAATATTAACACTATTTACATTATTTGCTTTCACTAATTTAAGTGGAAATGACTTCGAAATATTTAAACAGTATAAAAATAATAGCATAAATAAAGACAATCATATAGCTTCAGATTTTCAGGATAATATAATTATTACAGGTACTTTTAGTAATACATTAAATTTTGATATCAATAATTCAGAAGGGTCTGAATTAGTATCAAATGGTAAAGATGATATTTTTCTTGTAAAATTTGATCCTAATAGTGACTACATTTGGTCATTTAGTATTGGAGGAAATGGATACGAAGAAGTTAAAAGTATTAAAACTGATAATGAAGGGAATATATATATAACTGGAACTTTTCAGGAATCAATTGATTTTGATCCAAGTGCAAACAAAGTTAGTATTACAGCAGAGAGTGGGTGGGATGTATTTATAATGAAATTGAATAGCTTTGGTGACCTTTTATGGGTTAAGAATCTTGGCCCCTATAAATACTTAAAAGCCAATTCTATGTCACTCGATGAGGATAATAATATTTATTTGACGGGATATTTTTCCGAAACAATAGATTTTAACCCAGGGAATGAATCTTACAATCTAACCGCTTCAAAAAGTGATGATGTTTATATTTTGAAGTTAAATAGCTATGGCGAATTCGTTTGGGCAAAATCATTTAATGGTACTTCAATTGAGCGGGGTATCTCTTTAGTAGTTGATTCGGAGCAGAATGTATGTCTTACTGGCTATTTTGAAGCTACAATGTATTTAGACTCAAATGGAGATGTAAAGTTACAATCAAAAGGATTTACTGATGTATTTGTTATCAAACTAGATAAAAACAGCAATGTTATATGGGCAAAAAGCTTTGAAGGGCTTTGGAGCAGCCAGAGTACGGGTATAGCAGTTGACTACGATGATAATATTTATACTACTGGAAGTTTTAAAGAATCGGTTGATTTCGACCCAAGTAATAACATAGACACACTAGTCTCTATTAAGGAAAATGAAGATGTATTTATATCAAAATTGGATAAGAATGGTAATCATCTTTGGGCGAAAATGATTGGTGGAACACGAGAAGTAAGTAGTAACAACATAGCTACAAATAGCAGGGGCGATGTAATTATAACAGGATACTACGAAAGTAATTGTGACTTTGATCCTAATGAAGGTGTTGTTACGGCTCCAATTTCAAACCGCGATGCTATGTTTATATCAGCTTTAAACAAAGAAGGATACTTTGTATCAGCAAGCGTTGTTTATGGAGATATAACAGCTAAATCTCTAATTGTACATGAAGATAACAAAATAACAATATCAACAACTGTGACAGACAATATTGAATTTGCGGTAAAAGGTGAAAAAATAATCTCAGAGAATAAAGGCGATGCTGATATTTTTCTTTTTGGCCTGAATGACATAATTTCTAATGTCGAGAGAGGACTTGAGGACGAAAATCTAGTAGTTTACCCTAACCCTAGTAATGGGTATTTGAACTTGAATTTAGATCCAAAAATTAATACACAAGTTGAGGTTTATACTCAGTCTGGTAAACTAATCAATAAAGTTGAGAATGTTACTCAGGATAATATCCAGGTTAGCTTGAATGGACACAGAGGTGTATGTATTCTAAAAATAACTAGTCTAGATAACATAAGTTATATTAAAATATTAAATAACTAATAGATTATGAAGAGAATTATTAAGTTAATATTGGCTCTATTATTCGTCTCGTGTTCGGAGCAAACGCCTTACCAAGACGGTGTTAAATATATATATAAAGTAAAGTATTCTAAGTCAGAATTTGAAGATATAATGACAGTCGAAAAAACCGTAGTTTCTGGCTTCGCTTCAAAGATATTAATGGAAACTGAAGTGAGGCAAGACCCAGGTAGCAGTACTGGCTACAGTATAGAGTCTAATGTTGCTAATAGTACTCAGAAAATACAGTTGCCGCACGCCTTAGGTGAATACCTAAACCTTACTAATTTACTTCCTCCTCCAACTATCGAATTCCCTGTTACAATCGGGGATTCAGTTTATAATGAACACACTATAGATTTCAAACATAGCCCATATAATGGGTTGAATGTTGAGGGATATATCAAGGTAATTGGCAGAGAAATGGTTAAAAACCGAATAGCCAATGATACTTGTTGGGTATTAAAAGCTCAGAAATATAATACTTCTGATACTTCCGCTACTTTCTATTATAACGATAAGTACGGTTTCGTAAATCTAGACTACCAGTTTGGCACTGACTATATCTCTATCACATTGGATTCTCTAGAAATAGAATGATTTTACAGGTGTCTAACTCCATATTTCTAAGTACTTATACGTAGTAAAAAAATTACACAGTGTGTAAACCAATTGCTTTACACTCGTAAATTAATTATTTATGCCTATTTTAACTAAATTATAATAACTCTTTATAAACAAGCAAGATAGTGGTTTGTGAGTGCTTAATCTCTAATTTTGGCATTATATTTCTATTGTAACTAATAAGATGTTCATCAGTATTATATAGCAATAGAAATTAAATTAATTATTGGAGTAACAAAATGAAGAAAATAACAATAGTGGCGCTTATAGCTTTGATGGGACTAATGTCATCATACAAAGTATCTGAAGCTCAGTTTTTCGGTGTTGTACTATCACTTACAGGATATGTAATAGATAGCGATACCAAAGAGCCATTGGCTATGCGTGTAGAAGCTTTCGACAGTAAAGGTAATCGTGTTTATTATGGTCGCACTAAATCGGAAAATGATGGATATTATTTCATAACTGGGCTAAAGCCAGGTGCAGATTACACTGTGAAATTAAGTGATAATGAAAGGTATGCAGATAAAGAGGAAAAGATATCAATGCCAGATGTAAAAAGCTATGAGGAAATCAAAAGAGATTTTCTAGTAGAAGACAAGTTCGAAACAGCACATCCTGGTAAATAGATAATAATTACAATTGATTGAAGAAGAGTAGCTACAATGCTACTCTTTTTTTTATTTTTATTCGGATTTAATAAATACTGATAAATAACTATTTCATGGTTCTCTTGAGCTCTCCTGAAATTTACGTCTTACCTGAGTAAAAGAAAAGTTGAACCCTCGATTCTGAAACTAAATTTGTAAATAATTGTATAATTATTAAGATTGTTTTTAATTTGCGATACTATTCAGAGTTAGGAGGAAAAATGAAAAGAAAACTTTTACTAATTGCATTTCTTATAATTACTAGTACTATCTTGATCTCTTGCATTCGCAAGACAGTGGATATGACGTCTTATACGCACCCTAACTATTTCGGTAAAACTTACAGAAAAGTCTGTATTCTAGTAGAAGGTAGAACTTTGGCCGAACGTAAATTCTATGAAGAGATTTTGGTTAGTTCGTTTCTTGACAATGGAACCGAAGCTATAGAAGGGTCAGTGTTATTCCCCCCAATCGAAGAATGGACTCAAGAATATTACAATACTGTATTGAACAAAAATGGCTATGATGCTTTTTTATTAGTAAGTTTGTCAGAAGAAGTTGTACGAGATGAACTTATTCCTAGAGTAGTTACTAATACTCAAACGAAAGTTGATAATGACACAACAAAGAAGAATACTAAAACTACCACTTCCGTATCAACTCACAAAGAAATGCAAAGAATTCTTGAGATAGAGATGCAAATGCATATGAAGATAATTGATGTGAAAAATAATCAATTATCTTGGCAAGGTGAAAGTGTGAAATACATAGATGGAGAAGTAGGTATGTACCAATTTGGTAATAAAATAAGTTATTTAGCTGATGATTTAGTATTAGATTTGCAAAATAAAAACCATTTGAAAATATATGATTAGAAATGTAGTGATTATGGCTGGCGGCTCGGGTGAGCGATTTTGGCCATTGAGCAGAAAAAATAAACCGAAACAATTACTAGAGCTGACTTCATCCGGAAAAGTAATGATAGCAGAGGCTATAGATAGAGTCGCCCCAATGATAGATTATAAGAATATCTATATCATAACGGGTGAACATCTGAAAAAGCCGATAGAAGATGCATTACCTCAGCTCCCAAAAGAAAATATAATAGCAGAACCTGCAAAGAGAAATACAGCACCTTGTCTCGCACTAGCGGCAGGGATTTTAGCTGATAAAAACTCTGGTAAAGAGCAATCTATTGCGGTTCTTACTGCAGATCAGATTATAGAGCCAGAAGAAAATTTCCGTAATACTATATCCAAAGCTCTTGATTATGTAGAACAAAACGGTGTTATCTCGACTATTGGTATTGTACCGGATAGAGCTGAAACAGGTTACGGATATATAGAAACTGGTAATAAATTGAATGATGATGAAATCGGTATTTATGAAGTGGTTAGCTTCAAAGAAAAACCAGATGAAACAACTGCAGAGCAATATCTCTCCTCAGGTAAATACCTTTGGAATAGTGGTATGTTCTTCTACAGATTAGATACTTTTGTTGAAGAAATGAAGCTAAATGCTCCTGAGATTGGCAATAAGATTGACCAATTAATAGAATCAAATCCTAACATGAGAGATGTATTTGAATCTTTCTCGGGTATCTCTATTGACTATGCCTTAATGGAGAAAACTAAAAAAGCTGTGGTAACAGAGGCCAATTTCCATTGGGATGATCTCGGTGCTTTCGATGCTCTTGATAGAGTTAATAATCAAGATAAAAACGGCAATATAATCAAAGGTGAAGTAGTGGCAATAGATTGCAATAATTCGATTATTATCAACTCATCCAACAGATTAGCTACGGCTTATGGTCTAAATGAAGCTGTACTTATACAGACAGATGATTCTGTTATGAGTTGCTATAAGAAAGATGCCCAACATGTAAAACAAATAGTCGATGCAATGAAAGCAAAAGGACTAGAGGGATACTTATAATGTCAATACTTTTCAAAAATATCAATTCTTTAGTTACAGTCAATAGCGAAGGTGCTCTCTATAAAGTTGGCGAGCAAATGCAAGATATTGGCGAAATAAAAAATGGAGCTATGATAGTTTCCGACGTTATAGAGTGGATAGGCGAGACTAGTGATTTGGGAGATATTATATCTCACTATAATATAGATCAAGAAATAGATTTGAAAGGGAAGACCGTACTACCTGGTTTAGTTGATTCGCATACTCACGTAGTCTTTGGAGGGAATAGAAGTGCAGAATTCGGAATGAGGCTTAGAGGTGCTACTTATGCTGAGATAGCAGAAGCTGGTGGCGGTATACAAACCACTGTCAACGCTACTAGAAAAGCTAGTGTAGAAGAGTTGGCTGAAGTAGGTCGTGGTTTAGCTATGTCAGCGGCAAAGTATGGTACTACTTCGATGGAAATAAAATCTGGTTATAGCTTAACAATAGAAGGGGAGATAAAGCAGCTAGAAGCTATTCGTCACCTATCTGAAACACTCCCACTCCGTATCACTCCTACTTTTATGGGGGCACACGATTTTCCGAAGGAACTGAAAGGTGACAGAAACACTTATATAGACCAAATTGTAAATGAAATGATACCTTATATCTCAGAAAATAAACTAGCTGAGTTCAACGATGTATTCGTTGATAAGGGGTATTATACAACTGATGAAGGAACGAGAGTATTAGAAGCAGGAAAGAAATATGGTTTGATGCCCAAAGCACATTGCGATGAACTTGCGGACGTTGGTGCGGCTACAATGGCTGCAAACTCTGGTGCTATATCAGCCGACCATCTATTATTTGTATCAGACGAGGGTATTGCTAATTTGAAAAATGCAGGTACAGTTGCAGGGTTGCTTCCAGGTACAGCATATTTCATCAAAATGCCTTATGCTCCTGCAAGAAAATTAATTGACTCTGGAGTGATTACCGCTATTGCAACAGATTGTAATCCGGGTTCTTGCTTCACAGAGAATATGCAAACTATTATGTCACTTTCTGTTATTAATATGGGAATGACTGCAGAGGAAGCAATAAGTGCGGCTACTATCAATGGCGCATATTCTGTTCGCAAATCACATGAAGTTGGTAGCTTAGAAATTGGTAAAAAAGCAGATTTTATTATTTGCAATTGTGCTGATTATGTCGATATTTTTTATCATTTTGGTATTAATCACGTTGAGCAAACGTGGATAAATGGAAAACAAATTATTTAGGTCAAATATGAATACTTTCAGAGTACTTTTACTTTTAGTCTTTGCTTTAACGTTAAACGCTAATGCAACTGATTTAGCTAAGCTTATCAATGATGATTATAAAGCTTATGCTGATAGTTTAGAAAATAACATTACATCATTCACATATTTAGATGATGATGGTAGTTACAAAACTTACTTGCTAAGTAGCCAAGAATCAGATAATAATAACCCAATCTTCCAGATAGGTAGTGTTTCTAAGCTATTTACGGCTCATGCTCTTAGTAATCTAGTTGTAAGTGGTGATCTGAAACTGACAACTAAAGTAAAGGAAATATTACCTTTCGTTTCTTTCAAAGATTCGAATATAGCTAATATTACTTTAGTTCAACTTGCTAACCATACTTCTGGTTTACCTAGATTACCTATCAATATCTTCATGGGTGTTACGGATTCATTGCAACCATATCAGAATTACACTGTGGCAATGCTTTATAATTTTCTCGCAAGTTATGAATTAGTCAGAGCACCAGGCAAATCTTATGAATATTCGAACTTGGGTTATGGATTATTAGGAAATATACTTGATACATATCTGAAAAAAAATAAGAATACAACTCTTGAGAAATACATTGACAAAGAAATATTTGACAAAGCTGGAATGAAAGACACTGGTCTAGAACTTTCAGCTAAACAACAAATGAGAGAAGTGCAACCATATATTGAGAATACTCCTACTCCTGCTTGGGAGTTCGATGTTATCAAATGGGCCGGTGCTTACTATAGCACTACTTCAGACTTGGCAAAATATATGAATCAGTTCGTAACTGATACTCCTACTTTTGATAAGAAAGTTTTAGAATTGTCTAGAACTATTACATTCGAGGCAAATCCAAATATGCGAATGAGTCTGGGGTGGCATATCACACCACTTGGTGATAACACTGTCTATTGGCACAATGGTAACACCTATGGTAATGCTGCATTTATTGGTTTTACTTCTTCTGGTAAATTTGTTGCTGTACTTTCCAATAGTAATAGAATATTAGACAGTTTTGCAGTCGATGTACTTAGCAATATGAAATAAGATTTTATTCAAATATTTACACTTTAAAAAATCTACTTTCGGTAAACGAAGCGTAGATTTTTTTGTATCTATACATTAGTATTATAATAATTATCAATTATATACTACTAATATTAAAGAAATAATCATTATTTTGTGACAAACAAGGAACATAACTGTTAATGTAATAAGAGCAATGGGCAAAAATTATAAAGACATATCGGATGCAGAGCTCTACTATATGCTGAAAGGTTCAAAATCAGAATCTAAGAAGGCATTTGACGAGCTGTATAGGAGACATTCTACGAATGTTTATACCTATTGCCGTAAAGTTTTGAATAATGACCCAATGGCTGAGGATATATTCCAAGAGACATTTACACGCTTTTATGAGAGTGCGAAACAAGATAGAGAAATGACAAATGTGTCAGGATATCTGATTAAAATTGCCCGTAATCTTTGCCTCAATGAAAAAGCTAAAAAATATAATGACAAAGTCTCATTGGATGATTTGCAATTGCCGCATTATGATGTTAGCTATGGTAATAAGCAATTAAATGAATTACTTCAAACGGCGCTCGATGCTTTGCCCAAAAAGTACCGTGAAGTGATAGTATTGCGAGAATACCTAGATATGTCGTATAAAGAAATAGCCGAAGCCGTAGGTACAACCATGCCTGTTGTACGAATTAGAATATACAGAGCTAAAGGTAAAATTAGAGAACTTTTAGCACCTTATTTTGAAGAAATGAAAGATTATAATTAGATGAATATGGAAAATACTAATATGACAACTTCCGAAAAACTACACCTACTCCTAGATGGAGAACTAGAAGGTATAGATACAGCTGAAGTTTTAAATGAAGTTTCTAATAGCCCTGAGCTAACTCAAGAATTTGTAGATCTTGTGAAAATGAAACAAATGATGAGTGGCGCTTCTGAAGCTCCACCTGAACATCTTCGTAGAACTGTTATGGCGGGGATAGGTCTTGGTGGAAGTGGACTTTGGTACTACTTACAAAATAGTGGAATGGTCGCTGCTTCGGCTGCATTCATTTCAAGCAAAGTCGGAGCTGCTATAATAGCTGGAATGGTTGGTGTATTCGCTACATTTATGGTTATGGATAATAACGATAAACCTTCTGTCAATGAGTCTGCATTACCGACTAAGCCTAACACACAATTCAATGAGCTGGCTAGTGCAATGCCAATAGAGATGGAAGTTCCAGTAGTATCTTCTATTTCAAAAAATTCTAGTAGTTTCAGAACAAACTCTTATCAAAATTCGAGTAATTATGCTACGAATAGTGGTTCTACAATTTCAACTGATAGTCAAATAGTGGTTGATGGTGTTAATGATTCTGAAAATTTATTTAGCGATAATAATTACTATAAAGTCAGTAAAAGCGACAGAGAGCTTAATACAGAACAAAGTCTAGAAATACTATCAGTTAAAAATGAAAATATAGCTATGAACCAGGAGCTATTACCAATTGTCAATGATGATAGACCTAGTGGATTTATAGTTAACCCGACTAATAGGATCATAACTCCAGAATCCGATCAACAAATGTTGTTCAGTTTACAAGGTAGAGGAATAACTAATAATTCATTACATACGGCTGATCTATCAACTACTGAAGCGCCGGCAATAAATGACATTGGTATTGCGCTTATGTATTCAGTTAGTGATGAATTTGAGATTGGTTTAGAATTTGGTCAAGAATTCTTCGTTAAAAAAATCAAATCTAATACTTTTAGTAATGAAGAGACTATGCTAGAAAATCAACTCTCTTTTTGGGGTGGTGTCAGAGCTACTTATAAGTTCAATGAATTGCAGATAATGGACGGATTTAGACCAATGACTTCAGTTCTATTAGGTGGAACTAACCGAGGTTGGGTAACTAAAGCTTCAGCTGGATTAGTATATGATATATCCAACAAACTAGCTGTATTTGGTGGTCCTGAGTGGACTTCTGGTTTCTACCAATTCGATTCACAACTATTATCAACCCACAAATGGGGTTTTCAATACGGCTTAGCTCTTAAGTTCTAAGCGCTACAATAAGATCGTAAATTAGTCTATTCCCTTTTAATGGTCAAGCAAGAGCTTGAAATATTAAGAGGGAATTTAGTTTATACATACAAGTTCCATCTAAAACCTTTATACAGATACGTCACTTTCAATTACTTTACTCTGGTGTTAACCAAAAGAAAACAACAGATTTTATATCCAAGAAATTATCTTGTATAAGATTAAGCAAATGCTTTTAAATATCTGAGCTTTTGGGGTTACACAGAGCAAAAAAAAAGAGCTACCCTATAAAGGATAGCTCTCATCGAACAACTTTAGTACAAGTTTATTCTTTTTCTTTTGCCTTATCTTTGCAGCAGTTATCTTCTGAGCCACATTCCTTAGAAGCGACTTTCTTATTAGTTGTGCTACATTCTTTATCGCCAACTTTTCCTTTAGTTGAACACTCCTTGTCTGAAGTAGAACATTTTTTAGCAGAAACTTCAGCAACATCATAACCTAATTTTGATACTTTAGTTTTCAAATCTGCTGCTGTAATAACTTCTGGATCGTAGTCAAAGCTTACAGTTTTTGTTTCTACGTCAACACTAGTAGTGTTTATACCATCTACATCTTTCATTTTAGATTCTATCTTGTTTTTACATCCATCACAAGTGATTGATGCAGTAAAAGATGTTTTTGCTGATTTTGCTTCTGTTTGATTTGGAAGCAAAAAGAATACAGTTAAAGCGATTGCAGTTAGAATAAACGGCACTAATACTTTCTTCATACTTATCTCCTAATTTAGTTAATTATAATTTTTTACAACTTAATACTTTTCTTTCAATATTTCAATAGCTTTTTTTATCTTAGGGTCATCTGGATAATTATCCCTATTCCTAATAGTTATATCGGGTAAGATTGATTTATATTTTATCATATTGTTATTTCCAAAGGACATAGGGTACAAATCAAATGATATATTGTACATTGCAGGTAGTTTTACCTCTTGAATCATATCATAAGAACCAGCTGTTGGCTCCCCAATAATTTTACCTATTCCATAGTGTTTTACTATCTGTAAAATAGTCTCTGATTTCCCTACACTTGTTTCGTTTGTAAGAAATACAATGTTTCTTGTTAAGTTAGCTTGCTTGGCCTTAACATATCCGTTAATATCTCTCCGAAACGGTTTTTCGCATGGGTTGATATAAGAGTTTAACCCCCATTTGAACGACGGTACACTCTCGTCTATGAAAAACCCGAGGAAGTGTTCAGATAACAAGGCATCACCTCGCAAATCTATTATTATTCCTTTTGCTTTCGCAAAATTCCCCATTAGCTCACTCATCTCAAAATCGTTCAATCTAGTCCCATCTATATAAATGGTATTAGAATCTATCCATTCTAAAGTATAAGGACGAGTTATAACAACTTCTCTATTAGTTAGGTTCCTAGAGATTGGTATTATTACTTCTTCACCATCTCGAAGAACTTTTATATTTTCCTCTGATTTAAAATCTCCGGCGGCTAATTTGTAAAACGCTTTTTTATGTTTCCAAATCTCATTAGTACCTGGATATTTTTCAGACTCCTTTTTAAGATAATCTTCAACATCAACTTCACTTATTGAAATTATCTTATCTCCTTTTTCTATTTGACTATCAAATGAACTAACTACAATACTTTCACCATTTTCAAAATCTACTATAAAAGGTAATGTATAGTCTTTTGACTGAGTTGTTAACCATGCCTCAGAGCGAATGTTATTGGTCACCTTCATTATGTTGTTCAATTCTAATTCAAATTCTTCTGGGCTTTTTGTGGAAGTAATATTAGAAATATTATCTAAAAATAAGTTGTCCCACTGTTCTTCAGAGAAGTTAACATTTGAGTAATAACGTAAATAGTTCCAAACTTCTGTGAATACAGCAACTTTTGTAATAAGGTCATTCGGATTCATTGTTATCCGCTCTTCTGGTGTTATCTCATTATTTGGTAAGGTTGAGTTCCCATCGTCATATACTGTTAGGGGTAAAGCTAACCACATTTTTTCACTTAGTTTCCGAATACATAATTCTTCTAGTTTTGGCAATGGGATATACAGTGATTCATCTGTTGATACTAATAGTGAGTTTCCGTCTAAAGCTTCATTACTATTGTCAACTGTGAATTTATAACCAGACTTAAGTATCGACTCTGGAATTCTCCAATATTCAATATTGTTAGTCTGCCAATTCAATTCAAATGAATTATTCTTTGGGTGATATTCTAAATCCTTACCTTTTCCTTTAGCTGTCATTTTTATATTATCAAACCAAGCTCTTCCTTCACCAAGGAAAACTACACCAGTTCTTATCTGCTGAGCATCTTTTGGTATATCTATTTCCATACTATATTCTTTCCACTGATCTGAAGTAATTATCTCAGGAATTTTAATATTCATTGGCTCTTTTGAAGGATCAGCGAAATCTACTCTAAACCATAATTCTGCATGCGCATCATTACCATAAGGCTTGACCTTAGACATAGCAGAGTATTTGATCTTTTTCCCTGCTAATTTTTTAGCACCAATTATTTGATATGTTGCTGCTTCTCGAGGCATTCTCGAATCATATATATTTAATCTTTTCGTACCTATATTCAAATCCCCTTTTCTATGGTATATATTATTAGTGATTTTAGCAACCGCTACTCTGTCCAAGGCATTTTTAGGTTTTTCAATTTTGTGATTATTTGCTTTTGATTGGCTTTCATATAATTCTGCAGTTGGAGCAATCCTCTTAATTCTTCTTCTTATAGTTTCGTAAGGGGTGTTATTATCAAAAAGTTCTTTTATACTATGATAAAGAAAAGTTTCAGATTTTAATTCTTCAATCTCATCTGAAGGATGAAAGAATTTAGTATCTCCATAAGCTTTCGCGAAGTATAGATAGTTTTTCGCCATGTCTAAGCTAATTGATTGTGGCTCAACAATATTCTCAACTTCACCTAGTATTTCTATTGAAATACCATCTATCCAAGCTCTACCACTGCCTTGTAAAAAAAGACCAATGTTGATGGTATAAGCTTCATCAGTTACCGTATGCTCAACAGAGTATTTCTCCCAAGTATTGAATACTATTGGGTCTTCTTCGTTAGTATTAATGAAAGGATATTGATTTTGGAAAGTTCGCTCTGATATGTAAAATCCAGCATGACCTTTTCCCTCTATCTCTGCTCTGATATAAGCCGAAAATCTTAACTTTTTACCTATATATTGGCTAGCATCAAAACTTTGAACAGCTGTTCCACTGACGTTCTCTGTTCCAGTCGAATCTAGCTGTCTAGAAATACTCATACAGTATTTGCCATCATAAGGTTTGCTGTTGGTCGCTTCCGCATAATATCCTTTTTCTTTAGCTTCCTTTGGTAAAGTCCATCTAGCAGGCATAGCCCCAACTACTGAGTTCTCGAAGCTTAGGTTGTAAGGTTGATACGCAGGGGTTGCTTCAAATTGCGAAAAAGTAACAGAACAAAATGATAAAAAGAGTAATAAATATTTCATGTTTTTTAGAATTTGTATTTTATATAACTATAAAGACACCTGAACACGTAAAACGTCTCAAATGATTGAAAGTTTACGCAAATTAAGGATTATTTAGGAACTAACTAGTTATTTCAAATTTGGCATTTCTTGGATTCTTTATGATATAGAGTAGATTTAGTTGACAATATCATAGATGAAAAAATAAATTATAACTTAAAATGATTGAAAGGTTCAGTAATGAATCCTTTCAGAAATAAAATAAATTCCATATTTGTTCATTAAAACTCATATATTAGAGTAAAACAATTCAAGATTTATGATAAATAGGTTAAAAGAATTTCTAGAAGACCCTAAAGGTACTTTTAAAAGAGCTTATAGGTGGTTAGAACTTTTCGAAGAGCGCTTAGATAGACATCAGACTTTTATGATGGCTTCTGGGATTGCTTTCAATATATTACTCTATCTTTTACCTGTTTTTCTAATATTAGTGCTTATTATCAGAGTGTTTTGGGGCTCCGAAGGAATAATTGAGCAGTTTAGTGGGCTGTTGTTTGATTTTCTTCCACCTACGCAAGAAACCTATTCCTTACTCGAATCAGTCTCTAAAGAAGTTGAATTATTAGTCCAATACTCCTCCGTATTTGGTATTATTGGTGGACTTACGCTACTTTGGTTATCATCTCTACTTATTAGTGCCTTTAGGAGTGCATTAAATGAGATATATAGTATTAAAAGTCGTCATATTTTTATTCTTTATAGATTCAAAGATATGTTGCTTACTCTTGTTCTTACAGTGCTAATACTTATTTATTCTTATGCAGTGCCTATAGTTACCTATTCAATAGATTCTATAACTTATCTATTACCCGAAGTATTCACAGGTTTTCTAACTAGCGTATTACTTACCTTGTTCTCATTATTAACTTCATTTCTATTGATATACTTTATATATCGATGGGTTCCAAATCAAAGAATACCTAGGAAACCGCGTGTATTTGCGACTACTCTCACTGTTTTTATGATTGAGATATCTAGATATGTATTTGCTTGGTATATCTCTTCTGTAACAGACTACGGTAAATTTTATGGAGCTTATGCTGTTATCGTATCTATAGCTGTATGGGTCTATTATTCATCACTTATTATACTCCTAAGTGCCGAATTAGGTAAATACGTTTATGACAATAAATTTGATAGAGAGCATCAAACGGAAGAGTCGTTCGAAGATAATCTAACACCTTAGAATTTTAAGTACTTTTGCCATACTAAAAACAACTCCCATGTCGCATTAATATCACGCAAACAATAGTCCGAAATAGTTGCTATATCCCCTTTCTTATATAATTCGGATACCATAGAACCATCTACACCTTCGCTTTTAGGAGAGGTAATACCAAAAGCACGTGTATAAAAATCAAAATTGAATCTTTTAGATGCAGAATAAGGTGATGGATTGTAAAAACTGAGTTCATCTATCAAATCGGTATGACCTGGATAATTCCATTTTGTTCCATTCATCAAATTTCGTGATGGACGGATCTTTAGCAATGCACTTCTCAACATGAGGAAAGGAACATCGAAACTACGCCCATTAAATGATATTAGAGTTGCTCCATTGTACTTAGTGACAACTTTCCAAAATGCTTCTAATAAGCCCCTTTCTGAATATAGTAAACATTGCTTACCGCTTGGTAAAGTTAACTCAGCACCTTCTTCTCCGTCATAATCCGGTAGAGTAGAAAAAGCGGCTTCATTCTTTATTTCGTATTCCCCATTAACTCCTTCCATTAACTGCAACCCAATACAAACAACCTGGGCTGTGAATGGGTATAAACCTAACATAAACTTTTTTTGTTCTATTTCTTCATCGGATACTGCCCCACGAATTAGGTATTCTTGTTGTGATTCGGAAAAAGATTCAAAATCCATTGATGCAGTTTCTATATCAAATACTATATATCTTTCCATTGCTGTTTTCTGTTGGTTATTAGATTCTATATTTGTCAATATAACTAATTAATTATTAATAGTTATTAGGGCGTTCTTTTTTAAAATGTATTAAGTATTAATAACTACAGAAAAACAACACTCTGAAACAAAAAAAAATATTTACTATATAACATTATCCTTCTATTTTTCGGCAATTATACCAATATTTTGTAATTTTATAATTATTCTAATTAACAAAATTGAAAATTAATCATAGGATTGGATATAATGGATTTGAAAATCGCTTCCCTTGCCGAATTAGGTAAAGATAAAATTGAAAAACTTCCCTTCTCTATTAGAATACTATTAGAGAACGTACTTAGAAATAAAGATAACTTTGCTATTACGCAAGAACACGTAGATACTTTGCTTAATTGGGATCCCGCTGGTACTGATAAAGAAGTACCTTTCAAACCAGCTAGAGTATTGATGCAAGATTTCACAGGTGTACCAGCCGTTGTCGATATTGCTTCTATACGTTCAGAAGCTATCCGAAAAGGTAAAGATGGTTCGAAAATCAATCCACTTATTCCTGTTGATTTGGTCATTGACCACTCTGTACAAGTAGATTTCTTCGGTACAGATTACTCATTGAAACGTAACGTTGATATGGAATATGAAAGAAATTTAGAAAGATACCAATTCTTGAAATGGGCGCAGAAAACATTCCAAAATTTCACAGTAGTGCCTCCGGGTATGGGTATTTGTCATCAAGTAAATTTGGAATACCTAGCAACTGGTATAGTTGAACGTGATGGTTGGGCATTCCCAGATACACTTGTAGGAACTGACTCACATACTCCTATGGTTAACGGTATTGGTGTAGTTGGTTGGGGTGTTGGTGGTATAGAAGCAGAAGCTGCTATATTAGGTCAACCATTATTCTTTACTTGTCCTCAAGTAATTGGATTGAAACTATCTGGTAAACTACCGGAAGGTATAACTGCTACAGATATGGTATTAGAAATCACTCAATTACTTCGTAAATATGGTGTGGTTGGTAAATTTGTAGAAGTGTTCGGTAGTGGTCTTGATAACCTTAGCGTAACTGATAGAGCAACTATTTCTAATATGTCTCCTGAGTTCGGATGTACTGTAACTTATTTCCCAATTGATGCTCAAACTATTGATTATATGCAAAGAACTAATCGTTCTGATGAGCAAATCAAATTAGTTGAAGAATACACAAAATCTAATATGCTTTGGAGGGATAACGAAGATAAAATAGTTTACTCTGATGTACTAGAGTTGAATCTTGATAATTTGAAACCAAACGTAGCCGGACCAAAGAGACCACAAGATAAAATATTGGTAGAAGAATTAGGGACTAAATTCCACGATTTATTAGATTCTGGATACAGTAGAAAATATGTTCCATTGAAATTGAGAAAAGAAAATGCTTGGTTAACTGAAGGTGGCTCTGGTACAGAGTTTACTTATGGTGAAAACACCGATCACGATGGAAATGTTGCCGTTGAAGCTGAAACTATTAAAACTGTAAGAATAAAACTTAAGAATGAAGAATATGTACTTAGTGATGGTGCAATAGCTATTGCTGCTATTACTAGCTGTACTAACACATCTAACCCTAATGTTATGTTAGGTGCTGGATTAGTGGCAAGAAAAGCTATAGAACGTGGTTTACAGGTTAAACCGTGGGTGAAAACAAGTTTAGCACCTGGTTCTAAAGTTGTAACTGAATATTTACAACGTTCAGGTCTATTAGAAGATTTGGAAGCATTGAAATTCCATCTAGTTGGATACGGTTGTACGTCTTGTATTGGTAATAGTGGACCACTACCACCACATATCGATAGTGCTGCTGACAAAGCAAATCTAATATTAACTTCTGTTGTATCTGGTAATAGAAATTTCGAAGCTAGAATTCACCCTAAAGTAAAGATGAATTTCCTTGCGTCTCCTATGTTAGTTGTTGCTTATGCTTTAGTAGGTAGAGTTGATATTAATATATTGGAAGACCCGTTGGGCTATGATCCTAATGGAGAGGCAGTATATCTAAAAGATATATGGCCAACTCAGAAAGAAATAAATGAAGCACTAGCTGCTTCACTATCAAAAGAAGATTTTGAAAAAACTTATAGTGTTATATTTGACGGTGAAGAAGATTGGCAGAAACTAAATGCTCCTACTGGAGAGAACTATGCTTGGGGAGACGATTCGACTTATATCAAAGAAGCCCCGTTCTTCCAGAATATTTCTGAAGAAGTACCTGAACCACAAGACATAAACAATGCTAATGTATTATTGAAACTTGGGGACTCTGTAACTACTGACCACATTTCTCCTGCTGGTTCTTTTGCTCCAACATCTCCTGCTGGTAAATACCTGCAAGAAAATGGTGTAGAAAAAGCAATGTTCAACTCTTATGGTTCACGTCGTGGTAATCACGAAGTTATGATGAGAGGTACTTTTGCTAATGTTCGAATTAAAAACGAGCTTTCTGAAAAAGAAGGTGGTTACACTACTTATCTTCCTACAAACGAGCCAATGTCAGTATATGACGCAGCTATGAAGTATGTTGAAAATGATATTCCTTTGGTTATAATAGGTGGCAAAGAGTATGGTAGTGGTTCTTCTCGTGACTGGGCTGCAAAAGGTACTGCTCTTTTAGGTGTAAAAGCTGTTATAGTAGAGAGTTTCGAGCGTATCCATAGAAGTAATCTAGTAGGTATGGGAGTTCTTCCATTAGAAATGTTGGGTACTACTCCTGAACAATTGGGATTAAATGGAACTGAAACTTACACTATCAATGGTATAAGCGAGGGACTAACTCCTGCTAAAACTCTTAAAGTTGATTTCGAAAGAAAGAATGGTGAGAAAGGTAGTTTTGACGTTCTTTGTAGATTGGACTCACAAATCGAAATCGAGTATTACAAAAATGGTGGTATTCTTCATTATGTGTTGCGTGAATTTTTGAAAAAGTAAATAGTGAAGAAAAGATAAAATTTGAAAGCCATTTTCTTAATTGAGAATGGCTTTTTTTTTGTTCAAAATGATTAGTATATTGTATTCAGATTTACAAAATTAACAGGGAGAATATAGCAATGGACGAAATAAATAACTTATCTTATGAGCAACAATCAATATCTCAAGATTTGAAATTAGATGATGTTGCTATTGATTATTTGAAGGAATCTGCTAAATGGACAAAGATAATTTCGATCATTGGGTTCGTTTTAATAGGCCTATTGGTTATAGGTGGACTTTTTGCAAGTTCGTTTATGTCTTCTTTACCTGGTGAACAATTTGCTTATCTTCCAAAAGGAATTGGGTTCTTTTACGGAGCTATGTATATAGTGATTGGGGTAATCTATATTTTCCCAACTTTATATTTATTCAATTATTCCAAAAACTTGAAATCTGCAATTGCAACAAATAACAGTGAAGAACTAAGTAAAGCTTTTGGCAATCTTAAATCATTGTTCAAATTTATTGGTATATTCTCTTTAATAATAATTGGTATCTATGTTCTGGGATTCCTTTTTGCCTTTTTTCTTTATCTAGCAATGGTTTAGGGTTGCAGATTCTGTAAAATAATAATGTAGTTTATTCCATTTCTTTTGAAGCACTCAAAAAAGGGCTATACATCATTATAGCATGGTTCTCGACAAGTAGTCGTTCAGTTTCATTTCCATTGATATGTGTCTCAATTTGGACTATTTGATTGTGCCTAGAATATCCACCCCAATCTTGTTGCTTCATCAGATGATTTCTTTCTTCAATCCTATAAGATGCATTAATTTCTGAAGAAGAATAGAGTTCTCCATGCAAGTGAGTTTCGTCTATCCAAAGTCTTAACTGGAATCTATTATTTGTTCTATTCAGTACTTGTAAATCAATATGATTATATGAAAGTGTTGCACCTGCTCCGAAAGGTACTTTTCTATTCACATCTGGGAATACATCAAATCCATGTCTGTATCTTTCAGTAATTATTAAAGGACTATGTGCGAATATCCAAAATAACAAATTACCTAACTGACACAGTCCTCCTCCTATATCTTTTCCTATTTGACCATTATTTAAAACGAGACCTTCTAGATACCCTTTTTTTGCAGTAGGTCTTCCAACAAGTTTCCAAATGGAAAATGTTTCGTTAGGTTCAATTACTACATTGTTAAGGAGTGAAATTGCAATCTTTAGGTTGGTTCTTTTGTTTTCTTGTAGGTACATATCGACATCTTTAAGGGGTCTAAGAATCATCGATTTATGAGAAAACACAATATTGTCAAACTGAATATTGGGCTTCAATTTAGAGTAGCTTTTAGAACCAAAGAGCCAATTTAGTTTCCTACGTATTATGTAATATTCTTTACCTAGGATCGTACGAAGTCTTGAACGCAATATTGGTTTTCGTAATTCTTTCATGAGTAATTAATATTTCTAATTGTAAGAATTATTATAAGTTGTTTTTCTGGAGTTCAATTGTTAGTCTTTCTTTTTCTATAGATTGCTAAAATAAAGATTAATCCAATTAATAATAGTAAAAGTGGCCATAAATTAATCAAGACCAGTACAAACATTATAAGACCACTCCAACCGTTAGAAAAGGCTTCTTTTACATCAGCACCAAACCCGGTTTCGGACTCTAGACTGTTGTAGAATCTAATATTCAAAGTTGAAAATCCGACTTGATTTTTGAGATAGTTTAGCCTTCCTTCAATCGATTCTATTTCCAATCTAAGGCTACCAATTTCCTTTTCTATTTCTAATATTTCTGAGATTTTCTGCGCCTTTTTCAGTAACTCTATATATCTATTTTCTAATTCTTTTTTAGTCTTTAACCTTGCTTGAACATCAAGAAAATCTTCGGTTACATCTCTAACATCAATATCTTTTTTGTCAAAGTCTTTGACACCTTTTGTTGATTCATTCAAAAAATTATCAAAGTTATCAGATGGTACTCTAACTACAATATTTAGACTATTCTCTGTATCATATTTATATAACTTCTCTGAAGATATGTACCCATTATATTTATTTACCGCAACTAATATTGCATGTTTCGTTTTACCTAAGTCATCGGTTCTAAACTCAATATCTCCTTTCTTAATAAGTTTACGTTCAACCTTACTCATTTCAACAGGACTATTATTATCATTTCCTGATTCATCACTTACATTATACTTAGCAGTTGAGACTTCTGATATTGTATCGTTAAATCCTTCACCTCCATCACAGCTTATAAATGCAAGGATTAATAATAATATCAAATAATTATTTAGATTCTTCATAATGGTTTCTGGGGTTAATAATTACTTTCTTATTTAATAGACGCTTTGAAAGATGTTGAAGTTACTAATAGTTAGAAAAAACTTAGATTCTGATGGTTACCGAGTGGAATAGACATGGCTCAGTACGGGGCATCGAAGTGCTGACAAAGTCGAGATTAATAATAAACACCCCGTCCTGCTCCGCAGGCCACCCCTCTTAAAAAGAGGGGAATTCCTTGTTAAACACCTCATCTACTCAGAATACCTAAGTTCTTCGGGATAGAAGATACGATCGAGTAAGCTGAAGCTTAGACCTATGTAATAGCCATCGAAGCTAGTGGCGTCACCTAGAAAGTCTAGAGTCTCGCTACCAATTCCACCAAGGGTATTACCTGAAATATATCCTCCAACTATACCAACGTTGAATCTGTCTGAGAACCTTAATCGGAGTTTAGCACCTAGATTAAAATAACTTGAAGGATAATAACCATATTCTATGAATGGATCTATACTTAGTTCATCTTTGAGTAGTTGGTGCCAATAGCCAACTCGCAATGGTAGCACACCAATACCGTTTCCGTTTGCACCCATCATGTAAAGTGATATCAGTGAGGTACCAGCGTATAAATTGTAATTACCGTTTATAGGGATCGCGATATCTGCGTTTGCCAACCTCATGAAGTAACCTTTGATTATAGAAGTCGATGAGTCGCTTACATCGCCTAATGCAGAATATTCTGAATTAGTATTTACAAATGTAATATCAGCAAGTCCAACTTTCCAAGAGGAATGCTCATGATCTTTCCATTCGGTGTATAGCTCTGGTACTACATTTACAAAATCAAGTACAGAGACACTTAATCCCGCATAAGGTATTGTATTAAAAACACCTTCATCAGCAAAATCATTTCCAGCTATTAATACTGAGGATTTTGAATTATATCCCGCTGCTAATCCAACATAAGCTCTTAAATTCACACCACCAATAGATCCAACATCTATTGAACCTGAGATATTACCATATTGTGAAGGGAAAAAGCCAATACCTACAGCTATTGTAGCTGATACATAAGGAATATCATCTCTGAAATAATATCTCTTTCTTATGTATGGAGTTACAAACCCTAATAATCCATTTTCAATTCTTGCATCGGGTATTATCGCTTCTACTCCGTGGAATCCCCAAGTCCAATTCTCAGCATCTCTGAACCATCGAAGTCTATTCTCATATATTCCTAACCTGTAGATTCCACCGCTGAATATACTTCCACCATCTGCACCTCGTGCACTCTCATCTAGTAAAGCAGGGTCAGGAAAAACACCGAATAAACCAGAGTTTAGTGAAAAGTCCGTACTTCCTCCTATTAGACCCATTCCCTCGAATAGCCCTAATCGGATAAAATCAGGGTAATATCTATTGACTGTACTATCTCTCTGAGTTATTTCTCTATCTCTTATTATTTCTTTTGTAGATGGATGCACTACACCTCTATCTACGTTACCTGGAGCATTTTTGATAAAGTGTTTTACAGTCGTATCTTTATCTGTAATAGTGTATAGGTCTTCTTCTTCTCTTGTGGTCATTATAGTACAAGATTGGAGTAAAGAGAAAAGTAATATTATAACTAGTATTATTTTATTCATAGACTACTCGATTTCTATATTCAATGTTATAAAGTTATCTAATTTTGCTTCTAGTTTGTCGCCACTTACAACTTGCCCTACACCTTGAGGAGTCCCGGTGAATATACAATCACCTTTTCGTAATCTAAATACGTGCGAGATATAAGAAATTAGTTGAGGTACTGATCTCTGCATATCTGAAGTGTTGCCAGATTGGACTAACTTCCCATTTACATTCAATTCGATATGACAATTATTTATATCAGCAATAGAGTCAATCGTGACTATATTAGACACTGGTGCAGATGAATAGAAGCTTTTAGCAGTTGCCCAAGGTAATCCACTTGCTTTAGCTTTGGCTTGTACATCACGTAATGTGAAGTCAATTCCTACACCATAACCTGAAACATATTCCATTGCTTCGCTTTCAGATACATTATTACAGTCCTTTCCTATTACAACAACTAACTCTACTTCGTGGTGCATATTGTTAGAATAGCTAGGTATCGGAACTTTGCTCCCTGACATAGCATGAGCAGTCGCTGGTTTTATAAATACCACTGGCTCAGCTAATAACTCACCCCCCATTTCTTTGGCATGTTCTGCATAATTACGACCTATGCAATATATAATTCCAACAGGCAATATGGTTCCATCAGTATGTATAAATTGTTCTGACATAATAGTTCTAATTAATTGTTAATGATATCTAAATATTGTCCTACTTCTCTTTGTAATTTCGATAGAGAATCTAGTTCTTTTCTTGTCTTATAACCGAAAGCAGTTTGCTTATATGGTAGTTTCTCATCTTCATAAATATTGTTCATTATCATTCCCCATATAGGTCCTGCTAATCTACCACCTTGTCCATCGTTACCAATTGCATTGAAGTTGATTCGGTGATCGTCGAATCCTACCCAAATACCACAGATTAATTGAGGTGTATAGCCGATGAACCATGCATCCGAATTATCATTAGTTGTTCCAGTTTTACCTGCTGCTTCTATTCTTGGGAAATAAGATCTAATCCTAGCAGCTGTACCTCGGTTCACTACTTCTTGTAACATTATTGTCATTTCATGTGCAATTTCTTTGTCCAAGACGTCATATATTTTATTAGTTCTTTTCTTTCTAAATATCAGATTTCCATTACGGTCTTCTATTCTATTTACATAGTAAGGTTCTACTCTATAACCGTCGTTCGCAAAAATAGAAAAAGCAGAAATAAGTTCCATAGGTACTAATTCACCACCGGCACCTAGTGCCAAAGCTGGTACAGCTTGAATTGGAGAGGCAATACCGGCCTTTCTGAGTAAATCTTTGACTTCACTCGGTGAAGTATATTGAGTTATTAATCGAGCAGCTACAGAATTCACAGACATTCTAAGTCCATTAGCTAGTGTCATCTTATACGATGAGTCTGGGCAATCATTTGTTCCTGAGCGTGGTGCCCATATCTCTTTGGTTATTGGGTCTTCGTAAACGAAAGGTCCACAACCAATTGAGTCAGTAGGGTAGAGTCCATTTTTCAAAGCCATAGAGTAAATGAATGGCTTCATAGATGAACCGGGTTGTCTTTGTATTTGTGTAATATGATTAAGAGAGTGCTTACTATGGCTATTCTGTTTCATAAACTGTGGCGATGCACCTACCATAGATAATATGGCCCCAGAAGCAGGGTCTATCACTACTACGCCTATTTGTATAGTAGTTTTCTCATTTTTAACTGAGTCTATAAACCTTGTATCTTTTTTTAGTTTCTTGGCTATAGCTTCTCTCTCACTTTTAGGAGCCGAACGATACTCAGGGCTCTTTCTTATAGCTTCCGATATTATGTCGGCCTCTAATTTCTTATGGTATTTCCAATTCCATTTATTGTCGAATTTTTCTTGATATTCAGCAAGGTGCTTACTTACAGCATTATTGGTATATTCTTGGATTCTCTCATTAAGTGTAGTGTATATTATTAGCCCGTCTTTGTACAAATCATAATCTTTATCTTTTAAAAAAGGTGAATAATTTTGACGTATAGATTCTACGAAGTGCGGTGCTATCATAGACTCTGTTACTGAGCCAGCGTTTCCTTCACGAACTTCTATTGGTGTCTCTATTGCTTTCTCGTATTCAGAATATGATATTTTTTCTTGTGAAAGCATCATCGATAATACCAGGTTTCTTCTTCTAAGAGAACGGTTATAATCTGTCCTTACATCGTATCGCGATGGAGCTTTGAGCAAACCAATTAAATAAGCTGATTCAGCAATTGACAAATCTTTAGCTTCTTTGTTAAAAAATGTTCTGGCGGCAACACTAATACCATACGAGCCACGACCAAAATTCACTGTGTTCAGATACATCTCTAATATTTCATCTTTTGTGTATGTATCTTCTATTTTGACTGTAACTGCCGCTTCACGTATTTTTCTCTCTACATTTCGTGATAAATCTAAGAATAAGTTTCTAGCTAATTGCTGTGTAATAGTTGATGCACCTTCAGCACGGCTGAAAGGATTTATAACTTTTTTCACTACTGCTTTCATCAATCTATCCAGATCAATTCCCCAATGAGAATAGAACTTTCTGTCTTCAGTTGAGATTAACGCATCTACAGCTGATTGAGGCATTTGATCTAATCTGAGATTTACTCTTCTTTGCATATAGAAATGGTCTATAGTCGCATCATCGCTGCTCATTATCTGGCTAGCGTACATTTGTTCAGGATTTTCTAGCTGTTGTAACGAAGGTAAACCTGTAGAAATAACTGAGTAAAAATAAATAGATATTCCTACCGCTACTACTACGGTTATTGAAATTAATAATATGAGAAAATTTCTTGGTGTCATTTTGTAAATATTTTTTCTAGGGTGACTCTTCTGAGTCGTTTATGATATTGTTCTTCTAACTCGTTTTCTAATCTAACTAATTTTTCGGTTTCGCCTTTACTTTTAGCGTCTAGTAAGTATATAGGAATTCCTCTTTGTACTAACTGTGACACTACAAATTCAGCTCTCTTTTGTGCTAAACGTTTATTATAACTATTACTAGCTACAGGGTCAGTATGGCCTGTTATAATTACTTTCGATAGCAAAGATTGAGAGTTTTTTATATCTTCAGCTAGGTTATCTATGGCTTCTTGCCAAGTCGTATTTTCTTGATTTCCAAGACTATCCAATATGTATTCATAAGGTTTATCTGATTGATCATATTTGAAATTTATCCTTACGGTCTTAACTACATCGAATACTAAATCTTTTTTTATTGAGCTATTAGTATCATTTTTATCTACGAATACTTTGTAGGAATCATTGAATAGAGTATCGTTTTTAACTTCTACTTTGTATTCGTGACCTTTCTCTAACTCAAATTTGTAAGCACCTTTATTATCAGTTTTAGTCGACTTATGTGGAGACTGTTCTTTATCTTTTTTGACTGTAACATCTACATTTTCAACCGGCTTATTTGTTCTGTTATCTTTGACCACTCCTTCTAGGTTGAAAGTAGGATTAAAATCAAGAGTGTCTTCTTTTATTACTATATCAATAATTTCTTCTGGTTCTTCTTCTGGTTCGAACTCTATGCTATCCCTTCCTTCTTTAAATATTTTCTTCTTAACATATATATCAAAGTCGCCATCTTGGTCAGAACTATAATAAAAGTAGTTTTCCGAGTAATTAGGGAAACTTGGTGAAAATTCATCATATTTAGTATTGATTGGTGCACCTATATTGGTAGGTGTTTTAGGGAAATCGACCTTATCGCCCTTTACTGTATAATTAAGATAGAATATATCATAACCACCCATATTGTCTCTACCTGTAGTACTAAAGTAGAGTTTATTAGCTACTGGCGAAACAAATGGTGTAATATCGTCACAAGGAGTATTTACATTCTCTCCACAATTGATAGGTTCACTCCACCCATCTCTGTTTTTACTCATATACCATATATCAACTCCACCATATCCACCGGGTCTATCAGAAGCAAAGAACAATATATTATTCTTATTATCATAAGCGGGGTGTGATTCCCATATTAGATGAGGATTTTCACTCTTTAAGTCAGTTTCTATATTTGAAATTATCTCATTATTCGAATCGTAGATTCTTGATTGACCAATAGTAGCCTCAATATCTTGTAGCTCCATTCCTCCACTTCTTTCTGTAGGAAAGTTTGTATTGCTCAGCCGAGTAGAAGAAACTATCAAATTATTAGGCGATATATATACAGGGAAACCAAAATCTCCAGTTTGGTAAGCATTAAAAAGCTCCTCACCAACTGAGAATTTATCGTTAGCTAGAGTCCCTGTCAAAGGGTCTACACCTTGGTTAATGTGATATATACTTTGATTATTACCATTAGATATAGTAGCAAAAGTAGCTTTTTGTTTTTTACCTATAGAATAGACTACATTGTTCAAATATATTCCATATTCTTGCTTTTCTGTATTTAAACCTTCTACTTGTTTAATCTGATAGTAGTAATTCTTATCACTATTATAATAAGTAGTATCTAGTGACTTACCCATCCATTCTGTAGGCAAGCATTGAGGTAGAGGTACCTCACAGTCTATAGATTTATCTCTATCAAAAGGAGGACGACAACCAGCTAATAAAATAGTAAAGAGGATTATGTAAATTATTCTCATAAACTAATCTACGAAAGTTGTAGGTAAATTAATAGCTTTGATTAATCTTTTTGTGTATTCTGAGTAAGAAACTTCTATAGCGCCTAACTGTTGGGTGAAAGGGTTTATATACTGTGAGTCAAGTAAAAGGAAGTTTCGCTCTTTAAGTTTTTCTATTAGATAGAAAAATGCACCCTTGCTCGCATCAGTAATAGTATTGAACATTGATTCTCCAAAAAATGCCCCTCCAATTGCAACTCCATAAAGGCCACCAACTAGTACATCATCTTCGAAGGTTTCAACAGAATGCGCCATACCCAACTTGTGTAATTGCATATATGTATCAATTATTTCCTCAGAAATCCAAGTGTCTTCTCTTTCCGAGCATTTTTCGATTACACTCCTGAAGCAAGTGTCAATTCTATATTCGAATTCATACTTCTCTTCATTTCTTTTAAGAGATTTCGGTTTCTTAGGACTTTCTAATGGTATCACAGCTCTAGGGTCGGGGCAATGCCAATAGATGTCACCATGCTTATGGTCAGCCATTGGGAAATACCCTTGCTTGTAAGCTTGGATAAGTATTTCTGGTTTTATTATTCTATTTGTATTGTTTTGTCTATTAGTCATTGTATAATATTAACCAATAAAAAACTTTATTGAATACTATCCTTTCTTTTTACATAATTCTTCATTTCTCAAAACTACATATTTTATCGCAGATTCGGTAATGAAAAGTTTTTATAAGAAGATTATATGAAACAAGACATCGCCTCAATCCCTTTGTTATCAGTAAGTCAAGAGGGGGAGGTTGTTTTGGATTATGTGTTGGAAATGTTCGAGAAATAATTTTTGGCACAAGCATTGTAAAAGACATTGTAGGAAGAAAGATTTTAGGAAGAAAATATTCACATGGAGGTGAATATGCCTTTTTCGGTGGGCAATAGTGCAAGGATTAGCAGTAATACACCGGCAGCAAGTCATCTAAAAGCGTTGAGAGATTCTACAGCTTTGCTTAATAAGCATCAATTGAATTTATCGACGGGGAAGCAGATTAACAATGCTTCAGATGATATTGCCAATTACCCTACCTCCAGGATATTGCAATCCCGAAATAGTACTTTACAGTCTGCATCGCAAGCAGTAGCAGATGCTGGAAATGTTGTCAATATTATATTAGAATCACTTGACAATATTGCAGATCTGATTACTGAAATAAAAGATTCCACAGCTCAAGCAGCAAGTGGGATACAAGGAACAGACGAAAAAATTGCTCTTTCAAAAGCGGCTTACAGATTGGCCTCACAAATACAAACTATTGTTGATAGTTCTGTGTTCGGAGGAAGAAGTCTTATAGATGGGACATTCTCAGCTAATTTTGTAATCTCAGTTAATGCTTCGAATAGTTTGCAAACTCTATCAATAGATATGGGAACTGCAAACCCAAATTTCAATACGGAATCTGGATTTTTCGATGTAAACGCTATGGGTATTACGAACTTTGCTGGTGTTTCTGGACTTGATTTACGTGAGCTTAATTTAGTTGATTCGAATAGTCTTGGTATATTCTCTGATGATAATATAGCTACAACTATGGCAAGTCTTTCAGAGGCATTAGACAATATTACTAACACAGCTTCTTATGTAGGTGGGTTTAGCAAAAGATTAGAATCGCAGTCAGAATTTCTGATAGAGCAAATAACTGGATATAAGGATACAATTAGCAGAATAGAAGATGCTGATGTAGCTAGAGAGCAATTGGAGATTGTCAAAAAACAATTTATGCAGCAAACTGCACTCCAATCGCTATCACAAGCAAATGTATCACCACAATCATATTTACGATTGTTAGAGTAGAAAAAATGTACGATATAATTAATAATATTTTCACTAATATATAAGAGGTTAATATGCCTTTTGCATCTAGTGAGAGCGCCAGAATAGTTACGAATATACCTGCGGAGAATGCTTATAATTCTTTGAAAAAATCAGGTTTAGAGATTTCTTTAAGGCAACTAAGACTCTCGACAGGTAAACGGATCAACAACGCATCGGATGACGTTGCGGCTTACATCACTTCAAGAGCTTTACAGGCAAGGAACGGTGCCCTAAAAGCTTCACTTAAAGTGGTTGGCGATGCCAAAAATATCACTAATATTGCTATGGATTCACTTGATAATATCACTGAATTGATAACACTTATTAAAGATAGTACTTCAGGGGCGGCTTCAGGAGCGATGGGAACGGATGAGAAAATCGCACTTGCTAAAGCAGCTTGGAGAATGGCACAACAGATACAAACTGTTGTTGACTCGACGGTATTTGGTGGCAGACAGCTATTGGACGGTACTTACAGCGTTAATTTCTATATTGCAACTAACGCAAGTAATGACCTGCTTTCTATGGCAGTCAATCTATCAACTAGTAACCCTGAATTCAATGTTGAAAGTAATAACTTTGACTTGAACTCAATTGCTACAACAAATTTTGCTGGTATTACAGGTCTAGATTTATCTAGCTTGAATTCAGTAAATGATATGGATTTAGGAATCTTTGCTGATTCGGTTATCAATGTCACTTTGACATCTTTAACTGAAGCACTTAACAATGTTAGTAAGACTGCGGCTTTTGTCGGTGGTATTTCTAACAGGTTAGATTCTCAAACTTCGTTGATAGAAGAACAAGTAACCAATTACAATGCAGCAATCTCTCGTCTTGAGGACGCTGATGTGGCTATGGAACAATTGTCTCTGATCAAGGCACAGTTCTTACAGCAAACATCTCTGACTTCACTTTCGCAAGCGAACCAGAATCCACAAGCATTCTTGCAGTTACTGCAACAATAAGAGACCAAGCATTAACTATAATTCAAAGAACCGATTTCTTTTACAAGAAATCGGTTTTTTTTTATATTCGTAAATGAGAGTTACTAAAGAATACAGTTTTCCTATTACAGTCGATCAAGATGAAGCAGTCAATCGTTTAAAATCTGTCACATCAGATATAGCATCTGTGAAAAATATGATTAAAAATAAAAAGTATTATGGTACTTTTAACGCTAATAATTTCAACCTTAATTCGATGAGTGAATGGGTAAACATCAAAGGTCGAATAGAAGATAATAGAATAAATCTAAATGTAAGTTATACAGAAACCGATAAAAAATCATTAGTAATTGGTTTTAGGATATTAGCATATATTTTCATAGCTGTTATGGGTTTATTGTCCTTTATTTTCAAAGATAATATCTTAGGTAATATTATATTTATCCTTGCTATGTTAGGAGCGTCAGAACTAATAGTATTCTCAATCAAAATTTATCAGAGAACTCATACTATCAATCCTGATATTTATGTAAAAGATTTAAAAAAAATTTTACAGTAATTAACTTGAAGATATATTTTTTATATAATTATAGAACTTAGTTTTTTCCTTATCTTACCGATTAAAATATTAAAAACTGAAATTATTTAGATGAAATTAATAATTACCTCAATCCTTTTTGTATTATTTGCTTATTCTTTGTTTTCTCAGACAACCCAATCTATAATGGATGAGGTAAATTCTGATACACTCTTGCTTTCGTTAGAAGTACTAACGGGTGAAAAGCCTACAGATATCATAGGAACTATACCTAATAGAAATACTAATCTAGGTAAAGAAATCACTAGACTACATCTAGAGCAAAAATTAAATGGATTTGGTTTAGAAACTGAAATAGTTAACTATCGACCAAGTGGTTACAACGTTATTGCTACACAAAAAGGAACAAAATATCCAGATTCTACTTTCATAATTTGTGCTCATTACGATTCAGTGGATGACTTTAGTGCTGATGATAATGCTAGTGGTACCTCAACATTATTAGAAGCTGCTCGAATTCTTTCCAAATACAAATTCGAATATACTATTGTATATGCTCTATGGGATGAGGAAGAAAAGGGGCTAATAGGAAGTTTTAACTATGCAAGAACGGCTAAGGAAAACAATGAAAATATAGTTGGTGTTCTAAATATGGACATGATTGGTTACGATGGTAACAACGATTATTTGTTTGAAGTTCACATAGGTAATAATCCAATAAATGCACGATTAACTGACCAGTTGACTCAAGTATTAGATGAAAGTGATTTAGACATAGAAAAGTCTATCCAAATACCGGGTACAGACAGGAGTGACCATAATTCATTTTGGAATCTTGATTACCCTGCAATTTTCATAACGGAAGCATTTTTTAATAATGATTTTAACCCTACTTATCATACATCTAACGATAGAATTTCTGTTATGAGCTTAGATTATCATTTCCAGATTAGCCAGTTAGTAATAGGAACTTTATCAGAATTGGCTGTTCTAAGCAATACTTCAGATATTGAAGATGTGATAGATATGGTATTCGAAATATACCCCAATCCAACTGAGGACTTTATTAATTTAAAGAAAAAGAAGAATGTGGTAATCACTGATATTAAGGTGTTTAGTCTATCTGGGCGTGAGCTGTTATCTGTAAACCCCAATTCATATTTGAACATTATTGATATTGCAAATTTAGAAAGTGGGGTGTATTTTCTAGTAGTAAATACATCTACAAAACGCTTTTCAAAAACATTCGTCAAAATCTAAATTAAATCTCATTATTTTTATGAAAAAAAACGAAACTATAATTCATATATTAACGTCTTAATATATGAAAAGAAGTTCAATTTTTTTCAAAATAATATAAGGGTGTAGAATGAAGAAATACATATTTGCAATGGCTATAGCGTTAGGGATTTTGGCGTTTGCGTCTTGCTCAGATGACAATAGTACAGATCCGAATGTGCTAGAAGGTGATACGAACCTACCAGCAACCGAAGTTGGAAGTGAGTTTGGAATCTATCTTGAGATGGAAGGTGATACTAAAGGTGTGTTGGGTAAAGTGGAAGACAGCGTAGTAGTTAAAAGCCGAGAAAACGGTATAACAACTCTAAGTGCAAAGTTTGTCTTTAATGGATCCATACTAGCTGATGTCGATACTTTACTGGGTATAGAAGTATTACGTGAAGCATCAAGAAGAGATATAGTCAATCATTTCTTGAAAAGATTTGATGCTCAATTAGATACTAGTGATACAGAGCGAATGACGGTAACTACAGAAATCAAAGTAAAGGCAACTGACCAAGGAATACAAGATTTCGTATATAGCAAAGGCAATACTAACAAGCCATTCACCTTAGTGAAATATGGTGACGGTGTAGGGACAAAATATTCGTTTGAAACTGATGAAGGTTTGGAATACACAAGGGAGATTGTTTCTAAATCGACTGAAGATGAGTACCCACTTGGGTTCTTCTACATTAAAGTGACAAAAGTGGAAGAGTCCCAACCGGATGATCCACTACTTAAGAAAATATCGTACTATACTAATCACAAATTCGGATTAGTCGGTATAGAGTTAGAGACTATAAATGGGAAAAAAGCTAAAATAGACATTATGCCTTGGGCAATTCTTTAAGCTTTTTTATAGGATAAGTAACAAGATTAAAAAGAGACTGGAGATAACCAGTCTCTTTTTTTTTAATTACTCTCCATTTACCTTATCAACTGGCAATTTATAAGTTGGGTCTTCTATTACGTTCACATCTATTATGGCTTCAGCATCCTTGAGCAATTTACGACAATCACTACTTAAGTGACGTAGGTGGACTACCTTTCCTAGTTTGCTATATCTTCCAGTTAACCTATTGAGGGCCTCAATCGCTGACATATCTACTACTCTGCTCTCAGCAAAATCAATTATTATTTCGTTAGGGTCATCAAGTATGTCGAATTTATCATTGAAAACTGTTACAGAACCAAAGAAAAGTGGTCCGTAAATCTCATAATGCTTTATACCACTTTCGTCCACATATTTTCTTGCTCTAATTCGCTTTGCATTGTCCCAAGCAAATACTAATGCCGCTATTATAACACCTACAATTACTGCAATAGCTAAGTCATGAAGAATTGCCGTTACTAGAGTAACTAATATCATCACAAAAATATCTGATTTGGGCATTCTTCTTAATGTCTTGAAACTAGCCCATTCGAATGTTCCGATTGATACCATTATCATCAGACCAGTTAGAGCTGCCATTGGCAATTGTTCAATCAAGCTAGAACCAAACATAATGAATACCAATAGCATAACTGCTGCTACAATACCAGATATTCTGGCTCTTGCACCTGATGAGATATTAATCAAACTCTGACCTATCATAGCGCATCCACCCATACCTGAGAAAAGTCCAGATAATATATTAGCGGCACCCTGTGCTACGGCTTCTTTGTTACCACGACCACGAGTTTCAGTAATTTCATCTATTATGTTCAGTGTAAGTAAACTTTCAATTAACCCTACTGCTGCTATCACTGCAGAGTATGGTAGTATAATCTTAATCATCTCAATATCAAACGGAACAGAAGGTATATGGAATGGTGGGAACCTACCAGAAATAGACGCTATATCACCTACAGTTCTAGTATCAATACCCAATGCAACTACTACTCCGAATATAGAAAGAATTGCTACTAGAGAAGCTGGAATCGCCTTACTTATCTTAGGTAATCCCCATATAATAAGCATAGAAAGTAGTACTAGCCCCATAAATATATAAAGCTGTTCGCCAACCATCCAATTGCCGGTTGAATCTTTGAATTGGTCTAGCTGAGAGGAGAAAATTATAATCGCCAATCCATTCACAAATCCGAATATGACGGGATGCGGGACTAGCCGCATTAGCTTTCCTAACTTGAGCAGCCCAGTAATGACTTGAAATATACCTGCTAAAACAACAGCAGCGAATACATACTCGACACCATGATCTTTAACCAATACTACTAGGACTACTGCTACAGCGCCGGTAGCACCAGATATCATACCTGGGCGACCACCGAAAATCGATGTTATCAATCCCATAACAAAAGCTGCATAGAGACCAGTTAAAGGTGACAAACCTGCTATTAGTGCGAAGGCAACCGCCTCTGGTACTAGTGCTAAAGCTACTGTTAGTCCAGATAGGACTTCCGTTTTATAGTCTATTTTTTCTGTAGGAGTAAAGAAATTTATAAGAGTTTGCATCTGAGTTAATTATCGTTTTTTGACAAATAAAAGACGGCAAGTTCCGAAAAAATATGATGATAACAATGAAATATGCTGTTTATGTTTTTCAAGTTTATTAATCTTGAATTAAATAGAATTACATCTAATAAAATAGTAAAAAAATTGATAGCTTTTTAATGTGACTTGAAGTCACTTTATTTGGGAGATTGTCTTTACCCATTGGCTAAAGCCAAGGGCAATATATAACATGCTGAATTCCTCTCTTTAAGCACAGCGAAAGAGGGGTGGCAGCTTTAGCTGACGGGGTGTTTGAAGAGTAGAAAGACAAAAAAATAGTGTAAAAAAGTATAACCATAGATTTATAGATTCAGTTAATAATAAATTTTGTGGATATGTAAATACCCCGTCAGACACTCTACGTGCGTCTGCCACCCCTTTTTCCCAAAAAGGGGAATTATCAGGGTAATTAGATAACATAAACAAAAATCAATTTTCCTCCCCAATAACAACAACTTTAATTTTAATTCGTATATTTGCATATGCATCTAAGAACAAAAATATTATCAGCTATTATGCTTTTCGCTTTCACTTTCTCTACTACTGGGATAGTGATGAATAAGCACATGTGCAATGGCGATGTTAAAAATGTAACCGCCTACGTAAAAGCTGATCATTGTGATCACAAAGAAGTTGAAGTTAAAGATGTACCCAAATGTCATGATGCAATTCAAAATACTCAAGAAGATAATTGCTGTGAGAATGACACCCAAGAGCTAAAAAACAAAGAACATTATATTGCTTACAATAAAGTAAATTCAGAACAATTAGCAGTATTGGTTGCTGTAGTTTCGGCATATAGTTTTGCTGAAATTCAGTCTTCTAATTCTGAAGATTACCTTTTCTACGAATCGCCTCCCCCCATATCTACGAGGCAATCCCTACATATATTACACGAAAAATACCTAATCTAAAAAACTTGAATTAGTTTTATTAGATTGATATTCTCTTGTCTGTTTGACACTGAGTCTTGTCAATCATACCATCAAGTTTAGAACTATTTGTATGTCCGAATAATATTATTCGGAAAGTGTATTATAAATTCAAAAAAGAAATTAGAAATGAAAAAGTACTTAATATTATTAGTATTCTTATTCCCAATAATAGCGTTATCTCAGACTATTAAGGGAGTAGTTATGAATACTAAACATGTTTCGCTAATAGGAGCAAACGTATATTGGCAAGACTCCAAAATCGGAACAGTCACCGATAGTGAAGGAAAGTTTGAGATATCCACAAAAGGAATAACGAACAAAAAATTGATTGCTACCTACGTTGGACATGAGGCAGATACAATACTTGTTAAAAAACAAGATTTTGTAATGATTCATTTGACTGAGAATGCCACTTCGGAAGCTATAAATGTAATTGCAGAAAAGCCGGGTGTTATAATCTCTAATTCGAGCGCTATCAAGACTGAACAAATAACACAAACTGAGTTAACGAAGGCTGCTTGTTGCGATTTGGCAGGAGCATTCGAAACTCAACTAACAGTTCAACCGCAGACTACGAACGTAATTACTAACTCCAAAGAGCTACGTTTATTAGGTCTTTCGGGTGTTTATAATCAGGTTTTGGTCGATGGATTTCCTATGATTATGGGATTATCTTATACTTATGGTATTAGCAGTATTCCTGGGCCTTTGGTCGATAATATATTCGTCTCGAAGGGTGCGAATAGTGTACTACAAGGTTTTGAGGGTATCAGCGGACAGATAAACGTTATCACAAAAGAGCGATATAACTCAGATAAACTTTTAGTGAATCTGTATATGAACAGCTTTATGGAAAAGCAGCTAAATGCGAATTACACATTCAAAACAGGAGATTGGAGTAATATAACTTCATTCCACACTACTCAGCAAGCCGATAAATTCGATAGAGATAATGATAATTTTCTTGATGTACCTCAGATAACTCGATACACATTATATAATAAATGGTCGCTTGGGGACGAACATCAACAAGGGTGGAATAGTAAAATATCACTTCGTTTTCTGAATGAGAAAAGAGTCGGTGGACAAACAAATTACAATGCTGATACAGATAAAGGAAGCTCTTCTGTTTATGGACAATCTGTTGATATTAATCAGCCAGAAATTTCTGCTAGGCTAGGTTATAGAATGGATGAAACACATAATTTCTCGGTTTTCGCATCTAGTTTCTACCAAGACCAAAAATCTTACTTCGGGACTGTTGATTACAAAGCTAATCAGACAAATATATATGGTAATCTGCAGTATGAGATGAATTACTCTGACCATACTTTTAAGACTGGTGCAAGTATTAGATATATGAATTTGAATGAAAATATAGATTTTACGGAAAACAGACTAGGTAGAACTTACGCAGGTGAGTATATCAAAAAAGAGACTATTCCTGGATTCTTTGCTGAAAATACTATGAATTTCTTTGACGAAACATTTACTTGGATAGCAGGAGTAAGAGTAGATAATCACAATCAATTCGGTACTATGTTCACTCCACGTACTCTATTAAAGTATAATGCAACTGAGAATACTACATTGAGAGCCAACATAGGTACTGGATGGAGAACTACAAACCTATTTAGCGAGAATATAAACTTACTTGTCAGCTCTAGGGATATAGTGTTTGCTGAGGCATTGAAACCAGAAGAGGCCTTAAATTATGGGTTTAGCTTGACTCAGAATTTCAATACAGAAGACGAAGATGTAATAGGGCATATAATGGTAGATTTCTATAGAACAGAATTCCAAAATCAGATATTCCCTGACTATGACACAGATCCAACTAAAGCGATTATTGAAAATTTTGAAGACCCTAGTGTAAGTAATGGCTTGCAGCTAGAGTTTTTCGTAAAGCTATGGGATCAAGTAGAATTTAAAGCAGGATACACTTATTTAGATGTTTACCGTGAAATAGATGGAGAGAAAGTGCAATTGCCATTCAACGCTAAGCATAAATTCTTAACTACATTTAGCTACAAACCTCTTTCAAAAGAGTATCATTTCGATGTAAATGTGCATTGGTTTGGGCAACAAAAATTACCAATAACAAGTTCAAATCCTGAAGAATTCCAAAGACCAGATTTCTCGGATTCATATTTCGTAATAAATCCACAATTCACTTATAATTTCGAATCATTTGATGTTTATGTAGGTTGTGAGAACTTGCTTGACTTCAGACAAAAACGACCTATCATTAGTTGGGAGAATCCTTTCGGGCCATACTTCGATACATCTTCCGTTTGGGGACCAACTAAAGGTAGAGAGATATATATAGGATTCAATTATAGAATCCCGAATGAATAGTAAGAGCTTGCTAATCTAAATTTCGTTTCAAGTCCCTCCTAGAGGAGGGATTTATGTGGGTGTTAATGCTGCTGACTATATCAGAGTTTTCACAGAGTATCTGAATTTTACAACTCTGTTGTGACAGAAAAAGTCCAGAAAATAGTTCAACAGAATTACCACCCCGTCCTGCTGACGCAGTCCACCCCTCGAGAGGGGAATTTATAGGTAGGAAAAATAAGAATAAATGTATAAATTTACATTATCATAAGAATAGGATGTGATCTATTATGAAACTATTGAAATATACAATATTAGCCCTTGCCCTCACTATACTCACCAGTTGTGGTGGAATAAAAGGAAACTACGCTGTTCCAATGATGAAAGTTGAGAATACTATTAACTTTAAAGGAGATATAAGTACAAAACCAAATGGCAGTAGAACTGAGAGTTATTATAAAGATGATCTGATTAGTATTGTCTGGATGTTCCGTAAAAATGACATCTGGTTCTCACTAAGAAATAAGTCTGAGAAAACGATGGAAATAATATGGGACAAAGCAGTATATGTAGATGAATATGGTGTTAGTAATAAGGTAATACATTCGGGTGTAAAGTATAAAGAACGTGAGAAAACTCAATTACCGACGGTAGTAGCAAGCGAGTCTGCAATTATAGATTATCTTATTCCAGTTGATAAAGTATTCTTTATAGAAGGTAAATATGGTGGGTGGAGTATATATAATTTACTTCGCTCAAGTCACAGTGATGATGAAGCCATGCTTTATTATAATGAAAAGTATAAAGATGCAAGGTTGAAAGTACTTTTGCCACTGCAAATAGATAACAATTTGATTGAATATACTTTCGTGTTTGAACTTGGTGAGTTTTATGTTTACTAAAATTAAAAATATACTGTTCATTTTCCTTATTTCAGTAATTGTATTCTGTATAGCAACACTCTTAACAATCAAAAATGAAACTCCAATTGATGGAAATGACACTTATGGTTTTCCATTTACTTTCTTTTCTGAATATGGAGGAAAACGTGTTGATTATAATGGATTAGTTAGTTACTTTCAAATTGAGTATTTAGTAGTGGATTACATAATTATTGTAATAATTGTATTTCTTTTAGCCTCAGCTTGGAGTTGGTTTAAAAGTTGAAAGAACTAAAAATAATATCATATTCTACACACATTAACCTCATTCCTCAATCTAAACCCAAATTTAAATTCCTATAATATAAATTACAAAACCCTAACTTAAATGTCCAATATAGTAAAGTAATATATTTTATCACAAGTGATATAGACTCATTGCTTTTCAATCTTTTATCATTTTTTTTCCAAATTAATTTGAAATACGACTAAAATACACTTATTTTTGAAACGTTAGAGGTAACGAACCAATAAATTTAAGAATAAGTATGCTCCGACTGTCAAAAAAAGTAGAATATGGGATATTAGCCATGCAATATATGGCCTCTCATCCGGGCAATCTTTTTACTGCCAAATCACTTTCAGAGAACCTTCACTTATCTTATGATTTTCTAGCTAAAACTATGCAAAAGCTTATGCGTGCAGAGTTACTAGATTCTCAGCAAGGTACAAAAGGTGGATATTTCTTGGCTAGACCAGCTGACACTATTAGGTTGATGGATATATTAGATTCTTTGGAATCTAGACCAGAATTAGTTGATTGTGTCTCGGGTGATAAGGAATGTGAGAAAAAAGAAAATTGCTATTTGCACGGACCTATTCAGTTGTTGCAAAAGAAAGTAGAAGATATATTTTTACAGACATCTTTACTTGACATTGCAGAGCAGAACTTAATAGAAATAGAAACTAAAAATAATCGAGGTTGAAATGACTGATTTCAATGAAGATAAGCTAATAGAAGAAGTAACCACCAGTGACTATAAATATGGGTTTACTACCGATATAGAGCAAGAATTCGCTCCTAAGGGATTGAACGAAGATATAGTTCGCTTTATCTCTGCTAAAAAAGAAGAGCCAGAGTTCATGTTAGAGTGGCGACTAAAAGCTTATAGACATTGGTTAACAATGAAAGATCCTATGTGGGCGAAAGTAGATTTCCCCAAAATAGACTATCAAGATGTATATTATTATGCCGCTCCTAAGAAAAAGCCACAATTAGATAGTCTAGATGAGGTAGATCCTGAACTATTAAAGACTTTCGAAAAGCTTGGTATATCAATCGATGAACAAAAGCGATTGACTGGTGTTGCTGTTGATATAGTAGTTGATAGTGTCTCAGTCAAGACAACTTTTCAAAAACAATTGAAAGAAATGGGCGTGATATTTTGCCCTATGAGCGAAGCTGTAAAAGAGCACCCTGAATTAGTAAAGCAATATCTTGGTTCTGTAGTACCTACTACTGATAATTACTATGCAGCGCTCAACTCTGCTGTGTTTAGCGACGGCTCATTCTGCTATATTCCCAAAGGTGTTCGTTGCCCTATGGAGCTAAGCACATACTTCCGTATGAATGCAGCTCTAACTGGTCAATTTGAGCGTACTCTTATCATAGCTGATGAAGGTAGCTACGTCAGTTACCTAGAGGGTTGTACAGCTCCTATGCGTGATGAAAATCAGTTGCATGCTGCTGTAGTAGAGATAGTAGCTCACAAAGACGCAGAAGTTAAATATTCTACAGTACAAAACTGGTATCCAGGTGATAAGAACGGTAAGGGTGGGGTTTATAACTTCGTTACTAAGAGAGGACTTTGCGAAGGGGAGAACTCTAAAATATCTTGGACTCAAGTAGAAACTGGTTCATCTATTACATGGAAATACCCAAGCTGTGTGCTGAAAGGCGACAACTCAATCGGTGAGTTCTATTCAGTTGCTGTTACTAACAATTTCCAACAGGCCGACACTGGCTCTAAGATGACTCACATTGGTAAAAACACTCGAAGTAGAATTATATCGAAAGGTATTTCGGCTGGAAGAAGTGAGAACAGTTACCGAGGTCTTGTTAATATAACTAAGAATGCTAAAAATGCTCGTAATTTCTCGGAATGTGATTCGCTACTAATCGGTGATAAATGTGGAGCTCATACGTTCCCATATATTGAGATAGGCAACTCTTCTTCAGTAGTAGAACATGAAGCAACTACTTCGAAAGTATCAGAAGATATTTTGTTCTACTGTAGCCAAAGAGGAATGGACGAAGCGCAAGCAATGGAGCTAATCATCAATGGTTATGCGAAAGAAGTATTAAATAAGCTGCCGATGGAATTTGCGGTAGAAGCACAAAAATTATTAGCTATCAGTTTAGAAGGTAGCGTTGGGTAGTCCCAATATCAACAAAGAAAATTAGAATTAGGAGTTTTTAAATGTCATTATTGAAAGTAGAAAATTTACAAGCAAAAATAGAAGATAATCAAATTTTAAAAGGTTTGAATTTGGAAGTTAATCCCGGTGAAGTACACGCTATTATGGGCCCTAATGGCTCAGGCAAAAGTACCTTGGCTTCAGTAATTGCTGGTAGAGAAGATTACGAAATAAACGGTGGTCGCATCCTTTTCGAAGGTGAAGACATTACAGATTTAGAAGTTCACGAAAGAGCACAGAAAGGTATTTTCTTAGCATTCCAATATCCTGTAGAAATACCGGGTGTGAGCAACGCTAACTTTATGAAATCATCTGTAAACGCTATAAGAGAAGCTAGAGGCGAAGAGCCACTTTCTGCAAAAGATTTCTTAGCTAGAATGAGAGAGAAATCTGCTCTGGTAGAAATAGATAAAAGCTTTATGAGCCGTGCCGTTAACGAAGGTTTTTCTGGTGGAGAAAAGAAGAGAAATGAGATTTTCCAACTAGCAATGTTAGAGCCGAAATTGGCTTTACTTGATGAAACTGATTCGGGGTTAGATATAGATGCACTAAAAATAGTATCACAAGGTGTAAACACACTTAGAAACGGAAATAATGCATTCGTACTAATCACTCACTACCAAAGATTGCTTAACTACATAGTACCGGACTTTGTACATGTATTGGCAGATGGTAAAATAGTAAAATCTGGTGGTAAAGAATTAGCACTAGAACTAGAGGAAAAAGGATACGATTGGGTAAAAGATCACGCGATAGAAGAACAGACTGCATAAGGAGAAAATATGCCTATACAAGGAAATAATTTTAAAGAAAGAATACTAAGCAGTTTCGATATCTACGAAAATCATCTGAATGGTCATAAGGATTCTGCTCAGCATAAAGTCAGAGTCGATGCTATCAAACACTTCGAATCTAAAGGATTGCCAACTCTGAAAAACGAGCTTTGGAAATATACTAATGTTGGGTTTCTGAATGGTCTTGATTTCAAACTAGATATCACTGAGACTAATCACAGTATTACCAAAGAAGATATTGAAAATCTGAAAGTAGAAGGAATAGATAATTATGTAGTAATAGTCAATGGGTTCTACAATGATGAACTTTCAAGCTTTGATACTTCACTTGAAGTGAAAAGTATGAAAACAGCCCTAAACGATAATAAAGTTGACTTCGAAATGCATTATAATGCTTACTTAAAAAATGATACTAATGTATTTTCATCTATTAATACTGCGCTTTCATTTGATGGAGTATTTATCAAAGCTAAGAAAGGCTTAGTAGAGGAAAAGCCACTACATATTATCAATATAGTGGATACGAAAAGCGGAACTCAATTCAAGCAAGCACGAAATCTGATAATTGCAGAAGATAACTCAAATTTCAAGTTGTACGAAACCAATCACACTATTGGCGATAACACTGGAATCTCGAATATAAGTACAGAAATATACGTAGGTCATAACACTCATCTGGAACATATTAAGTTCCAAAATGACACGGACATTGGTATATATTTCGCTCAATCTGAAGCGAAGCAAGAGAGAGATTCGAACTACACAAGTAACACGATTACTCTTAATGGTAAATTTGTTCGTAATGACCTAGGGACTACACATAATGGCGAGAATATAGAAACTCATTATTACGGATATTACTACGGTAGCGGACGGAACCTGATAGATAATCACACAATGGTTGACCATGCTACTCCTCATTGCGAGAGTAATGAGCTTTACAAAGGTGTTCTTGGTGATTCTTCTATTGGTACTTTCAATGGGAAAATACTTGTTCGTCCTGATGCTCAGAAAACCAACGCTTATCAGTCAAGCAAAAATGTGTTACTGACTGACACTGCAAAAGTCAATGCGAAGCCCGAATTGGAAATCTATGCAGATGATGTTAAGTGTAGTCACGGTTCATCTACTGGGTCAATTGACAAAGACGCTTTATTCTATCTTCAAGCTAGAGGAATACCAAAGGAAAAAGCGAAAGCATTGTTGTTGTTGGCTTACTCACAAGAGATAATAGATAAGATAACTATAGAGCCAATACGCGAGTATATAACTCAGCAAGTAGAGCTAAAATTCGGTATGTAAATGACAACTCCAGTGAAAGAGTTTGACGTAAAAAAAATTAGAGAAGATTTTCCCATTCTAAATAGACAAGTGAATGGGAAAAATCTGATCTATTTTGATAATGGAGCTACTACTCAAAAGCCCCAAGCTATGCTTGATAAAGTATCTGAGTACTACTCTGACCTTAATTCAAACGTTCACAGAGGTGTTCATACACTAAGCCAATTGGCTACAACAGAATACGAAAATGCACGCGAGACAGTCCGCAAATTCCTCAATGCCAAATCTACAAATGAGATTATATTCACCAAAGGCACTACGGATAGTATCAATCTAGCCGCTTATACATTAGGTAGAAAGTTTGTGAATGAAGGCGATGAGATACTGATTACAGAAATGGAACACCACTCCAATATTGTTCCATGGCAAATGTTAGCCGAAGAGAGAGGAGCCAATCTCAAGTATATCCCTCTTACAGATGCTGCCGAGCTAGACTATTCAAAATTAGAAGAGCTAATCACAGAAAAGACAAAACTAGTCAGTTTAGTACATGTTTCTAATTCATTAGGAACGCTCAATTATATAGAAAAAGTAATCGAAAAAGCCCACTCAGTTGGTGCTAAAGTGGTAATTGACGGTGCGCAAGCGATACAGCACTTCGCTGTCGATGTGCAGAAACTTGATTGCGATATGTACTGCTTTTCTGGGCATAAACTCTACGGTCCATTGGGTATAGGTATTCTATATGGTAAGGAAGATATATTAGACAAGCTACCTCCATACCAAGGTGGGGGAGAGATGATAGCTGAAGTTACTATGGAAAAGACTACTTATAATTCTCTTCCATATAAATATGAAGCCGGTACTCCCAATATAGTCGGTGCTATCGGGTTAGCTGCATCTATAGACTATCTAAACTCAATCGGATTAGAAGCTATCAACAGTTATGAAGATGATCTACTTGGCTATGCCGAGCAAAAGCTAGATTCGCTAGAAGGCATCATCAGATATAGCAAAGCAAAAGTCAGAAAGAGCATATTACCCTTCAACTTCGAGGGAGTTTATCACTATGATTTGGGTATGTTCCTCGACAAATTCGGAATAGCTGTCCGCACTGGACACCACTGCTGCCAACCGGTAATGCAGCGTTACAACATACAAGGCACAATCCGAGCATCATTCTCATTCTACAACACAAAAGAAGAAATTGACGAATTTGTCATTGCCCTCGAAAAGAGTTTGGCTGTGTTGAGGTAGTAACTCACCGTCACTCAGAGGATACTTAGTCTCCGTTGAGTCTAGGGAAATTACATAGCAATAGAATTCTTGATAAAAGTTATTAATTACAACAATCCAAATAAGATTAGCGCTTCATAGTTACACTGTAGTCTATTCTACATTGCTCATTATCTAGCACAATTCTGATTCCATTTATCAGGTTCTTAGCATTCACTTCTAGATTTAAAGTATTGCGTTCAGATTCTTTTTCGTTTAATAACTGCATTTCTTGCTTAGTCAATTTTTTATCAGCGATTGCTTTCAAACGTTTCCCTTCAAAGTAACCCCAATATTGTTTTGTTTCACTACCTTTGGTCATTACTGTTATGTTCAATCTTTCATCTTCGAAATTGATAAACCATCTTTCTTTTACAACCGGTGCTATCTCTTTGTTCTCACAACTCTTTGCAGTAGCAATCATAGTGACATCCCACTCACCTGAAATATCTTCTTTCTGAAAGGGGGATAATTTTTCAGATTCGTTTTCAACCTTATTAGTCCCCGAGTTTTTATTCAACGCCTCGTCTTCACCTGGATTAGGGATAGTATCAGTTGACCACTGTTGTGTTTCACTCATATCGTCTTCCGATTGATTACAAGCTACTAAGCTGACTAACATTAATAATAGTATGAACTTCTTCATAGCAATTCCTTTTTTTGTTGATAGTAATAGTGTTTAAAATACGAAATCAGTTTAAATAAACCGAAAATAAAAAACCCCAAGCCAAAGACTCGGGGTTTGAATTTCTAGTTCGTTTAACTAATTAAGATTAATTAATCGACACAATTTTCCAAGTACCGTTGAAGTTTGCAACTGTTACAACTTCACCAGCATTAATTGCAGTTCCTAAGAAATTAGCAATTGCTTGTGTACAATTTATGTAAAGAACAGTTCCAGACACAGCTGGTAAATCTACGTTAGCAACATCTACATTATCAGTATATTCAATAACATTTACAGCTACTGTTGATAAATCAGCTTGAGCTGCTATCGAAATAAATCCTTGGCTTAACATTCCACCAACAGTAGTATTTCCATTAGTTGGGTCAACAGTAGTTGTACCAACAGTTAAGTTAGCTCCCGCAACAGTAGCGCCAGCATTAGCAGTAACTAAACCTGTAGACGTAAGAGTACCGCCAACAGTAGTATTTCCATTAGCTGGGTCAACAGTAGTTGTACCAACAGTTAAGTTAGCTCCCGCAACAGTAGCACCAGCATTAGCCGTAACTAATCCAGTCGAAGTTAATGTCCCACCAACAGTAGTATTTCCATTAGCTGGGTCAACAGTAGTTGTACCAACAGTTAAGTTAGCTCCCGTAATAGTAGCGCCAGCATTAGCCGTAACTAAACCTGTAGACGTAAGAGTACCGCCAACAGTAGTGTTCCCATTAGTTGGGTCAACAGTAGTTGTACCAACCGTTAAGTTAGCTCCCGCAACAGTAGCACCAGCATTAGCCGTAACTAATCCAGTCGAAGTTAATGTCCCACCAACAGTAGTATTTCCATTTGTTGGGTCAACAGTAGTTGTACCAACAGTTAAGTTAGCTCCCGTAATAGTAACGCCAGCATTAGCCGTAACTAAACCTGTAGACGTAAGAGTACCGCCAACAGCAGTATTACCAGTCGCATCAGCGACAGTAAATGTTCCATCAACGTCAATCCCACCATCAGCAGATAATAAACCAGTTACATCTAAAGTTCCTCCAACAACAGTATTACCATTAGTTGGGTCAATATTAGTCGAACCAACAGTTAAGTTAGCACCTGTGACAGTAACACCAGCATTAGCAGTAACTAACCCAGTCGAAGTTAATGTTCCGCCAAGTGTAGTAGCACCAGTTCCAACTGTAAATGTGTTAGCGCCTGTAACTGAAGCATTTCCGTTCATAGTTGTTGTACCAGCTACAACTAAGTTACCTGTATTAGGGTCAATAGTTGTTCCACCTACTACAAGTGCTGAATTAGTAATAGTAGCACCAAGTACAGTAAGTGAACCACCAACTGTCATATTTCCATTTTTCTGGATGATAAATGCATCAGAAGGAGTACCAGCAGTACCGTTTCCTATTACAAATGCTCTATCAGTATTATCAATTGCAGAAGTACTTCCGGGTACATATACTGTGTTATAGCTTCCAATTGCAACTTCACCATAAGAAGGGGCAGTAGTTCCTACTCCCAACGCAACAGCTCCAACACCACTTGCCTTAGTATCTTTACCAGCAGCAAATGAGAAATTACCTAAGTTGTTTTCGTTCCAGCTATCAGTTCCTACAATACCTGTACGGAATGCCGCTTTACTATGATCGAAGAAGAACTTAGTTTCATCTACTGATGAAAGTCTATCTAGTTTAGCAGAACCAAACAAGAAGTCATTAGTTATATTTGATGTGTCTGAGAATGTAACTCCACCACTTGAAGTGAAACCATCATTTAAGATGTTACCATTACCAGTAGCTGCCTGAGTTGTAATCATTTCTAAGAAGTCAAATTGTGCGACTAGATTATTACCAACTCTCACATCTATTACAACATTTTCATTTATTTGATTAGGCATTATTCCACCCCAATCCGGATCACCTTCACCAACTACAAATGATACAACACCAGAAGTATTAGGAATTAGGTTTGTCTCAAAAAATGTATTTGGAACTAGTGGATACTTTTGGATTGGATTTCCAGGGTCAGTATAGTCAACTAATTGGACTTTAAAATTTGCCCCAGTTGGATAGTTCATCCCAATACGTACAGGTTCAAGTGCTGAACCACTTACGTAGAGTAGAATCGCCGTCGTTAAGAGTAAAATTATTTTTTTCATAGCACACCATATTAAAATTGAATTAAAAATTTTCCTAAATTAACAATTTTCATTGAAAATCGCTACTATTTTGATACTTAAGTCCAATAATTATGCCAACTAAGTTAAATTTCTCATTTTATATATAATTTGCGAAACATTCGATTTAAAAAATAGTATTTATAAAGGTGACTTCTAATAGTCTATTAAATAAATTTATAAAAAATAATAATGATATTTTAATGAGAGGTATGTAATGAAAAAACAAATGGTTGGATCATCATTATTAATTGCGTTTGGAATGTTTATTGGAGTTTTACTAATCTCTAATTTCTCTCCGAGTAGCATTGGTGATATTTTCGCATCAACTAAAAAGTTTGGTGCAGACAAAGCTCCTGTTACGCAATCAGAAGCTATGAAAGCACTCAACAATGCATTTACAAATGCATCTGAAGCTGTACTACCAAGTGTAGTGAGTATTGAAGTGACTTCTACAAGGAAAATAACTAAAGGTCAAGAATTTTTCGAGTTCTTTCGACCGAGAGGCGGTGACAGTGAGGAAGAAAATCTAGTTAAAGGGAATGGTTCTGGTGTATTCATCTCATCTGATGGGTATATAGTAACTAATAACCATGTAATAGATGGAGCGAAAGAAATAAAAGTTACAACTTATGATAAAAGAACTTATAAGGCTACTTTGGTAGGGGCAGACCCACTGACTGACCTAGCAGTTATCAAATTAGATGGAGGTAGTAATTTCCCAGCAGTTCATTTTGCTGATATTAACTCTGTAAAAGTTGGTGAATGGGTAATGGCAGTTGGTAATCCACTTGGTCTTACTTCTACTGTTACTACGGGTATAGTAAGTGCAATTGGTAGGGGGCAGTTAGGGATGAGTAGGAGTAGCTATTCGGTAGAGTATTATATACAAACCGATGCGGCGATCAATCCTGGTAATTCTGGTGGTGGACTTTTCGATATGAATGGTTCTTTAACTGGTATCAATACTGCAATTGCTACAAGTACAGGTAACTATATCGGATATGGATTTGCAATCCCTGTAGATTTGGTGAAATCAGTTATTGATGATCTTATAGACGATGGTGAGATCAATCGTGGTTATATAGGTGTAAGTATAAAAAGTGTGAGAGATGAAGTAGTAGCAAAGGCTCTTGGATTAGATGAAGTCTATGGAGTATTAGTAGAGAGTATATTGAAAGGAAGTGCTGCTGAAGATGCTGGAATAGAAGCTGGCGATGTTCTACTAGAACTAGAAGGCGAGAAGCTATACTCATCGGGTGAACTTCAAAGTCGAATTGCCCAAAAAAGAGCAGGTGACAAGGTCGATGTACTTATACTTAGAGACGGTAAAAAAATAAATAAAACTGTAAAGTTACGTGCAAGAGATGAAGATGAAAAAGGATTCGCTGATAATAGTGACTCTGAAGCTGAAACTGGAGTTGGTAAAAACTCACCTGTTAATTTTGACAAATTAGGTTTTAAAGTTGAGAAGCTAACTGATAAAATCAAAAAAGAGTATGATACTGAAAATGGCGTACTGATAACTGAAGTAAAGCGTTTTAGTGCGGCATCGGATAGAGGTCTTTTCCCTAACGGAGTTATAGTAGAAGCTGATAGAAAAGAGGTCAATAATACTAGAGACCTGAAGGATATAATTGCAGATAAGAAACCAGGTGATGCAATGCTTATAAAAGTCAAATACCCTGAGGTTACTAGGATAATTGCTATACAAATACCTGAGTCAGAAGGGTAAATTAGTAATAAATTATTGATATTGATAATACCATTCTCATATCAGGGAATGGTATTTTTTTTGTTCTCTTGATTTAATTGGAAGTTTACTATTGTTACTTTGCTTGTGTTGCCATGGCGTTAGAGTGGCTGTCAGAGCGAAGATGTCATAGCGAGCGAAGCGTTGACTGCCTCGCATTGTTGTGGGCTATCTCTTTTTTGCCTAGATTGCAGCGTCCTTTCAGTTCTCGCAATTATGAACGGAATGCTGTCATTCTGAATGAACAATGTGAATGAAGAATCTAGGAAATGAAATAGATACTTTACTTCCATTCAGAGTGACGAATTTCATCTATAAACTATTAATCCCTATTAGCTCGCCTCACTCCACCACAACCAACTTACCATTAAACTCAACACCATTATTTTTAGAGATAGTATAATAGTAAACGCCGTTAGTGAGGTCTATCAGCTCAACTGGCTCGAAGACGAAACCAAAACTAGATTTTATATTCTTAGTCATAAGTGTCTGACCAGAACTGTTATATAAGCTAAATCTATAGATAGCGTGAGATTCATCATTAATTGCAATCTCGAGGTTGTCGCCGGACTAATAAACTCCAAACTTATAAAAGGTCTTATTATATAATGCTTTTCCCATTCTATTTTTCTTCTTTTTTTCAAATCACCCTAAGCCTCTTAAATCTTTAAGAGGGAATACTAGGAAGCTCTAATTTCATTTATTAGTCTTACTCTATCTCAAATTCATCTATAATATTCATTTCTATGTCTTTGACTATGAATTTTATCTTTTCAGAGTTTACAGTTACTATAGCGTGATGATATTTTTTGGCTTGGCTCAAAGTGTAGCTGGCTTCTTTGGGTGTTGCTAGCCCAGAACCACCACCACCAATGACCATGTGATGTATCCCATTCACTAGATTGTGCTGGTAAAAATGAGAATGACCTGTTAATATAAGCTGAACGCCGTATTTCTCAAAAATCCTTGATGTCATAAGTTTCATGGCTTTATTTTCACCATGTGCACCAGAGCTATATGCTGGTATATGGAATACAACAATTTTCCACTTCTTATTCGAATGCTTTAGTTGATCTACAGTGAATTTCCATTGTTGGCTATTTGAACCAACTCCTACTTCAGTATTCAGAATCAGAAATAATGCATCTCCTCTCTCGAAGGAATAATAAGGTCTTGGCTCTTGGCTGATGGACGTAGATTGTGTGAATGCTTGAGTGTTATCGTTCCATTTTTCGTGGTTACCTACCGAGTTATAAAATGGGTATTGGGTGAAAACTGTTTGGGCTTCATCAACGAAAAACTCATCAATCCAATAGTTATATTCTTTTTTATAAGCCAAATCACCATTAAATATCATAAAATCGGGATTCTCACTACCCATATTGGTTATTACTTTTCTCCAATGCTTTGGTCCGGAACGATTATCTCCCATATTAGCGAAGGTAAATTCGCCATCTTTATTTGGTACTCGAAATTTAAATTTTTCTTTACTGTTTATCCAATACTCATATTCTGTCCCATATTTTAAATTCTCTAGCAGTATTCTGTGAACATAGGTTTTACCACCAAAGTTTGTTTTTCGGTAAAATTTAGTGCTTGAAGTCAAATTCTGATTTTTAGTGTCATCCATTTCTCTATAATGAACAGTTATATCTTTAGTATTATCTGACTCAACTAATACGTATAATTGATTAGCATCTAAACCCTGTAACCATGGCTTATTTATTTCCTTACTATAAAGCTTAATAGAAAAAATGATTGAAAATAGTAAGACTAAGGTGCTATATTTTATACACTTATGCTGAAAACTAAATTTTGTGTTTTTCATGAGTTTTACTTATATTGTTTCTGATTATTGGGTAGATATACATATTGTTTTTTAAACAATTTTTAACTCCCAATAATATAAGACTTATCGCAAAATTCCTAATAATTCTACATAATAAGGAGAAAAATGAGAATTTTAAACACCATAGTACTTACGGTATTTTTATTAGTTTTTATATCTTGCTCTTCTGAAGAAGAGGTAGAAGAATTCAATAATCAAGATGAAAATATGAATAAAGTAATAGAGAGAATAAAGGCATATAGCCCAACTAAAATATCGGCTGATGTTTCTAATCTGACTTCGAATCAGAAGAAAGTAATAGAACTGTTAGTGAAAGCTGGGCAAGTATCAGATGATATATTCTGGATTCAAAATACTCCTGATGCTATAAGCATTAGAGATTCACTAAAGAAAAGTAATTCTGAATCTGCTAAGGTGTATCTCGATTATGTCAATATAAACTACGGACCTTATGATGCTATTTACAATGATGAAAGATTTGTTGGAGATGGCCCGAGTGTAAGGCCAGAAGTTGGTAATTTCTATCCTATTGATATGACTAAAAGTGATTTTGAGAATTTTATTGCGGAAAACCCAGAATTAAAGGAAGACTTCACTAGTTTATATACAATTATTCGCAACGATGAGAAAGGATTAAAAGCAATTCCTTATCATATTGCTTATGCTGATAAAGTAGAAAAACTTGCTAGTCTATTGGAAGAAGCTGCTTCGTATGCTGAAAATCCATCATTAAAGAATTATCTTCTGTTAAGAGCAAAAGCTATAAGAACTGATGATTATTATGAAAGTGATATGGCTTGGATGGATTTGATTGGTAATGATATTGATGTGGTTATTGGACCAATTGAAGTCTATGCAGATAAACTCTTCAATTATAAGGCGTCTTATGAATCAATAATTATGGTAAAGGATAATAAAGCTTCTGAAGAATTGGCAATGTTCGAAAAAAATATTGATAAATTTGAAGCGAGATTGCCTTATGATAAGAAGTACATTAGAGAAACAGCAGGCAAAGGGACAAAACTTCAAGTTGTAAATATTGTCTATTTTGGTGGGTATGGTCAAAGTGGTACTAAAACTATAGCTGCTTCACTTCCGAATGACCCTAGAGTACACAAAGCAAAAGGGGCAAAAAAGTCAATGTTCAAAAATATGATGGAAGCTAAATTTGATCAGATAGTACTTCCTATTGGAAATATTATTCTTGAACCTGGATTAAGAAAATATATTGATAAAGAGGCTTTTACTAGCTTTGTAACTCTTCATGAAGTATCTCATACATTAGGAAGAGGTTATGTCTATGGCAAAAAAGATGTAACTGTAGCTTCAATGCTCAAAGAAAAATATTCTTTCTTAGAGGAGTGTAAAGCTGATATAGTTGGACTTTGGAACATATCAATAATGAGAGAATTGGGGCTAATAGATGATGACTATGTGCAAAGAACCAAAGCTACTTACGTAGCTGGACTATATCGATCTATTCGTTTCGGTGGAGAAAAAGCACACGGTAAAGGGAATTTGATTCAGTTAAACTATCTAATGGATAAAGGTGCTATAATCACGAACGAAGACGGTACTTTGGGAATTAATGATGAAACCTTCTTCGAAGTAGTAGGGGAACTGGCTGGTAAAGTCCTAACTATACAAGCTGAAGGTGATTACGAAGCAGCTGTTAATCTTGAAAAAGATTATGGTAATATAACTGAAAGGATAGAATCGAATATAGAAAAATTAAAATCAATCCCAAGAGATTTAGATACAACATACGATTTCAAATAAAATAATGAAGTAAATCGTTTCGGGAAATAAGAAATCCCCAAAATATGATAATGATAATATGGAGACTGTAATGAACGTATTAGATGATAGAATAAAGATAACAAAAGCTAAAAGTAGTAAAATTGAAAATGTTAATTGGGATTCGCTAGGATTTGGTAAAATCTTTTCGGATCATATATTTGTTGCTGACTATAAAAATGGACAGTGGGAAGAAGGACAGATATTACCTTATAGTGATATGGCTTTCGAACCAACTATGTGTACATTGCACTATGGTCAAACAATATTCGAAGGTTTAAAAGCTTACTTGGATATAAATGGCGATATAAACATATTCAGACCGGATAGAAACGCTAAGAGATTAAATAATTCGGCTACTAGATTAGTTATGCCCGAATACCCAGAAGAAAAATTCCTTGAAGCAATTAATGATTTAGTAGCTGTTGAGAAAGATTGGATACCTAAGCAACGTGGTCAAGCATTATATCTACGACCTGTTATGTTTGGCTCTAGTAATTTCCTTGGTGTACATAGCTCAGATAATTATAAATTAGTTATCATCTGTTCACCTGTTGCTTCTTACTATGCTGCTGGTTTGAAACCCGTAAGTATATTAGTATCGCATGAATATGTAAGAGCGGTTAGAGGTGGTCTAGGTATGGCTAAAACTGCTGCAAACTATGCTGCATCATTATTAGCTGGAAAAGAAGCGAAAGCAAAAGGGTTTGACCAAGTATTATGGCTAGATGGAGTTCACCAAGAGTATGTAGATGAAGTCGGTGCTATGAATATTATGTTCGTTATAGGAGATGAATTAGTAACTCCGACTCTAGACCAAGGTTCTATATTACCAGGTGTTACTAGAGAAACTGTACTAGCTTTAGCTAAAGAGAAAGGAATTAAAACATCTGAAAGAAGAATCAGAATATCAGAAGTATATGATGCACATGAGAGAGGTGAGTTGAAAGAAATATTTGGAACAGGTACTGCTGCAATTATTTCACCTGTTGGAAAATTGAATTATAAAGGCAAAGAAATTATAATAAATAATAATGAAATTGGCCCTGTTGCTCACGATATGTACGAGACTATTGTAGGTATTCAGAGAGGTGAGTCCGAAGATACTCACGGTTGGATTCATAAAGTAGCATCTATTTAATAGAAATTGTATAAATTTGTAAAAGGCAGCTTCGCAATAAGTTGCCTTTTTTTATATTATAATTGTAATAAACTAATATACTTAATGTCCGTCTATGGCGAACTAAGTAATAAATAAAACAAGAATAGAATGGCAAAGCAAGAAGAAGTATTGAAATCAATAGTAGATGCAGAGATGAAAAGCGTAGAGATACCAGAGAGTTTGACGGTATTACCTCTACGTGAGATGATATTATTCCCTAATATGATATTTCCCGTATTAATCGGTAGAACTTCATCACTAAAAGCAATAGCTAAGGCAATAGACAATGATAAATTTATATTTCTATCAAGTCAAAAGGACTCGAATATAGAAGAGCCAAATATTGGTGATATAAACGAGTATGGTACAATTGGGAAAATAATTCAAGTACTTAGATTACCTAATAATTTACTGAAAGTACTAATAGAAGGAATGTTCCATGCTAAAATTAAAAAGCCAGTTGAAAACAGCGATTGTATGGAAGCTGTGATTGAACAAATTCCAATAAAATACAACGAAAAAGATAAAGATACTAGAGAGCTTATACAACAGACAGGTGAGATTTTCAAAGAGTATGTATTCTCCAAAGATAATTTACCTCCTGACTTGGTGAGTGCATTTGACAATATAGACGATCCAGTACGTAAGATGTACTATGCAGCAGCTAATATGCAAGCAGATATCAAAGAAAAACAAAGAATACTAAACCATAGATTCCTAAAATCACAATACACTGAATTACTGAAATTACTAACAGCTAAAATTGAGCTTTCAAAAATCCAGAATCAAGTTGGAGAGAGAGTTAGCGATTCTATACAGAAAACACAACGCGCATTTTATATAAGAGAGCAAATAAAAGCCCTTCAAAAAGAGTTGGGTGAAGATGAGGAATCTGAACCAGAAATAGAACAACTTCGTAAGATGCTTGATGAAGCTGATATGCCAAAACATGCAAAAGAAAAAGCAGATGAGGAATTAAATAGATTGAGAAAGACTCCTCAGATGTCTCCTGAGTTTTCTGTTAATAGAAATTTCCTAGAGTTAATGGCGCAATTACCTTGGAATAAATCATCCAAAGACAACTTAGATATAAATCATGTACAAAAAGTACTCGATGAAGATCACTATGATTTGGAAAAGCCGAAAGAAAGAATAACTGAGTTCATTTCAGTGCTTAATCTTGCGGGGGCATTGAAACGTCAGATAATCTGTTTCGTAGGCCCTCCTGGTGTAGGTAAAACTTCATTAGCCAAGTCTATTGCTAGAGCATTGAACAGAGAATTCGTAAGGTTCTCTCTTGGTGGTGTCCGAGATGAAGCCGAGATACGTGGACATAGAAGAACGTATATAGGTTCTATGCCAGGTAAGATAATACAATCTATGAAGAAAGCAGGTACTAAGAATCCAGTAATTCTTTTAGATGAAATTGATAAACTAGCTTCTGATTTCCGAGGAGATCCAGCTTCTGCTTTGCTTGAGGTATTAGATCCAGAGCAAAACATCAACTTCAATGACCACTATCTAGAAGTTGACTATGATTTGTCTAACGTCTTATTTATCACAACAGCGAATGTATTGCATAATATACCGCAACCTCTATTAGATAGAATGGAAGTAATACAGCTAACATCTTACCTTGATCACGATAAATTAGAAATAGCTAAAAAACACATAATTCCTAAGCTAATAAAGGAATATGGTTTTGATAATATTAAAATAAAGTTCGAAGATAAAGCTATAACTCGAATGATAACGGAATACACTCGTGAAGCTGGTGTTCGTAATTTGGAACGAACTATTGCAAATGTATTTAGAAAGTTAGCAAAAGAAATAGTTGCAGAATATGGCGATAAAGTAAAAGATAAATCTGTGGCTCTAAAAGATAACCCAGAATTCAAGAAAAAATATAAGAATAAGAGTATAGTAATTACTCCTGCTAAGGTAGAAGAATATCTAAAGGCACCTAAGCATAAGCTGAAGAAAGAAGACCTAAAAGATAAAGTAGGTGTAGCTACTGGTTTGGCTTGGACTAGTACTGGTGGTGATCTACTTCCAATAGAAGTAAATATAATGCCAAGTAAGAGTGAGAAACTTACACTAACTGGGAAGTTAGGGGACGTGATGAAAGAATCAGGAATGGCGGCATTATCTTATGTAAGAGCCAATTACAAATTGCTAGGCGTACCAGAAGAGTTTACAAAGGGAATGGAAATACATATACATGTTCCTGAAGGTGCTATACCTAAAGATGGACCTTCAGCTGGTATAACTATGTGTACTGCCTTAGTCTCTGCGGCTACTAATAAACCGATAAGTGGCAAAGTAGCTATGACTGGTGAGATCACACTTCGTGGTAATATATTGCCAATTGGTGGACTTAGCGAAAAGCTATTAGCGGCAAAAAAACGTGGTATCAAAAAAGTTCTTGTTCCATTTGATAATAAAAGGGATGTAGAAGAAATCGATGCTTTTATAAAGAAAGGGCTAGAAATCATCTTCGTAGAACATATTACGGAAGCATTACCACACAGCATTGTTAAATGGAAAAAAAAGTAAATTAGAATTAAATAACGATAGAATTATGGATTTAAAAAATAGAATTGAGAATCTCGATAATCCGAGTGAAATAGAAATAAAAGAACTTCAAGCAGAAATTATAGGCAAGCTGAATAATGGAACTATCAGAGCAGCTGAGCCAGACGGTAAAGGCGGTTGGATAGCTAATCAGTGGGTCAAAAAAGGCATTTTATTATTATTCAAATATAGTAAAATGGAAGATATGTCAATCAATGAAGAATTCGTTTTCTTCGATAAAAATACAATCCCACTTAAGCCGCTAAAACTTGAAGATGGAGTAAGGCTTGTACCTGGTGGTAGTTCTATCAGAAGCGGGTGTTACGTTGCTAAAGGAGTAATCTGTATGCCTCCTATGTATATCAATATAGGTGCTTATGTAGATGAAGGGACTATGGTTGATTCCCATGCATTAGTCGGTACTTGCGCTCAGATTGGTAAGAATGTTCACCTAAGTGCCGCTTCACAAATCGGTGGAGTTTTAGAGCCAGCTGGAGCTAGACCTGTAGTTATCGAAGATAATGTAATGATAGGTGGTAATTGTGGTGTTTACGAAGGTGTATTAGTCAGAGAAAGAGCAGTACTAGGCACAGGCGTAATACTTAACGCTAGTACAAAAGTGTATGACCTAGTAAATGGTACTGTACTTTCATCAACAGCAGAAAGTCCTTTGGAGATACCAGCTGGCGCAGTAGTAGTTCCAGGTAGCAGAGCCATAAACTCTCCTTTTGCTAAAGAAAATGGATTATCAATATCTACACCTTTGATTATAAAATATCGTGATGATAAAACGGACGCTAAAACTGCACTAGAAGAGGCATTGAGGTAATGGCAAAATCAGAAAATAATATGAACAAAAATCTGACAATGTCAGTAATGTTCATGTCAGGTGCGAATTTTGTTACATTTTTCATTTTACTTTGGGTCTATAAAGTAACGAATGAAATATGGTTTCTAATAGCTGGTATAGCAATGCTTATAGCAGGTGTCTTATTTATGATTATAGTGTCCAAATTCAAAACCAAACTTCGTAAATTGGAAGAATTAAAGAAAACTAGACAGAGCGAACCAAATGAGCCAAATTAAGCTTAGAGATGATTTGGATATTGATCTTATCCAAGAGTTTGAAAATAAATTTATCTATATCAGTGACCCTCTGCTTATTGCGGAACCAATAGCCCTACCCTTTTCTTATTATCCGCTAATCCAAACACTAATGGAAGGAAAAAAAACTCCAGAAGAAATAGCTAAAGATGGAGCTGCGAAACTACTAAACCTCTCTGATGATAGACTTTACACTTTACTAGACAATCTAGTAACACTAAATATGATAGATACGCCAACTACCAGAATGGCGATAGAAAGTATGCAAAGATATGTTGATGGTAATGTACGAAACTCATATTGCCAATCATTTTCTTATCCTGAAGACCCGAAGGAATTAACTGCGTTTTTAGATATAATACTTGATAAAGGAAAGCAGTTAACCGAAAAGCCAATAAAAGCCATACTTGCTCCGCATATTGATCTGCGGTTGGAAGAATCTTGGGAAACCTATGCTAACTCTTTTCTAGCTTTGAACAATGTCGAAGATGTTGATACTGTTATTATGCTTGGAACTGGTCATTACAGAAGCACAGCAGACTTTATGTTTTCCAAAAAGGACTTCAAGACTCCATTAGGAACTGCAAATATTGATCATGAGTTAATTGCAGAAATAGAGAAAAATAATGACATCGTTTTAGATGATATAGCTCACTATAAAGAGCATTCATTGGAGTTCCACCTACTGTTTTTGCAAAGAATATTAGGTGATAAAAGCTTTAAAATAGTACCTATTCTTACGGGGTCGCCAGCTCATTATTTCAATGAAAATACTACACCCGATAGCAACGAAAAATATAATAGCACTATAGATGCTATAAAAGATGCAATAGCCACTTCAGGTAAAAAAGTTCTCATATTATCTAGTGGAGATTTGTCTCACGTTGGTAGAAAATTCGGTGATGAATTTCCTGCTGCAACAGAACAAATCAGAGTCAAACACGAAGATGAATCACTAATAGAAATGCTAACTAAAGCTGATAAAAATGCCTTCTTCACTGAAGTTACTGATGCCGGTGATAAAAATAAAATTTGCGGCACTGCACCATTCTATGCAGCACTCAGCTTAGTTGATAGCAAAGAAGTAATCGCAGCAGGATACAACCAATGGCAAGAAGAAGAAACTGAATCTATGGTCAGTTTCGCTGGGTTTGTTGTGGGGTAGAATAGTTTGGAATTAAAAAATAAATTAGTAATTATCTATCTATCAATAATACCTATCCTTATACTAACAGGAATGATAGAAAATACAGAGATTTTAATTCGCATAGTCTTTTTACTTATAATAGCTGTAGATGTATATACTGAACAGCTCGACACAATATTCGATAAAATGAAATATGCTGGATATAGTATAATAGTAGTAATAATAGAACTATTATTACTAACTAATTTATTCTTTTTTATCACACCTCCATTAGGTTACTTCGCATATATCGTAATGCCGATAATACTTCTTTTTACTCCTCTAGTTTTTGTATTAAACTCTTATATTTATAATAAGTATTTAGTAAAATTGCCAAAGGACAAATAGCACTCGTCTATCCTGAACGGAGTGAAGGATCCAGGTAGTAGAAAGTATTGCCGTTGGCTTCAGCCAACGGATATAAATAGTCAACTCAACCCAACATGGACCTTTGTCCCATATAGTGAAGTCAATACTACTACTAATTAAAAATCAAAAAGGCATGGACACAACCTATCACAAGCTATTCCCCACTTTAAGCAAGGCGAAAGAAGGGTGGACTGCGAAGCAGGACGGGGTGTTTAATTAATTGATTTTTCTGACAACTATAAAAAACTTTCACTCCCTGTGAGACGTTTTTGATGTTCAAGTGTCTTTATAGTATATTAGGAAAGCCAAAAAACAGAAAAGACTATATGAAACAGCTAATAATATTTATAACGCTACTCGTAGTAACACTACCCCAACTCAGCTTTGCTGAAGAAGAAGTAATTTGGGAGTCGGAACAGATACCTTACTTACATGGCGTTTTAGTAGCCCCGCAAGGTGAAATTCTCTATAATCTTAGAGGTAAAGATTTACAAATCAGAAGAATTGATGATGGTGTTGTAATAGATTCTATAATAATGGAAAATATTCCGAATTATTTATACCAAATGTCTATTACTGATGATGGGCGTTATATGGCATTTTCTGGTGATAACCCTTATGTAATAATCTACGACCTTCAAGAAAGAAAAGAAGTGAAGCGAATAACTACTATCGCTTATGAAAGAGATGAGTACGGAAAGAATGTAGTGTATGACGCTGAAAACTGGGTGTCATCGAGTATATCACCTGATGGAACAAAGATCACAGGTATTGTAAATGCAAGAATTGGTGAAATGACAAATTTTGTTGTTATAGACATTACCACCGAAAAAGTACTATTTGAACAAAGAAGAATAATTTATGATCATTTTAATCCAGATGAACCATTTTATAAATGGCATTCTGCGGTGTTTTCACCTGATGGCAATTATATAGTTTCTCAACTAGAATTTAGAAGTGGCTCTGATTCTGTTTATATTTATGATGCAAATACTCTTGAGGTTTATGATGTAGTGCTGAATAGCTATAATGAAAATAATATATTTAGCTTTAGCCACTTTAAACCTCTGTTTACAACAGGATATGGCAAAAGTCTAATACTGTATAATTTTGAAAAAATGGAAACTAAGATAATTAACTTAGAAAGTAATGCTCGTAATATTGTATTTTCAAGGAATGATGACAAAATGGCTTTACAAATTGGTACCACGGCACCTGTAATCATGGATTATCAACTTGACAAAGTACTAGATACTATATTATATATCGGATTACCTCAGATTTCTACAAATACTAATAACTTGATTTATTTTGGAATTAATCATAATATTGCTCTTATAAAGCCTGATTGGAATAAAATAACATCAATTGAAGACTTTGAAAATGAGATTATTATCTCCCCCAACCCTACAAATGGTTTAGTTAACATCAGTTTTACAAATCAGCACCCATCGGCTTTCAAGTATGAGGTAATCTCTAATTTGGGGCAAGTAGTACAGTCGGCTGGTTTGGGTTATCTGCAATTAGAGGCGAACTCAGTCAATCTTGATATTTCCACTATTGGTAATGGGAAGTATATAATTAGAGTCTTCAGTGATAGAGAAGAGTTTGTTTTTAATGTAATAAAAAGTGAGTGATGCATTAAATCAGTATCTAACCTAAGCATAACATACTGATTATTTGAGTTTAGCTTTATTCAATTCATAAAGCTTAAGATACTTCAGATATGTGGCAAAGGCAGAATTGAACGCTACTACAAAACCATAGAACCCATCTAGAAAACCAAGAAGGATGAAATAATCTCTAACAAATTTGAACCAAGAGTTGAAAAATATTCTAATAATAGATGCCTTTTTACCTTTCTTATGTAAAGTTTTTGCGGCTATGGTTGTGAATTTCTGTATTTGGTCTATGTGCTGTGATATACTATCTATAGAGTAGTGCAGCAGATCTCCATCAAGTTTTTTTACACTTTTTCCTTTCTCAAGTATGACTTTATCATGTGGGTTTGTCCCCCCCCATCTACCTTGATTTTTGTTCCAAATCCTAGTCTTTACATCTGGATACCAACCGCCATGCTTAATCCATTTACCACAGTAATTAGTCAGTCTATTAAATTCGTAAGCATCAGAATCGAAATTTGATTTAATTTCATTAATGGATTTGATTAGTTTTGGAGAAAGCACTTCATCAGCGTCTATTGATAATACTATGTCATAATTCGATTTATCAAGAGCAAAATTCTTCTGTTCTATGTATCCTAGGAATTTTTGGCTAATAACGGATGCACCTTTGGCAGTGCAAATCTCAACTGTTCGGTCGGTCGAAAGTGAATCAACTACAATAATCTCATCAGCAACGCCAATTAATGAATCTATACATTTGCCGATTTTATCTTCTTCGTTATAAGTGATTACAACGGCAGAGAGTTTTATTGAGTTACTACTTGCTAACATTGTAAGCTTCGGTTACTTTCTATTCTTACGGTATTGCTGTACGTCTAGGTCGTATTTTCTGATTTTATTATGTAATGTCTCACGACTAATACCTAACTGTGATGCCGACTTACTGACATTACCATTACATCTTTTAAGAGTTGCTTCTATCTTCTTCTTATCTACTTGTTGCAAATCTTCTTTCAGAGTTCTGTCAGCTGATAGATAGGCATCTGCTTTACCTTCTACTATCGGAGTAGAAGAGCTAGTTTTTAGCATTTTATGAACGTCGCTTACTTCTATCTCTTCGTTCTTAACTGTTTGTAATATTACCCTTACCAAACTAGCAAGTTCACGAACATTACCTTTCCAAATCTGTTCAGACATAAACTCTATAGCAGATGGAGAAAAGACTTTTTGTTCGTCAAAGTTCTCATTGTGAATTCTTAGGTAATAGTCCACTATTGCAGGAATATCTTCTTTTCTTTCTCTAAGTGGTGGTATATATATTTCACATTCACGTAATCTGTGGTAAAGTGGCTCTCTGAAAGTACCTTCTTTCATCTCACTAATTAGATTCTTGTCAGTAGCAGAAACTATACGAACATCAACATCTTCGCTTTCTACTGAACCTACTTTTCTAACTTGTCTTTCTTCTATTGGAATTAGTAAATTACTCTGCAAATCGAGAGGCATATCACCAATCTCATCTAGGAATAGTGTACCTCTATGTGCCTTGTGAAATAATCCTCGTTTAGTATCAGTAGCACCAGAGAAAGCCCCTTTTATATGTCCAAAAAGTTCACTTTGGAAAAGCTCTTTAGGAATATTCGGTATATCAACTGTAACAATTGAGTTTTTACTTCTTCGAGAAACGGCGTGTATTGCCTTAGCTACTAATTTTTTACCAGTACCAGTTTCACCTGTTACTAATATATTAAGATCAGTACGACCAAATCGGATAACATGGTCACCTAACTCTATCATTTGCTTGCTGTTGCCTATTAGTCCGTGTACTTGTAAGAAATGTAATATTTCTTTTTCTTCACCCTTGGATTCTAATCGGCTAACTGCACTTTCGAGAACATCTTTTATACGTTTTTTGCTTACTATACTTTTTTCGATGAAATTAACTGCACCCAGTTTAGTCGCCTTAACAGCAGTCTCTATAGACCCTTTTCCCGATATCATAACTACCGGAATAGAAGGGTATTTCTTACGTGTATGCTCTAATATATCTAGACCAGTTTTCTTCTCCGAAGGTCCAAACTCTATATCTAGCAATGCTAGCCCAATTTCTCGATTATTATCATTTAGATATTCGATAGCAGAATCAGGATCATTGAACATTACTGTTTCATATCCAAAGCTACTCACAATCTCTGAAATTGTGGAGCAAAAATCTACATTATCATCGGCTATTAATACTTTCATTAAATTTATTCTTCAAATTTGATTGGCGATATAGTATTCAATATACCAAAAACTTCTCGGTATTCCTTACTTCCTATTGCTTTCAGACGATTATTCCAAAATCCATTAAGCTGAAAACCCCTTGCTGGATTAGCATATCTTACAAACCTTACTGTATCAGCAGGTACATTTAGCTTCTGTACTTTCAATATAGTATTCAATAATTTATTGCTCATCTCGCAATAAACAGAATCTGTTGTTTTGTACAATGGGACAGTACCAATACTGTCACTAAGATTGTATAATTGATAGACTTGCTTATCAGTGGTAACTGCATAACCAGCTATCATTTTATTATGTTTCATATCATAATCGCCCCAACTAATCAGGACTTCTTTTCGGGATTCAGTTACACAATCGTATTCATTATTAACCGAACCACACCCAAACATTGCTACTAATAATATGATTATAAAACTATTTTTCATTTTTTAATTTTAAGAAATCATTTATTCTTTTGAATGATTCTTCTTTTCCAAGTAATTCCATAGTTAGAGTCAAACTTGCTCCTACGGACTTTCCAGTAACCATTAATCTAATAGGGTTCATTACTTTACCAAAGCCAAGCCCTGATGTTTCAACGAAGTTCTTTACTATATCGTGTATTGGCTCATCTTTCCACTCAGTAAGTCCTTCTAATTCGTCTAACAATGGCTTGATTGAGCTATACGTATCATCTTTCCATTGTTTACTCATAAATTTTTCGTCGTAACCCTTTATATCACCTAACATATAGTCACCGAATGACGGAATTTCCTCAACGAAGTCAACTCTTTCTCGCAACAAACTAATTATTGCTTCTACATATTCCTTACTTTTATAATCAATTCCATCAGCTTCTAACTTCGGAATAAGTTTATCGGCTAACTCACTCACTGGCTTAGCTTTCAGGTATTCAGAGTTCATCCATAGTAGCTTACGTCTATCGAATATAGCACCACCTTTGTTGACTTTCTCAATGTTGAAACCAGCTATTAGCTCATCCATTGTATATATCTCACGCTCACCACTCGGATTCCATCCCAGTAGAGCTATAAAGTTTGTGAAGGCATCAGCAAAATATCCCTTTTGCTTGAAATCTTCTACTGCTACATCGCCATGTCTCTTGCTTAGCTTTTGTTTATTTTGGTTCAAAAGTAGAGGTAAGTGAGCAAATTTTGGCATTTCCCAACCGAAAGCTTTATATAGCAATATATGCTTTGGAACTGATGGTAACCACTCTTCTCCACGTATAACGTGAGTTATTTCCATTAGGTGATCATCAACTATATTTGCTAAGTGATAAGTAGGGAAACCATCAGACTTTAGTAGAATCTGGTCATCTACATCCTTACCATTAACAGAAACCTTGCCACGGATAAGATCTTCATATTTTATTTCTTCATGCGGTACTTTAAGTCTGATTACATAAGGAGCACCTTCTGCTAATAATTCTTTCGTTTTTTCTTCTCCTAGAGTGTATTGACTTCGCATAGTTGAGCGGTCATATTTAGGAGCTATACCAGCCGCCTTTTGTTTCTCACGCATTACGTCTAGTTCTTCCGAGGTATCGAATGCATAGTATGCCGAGCCATTATCTATCAATATTTTAGCATGTTCGCTATATAAATCGAATCTCTCCGATTGAATATAAGGACCGTAATCTCCACCTTGTAAAGGCCCTTCATCAAACTCTATACCGCACCACTTTAGTGATTCAATTAGATTAGTTTGCGAATCTTCTACGAATCGAGTTCTATCTGTATCTTCTATTCTGAGTACCATCGTACCGCCTGTACTTTTGGCGAAAAGATAATTGTAAAGTGCTGTTCTTAGACCACCTACGTGTAGGTATCCAGTTGGTGAAGGTGCGAATCTAACTCTAGTTGACATTGGGGATTTCCGTTTTATTTCTATTTACTTTTATTGATAGTATGTATAAACATAACAACAAATATAAGAAATTTAGAAGAAAGATGTGATATTAGAAATAATTTCAGTAATCTGTGATAATAAGCTATTCGAGATAGATCTATTATTCTATTTTGTAGTATTCTTAAGTATAAAGTATCTTTTGAATAGATAGTAGTCAGAGTACAAAACAATGGCAAGCGATATTAAATACAGGACTTCCACTACTTTCGTGCCTATAAATGATGACACAAGTACCCCAATTACGAAAAAGGAAGTCGCTGCAATTGAAAGCTTTTTAAAAACTTGTAATTCATCTAAAGTGATTCTAATAGAGCTTTTATTAAACCGGAATATAAACAAATACGAGCCCAAAAGACTAAAGAATATTACAAAAAATGTGTGGCTCATTTCCAACTTTATGTTTATTGATTATACTAGTCCAATTTAATGATAATAATTTATTCATCCTAACAAATAAAAAAAGGGTTGCTTAAATTAATAAGCAACCCTCTAGTATCTATACTAATGCTGACTTAGTGTGAGCATCCACAAGTATGTGAGTTAGTAGGATTATTGAAAACGAAACCGCTACCATGTGGTCCATCTACATAATCCAAAGTTACACCTTGGATATAGAATAAACTATGGTCATCAGTTACAATGCTCAATTTACCTGCTTCTAACACTACATCATTCGCATTTACTTCTGAGTCAAAACCCAAAGAATAATTCATTCCTGAGCAACCACCGCTGCTTGTACTAATTCTTAATTTAAAATCAGCTGGAATTTCATTTTCTGCTTTGATCTTCTCTATTATTTCTAACGCATTGTTCGAAATGATAAATTCGTCTTGCTCTTCTGTTCCTGTGATCATTGTTGGTACTTTTACAAAGTCAACATTCTCTAGTACTTCAGACATATTATCACCTCCTTAAATTTAATTTATAAATATTTTCTTCTTTAACATAAGACTAGAATTAGTCTCAAATATTATATTCGCAATAACAAACTTAAAAATTATCGTCGTAATCTACAACAACATTGTTAGTTAATGCATGAGATGTACAAGTCAAGACAAATCCGTCCTCCATTTCTTCTTCTGAAAGTGCATCGTCTGCTTCCATCTCAACTTTACCACCTTTTAGCTTGGCTCTACAAGTAGAACAAGCACCTATCTGACAACTAAATGGTGGGTCTATACCTGCCTTTATACCAGCTACTAGTATAGTATCACCATCGGCTATATCTATCTCGTGCTCTTCTCCGTAAAGAATCACTTTTACTTTTTCTACTTTCTCGTCAGGAGCGTGAGTCTCGTGATGTTTTACAACCTCAGTGCCCTCGTTTTCAGCTACTGTGAAAGATTCTTTGTGTATTTTCTTTTTATCTATATTTAGTTCTAGCAGTGCAGCCTCTATCTCTTTCATCATGCCACCAGGGCCACACATGAAATATTCTGCATTCGCAATTATAGCAGGATCAAGTAACTTTACTATTCCCAAACAACGTTGTTTATCTATACGACCTTCAGTGTGCTCTATCCCTTTGTTCATCGGCTTACTGAGCTGATGTATGACTGTAAGTCTATCAATGAATTTTTCCTTCAAGTCAATCAAAGCATCTCTGAATATTATAGTCTCTTCATTAGAATTAGCGTAAACAAGAATTACCTTGCTTTGCTTTTCAGTGTATAACACAGATTTAAGAATAGAGATTATAGGCGTAATTCCACTACCACCTGCAAATAAGATATAGGTCTTTTTATTATTCTCATCTAAGTCAATAGTAAAATTTCCCAGAGGAGGCATCACATCTATAGTATCACCAACTTTTAGTCTGCTATTAATATAGGGAGAGACCTCTCCACCAACAACTTTTTTAACCGTAACAGCTAAGTAGTCATCGGCATCTGGGCTAGTGCATATAGAGTATGCGCGTCTTTCGTCTTTACCATCGAAAAAGAATCGTAGTGTTAGGTATTGACCATGCTTATATTTGAATTCATCTTTTAGATTTGAAGGTATTTCGAACGATATTGTAGTAGCGTCTTCTGTTTCCCTTACTATATTACTTACATTCAGCTTGTGAAATTGTATTGCCATTAAATTTCTAATTTTAATTTATAATTATAAGAATCCTAGTTCTAACTTAGCTTCGTCACTCATCATCGATATATCCCAAGGTGGATCGAAAGTCAAAATTGCTTTCACATCGACTACTTCCTCTAGTTCCATAACCTTCATTTCTACATCACGAGGTATAGAATCTGCAACTGGGCAGTTAGGAGCAGTCAGTGTCATTATCACTACTACTTCACGATTTTCTGCAACAGTAATATCATATATTAGACCTAGCTCAACTATGTTGACTGGTATCTCAGGGTCGAAGACTTCTTTAAGCTTTTCGTAGGCTTTTTCTTCTATTTCTTCTAATACGTCTTTAGTAACACTTTCCATAATGCAATTTACAAATAAATAATTAAATTAATTCCTCTTTGCATAACGAACGAGTTAATCGGCTGTTGTGCAAATAGGACTAAAAAAGACCACTTTTTTCTATTTTCCTGCAAATGCAATAGCGTAATACTTCATTTGTTTTATCATAGAGAGTAATCCATTTGATCTAGTTGGCGACAAATGCTCTTTGAGCCCTATCTTATCAACGAAGTATAGCTCTTCTTTAGCGACTGTCTCGGGCTTTTCGCCATTAACTACACTAATAAGCAATGCTATTATACCTTTCGTAATAAGTGCGTCGCTATCCGCTTTGAACTTCATATTACCATCAGAGTCAGTCTCAGCTACTAACCAAACGCGTGATTGGCAACCACGTATTAGGTTCTCTTCTCTCTTATCGCGCTCTTCTATTAGTTCTAATTCCTTACCCAAATCGATGATATAAGCATACTTATCCATCCAATCTTCGAAGAACGAAAATTCGGAAATTATTTCATCTTGTTTTTCTTTTATATCCATAATACAAAACTATCATTTGTAGCCACAAAGTAAAAATCTGAGAGGAATATTTAGAGAAGATATTAGTACGAAATTGTATCGAAATTCAATTAGGTCTTCCGAGATCGACATAAATATACTAGGTAAAAAATAATAAATTACTAATTGCTATTTGTAAGTATTTTATTATATTTGGTTACATACAAAAACATATAATTTCAATTTAAAAGATATGGCACAAATCAATTAGTAGGGTGATATTATGAAATCAAGAATTATTATAGGGTTTATTTTTACAATATTGATGCTTGGGTCGTCTTCTTGTAGTGATGATAAATCTACATCGCCAACAGATGGCAATATACCTTCGTCAAATGAGACACGTTTCGAGGTCGAATGGAACAAAGGCACGACTTACTTCGATGAGACTGAAGTATCTACTCTTTTAGACCACGATGAAGTAAACTCCGTACTAGTATTCTCAGGCACTAGCGATAAGGCAAAGAACCTGAAAGTAGGAGATGTATTGGTCGTTCACGGGCTAGTACTTGCCAAAGCTACTCAAGTAGCTGAAACAGGTAATAATATAACTGTAACATACGTACCCGCAAAGCTAACTGAAGCAATATCGAACGGTGAAATAGAATGGAATGTGACTACCGACTTTACTAAAGCTCAAGAAATTACTCTGATAGTACCTGGCAAAGGTGCCGAGGTACAAGAGGTAAGACCTGATCTGACTGATTTTACATATACTGGTAAATTCGGGGAATATACATATAAAATAGATTTGGGCTTAGGTGCAGATGAAATGGATGTGAAGTTTGATATCAAAAAGAAATTCGGGGAATATACAAGCGCAACTTTTTCTACTGAGGGTAAGGTGAAGAAGATTGCATCCGTAAATTCTATAAAGATTACAGATAGTGAACTGACAAAATTCGATTCTAAGAATGACAATCTGAGAGGCGAGCTAGAAGTCTCGATGGAAGTAAATGCCGAGGCAGGAAGTGATAACATAGGGCTTGAAGTTCCAATCGTACTGATAAAATATCCTTTTTTAGTAGGCCCTATTCCCGTTGTAATTACTATGCAAGTTGACTTTGGTATATTTTATGGAATACCACTTGGTGCAGAAGCTAAATCTAAAGTATCAGCTTCTTTTAGTTTTGATTCTGAAGGTGGCTTTTCTTACAATGGAACTGAAGTGAACTATGACTATACTGCTGGGAATATAAACCTTTCGAAGGAGGAAGGACTTACCGGTGCTCCCTCTCCTGTATATGCTGAATTTGGAGTGAGCTATCCGTATATATCAATGAATATTTTTGGAAACACCGTAGTACCTACATTTAAAACTACATTTTTAATAAGAGGAGATTATTCACCGCCTGCCTTTGGTGAACCTCCGTGTCACAATGCCTATCTTAAGTTTGCAGGTGTAGCTGGTGTAGATCTCAATTTGTTTAATATTGATTTATACGAGAATGATGTTCAGCTATGGTATAAAGAAAATCATTTTCTGAAAGAGGGTTGCGATTAGATTGAAGGATGAATGAATATACCCTTTCAATATCGACTTATGAAAAAATTACTCAAAATAAGTTCAATATTGTTTCTAAGTTTAGCTTTGTTTTCTTGTGCTAATAAAACGAACTATTCAATTTCAATTGAAAGAGATATGATTGGAATTACTGAAATTAGTTTTGGGGACACTATCCTTACTAATGAATATTACGACCCAAGCGAGCTCTACTTAAGAATTATTGAATATGATTATTTAGTAGTTGAAGATAGCGTACATATTTATTTTCAGACACTTGATAGACTAGATTGCTCAAAAGCAAGATATAATTATAATTTCATAAAGTTAAGTGAAGATAAACTACTGTTAGTCCAAAAAGATATATTTAGGAACTCGATTGGTAGTTTTAAAAGGGTTATACATGTAGATGATACTATTGTTAATGTTGCTATAAAAAATGAAAACAATGTATTTGCATATTCATCATTTAAAGTCATTCGCCACTAACTTTCAATAGATCAATCCGTAGAAAAAGCAATGAGGCTATTTCTATACATATTGATGACTACGTTGCCACTTAGTTTATACTCTGCTCAACCGGATACTACCACTAAAGCTAGCTTTCATCTGCACTTACATTCTTCAATTGGTTCATACTCCTTACCTACCTATGATGATTGGCTCAATGATAGAAGGTCTGTATCTAATACTAAATATGGGGTTATGGGTGAGATAGTTATTAATGACAGTTATACTTTCTCAGTTGGATATATTCGATTGAACGCTAATAATGATTTGAATTTTAATAATACTAGCTTCGCTATTATACCAGTTTTATTTGGGGTTACAGATTCGGTCGGTGGGTTGAGAATGGATATGTACTCTGGCTTCAAGAAATACAAATCTACTTCGGATAACAACACTTATGGTCTTGGCGACATTGCATTGACTACGCTAATGTTCGCCACGGATGTACCTTGGACTTCTGGTTTGTTCAGATTCGGAATAGGAGTTGATTTCAGCATAGACGGAATAGGTTTAGATGATTATGGCGATCTTATGTACCAAGCAGGCGATTTCACCAACATTGAAGCCAGTCTATCTATTGATATTTTTCCTTTTATAAAATCACTAACTAGAAGAAAGTAATATTACATCAAAAATCCATTCTCTGCTTCAGTCGGTTTAGGTATATCAGTATCATTTATCATTTCTCGCATATCTATCTCTATACCCCTTGCTATGGAAGTAATAGGTACATCATTGTAAGTTCCCTCGAATGGGTTTTCAGAGTAATCGCCTATTTTTTCCATCAAGAAAAATATCCAGATAATTAATGCAGACATTATTGGCGAGAGCCAAAACACCCAACCCAAAGTATAGTTAAATATATCGACTAAACCTAGCGGTACTAAGGCGCAGAAGACAAATGTCAACCACAATGCTGTAGATGCATATTGTCTTGGGAAAGGGAAATTTTTTATTCTTTCTGCCTTGCCTTGCTCTTCATAAAAGTTTGTTATTAAGTTCTGAAGCTCCATGTGGCGGAAATCTTCAAAAGAATTATTATCGCGCAATTCTTGAAATCTAACAGATTGTGTTTTTAGGATTTGAGTGGCTATATTCGATTTGCCATCTAATTCATTGATTTCAGACTTACTGATGTACTTCGACAATTCGGAGTTGAGGCTTTTCGTATAATTTTCGCAAACATTTTCAGAATATCTATCTTGGATTCTCTCTTCTTTGTGTTCCCAAGTACGACTCAAACGAAGTTGATATCTGAGGGCAGTCATCCAAGCAATATGTCTATAAACTAATTCCTTTTTGATTTGATCGCTATTGTCTCCTTGTACGAATGAGCAAATCTGAGCACTTAAAGAACGGCTATAATTGACTATACCACCCCATATTTTCCGCGCTTCCCAAGTCCTATCATAAGAGCTATTATTCTTGAAACCGAGATAGAAGGCAACGGCAATACCTATTACGCCTATGGGTTGCCACGGTAGCCCCATACCAATTTCGAAAGTATAGAAAATAATAGATATTAGGAGCGAATAAAAGAATCCGTAAATCATCGGCTTTTTAGACCAACTTAGGGTCATCCAGAAACCATAATTCTTGTTTATATACATTTTAAGTAACCTATGTTTATACAATTATAAGTTACTAAAAAAAGTTCAATTATTACTCTTCGTTCGCAGCTGCTTGATTAATATTGAACAGAAAAGTTTTAGCAATCATCTTAGCTCTAGTAACAGCCTCATCGGCTCTCGGCCCTTCGAACAAATCATCGACTGTACTCGAAAATAAGCGTAGCCATTCTGCAAACTGTATATCACTCATCTGAGTTTTTCTGCTTAGCATAATGTGCTTATACATAGGGTTCCCACGAAACTCATTTTCTCCAAATAGCACTCCTCCCCAGAACTTATACATGTGCGGAAGGTGTGTATCCCAATTAACTTCGGCTATATCGTCGAATATGAACCCGAGTATTGGGTTTGCCTGTACTTTTCCGTAGAAAGTATCAACCATTAGCTTTATATCTTCTTTGTCTCTAATATCAGTTTTCATTTTTTCTTTTTCTGTTTGATGAAGTTGTCGAACTAAATTATCGGACAATTTAGTCTTTTATTGTAGGGTGGGGGTTAAATACTATTGGCATGATTCTTTATTTCGGTTGACTATCATCGCAGGCATTCAACTACATTTCGTTCAGAATGACTTAGCAAACCTAAGTAGGCAAGAACGGCAACAGTCGTCACTCAGAGGGCACGGAGTGTCCGAAGAGTCTAGGAGAGTTATTATATCTACATAATTGTACCGAACAAAATGGAACTAAAATATTACTCCAAATCATTTGTACCACAATATTCATTAAGACCACTAAGACCCTTAGTACTAAAACCTAATTCCTTAGCTTTTCTAAAGTCTTCGCAAGCACCTTTTACGTCTTCTGTAGGTAATAATGATTTGGCTAAACCCCGCATAAAATATGCATTAGCAGGATCTTCCGTTTTCTCTGATATTGCATTAGAAAAGTCTGAAATTGCTTTCTCAAAATCTTTCTGATAGAAAAATGCACCTCCTCTTTTCATATAAAGTTCAGCATTGTCACTTGTCAAAGCGATAGCTTTAGTATAATTGCTAATCCCTTTTTCTAAGTCATTTTGTTCTTTGCATAGCTCGTCACCAGTCACAATCAAGTCATACAACATTACTTTTTCTTCATTATACTCGCTAAGCAGTTCAATTACTTCTCTATTCCTACTTTTTACTCCTGCCTCATATATATCGTTACCGTTATTGTCAACGGCATCTACATTTGCATCATTATCTATCAACAGTTTTGTTATTTCGTAATTCCCACTAGAAGCTGCGTACATCAATGGCGTAGTTTCAAAACCATCTCTGAAATTCACATCAGCTTCATTTTCAACTAGCAATTCAGCTATTTTAAAATTTTTATTTATGATAGCTGTAATTAGCGGGCTGACTTTCACCATCCCTTTATTTAATACATAGTTCGGATTAGCGCCTTCACTTAGTAGTGATTCAACCTTTTCTAAATTATTATCAGATACAGCTGAATAGAGTTCTTCGTCTATTGATTCTGCAAAAAGCAAAGTCGTACATAATAGGAAAGTAAAGAGAATTGTTATTTTTTTCATAGGGTTCTACTAATTATTAATTTATTAGATTTTATTATAAAAATAAGTTAGTAATTATTATTGCAATTACAAATAACTGATGTGAAATTAAAGTAGATTCTCTAAATGGCGCTATTTGCCTGGATCCTTCACTCCGTTCAGGATAGACGAGTGTTATTTAAGAAATGCGAACTTCGTTTGCAATAACAAATTTACGATGCCTGAGCATTCTAAGATAAAACCAAATATTTAATTAAATAATTTCACATATTGTCCCTCTCTTTTAGCAACAGCAAATACGCGAAGTACTAATTTATTAGCTACAGCATTTAGAACAGTAAGTTTATG